>Ga0209570_1000010_pt1 | contig 671281 bp, 636 predicted proteins | sample EBPBio172007_DNA_FD_185861 | JGI IMG/M metagenome (GOLD analysis project Ga0209570, IMG submission 185861) | Wastewater treatment Type I Accumulibacter community from EBPR Bioreactor in Madison, WI, USA - Reactor 1_9/17/2007_ DNA (SPAdes)... | ecosystem: Engineered > Bioreactor > EBPR >...
TCGGAGAACCGTCCACCGGCACGCCAGCCGGGAAGCTGTCGTGCCCAACACCAAGAACCCGTCACCACGCCCCCACAGCGACCACTCACCAGCGACTCAGCCAGCCCAATGAAACGGTGAGGCTAGAGGTAGAGGCCGGTCGGCTCCTCGCCCGTCACGCGGTGCGCGGCCACCGCATGGAGGTCGCGCTCGCGGAGCAGGACGTAGTCCTTGCTCTGGATCTCGACCTCGGCGCGGTCCTCGGGGTCGAACAGCACGCGGTCGTCGACCTCGACCTGCCGCACACTGGGGCCGGTGGCGACGACGTGGGCCCACACGAGGCGCTTGCCGATGCTCGCGGTGGCCGGGATGAGGATGCCACCGCCGGACTTGCGCTCTCCCGGCTCACCGTCGAGCGAGACCAGGACACGGTCGTGGAGCATCTTGACCGGTAGGCGACTCTTCCCCTTGCGCGGGTCCGCCACGGGTCAGCCGCGGCGACGCTTGCGACGCCGCCCGCCCCAGACGCGAAGCGCCACGACGACGGCGACGGCCGCAGCCACGGCGACGATCCGCTCGACCCGCAGGTCACCCTCGGGCGTGGTGGTCAGGTCGGCGAACTTCGCCTTCGCGGCCTCGGTGTTCTGACGGACCAGGGCCTGCGGCGTCAGGCGGCCGGCCAACTCGTCGACCGTGCCGGCGAGGGCGGCCCGACGCGCGGCAACGTCGGCCTGGAGGGCGTCGATGGAGCTCATGGGTGGGTCCTCACTGCAGTCCGAGGTCGCGGCGGAGCTTGGCGACGTGTCCGGTCGCCTTGACGTTGTACCACGCGTGCTCGATTGTGCCGGACTCATCGACGACGAAGGTGCTGCGGATGACCCCGGTCACCTTCTTGCCGTACATCATCTTCTCGCCGAAGGCACCCCACGCCTTCATGACCTCCCGGTCAGGGTCCGAGAGGAGGGTGATTTTCAGGCCGTCCCGCTCGCGGAACTTGGCGAGCTTCTCCGCCTTGTCCGGGCTGATGCCGACGACGGTGTAGCCGTGGGCCTGGAGGGAGTCGAGGGACTCGGTGAAGTCACACGCCTGCTTCGTGCACCCGGGTGTCATGGCAGCAGGGTAGAAGTAGACGATCACCTTCCTGCCCCGGAAGTCTCCTGAGGACACGGGCGTCCCCGCGTCATCGGTCAGCGTGAACTCCGGAGCCACTGCACCTGGCACGAGTCGTTCGGTCACCGGTCACCTCTCGTCGGTCTCGGACTCCCAACCTACAACGGAGCGAGTGCTCCCAGTTCCGCGCGGCCTCGTGCGTGGCGTGCGTGCGCCTAGCATGGCGATGTGCCGCTCCTCGTCGTCCCGGGACTGATGCCGGTGCATCGCCGTGAGGACGGTGCGCTGCATCTCGACGACAAGTTCATCTCGGGCATGAGCGAGTATGCCGCTCGGTTCCCCGGCGAGGTCGTGGCACTGACGAGCCAGGGCCCGGCGCCTGCGACGCCGGTGCCCAATATGCGCTATGTCAGTCCGGACGAGATCCCGTTCCACGTGCAGACCTCGGGCCTGGATCCGGACGCTCTCTCGGCGCTGTCGGCGGACGTCGCCCTCCTGCCACTGCTCCCCTGGTTCGCGCCGCATCTGGGGGGCGCCAGGCGCACGGTCTACGTTGCCGAGCACTCGGCACAGTCGCGATATGCCATGGAGGCCGTCGCGTCCACGGGGCGGATCGCCCGCGCACGCCTTCGACTGGGATTCCTCAGGTGGGGCCGCGCCATGCACCGACTGGCCGCCCGTGGAGACGGGCTGCAGTGCAACGGCTGGACCGCGTGGAACGCCTTCTCCGGGGCCCACCGGAGGGCGATGCGTTATTACGACAACCGGGTGACCTCCGAGGTGCTGACGCAGTCAGCCTCGCGGGAGGAGGCCGCCTCGAGCACCCTGCGGCTGGCCTTCAGCGGACGACTGCTGGCCATCAAGGGACCCGCTGACGCGGTTCGGGTCGCGGAGAGGGTGCGCGGCGAGGGCCACGACGTGAGCCTGACCATCTTCGGGGTCGGCCCGGAGGAGCAGGCGCTGCGCGCCCTGGCCGGCCCAGCCACGACCTTCGCCGGCAGCCTGGACTTCCGGACGGAGTGGGTGGATATGGTTCCTGACCTGATCGACGTGATGGTCCTGCCCCATCCACAGGGAGACCCATCCGGCACCTACCTGGAGTCGATGGGAGTCGGCGTTCCCGTCCTGGGCTACGCCAACTCGCACTGGCGCCACCTCGCCGAGGAGTCAGGAGGGGGGTGGGCCGCCCCCGTGGGAGATGTCGACAGCCTGGCGAGCGCGATCCGAGCGTTGGTCGACGACCGGTCATCGGTGGCACGTGCCCGCGCACAAGGCCTGGCGTTCATGCGGACGCACACGATGGAGGCTGACTTCGACGCACGTGTCGACCACCTCGTCTGGTCATGCACTCCTGAGTCGCTCGCCGTCGACGATGGCCAGTGGGCCTGGATTCAGATCATGCTCGAGCCATTCGCCCGTCGTGCCCGCTCCTTCCTCACGACACCAGTCCTCGACCGGCTGGATCGACCGGCGCCGGGAGGGCCCGACCGAGTGACGCAGTTGCTGCTGCGCGCCGAGCACCAGCGCACCCTTCGTGCGGGTGAGCCCCTTCCTGGCTTCGCGGGGGCGGGCTTCAAGGCCTTCTCGCAGGCCGATGAGGACGGCATCCTCTGGTATGTCTTCTCGCTCATCGGCGAGACGACGCGCCCAGTGTCCTTGGACCTTGACGGCGTGGACTACTGGATCTGGGATGCCCTCACAGCGATCCAACCGCGTGTCGTCATCCTCGAGTACCAGGACATCCTCGGCCCGGACGACTCCCTCACCGTCCCGTATGCCGATGCCTTCAACGCCTACGACCACCCGACGACCGATGGCTTGCCGAACTTCGCCGGCGCCTCGTTGCGCGCTTTCACCGAGCTGGGAGCACGGAAGGGTTACCGCCTGGTGGGCACCAATCGCTACGGCTAGAACGCCGTCTTCGTCCGGTCCGACCTCGGTGAAGAGGCCCTTCCGACCGTTTCGGTCGAGGAGTGCTTCACCCACCAGAAGGTGTTCGAAGGGATGCGCACTCGCGGCGCCGTGAGTCGGGGCCTGCCCTGGCAGGCCGTCTGACGAGGCACCCTTCGACGGGCTTGTTCAGTCCAGCGCGCCCGCCGACGCGTCGATGCTTCCGCTGAGTGACTCGAGCTCTCGTCGAAGGGTCGGGGTCTGCACTCCCACGATCTCGGCCAGCTGCGCGAATCGCCATCGCCAGTCCAGACGCCGCAGGGCCATCGCATGGTTGCGCTCTGCCTGGGCGGGCGACCAGGCGTTGGCGGCGTCCTCGAGGATCGCCAAGCCCGCGTGGAGGTCCTCGGGCGGGAGGTGCAGGGTCGCGCCCGGCCACAGCAGCTCGGCCGCGACGGCGCAGTCCGGTGGGACGCCGGCCACGACGGCGCCGCTCGCCAAGGCGTCGGTCCAGCGACCGGTGAGGTACTCGCGCGTCGGGTGCGTGTAGGGCGCAGGGCTGACCGCGTTGCTGAAGCTCAGAGTGAACTTCGTGTCAGCCATCGCGGCCATCAGGTGCCGTTGGTTGCCGTCGGCACTGGTGCCGAAGGGAACCCGGCCGCGCATGACCAGTCCTCGACCAGCGGCCTCCGCCGTCGTCCTGTCGTCCACCTCCCACGCAGCCGGCTGCCTCCCCACCCGTTGGACATCCACCGTGCGCTCATGTCGCGACGACCCGCGTCGGAGCACATCGGCGCCGAAGGGAAGGCACGTCACGGGGACGCCCGTCGCCGCTCGCCACTCCTCGACCACCTCCGTGTCCGTGACGAAGAGATGGTCGAAATGGGTGCCTGCCACCCTGGGGATCCGATCGGTCCAGAAGCTGTCGATGACCCAACCCACGGTGACCGCGCTCGGGTGCAGGAGGCCACGCCAGTGCGCGACGTCGTACAGCCGCCCGGGGTCGGGGGCGATCAACACGGTGATGTCGGAGCCTCGGCGGCGGCGCAGCAGCGACACGGCCCGCGCCGAGCGACCGGTCGCCCACTGCACCGGGACCCTGACGAGCTCGGCCTCGAGGACGTCTGCCAGCAACTCGGCCATGAGCGTGACCGTGTCCCAGCCCGTGGCGGGTGCGACATCGCTCGTGAGCACGCGCACCGTGGTCACGATCTCGCCACCCGCGCGTCCTTGGTCACCACGGCGACAAGGGTACGGCCTGGCCCAGGAGCACGGTCGTGGTCGACCTCCGGCCTAGACTGCACGGCGTGACGGTGGCGGTCGAGGGCGCGGCGGCGGCGCAGCGCCGGGGTGAGGCCGGTCGACTCAGGGCGTTCGATGGCCTCCGGGGGATCGCGAGCCTGGCCGTGGTGCTGACCCACGTGCTGTTGGCCGCCCCGCCGGCCTCCGTCACCCCGTCGGAGCACTATCGCAACCCGCTGCGGATCCTCTGGGGGCTGGCCTCGGACGGCAGCTCCGCCGTCTGCGTGTTCTTCGTCCTGTCCGGCGTCGTCCTCACCCTCCCCTTCCTGCGACCCCGCAGCCTGCAGGACTGGGTTGCCTACTACCCGCGCCGTGTCGTCCGGTTGTACGTGCCCGTCTGGGCGAGCATCGTCCTGGCCATCGGGTGGTACCTCCTCGTCCCACCGCGGTCCGCGCCGTGGCTGACCGACTGGGTGCAGAGCCACGACCAGCCCATCCTCGTGCGACCGCTTGTGCGTGCCTTCCTGCTGCAGCGCACGACCTTCCTCAACTCCCCTCTGTGGTCCCTGACCTGGGAGGTGCTCTTCTCCCTCCTGCTGCCGCTGTATGTCGTGCTGGCACGACGGGGTCGGGCCATCCGTGCAGGGCTGCTTGCCGCCGCCGTCGTGGCGACGGGCATCGGATCCGTGATCGGCTCCGGTGCTCTCACGATGCTCCCGCAGTTCCTCGTCGGCTCCCTCATCGCCGCGGAGGTCGCGACCCTTCGGCGCCGCTCCCCTTCGTGGCTGACGACCGCGGTCCTGGTGATAGGCGGACTGGTCCTGACCCAGGTCGCGGGCTACCTCGACTGGACGGGGACGTCGGCGCCCGGCTGGGCGTGGCCGTTGCGAACGCTGGGCTGCTTGCTGCTCGTGCTCGCCTTTCTCGTGGGCAAGGCTCCCCGGCACCTGGCCGACCATGTCGCACTGCAGTGGCTCGGTCGCATCTCGTTCAGCCTCTACCTCGTCCACGAACCGCTGGTGGTCAGTCTTCGACTCCTGGGTGGGCCCCACATGACGTACCTGCAACTGCTCGTCCTCGCCGTTCCTGCGAGCCTGCTCCTGGCGATGGTGTTCTACTGGGGAGTGGAGCAGAGAGCCCACGTCCTCTCCAGGTGGGTGGGCGCGATGACCGCCAGACAGTGGACTGCCAGATGACCTGGGCCATGTGGGTGCTGTGCCTGCTGCTGCTGGCGGTGCTTCCGGGCGCGTGGTTCTGGCACCGGCTCTTCCCTCAGGCGTCGGCGACCGTCTGTGTCGGACTCGGCTCTGGCGTGGGAGTGCTCGCCCTCACCTGGTCCTATCTGGTGGGACGAGCGCTGGGCACCCCGTGGGCGAGTGCTGTCCCCCTGGTCGTGGCCGCGGTCTCGGCCGTGGCCCACTGGCTGCGCGCCCGGGGACGGTCGGGGCGAGGCAACGCCGAGGCCGTGAACGGCATACGGAGGACGCCTGTCCTCGTCATCGTCGGGGCGGCCCTGCTCGCGGCGTGGCCCCTCGTCTACTTCAGCCAACGCATCTGGCCGGCCCTGCCCCTCACGGACGCCGGCTTGCGTGCACCCTTCGTCGACGAGTCCTACCACGTGGCACTGATCGGTGAGCTCAGGCACCACTTCCCGGGGACCTTTCCGTATGTCGACGGAACTCCGCTGGCGTACCACTGGCTCTCGCAGGCCTTCACCGCTGCCATGACGTGGCCGAGCGCTGTCGCTCCCGTGGAGGCCTACCGCTTCCTGCTCGCCCCGACGAGCGCCGTCCTGGCGCTCATGGGCCTCGTTGCCCTGGCCCTCACCAGGGGCACACGACCCTTGCCGCTGTTGCTGGCGTCCGCCGTGTTCGTCGCCGGCAGTCCACCGGACCTCCTGCCCGGATCCGACCTGGCCACTCCGGTGACGGGTTATGCCATGTCCTTGCCGATCATGACCCTGGCCCCCGGGCTCACCTTTGGGTACGTGCTCCTCATGCCCACGATGGCGCTGCTCTTCGGCGCCATCGGCCGCGACAGCGGTGTGGGCCGATACGGCCCGGTTCACTGGGTGACCCTGGGCGCGCTCCTGTTCTCGCTCGGTGGCGCCAAGGCGGTCCTCCTGCCCTTGATCACCGCGGGGCTGGGCTTCGCGCTGGTGATCACGCGCGCGTGGCGCACCCTCGCCGGCCCGCTGGCCCTGACCCTGCTCGCCTTCGGCGCCTCGACCTCCTTCTTCTACGGTGGCAGTTCTCGCTCGTTGTCCCTTGCTCCCTTGGCCTATCCCAACTGGTTGGCCGAGAACAACCCGGGGATGAGTGCAGGTGCCGTCGCACTGTCCATCGTGTGCGGGGTGCTCCTCGTGGTGGGACCGCTCGCCCTCCCGTCACGGGATGCACCTGCGCACCTGCGCGCGGCAAGGCTCCTCACGCTGGGGGGCGCGATCGCAGGCATGGGAATTGTCCTCCTGGCCGGGCATGCCGGGATGTCCCAGGACCAGTTCCTCATGGCGGGGCTCGCCCTGGGCGCGATCGGGCTGGCCTCGTCTGCCTCGTCGATGCAGCGTCCGGCGCGCCTGTGGTTGGTCACTGCTGCCGTCCTCTGCCTCATCGCCCCGGCCGTCGAGGCGAGTCGCGTCGCGCGGGGTGACGGGCCCCTGCCGCTCAGCAGCGGGTATGCCGTGGGGCCAGGCGCCGCAGAGGCGACGCAGTGGCTGCGTGAGCACACCTCTCCTGGGGAGGTCGTGGCCACCAATGTGCACTGTTTCGGTCCGGAACCGACCACCGGGTGCGCACGGACGGCCTTCTGGCTGACCGCGCACGCAGAGCGCCGATTCCTGGTGGAGGGCTGGTCGTTCGTGCCGCCCGAGGTCGTGGGCCAGGAGTCGACACCGGAGACCAACGGCATTCATGGCCCCTTCTGGGACCCCGCACTGCTCGCGACGAACGACCGGCTCTTCACCAACCCGCAGGCCGACGAGCTCAGCCGCACCAAGAGCGAACACGGAGTCACGCACCTCATCGCAAGCCGCAGGTACCCCATGGACGAGACAGCACTGCGAGCCGTCGCCACCCCCGTTGCCGAGTTCGGCGACTACCTGATCCTCGCCGTTCCCTGAGCGAGCCGGCGCCAGCGCGGCCGCCCCTCACCGCCGGACTTCAGCCGCAACGCCGGCCGCTCCACCGCCACCCAGGACGCCCACGCCAGGCCGGTCGTCACCACCGACACCAGCACGAACGTGCCGACGAACCCCAGCCGGACGTTCAGCCCTGACGCGGACACCAGTTGCTGGATCGGGTAGGCGTAGATGTACACGCCGTAGGAGATGTCGTTGCGGACCCCCACCCGCACCGGGAGGCGGGCCCCGAGGTAGAGCAGCAGGTAGCACAGGGGAACGGGGGCCACGGTGTTGAAGAGCCGGTCGTCCAGCCTCAGGAAGAGCAACACGAGGACGACGGCGCTGCCCAGGGCGAGGAGGCGATGCAGAGGGAGCCGGTCACGCCAGGCCCAGGCGCACATCCCGGCCAGGAAGAAGCCACCGAGCTGGAGGGTCTGGAGGACGAGCGCTTCGGTGACGCCGGCCGGACCGCTGGCCACGGCATACGCCGCAACCACCATCACCGTCAGGCACGGGAGCCACCACCGCGAGGTCCGACGCAGCAGCGCGAAGGACAACAGCGCCCCCGAGACGAGGTAGGCGCTGAACTCGTAGAACAGCGTCCACAGCGAGCCGTTCCAGACGTTGGGCAGCGGAGTGGCCACCAAGGTGCCATCGATCCCGAAGACCCACATGCGCAGCATCGCGTTGCGGGCGACATAGCCCAGGGCCGACGCCGCCGAGAACCACGCCCCGCGCTCGACGAACGCGGCCAGCGGGGCGAACACGAAGGCGGTGACGAGCAGGTTGACCCAGAACGCGGGAAGGATGCGCAGGCAGCGGGCCCTGAGGTAGGCCCACGCAGAGCTGCGCATGCGCGAGCCCATGATGAGGAATCCGGACAGCGCAAAGAAGCCGTCCACTGCCATCGGCCCGAAGAAGATCGTGGCATGGCTCCCGAATCCCCCCGTCCACCACGTGTGCCCGAAGAGGACCATCCACGCCAGGACGAGACGGAGGAAGTTCAGGGCATTGTCGCGCGTGTCGAGGAGTCCGCCGAGGCGATCGGCACGGAGGGGGGCGTGAACTGAAGGGCCGGACCGCACACGCCGAAGCCTAGACTTGGCCCACACCTGGTGCTCGTGATCCAAGAGAAAGGTCGACACCATGACGTGGCGTCGCCATCTGGTGGAGTCCGGACCGAGCCTGAGATGGCGACTGGGGATGCTCCGGAGTCGGCTGCTCCACCGCTTCGCCTTTGCCGACTTCGGGGAGGGATCGGTGATCGTGCGACCCCGGGTGCTGCGTGGGGTGGACCGGATCCACATCGGCTCCGGATGCGCCATCAACCAGGGTGCCTGGCTCCAGGTCGAGGACGGCGGCGGCCCCCTCGTCCTCGGGGACGAGGTCTACCTCGGCCACGACGTGCACCTGCACTCCCTCGATCCGGTGACCATCGGTGATCGCGCGTTCCTCGTCGACGGCGTCTACGTCGGGGCGGCCGATCACGGCCGCGGAGATCGACGCTCGGTGACCAGGACAGGGCCGATCACGATCGGCGCCGATGTCTTCATCGGGCAGCGGGCCGTCATCCTCGGCGGCGTGACGATCGGCGAAGGTGCGACAATCGGTGCGCACGCGGTCGTGACTCGTGACGTCGCACCCGGCCAGGTCGTCGCGGGCGTCCCCGCCCGTCCCATTCCCCAGGAAGGCTCCTCGTGAAGGTCCTCATCACCGGTGGAGCCGGCTTCATCGGCCAGCACCTCGCGCGTCGGCTCGTCACCGACGGTCACGAACTCGTCGCCCTCGACCACCTGCTCGGGCAGGTCCACCTCGACCCCGAGGCGAGTGTCGCGGCCTTCCCCGGCGAGGTCATCGTCGGCGATGTGGCCGACGAGGAGGCCTGGGCGTCCCTCCCCGACGTCGACGCCGTGGTCCACCTCGCGGCCGAGACGGGCACCGGGCAGTCGATGTACGAGGTCGACCGCTACCGCCGCGTCAACATCGGCGGGACCGAGCTCGCGGGTCGCTTCGCCGCCGCCCAGGGGGCGCCGATCGTTGCCCTCTCCTCACGCGCCGTCTACGGCGAGGGCCGGCACGGCTGCCCTGAGCATGGGGTCACCTTCGGTGCGGTCTGCTGCGATCGCGCCACGGCCGAGGACAGCCAGGAGGGTGACGAGCACCGGCCGGTCTCCGTCTACGGCGAGACCAAGTCCGAGGGCGAGCGCGCGCTCGATGGGGTGACGGCACAGATTCCCGTCACCACCATCCGCCCCCAGAACGTCATCGGGCCCGGTCAGGCGCTGCACAACCCCTACACAGGCGTGCTCGCCGCCTTTCTCGCCATGCTCAAGGAGGGAAAGCCCCTCACGGTCTACGGCGAAGGCACCCAGACCCGCGACTTCATCCACGTCCAGGACCTCGCGGCCATCATCGCCTGGGCCCTGACCAACCCCGGCGACATCGGCACCCATCGGGTCTTCAACGCCGGCTCCGGCGTGCGCACCACCCTCGTCGAGCTGGCCGACCACGCCGCCTCGGGCGCGCCCATCGAGACCCACGGAATCACCCACCTCGACATCCACCGCGCCGGTGACATCGATGACGCGTGTGCCGACATGTCGGCCGTTGCGGCCGCGGGGGCACCCATGCCGCAGTGGTCCACGCGGGATGCCGTCGCCGACTTCATCCGGTCCTCGTGGGAGAAGCCAGGCGCCCCCGCCGATGCCTGGGACAAGGCGCTGGGCGAGCTCAAGGAGCGCGGCCTGACCTCGTGAGTTCTCCCCGCCTCCTCCTTGTCACCCCGGGGTTCCACGGGTACTGGCGCTCCATCGCGTCGGCGCTCTCGCGCCGTGGGTATGCCGTGACCACCCACCTGTACGACCACCGGACAGCCCGCGGCAAGGTGCGTCACAAGGTGGTGCACGAACTGCCCGCACGGATGGGTCTCCCGAGAGCCACCGACAATCGGCCGACGCAGGCCGCGGTCGGTCGGATCGCGCAGGAACGCCCTGACGTCCTCCTCGTGGTCAAGGGTGACGAGCTCGGGCCCGACTTCTGGAGCGCTGCGGCCGGCATCCCTCGCCGCGCACTCTGGCTCTACGACGAGATCCGCCGCACCAGCCACTCGGCTGCGACGTTGGAAGCGGCAGGGCCGATCGCGAGCTACAGCCCTGCCGACGTCGAGGACCTGACGAACCGGGGCCTGGAGGCCCTCCACGTCCCCCTCGGTCATGACCAGCACCTGGCACCGACGCCGGTCGGACCGCTCGAGGAGGTCGCCTTCATCGGTGCGCGCTACCCGAAGCGTGAGTCGCTCCTGACCACGCTGCACGCAGCCGGCGTGCCGGTCCGTGCCTACGGCAGGGACTGGTCAGGTCATCCCCTCGACCGCGCCCGGACCTGGCGGGTGGGCGCACCCTCCCTCCCGGCGGAGCGCGACCTCGACCGCGAGAGCGCCTACGGGGTGATGGCCGGCGCCACCGTCAGCCTCAACATCCACGGCGACCAGGACGGGTTCACGATGCGCACCTTCGAAGTGCCCGGCGTCGGAGGATTGGAGCTCATCGACCGTCGCGAGGTCTCCCGCTACTACGAGCCCGGAAAGGAGCTGCTCACCTTCGACACCGGCGAGCAGGCCATCGATCTCTGCCGTCGCGCCATGGTCGACCGAAGCTGGGCGCAGGCGATTCGCGAAGCCGGCCGGGCGCGCACGCTCGCCGAGCACACGATGGACCATCGGGCCGCCGCCCTGGAGACGTTGTGGGCGTGATCCACCCGACCGACCTCGCGGCGTGGCGCCGGTGGCAGCTGAGCCGACAGCCACTGTCGCGTCGGCTGAAGGCGCGCATCGGCTCGAGAGCAGGCCGATCGCAACAGCCCGTCACCCTCGCCCAGCGGGGCACCCACCCGCGCGTCGTCGCCGTGCTCGACTCGTGGAGCCCCTCGAGTCGGTTGTCGCTGTGGGACCCGCTGGACCAGGTCGAGGGTGATGTCCTCGTCATCGCTCCGGGTCCGCCGCCGGACGCGCCCGACTGGCAGGTGAGCCCTGCCTCGCCGGCGGAGGCCATGGCGCGGATCCGAGCGAACTCGGTCGTGCTGAGCTCGGGTCACTACCTCCCGCTCGGCCACGCGGCCCACCAGCGCTGCATCGAGTCGGGGGCCGCGTTCGTCACCGTGCAGCACGGACTGATGACGCCCTGGGCACCCCCGCTGGCCCCCCGGTCGACCCTGCTCGCCTGGAGTGCCGACGACGGTCGGTTCTGGGCCTCGGGCAGGGGCGATGTGGACCTTCGTGAGGTGGGCTCGACCCTGCTCTGGAACGCGGCCCAGCAGCCGATGCTCCCCACCGAACAGTCGGCCCCGCCGGTCTTCCTCGGACAGTTGCATGCAGCAGAGCTTCCCCGCCGGACGATCCTTCGGGTCACCGAGACGTTCTGCCTCGAGGAGCAGGCCGTCTATCGCCCTCACCCGGCCGAGGCCGATCGCGCGTCCCGGCGTCAGCACGACGTGTGGGAACGTCGCGGCATCCACATCGATCGTTCCGGACAGCCCCTCCACGAGCTGGGAGCTCCGGTCGTGAGCATCTTCTCGACCGGCGTGCTCGAGACTGCCGCACGTGGGGGGTCGGCGTGGGTGCACCACCCGGATCCGCCCTCCTGGCTGAGTGACTTCTGGGCGCGCTACGGGCTGAGTCCGTGGGGGCAGCCACCGACCCCGGCACCCGCGCTGCCGCCGACCCCTCCGTCCTCAGCGATCGCACACGCAGTGCACGGGATACTGGCCACGTGAGCCGCATCCTCTGTGTCATCCCGGCGCGCGGAGGCTCCAAGGGCATCCCCCGCAAGAACGTCCTCCCCGTCGCCGGCCGGCCCCTCATCGAGTGGACCATCCGGCAGGCCCTCGCGTGCTCCCCCGCGCTGGACGTGATCGTCTCCACCGACGACGGCGAGATCGCCGAGGTGGCATCGGCCGCCGGAGCCCAGGTGCCCTTCCGACGCCCGGCGGAGCTGGCACAGGACACGACCGCGACCGAGCCCGTCGTCCGCCACGCCCTCGCGCACCAACGGGCCCAGGGATTGGAGCCCGCCGCCGTGATGCTGCTCCAGGCCACCTCCCCAATCCGTCTCCCGGGCACCCTCGACCGCGCGGTCGCCGAGTTCGAGGCCTCGGGCGCCGATTCCATGGTCGGCGTCGTGCCCCAGGCCCCCTTCCTCTGGTGGCAGGGCGAGACCCCGCGGGCCGACTACGACGTCACCCGTCGGCCGCGCCGACAGGACCTCACGGCCGATCAGCTGCGCTACCGCGAGACCGGCTCGCTCTACCTCACCCGCCCCGAGATCTACGACCGCGAGGACAACCGCCTCGGTGGCCGGATCGCCCTGTTCGTGATGGACGAGATCGAGGGCGTCGACATCGACACCGATGTCGACCTCGCCCTCACCGAGTCCACCCTCCGAGGCCTGGAGAACCGCACCGCATGATCATCGAACGCACCCTCGCTCCCCTCGTCGTCTACGGCGAGGACCCGGTGCTGCGCGCGCTGGAGAAGATCACCGCCAACAAGGCCCGGATCGTCTTCGTCGTGTCCGAGCACGGGCACCTCATCGGCGCCCTGAGCGACGGCGACTTCCGCCGCTGGGTGGCGACCCAGAGCCCGGTCGACCTCACCCGCCCGGCGCGCGAGGCCGCCAACACGGCCGCCCGCACAGTGCCCGCGACGTCCTCCCCCGCCGAGATCCGCGGGCAGTTCAGCGCCTCCATCGACCACCTGCCGCTCGTCGACGGCTCGGGTCATCTCGTGGCCGTGGCGATCAACCGCAGCGACAGCCTGCGCATCGGGCGGCACGACGTGGGCGCCGGCAAGCCCTCGTTGCTCATCGCCGAGATCGGCATCAACCACAACGGCTCGGTCGACCTCGCCAAGCACCTCGTCGACCTGGCCAAGAAGTCGAATGCCGACGTTGTGAAGTTCCAGCTGCGCGACCTCGACGCGCTCTACCGCGGCGCCGGCGCCTCCTCCGCGGGTGAGGACCTCGGGCCGCAGTACACCCTCGACCTGCTCTCCCGCTTCAACCTCACGGGACCACAGCTGTTCGAGGTCTTCGACCACTGCAGGGCGATCGACATCGACGTCATGTGCACGCCCTGGGACGCCCCCAGCGTCGATGCCCTCGTCGAGTACGGCATCCCGGCGCTCAAGATCGCCTCGGCCGACCTCACCAACCACGACCTGCTCCGGCATGCCGCCCGCTCCGGCACCCCGATGATCCTCTCGACGGGCATGTCGACCGAGGGCGAGATCCTCGAGACGGTGGACCTGCTCAAGGCGAGCGGCACGGCATACGCCCTCCTGCACTGCCAGTCGACCTACCCGGCCCCCTTCAAGGACGTCAACCTGCGCTATTTGACCCGCCTGGCCGAGCTCGGGGACTGCCCCGTCGGCTACAGCGGCCACGAGCGTGGCTTCCACGTGCCGATCGCGGCGATCGGCATGGGCGCGACGATCATCGAGAAGCACTTCACCGTCGACCGCGGCATGGAGGGCAACGACCACAAGGTCTCGCTGCTGCCGGACGAGTTCGCCGAGATGGTGGCGCGCATCCGTGAGGTCGAGGAGGCCCTGGGCACCGACGCCGCTCGCGCCATCTCGACCGGCGAGATGATGAACCGCGTCAACCTCGCCAAGAGCCTCGTCGCCGCCGCCGACATCACCGAGGGCGAGACGATCACCGCCGACAAGGTGGACATCAAGAGCCCCGGTCGCGGCCTGCAGCCCAACGCCCTGACCCGCCTCGTGGGGCGGCGGGCCAACCGCTCCCTTGCCGCCGGTGACTTCTTCTATGCGACCGACCTGTCCGACGCGGTCGCCCGGGGGCGCAACTACACCTTCCGGCGGCCGTGGGGCCTGCCGGTGCGCTACCACGACATCGCGGCGATGACCGAGCACTCGACGCCGGACTTCCTGGAGTTCCACTTCTCCTACAAGGACCTCGAGATCGACCCGGCGACGATCTTCACCGAGCGCTCGACGATGGGCTACGCCTGCCACGCGCCCGACCTGTTCACCGGTGACTTCATCCTCAACATGGCCAGCGAGGACGACGCCCACTGGCAGCGCTCCATCGAGGAGCTCCAGCGCGTCATCGAGCTCACCAAGTCGCTGCGCCAGTGGTTCACCACGGACGTCGACCCCGTGGTGATCTCCAGCCTGGGCGGCTTCACCAAGGACCGGCACGTCCCCGCCGACGAGCTGCCGGACATGTATGCCCGCGTCGAGGCCGGCCTGAAGCAGGTTGACGACTCCGGCGTGCGCCTGTGCGCCCAGACGCTGCCGCCCTTCCCGTGGTACATGGGTGGCCAGCTCTTCTGCAACCTCTTCGTCGGCGCTGCCGACACCGCTGCCTGGGCCGCTGAGAACGGTCGCCGCCTCTGCCTCGACGTCTCGCACAGCAAGCTCGCGGCGAACTTCAACGGTGCACCCTTCTCCGGGTACGTCGACCTGCTGGCCCCGCACGCCGACCACCTCCACCTCGTCGACGCCACCGGTGTCGACGGCGAGGGCGTGCAGGTCGGCGACGGCGAGGTCGACTGGGCGCTGCTCGCCCAGCAGCTCGACCAGCACGCGCCCGGGGTCTCCTTCATCCCGGAGATCTGGCAGGGCCACGTCAACAACGGCGAAGGCTTCTGGGTCGCGCTCGAGCGCCTCGAGCAGTGGTTCTGACAGGTCGTATGCCGTGAGCGCACCTCTCGCTCCCCCGATCGCCCTCTGGGTGGTCCCGGTCAGCGACGTCGGCGGCGTGGCGCGTCACGCGCTCGACGCCCTCGGCCATGGCATCCCTGGGTGGCGCACCGTGCTGCTGTGCCCTCCTGGCCCCCTCGCCGAGGTGGCTCGGGCGGCGGGCATCGCCGTCCTCACCGGACCGGTGAGCCCCGATGACGGGGCCGCCACCGCCATGACGGAGGTGCGGCACGTCATCACGCGCCTGCGGCCCGCCGTCGTCCACTCGCACCTGTCCTTCGCCGACCTCGCCGTGGCGGGCGGCTCCCTCGGGCTTCCCGTGGCGATCGTGACCACGGAGCACGGCATCGCGAGGGATGACTTGGTCTACCACGGCACCCGGTGGCGTTCCCGGGTCCGGGCCCTGGCCCACACCGCCCGGCTGCGCCGTGCTGATGCGCTGATCGCAGTGTCCCGCTCGACCCTCGACGTCGTCCGCGAGAAGTGGCATCCCGCGGCACACCTCCGCGCTGAGGTGATCCTCAACGGCGTGGACCCGCTGGTCGTGCCCGCGCATCGCTCTCCGGGTCTGCACGTGGTCTCCCTGGCGCGACTCGCCCCGGAAAAGGGCCTGGACCACCTCCTCGAGGCCTTCGCGCTGGTCGCGCACCGGCACCCCGACGCCCGACTGACCGTGGCCGGCACCGGACCCCTGCAGCAGCAGCTCCAGGGGCAGGTGGATCGGCTGGGGCTCTCGGACCAGGTGGTGATGCCGGGATTCGTCGACGCGGGCGAGGTCCTCTCCGCGGGCGATGTCCTCGTTCAGCTCTCGGCGTGGGAGAACTGCTCCTACTCCCTGCTGGATGCTCAGGTCCACGGTCTCGGCGTGGTCGCCAGCCCGGTGGGAGGGAATCCGGAGCTGCTGCCCTCCCACTGCCTCGTCCCCGCCACCGCGCACCACCGAATCGCCGAGGCCGTCATCGATCAGGGTCTGAACCTGGAAGCCCGCCCTGTCCTCGATCACGGCTGGCCCACCGTCGCGGCCATGGGCGAGCGGATCGCGCGCGTCTACGCCGACGTCACGCGACCATGAGGGCGCGGTCGCAGCCGCTCCCCGGGCGCCTTGTCATGGCGGCCAACAATGGCGGCCTGGGCGGTGGCGAGGTGATGCTCCTGGCTGCGGCCAGGGCAGCGCGTGACCTGGGGGTGAAGGTCTCCATCATTGGCCCGCAAGAGGAGCACGGGGTGGTGGCCGCCGCCCAGGCCGCGGGATTCGAGGCCGTGTCCTTGTCCGGGGATCGCCTGCAGTACATGAGGGAGCTCCGCCGCTGGGACAGCCGTCGCAAGGACGTCCTCCTCTGGTGCCACGGGCTCGTGCCGGGGGTGGCGACCATGGGTCATCGCCACCGCATCGTGCAACTCCATCGGGTGCCGAGGGGTCTGCACGTGCCGGCCACCCGCGCCGCGACGCTCGGTGCCCGCGCCGTGGTCGCCCCCAGCAGGCACCTGGCGGAGCAGTGGGCAGGCGCAGTGGCACTGCAGAACTGGACCGAGGACCATGGTCGGCTGACCCGCCCCACCACGGTCGGCGAGACCTTGCGCGTGGGATTCATCGGACGCTATGTCGAGGAGAAGGGGCTCGACGTCCTCGTCGACGCCCTGAGCGCGTTGGCGGGGACGGGTCACTCCGTCTCGCTCACGCTCGCCGGTGACGCCATGTACGGCGAGATCCCGACCCGGACCCGTGCGGCACTGGCGTCCGCCACCTTCCCGGTCACGGACCTGGGCTGGCTCGAGGGGCCGGACCGCCTGCTGGAACGCGTCGACGTCCTCTGCGTGCCGTCGAGTCAGCCAGAGTCCTTCGGGCTGGTCATCGCCGAGGCCATGTCAGCGCGGGTCCCCGTGATCGTCACGGATGCCGGTGCCTTTCCCGAGGTGGTCGGACCCGGCCACCCCTGGGTGGCTCGGGCCGGGGACCAGGACGACCTCAGGCGGATGATCGCCGCGTATGCCGAGGCGGGCGACCATCAGCGCAGCGATGCGGTCGCGCGAGCGCGCGCCCGGTGGGAGCAGCTCTGGTCGCCCGACGCAGGTCGGGCCCGCATGTCGGACTTCCTGGGAGCCCTGGGGGTCCTTCCCTCCCCCGAGTGACCCTGGCTCAGCGCGGTCGCCGACCGGCAACGGCCGCTGCCTCCACCAGGAGAGCCACTCCCTTCTCGGCCACGCGGTGCGGCAGCACTCCCACGACGCGGTCCAGGGCTCGACCGGCCATCGCCACCGAGCGCGCGTTGCACGCCGTGGCTGTCGTCGCCACGGCGATCGACCAGGGTGACCTGTTGCGGCGCGGCGCCGGGATCGCGTCGGCTCCGTGCTTGCGTTCGAAACGGCGGCGGGCGGCGCCGGACGCAAAGGCCCGCGAGGCCCGCTCGGCCGTTGTCGTCACGGGCCCGTGGTGCAGCGTCGAGAAGCCGGGTGCGATGACGACGGGAATCCCCGCCAGGTGAAGGCGATAGCCCCACTCGACGTCTTCCCAGCCGTAGGCGCGGAAGTCCTCGTCGTAGTCGCCGACGCGCTCGAAGGTCTCGGCCGTGGTCGAGACGTTCCCCGACCACCACCGCCAGCTCGTCTCGGGCGGCTCGACCGACGCTGCCGCCCGGATCCGCTCGTCCGCCGCACGACCGTAGGCCGCGGCATAGGGGGTCTCCGGGAAGACGTCGCGGCACATGGCCACGACCCCGAGCGCCTCCCCCTCGTGCAGCGCCACGTGGTGCTCGACGAAGTCCGGCTCCAGCTCCAGGTCGTCGTCGGCGCGGATCAGCACCCGCCCGTGCGCAGCCCGGAAGCCCGCGTTGAGCGCCGCCGCTCGACCTCGGTTCTCCGGGAAGCAGATCACCCGCAGGGCCAGGCGGTCCGTCCACTCGGCCAGCACCGACGTGCTGTCATCGATGTCCCCGTCCAGGACGACGACGATCTCGAAGTCGCTCGATGTCTGCGCCAGCGCCGACGTCAGGAGCGTGGGCAGCCGCCGGGCACCTCCGCGCGACGGAACGACGATCGTGGCAGCGGTCATGGCGTCCTTCCTGAGGCACGGAGCGCGTGCGTGATGAGTTCCTTCTCGTGCACGAAGTCGGTCCACGGTCGGGTGGGTCGACCCGCCACCCGGCGAACCGACGCCGTGACCAGGTTGATGACGGCGGCACCACCCCAGGCCCACGCGAGTCGACGACGCCAGCCCCACTTCGCGGCATACAACATCCGGGAGTCCATCAGCCACTGCTCGACCCGAGCCGGGTCGGAGGATGCACCCCCCACATGCGTGATGCTCACGCCGCCCACGAGATGGGAACCGACCCCCCGGTCCGAGAGGCGCCGTTGGAGGTCCACCTCCTCGGCGTACATGTGAAAGCGCTCGTCGAAGCCCCCCACGGCCTCGTAGGCCGCCCGGGGGATCAACAGCGCGATGCCGACCAGCCAATCGGTGGGCCAGGTCTGGCCGGACGCGGTCCTGGCCATGGCCTCGGTGTCGAGGCCCACTGCCCGTCGCAGCGTCGCCCGGTGCCGGTGGCGGGCCAGCACTCCGACGCGTTCCAGCGCGAGATGACGCGCCGCGGGGAATCGTCGCGCTGTGGAATCCGTGACTCCAGCCGTGCTCACCCGTGGCCCGAAGACCCCGGGCTGGCACGGGTGCCCCGCGGCCACCAGGTCGCGGACGAACCCGGCCGGCACGTCGACATCGGAGTTGAGGACCAGCACGAAGTCACTCGTGGAGCTCCGGACTCCGGTGTTCACCGCCGCACCGAATCCTCCGTTGACCTCGCGGCGGATGACGGTGACCCCCTCCATGGGGCCGAACGGCTCCGGGGACCGGTCGTCGACCACCACGACGTCCAGGGTGCCGGGGTAGGGGTCGGACAAGAGCTCGCGGCACAGGGCCTGCGTCGGGGAAGGGTCGCCATAGTGCGGGATGACCACAGCCACGCTCGGCCAGGTGTCCACGACCACTCCCTCCTGACTGCCTCGACGTCGGGCCTGCCTCGGACGAGTAGCCTAGGCCGAGCACATCACACATCACCTGAGGAGTTCCATGCCCGTCGCACTCATCACGGGCATCACCGGCCAGGACGGTCTGTACCTCGCCGAGTTGCTGCTGTCGAAGGGGTACGAGGTCCACGGCATCATCCGTGGACAGAACAACCCCAAACGTGCGCTCGTCGAGCGCGTGGTGCCCGAGGTCGTCCTGCACACCGGCGACCTCACCGACCTCTCCAGCCTGCTCCGGGCCTTGAAGGCGGCCAACCCCGACGAGGTCTACAACCTGGGCGCCGTGTCCTTCGTCGCCTACTCCTGGGACAACGCCCAGGTCACCACCGAGGTGACGGGCAATGGCGTTCTCAACATCCTCGAGGCGATCCGGCTGCACGCGGGCGAGGACATCGGCCGGGTGCGCTTCTACCAGGCATCGTCGTCCGAGATGTTCGGCAAGGTGCAGGAGGTCCCGCAGCGCGAGTCCACGCTGCTGTGGCCACGCTCCCCCTATGGGGTCGCGAAGGTGTTCGGCCACTACATGACCATCAACTACCGCGAGTCCTATGGCATGCACGCCAGCAGCGGAATCCTGTTCAACCACGAATCGCCTCGTCGGGGGCCGGAGTTCGTGACCCGCAAGGTCACGATGGCGGTCGCTGAGTTCGCCCGTGGTCGCACGGCTCCCCTGCCCATGGGCAACCTCGACGCCAAGCGTGACTGGGGGTACGCCGGCGACTACGTCGAGGGGATGTGGCGCATGCTGCAGCAACCCCACGGCGACGACTACGTCCTCGCGACCGGTGAGACACATTCCATTCGGGAGCTCCTCGACGTCGCCTTCCGCCACGTGGGCATCGAGGACTGGGAGCGTCACGTCACCGAGGACCCACGATTCATGCGACCGGCCGAGGTCGACCTCCTCATCGGGGACGCGAGCAAGGCCCGTGACGTGCTGGGGTGGCGTCCCACCGTGGGATTCCAGGGGCTGGTGACGATGATGGTCGACTCCGACCTGGCCGCCCTCGACGCCCGGCGGTCGTGACCGCACCGCGCGCGCTCGTCACCGGCGCTGCCGGCCAGGACGGCAGCTACCTCACCGAGCGCCTTCTCGCCGAGGGGTATGCCGTGCACGCGATCGTGCGTGCGACGGACCGTGGTGCCATGCGGGAGACCGGCCAGATGTCGATTCATGACGTCGACCTCACCGACCACGCGCGGGTGTGCGATGTCGTGCTCGACGTCGCACCGCACGAGGTCTACAACCTGGGCGGCATCTCGTCGGTGGCGCAGTCCTGGTCGGATCCGGTCGGCACGGCCGAAGTGAGCGGAGTCGCCGTCGTCTCCCTGCTCCAGGCCTGCCTGGACCTGCAGAACCGTGAGGGGCGCCCGGTGCGGCTGCTGCAGGCCTCGAGCGCGGAGATCTTCGGCGAGCCGACCGATGAGCCCCAGACCGAGGCCACTCCGGTCCGACCGGTGAGCCCCTACGGTGCCGCGAAGGCCTTTGCGCACCACGCCGTCCATGTGTTTCGCGGGCACGGGCTCGAGGCCAGCACGGCCATTCTCTACAACCACGAGTCCCCTCGTCGCCCGACGACCTTCGTGACCCGCAAGATCACCAGCACCGTGGCCTCGATCGCGGCCACGGGCACGGGCGAGTTGCGGCTGGGCAATCTCGACGCCCGCCGGGACTGGGGATGGGCACCGGACTACGTCGACGCCATGGTCCTCGCCGCCCGCCACGGCCGCCCCGACGACTACGTCATCGCCACCGGGCAAGCCCATTCCGTGCGTGACTTCGTCTCGACCGCGTTCGCGCATGTGGGCATCGATGACTGGCAGCAGCACGTCGTCGTGGATCCTGAGCTGTTCCGGCCGGCCGACCCCACGGTGCTCGTCGGTGACCCCTCACATGCGCGCAGCACGCTGGGCTGGGCACCCACCCACGACTTCGGGTCGCTGGTCCGCGCAATGGTCGACCACGACCTGGCCCTGCTCGGCGCCTCCTGAGGCGGGCCTGAGGTCCGGGCGGCGCAGCGGCCCACGCAGCGGTACCCCTCAAGGTTGCGTCACGGCATACTAAAGAAACAGTAAAGTCTCCCCGGCCGCCCGAGAGTACTGCCCGTGATCATCAACGATCTCACCATGAGCCACATGCGTCGGACCTGGCGTCGTCGGCGCTACACGCCATCGATGATGGCCTTCGGGGTCGATGTGGTGGTCGTGGTGCTGAGCATCCTCCTGGCCTGGAGGTCGGGTCAGCATCGGTTGGTTCGAGGCAGCGACCAATGTCGACGAGATCGCCCAGGGGGCGACCTTGCCGATGGCCCTTGCCTGGTTGACCACCCTGCTCGCCGTCGGGGCCTACGATCCGACCACGATGGGCGCAGGGACCACCGAGTACCGCCGCGTCCTCACCGCGAGCACGATGACCGCGGGCGTGATCGGGGTCGGGAGCTACCTGCTCCAGTACCCCTTGTCCCGAGGCCTGTTCTTCCTGACGTTCCTCGTCGGGATCCCGCTGCTCCTCGCCTCGAGATATGTCCTGCGACGCCTGCTCCATCGCACGCACGAGCGCGGGCGCCTGCTCCAGAGCGTGGTGCTGGTCGGTGCCCCCGCGCAGGTCGACGAGGTCGCGCGCGTCCTTCGTCGGGAGAAGTGGCTCGGCTACGACATCATGGGGGCGATCGTCCCTCCCGCGGAGGGCATCTCCATGACGACGGGCGGGGTGCCCGTCCTGGGGTCGACGACGCGCACCGACGTCCTGGCGCGCGAGTGGGACCCGGACATCATCCTGTTCGTCGGCGGAGCCGTGAACTCGGCCCAGGAGATGCGTCGGGCCGCCTGGAGCCTGGAGTCGAGCGGGGCCCGCATCATGCTGGTGCCCAGCCTCACCGACGTGGCCAGCGACCGCATCCAGGTGCGGCCGGCGGCCGGCCTGCCCTTGATGGAACTGCAGGGACCGGCGACCAATGGCACCCCCCACGTCCTCAAGCGCGCCTTCGACCTCGTGGGAGCGAGCGCCATCCTCGTCCTCGCCTCCCCGGTGCTGGCCGCGACAGCCCTGGCCGTCAAGCTCCACGACGGCGGACCGGTGCTCTATCGCCAGACGCGCTCGGGCCGCGATGGTCGGCCCTTCGGTTGCCTCAAGTTCAGGTCCATGGTGGTGGGTGCGGATCAGGTGGTGAACACCGTCAAGAACCAGCACTCGGAGGAGCACGTGCTCTTCAAGAGCAAGGACGACCCGCGGATCACGCCACCGGGTCGCTTCATCCGCCGTTTCTCGATCGACGAGCTGCCCCAGCTCTTCAACGTGCTCGAGGGCTCGATGAGCCTGGTCGGGCCCCGACCGCCATTGCCGTCGGAGGTCGCCCGCTACACCGCCGATGTCCACCGTCGCCTGGCGGTCCGCCCCGGGATGACGGGTCTCTGGCAGGTGTCGGGCCGCTCCGACCTGTCCTGGGACGACACCGTCCGCCTCGACCTCTACTACGTCGACAACTGGTCGGTCCTGCGCGACGTGTCCATCCTCGTCCGGACCATTCACGCCGTGCTGTCCAGCCGCGGGGCCTACTGAGCACCAGGACGACGGACCTTCCCCACGGACGGAACGACACAGGGAAGACGACACAGGGAAGGGGCCGAGGAGCGGGTAGCTCCTCGGCCCCCTTCACTGTGTCCGCCCGGGCGGGTGGGGCGACTGTCTCAGGCGGCCTTCTTGCCGCGCCGGAAGATGCCCTTCTTGGCACTCCGGCGGGAGCCGGTGTACGAGTACTGGTACTTGTGGTACTTGTAACCCCGGTAGCCGTAGCCATAGCCGTAACCGGAGTAGCCGTTGCCGTAGGCCACCGAGCCGATGCCGCGCTTGGGGGCGAGGTTGAGCACGGCCCCGAGCAGGTTGCCGCCGACCTGCTCGAGGATCTTGGCGCAGAAGGCCACCTGCTCCTTGTGGGTCTTGCCCACGGCGAAGACCAGGATCGTCCCGTCGCTGATGCCGCTGAGGAGACCGGCATCGGTGACCGGCAGGAGCGGGGGCGCGTCCATGAGGACGAGGTGGTCCTGCGCCAGCTCCTCGATGAGCGCCTTCATCCGCTGCGAGCCGAGCAGCTCGCTGGGGTTCGGCGGGATGCGGCCGGCCGGGATGAGCTGGACGTTCACCTGATCGGTGTCCTGCAGCGCGTCCTCGACCGACACCTGGCCGCTGAGGATCTGGCTCAGGCCGACCGAGCCGTCTCGCTCGAAGACCGTCGACAAGGTCGGTCGCCGGAGGTCGGCGTCGATGAGGATGGTCTTCTGGCCGGCCTCCCCGAGCACGCGCGCCAGGGTCGCGGACACGGTGGACTTGCCTTCGCTGGGGTTGGCGCTGGTGATGACGATGCTGCGCGGCGGGTTGTCCACGCTGACGAAGCGGAGGTTGGTCCGCAGCTGCCGGAAGCCCTCCGCGGCGGCGCCCAGGCGCCCGACCCTGCCGCGACCCTCCTTGGCCCGCAGCTCGGGCGTCTGGGGGATGATCCCCAGGCTCGTGGTGTTCGCGAGCGTCTCGACGTCCTTGACCGATCGCAGGCGCGTGTCGAGCAGTCGTCGCCCGAAGATGAGCAGATAGGCCAGACCGAGACCGGCGACGCCACCGGCCATCGCGTACTTCTGCATGTTCGGCGCGCTCGGGGCGCCGGGCAGGAGGGCGGACTCGACCGGGATGACGCGCACCAGCGCCCGCTGGCCCTCCTTGACCTCGCCGCCGAACTCGAGCCGGTTGGCCTCCTCGGCCGTCGCCTGGATCGTCGCATCGGCGACGTCGCGGGCCTGCTCGGGTGTGGGACCCACCGCGCTGACCCGCATGATGACCGACCCGGTCTCGACGGCACCCGAGACCCGCCCGGACACCTCGGCGGCGCTGATGGGCAGTCCGAGCTTCTCGACGACGCGTGCCCCGACCGCGCGGCTGCGCACCAGCGGGAGGTAGCTGTCGGCCTTGCTCCCGGCCAGGACACTGCCGGTGATGACATCGCCCGTGGTCTGAGCGTTCGCGGCGGTCACGACGTAGCCACTGGCATCCGCGGTGTAGATCTTCGGCAGGGTCGACGCGTAGCCATAGGCAAGAGCAGCGCCCGCGATCACGGCGAGGATGATCCGCCACAGGTTGGCACGCGAGAGGCGCACGAAGTCGACGAGTGTCACGACATTCCCAATCTCGAGGCTTCGGAGACGGCACTCCCCGAGGTCAAGAAGCCATCGTATCCGTTGCGCAGCGGGGTCCCACCGACGAGCAGGGCGGGCCTCAGGACCGACTCAGGGCCGACTCAGGGCGCTTCTGTCGGAGAGCCGGGTGTCGCATCGCCCGCGCGCGCAACTCGCCGATCCACCACGACACCCACCAGGAGCCCGATGACCGCTCCGGCCGCGTTGAGCAGGGCGTCCGAGACCTGGGCCACGCGGGAGAGTCCGAGCTCGGCCTGCAGGAACTCCGCCAGCACGCCGACGGCGCAGCCGATCAGGAGCACCAGCCACCACCGACGGGCCGTCAGGAGGAGCACGCCGACGAAGGTCAGCGGGGCCACGAGGAGGGCGTTCGCCAGATTCGCGTACTCATCGGGCCCGACGGACAGGGGCACGCCCAGATGCTGCTTCCCGAAGTTCCAGATCGCCAGCTGGACTTCGCGCACCTGGTCCCCGTGGGGCCAGACGAGCAGCAGGGCCACTCCCACTGCGTAGGGAACGGCCACGGCCAGCAGAAGAAGGGTGCGCCGGCTCATCCTTGAGTCTTGTCGTCGAGCATGGCCCCTGCGAGGGACTCCTGGAGCCAGGTGAGGAAGTCGTAGACCGCCGCGGCGTAGATCGTCGGGTCGTCGTCGGCCAGGGAGGACAGGGCGGCATCGAGCCGCTCGACGTCGGCGTCCTCGCGCAGGCCGAGCCGCTCGCCGAGCACCAGCCGGACATCCGTGAGCGCCACGAGGAAGGCGAGGGCTCCCCCGGCATCAAGCTCGACCGTGCCCCGACCGCGCAGTGCAGCGATCGACCGGGTCAGGTTCTCGGCCTTGCGCCGACGCAGCCCATCTTCGGTGAGCCGGCGGAACTCGGCCGCTGCCTCCTCGTCGTCCCGATGCGCCTGCGGGAGCAGCCGCTGGAGCGCGGGATCCCGGTCGCCGAAGGATCGCGCCTCCGGGGGGACCGGTGGCCGGGCGGGCCAGTCGGCCTGGTCCTCGGCCCGGACGGAGATCCCCTGCCCGAGTCCGCCCATGCCGGCCACGATGGCCTCGAAGTCGTCGAGCCGGCCGTCGGTGGACGCTCCGGGCGGCTCGGGAGGGTCGAGGAGCTCGATGACCTGCTCCATGAGCCCGATGACGACCGCCCGCTCCACCTCGTCGAGCTTCGCGGCATACCTCAGGTGCGGACCGCGCCCACGGGGGCGGAAGGCGCGCGCCATCAGGTGTCCTTCTGGAAGGTCGCCCACAGGCCGTAGCCCTGCAACGCCTCGGTGTCGATCTCCATGCGCTCACGCGAGCCCGTGGAGACCACGGCTCGACCCTTGACGTGGACGTCCATCATGAGCTTCTCCGACTTCTCACGGGTGTAGCCGAAGTAGTTCTGGAAGACATAGGTGACATAGGACATCAGGTTGACCGGGTCGTTCCACACCAGCGTGACCCAGGGCAGGTCCGGCTCGAGGTCAGCCGAGCTGCGCGTGACCTCTTCGGTGAACGGGGCGATCGACACGACACAGATCGTATGCCGCGGGCTGGCCCCGCCGAGGACGACGCCTCAGCCGCGACCCCAGCTCCACTGGTAGATGCCGTCGTCGCAGGCCCGGCCACCCTCGCCCAGCTCGAGGGGCTTGAAGGTGTCCACCATGACAGCCGTCTCCTCGAAGCGCTCCTTGCCCAGAGCCGCCTCCATCGCGCCCGGCTGGGGACCGTGGGCGTGCCCGCCGGGGTGCAGCGACACCGACCCCCGCTCGATGCCTGATCCCTTGCGCGCCTCGTAGTCGCCGTCGACATAGAACATGACCTCGTCGGAGTCGACATTCGAGTGGTAGTACGGCACCGCGATGGCGAGCGGGTGGTAGTCGACCTTGCGCGGCACGAAGTTGCAGATGACGAAGTTCCAGCCCTCGAAGACCTGGTGCGCGGGCGGCGGCTGGTGGACCCGTCCGGTGATCGGCTCGAAGTCGGCGATGTTGAAGACGTACGGGTAGAGGCAGCCGTCCCAGCCGACGACGTCGAGCGGGTGGAAGGGCACGGTGTGGACGGTCCCGACGATCCCGCCCGAGGCCCCCGGGCCGCTCCCCCGGTGTTTGATGTAGACATTCGTGACCTGCTCGGGGTCCTCGCCGATGTCTTCGGCGAGCAGCGGCCCGAGCGGCAGGCGCAGGTCCCGCTCGCAGTAGGGGCTGTGCTCGAGGAACTGGCCGTACTTGCTCAGGTAGCCCTTCGGCGGGGTGATGTGGCTGTTCGCCTCGACGACGATCAGCCGCAGCGGGTCCTTGCGCGAGCGCTTCGGCAGCCACCGGTGGGTCACCGCGCGCGGGATCATGACGTAGTCGCCCTCGCCGACCTCGAAGGACCCGAAGACGGTCTCGACGCGCGCCTTGCCGCGCTCGACGTAGACGCACTCGTCCCCGATGGCATTGCGGTACCACGGGGAGTTCTCGCCACACACGGCATACGACAGGCGCACGTCGGCATTGCCGAGCAGCAACCGGCGACCGGTCACGGCGTCGGTGCCACGGACCGTCGACTCGCTCTCGAACAGCTGGTGCGGGCGCAGGTGGCGCGCCATGAGCGGGTGGTTGGGCGTCGTCGACAGGTCCCCGATCGCCCACTCGCGCACCCCCGCGACCGCCGAGGGGATGTTGCGGTGGTAGAGCAGCGAGGAGTCCGAGGAGAAGCCCTCCTCCCCCATGAGCTCCTCGTAGTAGAGCTCGCCGGTGCCCGTGCCGGTGCCACCGAAGGGTCCGGCATTCTTCGGCCGTCGGTGCTGGGTGTGCCGCTTGGGCGGAATGCTCCCCATGGCCGTGTAGAACGCCATCAACTCACCTCGTCGTGGTCGGGTCCGGTCCAGAGCAGGGTATGCCGTCCGCTCACCACCCGACACCGCGTGGGCCACGCGCCGGTCAGTTTGGTCACTTCGTCCGGGTGGCGGTGGACGGGCCTGCACACAGTGCGCAACGAGCATCACCAGAGGGGGACAGTGCGTCCGGTCTCGATAGGCTGACGAGCATGCCAGCGTCGCCCGAGCTCTTCGCCGACCTCATCGACGACGCCGCCGTCTTCCCACCCGGCAATGCCCCGCTCGAGGTGGCGCTGCGCCGCCACCAGGACCATCGACGAGCTGGGCACGCCCCGGCCATCGGGCCCCTGCTCGTGCCGGCCTCTGCGTCACAGGAGCTGATCGAGCTGCTCGAAGGCGACTCCGTCACGGAGCCGTTGGGGTTTGGCGTCATCGGTCGACCGGGCACCGACCCGGCCCTCGTCGCGGATGCGGTGGACCGGCTGCACCGATCCGATCGAGTGCGGCTCGTCGGCGCGGAGCTGGGGTGGCTCCCGGACTGGCGCGATCTCGGGCTCTCGGTGCCGCTCGCCCTCGAAGTGGCCCGCGACGTCCGGTCGGGGCAGGGCGAGCAGCTGGCCGACATCGCGGCCGGGGGATCGGTGCCCGTCCTGGCGAAGTTCCGCACCGGCGCGACCGCGACCTGGCCGTGGCCGGACGAGACCGAACTGGCGGGGTTCCTCGCCCGGGCGACGTGGGCCGGGGTGCGGTTCAAGCTCACCGGGGGCCTCCACCACGCCGTCCGCGATGACCACCCCGACCCGCAGCACGGGCTCCTCAACGTCCTGGCCGCCAGTCACGCCCTGGCCGACGGCGCCACGCTCGACCATGCCGAGCGGCTCCTCCAGATCCGTGATGCCGGTGCTCTGGCCGCCGTGGTCGGCGGTTGGGATCGCAGTGCCGTCGAGCTCGCCCGCCGACACCTCGCCTCCTACGGCTGCTGCGAGGTCACCGACCCGCTGGCCGACCTGGCCGACCTCGGCCTGCTTCCCGACACCTACCGCAAGGACCTGAGATGAGCGACCCCTTCGACCTGCCCGCCGCCCACCCCTTTGGCATCCACAACCTCCCCTACGCCGTGTTCGAGCACGACGGGACGTCCCGAGTCGGCTCCCGCCTCGGTGACCACGTCGTCGACCTCTGCTCGATCCCCGGAGCCCCCTACGCCGACGCGTGGGCGCAGCCGAGCCTGGATGCCTTCCTCGCGCTCACGCTCGCGGACTGGCGTCACGCTCGCGCCTGGCTGCAGGAGCTTCTTTCGGATCGCGAGGAGCAGCCGGCGCTCGCCGGTCACCTCATTGCCCTCGACGAGGTCACCCTGCGGCTGCCCTTCACGGTGGGCGACTACGTCGACTTCTACGCCAGCGAGCACCACGCGACCAACGTGGGCCGGATCTTCCGTCCCGATGGCGAGGCGCTCACGCCGAACTGGAAGCACCTGCCGATCGGCTACCACGGTCGCTCCGGCACGGTCGTGGTGTCCGGCACCGAGATCATCCGTCCGTGTGGCCAGCGGAAGGCTCCCTCGGACCCCGCGCCCGTGTTCGGTCCCAGCATTCGGCTCGACATCGAGGCCGAGCTCGGCTTCGTCGTCGGTGGCTCCCCGACGACGCTCGGCCGACCGGTGAGCGTCGGCGAGTCCGACGAGCACCTCTTCGGCGTCGTGCTGCTCAACGACTGGTCCGCGCGCGACATCCAGGCCTGGGAGTACGTGCCCCTGGGCCCCTTCCTCGGGAAGTCCTTCGCCACCTCGATCAGCCCCTGGGTGGTGACGATGGAGGCCCTCCGCGCGGCCCGCGTTGCCCTGCCCGGCCAGGACCCCGAGCCCCTGCCCTACCTGCGGGGTGAGCCGACCGCGGACGGCGCGACCACGGCATACGGGCTCGACATCGACTACGACGTGGAGTGGAACGGCACTCTCGTCTCCCGCCCGCCCTACCGGACGATGTACTGGTCGCCGGCCCAGATGCTGGCGCACATGACGGTCAACGGCGCCACGATCGCTCCCGGGGACCTCTTCGGCTCCGGCACCATCTCCGGACCGGAGCGGGACCAGCGGGGATCCTTCCTCGAGTTGTCCTGGAGCGGCCAGGAGCCGGTCACGTTGAGCGACGGCTCGACCCGCTCATTCCTCGAGGACGGCGACACCGTCACGTTGCGGGCCAGTGCACCGGGCCCGGACGGGTCAGTCATCGGCCTTGGTGAGTGCACCGGCCGGATCCGTCCAGCCACGCCCTGACCTGCGCCCGCCCGTCCGTCCGCTCAGCGGCGGGACTGACGACCGACGACGACGACCGTGTCGGCGACCTTGTCATGCAGGGTCTGGCGGCGCCGGTCGCTGAGCGGCCAGATCAGGTCCGCCACGGTCCCTGCCAGCCCCACGAAGCTGAGGTAGGGCATGTTCCCCAGGGCCGAGAGCAGCGTCATGAATGCCACCCGCCGCGAGGCAGACCCGAAGTCCAGGACGCCGGGGCGGCTCACGCGTCGGACGCTGATGTTGAGCAGCAGCTTGCCCGGAGTCGCGCTCCAGCGCGTGAGAAAGAAGAGCTGGTAGGCCATCGTGACGACCAACGCGATGGCCGAGTAGATGGCCAGTGCCCGCAGGTCGAGATTGGTCATGGCCGCGTTGATGCCCTCGGGGTCGCCCGACGCCAGCGCTGCCTCGAAGGCGGCCCGCACGGGGGCGATGGCCTGCCACAGGAACCAGCCGCCCGCGATCATGCCGAGGAAGCCGGCGATGATGCCATCGATGATGTACGCGGCGACCCGCAGCCCGTAGGAGGCCAGGGGCACGCCGTCGTCGGTCGTCGGGCCTGCAGAGAAGCCGGCCCGGGTCATCGGTGGCATGCCCGGCGTGGCAGGCGGTGCGGCATACGGATTGACCGGCGGGGCGACGGGAGTCGTGCTCGGGGCCTGCGGGGCGGCCGGGGCCTCCCAACGCGTCCGTCGAGGCGTCACGTTCGTGGTCCAGAGGATCCCGTCGAAGTAGCGCAGCTGCTCGGGGTTCTCCGGGTCGTCGAACCAGCCGGCACGGTCAGGGGTCGCCATGACGAAATCGTGTCATGGCGACCCCTGTGGACCCGAATCGCGGCAGCGCCTCAGAGGTTGCCGCGCTTGTCCTGCTCACGCTCGATGGACTCGAAGAGGGCCTTGAAGTTGCCCTTGCCGAAGCCGAGGGAGCCGTGGCGCTCGATGATCTCGAAGAAGACGGTGGGCCGATCCCCCAGGGGCTTGGTGAAGATCTGGAGCAGGTAGCCGTCCTCGTCGCGGTCGACGAGGATCTTGCGCTTTTGCAGCTCCTCCACCGGCACGCGGACCTCACCGATGCGGGCGCGCAGCTCGGGATCCTCGTAGTACGCGTCCGGGGTGTCGAGGAACTCCACGCCCTCCTGGCGCAGCAGGTCGACGGTGCGGATGATGTCGTTGGTCGCGAGCGCGAGGTGCTGGGCGCCCGGGCCGGCGTAGAAGTCGAGGTACTCGTCGATCTGGCTGCGCTTCTTGGCGATCGCCGGCTCGTTGAGCGGGAACTTGACCCGGTGGTTGCCATTGGCGACGACCTTGGACATGAGCGCGGAGTAGTCGGTGGCGATGTCGTCACCGACGAACTCGGCCATGTTCACAAAGCCCATGACCTTGTTGTAGAACTCGACCCACTCGTCCATCTTGCCGAGCTCGACGTTGCCGACGACGTGGTCGAGGGCCTGGAAGAGCCGCTTGGGCGCGCCCTCCCGCTTGACGAAGGTCGAGCTGCGCGGGACGTAGCCGGGCACGTGCGGCCCCTCGTACGTCTTGCCGTCGACCACCCGCTGCACCAGCGTGTGACGGGTCTCGCCATAGGTGGCGATCGAGGCGAGCCGGACGGTGCCGAACTCGTCGGAGATCTCGTGCGGCTCCTCAAGGATGCGGGCGCCGGCTGAGCGCGCCTGGGCGATGCAGCGGTCGACGTCGGGGACTTCGAGGCCGATGTCGACGACCCCGTCACCGTGCTTGGCGTGGTGGGCGATGAGCGGGCTGTCGGGGCTGACCGCGCCCTTGACGACGAACTTGATCGAGCCGGACTTGAGGACGAACGCCTTGTGGTCGCGGTTGCCGTGCTCAGGACCGTCGTAGGCGATGAGCTCCATCCCCCACACGCTCTCGTAGTAGTGCGCGGCCTGGGTCGCATTGCCGACGACGAAGACGACGGCGTCCCAGCCGGTGACCGGGAAGGGGTCCTTGCTCTGGTCGTAGTCGACCAGGCCCACGAGCTCCTTGAGCTGCTGGAGGTTCAGGCCCGCGTCCTTCTCCTGGTCGGTGAGGGCGATGTGCCCGGACGGCTGGCCGGACGTCGTTGTCTGGTCGGTCATCGTTTCGCTCATTGCGCCACTGTGGCGGTCCTTGGCAGAGTGCGCAACGGTATGCCGTGGAGCTGGTCAGTCTGTCCATCCCCTTGCGGGGTGGCGGAGCTCGCGGAGACAATGTGCCCCATGCCCCTTGGACACGGCGTGGACGCCCTGGATGCCCGGATCATCGCCCTGTTCACCGAGGACCCGCAGGTCGGCGTGCTGGGGGCGAGCCGTCGACTGGGCGTGGCCCGGGGCACGGTGCAGGCCCGGCTCGACCGACTGCAGGAGCGAGGGGTGATCCGCTCGTTCGCACCCCAGATCGACCCGCTGGCCCTCGGCTATCCGGTGACGGCCTTCTGCACGCTCGAGATCCGTCAGCGCCAGGGTCATGCGCCGGTCGTGGCCCACCTGGCCGCCATCCCCGAGGTCCTGGAGATCCACTCGATCACCGGCGTCGGCGATCTCATCGTGCGCGTCGTCGCCCGTGACAACGCCGACCTGGGTCGTGTCATCGACCAGATGATCGACGACGTGCACGTCATCCGTGCGAACACCTCGATGTGCCTGGTCTCCCATCTCGACCACCGCACTGGCCCGCTGGTGGCGGCAACGGCTGCCCGGGGCTGAACCGATCAGGCCTGCGCGTCGTCCTTCTCGCGCAGGAATGCTTCGTAGTCCCTGATGTAGTCGGCGTCGTCATAGGGGTGGGAGGCCAGGACGGCGAGAACGGCATCCGACGAGTAGTGGTACTGGGATCCCCAGGTCATGGCCGGGATGTGGAGCGAGGCTCCCGGGGAGTCCAGCACCTTGATGGTCCGGTGGCTTCCATCGTCGAGCAGGCAGGTCACCGAGCCGGCCAGGCAGACGAGGAACTGCTGGCACTCACGATGGGCGTGCTGGCCCCGAACGTCCTTCGACGGGACGCCGTAGACGACGAAGAGCCGCTGCGGCGTGAACGGCAGGTCGGTGAACTCGAGTGCGGCCAGGCTGCCGCGCAGGTCCGTCGCCAGCCGGATCGGCTCGTCCGATCGGGAGGGATCGGACGCCGGAGACGGGGTTGCCGGACTCGACGCCTCTCGGTCGTATCCCGTGATCCGGGCCGGATTGCCGGTGACGATGGCGTGCGGAGGCACGTCACGGGTCACGACGGCTCCGGCGCCGACCATCGCCCCTCGACCGACCGTGATGCCGGGGAGGATCACGGCACCCCCGCCGATCGATGCACCCTGGCAGATCCTGGTCTGCGCGAACGACTCTGGGTACTTCTTGCTCCTGGGGAACCGGTCGTTGGTGAACGTCACGTTCGGACCCACGAAGACGTCGTCCTCCAGCCGGATCCCGTCCCAGAGCTGCACGCCGCCCTTGACCGTGACGCGATCGCCCACGACCACGTCGTTTTCGACGAAGACGCCGTCGCAGATGTTGACGTCCGTGCCGACGCGGGCACCAGGGAGCACGTGGGCGAACGCCCAGATGCGGCTGCCGGCACCGACCGTCGACGACTCGCAGATGGCCTGCGGGTGCACGAAGGGCTCAGTCATGCGTGACTCTCCGATCCGAGAAGATGATTCGTCCGCCGAGGAACCCCAGTGCCGCCGTCACGACGACGACCAGCCCCGAGAAGGAACGCGGCAGGCCGGCGTCGAGGGCTGCTCGAAGCACCAGGAGCCCGACGACGTAGACGCCGAGGTAGAGCAGGACGTAACTGACCGCGCGACCGCGGGTGATCGGGGCCCGGAAGACGAACCGACCGGCCAGGAACAGGGAGAGGCCGATGCCCGCCAGGAAGGTCAGGGTGTAGGCGATCGAAGGGTTCATGAAGGATGCCAGGACGCTGAGGAGCGCCCCGGTGAGGAGTGTGTTGACGAGGCCGGCCATGACGAACCGGGCCGCCGCTCCCATCAGCGGTCACCGGGTAAGGGCTCTGACCCTGACTCGGGCGTCGAGGAGGCCGGGCCCCCGTGGCGGTCCGCGGGCGTGAAGGTGACCGCGGAACGCACCACGGCATGCGGACGACCCTTGGTGTTCTCGAAGGCACGCCAGACGTAGGAGCCGACGACGCCGAGCCCGAAGATGAGCAGGAACGTGCAGAACAGCATCGCCAGCATCAGGGGGGTGTAGCCCGCCACCTCGATCTGGCCGTTGAGTCGGAGCACGACGACGAGGATCGCAGCGACCAAGGTCAACACCGCACCGGAGAATCCCAACGAGGCCAGCCATCGCATCGGCAGGTCCGTGAACGAATAGACGCTGTCGAGCATGTAACGCCATCGCTTGGCGAAGGTCCACGCACTGCGTCCATGGTCGCGCTGGAGTCGCGTGTAGGGAACCTCAGTCCTGCGGAAGCCGACCCAGAAGAGCTGCCCCACCAAGCTGGTGTTCTGCTCCGTCATCGCCCCCAGGATCTGGGCCACGGGGCGGGTCACCGCGAAGACATCGACTCCCCCGGCAGGGATCTCGGGCAGCACCCAGCGCCGATAGAGCGCCCAATAGGCACGGGAGAGCACCGATGACAGGCCCGGGTCATGTCGCTTGTCCCGCCGACCCAGGGCCACGTCGGCCTCTCCCGAGACCAACGCGTCGAAGAAGGCACTCATCAGCTCGGGCGGCTCCTGCAGGTCTGCCGCCATGACTCCGATGAACTCGCCCCGCGCGTGCTGCAGGCCGGACCGGATGGCAGCGAACGCGCCGAAGTTGCGGGCGTGCTCGACCACCTGGATGCTCACGCTCGACCGTGGCGCGTGGTCGAGCAGGAGCTCCATCGAGCGGTCCGGCGACCCGTCGACCACGAAGACGATCTCCAGGTCCCCTGGCAGGGATTCGGCGACGCGACTGACCCTGTCCACCAGGGCGACCAAGGTCTCGGCGTTCCCGTAGACGGGGACGACGACACTGAAGCGGGGGGCGTGCTCAGAGGTCATGGGCAGTCAGCCCCCGGGCCACAGCGTCGACCTCGTCGTCGGTCAGCTCCGGGAAGCACGGCAAGGACAGGATGCGCCCGGTGAGCCGTTCGGTCTCCGGGAGGTGCACCTCACTGCGGGCAGTCGACGGCTGACGGTGGTCCGGGATGGGGTAGTGGACGGCGGTCTGGACCCCGACCCCGGCGAGGTGCTCTGCCAGTGCTCTGGCGTCAGCGGTCTCGACCACGCACAGGTGACCAGCATGGTTCGGACCCTCGGCGGGGAGGACACGAAGCCCGTCGGGTGCGGCCGCGGCATACCGCGCGATGATGTCCCGCCGCCGCTGGTTGCCGTCGTCGACCCGCGGGAGCCGAGTGCGCAGCACCGCCGCCTGCAATTCGTCCAGGCGCGAGTTGCGACCCCCTGGCTCGGTGGAGGTGTACTTGTCCGCCCATCCGTATTGGCTAAGTCGGCGCACCCGCTCGGCGAGCTCGACGTGGTGGGTCGCGACGGCTCCGCCGTCCCCCAGCGCGCCAAGGTTCTTCGTCGGGTAGAAGCTGAAGGTCGCGAGGTCGGCCATTGACCCCACCAGGCCGTCCACGGTGCGCGCACCGATCGCTTGGGCGCAGTCCTCGATGACGGAGATCCCTCTGGGCTCACAGATCGCCCGCAGCCCTGCGACGTCCGCAGCACGTCCGTACAGGTGCGTGATGACCACGGCGAAGGTGTCGTCGTCGATGGCCGTTGCGGCAGCGGAGACGTCCATGAGGTGGGTCTGAGGGTCGACGTCGACGTACCCGACCCGGAAGCCCGCGGCGCGGGCGGCGGTCGTGGTGTAGCCGCCGGCGTTGGCGACCGTCAGGACGGTGCGGCGCTCGTCCCGGTTGACCGCACGCAGTGCGAGTTCGAGGGCGTCGGTGCCATTGCCGACGCCGATGACGTGCCCGACACCCAGGTAGCGCGCCAGCTCGGTCTCGAACGACCGGTGCTCGGTTCCGTGGATGAGCCAACCGGACCGGATCACCCGATCTGCGGCAGCGAGCAACTCCGCACGCTCCGAGGCCAGCGCGCGCGACAGATCGACGAAGGGCACACCGGGGTTGGACACATGCGAACTGTAGCGATCACCGATGGCGCGGTGTCGGGAGGCTGCGCGACCGACCCACGTCGTCGCAGCGTCAACCTCGCTCAGCGGCGGCCGACGAACCAGCGGCGAATGCGGTCGATCCGGTCGGTCACCTGCTCGCTGCTCGCCTGGGCCAGCTCGGGCCCACCACAGGCTCGTCGGAGCTCCATGTGCACGTTCGCGTGTGGCGCCCCGGTCTTCTTTGCATAGGCCGCGACGAGCTTGTTGAGTTCCTTGCGTTGCGCAGCGAGCGCTCGGTGGGCGGACACCGGGACCGCCGTATGCCGTCCGGCCCGGCCCGTGGACCGGCTCTGCTTGGCCTGGCGCTCGGTGAGGAGGGTCGCCACCTGCTCGGGCTCGAGCAGCCCGGGCAACCCGAGGTAGTCCTGCTCCTCCTCCGACCCCACGGCCGCGTGCAGCCCGAACTGCTGGGCGTCGAAGAGCACGTGGTCGAAGTGGGCATCGGACTCCAGCGCCTCGAAGCTCGGCTCGTCGATCCCGAGGGTGCGCTCGGTGCGGTTGGCCGCCGCGATGAGTCCATCCTCTTCGGCCCACAGCGAGGCCTCCCCCTCGGCCGACGTGGGGCGATCGAGGGCATGGTCGCGTTCGAGCTCCATGTTGGCCGCGTGCTCGAGGATGAGCGGCACGCTCGGCAGGAAGACCGAGGCGGTCTCGCCGCGCTTGCGGGCCCGCACGAAACGCCCCACGGCCTGGGCGAAGAACAGCGGCGTCGAGGTCGACGTGGCATAGACCCCGACGCAGAGCCGGGGCACGTCCACGCCCTCGGAGACCATGCGGACGGCGACCAGCCAGCGGGAGGAGGCCGCGGCATACTCCTCGATCCGGGCGCTGGCGCCGGAGTCGTCGGAGAGGACGACGGTCGGCTTCTCCCCCGTGATGCCCTCGAGGATGCGGGCATAGGCCCGCGCGGCCGTCTGGTTCGAGGCGATGACCATGGCACCGGCGTCGGGGACGTGGCGCCGCACCTCGGTCAGGCGCGTGTCGGCGGCGCGCAGCACCGAGGGGATCCACTCCCCCTTCGGGTCCAGCGCGGTGCGCCACGCCTGCGCGGTCGCGTCCTTGGTCATCGGCTCACCGAGGCGGGCCGCGACCTCGTCACCGGCCTTGGTGCGCCACCGCATCGCCCCGCCATAGGCGAGGAAGAGCACCGGCCGCACGACGCCGTCCCGGAGGGCATCGGCATACCCATAGGTGTGGTCGGAGGCCGAGCGCAGGATGCCGGTCTCGTCGAGCTCGTACCGCACGAACGGGATCGGGCTGGTGTCGGAGCGGAACGGGGTGCCGGTGAGGGCCAGCCGACGCGTCGCCGAGGAGAACGCCTCCCGGATCGCCTCCCCCCAGCTCTTGGCGTCGCCGCCGTGGTGGATCTCGTCGAGGATCACCAGCGTCGGGGTGGCCTCGGTGCGTCGCCGGTGCAGGTCCGGGCGGCTTGCCACCTGCGCATAGGTCAGCGCCACGCCGCCGTAGTCGCCGCTCTGGACCGCGACCGAGTTGGCGAACGCCGGGTTGAGATGGATCCCGACCCGCGCCGCGGCGTCGGCCCACTGGTGCTTGAGGTGCTCGGTCGGCGCGACGACGGTGACCTCGCGGACCAGCCCGCGCCCGAGCAGCTCGGTGGCGACCTGGAGGGCGTAGGTCGTCTTGCCGGCCCCCGGGGTCGCGACGGTGAGGAAGTCCCGTTCCCCGGCCGCCGACTTCTCCAGGTATGCCGTGAGCGCGGCTTCCTGCCAGGCCCGCAGCTTCGGCGCGGTACCCCACGCCGCCCGCTCCGGGAAGGCGGGTGAGAGGTGATGGGCGGCAGAGGTACTCATGAGCCCCGCCACGATAACCGCCCGACGCCACTCAGGCCGAAGGCCTCGCCGGTGGGGGACGGCGAGGCCTTCGGAGATTGGGGTGCGAGGTCAGCCCGCGCGATAGGTCGTCCACGAGGTCTGCATGCGCGTCACCTGGCCGGCCGAGAACTGGTCCATGCACGAGTCCACGGTGTAGTCCATGAAGTTGCGGATGGGGTCCAGCCCCGCCACGCGGGTGCAGCTGTCGCGGCCGGTCGGGCATCCGGACGCGGGGCTGGCCTCGGCCGGGGTGTCCGCGACGTAGTCGCCCTTGCCCTTACACCCGCCCTGGAAGGTGTGGTAGAGCCCCATCCAGTGCCCCACCTCGTGGGTCCCGGTGTCGCCGAGGTTGTACGGCGTGGCCGTGCCGCCGGGGAGCGACTCGTCGAGGAGCACGACCCCGTCCATGGGGTCGACCGTCGACTTCGGGAAGGTCGCCCACCCGAGCAGGCTGTTGCCCAGGTTGGCGGTGTAGACGTTGAGGTCGGCCTTGCCGCCCTTGTGCAGGGTCGTCTTCATCGCCTTCTCGGCCGTGGATCCGTTGGTGAGGCCGTTGTACCAGGACGCGTTGTTCGTCGTGTCGGTCGAGACGAGCGTGAAGGTGACCTTCGCCGGCACGTAGGCGTCATTGAGCACCTTGATCTGGGCCGCGATCTCGGACGAGGTGAGCACGCCCTTGGCCCCATCGGTGATCGTGTGCCAGTAGACGTTGACGTTCGCCGAGGTGAAGGCCGCCGTCCCGGCGGCGGTGCGAGCCGACCCGTCGTTGCCCTTGGTCAGGCCCTTGCTCGTGAGAGCCCGGGCCAGGGCATCCTCCATGGCCTTGGCCTGGCTCGCGCTCACGTCGTTGGGGTCCTTGGCGCCGTTGATCCCGCGGGCGGAGGTGGCCTCGGGCGTGAAGCACGCGGCAGCAGCACCGGCGTCGGCGCCCAGCGGCTTGGCCTCGGCGGCGGCGGCTCCCGCGGTGAGGGTCGCGACCGCGAGCGCGGCGGCAGAGAGGACGGACAGGGTGCGACGGGTCATGGCGGTGCCTCGGCAGGGTCACGGCGACCCTCGGCTCGGGTCCCCTGAGGTCTCCGAAACTAGGTCCGAGCGGCGCTCCATGGGCCAAGGTCCACGTCCGGAATCGGTCAGGATTCCTCCGGAAGCGTCAAGGTTCGGTCAAGGCCGACCGCCGCGGGCCGGCCTACTCCTCGCCCTCGCCCGGCGCACCCCACGCGGCGTCGGCGATCTCCTTGCACATCGGGCAGATCGGGAACTTCTTCGGGTCCCGCCCGGGCACCCACACCTTGCCGCACAGGGCCGTGACCGGCTCCCCGGAGAGGGCGGACTCGAGGATCTTCTCCTTGCGCACGTAGTGCGAGAAGCGCTCGTGGTCACCGGGCTCCTGGAGCTGCGGCACCGTCTCCTCGCGCTCCAGCACCGCCGTCGAGGTCTGCGGCCCGGAGGGCTCGAGCTGGGGTTCGTCCAGGGACAGCGACTCACTCATGCGTCCCAGTCTGGCACGGGGCCCGCGCGTCCTCAGTTGACCGAGGGGTCCTCGGGCAGGAAGGCGAGCCACGCGAGCTGGCCGGGCTGGCGGCGCAGGACGCTCGCCCACAACTGCGCCGGATCCAGGCTGAAGGCATCCTCGGGACGGGAGGACACGGCATACCAGCTGCCCGTGCGGAGCTCGCCCTCGAGCTGCCCCGGCGACCACCCGGCATACCCGACGAAGATCCGCACCGCGTCGACCTTGGCGGCCACCGCCGCAGGTGGCGCGTCGAGGTCGACGAGGCCGATCCCGGCGAAGATCTGCTGGACCCCGTCGACGGCGCGACCGTCGACGGCGACCAGCCCCAGCGCGGAGTCCAGCTGGACCGGGCCGCCCTGGAAGAGCGTGTCCGGCTCGGTCGCGTGCTCGCCCCAGCCGGGCAGGACGGCGTCGATGTCGGCCCCGAGCGGCTTGTTGAGCACCACGCCCTGGGCGCCGCCGTCGTCGTGCTGGAGCACGAGGACCACGCTGCGGTGGAAGATCCCCTCCTCGATCTGCGGGGTCGCGACGAGGAGGCGGCCGGTCAACCGGTCAGCGCTCACCACCCCATTGTGCCCAAGCGGGGCGTCGAGGAGCTCAGTCCGGGCGCCCCCGTCGCGGGCGGTCGCCGAAGCTGCGGCCGCCCCGCGGACCACCGAAACCGCGCCCCCCCTGCGGCCGCGCACCCCCGAAGCGGGGCCGGCGCTGCTGACGGGGATTGCCCTCGAGGATCGGGCGCCACTGCTCGTCCGGGACCGGGATGCCCGAGGGGGTCGAGCCGCCGGTGGCGAGCACGTGGGCGTCGCCGGGCCGCACCTTGACCGGCTCGGTCTCGACGCCGGCCTGGTCGAGCAGGCGCTGCATCATCCGCTTCTGGTGCGGCAGCGCGAGGGTGACGACGGCGCCGGACTCCCCGGCCCGTGCCGTGCGGCCGGACCGGTGGAGGTAGTCCTTGTGGTCCCGCGGCGGGTCGACCTGGAGCACCAGGCCCACGTCGTCCACGTGGATGCCACGGGCGGCGACGTCGGTGGCGACGAGCACCGGCAGCCGGCTCTCGCGGAAGGCGCCGAGGACCCGGTTGCGGACGGCCTGGGAGAGACCGCCGTGGAGGGCGGCGGCGAGGACTCCGCGCTCACGCAGCTCCCGGGCGATGCGGTCCGCGCCGAGCTGGGTGCGGACGAAGACGATGGTCGGGCCGGGCCGGTTGGTGACCTCGGCGGTGATCGCCTTCTTGTCCTGCGGGTCGATGAGGAGCACGTGGTGGCTCATCGTCGTCACCGCGGCCTGGGCGTCGTCGGTCGAGTGCGTGACCGGGTCGACCATGTACTTCTCGACGAGGGTGTCGACGCCCCGGTCGAGGGTCGCCGAGAAGAGCAGGCGCTGCCCGCCCTCGGGGATCGCGTCGAGGATCGAGGTCATCTCCTCGACGAAGCCCATGTCGGCCATGTGGTCGGCCTCGTCGAGGATCGTGACGGTGACCGAGCCGAGCTCGACGGCGCCGCGGTCCATGAGGTCGACGAGGCGGCCGGGGGTGGCGACGAGGATGTCGATGCCCTTGGCGAGCGCGTCGATCTGCTTGTCATAGGACAGTCCGCCGGCGACGAGCTTGTGGCGCAGGCCGGCGACGTGGACCAGCGGCTCGAGGGCGTCGCTGACCTGCATCGCGAGCTCGCGCGTCGGCACGAGGATGAGGGCACGGGGCCGCTTGGACTCGGGCTTGGTGCCGTCGTTGAGGCGGGTGATCGTCGGCAGGCCGAAGGCCAGGGTCTTGCCCGAGCCGGTGCGGCCACGCCCGAGCACGTCACGGCCGGCGAGGGCGTCGGGGATGGCGGCTTCCTGGATCGGGAAGGGCTGGGTGATCCCGTCGCGGGCGAGCCGCTCGACGAGCAGGTCGGGCAGGCCGAGGGCCGCGAAGCCGTTGTCCTCGGTCACGCTCGCCGGTCCGGTCTTGGCCTTGGAGCGGTATGCCGTCCACTCGTCGGCCTCGGCCCGCTCGGCTTCCGCTTCGGCGAAGGTGCGCTGGGGCTCGTGGTCGTGGCCGCTGTCGTGGGAGCTGCTCAGGTGGCGGCCTTCGTGGCGGTCCCGGCGCACGGGGTCGGCGACACGCGGCTCGCGACGCGGGCGCTCGTCGCGGTCGAAGCGGCGTGGACGGTCGCTGCGGTCCTCGAACCGGCGCGGACCGTCATCGCGGTCGAACCGACGCTGCGGCCGGTCGTCACGGTCGAACCGACGCTGCGGCCGGTCCTCGTTGGGCTCGAACCGACGCGGACGTTCGTCGCGGTCCTTGAAGCGGCGCGGCCGGTCCTCGTTGCGCTCGAACCGACGCGGACGCTCATCGCGGTCCTGGAAGCGGCGCGGACGGTCATCACGGTCGAAACGACGCTGCGGCCGGTCATCGTTGCGGTCGAAACGACGCTGCGGCCGGTCCTCGTTGCGCTCGAACCGACGGGGCCGCTCATCGCGGTCCTCGAAACGCCGCCGCCGGTCATCACGGTCGAAACGACGCTGCGGCCGGTCATCGTTTCGCTCGAACCGGCGCGGACGCTCGTCACGGCTCTCGAACCGACGCGGCCGCTCGTCACGGTCCTCGAAACGCCGAGGACGGTCGTCCCGGTCACGCCGCGGTGCGGCGTCGTCGCGGTCGTAGCGCTTGGCCGGACGCCCCTCGCGGCGCGGGTCCTCCGCGCTCCAGCGGGCCGACCGCTCGGCGCGGGGCCGCTTCTCGCGCGGCTCCTCGGCCGACCGGGATCCGCCCTTGCCCTTGGCGGGACGGGGGCCGTCGGGCTGGCCGCGGTGGTGGGCCTTCTTCGGGCTCTTGCCGGCCTTCTTGGCCTCGGACTTCTGGGACGCGGTCCAGCGGGCCTTCTTGGGCGCGCCGGAACCACTGGATTTGGGTGCCATGAGGCAGTCATCTCTCTTCGGTGAACTCAGACAAGACGCGTCATGAGCCACGGGTGCGTGACCGGAAGGAGACGTGTCTTCGGCGGCGGGTCTGCCGCGGATCGGGCTCGGACCGAGCCGTCAGGGGAACCTCAAGTCTATCAGTGCGCGAGACGGCGCCCGGCCAGCGCGAGCAGCGCCCGGACCAGGAGCACGCCGAGGGCGACACCGACCCAGTCGGCAGCGACGTCCCAGACATCACCCGCACGCTGCGAGAGGAAGAAGTGCTGGATCGTCTCGCTGATCGGAGCATGCGCCGCGGCCACCGCGGGGACGAGCCGAGACCCCAGCCCCAGCAGGAGCGCGATCGCGACCGGTGCGGCGAAGACCAGGACGTGCAGCACCTTGTCGGCGTGCGGGAACATCGGCGTCCCGGGCGGCTGCGGGGCGTAGAGGACGTAGAAGTGCGCAGCGACGGTCAGGCCCAGACCGAGCAGGGCCAGGCGACGAAGCAGTTCGGGGGTCGGGGACACGTCATCCATTGACGCATGCGTGCGGGATTGCGCCCAACCGGCCTCGCCGCCGCCTAGTGTTCGCACATGTCCTGGCTCGATGCCCTCGGGTGGTTCGGCTCCGCCCTGCTCGTCTTCTCGATCATGCAGGCGCGCGTGCTGCGCTTCCGCATCCTCAACTCGATCGCCTGCGTGATCCTCACCGTCTTCAACGGCATCCTCGGGATCTGGCCGATGGTCGCGATGAACGTCGTCCTCACCCTGATCAACCTGTGGTTCATCGCCAAGCTGCTCCGCGAGCGCCGCGACGACACGGTCTACTCGGTGGTGCAGGTCGACGCCGACGACGCCTTCCTGCAGCACTTCCTGTCCTCCGAGCGCAAGGACATCCGCACCTTCTTCCCCAACTTCGGCGGGCTCGACGACGGAGGCGAGCGGACGGCATACCTCGTCCTCAACCGGCACGAAGCGGCCGGTGCGGTCCTCGTCCGCGACGCCGGCGACGGCGTGGCCCAGGTGGAGCTCGACTATGCGACACCGCGCTACCGCGACTTCACCCCGGGCGAGTTCGTCTACCGCAAGTCCGGCCTCTTCCAGCGGCGCGGGTTCCGCCTCGTCCGCACGCCCGCGGGGATGGTAGGCGCCTACTACGACCGGCTCGGGTTCGATCGTGTCGGAGATCACTGGGAGCTGACCGTTCCGCAGGGGTGACCGGGCGAGTCGCGCCTCGGGGCGCCGTACTACTGTTCGTAGAGCCGCTTTCAACGACCCGGGAGGTCAGCCATGGCACCGTTCGTCCACGACTTCGAGGAAGGCAACCGGGACCAGAAGGACCTCCTCGGCGGTAAGGGAGCGAACCTCGCCGAGATGGTCAACCTGGGGATCCCGGTGCCGCCGGGCTTCACCATCGACACCGAGGCCTGCCGCGCCTACCTCGCGGAGAAGGCGATGCCAGAGAGCCTCGCGAGCGAGGTTGACGAGCACCTGCGCACCCTCGAGGGCAAGATCGGCCGGACCCTCGGTGCGGCCGACGACCCGCTGCTGGTGTCGGTGCGCTCGGGAGCGAAGTTCTCGATGCCCGGGATGATGGAGACGGTCCTCAACGTCGGCCTCAACGACGGCTCGGTCGAGGGGCTCGCGGCCCAGACCGGCAACGACCGGTTCGCCTGGGACTCCTACCGCCGCCTGCTCCAGATGTACGGCAAGACCGTGCTCGGGCTCGAGGGCGAGCGTTTCGAAGACGCCATGGACGAGATCAAGAAGGCCAAGGGCGTCACCGGGGACCTCGACCTCGACACCGACGACCTGCGCGAGCTCGTCACGGCCTACAAGGCGATCATCCTCGAGGACTCGGGGGCCGAGTTCCCGCAGGACCCCAAGGCACAGCTCATGGGCGCAGTCGAGGCGGTCTTCAACTCGTGGAACTCCGACCGCGCGGTGCTCTATCGGCGTCGTGAGCGCATCCCCGCCGACCTCGGCACGGCCGTCAACGTGCAGGCGATGGCCTTCGGCAACCGCGGCATGGACTCGGGCTCCGGAGTGGCCTTCACCCGCGACCCGGCGACCGGCGCGCAGGGTGTCTATGGCGACTACCTCCAGAACGCCCAGGGCGAGGACGTCGTCGCAGGGATCCGCAACACGTTGACGCTCGCCGACATGGAGCGGATCGACAAGAAGAGCTACGACGAGCTCATGGAGATCATGGCGCGGCTGGAGAAGCACTACCGCGACATGTGCGACATCGAGTTCACCGTGGAGAACGGTCGACTCTTCATGCTCCAGACGCGCGTGGGCAAGCGCACCGCCGAGGCCGCCTTCACCATCGCGACCAGCCTCCTCGACGAGGGCATGATCGACGAGGACGAGGCTCTCCAGCGCGTCACCGGTGACCAGCTCGCCCAGCTGATGTTCCCCCACTTCGACCACTCGGGCGAGCGGTCGCTGCTGGCCAAGGGGATGAGCGCCTCCCCCGGCGCCGCCGTCGGCAAGGCGGTCTTCGACTCCGAGACCGCGGTCGCCTGGGCCGAGGACGGCACGCCGGTCATCCTCGTCCGCCGCGAGACCAACCCCGATGACCTCGCGGGAATGGTTGCGGCACAGGGCATCCTGACCTCCCGCGGTGGCAAGACCTCCCACGCCGCCGTCGTCGCCCGCGGCATGGGGCGCACCTGCGTCTGCGGCGCGGAGGCCCTCGACGTCGACACCAAGACCAAGCAGTTCACGACCCCGGACGGCACGGTCGTCGCCGAGGGCGATGTCATCTCGATCGACGGCTCGACCGGTGAGATCTTCGCCGGCGAGGTCGCCGTCACCGCCTCCCCGGTCGTGCAGTACTTCGAGGGCACGATCACGGCCGAGGACGGCGACCCGATCGTGAAGTCGGTCGACCGGCTCATGCGGATCGCCGACGCGCGCCGCCGCCTGCGCGTGCGCGCGAATGCGGACAACGCCGAGGACGCTTCTCGCGCACGTCGATTCGGCGCCGAGGGCATCGGCCTGTGCCGCACTGAGCACATGTTCCTCGGGGAGCGCCGCGAACTCGTGGAGCGCCTGATCCTTGCCGAGAGCGACGAGGAGCGGCAGGACGTCTTCGAGGAGCTGCTGCCCCTGCAGCGCCAGGACTTCGTCGAGATCTTCCGGTCGATGGACGGCCTGCCCGTGACGATCCGGCTGCTCGACCCGCCGCTGCACGAGTTCCTCCCCGACCTCACCGAGCTCTCGGTCAAGGTCGCCGTCGCCGAGGCCAAGGGCCAGGTCATCGACCGGGACGCCCAGCTCCTCACCGCCGTCCACCGCCTCCACGAGCAGAACCCGATGCTCGGCCTGCGCGGCGTGCGCCTGGGCATCGCCATCCCCGGCCTGTTCGAGATGCAGAGCCAGGCGATCCTCGAGGCCGCGGCCATCGTCACCGAGGAGGGCGGCTCCGCCCACCCCGAGATCATGGTCCCGCTGGTCGGTGCCGTCGAGGAGCTTCGAAACATCAAGGAGGAGATCGCCGACGCCGCCCACGAGGCCCGGGTCAAGCACTCGGTCCACCTCGACCACTCGGTCGGCACCATGATCGAGCTGCCGCGCGCCGCCCTCACCGCCGGTGAGATCGCCGAGGCGGCAGACTTCTTCTCCTTCGGCACCAACGACCTCACCCAGACGACGTGGGGCTTCTCGCGCGACGACGTCGAGTCCAGCTTCTTCAGCCGCTACATGGAGGCCGGCATCCTCGGCGTCTCCCCGTTCGAGACGATCGACCGGGTCGGCGTGGGCCGGCTCGTGCGGATCGGCACCGACGAGGGCCGCAAGACCAAGCCGGGCCTGAAGGTCGGTGTCTGCGGTGAGCACGGCGGCGACCCCGAGTCGGTGCACTTCTTCGAGGAGCGCAAGCTCGACTATGTCTCCTGCTCGCCCTTCCGGGTGCCGGTGGCGCGCCTCGAGGCCGGTCGCGCCGTGACCGCCGGGGGCAGCGACACCCGCTGACGACCCGCTCCCAAACCCCCTCGGACCCCTGCCTCGCCCCTCCTCACCCGTCGAGCGAGCACGAATCGCCCGGGAATCGCCAGATTCCCGGGCGATTCGTGCTCGCTCGACGGGGTGGGGGTGAGGTCAGTCGCGCGGCGGGTGGGCAGGGTGGTGGGAGCGCAGGGTGAGCACGAGCCGGTGCACGGTGATCACCAGGAGCACCCACGCGATCCCGAGCAGCCACCCGGCGATGACGTCGGTCAGCCAGTGGTGCCCGAGCCACACGCGCGAGAGCCCCATCGACACGGCATACGCGGCGGCCGTGATGACGCCGACGACGCCCAGCCACACGTGTCGGCTCAGGATGAGGAGCAGGTATGCCGTGAGCCCGGCGAGGACGGTGGCGTTGAGGGTGTGCCCCGAGGGGAAGGAGGCGCTCGCCTCGAACGGTGGCACCGCGAGCTCATGGGGCGGACGGGCGCGCCCGGTGACGTCCTTGCCGACGACGGTGACCAGGAGCGAGCCGGCCAGGCCCGCGAGGAGGATCACGGCGGGCGTCCACCGCCGCCAGACGAGCACCAGGACGACCAGCACCAGGGCCGAGAGGACGACCCCACCGACCGGTCCCCCGATGTCGGTGTAGTCGGTGACGAGGGTGCTGGTGGTCGGGGTGCGGGTCGAGGCCGCCCAGTCCAGCACCGGCTGGTCGAGGGCCGCGACGCCCTCGGCATGCTGGACCCCCTCGTAGACCTCGGCAGCACCGCTGGCGATCCACAGGGCCACGCCACCGCCCACGACGAGGGTGAGGACCGCGGTCGCCTGCACCCCCCAGCGCCGGAAGACCACCGCGACGAGACCAACGACGCTCCGGAACAACTCGACGAGCGCTCGACCACTCCGGCTGCGCCACTCGCGCAGGTCCCGCTCGAAGATGTGCTCCTCGTCGACGCGCACTGCCGGGTTCGGCGGGGTGGGCACGACGTCGGGTGCGGGGTCCAGCGGCGGGTGAGCGGACGGCATACGGCGTATTTGATCACGCCCGCCCTAGAGTGCCCGTCATGACGACGACCGATCTCGATGCCATCGAGGCCCGCCTCTGGGGGCTCGTCCGTCGGCACCAGCCGCCGCTCGTCGAAGGCACGATCTACGGGATGCCGAGCCTGGTCTGGCCGGGGGCGACAGGCCATGCCTACTTCTCCGCGATCAAGCGTGCGGCCAAGCACGTGAGCCTGTTCGCGATCGCTGTTGACGCCCACCCTGAGGTCCTCGTGGGCTGCTCGCCGGCGCTGCTCAAGCGGCGCACCGGCAGGGCCACCTTCAGCTTCCCGAGACTCGACGAGGACCTCGCGAGCGACCTGGCGGGGATGCTGGACCGGCTCTTCGTGGCCTATCGCGCCGATCACGAGGCCTGAGCCAGCTCAACAGTGTGGGACCGCCGCGATGGTGGAGGCGGCGGGAATCGAACCCGCGTCCACTGACGGGAAACCAGGGCTTCTCCGGGTGCAGTGCGCTATGGATTTTCTCGGCCCCAGGGCTCGCGCGCACACGTTCCCTGACAGGCCCAGTCGGATTGGAGTCCCACGCCTCCCCCCGACAAGGGAGACGAAGCAAGATCTCTAGCTGACGCTGGTTACTGTGCCGAGATCATGCACAGGCCAACGGACTTCGGGCTCGCTCAGGCGGCGAGGGCGAAGTCGGTGCGCTTGGAGTTGGCACCTATTGGTTTGTACGGAGCGTTGACGAGATGACCGTACGTCCTCGACCCGCTTCCCCTGACCAGCCGACCAATGTCGAAACCGATCGCCCCCCTGAGGGGGTGGTCCCACACTGTTGAGTTGTCCTTGCAGTATGCCGTCCAACGCCGAGAGCCCCAAACGGATTCCTTCCGTCGTGGTCCCGAGGATGGACGCCGCGACAGGACGTGACGTGGCTCACTAGGCTTCCGGGAGAGACCCGCGCACCCGGAGGTATGCCGTGTTCAGGAAGATCCTTGTCGCCAACCGAGGCGAGATCGCCGTCCGCGCCTTCCGCGCCGCCACCGAGCTCGGCGCCAAGACGGTCGCGGTCTTCCCGCACGAGGACCGCAAGTCCGAGCACCGGCTCAAGGCGGACGAGTCCTATCAGATCGGCGTCGAGGGCCACCCGGTCCGGTCCTACCTCGACCACGAGAACATCGTGCGGGTCGCGGTCGAGTGCGGCGCCGATGCGATCTACCCCGGCTACGGCTTCCTCTCCGAGAACCCCCTGCTGGCCGAGGCGTGCGCCGCCAACGGCATCACCTTCATCGGCCCGCCGGCCGAGGTGCTGCACCTGACCGGCAACAAGGCCAAGGCCATCGCGGCAGCGCGCGCCGCCGGCCTGCCCACGCTCCAGAGTGCACCGGCGAGCACCGACCTCGAGGCCCTCGAGGCAGCCGCCCACGGCATCGGCTTCCCCGTCTTCGTCAAGGCGGTCAGCGGTGGCGGCGGGCGCGGCATGCGACGCGTCGACGACCCGGCGACCCTGCGCGATGCCCTCGAGGCGGCCCAGCGCGAGGCCGACGCCGCCTTCGGCGACCCGACGCTCTACCTCGAGCAGGCCGTCGTCAACCCCCGGCACATCGAGGTCCAGGTCCTCGCCGACGCCGAGGGCACCGTCCTGCACCTCTTCGAACGGGACTGCTCGCTGCAGCGCCGGCACCAGAAGGTCGTCGAGATCGCCCCCGCCCCCAACCTCGACCCGCAGCTGCGCGACCGGATGTGCGCGGACGCGGTGCGCTTCGCCGAGTCGATCGGCTACCGCAACGCGGGCACCGTCGAGTTCCTCCTCGGCGAGGACGGCTCCTACGTGTTCATCGAGATGAACCCCCGCATCCAGGTCGAGCACACCGTGACCGAGGAGGTGACCGACGTCGACCTGGTCGTCGCCCAGATGCGGATCGCGGCCGGCGAGACCTTCGAGGACCTCGGGCTGCACCAAGAGGACATCGTCCTGCGCGGGGCCGCACTCCAGTGCCGGATCACCACGGAGGACCCGTCAAACGGCTTCCGGCCCGACGCCGGCCAGATCACGGTCTACCGCTCCGCCGGCGGTGGCGGCGTGCGCCTCGATGGCGGCACGGTCTTCGTCGGTGCACAGGTGAGCGCGCACTTTGACTCGATGCTCGTCAAGCTCACCTGCCGTGGACGCACCTTCCCGATGGCGGTGCGCCGGGCCCGCCGTGCCCTCGCTGAGTTCCGCATCCGCGGCGTCTCGACGAACATCCCCTTCCTCGAGGCCGTGCTCGCCGACCCGGTCTTCCAGGCCGGGGAAGCCACGACCAGCTTCATCGACGAGCGGCCCGAGCTGCTCAAGGCTCGGATGCCCGCCGATCGGGGCACCAAGCTGCTCGCCTACCTCGCCGACGTGACGGTCAACCAGCCGCACGGCCCGGCGACCACCCACCTCAAGCCCCGGCTGAAGCTGCCCGACCTCGACACCAGCGCGCCCGTCCCCCCGGGCACCCGCGACCTGCTCGTGCGCGTCGGCCCGGCCGAGTTCGCGCGCCAGCTGCGCGAGCGCACCGACGTCCCGGTGACCGACACCACCTTCCGGGATGCCCACCAGAGCCTGCTCGCGACCCGCATGCGCACCCGCGACCTCATGCACGTCGCCCCGCACGTCTCACGGCTCACGCCGCAGCTGCTGTCGATGGAGGCCTGGGGTGGCGCGACCTACGACGTCGCCCTGCGGTTCCTCTCCGAGGATCCCTGGGAGCGGCTGGCCCTGCTGCGGGAGGCCATGCCCAACATCCCGCTCCAGATGCTCCTCCGCGGCCGCAACACCGTCGGCTACACGCCCTACCCGACCAAGGTCACCGACGCGTTCGTCCACGAGGCGGCGCGCACCGGACTGGACATCTTCCGGATCTTCGACTCGCTCAACGACGTCGAGCAGATGCGACCGGCGGTCGAGGCCGTGCTCGAGACGGGCACCGCGGTCGCCGAGGTGGCGCTGTGCTATACCGGCAACCTCACCGACCCGGGCGAGAAGCTCTACACCCTCGACTACTACCTGCGCCTCGCCGAGCAGATCGTGGGGACGGGCGCGCACGTCCTCGCGATCAAGGACATGGCCGGGCTGCTGCGCGCCCCCGCGGCGCGCACCCTCGTGCGCGCGCTCCGTGAGCGCTTCGACCTGCCGGTCCACCTGCACACCCACGACACCGCCGGCGGCCAGATCGGCACCCTGCTCGCGGCGATCGATGCCGGGGTCGACGCCGTCGATGCCGCCTGCTCCTCGATGGCCGGCACGACGAGCCAGCCCAGCCTGTCCGCCCTCGTCGCGGCGACCGACGGCACCGAGCGCGAGACCGGACTCGACATCAACCACGTCTTCGCGCTGGAGCCCTACTGGGAGGCGGTGCGCCAGCTCTACAAGCCGTTCGAGTCCGGCCTGGCCTCCCCCACCGGTCGCGTCTACTTCCACGAGATCCCCGGCGGCCAGCTGTCGAACCTGCGGCAGCAGGCCATCGCACTCGGGCTCGGCGACCGCTTCGAGGACGTCGAGAACATGTATGCCGCGGCCAACCGGATCCTCGGCAACCTCGTCAAGGTGACCCCGAGCAGCAAGGTGGTCGGCGACCTGGCCCTCGCCCTGGTGGGCGCGGGCGCGGACCCGGCGGACTTCGAGGCCAACCCCACGGCATACGACATCCCCGACTCCGTCATCGGCTTCCTCGAGGGCGAGCTCGGCGACCCGCCCGGCGGCTGGCCCGAGCCCTTCCGCACCAAGGCCCTCCAGGGCCGGCACGCCAAGCCGCGGACCACCGAGCTGACCCCGGAGCAGGAGCAGGCCCTGCAGACCACGCCGCAGCGCACCCTCAACGAGCTGCTCTTCCCCGGGCCGACCCGCGACTTCGAGAGCTCCCGCGAGAAGTACGGCAACCTCGGCGTGCTCGGCACCATCGAGTTCCTCCACGGACTGACGCCGGGCCAGGAGTACGAGGCCGAGATCGAGGCGGGCAAGCGACTCCTCCTCGGCGTGGCCTCGATCGGTGAGGTCGACTCCAAGGGCATGCGCACCGTCATGTGCACCCTCAACGGCCAGTTCCGCCCGATCCAGGTGCGCGACCAGCACGCCAAGGTGCAGGTCAAGGCCGCCGAGAAGGCCGACCGGGGCAACCCCGGCCACGTGCCCGCCCCCTTCGCCGGCGTCGTCACGCCAGTGGTGGAGGAGGGCGCGACCATCGAGGCCGGTGCCGTCGTCGCCACGATCGAGGCGATGAAGATGGAGGCCAATATCACCAGTCCGGTGGGCGGGACCATCGAGCGGCTCGCGATCGGCAAGCACCAGCAGGTCGAGGGCGGTGACCTCCTGCTCGTCGTCGCGACCTGAGCCCGCGCCAAAAGTCGGCACGCCCGAAAGCCCCGTGGTGTCGAAGGTTCGTCTAACGTCTTGGCACCGGCAACCGCCGAGGGCACACATCGACGCAACCACGAGGAGCGGCATCATGGGTCTCGGAGACAAGATCAGCAACGCGGCCGAAGAGGCCAAGGGCAAGGCCAAGGAAGCCTGGGGCGACGCGACCGACAACGAGCGCCTCGAAGCCGAGGGCAAGGCCGACCAGGCCGAGGCCAACGCCAAGCAGCACGTCGAGTCCGCGAAGGACCACCTCGACGACGCCGGTGACAAGGTCCGCGAGGGCGCCGACGACGTCAAGGACGCCGCCGGTGACGCCTGGGACCACGTCAAGGATGCGGCTGGTGACGCCAAGGATGCTGTCGACCGGCGCATCTGAGCACCCCGCCATACGCCGTGCCCCGTGAATCAGGGAACGGGGCACGCAGCACGAGGGGCTGACGGACACTGTCCGTCAGCCCCTCGTCACGTGTCGGCGATGGTCACCACGACCCGCCGCCGGAGCCGCCGCCCCCACCACCGGAGAATCCGCCGCCCCCACTGAACCCGCTGCTCCCCGACGACCCCGGCGTGGAGACGAAGGTGCCGGCAGCCTGGGTGGAGAAGGAGTCCATGTCGGCAGCGATGGTGTCGAAGGTCGTCATGCTCCACGGCCCGACGTACCACGTCGGCATCATGACGACGTGCCCGGCCGCCGTGGCGGCGCGCGCGACCTCCTCGAAGACCGAGGCCCAACGCTCCGCCAACCCGAAGACGATGGCGAACGGCAGGAAGCGGCTGAAGACCTGCTGGGCCTCCTCCCACCGGATCTGACCCGCCTCGGCCGTCGCGATGTACTGCCGGAAACCCTTCACCTGCGCGAGGACCGCGCTCCCGGTCGCCGTGCGCGAGGCCATCCGCTGCCCGAGGACCCACATGATGAGCCCGGCCACGAAGCCGCCGGCGCCGAAGATGACGAGCGGGTTGACCGGAAGGTTCGCCTCGCCCAGGCCGCCGAGGAAGGCCCCGACGAAGAAGGCCAGCAGCACCGAGCCGATCGCGAGCGCGAGCCCCAGCATCTGCCAACCGATCCGCTGGCTCTCCGGACTGCGGCGGAACCATCCGCGCTCGACCGTCTCGGCGTACATCATCTCCTGGACCCGGTCCAGGGTCGGCTTGAAGTGGTTCTTCAGCTCGGAGAGCCGGGTGACCGGGCCGGTGGCGAAGATGGCCGAGAGCAGCTGCTGCTCGTAAGGAGCCAGGGGCGAGCGATCGCTCACGCTGTCGGACTGGGTGAGGATCCAGTCACCGCGGTGCCACACGCTCTCCCGGTCCGGCGCGGTCAGGGTCAGGTGTCCCCGGACGGCCAGGTCGATGATCGTCGCCGTCACGTCGACGACGTCGGCGCTCTCGTCGAGCACCGTCCCGGCCAGGCCGGGCTGCACGCCGGGCGGCGGGTTGAACTGCACCGCGACGACCGGCGTCCGCGTCGCGCGCACGGTCGGCACGTCGTGCTGGTCGCTGCCGGGTGCCAGGCCCGGGGTGAGGCCGGCGAAGACCTCGTCCCGGCCGCGCGTCCACACCAGGACGCCCATCAGGCCGGCGGCCAGCAGCGGCATGAGCCCGCCGAGCCCGGCCGCGAGCCACCCGAGGCGCTTGGCCACGGCCGGGGAGAAGGTCGGGGTCGACGTTGAGTCGGCGGAGCCTTCCCGCAGGTCCGGGGTGAGGTCGCCGAAGGCCGAGCGGGGGTAGGAGGTGAGGATGCTGGCGCCCTGCCGCGGCGCGAGGTCGGGCACGGCGAAGGTGCTCGACTCCCCCGCCGTGGCCGAGCACTCGGTGGTGGAGCCGCGCTCCCCGTAGAAGCAGGCGGCCCGGGTCGCGGCCGCCGGACCGGTCACGCTCGCGGTGACCTGGCGGTAGTCGTACTCGTTCGAGGGGGCGACGTGGTTGTAGTAGAACTCCGCCGTGCCGTCCCCGATGTCGTTGACGACGTGCTCGAGCCGGAAGGAGACGAGGTAGGTCTGGGTGCCCGAGACGGTGCGCGTCGGGGAGCCGATGCGGATCTGCTTCTCGGCCCCGAAGTCGCTGATCGAGACGTCTGTGGGGGCACCCGTGGGAGAGGACACCTCGACATTGCTCAGTGAGTAGTAGCGGTACTGGGTCTGGGAGTCCTGGTAGCCGGCCCGCACGGTGACCGTGCGGATGATGCCGTGCCGCTCCTCGGTGTCGGGGAAGGTCCAGTCGATCGTCTGGGTGATGTCGACCGAGCCGTCCCGGTTCACCTGGTAGGTCGCGTCGTAGCGGCTGGCGAGGTCCTCGCTCACCAGCTGGAAGGCGGTGGCCGGCAGCTGCTCCGCCGCCACAGACGCCGACGCGGGCAGGGCGCCCAGGCCGATCCACGCCGTGACGACGGCCAGCCACAGCGCGAGGCGACGGGCACGGGCCGGCGAGCCCACGGCATACGGGCTCATGTCAGAACGGCTCGTGGTGGGGGCGGTGCTCATCGCTCGCCCCGGCTGTGCAGCGCCCGCTGCGCCTCGCGGGTGTCCTGCCGCTCCCGGAGGGCATGGCGCTTGTCGTAGTCCTTCTTGCCCTTGGCGAGCGCGATCTCGACCTTGGCGCGCCCGTCCTTGAAGTACAGCTGGAGCGGCACGAGCGTGTGGCCGCTCTCCCGCGTCCGGCTCATCAGCTTGTCGAGCTCCCGGCGGTGGAGGAGCAGCTTGCGCTTGCGGCGGGGGGTGTGGTTGGTCCAGGTGCCATTGGAGTACTCCGGGATGTGCACGCCCTCGAGCCACAGCTCGTCACCGCTGAAGGCGGCCCAGCCGTCCACCAGGGAGGCGCGCCCCATCCGCAGGGCCTTGACCTCGGTGCCCATGAGCGCGATGCCCGCCTCGTAGGTGTCCTCGATGAGGTAGTCGTGGCGGGCCTTGCGGTTGGTCGCCACGACCTTGCGCCCGGCGTTGGTCTCCTTGGCCATGGCGCAACGCTACCTGTCGCGCGCCGCCGATCCCGTATGCCGTGGGGCCGGCCTCCGCTCCGGGCGTCAGAGCCAGCCGCGGGGGTTGGTCGGGGTGCCGTCGACGTAGACCTCGAAGTGGAGGTGGCAGCCGTTGCTGTAGCCGGTGGTTCCTTCGTAGCCGATGACCTGGCCGCGGCTCACGCGTCCGCCGAAGACCTTGATCGACTGGAGGTGGTTGTAGGTCGTGGCCACCGCGACGCCACGCTGGATGCCGTGGTCGATGACGATCCGATTGCCGTAGCCACCGCCGTCACCGGCGCTGATGATCTCGCCGTCCAGGGCAGCGACGATCGGGCTCCCGCACGGGGCGGCCAGGTCGATCCCGGCGTGCAGGCGTGCGATGCCGTCGATCGGGTGCACGCGCCAGCCGAACTCCGAGGACACCCACGCGCCCGGCTGCGGCCAGGTCATGAATCCGGTGGTGGCTTGCGCGCGCAGGGCCGCGGCCTCGGCCGCGCGCCGAGCCTCCTCGGCGCGCTGCTTGATGACGGCGGCGAGCCGGTCGGACTCGGCCTGCATCGAGGCCTCACGCTGCTGCTCTCCGACCAGCTTGGCCTGCACGGCCCCCGAGTGGGCCCGCTGGTCGGCGGCCAGGGTGTCGAGGGCGGTCTTGGCTGCCTGTGCCGCAGCACGCGCGGAGGTGCGCGCGGCGACGGCGTCCTCGGCCTTCTTCTTGGCCCGCTCGGAGTCGGCGCGCAGCGCCTCGACGTGGGCCTTCTGGGCGGTCTGGCTGGCGCGGGCGGTGGCGAGGCGAGTGAGGGTGCTGTGCTGGTTGTCCATGACGGCTCCGACGAGGGCCATCCGGTCGGCGAACTGCTGGGGGTTGGCGGCGTCGACGGCGGCGCCGAAGGACCCCATGCCCTGCTCCATGTAGACCTGGCCGGCGAAGGAGGCGACGCGACCACGGCCGCGCGCGATCTCCGCCGTCGTCGCGTCGAGCTCGGCGATGGCCTTCTGCTCGTTGGCCTGGGCCCGCTGAAGGTCGGCCGCGGCCTGGGCGTCGGCGGCCTCAGCGGCCCTGAGGTCGGCCTCGGCCTGGGTCAGGGCGGCCTGCGCGCCGGGCAGCTTCGCCTCGGTCTCCCGCAGCGCGAGGTAGGCCTCGGCGAGCGAGGTCTCGGTGTCGTGCAGCTGCGCGCGCAGCTGCTGGAGGTGGGCGTCGACCGACTGCTTCTGGGCGTCGGGATCGTCGGCGCGGGTCGCCGCCTGCGCCACTGGCATGGCCGTCACGAGCAGGGTCGCGCACAGGGCGAGGCCCACCCGGCGGAACCGGGAGCGGGACTGGCGCGTGGACGGCATACGGGCGGTCGGGCCTTTCAGACGCGAAGGTACCGGCGGAGGGTGAGCAAGGAGGTGAGGAGCGCCACGAGGGCGACTCCGCCGAAGAGCCACGGCGCCACAACGAGCACGTCGCTGGTGCCGATCCAGGCCTGGCTGAGCGCGACCTGGTTGACGCCGAGGTTGAAGATCACCTGGATCGCGCCCCAGAGCATGAGGACGGCGAGCGCGACACCGACCATCGCGACGATGAGCATCTCGATGAGGAAGGGCATCCGGATCGTCCAGCTGCTCGCCCCGACCAGGCGCATGATGCTGATCTCGCGGCGCCGGACGAAGGCGGCCTGGCGGATCGTCGTGGCCATGAGCAGGCCGGCGCACACGGCCATGAGGGCGGCCAGGCCGAGGGCGAAGACGGTGACGCCGTTGATGATCTGGAAGAACTTGCGCAGGACCTTCTCCTGGTCCTGGACGCTCGCGACGCCCGGGGCCCCCTCGAACTGACTCGAGACGACGGCGAACTTCGTCGGGTCCTTGAGCTTGACCCGGAAGCTCTCCGGGATGTCCCCGACCTGGACGGTGTCGGCGATCGGGCTGTTGCGGAACTGCTCCTTGAACCGGTCGAAGGCCTGCTGCGCGTCCTCCTCGAAGACGGTGTCGACCTCCGGCATCTCCTTGAGCTGCCGCGCGATCGTGTCCTTCTGGGCGTCGGTGACGGCCTGCTCGTTGCAGTTGGGCTGTGGCGCGCCGTCGGTGCAGAGGTAGATCGAGACCTGGATCCGGTCGTACCAGTAGCCCTTCATCGTGTCCGCCTGCCGCTGGGCGAGCATGCCCAGGCCGAGGAGGAAGACCGAGACCATTGTCACGAGGATGACCGAGATCGCCATCGAGAGGTTGCGGCGCAGGCCGGTCCAGATCTCGCCGAGGAGGAATCCGAGTCGCATCAGGCACCGCCCTCGTAGCCGGCGGCCGGGTCGATGTCCTCGTTCGCCTCCGGCTCCCAGGTGACGTCGGCGACATCGGGTCGGGCCTCGTCGGGCGTCAGCGCCGGGTCGTAGCTGCCGTCGGCGACGTCGCGGATGACCCGGCCCTCGTGCAGCTCGATGACGCGCCGGCGCATGGCGTTGACGATGGCGCTGTCGTGGGTGGCCATGACGATCGTGGTGCCGGCCCGGTTGATCCGGTCGAGCAGGTGGACGATGTCCAGGCTGGTGGCCGGGTCGAGGTTGCCGGTGGGCTCGTCGGCGAGCAGGATCTGCGGCTTGTTGACGACCGCCCGCGCGATCGCGACCCGCTGCTGCTCACCGCCGGAGAGCTCGTGGGGCAGCCGCTTGCCCTTGTCGGCGAGGCCGACCATGTCGAGGGTCTCGGGGACGAGGCTGCGGATGACGTGGCGCGGCTTGCCGATGACCTGGAGGGCGAAGGCGACGTTCTGGGTCACCGTCTTGCCGGGGAGCAGCCGGAAGTCCTGGAAGACCGCACCCATCTCGCGACGCAGCCGCGGCACCTGGCGGCTCGACATCGCAGCCAGGTCGTGACCGGCGACCATGACCGTGCCCTCGGAGGCGAGCTGCTCACGCAGGGCCACCCGCATGAGCGTGGACTTGCCCGAGCCGGACTTGCCCACCACGAAGGCGAACTCGCCGCGCTCGATCTCGAGCGAGACGTCATCGAGGGCAGGGTTCGCCGTCAGGGCGTACCTCTTGGTCACGTTCTCGAAGCGGATCATGCGGGGGCGGGGCCTCACGGCTCGGGGACACGACGGCAGGGCGATCGTGGCACCGGATGACCCGGCACCGGGTCCACGATAGGTCGGGCCGGCGCCTCTTTCCGGGATTACGGGTGTTCGGCGTGTGCCCTGTGTGACTGCTGTGACTCGGCGGGCGGGATGTCGGGACTGAGTGAGCCCTTCGGAGCGAAGGTGGCGTGTCGGGTCAAGGTGTCGACGGCGAAGGTTTCGGCATCGAAGGAAATCCGTCGATGCCGAAACCTTCGTGGGCGGCACCTTCCTCGGGCCCGCTCTCCACCGGCAGCCCTCCGGACCTGCGTGCCGAAGGTGCCGGATGCCGCACTCCTGACACGCACGCGCCCCTAGGCGATCCTCACTCGTGCGGGGTCGGCGGAGAACACCTCGCGCAGGGTGCCGACGCCGAGGGCCACCGCCCGTGCGACATCCGCGGCCGGCAGGTACGGCCCCGTCGGCACGTCATCCGGGACCCACCGCAGCAGCGCCGGCCCATCGGCCTCGCCCGGTGCGTGCCACCCGAGCCGGCTCAGGGCCACCTTCTCCTCCGGACTGAGCGGGAACCCGATCTCCCGGTGGTCGCTGACGCACCGGGCGACGAGATGGTCCTCGACCCGCTCCAAGCGCACCCAGGGAGCGATGTGGACGAACTGCTGGCCGAGCAGCCGACGCCGCAGCCCCGGCAGTTTGGCCGGGCGCTCGCTCCCCACCGCGGCCACCTCGAGCGATGATCCATCAGCCAGTTGTGCCACATCGTGCGCGAGACGGTCGGCGACAGCGGCCCAGTCGGCGTCGGGGTGGCTCATCACCCCACCGTATGCCGTCCGCTCACCTCGCGCGCACACCTCACCTCCGGTGCTGGGTGCCTTCCGTCTCCGGTCAGCCCACCAGACGTGAGAGGCCCACGGCCAGGTCGAGGATCGCTGGTGGGAAGAAGTCCATTCCGCCAGTGGCCAACTCGTCGATCCGGTGCCAGCCGGCGGTCGTCCCCTGCGTGGAGTCCAGCACCGGTCGGCGCTCGTCGAGCGGCCAGTCGTCGATCCCCTCCCCGGCCACCGCGAAGACCTGGGCGACCTCGTGAGCTGGCTCACCGGCATACGAGAAAATGTTCTCGATCACGCCGAGCCGCTCCCCCACGACGACCTCGAGGCCCAGCTCCTCGCGGAACTCCCGGCGCAGCGCCTCGGCCCCGGTCTCGCCGAAGTCGATCCCGCCCCCGAGCGCACGGAGGAAGGCAGCGCGACCCGGCGACGCGGCATACGACTCGGCGAGGACGTGCCCAGACCGGACGGCGAGCCCGAGCGCGACGGCTCGGATGCGTGGGTCAGGCAGGCTCATCGGCCCGGCCGGTCAGTCCTGCTCCTTGCGCTGGGCGATCTGCCAGCGGATGCCCGCCTCGATGAAGGCGTCGATGTCGCCGTCGAAGACCGCGCTCGGGTTGCCGGTCTCGTGCTCGGTGCGGAGGTCCTTGACCATTTGGTAGGGGTTGAGGACGTAGGAGCGCATCTGGTCGCCCCAGCTGGCCTTGATGTCACCGGCGAGCTCCTTGCGCTCGGCGGCCTCCTCGGCCTTCTTGAGGAGGAGCAGGCGGGACTGCATGACCCGCAGGGCGGCGGCGCGGTTCTGGATCTGGGACTTCTCGTTCTGCATCGAGACGACGGTGCCAGTGGGGATGTGCGTCATGCGGACCGCCGAGTCGGTGGTGTTCACGCTCTGCCCGCCGGGGCCGCTGGAGCGGAAGACGTCGATCTTGAGCTCGTTCTCGGGGATGTCGATGGAGTCGGTGCCCTCGATGAGCGGGATGACCTCGACCGCGGCGAAGCTGGTCTGGCGGCGGCCCTGGTTGTCGAACGGGCTGATCCGCACGAGACGGTGGGTGCCGCCCTCGACCGAGAGGTTGCCGTAGGCGTAGGGCACGTTGACCTCGAAGGTCGCCGACTTCAGGCCCGCCTCCTCGGCGTAGGAGGTGTCCATGACCTTGGTCGGGTAGCCGTGGCGCTCGGCCCAGCGCAGGTACATCCGCAGCAGCATCTCGGCGAAGTCGGCGGCGTCGACGCCACCGGCGCCGGCGCGGATGGTGACGACGGCCTCGCGCTCGTCGTACTCCCCGGAGAGCAGGGTGCGAACCTCGAGCTCGCCGACGGCCTTGCGGATCTTGACCAGCTCGGCCTCGGCCTCGGTGAGGGTGGCCTCGTCATTCTCTTCCTGACCCATCTCGACGAGGACCTCGAGGTCGTCGATGCGCGCGTCCATGTTGACGACGCGCTCGCGCTCGGCCTTGGCGCGCGACAGGCCTGACGTGACCTGCTGGGCCTTCTCCTGGTCGTCCCAGAGCCCGGGCTCGGAGGCCTGCCGCTCGAAGTCGGCGATCGCCGCGTCGAGGGCGCCGATGTCGGTCACCTCACGCACCGACGCCATGGTCGTGCGGAGCTGCTTGATCTCTTCAGCGAAGTCGGTGGCCACGAGGAGCAATCCTACGTCGCTGGGCGTGCGGCCTAGAGTGCCTGCATGGCTCACCGCTCCCGTCCGGTCCGCCGGTTGGCGGTCGTGGTCGCCGGATCGGGCAGGGTGGGGAGGAGCGGCCGGAGCAGGTGCGCCGCTTGTCCGAGGCCGGGATGGAGATCGGCAGCCACTCGTGGAGCCACCAGCGGATGGTGCTGAAGTCCTCGGGGTCCTATGACGAGGAGATCGCTCGTACCCACGAGGCGGTGGCTGGGGCGGGGGCTCCTGCGCCGACGCTGTTTCGCCCGCCGTTCGGCAAGAACCTCGTGGGTCTGCCGCGGGCGGTCGAGCGCGCCGGGTTGACGACGGTCATGTGGTCGGTCGAGGACGACCTGTCCGGGACCTTGACGCCGCAGGAGTACGCCGACCGGATCGTGGACGAAGCGGAGCCGGGGTCGATCATCCTCATGCATGTCATGTACCCCAGCTCCCAGATCGGCCGCGACGCCCTGCCCCTCGTGCTGGATGGTCTGGGGGCCAAGGGGCTCAAAGCGGTCACCGTGACCGAGCTCCTGTCGGTCACCGCCCGCCCCCGACCACGTTCGTCCTGGGCTCCGCGTCCGGACTCGAGGCAAAGGGGGGCCTGCGCCAGGCGTTGTGAGTGAAGCGGGGTGATGGCCCCGGTTCACTCACACCCCGATGAGGGCTCGGTCGTGACGCTCGCGACGGCGGGGTCAGCGAAGGGCTGCCCGAGCGCGTGACTCGACGGTAAGTGCGATCGTGGCATCGCTTCCCACCACGTCGGCGAAGGGCACGGCGACACGGCCGGTGAGCACGACGACGGCAGTGCGGCCGTCGGGGGATCCCGTGCCGGGCGCGATGGCCCAACCCGCGATCCCGTGCGGCAGCGTCAGGCTGGCCAGGTGGTCAACGGAGGCGGCTCGCACCGTGGCGTCAGAGACCGGCACGGCGTCCGAGATGCCCTCCACCTGGTAGGTGCCGGAGTCGAAGGCATTGGCGGCCGCGAGGGCAGCGCCGTCCGCTGCATCGATGAGGCGGGTCCGCGCGATGGCCACCGAGGTGACGGCAATGGTCACGAGGATGAGCAGGATCGCCACCATGCTCATGCCGATGATGAGCACCGTGACCTGGCCCGACTCCGGGTCACCCTCACGAGTCGCGGGCGAGGGGCGAGGACCAAAGCGTGCACCGGGCCGGGTGCTCATGGCGCCGCCCGGAAGCGGTCGACATGGGCGACGTCCTCGGAATTGAGCTGCACCTCGAGCGGGATGACCCCGCGCGCGAACGCCGGGACGAGCGGCAGGGGCACACGCACGCTCGTCCTCGAGCGAACGGTGGCTCCGGGTGTGAGGCAGGGTGTGGCCGAGCAGGCCAGCCCCAGCGATGCTCCGTCGGTGAACCCGAGGTTGGCCATGGCCAGGTCGGCCGCGGCGCGGGCCCGTGCGTTGGCGGATGCCTCGTCGGGTGCCGTGACGAACACCCGGCCCGACTCGCGAGCGGCGGCGCTCACGGCATACGCCCCGGCTTGCAGACGGCCCATGAGCAGGATGAGGTACACGAGCGGAATGAGGAGGAGGACACCGAGGAAGACGAACTCCACCACGGCACTGCCCTGCTCGCGATCTGCCGGCCTGAACGTGGGGGCGCTCATTGCTGCTCCGAGAAGGCGCGCGCGGTCACGTCGAAGCCGCCCGAGGGACCGAAGGGGCCGATGATCGGCAGCGGGGCCTGCACGTCGATCCGCACGACGAGGGCGCCGGCGACCGTCTCGGTCGTCCCGGTCACCGCGTCGGCGTAGCGATCCGGCAACTGGGCCGCGATGAGTTCACGGGCCCGCGCGACACCATCCGCTGGGGTCGCATCGGCACGCGCTCCCATTCGCGCACCTTCACCGGCCGAGGCCATGAGGGTGTTGCGGGCATGGAGCACGAAGCCGAGCTGGAGCAGGCCGACGAAGACCAGCGCGACGAGCATCGACACCAGGACGAAGTCGGCCACCGCCGACCCACGCTCGAGGTGTCTCAGCACGGCAGACGCCCGAGCAGGCATCAGAGCAGTGAGTCCATGGCCCGGTTGAAGAGTTCGACGAGCCGTCCCTGGGCCACGGCCAGGAGGGCCACCACGAGCATGGCGCTCATGAGGGTGATGAGCACCCACCCGGGCACATCACCACGCTCGGGGTCGCGAGTGCGCAGTCGCAGGAATCGGGCGGTCATGGGTCCTCCTAGGTGTCAGAACGAGAAGTCGAAGAAGCTCAGGCCCGGGAAGAGGGCGAACACGACGGTGGTCGGGAGGACGAGAAAGACGACCGGCACCATCATGGCGATCTCCTTGCGCCCGGCCGACTCCATGAGCGCACGTCGACCGCCCTCGCGGACGTCCTGCGCCTGCGCGCGAAGCACATCGGCGAGCGGCGTCCCCCGCTCGACGGCGACCACGATGCCGTCGACGAAGCGGGCCAGGCTCGGCAGCCCGGTCCGGTCGGCGAGGCCGCCCAGGGCTGTGGGCAGGCTGGCCCCCGCACGCGCATCGGCCAGGCAACGCCGCAGCTCCCCGGCGAGCTCGCCGTGGGAGAGCCGACAGACACGATCGAGGGCCCCGACCGCACCCTCACCGGCTCCGACCGCGAGGGCGAGGAACTCGGCGATGGTCGGGAACTCGGTGAGCATGCGCTCCTCCCGCGCCGACGCCCGGCGGCTGAGAAGCTGGTCCCAGACGACGATCCCCAGCACCATGCCGATGACGATGGCCGCAACCCCCAGCAGTGGCCCGATGCGGCCGGTGGCCCATCCCAATGCCACCAGCGCCATCGAGACACCGGCACCGACGAGGCCGGCCAGGACCTGCTGCGCCCGGAAGCGCGCGACGTCCGGTGCCTGCCCCGCGCGCATCAGGCGTCGACGCACGGTCGGGGCATCGCCGATGACCCGGTCGATCACCGCACCTCCGCGCGCGAGCCACGGGCCGACCACGGGGTCCCAACGGTGCCCCGACCGTGCCGGGGAGAGCAGCGTGCTCGGCCGGGCCTGGTCCACGAGGTAGGGCAGGACCCGGTCGGCGAGGGTGTGCCGCCGGTTCATCGGCAGGCCAAGCCAGAGCAGGGCAAGACCCACCCCGAAGAGCGATCCGAGCAGCCAGCCGGCGTGCAGCAGTGTCATCGCAGCACCCGCGCTTCCTCGGGCAGCCGGCCGAGCCGGATCATCAGCCAGTAGGCGAAGGCGCTCGTCGCCGCCCCGGTCACGAGGACGCCGACGCCCGCGAGGCTCGAGTAGGCCCGCACCGATTCGGGACGCGTCGACAACAGCAGAAGGACCAACCAGGGAGCCGCAACCGCCAGCCGAGCCGCGCTCACTGTCCAGGACTGCCGGGCTTCCAGCTCGGCCCTGGTGCGCGCATCCTCACGCAGGAACATCGACAAGGTCCGGAGCAACCGTCCGAGGTCGCTGCCGCCCACCTCCCGGGCGATGCGGAGCGACTCGATAAGGCGGTCACCGACCGGGTCACTCAGGCGGTCCTTGAGCAGGTCGAGGCAGTCATGGAAGCGGCCAGTGAGGCGATAGTCCTCGGCGAACTCGGCAAATGCCGGCCGGAGCTCCTCCGGGCCGCGGACGCTCAACTGGCCCAGGGCCTCCGGCAGGGCCAGGCCGGCACGGACACCCGACGACACGTTGTCGATGGCATCCGGCCAGAGATCGCGCAGGCGTGCCCGTCGACGTCGCGCCCGCATGCGCACCACGGCCACCGGGGCCCACGCAGCCATGAGGGCGAAGCTGACCGCGATCGGCAGCGAGCCGATGACGGCGTACCCCAGCAGCAGCACCAGGAGCGAGCCGATGAGGCAGGCCGCGATGAGGCCACCCACCCCGAGCCCCGGGATCTCGGACTGGACGATCTCATCCTCGAGGCGCCGTCGCAGGCGACCTGAGGCTGGCTTGTGCGCACGCGGCTCGATCCAGAACGCCGACCAGATGAGAAAGGCGCCGGCGCCGAAGACCAGGCCGAGCGCAATGCCGGTCACGTCAGGTCCTGGATCAGCAGTCGGTGGACGTCGATCCCGGCCCGCGCATATCGCTCCTCGTGGGGAGGGAAGCCCTCGCCCCTGACGAGCCGACCCGACCGGGTCACGAAGATGTCCGCGGTCTCGATGACGTCACCCTCGGTGCGTCCGGGCACCGCGACGACCTCCCGAACGACACGTCGACCGTCACGCTCGAGCGCGGCGTGCACCACCAGGTCGATCGATCCGGCGACGGTCGGGACGACGAAGCGCGAGCTGACGTTCTCACCGGCGAGCAGCGGCAGGGTGCACATCTTGGTGATGGCCTCGCGGGCGCTGTTGGCGTGGATGCTCGCCATGCCCGGCAGGCCGCTGTTGAGCGCAATGAGCAGGTCGAGGCTCTCGGCCTGGCGCACCTCGCCCACGATGATCCGCGAGGGCCGCATGCGCAGGGCCTCCTTGACCAGGCGACGCAGCGGCACCTCCCCGGTGCCCTCCAGCGAGGGCTGACGACACTGCATGGCGGCGACGTCCCGAAGCGGCACCTTGAGCTCGAAGACCTCCTCGACCGTGACAACCCGTTCCCGGGGCGGGATGGCCGCGGCCAGGCAGTTCAGGAGGGTGGTCTTGCCCGCCTGTGTCCCCCCGGCGACGAGGATGTTCAGGCCCGCCGCCACCGACGCCTCGAGGAACCGGGCCGCGGCTGACGTCAAGGTCCCCAGGGCGACCAGGTCCTCGAGGCGGTCAGCCCGGACCACGAACTTGCGGATGTTGACCAGCCAGTCCTCCCTGGTGATGTCGGGAATCACCACGTGGAGGCGCGAGCCGTCCGGCAGGGTCGCGTCGACGAAGGGGCTGCTGAGGTCGACGCGCCGTCCGCTGGACTTCAGCATGCGTTCGACGAGGTCCCGCACCTCGTCCCGCGTGAGCACCGTGCTGGTCAGCTCAGCCACGCCGCGCCGCGCGATGAACACCCTCGAGGGCTGGTTCACCCAGATCTCCTCGACCTCCGGGTCGTCGAGGTAGCGCTGCAGCGGGCCCAGTCCGGCCACGCTGTCCCACACCATGCGCGCGGCGACGTCGACGTCGTCGATGAAGGGTAGGCCGCCGTGCACCGAGCGCTGGTCGTAGTCGAGGACGGCTTCCTTGACCAGCTGGCGCACTGCCGCCTGGTCCTTGACGGGGTCCAGGCCGGATCGCCGAATGAGCTCCTCGACCTCCGAGCGCACCGTGCGCAATGCCTCCATGAACCCCACCTCCCCTGGCGTGCGCCCTCATCAAAACAGCCGCGCCCGCCGCACCCCGAGTTGTCCACAGGTTTCTGACGAAACCTTTACTCACCGGCCGTGCCTGTGGATAACCCACGGGGACCGTCGGTGGGTCGTCCTAGCGTCCGGGGCATGGACATCACGATCACCGTTCGCCGCGAGGACGCCCCGCAGGCGGACGTCCACGTGCGCGTCGAGTGGTCCGGGCCGGTGGCGACCGGCGAGGTTGCCGAGGCCGTCGCCAAGGCCATGGGTATGCCGTGTGCCGCCTTGATCTGGCACGGCACCGAGGTGCCGGCGGACCATCCCTGGGGTCTGCCGCCGACGGTTCATGGGGCCAGCTTCGTGGTGGCCGCCCCATCGCTCGCGGATCCCGAAGGGGTGGACGCACTCAGGGCCGACCCGACCACACCGGAGGCATCCCGATCCAGCCTGCCCGCTCGCCCCACCGATGAGGCACTCTTCGATGTCGCCGTGACCGCCGGGCCGGACTGCGGCCAGCGAGCGCGTCTCGGCGCCGAGGGGGTGGTGGCCGGGAGATCCGTCGACGTCGGCCTGAGCATCGCCGATCCGGCGATGAGCCGATGCCACCTCCGCGTGACGACCACCTCAGGAGGGATCACCGTCGAGGACCTCGGGGCGACCAACGGGGTGCTCGTCGAGGGGCGGTCGATCACGACACCGACGCCGATCGACCGGCTCAGCATCGTCAGGGTCGGGGCATCGACCGTCCAGCTCCGCCAGCCGGTCCCGCACGGGACGCTGGCCCCGGATGGTCGGGGACATCTCCGCGCCACGCCGAGCGTGCGCGTCGTCGGGACGCGACCAGCCGTCGAGTTCACCGAGCCCCCACCCGCGGCCGAGGCAGCGCCGGCATCCCTTCCGTGGATCGCCATCCTCGTGCCGCTTCCCATCGCCGGGGTCCTCGCGGTGCTGTTCGGGCCGCAGTTCCTCCTCTTCGCAGCGCTTGGTCCGATCACGATGCTCGCGACGTGGGCCAACGATCGCCGCACGCGCAGGCGACGGACCGCCACGGAGCGGCAGGCCCACGAGGCGGCTTTGTCCCGCCATCGCGCGCAGGTCGACTCCGCGCTCGACGACGAGCGGGCCGATCTCGAGTCCCGGCACCCGGACCCGGTCGCGACCCTCGACACCGCAACGCGCCACGGAGCCAGGCTCTGGGAGCGCACGCCGGGCAGCGCCGACTTCCTCGTCCTGCGCCTCGGGACCGGGCGAGTTCTATCACCGCACCTGGGCCGACGACGAGCGGGCGGCACGCTCGAGCCCCTGACCCATGCTCGCGCCCCAGTCCTCGTCGACCTGCGCGCGGGAGGGGGGCTCACGGTCGTCGGTGACCGGCTTCGCCGGGACGGGGTGCTGCGCCAGGTCCTCGGCCAGCTCGCGGTCACGCATTCCCCGGCGGGTGTGGACCTGATCGTGCTCTGTCCCGCACACCGCGAGAGCGACTGGTCCTGGACGCGGTGGCTGCCCCACGTCAGTGTGCGGGCGACACCGGAGCCGGGGCTGGAGTCGATCAGCACGCACCAGCACGCTCCCTGTGGTGAGGGCGGACCCGTGACCCCGGTCGTCGTGGCCGTAGACACCCATCGCTGGTCCGGTGCCGCACGCGCCGCGCTGGCGCAGCTGATCGACGCGCACAGTGTCCTCGTCCTCGAGACCAGCGGGGCTCCCGCCCGGGGCTCTCGTCCCGTGCTCACCCTCCACCCGGACGGAGACCGCCTCGACGCTTCCTCGACGGCATCCGAGGAGTTCACCTGCGACGGAGTCGGCGCGTGGTGGTCCGAGCGCCTTGCCCGAGCCCTTGCCCCGGTCGTCGACAGCCGGCATCACCGCAGCGTTGACGCCTCGACGTCAGTGACCGGCCAGTTGCTCGGCATGACGGGCAGCAACCCGCCCGAGGCCCGGCACTTGGGAGAACGGTGGCACGGCGATCGGCGCGATGCCCCACCGACCCTGCGGACGGCATACGCGGTCGTGGGATCGACGCCGGGAGGTGCCTTCGGGATCGACCTGGACCGCGACGGCCCGCACCTGCTCGTCGGGGGGACCACCGGGTCGGGCAAGTCGGAGTTCCTCCGGGCGCTCATCCTCGGTCTGGCCGGGGGCCTGCCTCCGGCGCAGCTGACCTTCCTCCTCGTGGACTACAAGGGCGGCTCGACCTTCACGCAGGCGCGAACGCTTCCCCACACCGTGGGCCTGGTCAGCGACCTCGACCCTCATCTGGCCACCCGGGCGCTGTCATCGCTGCAGGCCGAGGTGCGTCGACGGGAGGGCATCCTCGCCGCGAGTGGCGCGACCTGCCTCGCCGACCACAACGCCACCCCCGGGGCGCTCGCGGTCCCCCGACTGGTCGTCATCGTCGACGAGTTCCGGGCCCTCGCGCAGGACCACCCCGAACTGCTCGGCGGCCTCGTCCGGCTGGCCGCGGTGGGTCGCTCCCTGGGGATCCACCTCGTGCTGGCCACCCAGCGACCGGCGGGTGCGATCACCCCGGACATCCAGGCCAACGTCAACCTGAGGATCGCCCTCCGGATGCGGGATGCCCACGACTCCGTCCAGGTCATCGGGTCGCCCGACGCCGCGAGCCTGGGTCCGGCCACCCCCGGGACCGGTTTCGCCCGCAGCGGAGACGGATCACTGACCGCCTTCACGACCTTCCATGTGTCCGGTCCGGCCCCCACCGAAGGCCCACGTCTGTCGGTCTCGATCCTCGACGGCCGGCCCACCGGGGACGACAGCGCCGAGCGGGCGAGCGGTCCGACCGTGGAGGACGTGATCGTGCAGGCGATCCGGGCCGCCCATCACGAGTCGGGGGCACCACCACCGCATGCCCCCTGGTTGCCTCCACTGCCGGAGCACCTCGCGCGCTCCCGCGTGTCGCCGGAATCGAGCAACGCCGTGATCGTCGGGCTCAGCGACCACCCCGGCGAGCAGGCCCAACGACCCTTCACGGTCAGCCTCGGTGATGGCACGTGGCGTTTCGTCGGGGGGCCGGGCTCGGGGAGGTCCAGCGCTCTGCGCACCGTCGTCGCCCAGCTCGCCGAACGCTTCGGTCCCGATGCGGCGGCGGTGTATGCCGTCTCAGCTCGCCCGTCGCTGTCGGGCCTGTCCGGAGGGTCCATCGTCGGAGCCGCGGTCACCGTCGAGGAGACGGGTCGGATGCGACGGCTGTTCGCGTTGCTCGACGGAGTCGTCGCGCGGGGCCGGGCGCCCGGCGATCCGGCAACCGTCCTCGTCATCGACGACTGGGACCTCGTCGTGCGCCCGGACACGCCGTGGGCTGCACGGGTCGAGCACCTCGTGCGGACCCTGCCCTCCGCCGGGGGCCTGGTCCTCGCGTCCGGCGGCCGAGGGCTGGGCTTCGCGCGCGTGTTCACCGGTGGCGGCATCGTGCTCCTGGGTGGCCTCGAGCCGGGCGATCTCCTGCTCCACGGCGTCCGGCCCGGCGAGCTGCCCCAGCCCTGCCCGCCCGGTCGTGGGCTTCGTGTCTCGGACCGGGCCGAGGTGCAACTGGCCCACCCCGGCGGCACGCCCCCCTCACCCAGGACACGACGGCGACCACCGGGGATCTTCGACCTGCCCGAGCGGGTGCGGCTCAGCGACCTGCTCGCCGACAGCGGCGACCGCCGCGAGACGGTGCCCGACCTGGTCGTGGGTGTGGGTGACAGCGGCCCGCTCACCTGGTCGACCATGACGTGGGGGACGACGTTGCTCGTCGCGGGAACTCCCGGATCGGGTCGCACGACGACCCTTCGGTGCCTCGGGGAGCAATGGCTCGGCCGGGGCGGCCCCGTGCTGGTCCACGGGCCCGGCCTGACCACCCTGGTGGGCGCGCACGAGTTGAGCGGCACCCTCACGGCCTCCCAGGTGGATGACCTCGAGCGCGGGCATGGTCCCTGCCTGGTCCTCGTCGACGACGCCGACCTGCTCTCGCCCTCGCTGGAGCAGGTCCTCACGACCCTCGTGCTCGGGGGCGACTCCTCGCGGCGGCTCGCCCTCGCGGTCAGGCCTCGCACGGTCGCCACGGCCTTCCGCGGGGTCGTGCCGGCACTGTCCGCGCGCGCCACGGCCGTGCTCCTCGGTGACATCGGTCGTCATGACGGGGAACCCTTGGGTGTGCAGGTCGAGCCCACGCTCACGCGCTGCCCCGGGCGGGGACTGCTCGTCGTCAGGGGCCGCGTCGAGGAGATCCAAGTGGCTCTCGCGGAGGCACCGCCTTCCGGCTGAGAAGGCCCCGGGGACGGGAGCCGGTCCTCAGGCCGAGGGACCGCGGCCCTCAGGCCGAGGGGCCGTGGTCCTCACGGGCCGCCAGTCCGGCCGCTACTCCCACCACGGCGGCCGACGCCAAGGGGATCGCCCCCCAGAAGCCGCCGCCCCACATGCTCCACGCGACCGGCAGGAGCAGCAGGTTCCACACGATCGTCGGGGTCCGCGGCCACGAGGCCGCTCTGGCCCAGGCCCGAGCCGCGGCGAGCAGGGCCACTCCGACGACCCCCATGAGGACGGCCGACATGACGACCCGGCCCGGGTCGTCACCTTCGCCGAGGACGAGCTCGTAGAGGTAGAAGGCGAGGAATCCCAGCAGGAGCAGGCCCTGAGCGGCACTGAGCACGGCCGCGACCATGTGCGGCCACGGCCTCGGCGTCGACACGTTCACACCTTGCTCCTCGGGAAACCGGCCCTGACCACGGCGGCGCCATGGTCAGCGGACAGCCCCCGAGCCTAGTGGGACCGTGTGCCGAGACCCGGCCACGCCCCCAGGGCCGAACCCGTGCCCGCTGCCCTCCGCCTGTCCCGATCCCCAGGCGGGCCCGGGTCGACCATGAGCCGCACAGGAGGTCGGCCCGAGCCGCACGTACTGCGCGTCGGGCCGTCACCACACCGGCGTGCCCCATCCCGGAACGCCCCCTTGCCCTCAACCGTTCTGCGGAGGACGATGCCTGAGCGGGTGCCTGAGACCTCTGGTGCGATTGGGATGGAAAGGGTAGAATCTTCAACGGATGCGTATGTGCCCACATCCATCCCGAACGACCGAGTGCAACGGAGCACCCGCTCCCGGCACGCCCCCGCAGGGAGACGACGTCACACCACGCTGTCCGACAAAGGAGCCCCACACATGGACTGGCGCGACCGCGCTGCCTGCCTCGACGAGGACCCGGAGCTCTTCTTCCCGATCGGGAACACCGGGCCCGCGATCCAGCAGATCGAGGACGCGAAGGCCGTGTGCCGTCGGTGCGAGGTCATCGACACCTGCCTGAAGTGGGCCATCGAGTCCGGCCAGGACGCGGGAGTCTGGGGCGGGCTCTCCGAGGACGAGCGCCGCGCACTCAAGCGCCGCAACGCCCGCGCCCGCCGCGCCGGCTGACCGCAGCAGACACCAACGATTCGACGCGCGAGCGCGCGTTTCCGCCGGCGGTTTTACCTCGAATCGGCGGGGTTTGGGGGGGGGTCAGCGGGCCAGCTCGGCACGCAGGAGATCCGTTCCGGCGCCTGCCGCGATGATCGCCTCGGCCAGCTCCCGGTCCCCCATGAGAGCCCGGAAGGCGTCGGGCACCGTGAAGCCGTGCTCCGGCACCGACACCACCTCGACCGCATCGCCGGCGGCGATCCGCCCCGGCTCGACGACCCGCAGGTAGGCGCCCGTCCGGCCCCGCGCCGAGAACCGCTTGACCCAGCCCCGCTCCCCCAGGTGCCTCGCAAAGGTCCGGCACGGGATGCGCGGCCCGCTCACTTCCAGCAGCGCGCTCCCGATCCGCCACCGCGTCCCGATGATCGCCGCATCGACGTCCAGGCCCTGGGTCGTGAGGTTCTCCCCGAAGCACCCGTCCGGCAGCTCCCGACCCAGCTCGCCAGCCCACCAGTCCAGCTCCTCGCGCGCCACGGCATACACCGCCTGGTCGCTGCCCCCGTGGTGCCGGTGGTCCCCGAGCTCGTCGCCGACGACCCCGCTGCCGAGCCCGCCCTTCTTGGGTCCGGGGTCGCGCACCTCGATCGAGGTCACGGGCGCCTTGGCGATGCCGGTCGCCCTGGTCTTCGCGCGGGTCTTCGCGCTCGGGTGCTCGGTGGGCACGAGCCGGCCGACGTTGACACTGCGGATGGTCGCCATGAAGGGAAAGGGTATGCCGTGGGCTCGCCTCGCCGGGTAGCGTCGCCCGGGTGAGCACCCAGACCCAGACCCGCCAGCCCAGCGCCGTCGACGCCATCGCGGAGGCCCACTTCGCGGCCGCCGTGGCCCTCTCGCCGATGGAGGCGACCTACCTCGGCGTCCCCGGCCACGACACCGAGCTCGACGACCTCTCCCCCGCCGGCTACGAGGCGCACGCGGCCCTCGCCCGCCAGACCCTCGCGGCGCTTGACGGGGTCGAGCCCGTCGACGCCATCGACGAGGTCACCATCGCCGCCATGCGCGAGCGGCTCGGGCTCCAGCTCGAGATCGCCGCGACCGGTTGGGACCGCGCCACGCTCAACAACCTCGCCTCCCCCGTCCAGGGCTGCCGCGACATCTTCGACCTCATGCCGACCGACACCGTCGAGCAGTGGGAGACCATCGCCACCCGCCTGACGCAGGTGCCGCGGGCACTGGAGCAGCTGCTCGAGACATTGACCCTCGCCGCAGACGAAGGGCTCGTCTCCTCCCGGCGCGGGGTGCAGGCGTGCATCGACCAGTGCGGCGAGTTCACCGCGCCCGACGGGTACTTCGCGACCTTCCTCGCCGGGGCCGGGACCGCCGAGGGCAAGCTCCCGGAGCCAACCCGAGCGCGACTGCAGGCGGCCGTCGAAGGTGCGGCAACGGCATACCGGGCCCTGGGTGAGGGGCTGCGGGAGCGGATCCTGCCGCACGCGCCCGAGGCGGACGCGGTGGGGCGCGAGCGCTATGCCCTCGCGAGCCGCAGCTTCCTCGGTGCGAGCGTCGACCTCGAGGAGACCTATGCGTGGGGGCAGGAGGAGCTCGCCCGGATCACCGCCGACATGGAGGCCACCGCCCAGCGGATCCGGCCCGGCGCGAGCGTCGCCGAGGCGATCGCGGTCCTCAAGGCCGACCCGAGCTACCAGCTGCACGGCACCGACGAGCTCAAGGCGTGGATGCAGGAGCGGGCCGACGAGGCGATCGCGATGCTCCACCCCGAGCACTTCGACATCCCGGAGCCGGCGCACCGCATCGAGTGCCTCATCGCCCCGACCCAGACGGGCGGGATCTACTACACCGGACCGAGTGACGACTTCAGCCGGCCGGGCCGGATGTGGTGGTCGGTGCCCAAGGGCGAGACCGAGTTCGGGACGTGGAGCGAGCTGTCGACGGTGTACCACGAGGGCGTGCCCGGCCATCACCTCCAGGTCGCACAGGCGGTGTTCAACCGGGAGCAGCTCAACTCGTGGCGCCGGATGATGTGCTGGACCTCCGGGCACGGCGAGGGGTGGGCGCTGTATGCCGAGCGGCTGATGGCGGAGTTCGGCTACATGGACGACCCCGGCAACCGGATGGGGATGCTGTGCATGCAGTCCCTGCGGGCAGCGCGCGTCGTGCTCGACATCGGTGTGCACTGCGGGTTCGAGGCACCGGCGGAGGTCGGCGGCGGGAAGTGGAGCTATGACAAGGCGTGGCAGTTCCTCACGGCGCATGCGTTCGAGTCCGAGGGGATGCTGCGGTTCGAGCTCGACCGCTACCTGACCTGGGCGGGGCAGGCGCCGAGCTACAAGATCGGCGAGCGGCTCTGGCTCCAGCTGCGCGAGGACGTGCGTGGGCGCGAGGGAAATGCGTTCTCGCTCAGGGATTTCCACGCGCGCGCGCTCAACCTCGGGTCGGTGGGGCTCGACGTCCTGCGCGAGGCCGTGCTGCGCTCCTGAGGACGCGCCCCTTCCTGGGCACTCACCCGTAAACCCCTGGAAGCAGGGGAAAGTGCACGGGACCCCATGGCGTTCCATGGGGTCCCGTGCACTTCGTCGTCTTAGCAGAGGTTGCGGGTCACCAGATCGACCAGCAGTTGCTGATCTGGGGCAGGCCGTTGAACCGGGCCCCGAAGAACAACGGCGCCTCGGCCACGTGGTTGGTCATGCCGCCGATGTGCGTCGGTGAGGCATTGGTGGAGAAGTAGACATTGGCGCCCCGCGCGCACCAGTCCTTGGCGAGCTGCTTGCCCACGGCATACGGGATGGTGTCGTCGAGGAGGGAGTGGTCGACGTAGACCGGCACCGAGGGCTTGCGGTTGCCGATGCGGTTGTCGGCCAGGATGCCCTTCCAGGGCTCGACGGCGTAGCTCGCGGACAGCGGCAGGCCGTTGGCGGTCAGGGTCTCGCTGCGCGTGAAGGCGTAGTTGACCAGGTCGAAGACGCAGGAGCCCTCGAGGCTGCGCGCCGCGTCCATGCCGGCGGGGTTGAGGTAGCTGCCCAGGTCCACGTCGTAGCCCGCGGCGACGCCGACGAGGCCGTAGCCGGAGAAGGCGGAGAAGAAGCCACCGTCGAGGTTCTCCCCGACCGCACCCAGGTCGGCCGGCACAGCGCCGGCCATGACGCCCTTGAGCCGGAGCTCCGCGGCGTAGGTCGGCTGGAGCTCGGCGGCGGCAGCGGCAGCGCCACCACCCTGGCTGTAGCCCATGATCCCGACCGGGCTCGACGCGCCGAGGCCGGTTCCGCTCAGTCGCTGGGCCGCCCGCGCCATGTCCAGCACGGCCTGGCCCTGGGCGACCCGGTTCATGTAGGTGTGCGTGCCCGGGGTGCCCAGGCCCTGGTAGTCGGTCATGGCCACGGCATACCCGCTCGTGACCAGCCCACCGAAGCCGAGCACCTCGTACTCGGCCCCGTCGACCATCTGGCGGGAGGGGGCACACCGGTCGGCCAGGCCCTGGGTGCCCGCGGCATACGAGATGACCGGGCGCGACGAGAAGCCCATCCACGCCGCCCGGGGGACGATGACGACGCCGGTCACCGCAATCGGGCGAGCGAGCCGGTCACGGGAGACGTACATGACCTTGGTCGCCCGGGCGATCGCGGTGGAGAGGCCGAGCGGGTCGAGGACATAGGAGGCATCCTCGGAGCGCAGGATCGTGCCCGGGGCGCCCGAGATCGTGGCCGGCGGCTCATAGAAGGCCGGGCTCGTGGGCTCGACCGCGCCGCTGATGGTCCGGGCCCCGGACGTGCCGGGCACCTGCCCGGCGACGGCGCCGGCCAGGGGGACGAGGGCGAGGGCTGCGGCGGTGACACCCGCAGCGAGGGTGGCCCGGGCGGCCCGAGCACGCGCGCGACGCGACGACACTGGCTTCATCGACAGAGTCCTTTGTTTGTCTCTCACGAGCAGGGTTGGCCGAAACTACCGCCGAGTAGCAACGCGTGCAACCGCTGGACCGGCCACGCACGCGCCGCCTCCTGGGCGATGATGCGCGGGTGACCTTCGCCCTGACCCTCGTGGCCATCGTCGCCACGGTGATCCTCGGCTCCCGACTGGGCGCGCGCCTGGGCATCCCGTCTCCGATCGGGTTGCTCGTCATCGGCGTCATCGGGTCGCTGCTCCCCTTCGTCCCGAACGTCGAGCTCTCCCCCGAGGTCGTCCTCCTCGGCCTGCTCCCGCCCCTGCTGTATGCCGCGGCGCTGGGTTCCTCCCTCGTCGACCTCCGGGCGCTGCTCGTCCCGATCCTGGGCCTGGCCGTCGGGCTCGTGCTCTTCACGGCGCTCGGCGTCGCGCTCGTGGCGTGGTGGCTCCTGCCGATCCCGTTCGACGTCGCCTTCGCGCTCGGGGCCATCGTCTCGCCCCCGGACGCCGTGGCGGCCACGGCCGTCGCGCGCCGGATCGGACTCCCCCGCCGGGTCGTGACGATCCTCGAGGGCGAGTCCCTCCTCAACGACGCCACCGCCCTCGTCGCACTGCGCACCGCCCTGGCCGCCGCGGGCCTGGCCGCCCACTCCGTGGGCACGGCGACCGCCGAGGAGTCGGCACCGGAGCACGCCTCCTTCGGCAGCGTCAGCCTCTCCTTCCTCGTCGCCGCCGTCGGTGGCGTCGCCGTCGGCTGGGCAGCCTTCATGGTCGTCGGCCTCATCCGCCGCCGCCTCGAGGAGTCGGCGGCCGACACCGCCCTGTCCTTCATCGCGCCCTTCCTGGCCTACCTGCCCGCCGAGCTCCTCGGTGCCTCCGGCGTCCTCGCCGTCGTCACCACCGGGCTGCTCCTGGCCCACAAGGCCCCCATCCTGCAGAGCGCTCCCTCGCGCCTGTCCGAGGCGACGAACTGGAGATCGATCACCTTCGTCCTGGAGAACGCCGTCTTCCTCCTCATCGGCCTCCAGCTCTCGAGCATCATCGACTCCCTCGGTGCGGACACGGTGACGACGATCCGGACCGTCCTCGCCGGTCTCGCTGTCCTGCTGACGGCGCTGGTGCTGCGACCGCTGTGGGTCTTCCCCTACGCGTGGATCAGCACGCGCCTCTGGCGGGGCGACCCCGCCCAGACCTCGGAAGTGGCCGTCACCTCCTGGGCCGGGATGCGTGGCGTGGTCACCCTCGCGGCAGCCCTGACCCTCCCCTCGAACACCCCGCAGCGGCCCTCGCTCATCATGATCGCGCTCATCGTGACGCTCGGGACCCTGCTCCTCCAGGGCACCACCCTCCCCCTCCTCGCCCGCCGCCTCGATGTCCGCGGACCCGACCCCCGCGACGATGCCCTCCAGGAGGCGACGATCGTCCAGGCGGCCACCGCGGCCGGCCTGCGAGCCATCGAGGGACGCGACGACGAGGACGAGGCCGCCGTCCGCGAGATCCGCGACCAGGCACACGCCCGCATCAACCGGGTCTGGGAGCGGCTGGGGCCCCTGGGCGGCGACGACCGCGAGACGCCCGGCGAGGCCTACCGTCGGCTGCGGCTCGACATGATCGGCGCCGAGCGTGCCGAGTTGCTGCGCATCCGCGGCACCGCGAACGTCGACCACGAGGTGCTCTCGTCAGTGATGCGGCAGATCGACGCCGAGGAGGCCGCGTTGAGCTATCGCGCCCGCAAGACCAAGGACCTCCGCAATGAGGAGCTGCACGCCCCCGACCGGCTGGTCGGCGACTGCGAGCACCTCACCGCCGAGGCCGAGTGCGCGGTCCCCCGCACCCCGGACGGCTGCGAGGAGTGCCTGGCGCTAGGCCAGCCGTGGGTCCATCTGCGGCTGTGTGTCCACTGCGGCCATGTCGGGTGCTGCGACTCCTCCGAGGGCCAGCACGCGACGGCGCACTTCCACGAGACCGGGCACCCGGTGATGCGCTCGCTCGAGCCCGGGGAGGCGTGGCGTTGGTGCTTCGTCGACGAGGTGCTGGGATGAGTCGTATGCCGTCCGCCACCTTGGTCCTCGCCTCCGCCTCGCCCGCCCGCCTGGCGACCCTGCGCGCCGCAGGGGTGAACCCCCGAGTGGTCGTCAGCAGCGTCGACGAGGACGAGGAGGTCGCCGCGGCCGAGCGCGTCCACGGCCCGTTGGGTCCGGCGGACGTGGCGCTCCTCCTCGCGCGGGCCAAGGCCGAGGACGTGCGCGCCGGTCTCCGGGACGACGCGGACCCCTCCGAGGGCACGCTCGTCCTCGGCTGCGACTCGGTGCTGGAGCTCGACGGGGAGGTCCACGGCAAGCCCGCGGACGCCGCGGAGGCCACGGCCCGCTGGCAGCGGATGCGCGGGCGCGCCGGCACCCTCCACACCGGGCACTGGCTCATCGACGAGCGCGACCCGAAGGACGGCGGCTCCGGGGGCATGGTCGGGGCAACGGCGTCGACGACCGTGCACTTCGCGACCCTCAGCGATGACGAGATCGCCGCCTATGTGGCGACGGAGGAGCCCTTGCACGTGGCCGGCGCGTTCACGGTGGACGGCCTGGGCGGGGCCTTCGTCACGGGCATCGAGGGCGACCACCACAACGTCGTCGGGGTCTCGCTGCCCCTGGTGCGGGAGCTGCTCATGGAGCTCGGGCTGGGGTGGTTCGAGATCTCCGGCGGGTGAACGCCCGGGCACCCCGAAAGAAAGTACTTGCCAGAGTGGAAAGTATTTTCTCGACGAGCACATCCATGCGCCGGTGCGCTTCAGCATCGTGGCCGCCCTCGCCACGGTCGACGAAGCCGAGTTCGCGACCGTCCGCGACGCGGTCGAGGTCTCCGACTCGGTGCTCTCCAAGGCCGCGAGCGCCCTCGAGCAGGTGGGCTAGGTCAAGGTCAAGAAGGGGTACGTCGGCAAGCGCCCGCGGACCTGGCTGGGTCTGACCCCGGCGGGCCGGCTCGAGTATGCCGCCCACCTCCAGGCACTGCGTGAGATCGCTGGTCCCTGACGCCCGGGCTCAGCTGGGCCAGGCGCGCAGGTCCCCGTAGACCGCGCGGGCCTGCTCGAGGGCGGCGACATAGCCCGAGCGCTCGTACGTCGCCGGGTCGACGTCGGCCGGCACGGCGAGCAGGCCCCTGATCTCGTCGACCGAGGAGAAGCCCTTGCGCGAGAGCCACGCCTCCAGGCCCGAGGTGAGCTCCGCGGCATACGCAGGCCCGTGGCGGAGCAACGCCGAGGCGGTCATGACGACATCGGCACCGCACAGCAGGTAGGCGATGACGTCATCGACGACCTCGACGCCGGTCGTGGCGGCGAGCGAGAGATCGAGGTGGCCCGAGAGCATCGCGATCCACGTGCGGGGCAGGCGGGCTTCGCTGCGGACGGACAGGCTGGCCGCCGGGCTGACCGCGACGCGCTCGATGTCGACCTCGGGCTGGAGGAAGCGGTTGAAGAGCACGAGGCCGTTCGCCCCCGCCTCCTGCAGGGCCATCGCCATCGAGCCGGTGGCCGAGAAGAACGGGCTCAGCTTGACCGCGACCGGGACCGAGACGGCCTCCCGGACGAGTCCGACGATCTCGAGGTGGCGCTCCTCCACCTCGCGCCCGGACATCGCGATGTCGCCGGGCACGGAATAGATGTTGAGCTCGATGGCCGCGGCGCCCGCGGCCTGGAGCGAACGGGCGATGGAGGTCCATCCTCCGGGTGTGGAGCCGTTCAGGCTGGCGATGACCGGGATGTCGACGGCCCGCACGCAGCGTTCGAGGTGCTCGAGGTAGGGCACCGCCCCGCCGAAGGCGGTCGTGGGAGCGGACGGCAGGAAGGAGCTCGCCTCGCCGTAGGCCTCCTCGTGCTGGTCGGTGACGAGGTGGTCGGCGAGCTGCTGGCGACGGATCTGCTCCTCGAAGAGCGAGTGGAGCACGACCGCACCGACGCCCGAGCGCTCCAGCACCTTGAGGTCCTCGACGCGTTGCGAGACCGGGGACGCCGAGGCGACCACGGGACTGGCCAAGGTCAGGCCGAGGTAGGAGGTCGTCAGGTCCATGCGGAGCTCCGTCGCGGATCGGGGTGGAAGCGAGAGGCCGGCCGACTGGCCATCTCCTCGTAGGTGGACCAGCGCTGCTCGACCGCCTCCTGGGCGAGGGCGAGCAGGCGCTCGGCCTCGGCCGGCGCGGCATTGCGGAGCATCCGGTAGCGCAGCTCGCGGTAGACGTAGTCCGACAGGGGCAGGGTCGGCCTCGGGCTGTCGAGCATGAAGGGGTTGAGCTCGCGCGCGCGCAGGGTCGGGTCGAACCGCATGAGCGGCCAGTGTCCCGAGTCCACGGCCCGGTGCTGCTGGTCCAGCCCCTTCTTCATGTCGATGCCGTGGGCGATGCAGTGGGCGTAGGCGATCACCAGGCTCGGGCCGTCGTAGGCCTCGGCCTCACGGAAGGCCCGCAGGGTCTGCTGCGGGTCGGCGCCGAAGGCAACCCGCGCCACGTAGACCGAGCCGTAGGCGACGGCCTGGAGGGCGAGGTCCTTCTTGGCAACCGACTTCCCCGCGCTGGCGAACTTGGCGACGGCAGCGATCGGGGTGGCCTTGGAGGACTGGCCACCGGTGTTGGAGTAGACCTCGGTGTCCATGACGAGGACGTTGACATTGCGCCCGCTGGCCAGCACGTGGTCGAGGCCGCCGGCGCCGATGTCATAGGCCCAGCCGTCACCGCCGACGATCCAGACCGAGCGCCTGATGAGGTGGTCGGCGACCGAGCGGAGGTCGGCGACGTCGCGGGCCAGTCCGGGATCGTGGTCGACGTCGAGGGCGTCGAGCCGTGCCTTCAGCTGCGCCACGCGCTGCCGTTGGGCGGCGAACTCGGACTCGCGCACCTGGCTCGCGCCGATGAGCTCGTCAGCGAGCCGGTCGCCCAGGTGCACGTGCAGACCCTCGACGCGCTCCCGCGCCAGGCCGGCGTGGAGCTCGGCGGCCAGCTGGAGGCCGAGGCCGAACTCGGCGTTGTCCTCGAAGAGGCTGTTGCTCCACGCGGGCCCACGACCCTGGGCGTTGACGCTCCACGGGGTCGTCGGCAGGTTGCCGCCGTAGATCGAGGAGCATCCGGTGGCATTGGCGACGGTGAGGCGGTCGCCGAAGAGCTGGCTGAGCAACTTGAGGTACGGAGTCTCACCGCACCCGTTGCAGGCGCCGGAGAACTGGAAGAGCGGCTCGAGGAACTGCGTCCCGCGCACCGTGCCGAAGTCGACGCGGGCCCGGTCGTTGGTCTCGAGGTGCTCGAAGAAGGCCACCCGCTCGGCGGAGGTCTCGTGCAGGGGCGCCGCCGGGGCGAGGTTGATCGCCTTGCGGTCGGTGCCGGGCACGGGCTTGACCGGGCAGGCCTCGACGCAGAGGCCACACCCGGTGCAGTCCTCGGCATACACCTGGAGGCTGTAGCGGGCCCCGGGCATGCCGGCGGCGTTGAGGGGTGCGCTCTCGAATCCCGCCGGCGCCGAGGACAATTGGTCGCTGTCGTAGAACTTGGCGCGGATCACGGCATGGGGGCAGACGAAGGCGCAGTTGCCGCACTGGATGCAGGCGGTCGGGTCCCACAGGGCGACCTCTTCGCTGATCCGCCGCTTCTCGTATGCCGTGGTGCCGCTCGGATAGGTGCCGTCGACCGGGAGGGCGGAGACGGGGAGCTCGTCCCCACGACCGCTCATCATCGCGGCGGTCACGGTGCGGACGAACTCGGGCGCGTCGTCGGGCACGACCGGGTCAGGGACGCGGTCGGTCGATGCCGCACTGGGCACGGGGATCTCGTGGAGCTGGGCCAGCGTGGCGTCGACGGCACGCTCGTTGCGGTCGACGACCTCGACCCCCCGCTTGGCGTAGGTCTTGCGGATGGCGCCCTTGACCGCGTCCACTGCCCGGTCGCGCGGCAGCACGCCCGAGATGGCGAAGAAGCAGGTCTGGAGGACGGTGTTGGTCCGACCGGGCAGGCCCGCCTCGCGCGCGACGGCTCCCGCGTCGATCGAGAAGAGCCGCAGCTCCTTGGCGATGACCTGCTCCTGGACGCGGCGCGGCAGGGAGTCCCACACCTCGTCGGTGGGGACCGGGGTGTTGAGCAGGACGACGCCCCCGTGAGCGGCGAGCGCCACCGGGTCGAGCGACTCGAGGATCCCGGCCTGGTGGACGCCGACGAAGCCGGCCGAGGAGACCAGGTAGGGCGCCCGGATCGGGTGCGGTCCGAAGCGCAGGTGGGAGATGGTCGTGCCGCCGGACTTCTTGGAGTCGTAGACGAAGTAGGCCTGGGCGAAGGACTGGGGGTCGGCCCCGAGGATCTTGATGGTGTTCTTGTTGGCGCCGACGGTGCCATCGGAGCCGATGCCGAAGAAGACGGCGCTCAGCGTGTCCGCCGGGAGGATGTCGAGACCACCGTCGTAGTCGACGGACAGGTGGGTGACGTCGTCGGTGATGCCCACGGTGAAACCGGGGCGGAGGCGGCCACCGGCCAGCGCGGCATACACCCCGGCCGCCATGCCGGGGGTGAACTCCTTGCTGGAAAGGCCGTAGCGGCCTCCGACGACACGCGGCATCCGGCTACGACGTCCCTCGCCCACGGCGGCGGCCAGCGCTGCCGTGACGTCGAGCGCCAGGGGTTCACCCCCGGAGCCGGGCTCCTTGGTGCGGTCGAGCACGGCGATGCGCTGCACGCTCTCCGGCATTGCCGCGACCAGGGCCGCCGCCGGGAAGGGACGAAAGAGCCGGACGCGGAGCACGCCGACGCGTCCACCCTCGGCGTTGAGGTGGGTCACCGTCTCGGCGACGGTCTCCCCGGCCGACCCCATGACGACGATGACGTCCTCGGCCTGCGGGTGGCCGACGTAGTCGACGATGCCGTGGTGGCGACCGGTGCGCTCACCGACCTCACGCATCGCGTCCGCGACGATGCCGGGGACCGCGTCGTAGAAGGCGTTGACCGACTCACGGCCCTGGAAGTAGACGTCGGGGTTCTGGGCGGTGCCCCGGATGAAGGGGCGCTCCGGCGAGAGGGAACGCTCCCGGTGAGCCCGGACGAGCTCTTCGGGAACGATCGCTCGCAGGGTGTCGTCGTCGATGGTCTCGATCGTCGAGAGCTCGTGCGAGGTCCGGAAGCCGTCGAAGAAGTGGATGAAGGGGATGCGCGAGCGCAGGGTCGCCGCGTGGGCGACGAGGGCGAGGTCATGGGCCTCCTGGACGCTGCCCGAGGACAGCATGGCGAAGCCGGTCTGGCGCACCGCCATCACGTCCTGATGGTCGCCGAAAATCGAAAGGCCCTGCGCCGCAAGGGCTCTGGCCGCGACGTGGATCACCGACGAGGTGAGCTCGCCGGCGATCTTGTACATGTTGGGGATCATCAGGAGCAGGCCCTGGGAGGCCGTGAAGGTCGTCGACAGGGCCCCGCCCTGAAGGGCTCCGTGGAGCGTCCCGGCAGCCCCACCCTCGGACTGCATCTCGATGACCCGCGGCACCAGGCCCCACACGTTGGGGCGGCCGTGGCTGGACCACTCGTCGGCAAGCTCGGCCATCGAGGAGCTGGGAGTGATCGGGTAGATCGCGCAGAGCTCGGAGAGGCGGTAGGCGATGTCGGCGGCGGCCTCGTTGCCGTCGACCGTGACCCGCCCGCGGGAGGTGGCGCTCATCGCTCCGCTCGCTTTGTCAGTGGTCCGCCGGGCAGGAAGACGTTGTCGGGTAACGGCTCGGCCTCCCCGATCATCTCGATGGCGTGGACCGGGCACTGGCGGGCACAGGAGGAGCAGCCGGTGCACCGGTCGTAGTCGAAGCGATAGCGGTGGCCGGGACCCAGCTTGATGACGGCACCCTCGGGGCAGGAGCCCAGGCACCCGTCGCACTCGAAGCAGTTGCCACACGACAGGCACCGACCGGCCTCGAAGACGGCCTCGGCCGGAGTGAGGCCGGCGACGACCTCGTCGAAGGCCTTGACCCGCTGCGCGGGGTCCAGCTCGACCTGCTGGCGCTGCTCGTGGTCGCCGAAGTACCACAGGTGCAGCTTGTCGAGGTCGGCCCTGGGGTGCTTGGGGCGCGCCTCGAACTGACCTCCGCCCAGGTAGGCGTCGATGCTGCGGGCCGCCTTCTTGCCGTGCCCCACGCCGATGGTGACGGTGCGTTCGCTCGGCACGGCGTCACCGCCGGCGAAGATCCCGGGGGCACCGGTCATGAGGGTCACCGGGTCGACCTGGACCACGTCCGCCTCGAAGGCGACGCCGGGCACGGTCGCGAGGAACCGGGTGTCGCTCTCCTGGCCCAGGGCGAGGATGACGGTGTCGGCGGCGAGGGTCTCGTAGCGCCCGGTGCCGTGTGGACGGCCGCTCTCGTCGAGTTCCTGGATCTCGACGGTGAGGTCGTGCTCTCCCATCGAGGCGATCGTCCGGAGCCAGTTGATCCGGATGCCCTCCTCCTCCGCGTCCGCCGCCTCGTCCTCGTGCGCAGGCATCTGGTCCCGAGTGCGGCGATAGACGATGACGGTGTCGTCGGCGCCCAGCCGGCGGGCCACCCGTGCCGCGTCCATCGCGGTGTTGCCACCGCCATAGACGGCCACGCGGCCCAGGTCCGCGTCGGCGGTCCCGGCCTCGACGTCGCGCAGGAAGCTCACGGCGTCGAGCACCCGGCTCGCGTCACCGTTGGGGATGTCGACGCGCTTGCTGAGGTGGGCACCGACGGCGACGAACGCCGCGTCGAAGCCGCCCGCGTCCATCTCGGCCTGGAGGTCGGTCACCGTGTGGTCCTGCTCGAAGACCACGCCCAGGTCGTGGAGGCGGCGGATCTCGGCATCGAGGATCCGTCGCGGCAGGCGGTAGGAGGGGATGCCGTAGCGCATCATGCCGCCCGCGAGAGGCGAGTTGTCACGGCACACGACGCTGTGGCCCAGTCGGCGGAGGTGGTATGCCGCGGAGAGGCCACTGGGGCCGCTCCCGACGACAAGGACCCGGCGCCCGGTCTCGGCCTCCGGATGGGCAAACGCCCAGTCCCGGTCGATGGCGAGGTCACCGAGGAACCGCTCGACGGCGTGGATCGAGACCGACCCGTCGAGAAGCCCTCTGTTGCAGGCGGTTTCACAGGGGTGGTAGCAGACGCGACCGTGGATGGCCGGGAAAGGGTTGTCCTGGGTCAGCTGCCGCCACGCGGCCTCGTGCTGGCCCTTGGTGGCCAACGCCAGCCAGGCCTGGATGTTCTCCCCGGCCGGGCAACCCGCGTTGCAGGGGGGTAGCAGGTCGACGTAGACCGGGCGCTGGGTGCGCACCGGACCCGAGCGTTGACGGCCGGTGCCGAGTGAGGAAAGGGGAGCCAGGTCGTCCGGGACCCCGGGGGTGAGCGGTGCCGGATCGTCGGCCACGGTGCCTCCTCGAGAGCTGCTCCTACCGATCGTAGTAGTGAACGCGCAGGGCCCCGGCCTCGGAGCGACTCCGGCCGCGTGACCTTGGCGACAGTGACGAGGCGCTCAGACCGGGGGGATGCCCCGGCGCTTCGAGGAGAAGTGGCGGTCGCGATGCGCGGCATATCGCAGGCGGAGCAACAGTTCATCGCGCAGCGCATCCGCCTCGATGACCTGGTCGATGACGAGGTCGGCGGCGAGGCGCTCCAGGTCGACGTCCTCGAGGTACTCGGCCCGACGGGCCGCGACGAAGGCCTCCCGCGCCTGCGGACCCTCGGCCGCCTCGACCTCGGCGATCTTGTTGGCGTAGACCGCATTCACAGCCGCCTCGGGACCCATGACGGCGATCCGGGCGGTGGGGAGGGCGATCGTCGCGTCAGGGCCGAAGCCCGGCCCACCCATGGCATACAGCCCCGCGCCGTAGGCCTTGCGGACCACGACGCAGAACTGCGGCACCGTCGCCGAGGAGACGGCCGAGACCATCTTGGCGCCGTGTCGGATGATGCCGCCGCGCTCGACCTCGGACCCGATCATGAACCCGGGCACGTCGGCGAGGTAGATGAGCGGGATCGAATAGGCATCGCACAGCCAGATGAAGCGCGCCGCCTTGTCCGCGGAGTCGGTGAAGAGCACGCCGCCCTTGACGGCCGAGTTGTTGGCGACGATGCCGACGCTCTCCCCCTGCATCCGGCCGAAGCCGACGACGAGCTCACCGGCATACAGAGGCTTGATCTCGAAGAAGGAGTCCTCGTCGACGAGACCGTCGATGACGTCGTGGATGTCGAAGGGCTGGGACTCCCTCTCCGGCACCGTCGCTCGCGTCAGCGCGACCGCCGGCTCCTCGGGGTGGTAGGTCGGCAGCGGCGACTGCCAGTTCACCGGCAGGTAGGAGAAGTAGAGCTTGGCGAGCTCGATCGCCTCCTCGTCGTCCTGGGCGAGGAGGTCGCCGACGCCGGAGACGGTGCAGTGCATGCGCGCGCCGCCCATCTCCTCGAGGGTGACCTTCTCCCCCACGACCATCTCGGCCATCCGCGGGCTGCCGAGGTACATCGAGGCATTGCCCTCGACCATGATGATGACGTCGCAGAAGCTGGGGATGTAGGCCCCGCCCGCCGCCGAGGGGCCGAAGAGGCAGCAGATCTGCGGGACCCGCCCCGAGAGCGCCACCTGGTTGTGGAAGATCCGCCCGGCCCCGCGGCGTCCGGGGAACATCTCGACCTGGTCGGTGATGCGTGCCCCCGCCGAGTCGACGAGCCAGAAGACGGGCAGCTCCTCCCGCAGCGCCATCTCGGTGGCCCGCACGATCTTCTCCACGGTGCGGCTTCCCCACGAGCCCGCCTTCACCGTGGGGTCGTTGGCGATGACGATGACCGGTCGCCCCTCGACGGTGCCCCGACCGGTCACGACGCCGTCGGCCGGCAGGCCCTCGGCCGTCGCGTTCGCATAGCGCCCGTCCTCGACGAAGCTCCCCTCGTCGAGGAGGAGGGCGAGGCGGTCGCGAACGTAGAGCTTGCGCTGCTGGGCGAGCTTGGCCGCCGCGCGTTCCGGGGCGCTCGCCGAGGCCTCGTATGCCGCGGCCAGGCGCGCGCGCACGTCCGCCACCCGCGGGTCGCCGGTGCCGGCACCGGCTCCAGCGTCTGGCAATGGCGCGGCCGGGCCACCGCCGGAGGTGACGGGGGCAGGGTCGGGGGCGGACGGCATACCGGTCGGGTCGGCCTGGTCGGTCACGGGGCCCACTCTCCCACTCAGGCCTGCGGCAGGCCGAGGTGGCGAGCGATGACCATCCGCTGGACCTCGGAGGTGCCCTCGCCGATCTCGAGGATCTTGGCGTCGCGGTAGAAGCGGGCGATGGGGTACTCCTCCATGAAGCCGTTGCCGCCGAACACCTGGGTGGAGATGCGGGTTGCTGTGACGGCCGCCTCGGAGGTGTAGAGCTTGGCGATGGCGGCGGCCTTCTTCACCTCGGCGACCGAGCGGCGCCCGGCCTCCTGCTCGTCCTTGAGCCAGGCCGCGCGGTAGGTGAGCTGGTGACCGGTCTCGGCCATGACGGCGAGGTCGGCGATCGGGAAGGCGACGCCCTGGTTGACGCCGATCGGGCGCCCGAAGGCGGTGCGGGCACTGGCGTAGGCGACGCACTCGTCGAGCATCCGGCGGATCATCCCGAGCGCGAGTGCAGAGATCGCGATGCGGCCGTCGTCGAGGGTCTTGAGGAACTGCTTGAAGCCGGCCCCGCGCTCGCCGAGCAGGTTCTCGGCCGGGACGCGACAGCTCTCGAAGGTCAGGCCATGGGTGTCGGAGATGTGCCAGCCGAGCTTGTCGTAGGGAGCCTCCACGGTGAAGCCCGTCGTGCCGGAGGGAATCATGATCGCCGAGATCTCGGGGCGGCCCTGGTCGTCCTCCCCGGTGCGCGCCGTCACCGTGACGACGGACGTGATGTCGGTGCCCGAGTTGGTGATGAAGGCCTTGGCGCCGTTGACCGTCCACTCCCCGTCGGCGAGGTGCGCGCGCGTGCGCGTCGCGCCGGCGTCGGACCCGGCATCGGGCTCGGTGAGGCCGAAGCCGGCGAGCGCCCGCCCCGCGACGAGGTCGGGGAGGAAGCGGGCCTTCTGCTCGGGAGTGCCGTAGGTCAGGATCGGGTTGATGCCCAGGCCGACGCCGGCCGAGAGCGTGATGCCGATCGACTGGTCGACATAACCGAGCTCCTCGATGGCGATGCACAGGCTGGTGAACGCCCCACCGTCGGAGTGCTCGAGCGAGCCGCCGAACTCCTCGGGCACGACGAGCCCGAACAGGCCCAGCTCGCCGAGCTTGGCGACGAGGTCGGTCGGGAAGTGCTTGGCGCGGTCCCAGCCCGCGACGTGCGGCTCGATCTCGGCGGCGGCGAACTCCTTGACGACCGTGCGGAAGTCCTCGTGGTCCTGGCTCAGGTCGAACACGGCATACCTCGCTGGGCTGGGGATGATGCGGCGGGCGCCCCATGGGCCCGACCGCGCTTGACGTTGACGTAAACGTAAAGCAATACTCCCGAGTATGCCAGCCGTTGATCCCGGTGCCCAGGCCCAGACGTGGACGATCGCCGCGATCGCGGAGGAGTTCGGGGTCACCCACCGCACCGTGCGCCACTACGAGGACCTCGGGCTGATCACGCCCGAGCGGCGCGGGACCCAGCGCATCTACCACCGACGCGATCGCACCCGGCTCTCCCTCATCCTGCGAGGCAAGCGGCTCGGATTCCCGCTCGAGGAGATCCGCACCATCATCGACCTCTACGACGCCCCCCGGGGTCGGCGCAGCCAGCTCGAGTACGTCCTGGCGCAGATCGACGACCGGCGCACCGACCTCGAACGCCGCCGTCGCGACCTCGACGAGGCCTTGACCGAGCTGGACCGCTTCGAGGAGCGTTGTCGCGAGGACCTGGCCCGCCTCACCCACTGACTCCGCCAACTGACCGGGCCGCATCGAGGAGGCACCATGGACCGCTCCGACGAGACGTCGGCCTTCGCCTGGATCATGTCGGGCACGGTGGGCGCGGTGATCGCCGGCGGCCTGGCCAAGGTGCTGCTCGATCGCCGCCGGGAGCGGGCGGTCCTCGAGGCCCGGCAGGAGCGAGAGGCCGCCGACCTCGCCGAGGCCGAGGGCCACCCCAGCTGAGGGGCAGCCAGCTGAGCGCAAGCCCAGGTGAGGGCGTTCCTGCCCCAGTTCAAGTCGGACCTGACCAGCTCGGCGAGCAGCCGCGGATCAGTCTGGCTCCCTACCGCCGACCCGGTCATGGCGACCGGTCCCGAGCCCTACGACCCGCCGAGCGCCGAGAGCCTCGTCGCCAACTCCGTCATCACCGTGCTGGATGAACGCAGGATCACGCGTCCGTGAGCAAGCGGTCGATCTCGGCGGCCGTGGGCGCGGTGTTGGGGCCGCGCCGCGTGACCTTGAGGGCAGCGCCCGCGTTGGCCCGACGGGCGGCTTCCGGCCAGGACAACCCGGCCAGTCGGCCCGCGAGCAGCACCCCGGTGTGACAGTCGCCGGCGCCGTTGGTGTCCACCGGCGTCTGCGGAAACCCCGGGACGTATGCCGTCCGCTCCCCTTCGCGCACCACGCACCCCCGGGGGCCGTCCCGCAAGATGACGACGCTGCCGTCGCGAAGCCGACCGGCCACGGCACGCGCGGTGTCCTCCATGCCGGTCCAGCCGGTGAGCTGGGTCGCCTCCTCCGCGTTGGAGGTCCACACTGTCGTCAGGCCGAGCATGCGGTCGCGCAGCGGCGCCGGCAGGCCGGCGAAGATGGCACCCGGGTCGAGCACCACCTCGACACCGGCCGGCAACGCCGCGAGGAAGGCCAGGAGCGGGTCGCGCGTGGCGCCGACCAGGCTGTAGCCGGAGACGCAGACGAGGTCTCCGGCGACCGGGGCGCCGGTGGCGAGCGACTCCACGCTGATCCGACGCTCTGCCCCCAGCGTCGTGACGAAGGTGCGCTCGGCCGAGGGTTCGACCATGACGAAACAGATGCCGGTGTCCAGGTCCGCCACCGGCGGACTGCTGATCGTGACCCCTTCGGCCGCGAGCGCCTCCCGGACCAGGTCGGCGTTCACCCCCGTGCCCACGGCCCCGGCGTGCACGCACTCGGCCCCGGACCGTGCGGCGGCGAGGAGGATGTTGACGGCTGACGCGGCATACCTCGCGACCGAGGAGGCCATCACGTTCTGCCCCCGCGCGGGCAGCCCCGGCACCTGGGCGACCTCGTCGACGAGTGCCTGAGCGGTGTGGATGACGCGCGGACCCATGTCGCGCACGTTAGCCGGACTTGTCCCTCGAGCGGGTCGACGGGTCAAGCGATGGTGGAGCGGACGGCATACAGCTCCGGGAAGAAGGTGAGGTCGAGCGCTCGCTTGAGGAAGGCCACCCCACTCGACCCGCCAGTGCCCTGCTGGTGCCCGATGGTCCGCAGCACCACCTGAAGATGACGAAAACGCCACTGCTGGAACAGGTCCTCGATGTCGACCAGCTCCTCGCACGCCTCGTAGACCCCCCACTGGGCCGTGGGCGCGGCGTAGACGCCGCGGAAGACGTCGACGAGCTCGGGCACTTCGCGATAGGGCGCCGTCACGTCCCGCTCGATCACGCTCGTGGGCACGTCATAGCCCGCCCGCGCGAGGTGCCGCAGGAACTCGTCGTAGAGCGTGGGCTCCTCGAGCAGCTGCGCCAGGCCGGCCTTCGCGTCGGGGTCGTGGTCGAAGACGCGCAGCATGTCGACGTTCTTGTTGCCGAGGATGAACTCGATCGATCGGTACTGCCAGCTCTGGAAGCCCGAGCTCGTCGCGAGGAACGGGCGGATCTGGGCGTACTCACTCGGCGTCAGCGTGGCGAGCACGTCCCACTGCTCGACGAGCTGCTTGAGGACGTGCTTGACGCGCGCCAGCCCCTTGAGCGCGAGCCCGAGCTCGTCGCGGGCGACCGCCGTCCGCGCGGCCTGCAGCTCGTGGAGGAGCAGCTTCATCCAGAGCTCGGCGACCTGGTGCTGGATGATGAAGAGCATCTCGTCGTGGAGCTCGGGCTCACTGCGCGGGTGTTGGGCCGAGAGCAACCGCGCCAGGTCGAGATAGGCGCCGTAGGAGAGCTGCTCGCTGAAGTCGGCGGTGATGCCGGACTCCAGGTCGCGGATGTTGGCGGCGGTCGCGTCGTTCATGTCACCTCTTCGTGTCGTCCCCGTGAGTATGCCGTGCGCCCCGGCCCACGCGATGGCGATCGGCCTGTCAAGCACACTTGACAAGGCGTGCCGCAGCCCTGTTAAGTGTGCTTGACAGTAAAGCTCACTTGACCACAGGAGGCTGTCATGGCTCTCTCCCCCAGCGCCCGGCGATGGGTGGCTCCGGTGCTCATCAGCCTGCCGCTGACCGCGGCTCTCGCAACCTTCGTCGCGTGGCGACGACCGGACCAGCCGTTCTGGCTGGTCGTGGCGGTGTTCACCGTGGTCCTCCTCCCGACGGTGGCCACCGGACTCAAGGTGCTCGTGACGGATCGCGCCACCACCGACCGCGAGATCGCAGCCCATCAGCACGACGTCGAGACGTCCTGGGTCAAGGAGGCCGGGAGCACCGCCTTCTTCGTCCTCATCGGGGGCCTGATCTTCGCCGAGACCCTCGGCGACGTGTTGCGCCTGTCGTGGCTCTCGCCGGTGGGCCTCCCCCACGTCCTCGTCCTCGGCCTGGGCACCTTCGCGGTGACCTACTGGTACGAGCGTCGGAGCGCCTCCTGATGCAGAACGTGCTCGCCGACCTGCGTGCCGAGCGCGGCCTGTCCCAGGCGGCCCTGGCGGATGCCCTCGGGGTCTCACGCCAGACCGTGATCTCCATCGAGCGCGGCCGCTTCGACCCCTCGCTGCCGCTGGCCTTCCGCATCGCGGGCCACTTCGGCCTTCGCATCGAGGACGTCTTCCGCCCCGACCCGGAGTGAGCGGGCTCACGTGAGCCAGGCCCGCGGCATACCGCAGAATCGGGCCATGACCACCGCTTTCGCCTCCGTCGACGACGTATGCCGTGCGCTCGCCGACGCGGGGTACCTCGCCTCCGATGCGATCGCCACGACGACCTTCCTCGCCGACCGGCTGGGCAAGCCGCTCCTCGTCGAAGGGCCCGCAGGCGTCGGCAAGACCGAGCTGGCCAAGGCCGTGGCCCGCGCGACCGGGGCGCGACTGATCCGGCTCCAGTGCTACGAGGGCGTGGACGAGGCGCGCGCCCTCTATGAGTGGAACCACGCGAAGCAGCTGCTGCGGATCACGGCGGAGAGGGATGGTGACGGGCACTGGGACGCACTGCGCCACGACATCTTCACCGACGAGTTCCTCCTCGCCAGACCGCTGTTGGAGGCGGTGCGCAGTGAGGACCCGGTCGTCCTGCTCGTCGACGAGCTCGACAAGGCCGACGTCGAGATCGAGGGCCTGCTCCTGGAGATCCTCTCCGACTTCCAGGTGACGGTCCCCGAGCTCGGCACCATCACGGCGGCCCACCGACCCTTCGTCGTGCTCACGTCGAATGCGACCCGCGAGCTCTCCGAGGCCCTGCGCCGACGCTGCCTCTTCCTCCACATCGACTACCCCTCCCCCGCGCTGGAGCAGCGGATCGTCGCCCAGCACGTGCCGGGTCTCGAGGCGACGCTCGTCGAGTCGGTCGTCCGGCTCGTCGGCCGGCTGCGCGAGCTGCGACTGCGCAAGGCCCCGTCCGTGTCCGAGACGGTCGACTGGGCGCGCACCCTGGTGGCCCTGGGGAGCACAGACCTCACCGCCGACGTCCTGCGCGACAACCTCGGCGTCCTCCTCAAGCACCAGGACGACATCGAGCGGGCCGCCAAGGCGCTCGACCTGTGACCTCCCTCGAGCCCCGCCTGGTGGGGCTGGCCGGTGCCCTCCGGCGGCACGGGGTGGCCAATGGGACCAGCGACGTCGTCGACGCCGCGGCCGTGATGACCGCGTTGGGGCTGGAGGACCGGGAGCGGCTGCGCGAGGGCGTGGCAGCGGCCCTGCTCCGGCGCACCGGCCAGCGGCAGGTCTATGACGACCTCTTCGACCTGTGGTTCCCGGCGGCACTGGGGTCCCGCACCGGCGTCGACGACGACGTCCCGCCTCCCGCCGACGCCGCCGAGGCGCGTTCTCGCGCAGCGCAATTGCGGGAGGAACTGGCCCGCGCCCTCGCCGACCACGACGAGGCTGCCCTCGAATCACTCGCGGCCCGCGTCGTCGCCGAGCTGGGGCGGCTGCCCAACGAGGCCACGACCGGCGGCTGGTCCTCGGCCCAGGCGCTCGACATCCTGGCGCCCCAGACGGCGATCGCCGCGGCCCTGGCGCGACTGCGGGACGCCGCGGACGGTATACCGGGTGGTTCGGGCAACGGCAGCGGTGGGTCGGAGGGCTCGGGTGCGGGCAGCGGTGGGGCACCGAGCGGGCAACGCTTCGCCGACCGCTTCACGCGGGACGAGCTGCGGGCGGCCGTCGCCGCCTTCCGGCGGCGGGTGGAGGTGGAGACGCGACGCCGGAATGCCGAGGCCCGCGGTGCCGAGCGGATCAGCCGGTATGCCGTCCGCCCACCGGCGGAGCAGACCCCCTTCCTCCTTGCGGGAGCCGTCGAGGTGGAGGAGCTGCGCCGGACGATCGCGCCGCTGGCGAAGAAGCTCGCCAGCCGGATGGCCGCCCGTCGGCGCCGCGCCGCCCGCGGTGAGATCGACATCCGCAAGACCCTGCGCCGGTCGATGTCGACCGGTGGGGTGCCGATGCGGCCGGCCCACAAGCAGCGCTCGCCGCACCGCCCAGACCTGGTGCTGCTGTGCGACATGTCGAGCTCGGTGGCCGGGTTCTCGCGCTTCACGATCCTGCTCATGCAGGCGATGGCGGGACAGTTCCGGCGGGTGCGGATCTTCGGGTTCGTCAACGTCGTCGACGAGCTCACCGACGTGGTGCTGTCCGCGCCGCCCGGGGCCGACCTCACTGAGGCCTTCCGGGACACCGCACGGATGACGCGGTGGCACAACAACAGCGACTACGGGTCGGCGCTGCTCGACTTCACCGACCACCACCTCGACTCCGTGGGGCCGCGCACGTCGGTACTGATCCTCGGCGACGCCCGCACGAACAACACCCATCCACACCCGGATGCGTTGCGGGACATCGCTGCTCGCGCGAAGTCGGTGGACTGGCTCAATCCCGAGTCACCGAGGCAGTGGGGCGTCGGGGACTCGGTCGCTCCGCTCTATGCCGACATCGTCGACATGCACGAGTGCGCCAATGCCGCGCAACTGCGGCAGTTCGTCATGCGCCTGCCCGTGTGACCGACGGCTCCGTCAGCCGGGGATGCTCGCCCAGGTGTAGGCGCCGTCGCTCCCGAGGGTGCACTGCACGAGCACGCCCCCCATGGTGTGCTCCCGCAGGCCGACCTCGCTGAAGCTGCACGGCTGGCCGACGTTCACCACGACGGTGCCGACCCGCAGGCTGCCGGACGGCGAGGGGAGCACCGACGGGCTCGGCGTGGTGGGTGGAGGCGTCGTCGAGGGAGCCATCGACGGGGTGGCGGACGGCGACGGCGTGGGCACCGAGGAGCTGGTGGGAGCCTGAGGGTTCTCCTCCCCGCCATCTCTCGAGCCGTTCCACAGCACGAGCGCGACCGTGGTGAGGACGCCCAGGAGGACGCCCCCAACCGGCAGAACCAGACGGCGGAGCAAGGGCACGTGCTCGGCCCGCGGACCCGTCCGCCTCGTCGTCGGGGGTGCGTGGTCATCCTCGGGGAGCTGTGGGGTCACAGCGCTGCCTGACCGCACCGTCACCGCCGGGGCCGGCCGCCTCCGGGTCGGCACCTCATCGGTCGGGCCCTGTCGTGCGAACGCGTGCGGCATCCCCCCACTCTCACCCGCGAACTGCTCGGGCAGCACCGGGAGCTGGTCGAACACCTCGACCTCGCCGGCTGCGCCCTCGTGCCACTGGAGAGCGGGGTCGTCGAGCGAGCGCAGGGCCACCGCGGCGGACGGGGGTCGCCCGTGGGGGTCGGCACACGTCAGTGCCGCCACGATCGCGGCCAGAGCCGGCGGGCAGTCCGCCGGGGGCACCCAGTCGTGCCGCTCGGCGGGCCGTTGCCCGGTGAGCATGGTCGCGGCGACTTGGCCCGCGGCATACAGGTCGGCGGCGGGGGTGGGCTCTCCGTGGGACTCGAGTTCCGGCGAGAGGTAACCGGGGGTGCCGGTGACGATCCCGGTCTCGGTGAACCTGGGCCCATTGAGGTCGACGGCGATGCCGAAGTCGCTGAGCCACACATGGGGCCGGCCGGTGCCGGTCGCGTCGAGGAGCAGGTTGGCGGGCTTGATGTCGCGGTGCACGAGGTGGCGGTCGTGGACGACGACGAGGGCCGAGAGCAGCTGGCGCAGCACCTCCGCGACCCAGATCGGTGGCAAGGCGCCGTGATCGCCGATCACGGTCGCCACCGAGCCCCCGCTGACGAGCGGCATGGTGAACAGGACCCGGTCGTCCATGCCGGCCCAGCCCCGCGGCACGAGGACGTTGGGGTGGTGGATGCGCACGCCCTGCTCGCGGACGAAGCGCAGCAGGGCTCCGGCGTCGGACTGCCGGAGCACCTTGGCGGCCAGCAACTCGGCCTCACGGTGGTCCCAGACGCGCCAGACCGTGCCCATCCCGCCCTCGCCGATCGGGTCGATGAACTCGTACCGCCCGGCGAAGAGCTCACCCACGCGACCCACCCGCATCCCCCGACGCCCTGCGCAGCACCTCGGCCAGCTGGGGCGCCCTGGTCAGTGACGCCAGCCGTGCCAGCTCCTCGGCGGGAGCGGACGAGGCCAGGAGTCGCACCGCCTCGGCGAGACTGGACTCCCCGGGTCGGTGCACCGTGATCGTGGCCTGCTCCTCCTGGATCGCCCCCAGCCGCTGCTCGAGCTCGACCGCGTCGACGGGCCGGCCCTCCCCGAGGAGGTCGTGAAGGAGCTGGATCCGGTGGACCGCCGATGGATTGCCGATCTTGACGCGGCGGCCGGACATCAGCTGCGAGAGCATCGGGGCGGAGAGGCCGAGCACCTGCGCGAGGCGCGCCTGGGTCAGCCCCAGCCCCTGCATGAGCTGCGTGCAGAGCTCCCCGAGGGGCGCCCCGTAGAGGGCGCGCTGGTGCTCGCGCGCCTCGGCGACTTCAGCGCCCACGACACCTCCCGAGTTCTCCCGGCCCGTGGCCGGCTCCCGCGGCAGGACCCACGACCGTGGAAAACTCGGCCTGCACACGACTTGACGTTTGCATTAGCAAATTCTAGGTTTGCTCCTGCAAACATCTTACGCAGACTGCTGGGGGACAGATGACCGAACACCGCGCGCGCCGCCGGGTGGGGCTGACCGCCGTTCTGGCGCTCATCATCGGCGCTCTAGTGGCCGGACCGGCAGGGTCGGCCTCCGCCCTGACCACCGCGGATGACCCGGCCGCGGGCAAGCTGCTGCTGATGCTCGACGCCTCGGGGTCCATGAACGAACCCGACCCCAGCGGCCTGACCAAGATCGAGGCCGCCAAGAAGGCCCTCACCGGCGTCGTCGACGCCCTCCCCACGACCAGCCAGGTCGGACTGCGGGTCTACGGCGCCACCGTCGTCGGAGGCACCCCCACCCCCGAGGCCTGCGCCGACACCCAACTCGCCGTCCCGATCGGACCCCTCGACAAGGCCGCCCTGACCCAAGCGATCAACGGCTTCGTCGCCAAGGGCGAAACCCCCATCGCCGGCTCACTCACCGAAGCCATCAAAGACCTCGGCCCCACCGGCAAGCGCAACATCATCCTCGTCTCCGACGGCAAGGAGTCCTGCGTCCCCGACCCCTGCCCCGTCATCCGTGACCTCATCGGCCAGGGCATCGACCTCCAGATCGACACCGTCGGCTTCGCCGTCGACGACACCGCCCGCACCCAGCTGCAGTGCATCGCCGACGCCGGCCGCGGCACCTACTACGACGCCGCCGACGCCGACCAGCTCGCCACGACGTTCAAGAAGCTGTCGGTGAGGGCGGTCCGGTCCTTCAGCGCAACAGGCACTCCCGTCAAGGGAGTGCCCGTCAGCCAAGGCCAGCCCGCGCCCACCACCGCGCCGACGATCACGGCCGGCCAGTACGTCGACAGCCTGACCACCGGCACCCGTAGCGCTTACCGCATCGAGCGCACGATCCCGAACTCCGCGATCCACGTCAGCGTGACCGCTGCCGCGCCGGGCTACCAGGACGGGCACACCGAAACGACGAGGATCTACCTCGACGACACGACCCAGCAGTGCCACTACTCCCCGGCGCTCGTGCTCAAGATGGGCACAACCCCCCGAATCGTGACCGGCACGAACGTCATCCTCAGTGACCACTCCCCGACGTGGGACAACTGCGGCCACAGCGACGTGCTCGGGATGACCCTGGCGCGCGACGAGGGCAATGACCATCCGCTGGTGGTGGAGATCGTGGTCATCGAGGAGCCCCCGGTGACGAACGCCGCCAGCCTGCCCGCACCGCTGGAGGAGGTGAGGGACGCGCCGCCGTCCGAGATGGGGGCGCCGCAGCCCGTCATCGGGGGCTCGACGTTCTCCGACGCAGCACCGATCACCGCGGGCACCTGGACCGAGTCCTTCATGCCCGGCGAGACGATCTTCTACCGCGTCCCCGTCGCCTGGGGACAGCAGCTCAAGGTGACCCTTCCGACACCCACCTTCGACAAGGACCTCGCCGTCGAGCCGCACTACGACGCCACCCTCTATGCGCCCGATCGGGACCAGGCGGTCATCGGCAGCTCCGGCTCCATGGCGGGCGGGACCCCGCCGGTGGTGCGAGCCACCCCCGAGATCCGCTGGCGCAATCGGGAGATCACGAGCAACTGGTCGCGCTCCCTCGCCGGGCAGTGGTTCGTCAAGATCTCAATGCCCACCACCTACCGCGGCACACCGAGCCCGATCCAGGTGACCTTCCGGGTCGACGTCGACGGCCAGGAGTCAGGAGTGCCTACCTACGCCGGTGCGCCGAAGGCGAGCCCGTCGCCCACCGGCTCACCCTCCGGCGCAGCACCCTCCACGCAGGCCGCCTCCGCTGCCGAGGCAAAGGCAACGGGTATGCCGTGGGGCTGGGTCGCCGGGGGCGTGGCCCTCCTCGCCGTGGCCGGCGCCGCGGCATACGGCCTGGTGCGGCGCCAGCGCCACCGGCCCCCAGCGCCTCCCGGCCCGGTCAGCTGACGGTCACCCGCGGACGATCCGCTGCCGGCTCGGAGCGCTCGGCCGCGAGGTGTCGCCGTCCGCGGTCGACGAGGAAGGCCGTGGCGACGAGCACGGCGCCGACCGAGAGGAAGAGGGCTCCGCGAGCGGTCTCCTCCCCTTGCGCCTCCGCGTCGAGGGCCGCCCGGCGCGCGTCTCGACCGCATGGCGACCACTGAAGTGTTCGGCCTCACCCACGCCGGGTGAGCACACGGCATACCGATAGAGTCCGAATCATGGCCATCAGCAAAGTCCTCATCGCCAACCGAGGCGAGATCGCGGTCCGCATCGCCCGCGCCTGCAAGGACCACGGAATCGGGTCCGTCGCCGTCTATGCCGAGCCCGACCGGGACGCCCTCCACGTCAAGGTCGCCGACGAGGCCTACGCCCTCGGCGGCACCACGCCAGGTGACTCCTACCTGCTGCAGGACAAGCTGATCGAGATCGCCAAGGAGGCCGGCGCCGACGCGGTCCACCCCGGCTACGGCTTCCTCGCCGAGAACGGTCCCTTCGCGCAGAAGGTCATCGATGCCGGCCTGGTCTGGATCGGCCCGGGCCCGGAGGCCATCGACTCCCTCGGCGACAAGGTCAAGGCCCGGCACATCGCGCTCAAGGCCAACGCCCCGCTCGTCCCCGGCACCAAGGACCCGGTGAGCGGCCCCGACGAGGTCGTCGAGTTCGCCAAGGAGCACGGCCTGCCGGTCGCGATCAAGGCGGCCTACGGCGGTGGCGGGCGCGGCCTGAAGGTCGCGCGCTCGATCGAGGAGATCCCCGAGCTCTACGAATCGGCCGTGCGGGAGGCCGTGACCGCCTTCGGTCGCGGCGAGTGCTTCGTCGAGCGCTTCCTCGACCACCCGCGCCACGTCGAGACCCAGTGCCTGGCCGACCAGCACGGCAACGTCGTCGTCGTCTCCACCCGTGACTGCTCCCTCCAGCGCCGCAACCAGAAGCTCGTCGAGGAGGCCCCGGCCCCCTTCCTCACCGAGGAGCAGCACACCGAGCTGCTGCGCGCCTCCAAGGAGATCCTCCGCGGGGCGGGCTACGTCGGCGCCGGCACCTGCGAGTTCCTCGTCGGACCGCAGGGCGACATCTCCTTCCTCGAGGTCAACACCCGCCTCCAGGTCGAGCACCCGGTCACCGAGGAGGTCACCGGCATCGACCTGGTCCGGGAGCAGTTCCGCATCGCCGACGGCGAGGCCCTGTCCTTCGGTGACCCCGAGCCGCACGCGCACTCGATCGAGTTCCGGATCAACGGCGAGGACGCCGGTCGCGGCTTCCTCCCCGCGCCGGGCACCGTGACCAAGCTCGTCGTCCCCGAGGGCGGCGGCGTCCGCTGGGATGCCGGCATGGTCGAGGGCGACACGATCGCCGGCGCCTTCGACTCGATGATCGCCAAGCTCATCGTCACCGGTCGCACCCGTCAGGAGGCCCTCGAGCGCTCCCGCCGCGTCCTCGACGAGCTCGTCATCGAGGGCATGGCCACGGTCACGCCCTTCCACCGCAAGATCGTGCGCGACCCCGACTTCGCCCCCGCCGATCCGAACGAGAAGTTCAAGGTCCACACCCGGTGGATCGAGACCGACTTCGTCAACGACATCGAGGCGTATGCCGGTGGGTCGGGTGAGGCTCCGGAGGCCGAGGAGCGCCAATCGATCGTGGTCGAGGTGGGCGGCAAGCGGCTCACGGTGTCGCTGCCCGGTGGGCTCTCGCTCGGCGGTGGCGGCACCGGCGGTGGCGCGGCCAAGAAGAAGGCTCCGCGACGCTCCGGCGGTGCCAAGGCCGGCGCGGCCGCGTCGGGTGACTCGCTCACCGCGCCCATGCAGGGCACGATCGTGAAGATCGCCGTCGAGGAGGGGCAGACCGTCGCCGAGGGCGAACTCGTCGTGGTCCTCGAGGCGATGAAGATGGAGCAGCCGATCAACGCCCACAAGGCCGGCGTCATCACCGGCCTTTCGGCCGAGCAGGGCGCGACGGTCTCCAACGGCGCCGTCCTCTGCGAGATCAAGGACGCCGAGGGCTGACCCCAGCTCGTATGCCGTGCGGCCGGGTTCCCGATGAGGGAGCCCGGCCGCACGCATGAGGTGAGCCCACGGCATACCGGGCACTCGGCCCCCACCCCGAGTCGAGATAGAGCAACACTCCCGAGAAGCGGGCGTTTCTCGGGAGTGTTGCTCTAGCTCGACGTGGCAGGGGGCTCAGTCGGTCGCGTGGAGGCGGCGGGCGGCCTCGGCGATCGAGCCGGAGAGCGAGGGATACACGGTGAAAGTGCTCGCGAGCTGGTCGACATTGAGGCGGTGCTGCACGGCAAGGGTCACCGGGAAGATGAGCTCCGAGGCGCTCGGGGCGACGACCACACCGCCGATGACGGCGCCGGAACCCTTCTGCGCGAACAGCTTCACGAAGCCCTCCGTGATGCCGTTCATCTTGGCGCGAGGGTTGGTCGCCAGCGGCAGCATGACGGCCTCGACGTCCTGGTCAGCCTCGACCTCCTTGGCGCCCACACCCACCGTGGCGATCTCGGGGTTGGTGAAGATGTTGGCGGAGACCACGTCCAGGCGCAGCGGCGCCACGGCATCGCCGAGCGCGTGCGCCATCGCGACGCGACCCTGCATCGCGGCCACCGAGGCCAGGGGCAGGACGCCGGTGCAGTCACCGGCGGCATAGATGCCACGGACCGAGGTCCGCGAGACCTTGTCGACGACGATGTGCCCGCTCGGGGACAGCTCGACGCCGATCTGCTCCAGGCCCAGGCCAGCGGTCTGCGGCACCGACCCCACGGCGAGGAGCGCATGGGTGCCGGTGACCTCGCGACCGTCCTCGAGGCGGACGACGACACCGTCGTCGGTGGCCTCCACCCCCGCCATGCGCGAGCGGCTGAGCACCTCCATGCCACGGTTGCGGAAGACCTCCTCGATGACGGTCGCGGCATCGGGGTCCTCCCCCGGCAGGACTCGGTCACGCGAGGAGACAAGGACGACCTCGGAGCCCAGCCCGAGGTAGGCCTGCGCCAGCTCGGCCCCCGTCACGCCGGAGCCCACGACGACGAGTCGCTCGGGGACCTGCTTGAGCCGATAGATCTGCTCCCAGGTGAGGATGCGCACGCCGTCGGGACGGGCCGTGTCCATGACCCGCGGCGTCGCGCCCGTGGCGACGAGGACCACGTCCGCGTCGAGGTCACGGGTGGTGCCCTGGGGGTCCTCGACGGCGATCTTGGTGGGTGTGCGGAACATGCCGCGCCCCGGGAGCACCCGCACCCCGACCTCGGCCACCCGGCGGGCGATGTCACGGCTCTGGGCCCGGGCCACCCGCATGATGCGCGCGTTGACCGCGGCCAGGTCGGCGGCCACCCCGTGGGCGAGGTCGGTCGTGCCCTCGGTGAGGTGCACCCCCAGGTCGGCGGCGACGGTGAAGTCGCGCAGGTAGTCGGCGGTCGAGACCAGCGCCTTGCTCGGCACGCAGTCGGTCAGGACGGCCGAGCCACCCAGCCCGTCGCGGTCGACGAGCGTGACCTCGGCGCCGAGGTGGGCCGCGACGAGGGCGGCCTCATAGCCTCCGGGTCCGCCGCCGAGGATGACGACATTCGTGCTGCGTGCGTTCACGGGCGCCATCCTCCCATCCTGGGCGTGTCCGGATGCGCAGTGCGCCGTTCACCCCGACGTTCACCCGGACGTGGCCTGTGAGCAAGACGGGGCTTACGCCCCGGTAACACCGAGCCCTAGGCTCCGGTCGGGCCGCACCAGGGCCTGCTTTTCGCGCTATCCCCACGCAGCGTCTCGACAACTGAAGGACCGCTCATGACTTCTCGCTTCTCCCGCCGGGCCGGGCTGGCCCTCGCGGGCATGTCTGTCGTCGCCCTCGCCGCCTGCGCGCCGCCGGCGGACAAGGCCGACTCGGGCTCCTCGAGCTCGGCCTCCGGCTCCGCCAAGGACGCCGCGACCGCCACCTCCGCGGAGGACCTGGGCGGCATGGACGCCCTCGTCGCCGCCGCCGAGAAGGAGGGTGCGCTCAACGTCATCGCCCTCCCGCCGGACTGGGCCAACTACGGCGAGATCATCAAGGGCTTCCAGGAGAAGTACCCCAAGATCAAGGTGACGAGCGACCAGCCCGACGCGAGCAGCGCCGACGAGATCTCCACGGCCGACCGCCTCAAGGGCCAGCCGACCGCACCCGACGTCTTCGACCTCGGCCCGGCCGTCGCCCTGGCCAACACGGCCAAGTTCGCTCCCTACAAGGTCGCCGACTTCGACAAGATCCCGGCCGACCTCAAGGAGGCCAATGGCCTCTGGGTCAACGACTACGGCGGCCTCATGACGGTCGGCTACGACTCCTCCAAGGTGCCGGCCCCGACCTCGCTCGCGGACCTGCTCAAGGCCGACTACCAGGGCAAGGTCGCCCTCAACGGTGACCCGACCAAGGCCGGCGCGGCCTTCGCCGGTGTCCAGATGGTCTCGATCGCCGAGGGCGGCACGCCCTCCGACCCGGCCAAGGGCATCGCCTGGTTCAAGTCGCTCAAGGACGCCGGCAACTTCCTGCCCGTCGACCCGACCCCCGCCACCATCGAGTCCGGCCAGACCCCGGTCGTCTTCGACTGGTCCTACAACCAGGTCGGCGTCACCACCAAGGTCCCGACGTGGAAGCTGTGGGCCCCGGAGAACGCCGCCCTCATGACGTACTACGTCCAGGCGATCAACAAGGACGCCCCGCACCCGGCCGCCGCGCGCCTGTGGCAGGAGTACCTCTACAGCGCCGATGGTCAGAACGCCTGGCTCAAGGGTGGCGCCAAGCCGGTCCTCTTCGACGAGATGGTCAAGGCCGGCACGGTCGACAAGGCTGCCGCGGACGCGCTGCCCAAGACCGGCACCGTCACCATTCCGTCCAGCGAGGACACCGACAAGGCCAAGGCCGCCCTCGCCGCCGCGTGGGCGAACGCCATCGGCTGACCCGGCCACACGGCATACCGTGGCTGAACTGGCCAGCCCCGCACCGAGCCCCGACCCGGGGCCCGGTGCGGGGCGACCTCGCCGCAGGGCGCTCGGCAGGCTCCGGCCGTCGGGCGCCCTCGCGGGCCTGGTCCCCTTCTTCGTCTACACGACGATCTTCCTGATCATCCCCACGCTCGTCGTCGTCGTCGGCGCCTTCCTCGGCCCCGACGGCCGGCCCTCGCTGGGGAGCCTGGCGGCATTGGGCCAGCCGGGGTTCCTCAAGGCGCTCACGCAGTCGATCCTCCTCTCGGCGGCCACGGCGATCGGCGGGGCAGTCGTCGGTGCCCTCCTCGCGTATGCCGTGAGCACGGCTCCCAAGGACGGCCTCCTCAAGCGTTTCGTCACCTCCGTCTGCGGCGTCCTTGCCCAGTTCGGTGGTGTCGCCCTGGCGTTCGCGTTCATGGCGAGCTTCGGCCTGGGCGGGCTGCTCGTCGGATGGGCCAAGGTCGTCGGACTCGACCTGGGCTCGGGCATCTGGCTCTACCAGTGGGACAAGGGCCTGATGCTGGTCTACCTCTACTTCCAGATCCCGCTCATGCTCATCGTCTTCCTGCCCGCCGTCGAGGGGTTGCGGCCGCAGTGGCGCGAGGCGAGCGAGACCCTCGGCGGCACGACCTGGACCTACTGGCGCCGGGTCGCCGGGCCGATCCTCATGCCGCCCTTCGTCGGCGCGACCCTGCTGCTCTTCACCAATGCCTTCAGTGCCTACGCCACGGCGGCGGCGCTGGTCTCGCAGGGCTCGCCGCTCGTGCCGCTCCAGATCGCGAGCACCTTCAGTTCCGAGGTCATCCTCGGTCAGGAGAACGTCGGCAAGGCGATGGCCTTCTCGATGGTCGTCGTCGTCGCGATCGTGATGGCGCTCTACACGTGGATCGACAAGCGGGCCAGCCGCTGGATGCAGCGATGAGGGGTCTGTGATGGCGCAACGCGCGGCCCTGCGCCGCAAGCAGACGACCTTCCGCTGGGTGGTCGTGGGCCTGGTCATGGCCTTCTTCGCGCTGCCGATGGTCGCGGCCTTCGAGTTCACCATCCGGGCCCGCGGCGCCGAGGGCGGCTACGACGCGAAGACCTGGCAGACCCTGCTGGACTTCGGCACGCTCGCGGAGAGCTACCCCGACCTGGCCAAGGGCATCGTCGCCTCGCTGCTGCTGGCCGTGGTCACCGTCGTCATCATGCTCGTGCTCCTCGTGCCGACGATGACGTGGGTGCGACTGCGCCTGCCGGGGATGTCCCGGCTCGTCGAGTTCATCTGCCTGCTGCCCCTGACGGTGCCGGCGATCGTTCTCGTCGTCGGCCTCACGCCGGTCTATGCCTGGGTGATCTACCTGCTCAGCGGAGCGACGGTGTGGCTGTCCTTCGCGTACGTCATCCTCGTGCTGCCCTATGCCTATCGCGCCCTCGACGCCGGCCTGCGGGCCATCGACGTCAAGACCTTGTCCGAGGCCGCGCGGTCGCTCGGGGCGAGCTGGTTCACGGTGATGTGGCGGGTCGTGTTGCCCAACCTGCGCACGGCGGTGCTGTCGGCGAGCTTCCTGTCGGTGGCCCTCGTGCTCGGCGAGTTCACCATCGCCAACCTGTTCGCCTACAAGAACCTCCAGGTCGCGATGTACCTCCTGGGCAAGTCCGACTCCAAGATCAGCGTCGCCGTCGGCCTGGCTGCCCTCGCCTTCGCCTTCATCATCCTCTTCGCGATGTCCTTCGTCGGGTCGCGGCGGGAAAGGAAGTCATGACCACCACTGCTGCGAGCAGTCCCGGCGGGGTCACCGGCCCCGGCGTCGCCGTCGAGCTCACCGAGCTCACCCGGGTGTATGCCGGGGGCGTGCGTGCTCTCGACGGCCTCACCCTGCACATGGCACCCGGTGAGTTCATCGCCCTCCTGGGTCCCTCCGGCTGTGGCAAGACGACGGCGCTGCGGTGTCTGGCCGGCCTGGAGGACCCGGACAGCGGGTCAGTCGTCGTCGGGGGTCGCGACCTGACCCATGTGCCGACCAACAAGCGCGACATGGGCATGGTCTTCCAGGCGTACAGCCTCTTCCCGCACATGACGGCGCGGCAGAACGTCGAGTTCGGCCTGGAGCTGCGCAAGCAGGACAAGGCGACGCGGGCCAAGCGGGCCGCCGACATGCTCGACCTCGTCGGGCTGTCCAAGCAGGCCGACCGCTTTGCCCACCAGATGTCCGGTGGGCAGCAGCAGCGCGTGGCGCTCGCCCGGGCGTTGGCCATCGAGCCGCAGGTGCTGCTCCTCGACGAGCCGCTCTCGGCGCTCGACGCCAAGGTGCGCACGCAGCTGCGCGACGAGATCCGACGGATCCAGCTCGAGGTCGGGACCACGACCCTGTTCGTCACGCATGACCAGGAGGAGGCGCTCGCCGTCGCCGACCGGGTCGGGGTGATGAACGCCGGTCGGCTCGAGCAGCTGGCGGCGCCCGCCGAGCTCTACTCGGCGCCGGTGTCGGAGTTCGTGGCGGACTTCGTCGGCGTGACCAACCGGGTCCGCGCCGAGGTCGGTGACGACGGCGCGCATGTCTGGGGTGGCGTCGTGCCGCTTCTCCCGGGGTCGGCTGGTCGCGGTGCCGCGGTGCTGCTCGTGCGTCCGGAGGCCGTCGTCATCGAGGGCGGTGAGGCCAACGCGACCGTGGTCTCCTCGAGCTTCCTTGGCGGCCACGGCAAGGTGGTGACCACCACCGACGACGGAGACCGAGTCGTCGTGCAGGTCTCCAATGCCGAGGTCACGGCCCACGCGCCGGGCGACAGGGTGCGGCTGCGGCCGCGCGGCGACAGGGCGCTTGCCGTCGCCCCCTGAGCTCTCACCCGTCGAGCGAGCAGGAATCGCCGGGCTTGGGGGGCGGATCCCGGGCGATTCGTGCTCGCTCGACGGGGTCCTGGTGCGGGACGCGTGAGTGCCACGGTCGCGGCATACCTGCCCTCTGGCGCCACCCCACGCCTAAGGTGGGGCCGTGACCACGCCGAACACTTTCGACCTGTCCCACCACGCGACGGACCCCTTCGCCGTCGCCGACGCCGCCGCCGCGGTGATCCGCGAGCGCACCGGCGGGGCCGACCACGACGTGGCCCTCGTGCTGGGCTCAGGCTGGGGCCAGACCGGAGACCTCATCGGCGAGACGCTGGAGACCATCGAGAACACCGACGTCCCCGGGTTCGGCGCGGCGGCTGTCGCCGGCCACTCCGGGGTCATGCGCTCGGTCGCCATCGGTGACACCGGCCGCCAGGCACTGGTCTACGGCACGCGCACCCACTTCTACGAGGGCAAGGGCGTGCGCGCCGTCGTCCACGGCGTGCGCACGGCCGCGGCGCTGGGCTGCCGGTCCATCGTCATCACCAACGGCTGTGGCGGCCTGCGGGAGGAGTGGGCTCCCGGCACCCCGGTCCTCATCAGCGACCACATCAACCTGACCGCCCACTCCCCCATCGAGGGGGCGAACTTCGTCGACCTCACCGACGTCTACTCGCCGCGGCTGCGGGCGCTCGCCAAGGAGGTGGACCCCGGGCTCGACGAGGGCGTCTACGTCCAGTTCCGCGGCCCGCACTACGAGACCCCCGCCGAGGTCCGGATGGCCAAGATCATCGGCGGTGACCTGGTCGGCATGTCCACCTCGCTCGAGGCGATCGCCGCCCGCCAGAGCGGCCTGGAGGTCCTCGGCATCTCGCTCGTCACCAACCCCGCCGCCGGCATCTCCAAGACCCCGCTCAACCACGAAGAGGTCCTCGAGGCCGGGCGCGAGGCCGCCAGTCGCTGCGGACGCCTCCTCGCCGCCGTCGTGGGACGCATCTGATGGGCGTCGGGGGCGGCCCGCTCGGCTCGGTCGCCAGTGGAGAGCCGGTGCACCCCTCGGTGCTCGAGGCCGCCAGGGCCTGGGCCGCTGACGACCCCGACCCGATGACCCGTGCCGAGATGGAGGCGGTCATCGCCTCCGCCGACGGGGGTGACCTGAACGCGGCTGCCGACCTGAACGACCGGATGGCCGGCCTCCTCGAGTTCGGCACCGCGGGCCTGCGGGGCGCCCTCGGTGCCGGCCCCAACCGGATGAACCGCTCGGTGGTGATCCGCGCGGCAGCCGGCCTCACGGCATACCTGAAGTCGTTGTCGGAGAGCCCCTTCGTGGTGGTCGGATACGACGCCCGGACCAACTCCGATTTCTTCGCCCGCGACACGTGCGCCGTCGTCGTGGCCGCCGGGGGGCGGGCGGCGCTGATGCCGCGCACGCTGCCCACGCCTGTCCTTGCGTATGCCGTCCGCGCCCTGGGTGCCGACGCGGGCGTCATGGTGACGGCCAGTCACAACCCGCCGCAGGACAATGGCTACAAGGTGTATGTCGGGGACGGCTCGCAGATCGTGCCGCCGGTCGACGGACTCATCGCGGACCAGATCGCGGCTGTGGCAGCGGTCAGCGACGTGCCGCGGGCCGAGTCCGGATGGGAGGCGGTCGAGGAGTCGGTCATCGAGGCCTACGTCCGGGACGCGGCAGCGGTCGTGGCTGCGGACGGACCGCGGGACGTGACAGTGGTGCACTCGGCAATGCACGGCGTGGGCACCGAGACCGTGCTGGCGGCCTTTGCTGCGGCCGGGTTCCCCGAGCCGATCCTCGTCGGCGCGCAGGCCGAGCCCGACCCGATGTTCCCCACGGTGTCCTTCCCCAACCCGGAGGAGCCGGGCGCGATGGACCTGGCGCTGGAGCTCGCCGAGCAGACCGGGCCGGATGTCGTCATCGCCAATGACCCCGATGCCGATCGGTGTGCGGCCGCGGTGGCCGGGCCGGGCGGGTGGCGGATGCTGCGCGGCGACGAGGTGGGCGCGCTCCTCGGGTCGCACCTGCTGGAGCGGGGCGTGCCCGAGGGGCGCGTGTTCGCGAACTCGATCGTGTCTTCGCGGCTGCTCGCGGCGATGGCGCGCGCGGCGGGTGTGGCGCACGAGGAGACGCTGACCGGGTTCAAGTGGATCGGACGGGTGCCGGGGCTGGCGTTCGGGTATGAAGAGGCGCTGGGCTACTGCGTCGACCCGGAGCAGGTCAAGGACAAGGACGGGGTGTCCGCCGCGCTGCTGCTGGCCGAGCTGACGGCGGTGCTCAAGGCCGAGGGACTCACCCTGGTCGACCGCTTGGACGACCTGGCGCGTGAGCACGGGGTCTATGCCACAGACGCCTTCTCGATCCGCGTGAGTGACTTGTCGCTGATCGGGACGATCATGGAGCGGCTCCGGGCCGAGCCGCCGAGCAGCGTTGCGGGAGTGGCGGTTTCGCGACTCGATGACCTGGCCGAGGGCGATGGCGGCCTGCCCCCGACCGAGGGCCTGCGCTGGTACCTCGAGGACGAGTCGCGCGTCATCGTGCGCCCCAGTGGGACCGAGCCGAAGCTCAAGGTCTACCTCGAGGTCATCGAGCCGGTCGCGGACGGTGATTTGCGTGGGGCCCGCGAGCGGGCGGCGAGCCGCCTAGGGAGCCTGCGGACGGCATACGAGGAACTGACTGCGGTCTGAGGCTCAGTCGGCGCGACGGGTGAGCACGACCCAGCTGCCGACCACGCCGGCGAGCGTCATGGCGACGCCGGCGGCTCGCAGCGCCCAAGGCGTCGGGCCGGTGTCCGGGCCGGCGAAAAGCATCCAGTTCTGGACCCACGGCTCGGCGAGCGCGCCCAGGGGCACGACCAACCGGGTGAGGGTGCCGGCGGCTGCTGTGCGGTGGGTCAGGACGCCGATGAGACCGAGAGGAACGCCGAAGATGAGCGCGAAGGCGAACCAGAGAACGTTGCTCCCGAAGGTGTCCGGGGGCATGAGCCCGCTGGCCTGACCCAGCGCACAGTGCGTCGTCAGCGCACAGATCCCCGAGAGGGGGCCGGCCCATGCTGCCGACAATGGGCGCGCGACCCAGCGACCGGCGACCACGGCGAGGCCCGCCCAGACCGTGCCGGAGTTCACGAGCACGGTGACGAAGGTGCGGGCACCGAGCAGGGCGTTCGCACGCCCCTCGATCTGAGCCTGAGTGGTGATGTTCGTGAGCAGCGAGAGGACACCGATGCCGGCTGAGAGGGCGATGACGCCGAGCCAAGGGCGTTCTCGCAGAGGCATGTTCAGAATCTAGCGAGGAGGGCGCGTGCACTGCGTGTGAAGCGTGTGAGGGCCTGGTGTTGAGCTACTGCTTGGCTGGATCCGCAGAGGGCGGCCAATGGCGGAGGGCACTCTCAGACCCTCCTGATTGACTGGCTTCACGGGCAAGCAGCCGGGCCGGACGGCACTGTCAGACCCTCCTGATTGACTGGCTTCACGGGCAAGCAGCCGGGCCGGACGGCACTGTCAGACCCTCCTGATTGACTGGCTTCACGGGCAAGCAGCCGGGCCGGACGGCACTGTCAGACCCTCCTGTTTGACTGGTTCCACAGGCAAGCAGCCGGGCCGGACGGCACTGTCAGACCCTCCTGATTGACTGAGCTTCACGGGCGATGCCGTGTTCGCGCCCACCCGATGCCGGGAGGGTGCGGGCAGTGGATTGCCGCGACCACGGGGAGGTGGAGATGAGCGTGACGGCACTGCCAGCGACCTCCACCGTGCCCTCGGTGGGCGCAGCGGTCGCTTCCGCGGCCGCGACGAGCGCTTCCGCACCTTCGCCTAGGCGCTTGTCGGCGAAGCTCCAGGTCCTGCACTCGGTCATCACCCGTGTGGCCACCACGGTGGAGGCGCCTGATGCCCCCGTGGTCACAGCTGCGTCCGTGGCAGAGGTGGACCGAGCGATTCGGCGGCTCGAGGCCGTGAAGCTTGCGCTCATCGCCCGCGCGGACGCTGAGCTCACGCACCGAAGCAGCGGTGCCACATCGACCTCGGCATGGGTCTCCACGATCACGCACACCGGTGGTGGACAGGCCTCCGGGCAGGTGTCGTTGGCGACGGCGCTGCAAGATGGCCTGCCCACCACCCGCCACGCCCTGTCCGAGGGCGCGATCTCCGTGACGAGCGCCGGGATCATCGCGGACACCGTCAGCAAGCTGCCGGAGACCCTGACGTCCGCGGAGAAGGAGTCCGTGGAGGCCTCTCTGGTCAAGGAGGCCACTCGGCTGCACCCGGGGCAGCTCCGCAAGTCAGCCACCTCGGCCCTGGCCGCTGCGGGGAAGGCTGCGCAGGACGCCGCGGAGCACCAGGAGCAGGTTCTGCTGGACAGGGAGCGGCGCGCCTATGCCGCAGCGGTCATCACGATGCATGACCGTCCGGATGGCACCACGGTCGGCCGGTTCACCGTGCCCACCGGCGCTGCTCACGTGCTGCGCAAGATCCTGCACTCGATGACCAGTCCGCGCCGCGATCACCTGCGTAAGGCAAGCGAGCACCTTTTGGCTGACGGCCAGACCTGCGCCGGAGATCTGGACGACGGGTCCGTTGCCGCGACCCTGGCAGAGTCGATTGCCGAGGGCGCTGAGGGCCAGAGCGTCAACGAAGGACGCAACAGTGATTGGGCCTCCTTGGACTGGTCCCAGCGGCGCGGGCGCGCCTTCGCCGAGCTGCTCGAGCACCTGCCCACGGACAAGCTGACCGGCAAGGTGGCCTCCACCGTCGTCGTCACCATGACCGTGGACCAGATCGGTGCTGCCGCCGACCTCGCGGTCGGGACCTCGCCCGAATCGGCGGCACTCTGGGGGAAGACTCCCGGCGTGGGTGCGGTGCGTTGCGACACGGGTCACCAGCACTCGACCAGCGAAGCACGTCGGCTCGCCTGCAACGCGGGGATCCTCCCCCTCGTCCTCGGCGGGCCCGGACTGCCCGTGGACCTGGGACGCCAGGAGCGCTTCTTCACTGACCCGCAGCGGACTGCCCTGGGGGCGATCTACGAGGAGTGTGCCGCCGCTGGTTGTGATCGGCCCTTCGCGTGGTGCGAGCTGCATCATGAGCAGCCGTGGAGCCGCGGCGGCCGCACCGACATCGACGACGCACTGCCGGTCTGTGGCCACCATCATCGACTGCTTCACGATCCGGCCTATCGACACACCCGCACACGAGATCCCGGCACCGGGCGCAAGGTGGTGACCTTCCACGCGCGGATGTAGAACGAGCGCCCACGGCCGCACTCACGGCGACCTCGCACGGACGGAAGCAGGACGACGTCCCACGCCCCGGGCCATGGCACAAGGCCTAGACTCTCGTGGTGCCCACCTCTGACACTGCCGTCGACGCAACCGCCCGCGCGCGTGACCTGCTCGGCGTCGCGCGGCTGACCAACCAGGCGCTGACGAGCTGGCTCCACGGGCTCCCGGGCGTCGACCAGGTCGGGTGCGAGGCACGGGCCGCCGGGCTCGGCACCCGCTCCATCAAGAACGAGTCCAAGCGCTGGGCCATCGACCTCGCCATCTCGATGATCGACCTGACCACCCTCGAGGGAGCCGACACGCACGGCCGCGTCCGCGGACTGGCCGCCAAGGCGCTCACGCCCGACCCCAGTGACCTCACCACGCCCCGCCCGGCGGCCGTCTGTGTCTATGGCGACATGGTCGCCACCGCGAAGGCAGCCCTCGGTGACTCCGGGGTCAAGGTCGCTGCCGTCGCGACCGCCTTCCCGAGCGGTCGGGCCTCCATGCCGGTCAAGCTGCTCGACACCAAGGACGCGGTCAAGGCCGGCGCCGACGAGATCGACATGGTCATCGACCGTGGCGCCTTCCTCTCCGGGGACTACCTCACCGTCTTCCACCAGATCGCGGAGGTCAAACGGGCCTGCGGTGCAGTTGATGGAAAGCATGCCCGCCTCAAGGTGATCATGGAGACCGGCGAGCTCAACACCTACGACAACGTCCGCCGCGCCTCGTGGCTCTCGATGCTCGCCGGTGGCGACTTCATCAAGACGAGCACCGGCAAGGTCTCCCCGGCCGCGACCCTCCCGGTCACCCTGATCATGCTCGAGGCCGTCCGCGACTGGCGCGAGCTGACCGGCGAGATGATCGGCGTGAAGCCCGCGGGTGGCATCAAGACCAGCAAGGACGCGATCAAGTTCCTCGTCGCGGTCAACGAGGTCGCCGGCGAGGGCTGGCTCGACAACCAGTGGTTCCGCTTCGGCGCGAGCTCGTTGCTCAACGATCTTGTCCTGCAACGGCAGAAGATGAACGACGGCGTCTACTCCAGCGCCACCTACATTGCCGACGATTCGCCTTCCACGGCCTACTGACGAGGACGCGAGACATGCCCACCTTCGAGTACGCCCCCGCTCCCGAGTCGCGCGCCGTCGTCGACATCGCCTCTTCGTACGGCCTCTTCATCGGGGGCGAGTTCGTCGAGGCCACCGGCACCAAGCCCTTCAAGACGATCTCCCCGAGCACCGAGGAGGTCCTGGCCGACATCTCGGAAGCCAGCCCCGGCGATGTCGACGCCGCCGTGAAGGCCGCGCGGACGGCATACACCCGCGTGTGGTCCCGGATGAGCGGCGCCGATCGAGGGAAGTACCTCTTCCGCATCGCCCGCATCCTGCAGGAGCGCGCCCGCGAGTTCGCCGTCCTCGAGACCCTCGACAACGGCAAGCCGATCAAGGAGACCCGCGACGTCGACGTGCCGCTCGCCGCGGCGCACTTCTTCTACCACGCGGGGTGGGCCGACAAGCTCGCGTATGCCGGGCTGCCCGGTGGCACTGACCCGCGCCCGCACGGGGTGGTCGGGCAGGTCATCCCGTGGAACTTCCCGCTGCTCATGCTCGCGTGGAAGGTGGCACCGGCGCTGGCGACCGGCAACACCCTCGTCCTCAAGCCGGCCGAGACCACACCCCTGACCGCCCTGCTCTTCGCCGAGGTGTGCCAGCAGGCCGACCTGCCCCCGGGCGTCGTCAACATCGTCACCGGTGCCGGCGCGACCGGGCAGGCCATCGTGGACCATCCGGGCATCGACAAGATCGCCTTCACCGGATCAACCGGCGTCGGCAAGATGATCGCCCGCGCGATCGCCGGCACCCGGAAGAAGGCCACCCTCGAGCTCGGCGGCAAGGGCGCGAACATCGTCTTCGACGACGCCCCCATCGACCAGACCGTCGAGGGCGTGGTGCGCGGCATCTTCTTCAACCAGGGCCATGTCTGTTGTGCCGGAAGCCGATTGCTCGTCCAGGAGTCGATCGCCGAGGAGTTCACCAAGCGGCTCCAGCGCCGCTTGGGCACGCTGCGCGTCGGTGACCCGATGGACAAGAACACCGACGTCGGCGCCATCAACAGCCGCGCCCAGCTCGACCGCATCACTGCCCTCGTCGAGACCGGTCGCGCCGAGGGAGCGTCCCACTGGGACAGCGGATGTGCGCTGCCGGACAAGGGATTCTGGTTCCGCCCGACGGTGTTCAGCGGCGTGGCCCAGACGCACCGCATCGCCCAGGAGGAGATCTTCGGTCCGGTGCTCTCGGTGCTGACGTTCCGCACGCCCGGGGAGGCTGTCGCCAAGGCGAACAACACCCCCTATGGCCTCTCCGCGGGCATCTGGACCGAGAAGGGCTCACGCATCCTCTGGATGGCCGACCAGCTCAAGGCGGGCGTGGTGTGGGCCAACACCTTCAACCAGTTCGACCCGACGAGCCCGTTCGGTGGCTACAAGGAGTCCGGCTACGGCCGGGAAGGTGGCCGCCACGGCCTCGAGGCCTACGTGAAGGGTGAGATCTGATGGCCACCACGACCGCATCCCGCAGTACGCGCCTCGACGTGCGCAAGACCTACAAGCTGTACATCGGCGGGAAGTTCCCGCGCTCGGAGTCCGGTCGTTCCTACGAGGTGTATGCCGCCCCGACCCGCGCCGGTGCCGCCCCCCGGTTCCTCGCCAACGCCTCCCAGGGCTCCCGCAAGGACGCGCGCGACGCCGTCGTCGCCGCCCGCGCAGCCCAGCCGGGCTGGGCGGGGGCCACGGCATACAACCGTGGGCAGGTGCTCTACCGCGTCGCCGAGGTGATGGAAGGCCGGCGAGCGCAGTTCGTCGAGGAGGTGCGCGCCGGCGAGGGACTCTCGCCCAGCCGCGCCGATTCCGGTGTCTCGCAGGCGATCGACCGCTGGGTTTGGTATGCCGGGTGGTCCGACAAGCTGCCGCAGGTGCTCGGCGGCCTCAACCCCGTCGCCGGCCCGTTCTTCAACATCTCGGCGCCCGAGCCGAGCGGGGTCGTGGCGGTCCTGGCGCCCCAGGCCTCCTCGCTGCTCGGCCTGGTCTCGGTCATCGCGCCCGCCATCGTCTCCGGCAACACCGTCGTCGTCATCACCTCCAAGGAGCGCCCGCTCCCGGCGGTCACCCTCGCTGAGTGCCTGGCCACCTCCGATGTCCCCGGTGGGGTGGTCAACCTGATCACCGGTGACGCGGCCGAGATCGCGCCCTGGCTGGCCAGCCACCGGGACGTCAACGGACTCGACCTCACCGGGGCGGCAGACGCCGACGGTGTCGACTGGGGCGCTCTGGAGGCAGCCGCCGCGGACACCGTCAAGCGGGTCATCCGGCCCGCGGGCACGGGTGCCGAGGCGGTCGAGCCGGACTTCTCGGACGAGCCGGGTCTGGGTCGGATGACCGCCTTCCTCGAGACCAAGACCGTCTGGCACCCCAAGGGCCGCTGAGCAGTCGCTCGGGTCGGACACCGCCGGTCGTAGGATGACCTGCCGTGACGGACGTGGGTAGCCAGCGAGCGCGGGTCGTCGTCCTCACCGGGCCCTCAGGGTCGGGCAAGAGTCGCCTCGCGGGACGCCTGAACGAGCGCCGCGGCTGGCCGATCTTCCGGCTCGACGACTTCTACCGTGAGGGCAACGACCCCGACCTGCCGCACCGGCCCGGCCTGGGCATCCCCGACTGGGACGACCCGCGCAGCTGGAACGGCGACGCGGCGCTGCGCGCCCTGACCTCGCTCGTCGACACCGGGACCGCCGAGTGCCCCCGCTACGACATCTCGACCTCGAGCACCGTGGGGACGCATGTCGTCACCTGCGGGCCCGACCACCTCATCGTGGCGGAGGGGATCTTCGCGGCCGAGCTCATCGAGCCCCTGCGCGCGGCCGGCTTGCTCCACAGCGCATGGTGCGTCGTCCACCGGCACCGTGCACTGACCTTTCTGTGGCGCCTCGGGCGGGACCTGAAGGAACGGCGCAAGCCGCCGCACATCCTGCTCCAGCGCGGCTGGGGCCTGATGCGAGCCGAGCCCGAGCTGGTCCGCCGGCAGCAGCAGCTCGGCGCCCTCCCCGCGCGCGCCACCATGGTCGAGCGCACCGTGGGTGCCGACCGCTGAGCCCGGAGGGACCGGCTCGACTAGGGTTTGGCACGGGCCGCGTCCGCGCGAGAGAGGGGCAGCGCAGTGATGAGCGAACCATGGGTGGCACCCGGATCGAGCACGCCCCCCGAGTCCGCCGACCACGGTCAAGCGGGGCCTCCGCATGTCGGCTCGGAGCCACCCCGTCCGTATGCCGCACCCCCCGGGTCCGGCTCAGCGCCGCCCCCGCCGTATGCCGCACCCCCCGGGGCCGGCTCGGCACCGCCCCCGCCGTATGCCGCACCCCCCGGGTTCGGCTCGGCACCGCCCCCGCCGTATGCCGCACCCCCCGGGTTCGGCTCGGCACCGCCCCCGCCGTATCCCGCTGCCACCCATAGCGTTCCGCCCCAGGGAGTGGCCCCCCACGGAGTTGCGCCGGCTGGCGTCCCCGGTGCCTGGCGTCCGGCCTTCGACTTCCGCCCCGGGATCATCCCGCTGCGCCCGCTCCAGCTCGGTGACCTCCTGAGCGGGGTCTTCAAGGCGGTGCGCGGCAACGTGGCCGCGACGGTCGGGCTGGCCGCGCTCACCTCGGCCCTCGTCCTCGTGCCGTTCACCGCCCTCGGGACGTGGATCGCCTCGAGAGACGACACCCCACTCCTGCCGAGCCAGGCCGATCCGCTCGGCCCGGACGACCCGTTCGGGGGGTCCGATCCGTTCACCGCCGGGATGTTCGCGACCTACCTGCCCTCGATCGCGAGCGTGGTGAGCACGATCCTCCTCGCGGGCTTCCTCGCCTACGTCATCGGTCAGGCGGTCCTGGGGCGCAAGGTGACCATGGGTGAGACCTGGGCCGGCACCAAGGGTCGCCTCCTGGCCCTCGTCGGTGGCACCGCCCTCGTCAGCCTCCTCTCCTTCGTCGTGCTCGCCATCGGCATCGGCATCCCGGTCGCCATCGGCATCGCGATCGCTTCCTCGGGCGCCGACCTCGGCACCGGAGGGGTCGTGGTGCTCGTCCTCCTCGCCATCGTGTGGCTGCTCCTGCTCGTCGTCGCCTTCATCGTCGTGGCAACCCGGCTGAGCTTCCTCACGCCCGCGCTCATCCTGGAGCGACTGGGCGTCATCGCCGCCCTCAAGCGGTCCTGGTCCCTGGTCGGAGGCCCGTTCCGGATGCCGCTGTGGCGGGTGTTCGGACTGCGGCTGCTGACCTCGATCGTCGTGGGCATCGCCTCGAGCATCATCACAACTCCGCTGACGCTGGTGATGATCGCCGCGATGGTGGCGCTCGGTGCGAGCGAGGACGCCACCTTCGGTCAGCTCTTCGGGCTGCAGACGCTCATCACCGGACTCGTCGGCATCCTCGCCGGGGCGCTGACGACTCCCTTCACGGCGGGGGTCGATGCGCTCCTCTATGTCGATGCCCGGATCCGGCAGGAGGGCCTGGACGTCACGCTCATGCAGGCGGCCCAGGGCAGCGCGCCGCCGCCGTGGCCGGCCGCGAACGCACGACCATGACCCTCGCCCCGATCGCGCAGGGACTGCGGGACATCGGCGCCCGCAGCCTGGCCGGCGCCCCCGTGGACCCGGACACCCGGCAGGCCCGCGACTGGCTGGAGGAGGAACTGGCCAAGCCGCAGTACACCGCGCGCCCAGGCCTGCTCGAGCGCCTGCAGGACTGGCTCCTGGAACTGCTCAGCCGCACTGGGGGCGCCGGCCTGCCCACCTGGGTCATCCCCGTGGTCCTTGCGGTCGTCCTGGCGACCATCGGCCTCGTCCTGTGGCGGGTGCTGCGCCGCGATCGCATCCTCCGGGCCGGCGACGCATCAGCCGGCGTCCTCGACGGCGTCACGGCGAGCGCCGCCGAGCTGCGCGCCCGCGCCACGCAGGCCCTGGCCGCCGGCGATGCCGACGCTGCCCTCGTGGACCGCTACCGCGCCATCGTCGCCGCTGCCGTCGAGCGGGTCATCCTCCCCGACGTCCCCGGGCAGACGGCCCGAGAGGCCGCGCGGGCACTCGCGCTGCCCTTCCCGTCCGAAGAGCTGGCCCTCGGCGGCATCGCGCAGGAGTTCGACGCCGTGAGATACGGCCACCGCTCCACCACCCTCGAGGCCGCCCGCGCGGCACAGGCCCTCGACGAGCGGATCGCGGCGGCCCGCCCACAGCTCCTCGCCGGCCAAGGGATGCCATGGTGAGTGCCCTGGCCACCCCCGCGAGCACGGCCCCGGCCGGCGCTCCGGCTCGGGGCACGGCGCCTCGGCGCGTCCGCAATGTCGCCCTCTGGGTCGGTGCGGTGGTCCTCCTGACGGCGCTGCTCGCCATCCTCGCCCCTCGGGGCGAGGGCGAGCGCTACCTCGACCCGGCCGGCACCGGCCAGTCCGGCATACGCGCCCTCCTCGCCGTGCTGGAGAGCCAAGGTGTCGACGTCGCCACCGTCGAGACGATCGCCGACCTCCGCGCCGCCGTCGCCACCGCATCGGAGGAGACCACGGTCGCGGTGGGACCGACCGATGTCCTCTCCCCGGACGGCGCCGACGCCGTCGTGGACGCCGCCCGCGACGCCGCCCACCTCGTCCTCCTCGACGGCGGCCGCCCGATCGTCGCCCGGGTCGAGCCCGGCCTCAGGGTGCTCGCCGTCGGCGCCCGGGGTGTCTCGGTGGGCGGCGACTGCACGGACCCCGTCACGCGCGACCGCGCCCTCATCTCGACCTGGGCAGTCCGGATCGTCACGGAGGGGGAGGTCGAGGACGCCAGCTCGTGCTACCCCCTGCCCTCGGGGGACGGCGAAGCCACGGCTCATCTCCTCGTCAGCCTGGCGGACACCTCGGCCCGACCGGCCATCGACGTCGTCGGCTTCGGTCCGGCCCTCACCAACCGCTACATCGTCCACGACGGCCACGCCGCGCTCGGGGTGCGTCTGCTCGGCCGCACGCCCCGCCTCGTCGTGCTCACCCCTTCGCTCACCGATCCGGCGGCCACGGCCGGCGAGCCGGATCCCGAGGCGGTGGAGCTCCCGGCGTGGCTGGTCCCCGGTGTCCTCCTCGTCGCCCTCGCGGTTGTCGCGTATGCCGTGGCCTCCGGTCGTCGTCTCGGTCGCCTCGTCGCCGAACCCCTCCCGGTCGTCGTCCGCGCCAGTGAGACCACCTTCAGCCGCGCGGAGCTCTACCGCGAGGCTCGCGACGTCGAGCGCGCGGCGGCCATGCTGCGCGCCGGCACCCTGGCCCGACTCCGGAAGCGCCTGGGCCTGCACCGGAGTGCCGGGGTGGACGCCGTCATCGGCGCGGTGGCGGCCCACGGCATACCGGCCGGCGAGGTCGGCCCTCTCCTCACCGGGCCCCCGCCCCGCGACGACGCCGGACTCGCCCGGCTGGCCCACGACCTGACCACCCTGGAAGAGAAGGTGACCCACCGATGAGTGAGACCACTGCCGCGCAGGCCGATGCGCTCGCACCCGAGGCACGCGAGGCCCTGGCCCGCGTGCGGGCAGAGGTGGCCAAGGCCGTCGTCGGCCAGGATGCCGCCGTGGCCGGTCTGCTCGTCGGCCTGCTCGCCCGCGGTCACGTCCTGCTCGAGGGCGTGCCGGGCGTGGCCAAGACCCTCCTCGTGCGCTCGCTGGCGGCAGCCCTGTCCGTGGAGACCAAGCGGGTGCAGTTCACGCCCGACCTGATGCCGGGCGACCTCACCGGGTCGCTCGTCTACGACGCGGGGTCCTCGGACTTCACCTTCCGGGCCGGGCCGGTCTTCACCAACCTGCTCCTCGCCGACGAGATCAACCGGACTCCCCCGAAGACGCAGTCGGCCCTGCTCGAGGCGATGGAGGAGCGCCAGGTGAGCATCGACGGGCGGGCCCACGCGCTGCCCTCACCGTTCCTGGTGGCCGCGACGCAGAACCCGGTCGAGTACGAAGGCACCTACCCGCTGCCCGAGGCCCAGCTCGACCGCTTCCTGCTCAAGGTGGTGCTCCCCGTGCCGCCACGTGAGCAGGAGGTCGAGGTGCTGGCCCGGCACGCCGAGGGGTTCGACCCACGCGACCTCGGGACGGCCGGCATCTCCGCCGTGGCGGGCGTGGCCGACCTCGAGGCCGGGGCCGCGGCGGTGCGTCGCGTCGCTGTCGCCCCGGAGGTGGTCGGCTACATCGTCGACCTCGCCCGGGCGACGCGGACCTCACCTTCGCTGGCCCTGGGTGTCAGCCCCCGCGGGGCGACGGCGCTCATGGCGACGGCACGCGCCTGGGCCTGGCTCAACGGCCGGTCCTTCGTCACCCCGGACGACGTGAAGGCGCTGGCCAAGGCCACCCTGGCGCACCGACTCACGCTCAAGCCCGAGGCCGAGCTGGAGGGCACCGGGGTCGACGCGGTGCTGGACAGCGCCCTCGCCTCGGTCCCCGTGCCGCGCTGAGGGCCACCGGAATCCGCACCGCAGCGCGCCATGGCCCTCTCCTCCCGCGTCGTCGCCCTCGTCCTCCTCGGCCTGGTCCCGGTCGGGATCTGGCCGGGTGGCTGGACCGTGCGGCTGTGGATGCTGCTGGTCCTGGTGGTGATCGGCCTCGACCTGCTGCTCGCCGCGTCACCGCGGCGGATCGCCGTGAGCCGACGCCCGCTGGGCAAGGTGCGCGTCGGCGAGGAGACGGTGAGCGAGCTGCTCGTGGCCAACCCCACCGGGCGTCGACTGCGCGGCCTGCTCCGGGATGCCTGGCAGCCCTCGGCGGGTGCCTCGCCGGACCGGATGGCCCTCGACGTCCCCGCGGGGGAACGGCGGATCGTCCGGACCCGGTTGCGACCCACCCGCCGAGGTGACCGGCTCGCCGACCGGGTGACGATCCGCGCCTTCGGTCCGCTGGGCATCGCGGCCCGCCAGGCCTCGATTCCGGTGCCGGGCACCCTGCGCGCCCTCCACCCCTTCCCCGCCCGGCGCCACATCCCCAGCCGCCTCGCGCAGCTGCGCCAGATCGACGGGCGCGCCGCCGTGCGCACCCGCGGTCAGGGCACCGAGTTCGACAGCCTGCGCGACTACGTCGACGGCGACGACGTGCGCTCGATCGACTGGCGGGCCACCGCGCGTCGGCGTGCTCTCGTCGTGCGCACCTGGCAACCCGAGCAGCACAAGCGGGTCGTCCTGGTCCTCGACACCTCCCGCACCAGCGCCGGTCGGATCGGCGACCAGCCCCGCCTCGACGCGGCGATGGATGCCGCCCTGCTGCTCACGGCGCTCGCCGGCCACGCCCGTGACCGTGTCCAGGTCGTCGCCGGCGACCAGCGCGTGCGGGCGCGCGTCATCGGGGGCGGCGACGCAGGCAGCATGCTCAGCGCGACCATCAGTGCCCTGGCGCCCGTCGACGCCGAGATCCTCGAGGCGAACTGGGACCTCCTCGCCTCCGAGGTCTCCCGACTGGGTCGCCAGCGCGGCCTCGTCGTGCTGTTCACCCCGCTGGAGTCCTCGGCCGTCGAGGAGGGCCTGGTGCCCGTCCTGCCGGCCCTGGTCGCCCGTCACCGGGTCGTCGTGGCATCGGTCAGCGATCCCGAGGTCCTCGCCCTGCGCGCGGACCGCTCGGACGCCAAGGCGGCGTATGCCGCAGCGGCCGCCGAGCGCACCCTCGCCCTGCGCGCGCGCACCGCCGCCGCGCTCGAGGCGATGGGGGTGACCGTGCTCGATGCCCCGCCCGACCGGTTGCCGCTCGTCCTGGCCGACCACTACCTCGCCCTCAAGCGGGCCGGCCTGCTCTGAGGCGTCCTTGACGCGGTTGTTCTTCGCCGCCGCGGTTGTTCAGGCGACACAACCGCGGCCAGAGAGAACAACCGCGGTAGTGCTGAGGGGGGCGCTGGAGGCGGGTGCGAGGTGACTTCGCGTTCAGGCGAGCGGTGCGGCATACCCTTGCTGGCGCTCGCCCACGTCACCGGTGAACCCGCGACGCGCGGCCCCGCGCCCGACGACGAAGACGTAGGCGAGGAAGAGTCCCTCGGCGAGCACACCGATCGCGATCCGCGCCCACGTCGGCAACTCGGAGGGCGTGACGAAGCCCTCGATGACGCCGCTGACGAGGAGGACCACGACCAGGCCGAGGACGATCGCGATCGCGGTGCGGCCCTGCGCGGCGAACGCCTGCATCCGGGTGCGCGGCCCGGGCGCCACCCACGACCAGAACAGCCGCAGCCCGGTGCCGCCGGCGACGAAGATCGCGGTCAGCTCGAGCAGCCCGTGGGGCAGGATCAACCCGAAGAAGAGCGCGCCCCGGCCGTGGGTCACCATGAGGGCACCGGCAAGGCCGACGTTGACCGAGTTCATCGCCAGCACGTAGAGCGTGGGCAACCCCAGCACGCCGTAGGCGATGGCCTGGGCCGCCACCCAGGCGTTGTTCGTCCAGACCTGGCCCGCGAACTCGGTGTGGGCGTACTCGCTGTAGTAGTTCTCGAAGTCGGTGCCAACGAAGGCGTCGATCTCCTCCTTGGACATCTGGGAGGTGAAGATCGCCGGGTTGCCGGCCGCCCACACCCCGGCGACGACCGCCAGCAGGAGGCAGGCCACCGACGTCACTGTCCACCAGCGCCAGCTGCGGTACAACGCCGCCGGAAAGGTGCGCGTGAAGAAGCCCACCAGGTCCCGCCACGAGCTCGAGCCCGCCCCGGCCGTCCGGAGGCGGGCGCGCGCGAGGAGCGAGGAGAGGTAGGCGATGACCTGCGGGTCCGGGCTCGTGGTCCGGATCGCCGAGAGGTGGGTCGAAACCCGTTGGTACAGGTCGAGCAGCTCGTCGGCCTCGGCACCGGAGAGGGCATGCCGGGACACGAGGTCGTCCAGACGCCGCCACTGCCCGTGGTGGGCGCCGACGTAGGCGTCGAGGTCCACGACCTCAACCTAGTCGGGAGCGACGGAGCGGGCCACCGCCCGTAGGCTGGCGGACGTGAGCGCTCCCCCGTCCACCGGCCCGTCGGAGGGGTACCGCGCCTACGCCGGCGAGGACATCGTCACCGGCGAGGGCGTGGCCGTCGAGCTGCCGGTGGCCAGCGTCCCGCTGCGGATGGCCTCCGGCGCGATCGACCTCGTCGTCATGGTCGTCGCGCTCATCGTCGTCAGCCTCCTCGTCGGCATCCTCACCGCGCAGGCCTCCGAGGCCGTGGCCGCGACCTTCGTCGTCATCGCCATCGTCGTCGTCACCGTGGTCCTGCCGACGACCATCGAGACGCTGAGCAAGGGGCGCAGCCTCGGCCGGCTCATCATGGGCCTGCGGGTCGTGCGCGACGACGGGGGTCCGGTGACTGCCCGGCATGCCCTCACCCGGGCCCTGGTCGGCGTCGTCGAGGTGCTCGCCCTCTCGGGCATGCCCGCCGTCGTCGCCGCCATGGTGCACCCGCGCGGCAAGCGCCTGGGGGACATGGCCGCCGGCACGTATGCCGTCTCGCAGCGGGCGAAGCTGCGGATGACCGCCCCGCCGCTCCTCCCCGCCGGATTCCACGGCTGGGCGCAGGTCGTCGACATCGGCGCGCTGCCCGCCGGTCTCACCATCGCGACCCGCCAGTTCCTCCTCCGCGCCCACGGCTTGGGCCCGTCGGCGCGCCAGGCCCTCGGGCAGGAGTTGCTCACCGAGGCGCTGAGGCACGTGTCGCCGGCGCCGCCGCCCGGGCACCACCCGGAGACGGTGCTGGCTGCCATCCTCGCCACCCGACGTCAGCGCGACGCCGACCGGCTGGCGCGCGAGCAGCGGCTGCGCGAGCGCTACCTCCGCTGAGGTGGCCGCGGCCCGGTCGCTCTGGTGGACAACTTTCCGTTCTGGGACACGGAATCATGTCCGGTCCAGGCATCACCGTGCCGGCCGCGGATCTCCCGGCTCGGTGCGGACCCCGTGCCGCGGGGACTCAGGCACCGAGCGCGGCATACCCCGGTTTGACGACGTGCTCGATGATCGCGAGGCGCTCGTCGAACGGGATGAACGCCGACTTCATCGCATTGATCGTTGCCCAGCGCAGGTCCGCCAGGGTCCAGCCCGCCTCCTCGACGAGGAGGAGCATCTCGCGGGTCATCGACGTGCCGGACATGAGGCGGTTGTCGGTGTTGATGGTCACCCGGAAGCGCAGGTCCTTCAGCGGCGTGATGGGGTGGGTCGCGATCGACTCCGCGGCCCCGGTCTGGAGGTTCGAGGTCGGGCACATCTCGAGCGGGATCCGGCAGTCGCGCACGTAGGCCGCGAGCCGGCCAAGCGTGGGCGCATCGCCGTGGGTGGCCGGTGGGGTGATGTCGTCGATGATCCGCACGCCGTGGCCGAGCCGGTCGGCGCCGCACCACTGGATCGCCTCCCAGATGCTCGGCAGCCCGAAGGCCTCGCCGGCGTGGATGGTGAAGTGGGCGTTCTCACGGCGGAGGTACTCGAAGGCGTCGAGGTGACGGGTGGGCGGGTAGCCGGCCTCGGCCCCGGCGATGTCGAAGCCGCCGACGCCCCGGTCCCGGTAGCGCACCGCGAGCTCGGCGATCTCGGTGGACTTGGCGGCGTGCCGCATGGCGGTGAGGAGGGTGACCATCCGGATCGGGGTGCCCTGGGCTGCTGCCTCGGCCTCCCCCTCGCGCAGGCCGACGAGGACCGCTTCGACGACCGCCTCGAGGGAGAGGCCGCCGTCGATGTGCAGCTCGGGGGCGAACCGGGACTCGGCGTAGACCACGCCGTCGGCGGCGAGGTCGAGGGCGCACTCCTTGGCGACCCGCGCCAGCGCCTCGGGGGTCTGCATCACGGCGACGGTGTGACCGAAGGTCTCGAGGTAGCGCACCAGGGAGCCGGAGTCGGCGGCATCCCGGAACCACTGACCGAGCGCGTCGGGGTCCGTCGTGGGCAGGCCGTCGTAGCCGGTCTGGGCCGCGAGCTCGACGATGGTCGCCGGGCGGAGGCCGCCGTCGAGGTGGTCGTGGAGCAGTGCCTTGGGGGCGCGGCGGATGAGGTCCTCGGTCAACGGCTCGGTCTGGAGCGCGGCCTCGAGCTCGGTCCGGGACTCGGCCTGCCCGTGCGGGATGGCCTGGGGGGCAACGGCGGTCATCGGGCGATCCTGTCGATGATGAGGGGCAGGAGGTCGGGGGCGGTGCCGTCGTCGCCGATCGACCATCCGCCCTCGAGGGCCTCGAGCGCGCGCTCGAAGCGCTCGGGCGTGTCCGTGTGCAGGGTCATGAGCGGCTGCCCCGCCCGCACCTGCTCCCCCGGCTTGGCGTGAAGCTCGATGCCGGCCCCGGCCTGGACCGGGTCCTCCTTGCGGGCCCGCCCGGCGCCCAGGCGCCACGCGGCCACGCCCACGGCATACGCATCGAGGGAGGTGAGGACCCCATCGGAGCCGGCCACGACCTCGTGGGTCTCCTTGGCCACCGGGAGCTCGGCGTCCGGGTCACCGCCCTGGGCGGCGATCATCCGCCGCCAGGCGTCCATGGCGCGACCGTCGGTGAGGGCCGCGCGCACGTCCTGGCCGCCGCGCCCGGCGGCCTCGAGCATCTCCTCGGCCAGGCGCACGGTGAGCTCGACGACGTCCTCGGGGCCCCCACCGGCGAGGACCTCGACCGACTCCCGCACCTCGAGGGCGTTGCCCGCGGTCAGGCCGAGCGGGACCTGCATGTTGGTGAGGAGGGCGACGGTGTTCACGCCGGCGTCGGTGCCGAGGTCGACCATCGTCTCGGCGAGCTCGCGGGCGCTGTCGACGGTCTTCATGAACGCCCCCGAGCCGACCTTGACGTCGAGGACGAGCGCGCCGGTGCCCTCGGCGATCTTCTTGCTCATGATCGAGGAGGCGATGAGCGGGATCGCCTCGACGGTGCCCGTGACATCGCGCAGGGCGTAGAGCTTCTTGTCGGCCGGGGCCAGGCCCGAGCCGGCGGCGCAGATGACCGCGCCGATCTCGTCGAGCTGGCGGAGCATCTCCTCGGTGGAGAGGGCGGCTCGCCATCCGGGGATCGACTCGAGCTTGTCCAGGGTGCCGCCGGTGTGGCCCAGGCCGCGGCCGGAGAGCTGCGGGACGGCGACGTCGAAGACCGCGACGAGGGGGGCCAGGGGAAGCGTGATCTTGTCACCGACACCCCCGGTGGAGTGCTTGTCCGCCGTCGGGTGGCGCAGCGAGCTGAAGTCCATCCGCTCCCCGCTCTTGATCATCGCGTCGGTCCAGGTCGCGATCTCCCGGCGGTTCATCCCGTTGAGCAGGATCGCCATGTTGAGCGAGCTCATCTGCTCGTCGGCGACGACACCGCGGGTGTAGGCGTCGATGATCCAGCGGATGTGCGCGTCGGAGAGTTCGTGGCGGTCCCGCTTGGCGATGATGACGTCGACGGCATCGAAGGCTTCACTCATGGCGCCCATCATCACAGACGCGTATGCCGCGGCCCATCCTCTTGCCGGGTGGGCGCGCGTCAACCCGGGGTCGACGCAGGGGTCAGCGCTGGTCAGCGTTGGGTGAGGTGCTCCGGCCCGAACGCCTGCGGCAGGATCTCGGAGAGCGGGAGGATGCCTTCGGGCGTCATGAGCAGGCACGCGGCCCCGCCGTGCTCCCACAGCAGCTGCCGGCATCGGCCGCACGGCATGAGGGCCTGGCCGCGACCGTCGACGCAGTAGACCGCCACGAGCCGGCCACCTCCCTGCGCCTGCAGCTGCGAGACCATCCCGCACTCCGCGCACAGGCCGAGTCCGTAGGAGGCGTTCTCGACGTTGCAGCCGACGACGATGTCTCCCTCGTCGGTCAGGCCGGCGACGCCGACCGGGTAGTTGGAGTAGGGGGCGTAGGCGCGCTCCGAGATCGCGACCGCGGCCGCGTGGAGGGCCTCCCAGTCGACCTGCGGCACGGGGCCGGTCGCGAGGCCGGGCACGGGGCCGGTCACGACGTGACCTTGACCTGGGTGACCAACGCGGCCAGCGCGAGCAGCCGGGCACCGGCGAGGACCGAGGACTCGTCGACGACAAGATCGCCCTGGTGGAGGTCATAGGTGGGCGCGCCGGGGCTGCGCGTGCCCAGGCGAGCCATCGCGCCGGGTGCATGGGCGAGGTACCAGGAGAAGTCCTCCCCGCCGAGCGACTGCTGGGTGGGGGCGGGGCTCAGGGCCGCGGCCCCGCACGCCAGGCGGAGGGCGTCGATCGCGTCGACCTGGTTGACGACCGGCGGCACGCCCTTGACCCGCTCGAGCTTGGCCTCGACGCCGTAGGGGGCGACGACCCCGGCGACGATCTCCTCGAGGAGCGGACCGACCGAGAGCCAGGCATTGGCGTCGAGCATGCGCAGGGTGCCGCTGCACTCCCCCGAGCTCGGGATGACGTTGGCGGCCTTCCCGGCCTGGACCGTGCCCCAGACGAGGGCTGCCCCGGCGCGCGGGTCGAGGCGACGCGAGAGCGCAGCCGGCACGTCGGTGACGACCTTGGCCAGGGCGTAGGTGAGGTCCTCGGTCAGCTGCGGTCGCGAGGTGTGACCGCCGCGTCCGTGGAGCAGCACACGGATGTGGTCGCAGGCGGCCGTGAGCGGCCCTTCGCGCAGGCCGACGCTGCCCACGTCCAGGCTGGGGTCGCAGTGCACGGCGAAGACCGCATCGACGCCCTCCATGGCGCGGTGGGCGATCGCGTCGTGGGCTCCGCCGGGGATGATCTCCTCGGCGGGCTGGAAGATCGCCCGGACCGCGGTGCCCCGCTCGCGCAGTCCCTCCTCGTTGGCCTTGAGCGCCAGGATCGCGCCGAGGAGCGCGGCGGTGTGGACGTCGTGGCCGCAGGCGTGGCAGACCCCGGGCGTGGTCGACGCGAACGGCAGCCCGGTGCGTTCGCGCACGGGCAGGGCGTCGATGTCGGCGCGGAGGGCGACGCGGTAGCTCGCCTGGGCCGGCCCGACGTCGGCGAGCAACCCGGTGCCGGGGAGGAGGCGGGCCTGAATGCCGTGCTCGGTGAGCACCCTGGCGATCGCCGCCGTGGTGCGCGTCTCCTCGCGCGAGAGCTCGGGATGGGCATGGATGTCCCGGCGGAACTCCACGAGCAGGTCGTGCAGGGAGTCGAGCGAGTCGGCGACCGCGGTGATGAGCTGGTCGTCTGTCATATCGAGCGCAGTCTACTCACGCGCTCGGTCGCTTCCCGGGTGACGCGCACACACCCGGGGGTATGCGACGGGTGCTCAACGTGGCGAGCGCCCGTCGCCGCTCCGGCCTCGTCGGCGTGACGGGTGCTGACCGTGCGAAGGGCCCCGTCGCCGCTCCGGCCTCGTCGGCATGCCGGGTGCTCACCTCGCGAGGGTTGCTCGCCGCTCCTGCCACCGGGTGGCCATCGCGGCCATCTCCTCGGCGACGAAGTCCAGGAACGCCCGCGACAGCTCGAGGCGCGCCCCGGAGGGCGAGTCGGCGCCGTTGACCCGCACGCCTTCGTCGAGGGCGCGGATGATCGGCCCATAGGTCTGGTTGCTGCGCAGCAGCATGTCGTGCCAGAGCTCGTCCATGGCGACGTAGACGTCCCGGCGCGTCCCCGGGTCGCGCTCGCGGCGGATGAAGCCGACCTGGACCAGGTAGCGCACGGCCCCGGAGACGGCGCCGGCACTGACGTCGAGGAGGCGGCCGAGGTCGGCGGCGGTGAGTCGGCCGTCATCGCTGGAGAGCAGGGCCGCCCAGACCCGCGCCGGCATCCTCGGCATGCCGGCGTCGACGAGCGCCGAGGCCAGGTGCTCGACGGCCGCCGCACGACGAGCCTCCCCGTCGGGGCGGACCTCCCGGCCGGAACCACGCGCTCGGCTGTGGGCGGCACGGGGAGGGTGGGCGGACGGCATACGGACAATTTACTACGTTCACGAAACCCTGAAAACCGGCGTACAGTCAATCCCATGGCAGCGGTGATCAGGACGCAGGGACTGACCAAGAGCTTCGGTGCGGTGCGCGCCCTCGACGGGCTCGACCTCGTCGTCGAGCAGGGCCAGGTCCACGGTTTCCTCGGTCCCAATGGCGCCGGCAAGTCGACCACGCTGCGGATCCTGCTCGGCCTCCTGCGCAGCAGTGGCGGCGTGGCCGAGCTCTTCGGAGGCGACCCATGGCGGGATGCCGTCGAGCTGCACCGGCGGCTGGCCTACGTGCCCGGCGACGTCACGCTCTGGCCGAACCTCACCGGCGGCGAGGCGATCGACCTGCTCGGCCACCTGCGCGGCGGGATCGACACACGGCGTCGCGCCGAGCTGCTCGAGCGGTTCGAGCTCGACCCGCGCAAGAAGGGGCGGTCCTACTCCAAGGGGAACCGGCAGAAGGTCGCCCTCGTCGCCGCGCTGGCCTCCGAGGCCGAGCTGCTCCTCCTCGACGAGCCGACCGCCGGCCTCGACCCGCTCATGGAGCGGGTCTTCCAGGACGAGCTGGTCCGGGTGCGGGACCAGGGCCGGACCGTGCTGCTGTCCAGCCACATCCTCAGCGAGGTGGAGAAGGCCTGCTCGGTCGTGAGCATCGTGCGCGCCGGGCGGATCGTGGAGTCCGGAAGCCTCGCGGAGCTGCGCCACCTCTCGCACACCCACGTCGTGGCCACCTTCGCCGACGGTCGGGTCGAGGAGACCAGCGTGGCCCCCGAGGAGGTCGCCGGCTGGGTGAGCGGCCTCGGGCCCGGCGTCGTCAACCTCACCGCGACGCCGCCCACGCTCGAGGAGCTCTTCCTCGCGAACTACGCGAGCGAGCCCGCGCAGGGCGACCGGTCGTGAGCGGACTCACCGGCACCGGAACGCTGCTGCGGCTGGCCGCCCGGCGCGACCGGGTCCTCATCCCGGTCTCGGCCCTGGCCCTGACGGCCCTGTCGGTCGGCTCGGCCCAGGCGACGGTCGCGCTCTACACCGACCCCGAGACGGCGATGGCCGAGCTGGGCCCGGTGCTCAACGCCCCCTCGACGATGGCGATGTACGGCCCGGCGACCACGACCAACCTCGAGGGGCTCTCGGTCTTCAAGACCCTGCTCATGGGGGCCGTCTTCGTCGGCCTGCTCGCCTTCGCCGTCGTGCGGCGACACACGCGCGTCGAGGAGGAGGACGGTCGGCTGGAGCTGCTCGGCGCCGGCGTCGTGGGCCGGCAGGCCCCGCTGGCCGCGGCCGTCGCGCTCGCCGTGCTGGCCACCCTCGTCACGGCCGGGCTCTCCGTCCTGGGGTTCGTCGCGATCGGCTTCCCGGCGCGCGGCTCGCTCGCCTTCGGAGCCGCGTGGACGATCGCCGGGCTGACGATGACCGGCATCACCGCCGTCGCGGCCCAGCTCACGAGCAGTGCCCGAGGCGCCGCCGGCTGGGCGGTCGGGGCCCTCGCCCTCCTCTACCTCGTCCGGGCCATCGGCGACTCCGCCACCACCGACGGGGGCCGGGTGCTGCGCTGGTTCTCCCCCTTCGGCTGGGCCAGCCAGGTCTTCCCCTTCGGCAAGGACCGGCTGTGGCTGGTCCTGCCCGCCCTCGCCCTGGCCGCTGTCCTCGTCGGTGTCGCCTTCGCCCTCCTCGAACGCCGTGATCTCGGCGCCGGGCTCTTCGCGAGCCGTCCCGGTCGGGCCCGTGCCCCGCGCGGGCTGCTCTCCCCCGCCGGGCTCGCGTGGCGGCTCTCGCGCGGGGGCTTCGTCGGCTGGCTGATCGGCTTCGGCCTGCTCGGGTTGGTCTTCGGCGGTCTGGTCAGCCAGGTCGACTCGATGCTCGGCGACGAGAACATCCAGACAATGCTGGCGCAGATGGCGGGCGTGCCGGTCGACGAGCTGCTCTCGAGCATGGCCGCGGTGTATGCCGCCACCATGGTGCGCTTCATGACCGTCGCCGCCGCGGCGGCGGGCGTCATCGTCGTGCTGCGGCTGGCGAGCGAGGAGCGATCGGGGCGGACCGAGGCGGTGCTCGCCACCGCGGCTGGCCGCACCCGCTGGTATGCCGCGTTCACCTCGCTCGCGCTCGTGGTCGCGGCGGTCCTCATCCTCGCCCTGTCCGCGCTCATGGGCGTCCGGGGCCACGCCGCGCTCGCGGCGGCCCCGACCGCCGGCGACCTGCTCCAAGGTGCCGCGGAGGCGATCCCCGCGGCCTGGGTCTGCGTCGGTGTGGCCGCACTGCTCACCGGCCTGTCGTCACGGCTGGCCCCCTGGTCGTGGGCCGTCCTCGGGGTGGCCTTCGTGCTCGGGGAGTTCGGGCCGACGATGAACCTGCCGTCGTGGCTCGTCGACAGCTCACCCTTCGCCCACGTCCGGGCCTACCCCTTCGGCACGTGGGACACCGCCAACGTCGTCGTGCTCACGACGATCGCCTTCGTCCTCGTGGTCGCCGGCGCGTTGGCCCATCGCCGGCGCGACCTCGGCTGAGACGCTCAGGTGAGCGCGGTGCGCTCGGCCGCCTTGAGCGCGTCGACGACCCGCTTGACGTCCTGGGCCGCCTGCGTCGTCGTCACGAGCACGGCATCGCCGGTGTCGATGACGACGACGTCCGGGATGCCGACGACGGCCACCGTTCGACCGCCCGTCGCGGCGACCAGCCCGGAGCTGTCGAGGGCGAGGACGTCCCCGGCCTCACCGAGCACCGCCATGCCGTCCCGCGCAGGCAGGAGCTCACGCAGGGTGGCGAAGTCCCCGACGTCGTTCCAGATGAAGTCACCCGGGACGACGGCCACCCTGCCGATGTCCGCCGCCGGCTCGGCGATGGCGTGGTCGATGGCGATCTTCGTCAGCTCCGGCCAGCGCTCCTCCAGACCTGCCGGATCGGCCGCGATCGCGCGCACACCCTCGGCGAGCGCGGGGTGCCACTCGGCGAGCAGGTCCAGGAGCACCCGGGCGCGCACGACGAACATGCCTGCGTTCCAACGGAACTCACCTGTCGCGAGGTAGGCCGAAGCTCTCGCCTCGTCGGGCTTCTCGACGAATTGCCGGACGCGTGCTGCTGAGGAGTGCCCCGGGAGGCGATGCCCGAGCTGGATGTACCCGAAGGCGGTCGAGGGGAAGGTGGGCTCGACCCCGATGGTGACGACATAGTCCTCGCGCGCCACCTCGACCGCCTCGGCGACGCAGGCCCGGAAGGCCTCCCCGTCGGGGATCACGTGGTCGGCGGCGAAGGATCCGATCACCGCCTCGGGGTCCCTGGCCTCGATGACGGCGGCAGCCCAGGCGATGGCCGCCATCGAGTCGCGCGGACTCGGCTCGGCGAGCACCTGGTCCGCGGCCAGCTCCGGCAGCTGGGCCCGCACCGCGGCCGCGTGCGCTCGGCCGGTGACGACGACGACGCGGTCCTCGGCGAGGGGGGCCACCCGCTCCACGGTCCCTTGGATGAGGGTGTGGCCGGCGCCGGTGAGGTCGAGCAGGAACTTCGGGTGGCCGGCACGACTCAGCGGCCACAGTCGCGTGCCGGATCCTCCGGCGGGCACCACGGCCCAGAGGTCGGGAATGCTCATGCCCGGCAGCCTAACGACGCGTGCGCCGCAGGCCCCGCCACAGGGTGACGAGGGCGGCCGCGCCGAGCGTCATGCCGGCCCCGGCGACCGCACCGGACACCGCCGAGACCCGGTCGACCGCTCGCTGTGAGGTGGTCAGCGGCGTCCCCGGCCCGGCCATCGAGCCGGGGGCGACGCCCTCACCTGCGGCGGCGCTGCGCCCGTCAGCGGTGGTGTTCTCAGTCGCCGCGGCCGCGAGCACCTGGGCATGGTCCTGCTCGGTGAGTGGGCCCTCGACGAGCTTCTCCTGCACTCCTTCGGTGAGCGGGACCGCCACCGTGGCGTCGAGGGCATTGGCGGCCCAGGCCGACGCCAGGAGCACGACCCTGGACATGAAGTTGAGCCAGACGAGGAGGCCGACGACGAGGGCGATCGAGGCGAAGAGCGGGTTGTTCATGGCGCCGAGCAGGCTGGTGCCGAGGGCCTTGAGCAGGGTCAGGCCGATGCCGCCGACGAGGGCGCCGCTGCGCAGCCCACTCCACGGCACGTCCACGCCACTGAGGACACGCAGCATGAGAAGCACGATCGCCCCGTCGAGCACCACACCGACGGCGATCGAGGCCACCTTGAGGACCCAGCCCTGGCCACCGATGCCGAGCAGGTCGGCCAGCCAGGACGCCGCGGCCCCGGCGACACCGGTGACCGTCGCCGAGACCGCGATGGCCAGCCCGAGGAGGGCCAGCACGCCGAGGTCGCGCAGCTTGTTGGTGACGACATTCCCCGGCTCACCCTTGACGCCGAAGATGGCCCGTATGCCGTCCCGCAGCGCCCCGAGCCACCCCAGGCCCGCCCAGAGCAGGCCGAGGAAGCCGACGGCACCGGTGACCGAGAGGGTGCTGCTCTGGGGCGCCTCGAGCGGGATGAGGCCGTTGTCGCCGTCCTGAATGAAGCCGGGGAGCACCTCGTTGAGGTAGCTCTTGATCTCCTCGAGGAGGCCGGGCTGGTCCTGGAGCACGAGGCCGAAGATGGTGAAGGCCAGGGCGACCGCCGGGAAGATGGAGAAGAAGGCGAAGTAGGTCACGCCCCCGGCGAGCAGGTTGCCGCGGGCGTCCCCGTAGCGCTGCCACGCCCGCCAGCCCGGAGTGCGCTGGATGCGCGCCCACAGGGCCTTGACCCGATCCACGTCAGGGCCGCCCGCGACGGGGAGCCCGGAGCGAGAAGGGTCGCTGCGGCCGCCAGACCGCGTCCTCACCCTGCTCGTAGAGGTCGAAGGCGGTGACCTCGAAGGCCGCCCGGAAGTCGGCGCACTCCGAGACCGCCTCGTCGAGGGCGTCGTCGTCGACGTGGTGCGCGATCGTCACGTGCGGGTGGTAGTTGAACTCGAGCCGGCGCTCGACGGGACCGGATCGGACGGCTCGCTCGAGCTGCTCGCAGGAGGAGATGCCCTCGGAGACCTGCACGAAGACGACCGGAGAGATCGGCCGGAAGGACGCCGTGCCGGAGAGGACCATCGAGAAGGCCGTGTGCTCCTCGGCCACCCGCTCGAGGTGGGCGCAGAAGTCGGCCACCTGCCCGTCCTCGACCTCGGTCGGCGGCAGCAGGGTCACGTGCGGGGGGATCTCCCTGGCCATCGGGTCGCCCACGGTGAGGCGCACCGCGGAGAGGCGATCGGCATACGGCTGGGGGATCGTGATCGCCACGCCGAGGGTGGGCATCTCAGTGCACCTCCCGGACGGCCGGGAGCAGGCCGACGGCCGAGCGGACGCGGGCCATCGTCGCCTGCGCCACCCCTCGCGCGCGGTCGGCTCCCAGCGCGAGGAGGCGGTCGAGCTCGGCCGGGTCCGCGAGCAGCTCGGCCAGCCGGGTCTGGAAGGGCTCGACGGCCGCGACGACGACGTCGGCGACCTCGCCCTTGAGGGCGCCATAGCCCTGCCCGGCGAAGCGGCTTTCGAGGTCGGCGATGCTCGTCCCCGAGAGCGTGGAGTGGATGACGAGCAGGTTCGACACACCGGCCTTGGTCTCGGGGTCGTAGCGGACCTCGGCCTCGGCGTCGGTGACGGCCGAGCGGATGTTCTTGGCGATGCGGGCCGGCGCGTCCATGAGGTCGATGAGGCCTTTGGGTGAGGACCCGGTCTTGCTCATCTTCGACGTGGGGTCCTGCAGGTCCATGATCTTGGCCGACTCCTTGACGATGTACGGCTCGGGCACGACCAGGGTTTCCGCGGCATACCGGGTGTTGAAGCGCTCGGCGAGGTCGCGGGTGATCTCCAGGTGCTGGCGCTGGTCCTCCCCCACGGGCACGTATGCCGCGTCGTACATGAGGATGTCGGCCGCCATGAGCATCGGGTAGGTCAGCAGGCCGACGTTGGCGTTCTGGCCCTTGGCGACCTTGTCCTTGAACTGCGTCATCCGCCGGGCCTCGCCATCGGCGGTGAGGCAGTTCATGACCCAGCCGAGCTCGGCGTGCTCGGTGACATGGCTCTGGCAGAAGACGGCCGAGCGCTCCGGGTCGACGCCACCGGCGATGAACTGGGCCGCCGTCACGCGCGTGCGCTGGCGCAGGACGGCCGGGTCGGTCGGCACCGTGAGGGCGTGGAGGTCGGCGACGAAGTAGTAGGCGTCGAACCCGTCCTGGAGGCGGACCCAGTTGACCAGGGCGCCGATGTAGTTGCCGAGGTGGAGGGAGTCGCTCGTCGGCTGCATCCCCGACAGGATCCGGGGCAGCACACGTGGGTCGGCAGCGGGCATGGAGGCCACCTTAGTCGCCGGTCGGCGACGACTAAGGTGGGCGCCATGAGCACGAGGAGCGGCCCGTTCCGGGTCGAGGTGGTGTGCACCGCGAACATCTGTCGCTCCCCCTATGTCGCGGCCAGCCTCGGCGCCGGTCTCGACGCGATCGCTCCGGGCGCCTTCGAGGTGCTCAGCTCGGGGACCCTGGCGCTGGCCGGCCGCCCTCCGGACCCGGGGACCTCTCGCGTGGCCCGCGAGCGAGGCCTGGTGCTCAGCGGGATGCGCGCGACCCAGATCACGCCCGCACGGCTGTCCGGGGCCGACCTCATCCTCGTGATGGACAAGGACCACCGGCAGAGCGTGATCGACGAGTTTCCCGGCGCGGCGCGGCGGACCTTCCTGCTCAAGGAGTTCGCCCGCCTGCTCCAGGTCCTGGACGCGGAGAACTCCTGGACCCGCCGGCTCCACGCCGTCGAGGGTGACGTCCGCGCCCGGTGGCGGCGGGTGATCGAGATCGCCATCAAGGAGCGCGAACGACTCTCCGCCTACTCGGACGTGCTCGAGGACCCGTTCCGCCAGGGCGACGAGGCCTTCGAGGTGATGGCCACCGAGGCCGACGCCGCCGTGGCCGCGATCGTCGAGCTCCAAGGCCGCCTGTTCCCCGAGGGCTAGCGCGACAACGGGCGCAGCCGTGCCTCGAACTCGACCTTCGTGCCGTGCGGCGCCACGTTGTCCCAGCGGATCCGGCCCTGGAGGTCCTGGATCAGGGAGGTGACGATCCGGGTCCCGAGGCCGGCCAGGCCGGGGCGGAATCCCTGCGGCAGGCCGCTGCCGTCGTCGGTGATGCTCACCCGCAGCGACTCGGCCCCGTCCGGCTCGCTCACCCGGCGCACGGTGAGGTCGATCGTGCCGCCCCGACTGGCCAGGCCGTGCTCGACAGCGTTCTGCACCAGCTCGGAGACGATCATGGCCAGGGCCGTCGCATCCTCGGCGCGCATCCGGCCGAAGCTGCCGGTGAGGGTGTGACGCACCGGGTGCTCGCTCGTCGCGACCTCGACGACCGCACGCAGCCCGCGCACGGCGATCTCGTCGAAGTCGACGGTCTCGTCGAAGCCCTGGCTCAGGGTCTCGTGGACCAGGGCGATGGTGCCGACCCGGCGCACCGCCTCGGCCAGGGCGTTCTGGGCCGTCGGGTCCGGCACGCGCCGGGCCTGGAGCCGCAGGAGTGCGGCGACGGTCTGCAGGTTGTTCTTGACGCGGTGGTGGATCTCGCGGATCGTCGCGTCCTTGGTCAAGAGCTCCTGCTCGCGCCGACGCAGCTCCGAGACGTCCCGCAGGAGCAGCAGCGCGCCCTGCCGCAGGCGGCCCTCGGTGAGCGGGATGGAGCGCATCGACACGCTCGCCGAACGCGTCGAGACCTCGGTGCGCCAGCTGGCCCGGCCGGTGACCACGAGGGCCAAGGACTCGTCGACCGCCTGGCCGGCCTCCTGCACCAGGTCGGTCACCAGCCGCGGGAAGCTCTCCTTGACCAGGTCGCCGTGGTAGCCGAGCCGGTGGACCGCCGAGATCGCGTTCGGGCTGGCGTAGCTGACCCGGCCCTCGCCGTCGAGGACGACGACACCGTCTCCCACGCGGGGCGCACCCCGACGCAGGCCGGTCGGCGAGCTGGGGCTCGGGAACTCCCCCCGCGCGATCATCGAGGACAGCGCCTCCGCCAGGTCCCGGTAGGTCAGCTCGAGCCGGCTCGGGGTCCGTCCGCTCACGTGGTGGCTGTGCCGGGTGATGACGGCGATGGCGCGGCCGAGGCGGACGACCGGGATCGCCTCCTCGCGCACGCCGGTCTCGTCCCCCGGGCGCGGGGAGCGGCCGGCGACGACCCGCCGCTCGCGGTAGGCCTGGTCGAGCATCCAGGCCCGACCCCGGCTCGACGTCTTGCCGACGACGTCCTCGTGGAAGACCATCGGCCCGGTGTTCGGGCGCACGTGCGCGACCGTCTGCCACCCCTCGTGACCTCCGGGCACCCAGAGCACGAGGTCCGAGAAGGACAGGTCGGCCACCAGCTGCCAGTCACCGACGACGAGGTGGATCCACTCGATCTCCGAGGCTTCCAGGGTCGTCAGTCGCTGGAGGTGCTCGGCGAGGGTGGTCACCCCGGCAGCCTAGTGCGGCCGGGGTGAGACCCTCACGAGCTCGCCGTGCCCACCCGGATCACCGACCGGAGCGTGCGAAGGGCCACCGACAGCGCAGCGATGTTCGGGTTGTCGAGGCGGACGATGCCGCTCAGGGCGCTCTTGGTGCGCGTGATCGACTCCTTGTTCGCCTCCGCCCACCGCTCGTACTGCGCGGCCGCCTCGGCACCCGGCTGCTCGGCGTTGGCGTCGATGACGCCGCGCGTGAGCGACTCCAGCACGGCATACAGGTCGTCCCGGAGGGCGCCGCGGGCCAAGGCGTCCCAGCGGTCCTCGCGGGGCAGCTTGGTGACCTTCATCAGCATCGAGTCGATGCCGAAGCGCTCGGAGACGAGGTAGTACAACGGCGCGACGGCCTGCGGATCACGACCGGTGTCGGTGGCGATGTCGATGATGTCGAGCAGGGAGTACCAGTCGAGCAGCGAGGCCGCGTGGACGGCGAGCTCGGTGGGGACGCCGGCCTTCTCGAACTCCGCGGCCCGGCGGTCGAGCCGCTTCTTCTCGTCGCCCCGGAGCAGGCCGGGCACCTGGGGGCCCATGCCCTGGACGATGTCGCGGAAGCGCTCGATCTCGGCGCCGATGTCCAGCTGGCCCGGGCGGGCCGTGAGGAACCAGCGCACCGCACGGTCCAGCAGGCGGCGGAACTCGAGGTAGAGCCGCGTCTGGGCCGCCGTCGGGACGACGTTGTCCAGGGCCTCGACCCGCTCGACGTAACCGGCGAGGTCGAAGATCTCGCGGCAGACGACGAAGGCGCGCGCCACCTGCTCGGCCCCGGCACCGGTCTCCTCGAACGCCCGGAACGGGAAGGTGATGCCGCCGCGGTTGACCACGGAGTTGGCGACCGAGTTCGTGATGATCTCCCGACGCAGCGGGTGGTCGGCGATCTGTGCGGCATACCGCTGCCTCATGGCCGAGGGGAAGTAGTCCTCCAGCGTCTGCGCGAAGTACGGGTCGTCGGGGAGCGAGGACTCGAGCAGGTCGTGCTTGAGGGCGAGCTTCGCGTAGGCCACGAGCACCGCGAACTCCGGCGACTTCAGCCCCAGCCCGTCGTGGACCCGCTTCTCCAGCTCGGCGGTGGAGGGCAGGAACTCGAGCTCGCGGTCGAGGTCACCACGGTCCTCGAGCCAGCGCATGAGGCGCTCGTGGACCGAGGCCATCTGGTGCTCCTGGGCCCGCGCGTTGCCCAGGAGGACGTTCTGCTCGTAGTTGTCGCGCAGGACGAGCTCGGCCACCTCGTCGGTCATCGAGGCGAGGAACTCGTTGCGCGCCTCGAGGTCGAGCCCGCCGTCGCGGACGACCTGGGAGAGCAGGATCTTGATGTTGACCTCGTGGTCGGAGGTGTCCACCCCGGCAGAGTTGTCGATGGCGTCGGTGTTGATGCGGATGCCCCTGAGCGCCGCCTCGATCCGGCCGAGCTGGCTGCACCCGAGGTTGCCGCCCTCCCCCACGACCTTGACGCGCAGGTCCTGGCCGTTGACGCGGATCGCGTCGTTCGCGCGGTCACCGACCGAGAGGTTGTCCTCGCTGGCGGCCTTGACGTAGGTGCCTATCCCGCCGTTCCAGAGCAGGTCCACCGGTGCGAGCAGCACCGCGCGCATCAGCTCCGCCGGGGTCATGGCGGTCGTGCCCTTGGGCAGCCCGAGGGCCTCGACCATCTCCGGGGACGTCGGGATGGACTTCAGCGAGCGGGCGAAGACCCCGCCACCGGCGGAGATGAGGCCCTTGTCGTAGTCGTCCCACGACGAGCGCGGCAGGTCGAAGAGCCGGCGGCGCTCGGCATACGAGGTCGCGGCGTCCGGCGAGGGGTCGACGAAGATGTGTCGGTGGTCGAAGGCGGCCACGAGGCGGATGTGCTCCGAGAGGAGCATGCCGTTGCCGAAGACGTCGCCGCTCATGTCGCCGATGCCGACGACGGTGAAGTCCTGGGCCTGGGTGTCCACGCCCATCTCGCGGAAGTGCCGCTTGACCGACTCCCAGGCGCCGCGGGCCGTGATGCCCATGCCCTTGTGGTCGTAGCCGGCGGATCCACCGGAGGCGAAGGCATCGTCGAGCCAGAAGCCGTAGGACTGGGCGACGCCGTTGGCGATGTCGGAGAAGCTCGCCGTGCCCTTGTCGGCGGCGACGACGAGGTAGGGGTCGTCACCGTCATGGCGCACGACCCGCTCCGGCGGGACGATGACGCCCTCGACGCGGTTGTCCGTGAGGTCGAGCAGTCCGGAGATGAAGAGGCGGTAGGCGGCCTTGCCCTCCTCCAGCCAGGCCTCGCGGTCGAGCGCCGGGTCCGGGAGCTGCTTGGCGAAGAAGCCACCCTTGGAGCCGGTCGGCACGATGACGGCGTTCTTGACCATCTGGGCCTTGACCAGGCCGAGGATCTCGGTCCGGAAGTCCTCGCGCCGGTCGCTCCACCGCAGGCCGCCCCGGGCGACGGCGCCAAAGCGCAGGTGCACGCCTTCCACCCGCGGGCTGTAGACCCAGATCTCGAAGGCCGGCCGGGGAGCCGGCAGGTCGGGGATCGCCGACGGGTCGAGCTTGAGTGAGACGTAGGAGCGGAACGGTGTGCTCGCGCCCTCCTCGGCGGGTGCAGCGCCGTGCTGGTAGAAGTTCGTGCGCAGGGTCGCCCGGATGACCGCGAGGAAGGCCCGGATGATCCGGTCGTGGTCGAGGCTGGTGACCTCGTCGAGGGCCTCGATGATCGCCTCGCCGAGGGCGCCCTGGGCAGACTTGCGCGCCGTGGCACCGGCGGCGTCTGCGGCGTGCTGGTCCGGGTCGAAGCGCGCCTCGAAGAGCCGCACGAGGTTGGCGGCGATCGCCGGGTGCGAGACGAGCGCGTCCTCGAGGTAGTCCTGGCTGAACGAGGACCGCGTCTGGCGAAGGTACTTGGCGATCGTGCGCAGGATGACGACCTGGCGCCAAGAGAGCTCGGCCCCGAGGACGAGGCGGTTGAAGCCGTCGGACTCGGCCTCGCCCTGCCAGACCGCGAGGACCGCACCCTCGAAGAGCTCCCGCAGGCGCTCGTGGGACATCGACGCCCACGTCGAGGCGTCCTTGACCCGCAGGCCGAAGTCGTAGACCGCGAGCTCTTCGCCGTCGGCCCGCGTCACCTCGAAGGGCTGCTCATCGACGACTTCGACGCCCATGTGCGTGAAGATCGGCAGGATGTCGGTGAGCGAGAGCGGGTCGACGCGGAAGAGCTTGAACCGTCGCACGTCCTCGGGCGCGCCGGCCGGCTTGTACAACGCGACGCTCGTACCGAGGTCGGGCCCGAGCTGGCTGAGGTGGGCCAGGTCGGCCACGCCCTGGCTGGTGGTGAAGTGCTCCTCGTATGCCGTGGGGAAGCCTCGTCCGAAGGCGTCGAGGAGGCGGTTGCCCTCCACCTCGCCGAGCTTCCCCCGGAGGGCGTCGCCGAGGCGGTCGCTCCATGTGCGGCTGACCTCGACGAGCCGCGCCTCCAGGGCGGCCTGCTCGGCGCTGCTCAGGTGCCGGACCCGCTCCCCCTTGGGGAGGCGGACGACGAACTGCAGCCGCGAGAGCGCGGACTCCGAGACCCGGGCCGTGAACTCGACGCTCTCACCGCCGAAGGTGTCCTTGAGGATCTCGGCCATCCGGACCCGCACCGCGGTGTTGTAGCGGTCGCGCGGGATGTAGACCAGGCAGGAGACGAAGCGACGGAAGTCGTCCTCGCGGATGAACAGCTTGGTGCGGCGGCGCTCCTGGAGCTGGGTGACGGCCATCGCGGTCTCGAAGAGCTGGTCCGCGCTGGCCTGGAAGAGCTCGTCACGGGGGTAGGTCTCGAGCACGCCGAGCAGGTCCTTGCCGGTGTGGGAGTCGGCCGCGACCCCGGAGCGCGCGAGCACCTCGTCGATCTTGTCCGCGACGAGCGGGATCCGCGTCACCGAGTCGGTGTAGGCGGTCGAGGCGTAGAGACCGAGGAAGCGCCGCTCCCCCACCACCTCACCCGCGGCGTCGAACTGGCGCACGCCGACGTAGTCGAGGTAGGCCATCCGGTGCACCGTCGAGCGCGAGTTGGCCTTGGTGAGGACGAGGATCTTCTTGGCGTGGGCGAGCTCGCTGGCCCACGGGGTGAGGACATCCGGGTCCTGCCCGAGTGGGGGGTCGCTCCGCAGCAGGCCCAGCCCGCTGCCGGTGACCGGGACCACGGCCTCCCCGCCGCCCTCGACGGGGGTGAGGACGTAGTCGCGGTAGCCGAGGAAGGTGAAGTGGTTGTCGGCCATCCAGCGCAGGAAGGTGATCGAGCGCTGCACCTCGTCGGCGGGGACGCTCGAGGGGGGCGCGCCCTCGAGCTCGGCGGCGAGGACCAGGCAACGGGTGCGCATCTTCGGCCAGTCCTCGACGGCCTCGCGGACGTCGGTGAGGACCGCCTCGACGCGCGTCGCAAGGGCCTCGAGCCGATCGGGGTCGACCTCACGGTCGACGGTGAGCAGCATCCACGACTCGTTGATCCTGCCCACGGCGTGGCCCTTGGCCTCGGGCCGTGGCTCGAGGTCCTCGACGTCCTCGAGGTGCCCGGTGGCGTCGCGCTGCACGACGAGCTGGGGGTGGACGAGCAGGTGGATGTCCAGGCCGGCGGAGACGATGGCGCCGGTCACCGAGTCGACGAGGAAGGGCATGTCGTCGGTGACGATCTGGACCACGGTGCGCGAGCTGGTCCAGCCGTCGGTCTCCAGCGTCGGGTTGAACACCCGCACCTTGGTCGTGCCCGGCTGGCGCTGGCTGGCCAGCTTGTGGTGGGCGGCCGCCACACCGGCGAGGGTGCGCGGTGAGCGAGCCGCCAGCTCGTCGGTCGCGACGTGGCGGTAGAAGCGCTCGATGAACGCCGGGCCGTCCCCACCACCCTCGAGGGCCGCATGGGCGTCGGCGATCTCGGCGAGGATCGCAGCGCGGGAGGGGGTGGTCGGCTCGGTCATGTCCGGGGTGTCCTTCGTGACGAACGTCGCCCTCGGGGGCGGGGCACATCGTCGTGCCTGATCCGAGCCTAGCCACGCCCGGACGCGCGCGGGCCCGGGCCCCCTCGACCCTGTCTCAGGGACCAGACGCCACGACCCGGATCGTCGCCAGTGAGGGGTCCGCGGCATACGCGATCCGGGTGCCCGCCGCCCGGGCGGCGAGCAGGGTCTGCACCACCTCGTCGGTGACCAGCTCCCCGGGGGCGATCACCGGGATGCCCGGTGGATAGGGGGCGATGAGCTCGGCGCTGACCTCCCCGACCGCCTGGCGCAGGTCGGTGACGGCATGCGGCGCGAAGAACGCTCGCCGCGGCGACATGCCCGCGACCGGCCGCAGGCTCCAGACGCCCGAGGCGGCCGGAGGGCGAGCCGGCCCGCGGCGTCGGGCGAAGGAGTCCACGAGCGCGTCGACGAGCCGGCCCACCGTCGCGGGGGTGTCGGCCAGGGTCACCATCGGCACGATCGTGTCCCGGTCCGCGAGTTCGACGGGCAGCCCCTGGGCGAGGAGGTCGCCCTCGACGGCGATCCCGTCGGCTCCGGTGCCCGCGAGCAGCAGGACGAGCTTGGTCGGGTCGACGCCCTCCCCCTCGAGCAGGACCAGCCCCTCCACCTCCCGAAGGCGTCGGCGAGCGTGCTCCACGGTCTCGAGCAGGTCGCCGAGCAGCCGCTCCCCGTGCAGCTGGAGCAGGGCGCGCGAGGCATCGATGCTCGCCAGGATCGCCCCCGTCGGGCTGGTCGTGGTCGTGGCCTCGACGGCCGCCTCGAGGCGGGCCGGATCCACCCGTTCGGTGCGTGCCAGGACCAGCGCGGCCTGGGACCACGCCGGCAGGGTCTTGTGCGCACTGGTCACCATGGCGTCGGCCCCGGCCGCAAGGACGTGCGGGGGCAGGGCGGGGTGGAACCCCAGGTGGGCTCCCCAGGCCTGGTCGACGACGAGCGGTATGCCGCCGGATCCCCACCCGTGGGCGACTTCGGCGAGCGCAGCCACGTCGGTGAGCGTGCCGACGTAGGTCGGTGAGCCGATGAAGACGGCGCTCGCCTCGGGGGCCCGCTCCAGCGCCTCGGTGAGGGCGGCCGCGGAGGTGCCGGACGGCATACCCGTGCTTGGGTCGACCTCCGGAGCCAGCCAGACCGGCTCGAGCCCGGCGAGCACCAGGCCCAGGAGGAGGGACCGGTGGAGGGTCCGGCCGACGACGACCCGGTCACCGGGCCGCCCGAAGGCCAGCGCGAGCGCTTGGTTGCCGTGGGTGGAGCCGCCGACCGAGAAGCGACAGAAGTCCGCGCCCCAGAGGGCTGCCGCGCGCGCCTCGGCGTCGGCGAGGACCCCGGTCGTGAGCTTCATGGTGTCGAGGCCGGCGTACAGGGGGACGTCTCCGGCGACGACGTCTCCCACGAGGTCGAGCCGGTGCTTGTGGCCGGGAATGGTGAAGGAGGTCGGTGCCTCCTCGTGGAAGCGCAGCCAGGCATCGAGCAGGGGCGCCTCGGACCGCAGGCCGAGCGGGTCAGTGGGCATGCAGGGCTCCGGGTCGACGAGGCGGGTCAGGTGCCCGTGACCCGTCGTGGGCCACGCAGCGCCTCCATTGGTGCGCAAGGCTAGTGCGGGCGTCGTCCGGCAGGGAGGGCTGCGGGAGGGCCTGCGCCCGGGCCACCGGCCCTGTGCATGGGGATCGGAGGGTCCACCTGTGCCTCGCTAGGGTGGGGCGATGCCGCAGCCCCAGGTCCCCGCAGTGGTGGGCGAGCTGACGGCAGCTCCCGAGGCGTCCCGGACCGCCCCCGACCTGACGACGTCACCCGATGGGTCACCGTCGGCCCGCGACGGGGTCGGATCCCCCGATCCGCCAGCGACCGCCCACGACCTCACGGCGGCCCTCGAGGCCCTCATCCGGGGCGCCACCGTCGGTGAGGACGCCCTGTTCGGCGTGATCCCGATCCTCGGCGAGCCGAGCGGGCAGCGGGAGCTCGACGGCTGGGTGGACACCGCGGTCGACCTGCTCCGCGCAGTGGCGGAGGCGGCACAGGAGCTCGACGCGAGGGCGCACCGGTGACGGGGCGTCGGCTCGTGCCCGGGGACCCGGCGTCGGTCGCGGCCCTCGCCACGTCCGCCCGAGCCACCGCCCGCGACCTGGAGCGGGTCCTTCCACCCCTGCTCGAGGCTGCCCTGCCCACCGAGGCTCCCCGACGTGCTGCCCGGGACCTCGCCCGTCGACGTGCTCTCCTCGGCGAGGCCACCACGACCGGTCGCGAGGAGCTGGCCCACGTCGGCGACATCCTCCAGGACCACGCCGGTCAGCTCGCCGACGACCTGCACGCCCTGCGCTCCCTCCTCGATCGGGGCGCCCGCGCCGGCCTCGTGCTCGAGGGCAGCCGCTGGCGACCCGACTGGGGCATCACCGGCACCGCGGACCCGGGTGCCGAGTCCAGGGTCGAGGAGACCCGCGCCGCCCTGCAACGCGAGACCGAGGTGATCCTGCATCGCGCCGCGCGCCGACGGGCCGAGCTGGGCCAGGCGCTGCGCCACTCGACGACGCGCCTGGCCGGTGCGGCTGCGCACCTGCGTCACGGATGAGAGGATCGGGCGCCGACAGCCGCACACCACCAGGCAGGACGAGGGCATGGAGATCAGGACGCACGCCGAGTACGACGCCACCGTCGAGGAGGTCTTCGCCGTCCTCACCGACCCGGAGTTCGTCGCCCAGACGGTGATCGAGCTCTCGGTCGCCGGGCACTCGTACCACGTCACCGAGCAGTCCGGGACGACCGTCGTCGACTCGCGTCGGACCCTGTCCACCGCCGACATGCCCGACGTCGCCCGCAAGTTCGCCGGCGAGGTCCTCACCGTCGACGAGGAGCAGCGGTGGTCCGCTCCCCGCGCCGACGGCAGCCGCAGCGCCGAGTTGTCCCTGCGCATCGAGGGCGTCCCGGTCTCGCTGACCGGCACCATCACGCTCACGCCCACGGGGTCAGGGACTCGGCAGGACGTCCTGGCCGACCTGCGCGCGAAGGTCCCCCTCATCGGCTCGACGATCGAGCGCGCGGCCGCGCCAGCCATCATCGCCGGGATCGACGCCGAGGCCGACCTGGCCCGCCAGTGGATGAACCGCTAGTCCACTCGCTGGCGCTCGCTGCGTTGCCTCCGGCGATCGTCGTCAGGCCCCCCCACCGGGCCGACTCCTCACGCCTACGGGCCTGACTCGCTGGCGCTCGCTGCGTTGCCTCCGGCGATCGTCGTCAGGCCCCCCCACCGGGCCGACTCCTCACGCCTACGGGCCTCGCTCGCTGGCGCTCGCTGCGTTGCCTCCGGCGATCGTCGTCAGCCCATGTGCGGGTAGCCGTGCTCCTTCGGCGGCACGAAGGTCTCCTTGATCGAGCGCGGCGAGGTCCAGCGCAGCAGGTTCTGCGGCGCACCGGCCTTGTCGTTCGTCCCCGAGGCCCGGCCGCCACCGAAGGGCTGCTGCCCGACGACGGCACCCGTCGGCTTGTCGTTGATGTAGAAGTTGCCGGCCGCGAACCGCAGGGCCTTCATCGCCTGGGCGATCGCACCACGGTCCTGGGCGATGATCGACCCGGTCAGGGCATAGGGCGAGACCGACTCGAGCTGGGCCATGACCTTGGCGAACTGGCCGTCGGGGTAGACGTGCACCGTCAGGATCGGCCCGAAGTACTCCTCGACGAACATCTGGTCGCCCGGGTCGGAGACCTCGACGATCGTCGGGCGCACGAACCAGCCCTCCGAGTCGTCATAGCTGCCCCCGGCGACGACCTTGGCCGTGGGCAGCGCGTGCGCCCGGTCGATGGCCGACTTGTGCTTGGCGAACGCGCGGTCGTCGATGACCGCACCCATGAAGTGCGACAGGTCGGTGACCGGACCCATGGACAGGCCGTTGGTGATCGTGACCAGGTCGTCCTTGATGACCTTCCACAGCGACCGCGGGACGTAGGCGCGGGAGGCCGCCGAGCACTTCTGGCCCTGGTACTCGAAGGCACCGCGGATCATCGCGGTCCGCAGCACGTCCGGGTCGGCGCTGGGGTGGGCGAGGATGAAGTCCTTGCCGCCGGTCTCGCCGACGATGCGCGGGTAGTGCCGGTAGCCCGGCAGCCGCTCACCGATCTCGCGCCAGAGCTCCTGGAAGACCCGCGTCGACCCGGTGAAGTGCAGGCCGGCGAACTCGGGGTGCGAGAGGACCGTCGGGCTCAGCGCCGGGCCGTGCCCGGTGACCATGTTGATGACGCCCGGGGGCATCCCCGCCTCCTCGAGCAGCTCCATGAGCAGCGAGGCGGCGAACTGCTGGGTGTGGCTCGGCTTCCAGACGACGGTGTTGCCCATGAGGGCCGGAGCGGTCGAGAGGTTGCCGGCGATGGCGGTGAAGTTGAAGGGGGTCACCGCATAGACGAAGCCCTCGAGCGAGCGGTAGTCGGTGCGGTTCCAGATGCCGCGCGAGTTGGCCGGCGGCTGCTCGGCCAGGATCTGGCGGGCGAAGTGGACATTGAAGCGCCAGAAGTCGATGAGCTCGCACGCGCTGTCGATCTCGGCCTGGTATGCCGTCTTGCTCTGTCCCAGCATCGTCGCGGCGTTGATCCGGGCTCGCCACGGCCCCGCGAGCAGGTCGGCGGCCTTGAGCAGGATCGCTGCACGGTCGTCGAAGGAGAGGTCGCGCCAGGCGGGTGCGGCGGCCATGGCCGCGTCGATCGCGGCGCCGGCCTCGGCCTTGGTGCCATCGCGCAGGGTCCCCAGGACCTTGCGGTGGGCGTGCGGCTGGACGACCTTGACCGCCTTGCCCTTCCCGCGGACGCGCTTGCCGGCGATGACGTGGTCGAGCTCCACCGGCCCGCCGGTGCCCAGCTCGGCCAGGGCAATCTCGAGGCGGGCCCGCTCAGGGCTCCCCGGTGCGTAGTCGAGGACCGGCTCGTTGATCGGGGCGGGCACGTGGGTGACGGCGTCCATGGAAGGGTTGCTCCTGCTCGTCGTTGAGATGGGGTTCCCCCATCGTGTCATGCGCCGAGGAAACGCACGACTGGCCCGCTGCGGACCACGAGCCCGTGACCGGCGCGAGCCCTGCACCTCACCCGCGCGGACGGCATACCGGTCCGTGGCCGGGCGCCGACCGCACCGCCGGTCAGGGGGAGAGCAGCGCCCGCACCTGGTCGAGCTCGGTGACGTCGTACCAGAGCAGGTCGCCCAGTCCCGAGCCCGGCGCCTCGTCCACGTGGAGGCTGACGACCCGCTTCAGCGGGACCGACGTCACCAGGGTCACGGCGGTCGGCTCGGCGGCGGGTGTCGGCGCGAGGGCCGCGGTGTCGACATCGGCGGACACGACGACGCGTCGTCGGTCACCGGCGACCTCGGCGGCGCGCTCCGCGGCTGCGACCCACGCGAGGTGCTCCACCTGCTCCGAGGCACCCGGTGCGACGGCGATCCCGGACGTCACCGGCAGCGACCGCGTGGCGGCCAGGGCGTCGAGGTCGTCGAGGGTGGCGGGGAGGTAGGCCCGCGCCAGCGGCATCAGGTGGCCCGCCGTCGTGCGCGCGGGGCCTCGAGCAGCTCCTGGAGGGCATCGGCGATCCCATGGCCCAGGACATCGAGGTCCGGGAAGGCTTCGCGGTCGGCATACAGGCCGTAGTAGACGCCCCCGTCGTAGGACGTCAGCCCGATCGAGAGGGCCTGCCCGGGACTGAGCGGCATGACCGGGTAGGTCGCCACCATCGGTGCGCCCGCGGCATACAGGGGTCGTTGGGGGCCCGGGACGTTGGTGATGGCGACGTTGTAGAGGCGACGGGAGAGGGCGCCGGCGAGGCGGGCCCCCATCGAGTGCATCGTCGGCGGGGCGAACCCACCCAGGCTGGCGAGGGCGTCGGCGCTCACGGCGCGACCCCCCTCGACCTGCTGGCGCATCGCGAAGGCGATCTGGTGCAGGCGCATGGCGGCCCGGGCCTCTCCCACGGGGAGGTCGACGAAGCAGGCGGTGAGCTCCTTGCCGGGCGCATCGTCGGCCTCGCCGTGGACCCGCACCGGGACCATGGCGCTGATCGTCGTGGCACCGTGGACGGCTTCCCCGCGCGTGAGCAGCCAGGACCGGAAGGCGCCGGTGATCGTCGCCAGGACCACGTCGTTGACCGTCACCTCATCGGCGAAGGCACCCTTGGTCAGGCGGGCCCGCACGCGCCGGTGGTCCTCGAGGTCGAGCCCGATCATGACGTACCGCCGGGCTCGGCCGACCTTGGCGTTGAGCGGGCTGTCCGGCGTGGAGCGGGACGCCCGCACGACGGTCGAGAGCACCTCGCCGGCCACGTGGGTGACCCGCTCGGCGGCCGCCTTGACGTCCGAGACGCCGCTGCGCACGGTGTCGACGATCTGGGCCGGCCCCCGCACCGAGTCGGCGATGGCGCCGACGAGGAGCTCGGTCGAGGTCGGCTCCTTCATCGGTCGCCAGAGCGACTGATGGGCCAGTTCCGCGTCCTGCGCGCTGTCGAGGATCACCTGGCCGATGTCCACCGTGTTGTAGCCGTCGACGAGGGCGTGATGGGTCTTGGTCAGGATGGCGAAGCGGTCGTGCTCCAGGCCTTCGACGAGGTAGACCTCCCAGAGCGGACGGTGCCGGTCGAGCGGGCGCGGCATGATGCGCGCGACGAGCTCCTCGAGCTGGGCGTCGGTGCCCGGACGCGGCAGGGCCGACCGGCGCACGTGGTAGCCGATGTCGAAGTGCTCGTCGTCGACCCAGACCGGGTTGGCGATGCCACCCGGGACCGAGCGGACGCGGCGCCGGTAGCGAGGGACGAAGGCCAGCCGTTGGGCGATGAGCCCGACCATGGCCTCGTAGTCGAAGCCGCCGGGCGGCGAGTCGAAGACCATGACGGAGCCGACGTGCATCGGGGTCACGGCGTCCTCGAGCGCGAGGAAGGACGCGTCGAGGGAGGTCAGGCGTTCAGGCACGGGGTCATCGTCTCAGACGCCGCGCCGCCTCCGGCTGCGCCCGGACGTGGCGCGTGACACGTGCCCGGGCGCGACCTGGGCCAGGACAGACCGGAGCTCCCGGACCAGGGCGCTCTGGGGGGCGACCTCCCGCAGCGTGCGCCCCTCCCAGAGGGCGAGGTCGCACTCGGCCGGTGACCATGGGAGGAAGAGCAGGTCGGTCAGTCCCGAGAAGCGGCCGAGCACCTCGGCGATGGCCCGCTCCGGGCCGGGCCCGTCGACGGCCTTGCGCACCTTGTTCACCACGACCGTCCGGGGAGCCGTGGAGCGGGTGGCCAGGTCCTCGGAGGCCCGGGCCAGTCGTTGCAGGCCGACCGGGTCGGCGGCACCGACGAGCAGGACATGGTCGGCCGCCTCGAGGACGGTCAGGGTGGCCGCATTGCGTCGCGGCGCGACCGTGTCATAGCTCAGCTCCTCGTCGTCCTCGACGGCGAAGCCACAGTCGACGATGACGACCTCGGCGACGAGGCGGGCGACCCTGAGCAGGTCCTCGACGGCGGCAGCACGTGCCTCGGGCCAGCGGTCGGCGCGGGGCAGGCCGGTGAGCACGCGCAGGTGGGGTGCGACCTCGGGGGCGATCCGCGCCAGGGAGAGCGCGTCCAGCGCCGCCTGCTCGGAGAGCCGGGCTGCGGCCGCGAGCCCGGGTGCCTCGTCGATCAGCCCGAGCACCTGGCCCACGCTCGCACCCCAGGTGTCCGCGTCGATGACGAGCACGTTGGTCTCGTCCGCGGCGAGCTCCGCGGCGATGGCGATGGCCAGGGTGGTGCGGCCGGGAGAGCCCAGAGGTCCCCACACCGCGACGACCCGTCCCGAGCGGTCCTCGAGGATGGCGTCCTGGTCACGGACTCCCGGTGCACCCTCACCGCTCGGACCGTGGCCTCCTTCCAGTCGGGAATCGCGAGTGGCGAGTGGTCGGGCCCCCGGCTCGACGGACCGCCCATCGCTTGGTCCGGCGACGCCCTGGGCGTCCGCGCCCGCTGGCCACGCCCCCGGCCCCGGTGCGTCGGCGCCCGGGTCGCCGACGCGACTCGCGGCTGCCACCGGGTCCAGTCCGTCCGCGACGAGTGCTCCCGCGAGGTCCTCCGGGGCGGTGTCCGGGTGGATGATCGTGCTGATCCCCCACTGCCGCAGCGTGCGCTCGCCGACCTCGTCGGCCCGCTCGCACATGCCGATGACGCGCACTCCGTGACCGGCGAGCGTGCGCAGCACCTCCCGGTCGATCCCCCGGAAGGTCGCGGAGACGACTGCCAGCTCGGCCGCCCCGGCCGCCGCCACCGAGACGAGCTCGGGGACGTCGGCGCAGCGGCGCACCACCCGCACCTGTCGCGCCACCTCCAGGGCGGCGACGAGATCGGCCTCGTGCCGTGGGTCGACGGCCGTGAGCAGGCCGGGGGTCATGATCCCTGACGAGGCGCGCCCGGAGCGGCCACGAGGGTGATGCGGGAACCCAGGTCGATGTCGGCGATGAGGGCCTGCACCTTGTCCACCGGCACGACGAGCTGGACCGGCCGCTGGCTGACGACGCCGCCCAGCACCGAGCTGGCGTCGGGCAGGGCCGCCACCGTCGCGCCCTCGAGCACCTGCTCCGGCCCGCCGTAGGCCGGGCGTCCTCCGACGGAGGCACCCCCCGTCGGACGGTTGACGAAGACATCGACGATCGAGCCGACCTCCAGCATGGACGCCGACGTGGTGTCCACCTGCAGGGCGACGACCTGGGTGCGCACCTGGTCGCGCGTGCCGGTCGCCGCCAGCGGGATCAGCTCGCCGTCCCCCACGGCGCGCAGGACGTGCAGGTCCGGCGGCAGGTCGGACGCGGCGGAGAGGTAGCGCTCGTCCGCCTCTCCCAGCAGGACGTCGACACGCCGCACGTCCTGGGCCGACACGGCCTCGCCCGGCACGAGCGCGCGCTGCGCGGCATACACCGGCACGGTGCGGTCGGCGCGGCTGACGACCCAGCCACCGAGCGCCGTGCTGAGCAGCACGAGCAGCAGTCCGACGAGGAGTCGCCGGTCCCGCCACGACGGTCGGCGCAGCCGCTGCGCCTGCGGAGTGGCCAAGTCGATCCCGCTCACGTGTCCCCCGATCCTCCCGATGCCTGGTGCGTCGCCGATTGTGCCCGAGCAGGGGCTGCGCGTCGCGGCGAGAGATGGAGCCTGTGGACAACGGCGTCCGAGCGCCGACCCTGTGGATGGTCGCCGGAGCCCATGCGGCAAGTGGCAAACTGGTCGGGTGACCCGCCGCTTCATCCCGCTGACCGAGGTGTCCGAGATCCTCGACATCTCTGCCGACCAGGCCTACGCCCTGGTGCGCAGCGGCGACCTGCCGGCCATCAAGGTCGGCGGCCGGGGCCAGTGGCGGGTGGAGACGGTCGAGCTCGAGGCCTACATCGCGCGGATGTACGCCCGCACCCGTGAGCTCGTCGCCGGGGACCGCACCCTCACGGACTGAGGCCTCGGGTCAGCGCCGCCTGACCATCGCCACCGCCGCGAAGGGCACGACGACCCGACCCGCCACGTTCCCCTGCCGGCGGGGCACGTCCAGGGCATGCTCGGCGAGCTCGAAGGCATCGGAGAGCACGACGTCGATGGTCCCGATCCGGCGGGTGCCGGCACGGTCCACCACCTCCACCGCCGAGCGATCACGCGCCAGGGCACGCAGGACCGAGCCCCAGCCAAAGCGGCGCGCAGTCGTCGCCTCGCGGGATCGGGCCACCAGCCCGTGGATCGCCAACACGCTGCTGAGGCTCACGAGCACCTCCGCGCCTGTGGCGAGCTCGATCAGCACCCAGTCGGCTCCGTGGTCCGCGACCCGTCCGGTGAGCCGCTGGCCGGCCGCCACTTCAAGACTCAGCTCGGCCTGGCCCTGCGCGGCGATCCGGTCCGTCCAGCTGACGAGGGCCCTCTCGCGCCGGGTGCGCTCGGCCACCTCGGCCTCGACGTCCCGTCTCTCCTCGGCGGCGAACTGGGCTTCCAGGTCGTCGAAGAGTCGCTCCCAACGTGAGGCAGGCATGCCCTCACCTAAGCAGATGGCCGCAGCGGTTGCGCGGACCATCGGCATCCTCTAGCGTCTTTTCCATGCAAACCACCTCAAATCGGTCCAAAGGCGGGTCAATGACGCCTCGGCCCATCGCTGAGCCGGGAACCCACGGCACCCGGGGCGCGCGCGGGCGGAACCTCGTCGCGCTCGCCGTGGCACTCGGCCTCGGGCTGGTCGCTCTGGTCCGGCTCGGTCACTGGTGCCGAGCGCTGTGGGCCGACACGCTCGCCCCCGGTCCGGCCAGCCCTTCCGAGCTCCTCATGACGCTCACCGCGTCGGCGGCGGCCGTGGTCGGCCTCTGGCTCTGGCTGGGGATGCTCGCCGCTGCCGCTGCCACGCTGCCCGGCGCGCTCGGACGCGGCGCGGCACGCGCCCTGGCCCCGGTGACCCCGCGCGTGGCGCGCGCTCTGGTCGGCATGGTCCTCGGCCTGGGGATTGCCGGCGGGACGGCCGGCACGGCGGTGGCCCAGGAGGCACCCGTCGTGTCGGCGTCGGCGGGCTGGGGACCGACCTCGGCGAGTCCGGCCACTCCCGCATCGGAGGTGGCGGAGACGGCTGGCGCCCAGACGTCATCCTCGCCGAGCGCTCCGCACTCCTCCGCGGTGCCCATGTCGACGCCATCACCGACGTCGACGCCGCCACTGGCGTCGACGCCGTCGCTCCCCACGGGGACCAACCCGGGGGGTGTCGCCTCGACCGGCGCCTCCGAGGGCAGCGAGGGCAGCGTCACGGGCGCCGCCTCCCGTCCACTGGCGCCCGAGGCAGGATGGCGCGCCACTCGGCCCGCGGTCCGCCCGAGCCCCTCCCCCGACACCAGGGCGGCACTCGGTGCCACGAGTGCGGGTCAGGCGACCGCGGTCGACCAGGAGGTGGTGGTCCGGGCCGGCGACTCGCTCTGGTCCATCGCGGCTCGCCACCTCGGCGCGGACGCCTCGGATGCCGAGATCGCCGCCGCCTGGCCGCGCTGGTACGCGTCCAACACCGACGTCATCGGCGCCGACCCGTCCCTGATCCTCCCCGGCCAGGCCCTGCGCGTGCCGACGGCGGGAGGCGCGTCATGACGACCGCTGCGCTCTCGCCGCTGCAGGTCGTGGTGGCAGCCTCCGGCCGACCGGCCGCAGTCTCGCTGGACGAGGCGATCGAGAAGTCCCGGCGGGACCGCGGCGACGACGGTCCGTTCGTCCAGGGAGCCCTGGCCCTGGAGCTGGTGCCCGACGAGCAGTTGTTCGGCTGCCAGGCCACGTCGACCTCCGACCTGCCCGACGCACGGGAGTGGGCCCATCGGCTGGGGCTGGCCATCGCGGAGATCGTCGTGGGGCTGCGTCCACCCACCCAGGTGGTGCGTTGGACCACGCCCGAGGTGTATGCCGTGCTCGCGCGTCGCGCGCTCGTGGTCACCCGACGCGCTGCCACCCCCGCGCTCGCTGCCCAGCCGGGGCGGCCGGGCGTGCCCTCGGCACGTTCCCGCCCCCGGATCCTCGTGCGCCGGGTCCACGTGTGCCTTCCCGCCGATGGCGTGGCCGAGGCCGCCGTCGTCCTCCAGGACGGCCCCCGGGTCCGCGCCATGGCGCTGCGGCTCGGCGGCTACGACGGCCGCTGGCGGGTGGAAGCACTCCAGATCGGCTGACCGGGGCGCCCGCCCGTGGTGCTCAGCTGTCCCGGAGGCCGTGGCACATCTTGAACTTCTTGCCCGACCCGCAGGGGCAGGGCGCGTTCTTCGGGGTGCCGTTGAGCTGGGCTCGGGTGAGCTGGGTCTCCCGCGCGGAGGACCCGGCGCGCTCGTCCCGCTCCTCGGTGCCACCGGTCTCGCTCGGCGCCGAGTAGTGCAGGTTGCGGGCGCGAGGCGCCTCGATGCCCACACCGGAGACCGCCACCTGGGGACGCTCCTCCTCGACGGCCCCGCCGTCGTGGGCAGCCTCGCCACCGGCTGCAGCGCCGGCAACCGCCTCGTCGGCCGGGGCGATCGCCTCGGTGCTGTCCGAGGCGGAGGCCGCGGCCGGCATACCCTTGAGCATCTGCGAGACGTGCATCGGCTGCGGAGCCGCTGCGGCCTCGGACTGGCCCGGGTTGACCTGGACGTCGACGTGGAAGAGCAGGCCGACGGCCTCCTCCTTGACCGACTCGTTCATCGCCTGCCAGAGCAGGAAGCCCTCGCGCTGGTACTCCACGAGCGGGTCGCGCTGGGCCATGGCACGCAGGCCGATGCCCTCCTTGAGGTAGTCCATCTCGTAGAGGTGCTCGCGCCACTTGCGGTCCAGGACCGAGAGCATCACGCGGCGCTCCACCTCACGCATGACCTCGGCGCCGAGAGCGGCTTCGCGTGCGTCGTAGGCGTTGTGGGCGTCGGTGAGGAACTCCTCCTTGAGCGATTCCGGCGACAGTCCCGAGCGCCCCCCGGCGGCCGCGAGGACCTGCTCCTGGGTGAGCGAGACGGGGTAGAGCGCCTTGAGCGCGGTCCAGAGCTGGTCGAGGTTCCAGTCCTCGGCGAACCCCTGACCGGTCGCACCGTCGACATAGCCCTCGACGACGTCGTTGACGAAGTACCGGAGCTGCTCGTGCAGGTCCTCCCCCTCGAGCACGCGACGCCGCTCGGCGTAGATGACGGTGCGCTGGCGGTTGAGGACGTCGTCGTACTTGAGGACGTTCTTGCGGATCTCGTAGTTCTGCGCCTCGACCTGGGTCTGGGCCGACTGGATCGACCGGGAGACCATCTTGGACTCGATCGGCTGGTCGTCGGGCAGCCCGGCGGTGTTCATGACCCGCTCGACCATGCCGGCGTTGAACAGTCGCATGAGGTGGTCGCCGAGGGAGAGGTAGAACCGCGACTCGCCCGGGTCGCCCTGACGACCGGAGCGGCCGCGGAGCTGGTTGTCGATGCGGCGGCTCTCGTGCCGCTCGGTGCCCAGGACGTAGAGGCCGCCGAGGTCCTTGACCTCGGCGTGCTCGGCCGCGACGTCCTTCTCCGCCTGCGCGAGCGCGTCGTCCCAGGCGGCTTCGTACTCCTCCGGGGTCTCCTCGGGGTCCAGGCCCTTGGCCCGCAGTGCCGCGACGGCGCGGAACTCCGGGTTGCCGCCGAGCATGATGTCGGTGCCACGACCGGCCATGTTGGTGGCGACGGTGACGGCGCCCTTGCGCCCGGCCTCGGCGACGATCGAGGCCTCGCGCTCGTGGTGCTTGGCGTTGAGCACCTCGTGGCGCACACCGCGGCGGCGCAGCTGCTCCGAGAGGTACTCCGACTTCTCCACCGACACCGTGCCGACGAGGACCGGCTGGCCCTTCTCGTGACGCGCCACGATGTCCTCGACGACCGCTTCGTACTTGGCGACCTCGGTCTTGTAGACCAGGTCCGGCTGGTCCTTGCGGATCATCGGGCGGTTGGTCGGGATCGGGACGACGTCGACCTTGTAGATGCCGTTGAGCTCGGCGGCCTCGGTCTGGGCCGTGCCCGTCATGCCGGAGAGCTTGTCGTACATGCGGAAGTAGTTCTGGAGGGTGATCGTGGCCAGGGTCTGGTTCTCGTTCTGGATCTTCACCCCCTCCTTGGCCTCGATCGCCTGGTGCATGCCGTCGTTGTAGCGGCGGCCGGCGAGCATGCGGCCGGTGTGCTCGTCGACGATGAGGACCTCGCCGTTCATCACGACGTAGTCCTTGTCGCGGTGGAAGAGCTCCTTGGCCTTGATCGCGTTGTTGAGGTACCCGATGAGCGGGGTGTTGCTCGACTCGTAGAGGTTGTCAATGCCGAGGTGGTCCTCGACCTTCTCGATGCCGTCCTCGAGGACCCCGATGGTGCGCTTCTTCTCGTCGACGGCGTAGTCGCCGCGGGGGGCGATGCCGCGCATCGGATCGCCGTCCTCGCCGCGCTCGAGCCGGGCCGCGATCCGGGCGAACTCGGTGTACCACTTCGTCGGCTGGTCGGCCGGGCCGGAGATGATCAGCGGGGTCCGGGCCTCGTCGATGAGGATCGAGTCGACCTCGTCGACGATGGCGAAATTGTGGCCGCGCTGGACCAGCTCATCGGTCGACCAGGCCATGTTGTCGCGCAGGTAGTCGAAGCCGAACTCGTTGTTGGTGCCGTAGGTGATGTCCTTGGCGTACTCCACCCGCCGCTGGTCCGGGGTCATCGACGCGAGGATGCAGCCGGTCTCCAGGCCGAGCATCCGGTGGATGCGCCCGACGAGCTCGGACTGGTACTCGGCGAGGTAGTCGTTGACGGTGACGACGTGGACGCCCTTGCCGGTGAGCGCATTGAGGTAGCTCGCGAGCGTCGCGACGAGGGTCTTGCCCTCACCGGTCTTCATCTCGGCGACCTTGCCCTGGTGCAGCGCCGCCCCACCCATGATCTGGACGTCGAAGTGCCGCTTGCCCAGCGTGCGCTTGCTCGCCTCGCGGACTGCGGCGAAGGCCTCCGGCATGATCTCGTCGAGGGTGGCCCCGTCGGCGAGCCGCTTCTTGAAGACGTCGGTCTCGGCGCGCAACTCGGCGTCGGTGAGCTTGGCGAAGTCGTCCTCGATGGCGTTGACCTGGGCCGCGACGTTCTCGAGCTTCTTGAGCGTGCGCCCTTCTCCGGCGCGCAACAGCTTCTCGACGATCTTCACCACGGGGGTTCTCTCCTGACACGGGCACCACTTCGACGGCAGCACGAGGCCACCGGGACCAACCAAGCCTACGGGGCCCAACGGCATACGCCGTTATTCGGTTCCGAGGTCCGTTGCCGTCGTGGTTGGGTGGGTCAATGACCGGTATGCCGTTCCCCGCCTGCGTGCCCGAGCTCACCGATGGCGTCGTGCGGCTGCGAGCGCACCGGGTCGAGGATGTCGACCGCATCGTCGAGCAGTGCAACGACCCGGAGTCGATCCGGTGGACCACCGTGCCCACGCCCTATGACGCGGCCATGGGACGGGAGTTCGTGGAGTCGATCGCGGCCGGCTGGACCACGCCGGCGGGCGACCGGCTCTGGGCGATCACGGCCGCGGACGACCCGGACGAGGTCTTCATGGGGACGATCGACGTCCGAGCCAAGGGTGCTGGCATCGCCTCGATCGGCTTCGGCCTGCATCCCGAGGGTCGCGGGCGCCACCTCATGGCCGGTGCCCTCCGGCTGGCGACGCAGTGGTGGTTCGACCAGGGCGGGGTCCGGATGTTCTGGCAGGCCAACCGCGGCAACTTCGCGTCGTGGCGGGTGGCGTGGGCGTGCGGGTTCACCTTCCACGGGACGGTGCCCGAGCTGCTCACGGCCCGAGACCAAGCCTTCGACGGGTGGACCGGGAGCGTGGGCCGCGGTGCCGACCTGACCCGTCCGGCAGCGCCGTGGCGGGAGTCGGTGGTCCTCGAGGCCGACGGCATCCGCCTGCGCCCTTGGCGGGACGAGGACATCGACGCGATGGAGCCGTGGGTGGGGCTGGAGCATGCCATGCCGCCGGGGGCCCAGCCGACACCCGAGACCTTCCCCGACTGGCTGCTGCGGCGCCGGGAGCGGATGTCTCAGGGTCAGTCGACGCACTGGTGCATCGCCGACGCCGAGAGCGACCGGGCGATGGGGGACGCCGTCCTCATCGACAAGGACCAGGAGGAGGGCACGGCCGAGCTCGGCTACCTCCTGCTGCCCTCGGCTCGTGGTCGGGGTGCGGCGACGATCGCCGGTCGGCTCGTCCTGGAGCACGCCTTCGCTCCGGAGGGCGAGGGCGGGCGGGGGCTGCGCAAGCTGGTGGCGCTGACCGTCGGCGACAACCAGGCGAGCGCGGGCGTGCTCGAGCGGCTGGGCTTCACGCCGTGGGGGCGCGAGCCGGCGTTCTGCGCACGGTCGGACGGCTCGCTCGACGACGCCCGCCACTGGGCTCTCCTCACCCCCGATTCGAGGTAAAACCGCCGGACATCGTCGGCGGTTTTACCTCGAATCGGCAGGAGGTGCGAGGGTGAGCCAGCGCGCCATGAGGTCGAGCTCGGCGTCGAGCTCGGCACGGTCGCCCGCTCCCCCGCGCCCGGGCTCCCACGTCAGCCGCTGCACGCGCAGCACCCCGGCCGCACGATCGGCCTTGAGGTCCACCCGCCCGACGAGCTCGTCGCCGAGGAGGAAGGGCAGGACGTAGTAGCCGTGGACCCGTTTGGCCGCCGGGGTGTAGATCTCGAGCCGGTAGTCGAACTCGAAGAGCGCCCGCACCCGATCACGCGTCCAGATCAGGGAGTCGAACGGGCTGAGCAGCGCGCGTGCCGAGACCCGTCGAGGCCGTCGTGCGTCCCGGTGCACGTATGCCGTCCGCCGCCATCCCTCCACCCGCACCTCCCGCAGCACTCCCCTGTCCACCAGGGTCGCGAGCGCCGGACGCGCCTGCTCGGGCCGCAGCCGCGCGTAGTCGCGGAAGCACTGCTCGGTGCCGATGCCGTGGGCCCGGGCGCCGAGCTCGATCAAGGTGAGGAACTGCTCGGCCTCGGGGATTCGCTCGGTGACCACCCAACGGTCCGCCGGGGAGAGCGCGCGGTGCGGCACGGCATACCGGCGCTCGAACTGGCTGGTCCGCCCGGCGGAGGTGACCTCACCGGCCCAGAAGAGGTGCTCGAGGGCGCGCTTGACGACCGACCAGTTCCACCCCCACTCGACGCGGGCGCGGTCGTGGTCGTGGGCGATGAGGGCCTCGAGGTCGCGCGCGGTGACCGGCCCGCGGGTGGCGACCTCGGCGAGCACCGCGGCGACGACGTCGGGGTGCTGGCGGGCCACGCTCTGCATCCCGCCCCACGCCTCGGTCGCGGCCCGGTCCCGCCGGAACTGGAAGCTCGGCCAGAGCGCGACCGGGACCAGGCTCGCCTCGTGGGCCCAGTACTCGAGGACCCGGCGCGGCGGACGGTCACGCAGCGCGTCGAGGAGGGCGGGGTCGTAGGGCCCCAAGCGGGAGAAGAACGGGAGGTACTGGCTGCGGGCGAGGACATTGACGCTGTCGATCTGCACGAGGCCGACGGTCTCGAGCACCCGGCGCACGTCCCTGGCCGTGACCTGACCGCTCGGCGGGCGCGGGCGCGCGAACCCCTGGGCGGCGAGGGCGATCCGGCGCGCGAGCGGCCGGCTGATCACCTCGGGTCCGGGGTCAGTCATCGACCTCGTCGAGCAGGTTCCTCCGCATGGCGTACATCGCGGCCTCGACCCGGCTGTGGAGCTGGAGCTTCTCGAGGATGTTGCGGACGTGGTTCTTCACGGTGTTCTCGGAGATGAAGAGCTCCTTGGCGATCTCCTTGTTCGCGCACCCGCGCGCGACCAGGCGGAGCACCTCGAGCTCGCGGTCGGTCAGGTGCGGCCCGGCGGTCGCCGGCTGGGCCCGCCGCGAGAGACGGCCGAACTCGGCAATGAGCTGGGCGGCCAGGCTCGGCGGGATCATCGAGTGGCCCGCGTGGACAGCACGCAGGGCCGATGCCACCTCTTCGGCCGGCTGGTCCTTGAGGAGGTAGCCACTCGCGCCCGCGCGCAACGCCTCGAAGAGGTCACCCTCGTCGTCGGACATGGTGAGCATGAGGATCTTGGTGGCGGGCACGGCCGCGGTGATCTTGCGGCAGGCGGCGATGCCGTCGAGCACGGGCATGCGGACGTCCATGAGGACGACGTCGGGTGCGAGCTCGATGGCCAGGTCCACCACCTCAGCGCCGTTGCGGGCCTCGCCGACGATCATGATGTCGTCCTCGAGGCCGATGACGACCTGCATGCCCCGGCGATAGAGGTCGTGGTCGTCGGCCACGACCACGCGCAGCACGGCACGCTCGGCCGTGGTGTCCGGGGCAGGGGTCACGCTCCGTATCGTGCCACGCGACCGGCCTGAGCGTCAGAGGCGACCGCGGGCTCGGGCGGCGACCTGCCCGAGCCCCGTCGCCCGGAGGCTCAGCCGACGGCGCTGCCCGCGGGCTCCTCGGCCTCGGCGAGGTCGAGGTGGATGACGCCATAGGACCAGCCGCGGCGGCGGTAGACCACGCTCGCCTTGCCGGTGTCGACATCCTGGAAGAGGTAGAAGTCGTGGCCGACGAGCTCCATCTCGCGCAGGGCGTCGGCCAGGCTCATCGGCCGCGACGAGTGGACCTTCTCGCGGACCTCGATGGGGCTGTCCCCGAACTCACCGCCGGCCTCGGGGTCGGACTCGTCCAGCACGGCGGCATCGGAGGCTGCGGCGGCGGCCTCCGCGGATGCCCACGTGCGGGCCGTCGCGCTGGCCACCGACTCCGGGGCGCGCCGGCCGCGCCGCTGCACCTGCTTCTTGTCGTTCTGCCGACGCAGGCGCTCGAGCAGCTTGTCGAGGGCCACGTCGAGCGCGGCGTACTTGTCGTCCTGGCAGGCCTCGGCACGCACGACCGGGCCCTTGTCGTGGCAGGTGATCTCGATGCGCTCACAGGCCTTGGCCTGGCGCCGGTTGGGCTCGTGGCTGAGCAGGACTTCGATCCGGCGGGTGCGCGGAGCAAGTTGGGTGACCTTGGCGAGCTTGTCGTTGATGTGTTGCCGGAAGCGGTCTGACACGGTGACGTGCCTGCCGGTGACGACGATGTCCACTGCGTGGTCCTCCTGTGGGATCGAGATCTGCTGCTGATCAGGCGTGCCGGGCCCGGTCTCAACGGCGGCACCACATCCTCAGGGGGGCTTCCATGACCCGACGCTAGTCGGCATTCCGGCCCCCGACAACCTCGTCCTCGTGGTGGCGGCGATGACCGCGGCGCGCACCACCAGGCCTCCCTCGGCGAGCGCTCGCGACCCCTCGACCAGCGTGGCTCCGGTCGTGACGATGTCGTCGACGAGCAGCACCCGCGCGCCAGCAGGGCACCGTGCGCCCGGGTGCAGCTGCATGGAGTCGCGCACGTTGTCGGCCCGCGCCCGGCGGTCGAGACCGGACTGGTCGCGCGTCGCGCGTCGCGGCTGGAGGGCCCGGAGGATGCGCACCCTCCCCGGCAGGGTCCGGGCTGCCAGCAGGCACAGCAGCTCGAGGGGTCGGTCGCCGCGCCGGCGCCGGCTGCGGCGGGAGGCCGGCACCGGGACGATGAGGTCCACCTCCCCCGACACGCGCATCGCCTCGGCAAGCAGTCCCGCGAGGACGGGAGCCAGGTCGCGCCGGTCCGCATCCTTGTATGCCGTGAGCAGGCCTCGCAGCGGCGCCTCCAGTCGCGCCGTGGCCACGGTCGGCGGCAGCCCGACAGGGCAGGGATCCGGGCGCACGAGGCGGGCACCCCCGGGGTGGCGGGTCGCGAGCACGGCCACCGAGCAGGGTGGGCACAGCGGGCCACCCGGGCCGCCACACGCGGCGCAGCGGCGCGGGAGAACCGTCTCGACGAGGGCTGCGACATCGCCCCATGCCGCGGTGAGCACCATGCCGCCATCCTCGACCGCCGAGGGCGATGGGTACCCATGAGTGGGTCACGCCTGTGGACGACACACCCCCACCGAACGCCCATGTGGACGGGACGGCATACGGGCCCTGGGGCCCCGAGCGCGTCCGGACGGGCTCAGCGTCCGGGGACGAGGACCTCGCTGCCCGACCCAGCGGCCAGCCAGAGCCGCCCCGAACGCACGAGGACGCGCCCGTCAGCGGTGCGGACGATGAGCCGGCGGATGTCGCCGCTGCTCGTCACGGCGATCGCTCCCGGCACGGCTGCGAGCTCGACGCTGGTGCCATCGAGGGAGAGCGCCACCGGCCGCGCCGACGCGCCGCCGGGGTCGGCGAGGGTCACCACGGTCGTCAGGTCGACCCAGACCAGCCCGCTCGCCGCGGGCACCCCTTCGCCGAGGGTGACAGCATCCGCGAGCGCCGTCGGGAGGCCCCCGGGTCCGCGGACCACACCGGCCACCTGCACGATGGGCACGCCACCGTCGGTGGAGATGATCGCCGCGCGCTCGCCGTCGGGGCTCACCCGGACCGCGAGGACGGTGCGACCGGCCAGCCAGTGCGCGACGACCGGCTGGGCGACGACCGGTCCGGCGCCCGAGGCCGTGGCCCCGGCGGCGGGCGGAACGGCGTGGAGCGAGGCGCCGGAGCTCGGTGCCGAGCCCACCCACAGGTGGCCGCGGACGTCGAACGTGGGGTCGCTGAGCGCTCCCGCACCCGGGCCGATGTCCTGACGGGTCGCTCCGACCCAGCGCACGAGGGTCGCCCGATCCGCCGACACCCCGGCGAGGTTGCGCCCGTCGACCGACACGGCCAGGCCCGTCACGCCGGCGGGGAGGGCCGGCAGGTCGGTCCGGGGTGGATCGGTGACCTGCGGGTCGAGCCCGGTGAGGGGGGCGTTGACGTCGAGCGCGCTCAGGCGCTCGCCCTGGCGCACCAACGGTTCGGCGTCGAGCGCGCTCACCGACGAGGTGAAGCCGACCTGGGCCGGATCGCGGACCGGGGCCGTGGCTCCCGGGGGGTCGATGGGTGACCCGTCGACCTGGAGGGCGACCGAGGCCACCGACGGGTCCTGGGTCAGGGTCGCGACGAACTGCGCCCACAGGTTCTGGCGGATCGTCTGGTCCGCCGTGGGACGGGCGCTGAGCTCGACGGTGGCCACGCCGTCGACCGTGGACACCGAGTCCGCCGCCAGTCGTGCCCCCGGCGGCACCGCGGTGGTCGCCACGCCGGCGAGGTCGGCGGGCACCGGGGCCAGCTGGGCCTGCGCCAGGCGCGAGGTGAGGTGGTCCAGCGGGAACCAGCGCAGGTCCCGGATGAGGGTGCGGCGGTCGGTCGCGACGTAGTGGACGGCATACGGCTGGAAGAGACGACGCAGGTCAGCGGCTGAGATCCACCTGGCGAACCCGTCGGGCAGGGAGGCGATGCGCCACTCCTCGTCCACCCGGGCGAAGTGGAGCTGGGTCGTCTCGATCGTCCCCGCGGGGGCCGCGAGGTAGCGACCCTCGGAGGTGATGCGGGCGACCACGGGGGCCGAGATCACGGCCGTCGCCTCGTCGGGCATCTGGACCTGGAGCTCGGACTCGGCCGAGAAGACGAGGACGTCGCCGTCGGGCTCCCAGCCCTTGGCGGCGTCCGGGGTGAGGAACTCACGGGCCGTGTCGTAGTCGCCGTCGCTGGCGGCCCCTGACCTGAGGAACCCCCGGACGATCTGCTCCGGGGTCGCGCTCATCACCGGTCCGGGGAAGAACACCCGTACTCGCGGCACCTCGGCGCCGCCGATCTCCAGGCCGGACTCCACCGGCGAGGTGCCCCCGAAGCCGGAGCAGCCGGCCAGGGCGGTGAGTGCTGCGACCGCGGCCAGCGCTCGCCCCCGGCGGACCGCGTGCCGCCCTCGACGGATCACGCGCCGACCCCGTCGGCGATCACCGCGACCTCGGCGCCGACCTCCAGGGGCAACGGTGATCCCTCGAGGGCCGCGCCGGCGAGGCGAGGCAGGGTCAGGCGGAACCGGGAGCCGGCGCCCGGCTTGCCCCAGGCCTGGAGCCATCCGTTGTGCAGGCGGGCGTCCTCGAGGGCGATGGCCAGGCCGAGCCCGGTGCCACCGGTGGTGCGCGCCCGGGCCGGGTCGGCCCGCCAGAACCGGTTGAAGACCAAGGAGGCCTCGCCGGGACGAAGTCCGACACCGTGATCGGCCACGACCACCGCGACGGCACCCTCGTCGGTGCGCACGGAGACCTCGACCGGGCGGCCCTCGCCGTGCTCGATCGCGTTGACCACGAGGTTGCGCAGGATGCGTTCGACCCGGCGCTCGTCGACCTCGGCCTCGCACGAGGTCTCTGGCAGGTCGAGCACCACCTCGCTGCCGCGGCGCAAGGCCAGCGGACGGGCCGCCTCCACCACGGTCGCCACCGTCGAGCGCAGGTCGACCGGCTCGAGGTCCAGGGCCGCCGCTCCGGCGTCGAAGCGGCTGATCTCCAGCAGGTCGGCCAGCAGGGACTCGAAGCGGTCGAGCTCCCCCTGGAGCAGCTCGGCGGACCGGGCCACGCTCGGGGTGAAGTCCTCACGCGACTCGTGGATCAGGTCGACAGCCATCCGAATCGTCGTCAGGGGCGTGCGCAGCTCGTGGGAGACGTCGGAGACGAAGCGCTGCTGGACCCGCGAGAGGCCCTCGAGCTGACGGATCTGGCTCTGCAGCGAGTCGGCCATGCCGTTGAACGAGGTCGCCAGCAGCGCGAGGTCGTCCTCGCCGTGCGAGGCCATGCGTTCGTTGAGCTTGCCGCTGGAGAGGCGCTCGGCCACGGCCGCAGCCCGACGGACGGGGGTGACGACCTGGCGGGTGACGACCCAGGCGACGGCGCCGACGAGCACCGAGAGGATGAGGCCGGCGATGAGGAAGGCCTTCTGGATGAAGGCCATGGTGGCCTGCTCCCGGTTCATCGGGTAGATGAAGTACAGGTCGTAGGCGCCCGCGGAGGGCACCTGCACCTGGCTGCCCACCATGACGGCCGGGACGCGTTCGCTGTCGATGATGACGTCGCTGACCTGCACCTGCTGGGTCGAGGGGTGCGCGCTGACCGCCTCCTTCAGCTCGCTGCGCACCGAGGAGAGCCCCAGGGTGCCGGACTCGACGGTGGCCAGGACGGTCGCGTTCGTGTTCTCGATGCCGCGCGCCATGATGACGTAGCGCGTCGGGTCGGGGTCCGAGGGCTTGAGTCCGGCCAGGATGTCTCCGGCAGCGATGTTGAGGTCCGCGACCGTGCGGGACGTCGTCGACTCCCACCGCGCCTGCGCCACCCGCGTCAGGGCCCGTGCGTCATACGTGCTCGTCGTGACCTTCTGCTCGGTCAGGCCCCTTGAGATCTCGTCGTAGAGATAGGCCCCGAGGAGGCCGACGGTGAGGACACCCAGGAGCACGGTGGTGCTGACCACCCGCAGCTGCAGCGACTGGCGCCACGTGCGACGGGCCCGACGCAGCAGGTCCATGGCGACCGCGGCCGGCCCGTTCGTGCTGGCGGCCTGCGCCTGCTCGGGCATGGTCAGGCCGGGCCGGCCTTGTAGCCGACGCCGCGGACCGTCACGACGATCTCCGGCCGCTCCGGGTCGATCTCGACCTTGGAGCGCAGCCGCTGGACGTGGACATTGACCAGTCGGGTGTCACCGGCGTGGCGGTAGCCCCAGACCTGCTCGAGGAGCACCTCGCGGGTGAACACCTGCCAGGGCTTGCGGGCCAGGGCGACGAGGAGGTCGAACTCCAGCGGGGTCAGGCCCAGGGTCTGGCTGCCCCTCTTCACCGAGTGCCCGGCGACGTCGATGGTCAGGTCGCCGATGGTGAGGCGCTCCTGGTCGGGCTCGTCACCGCGGCGCAGGCGCGCGCGGACCCGGGCCATGAGCTCCTGGGGCTTGAACGGCTTGACGACGTAGTCATCCGCCCCGGACTCGAGACCGACGACGACGTCGACGGTGTCGGTCTTGGCCGTGAGCATGACGATCGGCACACCGGACTCGGCACGAATCCGGCGGCACACCTCCAGGCCGTCGATCCCCGGCAGCATGACGTCCAGCAGAACCACGTCCGGGCGTGACTCGCGGAAGGCCGCGACCGCGGCGGAGCCGTCGGCGACATGGGTGACCTCGAGCCCCTCGTTGCGCAGGACGATGCCGAGCATCTCGGCCAGCGCGAGGTCGTCGTCGACGACCAGCACCCGACCCTTCACGCGATGACCCCTTCCTCGGCGGACACCTCTGCCACGCCCACGCCATCATCACACATGGCCCGCACCCCGAGACGGTGACGCGTCGTCCTGTCCCCGAGAACCACGTATGCCGTGTGCTCACCTCCGAGGTGAGCACACGGCATACGGCGTGGCAAGTGCCGGGGCAGAACCTCAGTAGCGGTAGTGCTCCGGCTTGTAGGGGCCGGCGACGTCGACGCCGAGGTACTCCGCCTGCTCCTTGGTCAGCTCGGTGAGCTCGACACCGAGGGCCTCGAGGTGAGCGCGGGCGACCTTCTCGTCGAGGTGCTTCGGGAGGGTCTTGACCTCCGGCTTGCCCTCCTCGTCGACGTAGTCCTCGGTCTTGGTGAAGAGCTCGATCTGGGCGATCGTCTGGTTGGAGAAGGAGTTCGACATCACGAAGCTCGGGTGGCCGGTCGCGTTGCCGAGGTTCATGAGTCGACCCTCGGACAGCACGATGATCGAGTGGCCATCGGCGAAGGTCCACTCGTGCACCTGCGGCTTGATCTCGGTCTTCTCGATGCCCTCGATCTTGGCCAGGCCAGCCATGTCGATCTCGTTGTCGAAGTGGCCGATGTTGGAGACGATCGCTTTGTCCTTCATCCGCGACATGTGGTCAGCGGTGATGACGTCGAAGCAGCCGGTCGTCGTGACGAAGATGTCGCCGAACTCGGCGGCCTGATCCATCGTCGTGACCTGGAAGCCCTCCATCGCGGCCTGCAGCGCACAGATCGGGTCCACCTCGGTGACGACGACGCGGGCACCCTGCCCAGCGAGCGCAGCGGCGCAGCCCTTGCCCACGTCGCCATAGCCCGCGACCACAGCCGTCTTGCCGGCGATGAGGACGTCGGTCGCGCGGTTGAGGCCGTCGATGACCGAGTGGCGGCAGCCGTACTTGTTGTCGAACTTGGACTTGGTGACCGAGTCGTTGACGTTGATCGCCGGGAAGAGCAGATCACCGGACTTGGCGAGCTCGTAGAGACGGTGGACACCCGTCGTGGTCTCCTCCGTCACACCCTTGATCTCGGCGGCGACACGGGTCCACTTGGTCGGGTCGGCCGCCATCGTGCGCCGGACGAGCGCCTTGAAGACGCCGAACTCCTCGGAGTCCTCTTCGGTGGTGGGGGGCACCTGACCGGCCTGCTCCCACTCGCGGCCCTTGTGGACCAGCATCGTGGCGTCGCCACCGTCGTCGAGGATCATGTTGGCGCCGGCGTCACCGGGCCAGGTGAGGATGGCGTCGGTGCACTCCCAGTACTCCTCAAGGGTCTCGCCCTTCCAGGCGAAGACGGGCACGCCCTGGAGGTCCTCGACGGTGCCATTCGGACCCACGACGACGGCCGCGGCCGCCTCGTCCTGGGTGCTGTAGATATTGCAGGAGGCCCAGCGGACCTCGGCACCGAGCGCGGTGAGCGTCTCGATGAGAACGGCGGTCTGCACGGTCATGTGCAGCGAGCCGGCGATGCGGGCGCCCGCCAGGGGCTTGGACTCGCCGTACTCGGCGCGCAACGCCATCAGGCCGGGCATCTCGTGCTCGGCGAGACGGATCTGGTGGCGGCCGGCTTCGGCGAGGCCAAGGTCACGAACCTTGAAGTCGAAGGACATGCGAAACTCCTGAGGAAGGTCGGGGTGACCCGGCGCCGCCCATCTGGGCCGTTGGTGGGGCATCTCCCACGCCGGCGGGATCCATTCTAGCGGCGCGCAGCCCCGGGCCGGTCCGAGCCACAACACGCCATTACCCTTCTCGTCATGAGTGGTGGCCTCTTTGCGCTCCTGGACGACATCGCGGTCCTCGCCCGCGCGGCGGCAGCCTCGGTTGACGACGTGGCGGCAGCCGCCGGGCGCGCCAGCGCCAAGGCAGCCGGCGTCATCGTCGACGACACGGCGGTGACGCCGCGCTACGTCGACGGCCTCGACCCGGCCCGCGAGCTGCCGATCATCAAGAAGATCGCCAAGGGCTCCCTCATCAACAAGCTCGTGTTCATCCTGCCGCTGGCGCTCCTGCTCAGTCAGTTCCTTCCCGGGGCCCTGACCCCGCTCCTCATGCTGGGGGGCACCTACCTCGCGTTCGAGGGCGCCGAGAAGATCTGGGAGCGGGTGAGCGGGCACGCCGAGGGCGAGGCGTCGGAAGCGCACGAGCAGGGCCGGGTCGCCGACGAGAAGACCATCGTCAGCAGCGCCGTCCGCACCGACTTCATCCTCTCGGCCGAGATCATGGTCATCAGCCTCAACGAAGTGGCCGGCGAGCCCCTGGCCCGTCGCGCCGCCATCCTCGTGATCGTCGCCATCGCCATCACCGTCCTCGTCTACGGCGTCGTCGGACTCATCGTGAAGATGGACGACATCGGGCTGTCCCTGGCCCGGCGCGACAACCCGGCCGCCTCTCGCTTCGGTCGCGGTCTGGTCGCGGCGATGCCACGCGTGCTCAGCGTGCTCTCGACGGTCGGGATCGCGGCGATGATCTGGGTCGGCGGGCACATCCTCCTCGTCGGCTTCCACGACCTCGCGCAGACCTACGGCTGGCACGTCCTGGGCCTGCCCTACGAGTGGGTCCACCATGCCGAGGTGGCGGTCAAGGAGGCCACCGGCGCCCTGGGTGGCCTCCTCGGGTGGCTCACCAACACCGTCGGCTCGGCGGTCGTCGGGCTCCTCATCGGGGCCCTCGTCGTCGCCGTGCTGCACCTTCTCCCCCGCAAGAAGTCGGCTCCCGCCGCCGCCCACTGAGGTTTTCGTATGCCGTCCGCTCGCGGCACGCTGGCCTGGTCACCGGCCGCTGCCCACCCCGACCTGCTGGCCGACCCCGTGGCGGCAGCGGTGGCTGCCGTGCCGAGCGCGCTGGTCGCGGCCATCGACGCCACGCTCGCCGACACCGCCGCCTTCTGCGCGGCCTACGACGTCGATCCGGCGGCCTCGGCGAACTGCGTGATCGTCGCCGGGCGTCGTGGCGACCGGACGACCCACGCGGCGGTGCTCGTCCTGGCCACCCATCGGGCCGACGTCAACGGGGTCGTGCGCCGACACCTCGACGTCCGCAAGATCTCCTTCGCCCCGCACGAGGAGGCCGTCGGACGCTCCGGGATGGAGTTCGGCGGCATCACGCCCATCGGCCTCCCGGCGGACTGGCCGGTGCTCGTCGACACGGCGGTCCTCGCGGCCGGTCCGGTGGTCATCGGGAGCGGACTGCGGCGCAGCAAGCTCCTCGTCGAGGCCGCGGACCTGGCCGCCCTGCCCGGTGCCGAGGTCCTCGACCTGGCGACTCCGCTCCCCGTCCGGGACTGACCCTCCATCCAGGCCTGACCCACAACCTCCGGCCTGGCCCCCAACCTCCGGCCTGACGTCCGACGCTCGGCCTCGCCTCCGGCCCTGTCGAGATAGCGCAACACTCCCGAGAAGAGGCGGGAAACCGGGAGTGTTGCGCTATCTCGACGGAGGAAGGGTGGTCAGCGCGTGCGGGCCCGCAGGTCGGCGACGTGGGCCGATCCGGTCGGGTCGAGCCCGAGGCCCAGGGCGGCATACGTGGCCGCGTAGTCGCCCAGGGCGACGAGGGAGGCCAACCGGGCCAGGGGCGAGGCCGCGTCGGCCCGGAGCTCACGCACGCGCACGCCGCTGTCCCCCGCCGAGGCGGCGATCGCGGACGCGAGGTTCTCCCGGTCCACCTCCTCGGGGGTGAGGGCGGCCGGCGCCGCGTCCCTGAGGAGGAAGAGGGCCAGGGGCAGGGTCGCGGGGCCGTCGAGGAAGGGATCGCGGAAGATCCCGGCGCCGGCGTCCGGGGAGCCGGATGACGACGTGGCCCCTGCCGCCAAGGGCCCGTCGAAGCAGGCCACGACCTGGGCGGCATCGTCGGGCAGGGTGCCCCGCGTCGCGGGGAGTCGTGCCGTGCGCGTCAGCATCGAGGCCATCCGGCCCGCTGCGACGCCGGCGAGTGGCCCGTCGCCCAGCACGAGTGGCACCGCCTCGGAGAGGGCTAGCGCGAGCTCCTTGGCGGGGTTGACGAAGGACTCGCTGCTCGGGCGACATTCCTCGGCCCGCGCATCGAGGATGGTGGCCGTCTCCTCGAAGACCTCACTGGGCACGTCGACGATGCCCAGCCGGTCGGCGACCCGCAGGGCCGGGGTGAGCAGGGACCATAGCGCCGTTCGGGACGACGGCGTGGGCGTGGCGACGTCGACGTGCACGCCGCGAGCCCGCGCGCAGACCTCCGCGAGTGGGCTGTCCGAGGCTCCGATGGTGAGCAGCCGGGCGCCCCGTCGGGCCGCCTCGGCAGCGAGGCGGAGCGGCCCGGAGGCACGACCGGACTGCGAGACCGCGATCACCAGGTCGAGGGCACCGACCCAGCCGGGCAGCGGCCCGCCCCGTCGGGTCGTCACCGGCACCGGGCTGTGCTGCTCGGCCAGGAGCTCCAGGACCTCCGGGACGGGCGCCGAGCCACCCAGGGCGGCGACCAGGACCGAGCGGGGCCTGTCCTGGGGGCCCCAGCGCTCGATGCCGGACTCGTCGGCCGAGAGCACCGCGCGCCGGACCTGGGCGCCGGCCGTCGCGAGCATGCGGAGGGACTGGCTGCGGTCGATCGACTCGAGCTCGTCGACGCGATCGAGTCGCGCCTCGTCGATCCATGCCATGGCTCACCCCTTCCGACGACGTCGGGCTCAGGCCGGAGGACGACCCTCGTCGATGAGCAGCACCGGGATGCCGTCCTCGAAGCGATAGGCCAGGCCACAGTCCTCGCCCGTGCAGACCAGCTCCGGGCCGTCGGCACCGGCCTCGTCGCGCAGCTCCGCTCGGCACTTCGGGCAGCGCAGGATCTCGCGCAGCCAGGGCTCGATGCCGGTCATCGGCATTCTCCTCTCACGATGGCGAGCACATCATCGCGCACCCGGGCCATGGTCTCGGCGTCGGCCGCCTCGACATTGAGGCGCAGCAGCGGCTCGGTGTTCGAGGCCCGCAGGTTCAGCCACCACATCGGGTCCTCCGGGCCGCCGGCGTGGGTGAGGGTCAGCCCGTCGAGCCGGTCCTCGACCACACCGCGGTCAGCGGCCCAGGCGCGCACGGCCTCCGTCGCGGCGGCGGCGTCGGCCACGGTCGAGTTGATCTCTCCGGAGGCGGCGTACCGCGAGTACTCCGCCATCAACGCGCTCAACGGCTCCGGCTGCTCCCCGAGCGCGGCCAGGACGTGCATCGCGGCCAGCATGCCGGTGTCGGCGAACCAGAAGTCCCGGAAGTAGTAGTGCGCGCTGTGCTCTCCGCCGAAGACCGCGTCATGGCCGGCCATCTCGGCCTTGATGAACGAGTGGCCGACGCGGGTGCGCACCGGCCGCGCCCCCGCCTCCGTGATCACCTCGGGCACCTGGACCGAGGAGATGACGTTGTGGACGATCGCGACCTCGTCCCGTCCGGCGGCGCGCTCCTTGGCGACCTCGCGCCGCGCGATCATCGCCGTGATCGCGCTGGGGCTGACCGCCCCACCGCGCTCGTCGACGACAAAGCAGCGGTCGGCGTCGCCGTCGAAGGCCAGCCCGAGGTCGGCCCCGTGGGCCACCACGGCCTCCTGGAGGTCGACGAGGTTGGCCGGCTCGAGCGGGTTGGCCTCATGGTTGGGGAAGGTCCCGTCGAGCTCGAAGTAGAGCGGGATGATGGTCAGTGGCAGGGACGGCAGGCCGGCGGCCTCCCCCAGCACGGCCGGCACGGTGTGACCGCCCATGCCATTGCCTGCGTCGACGACGACGCGCAGCGGCCGGATCGCGCTCAGGTCCACCAGGGAACGCAGGAAGGCGCCGTAGTCGCCCAGAACGTCCTGGACGCGTGCGGTGCCGTCGGTGGCGACGGCCCGGAGCTCCGCGGAGCCGTCGAGCAGCTCCTGGGCCAGGTCCCGGATCTCGGCGAGCCCGCTGTCCTGGCCGACGGGGCGGGCGCCGGCGCGGCAGAGCTTGATCCCGTTGTATGCCGCAGGGTTGTGGCTCGCGGTGAACATCGCGCCCGGGCGGTCGAGGGCTCCACTGGCGTAGTAAAGGCCATCGGTGCTGGCCAGGCCGATGTGGACCACGTCCACGCCCCGCGAGTTCACGCCCTGCGCGAAGGCCCGGGAGAGCTCCGGGGAGGAGGCCCGCATGTCGTGACCGATGACGACCTCGCCGGCGCCGTCCGGGACGGCCACCACCTGGGCGAAGGCGGCCCCGAGGGCCCAGGCAACCTCGGCATCGAGTTGCTCGGGGACCAGTCCCCGCACGTCGTAGGCCTTGACGAAGTCACGAAGGGGAGGGCGGCTCACGAGCGCCAAGGCTACTTCACGCCCAGCAGCACGTGGCCGGCAGCGAGGGCTGGTGAGGACGACGCCGCCGACGCCTCCGCCGACACCTCGAGACGAGGACTCAGGAGGTGGGCTGCCCCTGGCCGGGGATGACCGTCAGGTGGCCACGGGTGCGACCGAGCACCGGCCGGGCCACCGGCATCGCCGCCGGCGCAGCCGACGGTGCCGGGGCCGGACGCGCCGCGGGACGCTCGCGGACCGCGTCGACGACGGCCAGGAGGTCGTCGGTGTCGGTGACGACGACATAGCCGTCCGGGGACAGCCGGACGATGTCCCAGCCCCGCGGCGGGGTCAGCCTCGTCGCATGGTCGGCGCACAGGTCATAGGAGTGCGGCTCGGCGTGGGTGGCCAGGGGGCCGACGACGACGGCCCGGTCGGCATACGCATAGGTCAGCGTCGCGACCGCCACCTGGGAGCAGGCGGTCTTGCTGCACCGTCGCGACACACTCACGCCCGTGACTCTAGGACACAGTGCCGGGGCCACCGGTCCGGCGCGCCGTAGGATCAGCCGCGTCCGGGACCACCGTCCGAGGGTGGAACGCACGTCCGACAGGAGTCGTCGTGGAGCAGCCGCCAGCTCCCCGCAGTGGGGCACCGGAGCGGGGCATGCGCGGGCGCCGGGACCGGCACGGCCGCGGGCGCCGCGGCCCCCTGGCCTGGCCGCCGGTGCCGGCGATGCAGAGCCGACGGGACCGGTTCGACGACCTGGTGCGTGAGGTGGCCGAGCGGGCCCGCCCCTGGCTGGGCACCCGCCATGGCGACGTCGAGTTCGCCGTCGAGGACGTCCCGCCGGACGACCCGCCGGCGTGGGAGCCCCGAGCGGCAACGCTGGGTCGGGTCGTCGGTGGCGGGCGGGTGCCACGCCGCATCGTCGTCTACCGCCGCCCCGTCGAGGCGCGTGCCGGCTCCGAGGCCGAGGTCAGCGCCCTCGTGCGTGACGTGGTGACCGAGCAGGTGGCGCTGCTGCTGGGTGTCCCGCCGGACGAGATCGTCCTCTGAGCCCTCCCCGCCTCGGGGTCGCCGGCCCACTCGGGCGGGACGCCTCAGGGCAACGCGCGAGCGGTGGTGACGGCCGCCTCGAAGGCAGCATCGGCCAGTGGTGCCACGGCGAGCAGCCGGGACGGCCCGATCCCGCGCGTGGTGAGGATCGCCCCGTGCACCGGATGCTCTGCGGGGCCCTGTCGCTGCACCCAGACACCCGTGGCCCCGCCGAGGTCGAGCACGGTGACCCGGTCGGCGGCGAGGGTGACATCGCGTCGGTCGATGGCCGACCCCGTGCGCGTGACGACGGTGACGACGCTGGTCGACCCGGTGGCCACGAGGGCGAGTCGGTGCACCGTGCCGTCCCCTGCCGACGGCAGCGGCAGCCCCGCCGCCTGCGTGATCGAGGGCGTCGAGGGCGTCCAGGCGATGTCGCCCGGGCCGGCGTCCACGCGGGCCTGGGACATCGCCGCGCCCACGATCGGGACATCCGACTCGACGGCCAGCGCGTAGGTGCCGACAGGCAGCCCGGTCAGCGGCAGGTCCAAGCTGCTCCGGCCGGCGATGGTCTGCACCCCACCGGTCAGCGGGGTCACCCCGTCACTGGAGAGCAGCCGCACGCTGGCCACGGCCGGATCCGTCCCCGGCACCCCGAGCCGCAGCAGTCCGGCCTGCTCGAGGTCCACGACCGGGATGACGAGCGAGGTCCCGGCCGTCGCCGGCACCGTGGTCTCCAGACCGGCGGGGACCGAGCCGTCGAGCCAGGCGTCGCTGAGCGCCGCCGTCACCGATCCACCGCGCACGCTCACCGACACGATGGGCGACTGGGCGGCCGGGGCCACGGCGTCGACGAGGACACTGGTGCGTCCGTGCCCGGGGACCACGATTCCCCGACCGGCATCCGAGGTGACCGGGCCGGAGCTGTCGAGGACCGAGACGTCGACGGTGACCTCGTTGGCGCCCGGGTTGGCCAGGACCAGGCGCTCCTGACGTCCCGGTGCCGCGCCGCCGGCGATCAGCTCGGCCTGGGTCATCGACGAGGTGCACGGTGCCGTCGTCAGGCCGCGCAGGTCGGCGCTGTCCGCCGCGAAGGCCTGGACGGCGCTCAGGCCCGGGGCCGCTGAGCCCGTCGCGTCGACCTGGACGGGCGTGGGCACGGCAACCGTGGTGCTGGCCTGCTCGGGTCCCGACGTTGCGGCGGCCGAGCCGACGGTGAGGTCGACCTGCCCGGGGCCCTGGGCCCCGGTGACGAGCGAGGGTGCGGCCTGCGCGTCGACCGTGAGGGACTGTGCGATGTCCGGGGCGCCCTTGAGTCCGGAGAGCTCCGGCCCGACGCAGAGCATCGAGGCTGCTCGGAGAGCGCTCTGCGGGGCGGTCGTCCCTGCGGCGGCCGGTGTCCTCAGGTCGAGGACCCCGGCGGATCCCTGGGCGAGGGTGAGTCCGGCCAGCGCCGCCAGGGTGAGCCCCACGCGCCCTGCGGGAACGACCCAGGCCTTCACGGGTGCCTCCTCGAGGCGCGGGAGCCGAACGGGATCGCCAGGAAGAGGACCACGGCCGCGAGGACCAGCTGGGCCCGGCGCAGCGGGGCGTGGGGGTCGGTGACGGCGACCGACAGTTCTCCCTCGCCCGGCGCCAGGGCGTAGGCCGGTCGACCCTCGCCGGTGGCGGGAGCGACCACCTGACCCTGCCAGGTGACGACGGCGTGCTCGGTCCACGCATCGGGCTCGGCGACGACGAGCCGCTCGCCGACGGCGACGCTGACCTCCTCGTCGGTGGCCGCGTGCTGGCCGGTCGCCGGGACGGTCGTCCCACGCTCGTCGCTGCGGAGCTCGAGCCGGGCGGGAGCGACCGGACGTTCTCCCTCGACACCCGCGGCGGCGACCCGCCAGAAGTTCCAGCCGTCCCGGGCGACGAGGCGGGTCAGGCCGTCCGCGGCGTCGAGGGCCCGCTTGAGCGCGGGGTCCGCAGCGCCGTCGAGCGCCACGACGCCCACGGCATACCGCTGGAGGCCGGTCGTGGCGTCCGGGAGCCCACTGACGAGGTCGGAGACGGCTCGCTCGAGCGGGGCGTTGGCGGAGGCCGCGGACGGCAGGCCGCGCGCGACATCGCCCACCTCGCGCCCCAGCACGGTGAACGTCGCCTCGGATCCGGCCGTCGGCCCGGCCGTGATGAAGAGGGTGCGACCGGCGAGGTCCCCGGTCGCGTGGTCGACGGCGACGGCCGGGCGAGGGTCACGCCACGGGGCGAGCTGGTCGCCCACCGTCTGCAGGACGAGGGTCGCGGCCGCCACCACCCCGGCGAGGGCAAGGAGTGCCACCGTCGCCGAGCGCACCGTCGCGGCCCGCCCTGGCCACAGCGCCGAGGTCGCCGCGCAGGCTCGCAGAGCCAGGGCGATCACGACGAGAGAGAAGGCCAGCATGGGGAGACCGACCCAGGGCGTGACGCCCGCGTCGACGCCGAGCTGGATGCGGGGCGCCGCGAACACGCCGGCGAGCGCCAGCACGCCGGCGACCGCCAGGCCGCTGGACAGTGACCGCACCCGCGGACCCGTGAGCAGCCCGATCACGGCGAGCGCCGCCAGCAGCGCGACGGGGACGAGGGTCCAGCCACCCAGCGGTCCGGGGCCGGCCGGGAGGCCGGTCCACAGGTCGACCAGGGAGGGCTCGGGCTGGCCCCACGCCGCCAGTCCGGGACCACCGAGCAGCTGGCGTGGGTCATCGCGCACGGTGAGCAGCCACGGCCCGAGGAGGAGCGGGGTGACGAGGAGGGGGACGAGGGCGCGCACCCGGGCACCGGTCGTCGGCGCGGCGAGCAGGACCAGCACCGACAGGGCCACGGTGAGCGCGAGCGTGGCCGGCGCGAACGCCCCGAGCACTCCGGCCCCGAGCGCGGTGGCCCAGGCAGCAGTCGCCGTGCCATCGGCCCGCGCGAGCAGCACCAGTCCGGCACCGACCGCCGGGAGGAGGACGTGGGCGACGACGGCGCCGACCCGACCCTCGGCATACACCTGCGCCGCCGGGCCGGCGACCGCCCACACGAGCGCGGCCGCGGCGCGGGGCCAGGGTGCCCGGGTGAGGACGCGCGCGGCGACGTAGGCCGAGGCGGTGGCGAGCAGGGGACCCAGGAGGAGGAGCACGCCGACGACGAGGCCGCCGGGTGAGGCGACCGCACCCAGGCCGGGGAGGTGCTCCACCAGCCAGGTCGGTGCGGCGAGCAACCCGAGGTGCGGCCCTCCCGGCGCCTCGGTGCCCAGGCCCGCGCCCCGCCAGCCGTCGGTCCAGGAGTGCCACAACGCCGAGGCGCTGATCGGTCCCCCGATGAGCTCTCCCCCGGTCGGGCCCCCACCCAGCCCCAGAAGGAGTCCGGTGCCCAGGCGGCGGCCGGCGGCGGCATACAGGGCGGCGACGACGAGGGTCACGAGGAGGCCGGGATGACTGAGGACCCGCATCGCGGTCGAGCGTCGGCTGCCCGCGCTCTCCCCCTCCCGCCCGACCGAGGGCACGAGTGCCTCGTGGACGTCGTCGGCGATCCGGCGGCGGAACTCGGCGCCGCTGACGAAGAGGCCGGTGAGGTCGGCCCGACGCACCGTGGCGCCGCCGCGCGTGCGCCACCACGCCAGGGGCACCCGCCACGGGTCCAGGGCGAGGACGTCGCCGAGCGCGGCCGCTGCGGCCCGTGGCCGCTTGGCCAGGGCGAGGGCGATGGCGCCGACGATCGAGCTGACGAGGACCCAGAGCGCGAGGAGCGGGGCGCCCCACCAGCTCGCGCGCGCAAGCGCAACGCGTCGACCGGCGCGGCGGCGAGCCGGCGTCGTGGCCGTCGCGAGCCCGACGCCCGCGTCGACGCGCACCGCCACGCGGGGCAGCACGAGCACGCGCCGACCCCGGCGCTGGGCGCGCCAGCCGAAGTCGAGGTCTGCTCCGACATCGCCGAAGGTCGGTTCCCAGCCGCCCAGCTCACGGATGAGGGAGGACTCGACGAGGGAGCCGACGAGTGGCACGGCGAGGACGTCGTGCCGGTCGTCGAACTGGCCCTGGTCCGGAGCGCCGTCCGCGGGGTCGTCGACGATGCGTCCGGCGCGCGTGGCCCGGATGCCCACGCTGCGCAGGCGCGCGTGGTCGGTGGCGTCGACCAGCTTGGGGGCGACGACGCCGACCGACGGGGAACGGCGGTGGGCCTCGAGCAGGCCCGCGAGGGTGTCGGCACCGGCCGTGCACCCGCTCGTGAGCACCCAGACCAGCCAGTCACCCTCGAGGGCGGTGACGGCGTGGTGGACGGCCGCACGGGGCGCGGTCGGGCCACCACGCAGCACGTGCACCTCGATGTCGCCGAGGGCGGAGGTGACGGCCTCGTCGGAGAGGCCGGGATCGGCGACGACGAGGACCCGGTCGGGGGCCGCACCCTGGGCGGCCACGGTGTCCAGGACGGCGCCCATCCCGTCGGCCGTGCCCTGGCCCACGACGACGACGCACACCCGGGTCCGGACGGGACTCAGGTGCGGCACGTGGTCGTCCACGGAGGCCAAGGTCATGGAGCGGGCAGGCGGCGCCGGCGGGGGCCGGTCAGACCGCGCGCTTCTTCAGCTTGCGGCGTTCGCGCTCGGAGAGGCCGCCCCAGATGCCGAAGCGCTCGTCATTGGCCAGGGCGTACTCGAGGCACTCGGACCGGACCTCGCAGCCGATGCAGACCTTCTTGGCCTCCCGGGTCGAGCCCCCCTTCTCCGGGAAGAAGGCCTCGGGGTCGGTCTGGGCACAGAGCGAACGCTCCTGCCACGACAGAGCCACCTCGTCCGTGACCAGAGAATCGATCACCGTCAACTCGCGCATCCGTCGCCTCCTCGACCCTGGGAAATGCCCGTCCTGCGGAACCCTCGACCGATTCCGCCCACCGCCACGCCGTGCCCCGCTGCCGTCACTGCGCGTCGGCTGACGCTGACCACCGGGTGAATCACAACAATGGAATTACACGCGTGTCTGCATGATTCGTCAAGCCGTGATCTGCTATGAGCCCTCTCGAACGCCCCTTTCCTGTCCACCGGGAGGCCGCAGCGAGCACCGTTCCGGCACTGACAGACTGGGCGCCATGCGAATCACGGCCCTGGCCGGCGGCGTCGGAGGCGCGCGCTTCCTGAACGGTCTGCTCCACCACCTCGAGGCACACGGCGAGGTGCCCGAGGTCACCGTCATCGCCAACACCGGCGACGACATCACGTTGTACGGCCTGCGGGTCAGCCCCGACGTGGACACCCTCCTCTACACCCTGGGCGGGGCGGTGTCCGAGAGCCAGGGGTGGGGCCGCGCGGACGACTCCCAGCGCGTCCAGGGCGAGCTCGCGGCCTATGGCGCGGTGCCCCAGTGGTTCACCCTGGGAGACCTCGACCTCGGGACCCACATCGTCCGCTCGCAGTGGCTCGGCCAGGGGCAGAGCCTCTCGGAGGTCACCGGCCGCCTCGCCGAGCGGTGGGGCCTGCCGGGGCGCGGGGTGCGCCTCCTGCCGATGACCGACACCCCCGTCGAGACCCACGTCGTCATCAGCGACGACGACGGGCAGCGTGCCGTCCACTTCCAGGAGTGGTGGGTGCGCCTGCGCGCCTCGGTGCCGGCCGAACGCTTCGTCGTCGCCGGCCTCGACCGCGCGGCTGCAGCGCCCGGGGTGCTCGACGCGCTCCGCACCGCGGACGTGATCCTGCTGCCGCCGAGCAACCCCGTGGTCTCGATCGGCATCATCCTGGGCGTGCCGGGCGTGCGAGATGCCTTGCGGGGCAGCGCTGCTCCCGTCGTCGGCGTCAGCCCCCTCATCGCCGGAGCCCCCGTGCGCGGCCACGCCGACGCCTGCCTCGCCGCGCTGGGCCTGCCCTCGACGACGGCCGCGGTCGCCGGCCTCTACGCGGACTTCCTCGACGGCTGGCTCGTCGACCCCGCCGATGCCGGGGTGCGGCTGGAGCGAGCCCGCGTCGAGGTGCATGCCGAGCCCCTGCTCATGACCGATGTCGCCGCGGCGTCCCGGATCGCCGGTGCGGCGCTCGAGCTGGCCGCACGGCTCTCCGGTCCGCGGTCGGCCGGCTGACAGGGCGTATGCCGTGAGCGTCCCCTTGGTCCTGAGCCCCCTGCTCGGCCTCCCCGAGGTGGTCGCCGGCGACGACCTCGCCGCCCTCCTGTCCCCCCGGCTGGCCGGTGCGGACGAGCCGGTGGTGCTCGTCGTGTCGAGCAAGGTGGTCTCCAAGGCGCTCGGCCTGACCGCGCCGGCCTCGTCCCGGGCCGCGGTCGTGGACGCCGAGACCGTGCGCGTCGTCGCCGAGCGTCGAGCCGGTGAGCGGGTCACCCGGGTCGTCGAGTCGGCCGCCGGCCCGGTCATGGCCGCCGCGGGGGTCGACGCCTCGAACGTCGGGGTGGGTGAGGTGGTGCTCACGCTGCCGCGCGACGCCGACCGCGAGGCAGCGCAGCTGCGCCGGCGGCTGCTCCACCTGCTGGGGCGCCCCGACTCCGCCCCGCTCGGGATCGTCGTCAGCGACACCGCCGGCCGGCCGTGGCGGGCGGGGTTGACCGACTTCGCCCTGGGCTCGGCCGGGGTCCTGACCCAGCTCGACCATCGCGGTGAGGCCGATGCCGACGGTCGACCGATGGTGGTGTCCGTGAGGTGCCTGGTCGACGAGCTGGCCGCGGCGGCCGACCTCGTCAAGGGCAAGAACGCCTCGGTGCCGGCCGCTCTCGTCACCGGCCTGGCCTCGGCCTGCTTCGCGGCCGACGCGCCCGGTGCCCGGTCCCTGGTGCGCACGGGCCCCTCGGACTGGTTCGCCCTCGGGCACGTCGAGGCGGTGCGCGCCGCGCTCGGCGTGCTCCCCGGGTCGGCGGACTCCGCGGACGTCGGCCTCCCTCCGGTCGGGGAGCCGGACGCCGTGATGGATCGCGTGCAGCGCGCGGTGGCCCTGGCCTGCCATGGCGAGGGCGACGACGTGACGGTGGCGGCCCACGCGGTCACCGCCGGCGCGCGCGTGGTCCTGTCCGGGGCCGACGCCTACGCGCTTGGTCGACGGGTCGCCCGCCTCGAGGTCGCCCTGTGGGCCGAGGGCCTGGCCGTCGCGGCGCTCCCTGCGCCGACGACGACGTCCGGCCGGCAGGAGCTCGCGCTGGAGATCGTCGAACGCTGACGCCCGGCAGCGCCTCAGGGCACGCGCGGGAGGTGGGTCGGCAGCGTCATCCGCGCGCCCCGCCGCGGCCGGACCCCGGCCGCCGCCGTGATGTAGACCTGCGCGCGGAACCGCTGGCCGGCATACGGGGCGAGCAGGACACGGGCCTCCTCGTCCCCACCCACCCGGCCGGTGAGGGCCCAGGTGAGGTTCTTGGCCATGTGGTAGTCCCCGAAGCTCACCGAGTCGGGGTCGCCGAGTGCACGCTGGGCCACCTCGGCCGCGGTCCACTCGCCCACGCCGGGGATCGCCCGCAGCCGGCGCAGGGCGTCCGCTCGGGGGAGGTCGGCACACTGCTCCAGGCGGCCGGCGTGCTGCGAGGCGCGGATGGCGGTGTCGGCGCGGGCCCGGTCGACGCCGGCACCGATCCACTCCCAGCTCGGGATCCGCGCCCACTCCCGGGGCGCCGGCGGCACGCGCAGGCCCAGGTCGGCCCCGGGACCCGGGGCCGGCTCACCGAACCGGCGGACGAGGCGGGTGTGGCTGCCGAAGGCCTCCTTGCCGGTGACGCGCTGCTCGATGATCGCGGGGATGAGTGACTGCAGGACGAGGCGGCTGCGCGGGATCCGCCACCCGGCGAGGCTGCGGGCCCCCATGGCCGCGAGCTCGTGGTGGGCGACGAAGCCGGAAGGATCGTCCGCGATCCCGAGCAGGTCGGGGGCGGCCTCGATCGCCCACGCCGCTCCGGGCCCCCACGCCTGGGCCAGGACCACTCCCGGCCGGGCCTGGAGACCGAGCGTCGCCGGGCCGTCGGGCGTGGACTGGCCGAACCACCAACGTCCAGCCGCCACGCGGCAGGTCGGGTCGGAGCCACCGTGGCGCAGCGACCCGACGGTCACGCCCAGGGTGAAGCCGTCGGGTGTGGCGATGGCCCGCTCGAGCACCGGGCTCATCGACGGCGGAAGGTCAGTCGCAGGATGCCATAGGCCGAGGACGACCGGGACGGGTGCTTGGCTGCCTCGGCCGCGCTGGGACGAGGAGCCCGCATGCGGGCGAGCAGGTCGCCGTCGAGGTCACCCACGAGGGTCAGGCCCAGGTCGCCGGCGCGCGCGAGGACGCCGCGGATGTCTGCCGGCGTGAGCGCCCAGTCGGGGTCGTCGGTCCCCAGGGGCAGGGTGACGACGAGGAGGCCGCCGGTGCGCAGTGCCCAGGACGCCTGGGAGAGGGTGTGGTCGATGTCCTCGGCGCCACACCCGCCCGGATGGAGGCGTGCGAGCACGTCCAGGCTGGCCAGGTCCACGTCGGGCTCGGCGCCCCGCCCGTCGGAGCGGGTGAGGTCCAGCTCCACCGGCACGAACCCGAGGGAGCGGACCCACCGGGACAGCGGACTGCGCGGACCGGACTCGTCGACGATGACCGCGTCGCGCCGGCCGTCGCGGTCACCGATGCGCAGGATCGCGGCGAGCGCCCCCAGCGCCGCCCAGGCCGCCACCGCGTCGCGACACCGCGGCAGGCCGAGCGACTGGGCCAGCTCGCGGGCCACGACGGCATCGCGGTCCGCCGTCAGGACGTCGCTGGCCCGCAGCGACTCCGGCAGGTCGGCAGGCCGCAGGACGAGCACCTCGCGGCGACGCAGGTGCGCCCGCGCCGTGTCGACGCCGGTCCGCACGGAGGTGGCGACGGCGCTCGTCCCGGCCCGGGAGGGCAGGGGCCGGCGGGGCACGGTCCGGGCGACCCCGAGCTCCCCACTGGCCAAGGCCTCGATCGCCCCGACGTAGTGCGCCCACGGGCCTGATTCATCCGGTGGGCGGACCGAGGCACGCAGCTGCGCGGCATACGCGGGGTCGGCCAGCAGGGCCAGCGCGCGACGGATCGCGTCCACGTCCCCGGGAGGGACGAGGAGTCCGTCCACGCCGTCCCAGACCTCCTCGGGGAAGGACCCGACGGCGCTGGCCAGCACCGGCAGCCCGTGCCGACGCGCGAGGCGGACCAGGTGCGAGGGGCGCGCCTGCCGGTAGGTCAGGGCGAGCACGTCGTGACGGGCGAGCAGCTCCGGCAGGCGGTCGGTGGGCACGTAGCCGCCACCGACGTCCACCCGGCCGCGCAGGACCGGGTCGGTCGCGATGAGGCCCACGCGCCGGCCGGCCTCACCCCACATCTCCCCGGCCACGGTCACGGTGACCCCCGGGACCTCGCGCGCAGCGTCGAGCAGGAGGTCGATGCCCTTGTCCTCCCGCACTGCCCCGAGAGCCAGGACGCGAGTGCGTCCGTCACCGGTCACCGGGTCGAGGATCGGACCGCCCGGCTCCTGCGGCGGAGGAAGCGCGAGCCGGTGCACATGGGCCGCTCCGAGAGCAGCCGCAGTCCGGGCTGCGGACTCGTCGTGGGTGACCACGGCGTCCGCGCGGGTCAGGAGAGCGCGGGCCAGGGCGCGGCCGGGCGCCCCGGAAGGCAGGGGCGCCGCCGGATGGGCGAGCACGAGGAGGCGCGGGCCACCGGCGTCCCCGGCCCGCGCCGCCCGCACGACGGCCAGGTGGGCGGGCAGGGCGGCGGCAGAGTCGAGGACGACGAGGATGGCGTCGACGCCGCTGAGCGACCGGCCGGCCGCCACCCACTGGTCGGGGCGCGCGAGCCGGAGCCCGGGGGCCGAGGCGACCCTGTCCTCACGGCCCGGGTGGAGGTGGGTGACGTCGTGTCCGGCCTCGGCGAGCTCGTGAGCGAGGGTGTGCACGTGGGTCCTGATGGGATCGCCAGCGGACCGCGACGGCCCGAGGACGGCCAGCCGCAGGGCTGCGGACGACGCCGACGGGTCGGTCCCGCCCGGCCCGACCGGGCGCGGCAGCTCGTTCATCATCGCGAGCCTACCTGCGCCCTCGGGGAGCCCGCGGCGATCGGGACCGGATCGGCTGGCCGGGCCGGCGACAGCCCCGGTCGGTCGAGGTCCCCGGACGTGAGACCGTGGTGGCATGACTGGCCTGGACACCGACGCGGTCCTCTCCCTCGTCCAGGACGTGGCGGCCGAGTTCGTCTCGCCCCGGTTCCGCGCCCTCGCCGAGGGCCAGGTGATGGAGAAGCGCCCGGGCGACCTCGTCACCGTCGCCGACCGCGAGGCCGAGGTGGCCCTCACGGCGGCCCTGACCAGCGCCTACCCCGACGCCGTCGTCCTCGGCGAGGAGGCCTCCGCCGCCGACAGCTCGCTGCTCGCGCGCTACCTCGCCGCCGACCATGCCTTCACCGTCGACCCTGTCGACGGGACGAAGAACTTCGTCCACGGCTCCCCCGACCACGCGGTCATGGTCTGCGAGACCCGCGCCGGCGAGGCGGTGCGTTCCTGGATCTGGCAGCCGGAGCACCAGGTGGCATGGGTGGCCGAACGCGGAGCGGGCGTGTGGCGCAACGGAACCCGCATGCACCGGCGCCCCGTCGGTGAGGGGCAGGAGCCCCGGGGGGTGACCTCCATCTGGACGCTGCGCGGGCAGGCGCTCGAGGACCTGCCGACCATGCGCCTGTCGTGGGTGTGCTGCGGCGTCGACTACCCCCGCCTCATCGAGGGCGAGTGCGACTACATCCTCTACGGTCGCAGCAACGCCTGGGACCACGCGCCCGGCACCCTCATGGTCGCCGAGGCGGGCGGGCGCTTCGGCCATCCCGACGGCAGCGCCTACACTCCGCGCTCGACCGGGCCCGGACTTGTGGTCGCCGCCGACCCCAGGACGTATGCCGTGGTGCAGCGCCGCGCGCACCTCGCCCTCCCCCCACGGTCCTGAGTCCGTCGCTGCCCGGGAGGCAGCAGCTTCCCAAGGTCACGGGCGCGCGGCGCGGGGGCTCGGTGACAGCGCATACCGTGAGGGCCATGACCCTGCCCTCCGCCGTCCTGGCCGCCATGCTCCGCGCGGATGGGACCGCCCCGCGCCTGACGACCTACGACGACACCGACTCACCCACCCGCGGTGAGCGGATCGAGCTGTCCGCAAAGGTGATCGCCAACTGGGTCGCCAAGGCCGCGAACCTGCTCCAGGACGAGTTCGACGTCAGCACCGGCACGAGCATCCGGCTGGCCCTCCCCGCCCACTGGCGCACGGCCTACTGGGCCTTGGCGGCCTGGTCGGTCGGGGCCACGGTCGTGCTCGGCAGGCCGGAGGAGGTGCCCGACCCCGACGACCTCGCACTGACCGTCACCGACGACCCGGTCCTGGCCGGGGAGCCGGACGTGGACCCGGCCGTCCTGGTCACCCTGGCCGCCCTGTCCCGCAGCGCCCCCACTCCCCCGCCGACCGGGGTCCTCGACGAGGCCAGGGAGCTGGCGACCTTCGCCGACACCTTCACGGCGTGGGACGAGGTCGGCCCCGGCGACACCGGACTGATCACTGCCACCGGCACCACGGCATACGGCGACCTCGTCCGCGCCCACGACGGCGGGCGGGTCCACCTGCTCGACCCCAGCCCGGAGGCCTTCCTGCGCACCTCCCTTGACGTCTGGGCCGCCGGCGGGTCGATCGTGCTCAGCCGCGGCCGACCCGCGCCCGACACCCTCGCCGCCCGACTGGGGACCGAGCGGGCCACCCCGGCCTGAGCGGCACCGATAGAGTCACGAGCATGGACAAAGTCGTCTCCTCAGCCGCCGATGCCGTGCGTGACATCCCCGACGGGGCCACCCTCTCGGTCGGCGGATTCGGCCTCTGCGGCATCCCGTCGGTGCTCATCGCGGCCCTCCTCGAGCAGGGCACGCGCGACCTGGAGGCGGTGTCCAACAACTGCGGCGTGGACGACTGGGGCCTGGGCCGCCTCCTCGGGGCGCGGCGCATCCGCCGGATGATCTCCTCCTACGTCGGGGAGAACAAGGAGTTCGAGCGGCAGTACCTCTCCGGCGAGCTCGAGGTCGAGCTCACTCCCCAGGGCACCCTCGCCGAGCGGCTGCGGGCGGGTGGCTCGGGCATCCCGGCCTTCTACACGATCACCGGGTCGGGCACCCAGATCGCCGAGGGCGGGCTGCCCTGGCGGTATGCCGCGGACGGCACCGTCGCGAAGGCCTCGCCGCCCAAGGAGGTCAAGTCCTTCACCGTCGGCGGGGTGACCCGCGACTACGTGCTCGAGGAGGCGATCGTCGCCGACTTCGGACTGGTGCGGGCGTGGCGCGGTGACCGCCACGGCAACCTCGTCTTCCGCAAGTCCAGCCGCAACTTCAACCCGCTGGCCGCGATGGCCGGCCGGATCACCATCGCCGAGGTCGAGGAGCTCGTCGAGCCCGGCGAGCTCGATCCCGACCACGTCCACCTGCCCGGGATCTACGTCCAGCGCGTCGTGCCGCTCACGCCGGAACAGGCGCAGGACAAGCGGATCGAGCGCCGCACCGTGACCGAGCCCGCAACGACGACCGCCGAGAGCAAGGGAGCCTGAGATGGCCCTGACCCGTCAGGAGATGGCGGCCCGCGCGGCCCTGGAGCTCGAGGACGGCGCCTACGTCAACCTCGGCATCGGCCTGCCCACACTCGTCCCCAACTACGTGCCCGAGGACGTCGAGATCGTCCTGCAGTCCGAGAACGGCATCCTCGGCGTCGGCGCCTACCCCACCGAGGACGCCGTCGACCCCGACCTCATCAACGCCGGCAAGGAGACCGTCACCGTGCGGCGCGGGGCCTCCTACTTCGACTCGGCCACGAGCTTCGGCATGATCCGCGGCGGCAAGGTCGACGCGGCCATCCTCGGCGCCATGCAGGTGAGCGCCGCCGGCGACATCGCCAACTGGATGATCCCGGGCAAGATGGTCAAGGGCATGGGTGGGGCGATGGACCTGGTCCACGGCGCGCGCAAGGTCATCGTCCTCATGGAGCACGTCGCCAGGGACGGCACCCACAAGATCGTCGACGAGTGCACGCTGCCGCTGACCGGCCAGCGGGTCGTCCAGCGGATCATCACCGACCTCGCCGTCATGGACATCACCGACGACGGGCTGGTCCTGCGTGAGCTGGCGCCGGGTGTCACCGAGGAGCAGGTCCGCGAGGCGACCGGCCCGGACTTCACCGTCGACCTGGTGGACCCGCCCGTACGCTCGTGAGCATGCCCGCCCACGACCGCGCCCAGATCTCGGACGTCACGGTCGTCGTCGTCAACTGGCGCCAGGCCGAGCTCACCGCGCGTGCGCTCACCTCGCTGCGGAGCCAGACGATCTCCCATCGAGTTCTGCTGGTGGACAACGCCTCCGGCGATGGCTCGGTGGACTCGCTCGCCGCCGGCTTCCCCGAGGTCGAGGTCCTCGAGCTGCCCGAGAACGTCGGCTTCGCCGGGGGCATGGCCGCGGCCCTGGCCCGTGTGGACACGCGCTTCGTCGCCCTGCTGAACAATGACGCGGTCGCCGAGCCGGGCTGGCTCGAGCACTCCCTCGCCGCGCTCGAGGACCCCACGGTGGCTGCTGCCTCGGCCAAGCTCCTCCTCGACGACGGGGCACCCGAGCGGCGCATCAACAACGCCGGCGTCGTGCTCCTCGAGACCGGCTACGGCGCCGATCGCGGTCTCGGCGAGCCCGACGACGAGCGCTTCGCGGCGCCGGTGGAGGTCTTCGGCTTCTCCGGCGGCGCCGCCGTCCTGCGCACCCTCGCGGTCAAGGCCGTCGGCGGCTTCGACCCGTCGTTGTTCATGTACTACGAGGACACCGACCTCTCCTGGCGGCTCCGGCTCGCCGGTTGGCGGATCGTCTACGTCCCGCAGGCGGTCGTGCACCACCGCCACGCCGCCAGCTCGGACCAGCGCTCGCGGATGTTCGCCTTCCACACCGAGCGCAACCGCCTCCTCCTCCTCGCGCGCCACGCTCCCCTGCCGTATGCCGTGGGCGCCGGCGCCCGCTTCCTCCTCACCACCGCCTCCCTCGCGGCCAAGCGGGTGGCGGGAGTGGACGTGCCGGACGAGCAGGTCTTCGATCCGCGCCTTCGCCTCCAGGTGACCGCCGCGGTGGCCCGCCGCCTCCCGGGCACGCTCGCTGCGCGCCGACGGGCCGCGGACCGCGCCGAACGCGGTGGCGTGCACCGGCGCTGGCGCGGGCGCGACCACGAACCGGCGCTGGGGGCCTGACGTGCGCATCGGCATCGACGCCACCCCCCTGCTCGGCCAGCGCAGCGGGATCGGCACGTACACCCAGCACCTGCTCGAGGCCCTCGTCGCGACCCGCCCCGATGACACCTTCGTCGCCACGGCGTTCACCTTCCACGGCCGACGTGACCTCCCCGGGGCGGTGCCGCCCGGAGTCGAGGTGGCCAGCCGGCCGGTGCCGGCACGCCTGCTCCGCCAGGCCTGGCAGGTCGGCGCCCGACCGCGCATCGAGGACCTGGCCGGGACGCTCGACGTCTTCCACGCCACGAACTTCCTCATGCCACCGACGGCTCGCGCCGCCGGCGTCGTCACGATCCACGACCTGGCCTACCTCCGCTTCCCCGAGACCGTCTCGGCCGCGACGCTCGCCTACCGTGAGCTGGTGCCCCGGGGGCTGGCGCACGCCCAGGTCGTCGTCGTCCCGAGCGCCGCCGTCGGCGCCCAGGTCCTCGATGCGTATGCCGTGGCCCCCGAGCGCGTCGTCGTCACCCATGAGGGGGTCGACCCGGCCTGGTCGGCGACGGGCCCTGCGTCGGCAGAAGCTTTGCAGCAGTGGGGAATTGACCAGGACTACCTCGTGGTGGTGGGCACGCTCGAGCCCCGCAAGAACCTTCCCCGGCTGCTCAGGGCCTATGCCGCTGCGGCCCGCGCGGACTCCTCGCTCCCCCAGCTGGTGCTCGTCGGAGGCGCCGGCTGGGGCGAGGCGCTCGACACCGCGGGAGTGCCTTCGGGTCGCGTCGTGCTGCCGGGGCACCTGCCATGGGCCGACCTGCGGGCCGTCGTCGCCGGCGCACGCGCGCTGCTCTTCCCCTCCCTCGACGAGGGTTTCGGCCTGCCGCCCCTGGAGGCCCTCGCGTGCGGCGTTCCGGTCATGGCCAGTGACATCCCGGTGCTGCGCGAGGTCCTGGGCGAGCAGGCGAGCTTCGTCGACCCCTTCGACGTCGAGGCGCTCGCGGCCGGCATCAGCGCGGTCGTGACGACGCCGGTCGGCACGCCGGCCTCTCGGAGGGCATGGGCGGACCGGTACACCTGGTCCGCTTGCGCGGAGGCGACGTTCGCGGCATACGATCGGGCGGGTCACCTCCGACGGTGACTCGGCAGGCCGCTCGTCCGACGATGACGCTGCGGCATCAGCCTTGGGTGGTCCCGTCGAGCACCAGGGTGCCTGGAACGTGGCGTACCTGCCCGGAGGAGAGACGCAGGCCGTCGAGACGGGCAGCGGCGATGAGGGTCGGCCCAAGGAACACGCCAAGGGCGAGGGAGAAGTCGCCTGGCATGTCGGGCCACTCGTCGACCTGCCACGAAATGGCGTGTTCGCCGACGGGGAGTCTGTCCGCGGAGACGACATGCCAATTGGGCGAGACATGTGCGACGGCGTCGCTTTGCCCGGGAGCGTTGATGTGGAGCGAGAAGCGGGCGTCCTCGGGCAGCGGTTGGTGGATGGTGAGCGTGCAAGTGACACGTGCACTCGAACCGGCCGTGAACTCCTCCACACCCTCGTCGGTGCCGGTGTCGACGATCGCGAAGTCGGAAATCCGCGCCATCTCCCCGGCCACCATCGCGATGTTGTCCACACCAAGGATGCCGTTGAGTCGCTTGATCGTCTGCCGGGGAGGGCCGTCGAAGAGTACCTGCCCGCGCTCCAGAAGGACTGCACGGGTACACAGGGACTCGACCTGGCCCGCAGCGTGGGAAACGAAGAGGATCGTCTTGCCCTGCCGCTGGAATTCCTCAATCCTGTTGAGGCACTTGCGCTGGAACGCCGCATCCCCGACGGCGAGTACCTCATCGACGATGAGTATGTCCGGATCCACATGGACTGCAACGGCAAATCCGAGTCGGACATACATGCCACTGGAGTAGTGCTTCACGGGGTATTCGATGAACTCACCGAGCTCGCTGAAGTCCACGATCATGTCGAAGAGCGCATCGGTCTCCTCGCGCGGGACGCCGAGAAGCGCGGAGTTGAGGTAGATGTTCTCGCGCCCCGTGAGCTCGCCGTCGAAGCCGGCCCCCAGCTCGAGTAGCGATGCGACGCGGCCCCTCACATCAACTGATCCCTCATTGGGCCGCAGGATCCCGGCCAGCACCTTGAGCATCGTGCTCTTGCCCGAACCGTTGGGACCGGTGAGTGCGACCGTCTCCCCGCGGCGCACCACCAGGTCGACGTCACGGAGCGCCCAGAAGACATCCCCCTCGGACTCCTCGCGGCGGACCAACCTCTCCTTCAGGCTTGTCGCCCGACGGTGGTAGCTCGCGAAGCGCTTGCTGACCCCGCGCGCCTCGATGAGGATCTCCGCGCCGGGATCTAATCCCATCCGGTCGATCGCGTCCACCGCGTCGCTCACAGCTCCTCCGCGAAGTCAGCCGACCGGCGTCGGAAGAGCCAGAGGCCGGCGATGAGGAATACCGTGGCCGTGATCGCCGAGAGGCCGAGGGCCTGGAGGTAGAACGAGACGTCGGCGCTGGGCAGCAGCAGCTGGCCCGCCTGCCCGCTGGCCCGGGTGGCCTCGGTGTCGGGATAGTGGACGACGCCGTAGAGCGCCCGCTGGAAGCAGACGATCGGCCCCGCCATCGGGTTGAGGTAATAGGCCCAGAAGAGCGCGCCGTCACCCAGACGCTCATGAACGAAGGTCGCCGGATAGATGATCGGAGTCATCCACATCCACGCGAAGAGCGCCACTTCGACGAAGTGCTGGGTGTCACGCAGTCGCACCGTCGATGCTGCGGCGAACATGCCCAAGCCCACGGTCGCCGCTATCACGACAACGAGAGCAGGGATGATGAGAAGCAGCTCGGGACGGAGCGGCGGGAGCCCCACAACGAAGAGGGCGCCGACAAGCACGATGTACTGGAGGGCCACTTGGGCGCCAGCGAAACCGATCGCCGCCAGCGGCAGTGACTCGTGCGCGAAGGGGACCTTCTTGACCAGGCCGGCATTGGCCAGGATCGAGGTCGTGGCCCCGGAGACCCCCATCGTGAAGAAGTTCCAGAGCAGCATCCCCGACATGAGGAAGATCCCGAAGTAGGGCACCGGTGACTTGAAGACGACAGCAAAGACGAAGGTGTAGACGACCAGGATCAGGAGGGGGTTGGCGAGGGACCAGAGGAAGCCCAGGGTCGAGCCCTGGTACTTGACCTTGAGGTCCTTGCGCACCAGCTGGCGGATCAGCGCCGTCCTCAGCCGGGTCTGCGTACCCCGCGTACGCGTCAGCCCCATGCCCGTCCTCCCGGCTCGACCCTCGCGGGTAGTGTGCGGGGAACACCATACAGGCGGCAGAAGGGCCATCCGTGAAGGTCGACTTCCTCGCGGAGCAGCTGTGCGCCCGAGTGCCCGGCGGCACCGGACGGTATGCCGCGCAGCTCCTGAGGTGCCTCAGCTCCCCGAGCGCCGTGGGCGGGTCCACGAGCACCTCCGCCGGCGTCAGCCCCGGCGCCCGCCTCGACAATCACCTCGACGTCCGCGCCGTCGTCGGCCGCGCGTGCCCAGCCGTGGACGAGATCACCAGCTCGGTGCACACGCTCGGCCTGCCCGGTCCGGCGCTGGCGCGCCTGTGGGAGCGAGGACTGCCGCCGGCGCTGGGAGCCGGCCGCGACATCGTCCACGCACCGACCCTCCTCATGCCGCCGGTCCGGCGGGGCGCCGCCCTCGTCGTCACCATCCATGACGTCGTGCCGTGGACCCATCCCGAGACACTGACGCCGCGGGGCACCGCCTTCCACCGGCGCATGGGCGCGCGGGCCGCCCGCGAGGCAGACCTGATCATCACGCCGACCCAGCACGTGGCCCGGCAGGTCCGCGAGGTGCTGGCCCCCCGGGGCCGGGTCGAGGCGATCTCGCTCGGTGTCACGCCCCTGCCCGTGCCGTCCGACGCACCCGCCCGGCGGGCCCGTCTGGGCCTGACCGACCGGCCCTACGTGCTCTTCGTCGGGACCCACGAGCCCCGCAAGGGACTCGACGTGCTGGTGACCGCCCTCTCCCTGCCAGAGCTGGCGGCAACGGGGCTGGACCTCGTCGTCGTCGGGGGGTCCGGGTGGGGTGGGGTCGACGTGCCATCCCTGGCCGCGTCGGCAGGCGTCACCGATCGGGTGCACCTCCTGCGTGGCATCGACGACGTCGACCTCGCAGCCGTCTACGACGCCTCGAGCGCGCTCGTCCTGCCCAGCCGGTCCGAGGGCTTCGGGATCCCCGTCGTCGAGGCGCTCTCGCACGGGATCCCCGTCGTGACCAGTGACGACCCGGCCCTGCTCGAGACCGCGGCCGGCTTCGGCGAGGTCGCGCCGGTCGGGGATGCCGAGGGCCTGGCCCGCGCCGTGGCCGTCGCGGCGAGCGAAGCCCCGCACGTCCGGGAGCGGGCTCACGCCGGCCGCCGCCACGCTGCCACCGTGACGTGGGAGCGAGCGGCACTGCGCACGACGGAGGCCTACCGGAGCGTCACGACCGAACGCTGACGTGACCAACACCCTCGGTGAGGACAACTAGACTGCCGGGGTGAGTACGCCGAAGGGACACCGCGTCCTGATCGTGACCGGGGAGCCGCTGGGGGCGCGGATGGCTGGCCCTGCCATCCGCGCGCTGGAGATGGCCAAGCTCCTCGCACCGACCCATCAGGTCATGCTCGGGACGATGGGTGCGTGCGACCTGGCCGTCGACGGCGTCGAGACGATGCACCTGTCGCACCAGAACCTGCGGCAGATCGTCGAGGGGGCCGACGTCATCATCTTCCAGGGGGTCTTCCTGTCGGTGCACCACTGGGTGGGCACCAGCGACGCCGTGATCATCCCCGACATCTACGACCCGTTCCACCTCGAGACCCTCGAGCAGGAGAGCGACCTGCCGATGCCCGAGCGCTGGGAGGTCTCCTACATGACGGTGGAGTCGCTCAACCACCAGATCCGGCGCGGCGACTTCTTCGTGTGCGCCTCGGAGAAGCAGCGCGACTTCTGGCTCGGCCAGCTCGCCGGCCAGGGGCGGATCAACCCGACGACCTACGACGAGGACGCCTCCTTGCGCCGGCTGATCGACGTGGCGCCCTTCGGCCTGCCCGAGGAGCCCGCCACCCAGCAGCGCCACGGCATCCGCGGCGTCGTCGAGGGCGTCGGCATGGACGACAAGGTGATCCTCTGGGGCGGCGGGGTCTACAACTGGTTCGATCCGCTCACGCTGATCCGCGCGGTGGCGCAGGTCTCCGCGCACGTCCCCGATGTCCGCCTCGTCTTCATGGGCATGAAGCACCCCAATCCCGACGTGCCGGCGATGGCGATGGCCAACCGGGCCCGCGAGCTCGCCGAGGAGCTCGGCCTCACGGGCCGGCATGTCTTCTTCAACGAGACGTGGGTCCCCTACGCGGACCGAGCCGACCTGTTGCTCGATGCCGACCTCGGCGTGAGCTGCCACTTCGACCACATCGAGACGGAGTTCTCCTTCCGGACCCGGATCCTGGACTACCTGTGGGCCGGTCTGCCGATCGTCTGCACGCAGGGGGACGCCTTCGCCGAGCTGGTCGACAGCGAGGGCCTCGGGGGCACGGCCGCTCCCGAGGATGTCGACGGACTGGCCGAGGTGCTCACCGGCCTGCTCCTCGACGACGAGGCCCGCCAGCGGGCGGCCCAGCGATCCCGCGAGGTGTCGCGGCGTTTCGTGTGGCGCACCTCGCTGGCGCCGCTGCTGCGCTTCATGGAGGACCCTCGTCGGGCCCCCGACCTTCACCCGGACACGCCGAGGCCCCACACGGCCGCCTACGCGGCCCAGCGCGGCAAGCGGCCCGCGTTCGGTTTGGTAGCGGATCTGTCCCTCGTGCGCACTTACCTCGACCAGGGCGGCGCGGGCGAGCTCGCGCGTCGGATGGCCGGGCGCGTCAAGCGTGTGGCCCGCGAGTCGGTCAGCGGCCGCTGACCACACCCTGTCGATCGTGACGATCCTGCGCACTCGCGTCCTGCTGGACGCCACGGCCCTGCCGCCGGGCACGTCCCGGGGCGGGGTGTCGCGCTATGTCGACGAGCTCGTCGCGCACTGGCCGACCGCGCGGCTCCCCCTCACGGTGGTCGCCCAGTCCTATGACGTCGACCGGTATGCCGCGGTGCTGGGTCCCGAGCGCGTGGTCGCCGGGCCGTCGTGGCTGGGTCGGCAGGCGGCACGCCTGGCCTGGGAGCAGGTCGGGCTGCCCGCACTCGTGCGGGCCCACCGGGCCGACGTCATCTTCAGCCCGCACTACACGATGCCCCTGGCGGGGCGGGTGCTCCGCCACGGCGGTCGCCGTGTCGCCCAGGTGGTGACCCTCCATGACGCCACCTTCTTCAGCCACCCCCACCTCCACCACGGCCTGAAGGCCAGGTTCTTCCCGGCCTGGACCAGGGCGTCGGTGCGCCTGGCCGATGCGCTCATCGCCCCCAGCCAGGCCACCGTCGACGAGGTACGGGCGGTCACCGGGTCACCGGCGTCGAAGTTCACGGTGATCCCGCACGGGGTCGACCACGCCCGCTTCCGGCCGCCCGGCGCGGAGGAGGTGCGGGCCGCGCGCGCGTGGGCCGGGCTGGCGCCCGACCGGCCCTATGTCGCCTTCCTCGGCACGCTCGAACCCCGCAAGAACGTCCCGGCCCTCGTCGACGCCTTCACCCGCGCCTGCGCGCACCGGGAGCAGCCGCCGACGCTCGTCCTCGCGGGAGGGCGTGGGTGGGACGATGCCATCGAGCCGGCGCTGGCGCGCGTCCCTGCGCACCTGCAGGTGCTGCGGCCCGGGTTCGTCCCCGAGGACCTCGCCGCCGGTTTCCTCGGAGGGGCCGAGGTCGTGGCCTACCCCTCGCTGGGCGAGGGCTTCGGCCTGCCGGTCCTCGAGGGCATGGCCTGTGCTGCTCCGGTGCTCACGACCCGCCTGCTCTCGCTGCCCGAGGTGGGTGGCGATGCCGTCGCGTATGCCGACTCGCCGAGTGTGGCCGACCTGGCCACCGCGCTCGCCGGCCTCCTCGACGACCCAGCTCAACGGCATACCCTTGCCCAGGCCGGGCGAGCGCGCGCCGCCCGGTTCACGTGGGAGGCCACCGTGGCCGCCCACGTCGAGGTCATCGAGTCGGTCATGGGGAGGTCGCGATGAGCATCCAGGTCGTCGTCGTGACCCACAACTCCACCGGCCACCTCCAGACCTTCCTCGACTCGGTGCCCCTGGCCACCGATCGCCCGGTCACCGTGACGATCTCGGACAACGCCTCCACCGAGGGCGACCTGCGCCCGTTCGAGGAGCGGCCCGAGGTCCACGTGCTGCGCAACGGAGCCAACCTCGGCTACGGCGCGGCCGCGAACCGCGGTGCGGCACAGGGCACTTCGGAGTGGTTGGTGGTCGCGAACCCGGACGTGCGCCTGACCCCTGGCGTCCTCGACGAGCTCGTCGAGGCCGCGGCCCGCTGGCCCGAGGCGGGCGCGCTGGGCCCGGGGATCCTCACCCCCGAGGGCCTGCTCTACCCCTCGGCTCGCCTGCTGCCCTCGCTGCGTCGCGGGATCGGTCACGCCACCCTCGGGTGGGTCTGGCCCGGCAACCCGTGGAGCAGGGCCTACCGCAACGACCGTGGCGCCCCCGTGGAGGGCCCGGTGGGGTGGCTCTCCGGCTCGTTCCTGCTGCTGCGCCGCAGCGCCTTCGACGCCGTGGGGGGGTTCGACGAGCGCTACTTCATGTACTTCGAGGACGTCGACCTGTGCGACCGCCTCGGCCGCGCCGGCTACCCGAGTGTCTACGTCCCCTCGGCGAAGGTGCTCCACGTCGGCGGGCACTCCACCACGAAGGACCCTGCGGCGGCGGCGCGCATGGCCAAGGCCCACCACCGCAGTGCCTATCGCTACCTCGCCGACCGGCACCGTGGGCCGGCCTGGGCGCCGGTGCGCGGGGCGGTCGGTGCCGGCCTGACGGGGCGGTACCTCGCCTCGCGGGTCATCGCGCGGGTGTCGCACACCGAGGTCCCGGCCCGTGCACTCGATGACCTTCCCCCCGGAGACGCGCATGAGTGACGACGACGTCCGTCCCATCCCCCAGCGTCCTGACCGCCGCGGGCGCCCTGACGGCCCCCCGCGTCCTGACCGCCCCCGCCGGCCCGGGCGAGAGCCGCGCACCGAGCGCCCGGTCGGTGGCGAGCGCCCGCGCGGCCCGCGTCCCCCCGAGGACGACGAGGTCTACGTCATCGACACGAGAGGCCCTCGCACACCGGGCCGTCGCACACCGGGTGGTCGCACACCCGGGCGAGACGCCGGCCGGACGCCCGGTCGCGCACCCGCCCGTCCGCGCCCGCAGCCGGTGGCGATGCCCCCCGGCTCGAGCAGCCAGGACGCGGGGCGGGTGGTCCCGGCCACCCGCCAGATGCCGGTCGTGCCGCCACCGCGTGCGCCACGTCCGCCAGCTCCACGCCCGGGTCGCCGCCCCGGGCGTGGACGCCGACTCCTGCGCACCGCCCTCCTGCTGCTCCTCGCCTTCCTGGTGTATGCCGTCGCCGTGCCCTGGCACGCGTACTCGTCGGTGACCCGCGTGGACTCCACTCCGTCCGGGCAGCGGCCCAGTGCGGGGAAGGGTGCGAACTACCTTCTCGTCGGCTCCGATTCACGGGCGGGCCTGTCCGCCGAGCAGGAGCAGGAACTGGCCACCGGGCAGACCGATGGCAACCGGTCCGACACGATCATGCTGCTGCACAAGAGCGAGAGCGGCATGTCCTCGCTCGTCTCCATCCCCCGCGACTCCTACGTCGAGATCCCCGGGCACGGACGGAACAAGATCAACGCCGCGTTCTCACTCGGTGGGCCCCAGTTGCTCGCCGCGACCGTGGAGAACGCCACCGGCCTGCGACTGGACGGCTACCTCGAGATCGGCTTCGGCGGCTTCGCGGGCACCGTCGACGCCCTCGGCGGCGTCGACATCTGCCTCGACGCCCCGATGAAGGACGACATGGCCGGCATCGACCTGCCGGCGGGCTGCCAGACCCTCAGTGGCCCGAACGCCCTGGGCTACGTCCGCGCCCGCTACTCCGACCCTCGCGGTGACATCGGCCGAGCCGAGCGCCAGCGGACCTTCCTCTCCGCCGTCGTCGCCAAGGCCGCCCGGCCGAGCACCGTCCTCAACCCGTGGCGCTACTGGGACTTCACCCACGCCGGTGCCGCCGGCATCAAGCTCGGCGAGGACACCTCGATGAGCGAGACCGCCTCGATGCTCATGACGATGCGCTCGGTGAGCGCCGGCGAGGGGCTCTCCCTCGTGGTCCCGATCCGGACCACGGCCCTGCAGACCAAGGCCGGCGTGGCGGTGCAGTGGGACAAGGAACGTGCCCTGGCCCTCTTCGACGCGCTGAAGAAGGACGAGCCGCTGACCGGCCCGCCGGCCGGCACCGACGGTCAGCCGAGCGCCGGCTGAGCCGACCGCTCGGCCGACCCGACGGCTCGGGTGAGCCGACCGCTCGGGTGAACCAAGGCTCAGGTGCGCCGACCGCTCGGGTGAGCGGACGGCATACGGCTCAGCCCTTGAGCAGCTGGCGCGCCATGACGATCCGCTGCACCTGGTTGGTGCCCTCGTAGATCTGGGTGATCTTGGCGTCGCGCATCATCCGCTCCAGCGGGAAGTCGCGGGTGTAGCCGGCGCCGCCGAGCAGCTGGACCGCGTCGGTCGTGATCTTCATGGCGACGTCGGACGCGAAGCACTTGGCGGCCGCGCCGAAGAAGGACAGGTCGGCGTCACCCCGCTCGGACTTGGCGGCGGCGACGTACACCATGGTGCGCGCGGCCTCGAGCTCCATCGCCATGTCGGCGAGCATGAACTGGATGCCCTGGAAGTCCGCGATGTGCTTGCCGAACTGCTTGCGCTCCTTGACGTAGGCCAGCGCGTGGTCGAGAGCGCCCTGGGCGATGCCGACGGCCTGCGCGCCGATCGTCACGCGGGTGTGGTCGAGGGTGCGCAGGGCGATCTTGAGCCCGTCGCCCTCGGCGCCGACGATGCGGTCGCCTGGGATGCGGCAGTTGTCGAAGTGCAGCTCGCGGGTGGGGCTGCCCTTGATGCCGAGCTTGCGCTCCTTCTCGCCGAAGGTGAAGCCCGCGTCGGACTTCTCGACGACGAAGGCGCTGACGTTGTTGCCGCGCGGACCGTCGGGGTCCGTGACGGCGAGGACGGTGTAGTACTCGCTCACGCCGGCGTTGGTGATCCACGACTTCTGGCCATTCAGCACCCAGTCGTCGCCGTCGCGGCGGGCGCGGCACTTCATCGAGGCGGTGTCGGAGCCGGCCTCGCGCTCGGAGAGTCCGTAGGAGAAGCCGGCCTCGCCGCGGGCGAGCGGCGGCAGGTAGCGCTGCTTGACCTCCTCGGAGGCCCCGAGCATGACCGGCAGCGAGCCGAGCTTGTTGACCGCGGGGATCAGGCTGGCGCTGGCGTCCGCGCGGGCGACCTCCTCGATGACGATGCAGGTCGCGAGGGCGTCGGCGCCGACGCCGCCGTACTCCTCCGGCACGTGCGGGGCGAAGAAGTCACTGGCCACGAGAGCGTCGTGCGCCTCCTGGGGGTAGCGCGCCTCCTCGTCCACGGCCGCGGCATACGGGGCGATCTTGTCGCGCACGACGTCCTGCACGGCGGCGCGCAGCTCCTCGTGGAACTCGCTGGTGCGGAACAGGTCGAAGTCGGTGGCGCCACTCATGCGCCCAAATCTACCGACCGGTATGCCGTGTGCTCACCTCTCGCCGTGTGCCTCCCCTCACGCTTCCCGCCCCGCTCCCCCCTCCCCACCTCCCCCTGGCGTTAGGTGCGTAGAAACTCCATGCCCTGGCGAGAATCTCTACGCACCTTGCGGGAGGCTCCACGCCTCGACCGGGCAGCCCACACGCGAGCAGGTCACCACGCGCCCCGTCCAGCCTCGAGCACGAAGGAGCCCGGCCACCTCGACGGCCGTCGCGCAAGGCGTGACCGCGACGTCCGGCCAGAACACCCTCGACGTCCACTGGCCGGTCAGGCCCACGAGCTGGCGATCCCGCCGGCCGTCCCGCACCCGATCTGCCCACTGTTCATGCCCGAGCCGTCCATCGACCTCGATGACCACCGCGAAGTCCTGGTAGACGTTGTCGTGGTACGACCCACCTCCGGCCTCACTGCGTCGTTGACGGACCGCGGCCGGCAGCCCGTGCGGTCGCTCGACGGAGCGGACATACCTCAGCTCAGCGGCCGACATGGCTCCGGCGGCCACATCGCCGAGCGCCTCGCGCATGAGCATCCCGTGTCGGACCCGGCGACGACGGGCGAGCTCGGCCTGGAGGTCTGCGCTGCGGACGAAACCGTCCCGCACACCGCGCGACAACCAGTTGAAGGCGCCGTCCTCGGTGCCCAACGATCCGCAGTCGATGACCGTCGCCGCCCGGGTGGTCCGCCAGGGGAACTGATGCTCGTCGACGAGGCCTTCCCACTTGCGGACCCTGCGGATCGTCGTGCCCTCACCCGCCGCCACCACCCGCCCGACCGGGACGACCAGTGCAATCCCCGGCCGCGGGCGTCGGACCTCCTGGCCCCAAGCGCGAGCGGCCGACTCGCCCCACAGGGCCACCGGCGGAGTGCCTGTCCACGCCGGGAGTTCGCCCACGGCATACGGGGAGACGTCAGCGGCGGCAAGGAGCGCCGCGGTCGCTTCGACCGGCCAACCACTGCGCCCCGGCTCGGTCTGGTAGACCCCGCGCCGGATCAACCGCCACCGTTCGGACCGAACTCGGTGCGCGATGACCGCGTCCGTCATGCCCGCCGCCCGGCACTGGGCACGCATGAGCAGGCCCTCCTGCCGGCTCGCCACCTCGAGCAACTCGTCGTGAAGCTGTCGCATGCAAGGACCATGCCGCACTTCGACGACGCTCCCGTCGTTGTCCACAGGCACGCGTTAGGTGCGTAGAGAACTGCGCCCTGGCATGGAATTTCTACGCACTCAACGAGGAGAAGCAGCTCCTCAGCGGCCGGTGAGCAGGTGCCAGAGGTGACCGTGCTCGCGGCGGTCGACGAGCTCGGGGATCACCTCGCGCTCGAAGGCCTCGATGCCCGAGGTGTCATAGGCCGCCTCGGCGAAGTTGGCGATGCAGTAGGTCATCCCCGCCTTCTCCAGCGCGGTGAACCGCTCGACCAGCTGCTCCGGCGTGCCGCACCCGGTCGAGGAGGCATAGTGCTTCATCCGTGCCTCGACCTTGTCCTGCGGCACCCCGCCGCGCTCCAGTCGGTCGCGGATCCCCGCCAACCGGTCGTCGATCTCGCCCTGGCTGTGGCCGATGATGATGTCGTAGTTCGAGGAGCGCACGACCTGGCTCTCGTCCCGCCCGAGGTCGCGGCAGTGCTCCTTGAAGATCCCGTTCTTGGCCGTGAAGCCCTCGAGGTCCCCGAACCAGTTGGTGTAGTCGGCGTACTGCGCCGCGATGCGCAGCGTGACCTTCTCCCCGCCACCGGCGATCCACACCGGTATGCCGTTCTCCTGGCTCCCGGGGGCAGAGGTGCCCTGCAGGGGCAGCGGGAAGTTCATCGCCCCGTCGACCTGGTAGTACTTGCCGTCGAGCGCGCCATAACCGGTGGTCCACATCTGGCGCATGATCTGCACGCCCTCGCGCAGTCGACCGAGCCGTTCACCGGCCGAGGGGAAGCCGTAGCCATAGGCCAGCCACTCGTGCTCGTACCACCCGGCGCCGATGCCCATCTCGAGCCGGCCCTCGGAGACGATGTCGACCGTCGTCGCCACCTTGGCCAGGTAGGCCGGGTTGCGATAGCTCATGCACGTGCACATCTGGCCCAGCCGGATCCGCGAGGTGATCCCGGCGAACGCCGCCATGAGCGACCACGCCTCGTGGGTCGCCTCCTCGGTCGGGTGCAGCAGGGTGTGGAAGTGGTCGAACACCCACAGCGAGGTCCAGTCCTCGTTGGCGTCGGCACGCTTGGCCAGCCCGGCCATGACCCCCCAGTGCAGGGAGGGGTCGATCCCCACGAGGTCGTGGCGCCAGCCCTGCGGGATGAACAGTCCGAACTTCATGCACGTCTCCTCGAGTCAGGTCGCGCGGCCGCGCCCCGGGCGGGCACGCCACACGGCATACGGTCCACCCAACTCCGCGCACGCACGCAATGCAAGCCACCGAACCCCGTCACCACTGGGAGATGTCAAGGCCGAGCGTGGTTGCCAGCGTCCGCAACCGCACCGCTGATGAGTCGTCAACCAGGTCTGAGGGTGGGAGCGTCAGCCGTGGTGTCTGCGGGCCGGCATGGTCGAGCGAGTCATCCCAGGACATCCGCCACCAGGGTGTGGCCGCGAAGGCCGAGACGGCCGCGGGTGCACCGAAGGCATCCACGGCCAGGTAGAGCGCCGCCACGTAGGCCCGCTGGTCCAAGCGCGCCCCATGACCCTCTGTCAGGGTGTGCACGAACTCGACGGCCGCCGAAGCCAGTGCCGCCGGGTCCGCCGACGCGACGTGTGGCACGGGGATGCTCACGAGTCCGGCGTTCTCGTAGCGCCCCTTGCTCGGCGAGGCGTGGGTGCGTCGCGCCTGCAAGGTCCGGAAGTCCATGTCGACGGTGACCATGAAGGCGGCCGTGGCAACGAGCTCCCCCGTGCCGTGCCCGGGCGTGGGAGCTGCAGAGCTCAGGACAGGACCGCGTTGGGTCATCAGATAGGCAGCCATGGGGACGAACTGGTCTGGGGCCAGGTCGAGCCCCAGCTCCTCGTGGATCTCACGACGGACCCCCGCGGCCAGATCGGGGAAGCCATCGGCGTCTTCGTCCCCGGGCCAACTGCCGACCGGGAGATTGACCACACCTCCACCGGCCACCGAGAGAACTCCCGCTCCGTTGCGTGTGAGGGCCGAGCGCTGGGCCAGCACCAGCGACCGATCGAGCCCGGGGTGAGTGGTCGACGGGTACTGCAGAACGAGAGCGGCGAAGGCGGTGAGCAGACCCAGACGCGAGGTCTGCACCTCGACGCGGCGAGCGCTGAGGGTGTCCGGCCGGGAGTGGACTGAAGCGGGCCCGTCCACCTCGGGCTCCAGCGTGAGCCACCTGGGCGAGCGCACCGTGGCGCTCTCCCTGTCCAGCCCCTTGCACCGCAGGTCGGCCGTTCCGCCTGCTGGGCCGGCGGCGATGACCTCGGTTGCGGCATAGCAGGTTTCGCGGGTGCGCAGCAGGATGTCGACGCCCTCGGATCGGTCGTCCTGGACCAGGGCCACTCCCTCGAGTTCGACGACGCGACCGTCGAAGTCGCCGGCACGCGTCTTGGCCTGCGTGGCCAGGGCCATCCCCCACGGACATTCCTGTCGGTCGCCGTCCACGCGGCGGGCCCCCAGTGCGTGGGTGGCGCCGAAGGAGTTGCCACTGGGCCGGTTGGCATGCGAGTGCCACACCCGGAGACGGTGCACGGCGCCACCCCGGCACTGCACTCCGTCGGCGAGCACGAGGGCGCCCGACAGGACGGTGGCGACATCGCGGAAGAGGACGCCCGTGACGGCCTCGTCCCCCGCGCCACGGACAGGCATGACCTGCGTGCGTGCGAGCAATTCGCTCGGAACCGGCCGGTAGTGCAGGAAGTCGTCATCGGCCCGTGCGGCGGCCTCACACAACGCCGCCACCGCGCGTGAGGTGTCGGGCGAGAGCAGGCGCGGAATCAAACCATCGGTGAGTCGCTCACTGACGGCGGTGAACCAGCTGATCCGACGGGCACTCGCCCAGGGCCAGCGTCGAGGCCCCGCCGCCTCCTCGATCATCGCAAGACGCGCCAGGAGGCGCCCCGGCCGGACTGCCGACCCGGCGGCGTGAGCAACGACGGCCTCGATGGATGCCTCTCGCAGCGCTCGATCACGCGGCATCCCCTCGGCCCGCCAGGCGCGACGCATCGGTGCCCGCACCACGGCACGGGAAAGCCACCGGCCACCGGTCAGGAAGAAGGCACCCAGTGCGCCGACCGCAAGAAGGGAACTGAGCAGGGCATCGACCCGGCTCAGGTTCTCCCACCAGGGTGCCCCGCCGAATGCGGCGCTTGCCGCTGTGAGCAGCAGGATGGTGGCGACCGCGGCCACCAGCAGGAGTAGACGTGTCACAGCGGGAGCCTTCCACACCGGGTTGGCACCGTTCCGGAGGTTGCGTCCGAAGCCACCGCCATCAACGATGGCGACATGAGCGTGACTCCCTCCCTGCACCAGAACGACCCCGACGTCGTTCGCGCCCTCCTGATGGACCCCGGCGTCTGGGTCGTGGTCGGCCTGTCCACCAACGAGGAGCGGCCCGCCCACTCGGTCGCGCGCTGGCTGAAGTACGAGCAGGGCCGCACGATCATCCCGGTGCACCCCAAGGCGGAGAGGGTCTTCGGCGAGACCGCCTATGCGAGCCTGGCCGACATCCCCGACCAGTTCATCAAGGTGGTCGACTGCTTCGTCAGCAGCGAGCACGTCGGGGCGGTCGTCGACGAGGCGATCGCGCACAAGGAGCGCCTGCACATCGATGCCATCTGGATGCAGAAGGGCGTCGTCGACGAGGCCGCTGCGGCCCGCGCCGAGGAGGCCGGGCTCGAGGTCGTCATGGACACCTGCCCGAAGATCGAGTGGCGCGCGATGAGTGCCGACGGCCAGATCCGCTGAGCGACAACCCGATTCGTATGCCGTCCGCTCGCCTCAGGTGAGCAGCTCCCGCAGGTGCGGGGCCAGGGACCGGAAGGCGCGCCCGCGGTGGGAGATCGCATTCTTCTGGAGGTCGCTGAACTCGGCGAGCGTGCGCACCGCCGACCCCTCGCCCTGCTCGTCCGGCACGAAGATCGGGTCGTAGCCGAATCCGTTCTCGCCCCGGGGAACTCGCTCGAGGTGACCGGCCACGCGGCCCTCGGCCACGGCATACCGGCCGTCGGGGAGGGCGAGCACCGCGGCGCAGGCGAAGGCCGCGCCCCGGTGCTCATCGGGCACGTCGGCGACCTGCTCGAGGAGGAGGGTGAGGTTGGCGCGGTCCTTCTCCTGGCGCGTGGCACCCGCCCCGGCCCGGGACCCGGACCAGCGCGCGGAGAAGACTCCCGGCGACCCGCCGAGGACGTCCACGGTGAGTCCGGAGTCGTCGGCGATCGCGGGCAGACCGGTGGCCGTGGCGACCGCGCGGGCCTTGAGGAGGGAGTTCCCGGCGAAGGTCACCTCGGTCTCCGCGACGTCCTCGACGTCGGGATAGGCGCTCACCGGCACGATCTCGAGCTCGAGCTCGCCGACGAGGTCGCCGAGGATCTGCTCCAGCTCGTGCACCTTGTGCTCGTTGCGCGTGGCGAGCACGACGCGACGCGTCACTGGACGCGCTCCCGCGCCGGCGCCGCCAGCGCCTCGCTCTGGTGCCGGGTGAGCTCGGCGCAGGCCCCGGTCGCGAGGTCGAGGAGGGCATCGAGGAGCTGGCGGTCGAAGGCGGCACCAGCTCCCTCGGCCGTGCCCTGCACCTCGACAAAGCGGCCCGAGCCGGTCATGACGACGTTCATGTCGGTGTCGGCCGTGGAGTCCTCGGGGTAGTCCAGGTCCGCGACCGGGACGCCGCCGACGACACCGACCGAGACCGCCGCGACCGAGTCGACGAGCGGCTCGGCGCCGGCCGCGATCAGGCCCTTGGCGCGGGCGTCCTCGATCGCGTCGACGAGGGCGACGTAGGCGCCGGTGATCGAGGCGGTGCGGGTGCCCCCGTCGGCCTGGAGGACGTCACAGTCGAGGACGATGGTGTTCTCCCCCAGCGCCTTGGTGTCGATGATCGCGCGCAGCGAGCGCCCGATGAGGCGGCTGATCTCGTGGGTGCGACCGCCGACCTTGCCCTTGCGGGACTCGCGGTCCGAGCGGGTGTTCGTCGACCGCGGCAGCATCTCGTACTCCGAGGTCACCCAACCGGTGCCGCGCCCCTTGAGCCAGCGTGGCACGCCCTCGGTGAAGGAGGCAGCGCACAGGACGCGCGTGCGCCCGAACTCCACGAGCACCGAGCCCTCGGCGTGGTCGAGCCAGTTGCGCGTGATCCGGATGTCGCGGAGTTGGTCGGGGGCGCGGCCGTCGTGGCGCGCCGTGGACGTGGCAGGGGTGGCCGGGGTGGCTGAGGTCATGCGCCCAAGGCTAGTTGCCGCGGTTGGTACCTCCTGCTGCGGTTGCTTGCAGGAACAACCGCGGCAAGCCCCTCGAGACCCGAGCGCGACGTAAGAACCGCGGCGTGAGGTAACAACCGCGTCAGAGGGTGCGGCGGGCGCGCAGCGCGGCTCCCTTGGCGTGGGCCTCGCCGCGCAGGGCTCCACGGAAGTCGTCCATGGCCGCCCGGATGCGCTGGGCCTCCTCGTCACTGCCCGAGCCGAGGATCCGCGCGGCGAGCAGCCCGGCGTTGCGGGCTCCCCCGATCGAGACCGTCGCCACCGGCACCCCGGCCGGCATCTGGACGATCGACAGCAACGAGTCCATGCCGTCGAGGGTCTTCAGCGGTACCGGCACCCCGATGACCGGCAAAGAGGTGACGGACGCGAGCATCCCGGGCAGGTGCGCGGCTCCCCCGGCCCCGGCGATGATGACCCGCAGGCCGCGCTCGGCCGCCGAGCGACCGTAGGCGATCATCTCCTCCGGCATCCGGTGCGCCGAGACCACGTCCACCTCGTGCTCGATCCCGAACTCGGACAGCGCCTTTGACGCGGCCTCCATGACCGGCCAGTCGCTGTCGCTCCCCATGACGATGCCGACGACGGTCATTCCCGCACCCTTCCCTCGATGTATGCCGCGGCGTGGCCCGCGCGCTCGCGCAGGCCCCCGAGGTCCTCACCACTGACGTTGACGTGACCGATCTTCCGGCCGGGCCGGACGCCCTTGCCGTAGAGGTGCACCTTGGCTCCCGGGTCTCGGGCCATGACGTGGCGGTAGGCGGAGTAGAGCTCCTCGTCGCTGCCCCCGAGCACATTGGCCATGACCGTCCACCGGTGGTGCGGCGTCGGCTCACCCAGCGGCAGGTCGAGGACCGCCCGCAGGTGCTGCTCGAACTGGCCGGTCACGGCCCCGTCCATCGACCAGTGGCCGGAGTTGTGCGGGCGCATCGCGAGCTCGTTGACGACGAAGCCCGGCTGCCCCTGCCCGTCACGCACCTCGAACATCTCGACCGCGAGGACGCCGGTCACGCCCAGCTCCCCCGCGATCCGGAGCGCGGACTCGGTGGCGCAGGCCGCCAGGTCGGGCGAGAGGTCGGGCGCCGGGGCGAGCACCTCGGTGCAGATGCCCTCGGTCTGGACCGTCTCGACGACCGGCCACGCGGCCGCCTGCCCAGAGGGGCTGCGCGCGACGAGGACGGCGAGCTCGCGGACGAAGTCCACCTTCTCCTCCAGGAGCAGGCCGGTCTCCTCCGTGCCTTCGTGCGAGAGCCACTCGGCCATGTCATCGGCGCTGCGGGCGACGAGCACCCCCTTGCCGTCATAGCCCCCGCGCGGGGTCTTGGCGATGATCGGCCAGCCCGCCTCCTCGGCGAAGGCGGCCACGTCGGCAGCGGAGCGGGCGAGCGCCCAGCGAGGACACGGCATACCCATCTCGGTGAGGCGCGAGCGCATGGCGAGCTTGTCCTGCGCGAAGACCAACGCCTCGGGCGTGGGATGCAGGGGCACGCCCGCCGCCACGAGTGCCGACAGCACCGGGGCCGGCACGTGCTCGTGGTCGAAGGTGACGACATCGCAGTGCGCCGCGAAGGCCAGCACCGCGTCGACATCGGCGTGCGAGCCCACCGGCGCGGAGGGAATCACGAGCGCCGCAGAGGCATCGGGTGCCTCGGCGAGGACGCTCACGGTGATGCCGAGCTCGGCTGCGGGGCCGGCGCACATGCGGGCGAGCTGGCCACCGCCGATGATGCCGACGACGGGGAAGCCCCCGGGGGCGCGCATGGGTCCTGACACGAGGGCGAGCCTAGTCGTCGGCCGCAGTTAGGCTGTCCGTCGTGCCGACCCCCGAGTTGCGACCGAGCCTGCTCGACCGGCTCCGTGCCGCCATGGGCACGCTCTACCGTGAGCTGGTCAAGTTCGGGATCATCGGCGGCATCGCCTTCGTCATCGACATGGGCTCGTTCAACCTGCTGCGGCACACGCTCCTCCAGTCCAAGCCGACGACTGCCACCCTCGTCAGCGCGGCGCTCGCGACCGGCTTCGCGTGGATCGGCAACCGGATGTGGACGTTCCGGCACCGTCGCAATCGGCCACCGCACCACGAGGCGGTCCTCTTCCTCGGCACCAATGGCGTCGCGATGCTCCTCCAGATCGGCATCGTCGGCTTCAGCCACTACGTGCTCCAGTTCCAGAGCCTCGCAGCGGACAATGCCTCCAAGCTCATCGGCATCGTCCTGGGGACGATCCTGCGCTTCTGGGCCTATCGCACCTTCGTCTTCGCCGGCGAGCCCCGCGACCGCAGCGACAGCTGACGCGCCGCCGTCACTGCCCTCCGCCGGAGAGGAAGAGCGCGAACCGGGCTCCCGCCGTGGACACCAGCTCGAGGCGCCCACCGTGCGAGGCAGCCAGGTCCCGGGCGACGGCCAGGCCGAGCCCGCTGCCGGAGGAGGAGACGGAGCGCTCGAAGACGTGGGGTGCGAGTGCGGGCGAGATGCCTTCCCCCTCGTCGAAGACCTCGATGACGACCGACGGGCCCGACCGTCGGGCCGCGACCGTCGTGGTGCCCGCGCCGTGGGCGAGTGAGTTCTCGAAGAGGGTGGAGAAGATCTGGGCGAGCGTGCCCGGCTCCGAGTGCACCCGCAGGCCGCGGTCGCCACTGACCCTGATCGTCCTCCGGGCCGCCGCGAAGGCCGGCTGCCACTCGCGCTGCAACGAGGCCAGGACCGAGTCCAGCGAGATGCTCGAGGCCCCCTCGCTGCCGCTGCGGCTGCGCGCGAGGAGGTCGTCGACGACGCCACTGAGCCGCTCCACCTGCGCGATGGCGATGTGGCACTCCTCCTCCACGACGGCCAGGTCGCGGGTCGAGGCGATCTCCTCCAGGCGCATGAGGAGCGCTGTGAGGGGGGTGCGGAGCTGGTGCGAGGCGTCCGCCGCGAAGTCGCGCTCGGCCGCGAGCCGCTTGGCGGCGACCCGTGTCCCCCGCGTCATGGCCGCCGACAGGGCGTCGATCTCGGCGACTCCCGTCGTGGCGATCGGGCGGGCCTTGACGCCCTCCTCGACCCGCTCGGTCTGCGCGACGATGCCGGCGAGGGCGGGGAGCACCAGGTCGGTGACTCGATGGACGTGGACGAAGCCCGCGACGACGGCCACCGAGGAGGTCACGAGGGCCAGGGACAGGAGCAGGCCGATCGCCTGCAGCGGGGTGATCGTCCCCCCCGGGCCGTCGGACCAGGAGCCCGAGGATCCCCACCACACGAGCATCGCCAGGAGGGGCAGCACCACGACCGCCATGGTGATGGCGACGACCCGCAGCACGACGCCACGCAGGAGGGCCAGCACGGCCGGTCAGCCAGGCTGGTTGTCGAAGCGGAAGCCGACGCCCCGGACCGTGGTGATGAGGCGCTGGTTGCTCACGTCGTCGCCGAGCTTGCGCCGGAGGACGGAGATGTGCATGTCGAGCGTCTTGGTGCTGCCGTACCACGCGGTGTCCCAGACGTCGCGCATGAGTTGCTCCCGGGAGACGACCTTGCCCTCGTGCCGCACGAGCACGGTGAGCAGCTCGAACTCCTTGGCGGTCAACGGCACCTCGGTGCCGTTGACGAAGACGCGGTGGCCGCCGGGATCGATCCTGACCGGCGCGTTCTCGTGCCCGGCGACATCGGCCGTGCCGCGCCGCAGCAGCGCCCGCGCCCGGGCCAGCAGCTCGGCGAGCCGGAACGGCTTGGTGACGTAGTCGTCGGCGCCGGCGTCGAGACCGACGACGGTGTCCACCTCGTCGGCCCGGGCCGTGAGGATGAGCACCGGCACCGTCAGGCCCTCGCCCCGGAGGCGGCGGCACACGTCGAGTCCGTCGAGCCCCGGCAGGCCCAGGTCGAGCACGAGCAGGTCCGGCCCGAGGCGGCCGGCCTCCAGGGCCGCGGGTCCGTCCTCGACGACCTCGACCTCGTAGCCCTCGCGCCGCAGCGCACGCGCGAGCGGCTCGGAGATCGCCGCGTCGTCCTCGGCGAGCAGGACCTTGGTCATGAAGAGATCGTAGGGCTGAGGGTGGATCCGGCGCTCCGGCGCGCTCCCGGAGCGCGCTGGAGCTCAGAGGGTGTGACCGTGCCGATCCCGCGCAGGGTGCGTCGTCGCTGCGCGGTCGTGCGGAAGCCGCTCACCGAGCCCAGGCGGCGCGCGAGCTCGTCGTCGACGAACACCCGACCGCTCGGCGTGACCGAGGTGAGGCGGCTGGCGCGGTTGACCGTCACCCCGAAGACGTCGCCGAGGCGGGACACCACGCTTCCCCAGGCCATCCCCACGCGGACGTCCGGGAGCAGCTCGTCCTCACCCATGGCCGCCACGAGGTCGATCGCGATGGCCGCCGCGGCCGCGGGGTCGGTGTGGACGAAGAGGATCTCGTCCCCCACCGTCTTGATGACCCGCCCGCCGTGCGTCGTCACCACGTCGGTCGCCAGGTGCTCGAAGCGCTGGACCAGGCTCGCGAGCTGGCGCTCGGTCATCCGGCGGACGTGCGAGGTGAAGTTCACCAGGTCGGCGAAGCCGATGACCCGTGCGGGGGCGGACGGGTCGTCGGTCCGGTCGGCATCGGCGAGCATCCGCGCGATGGCGTTGGCCAGGTGGCGCCGCCACGCGTAGACGAGCAGCGGCTCCAGCTCGTCGGCCAGGTCGACGAGGCGCTCGGCGGCGCGGTGGGCCACGGCCGGGTCGGTGACGGCGCGGGCGTCGGCCTCGTGCGGCCCGGCCTCCTCCGAGGGGTCCATGATCGCCTCGGCGACGAGCTGGGTCTGCCAGACGGCGAGGCGATCGGCCGTGCGCGCGAAGGCGCGGGTCATTCCCAGCGCCAGGTCCTCCTCGAGCCCGACGTCGCGGGTGAGGCGCGACACCGACCGGAGCGCGACCAGGTCCGCCTCGGTGAACATCGCGGCGTCGTCGTCGACGACCTGGAAGCCGAGCGCATGCCAGAGCCGGCGCGCCCGCGCCAGCGAGACCTCGGCCTCGGCGCTGACCTCCCGGCTGACCATCGAGGCCGTGCGCCCGAGCAGGGCCGCCTCCACCGCCTCGGCCGTGAGCGGGCGGGGGTCAGCGGCGCCTGCCTCTTGCTCCTCGCCCATCACACCTCGCTCGGGTCAGTCCACCGCCGGACGCACGTGGACGACGTCCCCGGCGCTCACGGCATACGGCCCGTCCGGGGTCTGGAGGACCAGTCTGCCCTCGTCGTCGATCCTGCGGGCGACCCCGGAACGTTCGGTCGTGGGTTCGAGGACGCGCACCGGCGCGTCGAGGGTCCCGCACCTTGCGGCGTAGCGGGCCCGCACCCCCGCCAGGTCCCGTCCCGCCTCCTGCAGCAGGGCGGCCAGGCAGGCCAGGTATGCCGTGAGCAGGGCTTCCCGGCCGACCTCGCCACCCGCGGCGCGCACCGACGTGGCCGTGTCGAGGGGGAGCTCGCCCGGCGCCTGCCCCACGTTGACGCCGGTGCCGACGATGACGCCTGCCGACGTCCACTCGCAGAGGATGCCCGCGACCTTGCGCTGACCGGCCGCGGGAAGGAGCACGTCGTTGGGCCACTTGAGGGTCGTGGCCAGCCCGGAGGTCTCGGTGATCGCCTCGGCGAGCGCCAGGCCGGCGACGAGCGGGACCCAGCCCAACGGCATACCGCTGACGGGCACGAGGGTGGAGACGGCGAGCGAGGCGCCGGGCGTCGTGACCCAGGTGCGGGCGAGGCGTCCGCGGCCCTGGCGCTGGCGCTCGGCGACGACGATCCGCCAGGGCCGGGGGTCGGCCGAGAGCACCGCATTGGTCGAGTCGACCTCGTCGAGGAGCTCGACGGGGCCCCACGGGTCGCCGGGCTGCACGTCGGCGGCGACGAGCGGTCGGGGGTCCTCCTGTGCGGGCACGGTGCCAAGGCTAGGCTCAGGAACATGGCGAGCGACACCACGTCCACCGGTCCCGGCGCAGCGACCGACATCGACCTGTCCTCCACGGCGGGCAAGCTCAAGGACCTGAAGCGGCGGGTCGAGGAGGTCGCGCACGCCGGGTCGGCGCGGGCGGTCGACAAGCAGCATGCCAAGGGCAAGAAGACGGCCCGTGAGCGGATCGAGATCCTGCTCGACGAGGGCAGCTTCGTGGAGATGGACAAGTACGCCCGCCACCGCAGCAATGCCTTCGGCCAGGAGAAGTCGCGCCCCTACGGCGACGGCGTCGTCACCGGCTACGGCACGATCGACGGCCGCACGGTGGCGATCTTCGCCCAGGACTTCACCGTCTTCGGTGGCTCCCTCGGTGAGGTCTTCGGCGAGAAGATCTGCAAGGTCATGGACTTCGCCATGAAGATCGGCTGCCCGGTCATCGGCCTCAACGACTCCGGCGGTGCCCGCATCCAGGAGGGCGTGGTCTCGCTCGGGCTCTACGGCGAGATCTTCCGCCGCAATGTCCACGCCAGCGGCGTCATCCCGCAGATCTCGCTCATCATGGGCCCGTGCGCCGGCGGTGCGGTCTACTCCCCCGCCGTCACCGACTTCACCGTCATGGTCGACCAGACCTCGCACATGTTCATCACCGGCCCCGACGTCATCAAGACCGTCACCGGTGAGGACGTCGGCTTCGAGGAGCTCGGCGGCGCGCGCACCCACAACACCAAGTCCGGTGTCGCGCACTACATGGGGGCCGACGAGGACGACGCGATCGACTACGTCAAGGCGCTGCTGTCCTACCTGCCGAGCAACAACCTCGAGGACGCTCCGGTCTTCGGTGGCGAGCTCGACCTGGAGGTCACCGACGACGACCGCTTCCTCGACACGATCATCCCGGACTCCCCGAACGTCCCCTATGACATGCACCAGGTCATCGAGCGGGTGCTCGACGACGGTGAGTTCCTCGAGGTCTCCCCGCTCTTCGCCCCCAACATGATCACCGGCTTCGGTCGCGTCGAGGGCCGCTCGGTCGGTGTCGTCGCCAACAACCCGATGCAGTTCGCCGGGACCCTCGACATCGACGCCTCCGAGAAGGCCGCCCGATTCGTGCGCACCTGCGACGCCTTCAACGTCCCGATCCTCACCTTCGTCGACGTGCCCGGCTTCCTCCCGGGGACCGACCAGGAGTGGGACGGCATCATCCGCCGCGGCGCCAAGCTCATCTATGCGTATGCCGAGGCCACCGTGCCGCTGGTCACGGTCATCACCCGCAAGGCCTACGGCGGCGCCTACGACGTCATGGGGTCCAAGCACCTCGGCGCCGACATCAACCTCGCGTGGCCGACCGCGCAGATCGCCGTGATGGGCGCGCAGGGTGCCGTCAACATCCTCTACCGCAAGGAACTCGCGGCGGCGGCCGAGGAGGGCCGCTCGGTCGACGAGGCGCGCGCCGCCTTCATCAAGGAGTACGAGGACACCCTCGCCAACCCCTACATCGCGGCCGAGCGGGGCTACATCGACACCGTCATCACGCCCTCCAACACCCGGATGAACGTGTCCAAGGCGCTGCGGGCGCTGCGCACCAAGCGCGCCTCGCTGCCCCCCAAGAAGCACGGCAACATCCCGCTCTGATCGTCGCGATCCCCGAGGAGTTCGTATGCCGTCCGCTGACCCCCAGCCCACCGCCCCTGACGCGGTGGCCGAGGTTGCCGCCACGCCCGCGGGCATCACGATCCACGGGGAGGCCACCCCCGAGCAGGTCGCGGCCCTGGTGGCCGTGCTGGCCGGGGCCTCCGGCAGCGGCGGGGAGGAGACCGGTGCGACCCCGTCGCACTGGGCCGACCACGCCCGCGCCGTGCGCTCGGGCAGCAGCCACGGACCCGGTGGCTGGCGCGCCTCGGCCCATCCGCGCTGAGTCCGACGATGAGCGCCGACGCGCCCGCTCCTCAGCCTGCTGAGGGCGGGCGCGTCCTCGTGCTCTGCACGGGCAACATCTGCCGGTCCCCCTACATCGCGCACCTGCTCGCCGCCGAGCTCGTCGGCACCGGCGTCCTCGTCGAGAGCGCCGGCACGGGAGCGGTGGTGGGTGCGCCGATGCACGAGCAGTCGCTGCGGCTCGTCTCCGATGCGGGTCTTGACGGTCTGGCATTCCGGGCCCGTCAGGTCACGCCGGAGCTGATCCACGCCGCCGACCTCATCATCGGGGCCACCCGTGAGCACGCCGCCGCGGTCGGCTGGCTCGTGCCGGAGGCCTTCGACCGTGCCCATTCGCTCGGCGACCTGGCCCATGCCCTGAGGGACCATGCCGTCGACCTCGTGCCCGGCGGCGGGCTCAGCCACGTGTTCACGCTGGCGGCGGGTCATCGCCGGGCGGGGCGGCTGCACCGCTCGGCCGAGCGCACCGACGTCGTCGACCCCTACCTCAAGCCGAGGCGCGTGTGGGAGCAGATGACCGCCCAGGTGCACGAGCACCTGCCCGTGGTCGCCGCAGCCCTGCGACAGGTGACCACGCGCCCGGATGAGCGGGAGGCGTGATGGTGCGCGCACGGCATACGCGCTAAGGTTCTCTTGACGTCAAGATAAATCCTCGAGACCAAGGACGGCTCCGGATGGCCAAGATCATCTACACCTTCACCGACGAGGCGCCGATGCTGGCGACCTACTCCTTCCTCCCCGTCATCAAGGCCTACGCCAAGGCCGCCGGGGTCGAGGTCGAGACCCGCGACATCTCCCTCGCCGGCCGCATCGTCGCCGCCTTCTCCGACGTCCTCCCCGAGGACCAGCGCGAGAGCGACGCCCTCGCCGAGCTCGGCGCCCTGGCGACCACGCCCGAGGCCAACATCATCAAGCTCCCCAACATCTCGGCCTCGGTGCCGCAGCTCAAGGCTGCCATCAAGGAGCTCCAGGCGCGCGGGATCGACCTGCCCGACTACTCCGACGACCCGCAGACCGACGCCGAGCGCGACGCCAATGCCCGCTACGACAAGGTCAAGGGCAGCGCGGTCAATCCCGTTCTCCGCGAGGGCAACTCGGACCGTCGCGCCCCCGCCGCCGTGAAGAACTACGCCCGCAAGCACCCGCACTCGATGGGCGCCTGGACCGCGGACAGCAGGACCAATGTCGCCACCATGGGCGAGCACGACTTCCGCTCCAACGAGCAGTCCGTGATCATGCCCGCCGCCGACACCCTGACCATCCGGCACACCGCCACCGATGGCACGGTGACCGACCTCAAGAGCGGCCTGAAGGTCCTCGAGGGCGAGGTCGTCGACGCCACCTTCATGTCGGCGAAGGCGCTCGACGCCTTCCTCGCCGACCAAGTCGCCCGAGCCAAGGCCGAGGACGTCCTCTTCTCGGTGCACCTCAAGGCCACGATGATGAAGGTCTCCGACCCGATCATCTTCGGCCACGTGGTCCGCGCCTACTTCAAGGACGTGTATGCCGCGCACGGCCCCGCGCTGCTGGCTGCCGGTCTCGACGGCTCCAACGGCCTGGCCGCGATCCTCGACGGGCTCGCCGAGCTCGAGAACGGCGAGGAGATCCGCGCCGCCTTCGAGCAGGGCCTCGCCGACGGGCCGCGCCTGGCGATGGTGAACTCCGACAAGGGCATCACCAACCTGCACGTCCCGAGCGATGTCATCGTCGACGCCTCGATGCCCGCGATGATCCGCACCTCGGGCCACATGTGGGGCCCGGACGGCGCCGAGGCCGACACCCTTGCCGTCATCCCGGACAGCTCGTATGCCGGGGTCTACCAGTCCGTCATCGACGACTGCCGCGCGCACGGCGCCTACGACCCGACGACGATGGGCTCGGTGCCCAATGTCGGCCTCATGGCCCAGAAGGCCGAGGAGTACGGGTCGCACGACAAGACTTATCTGGTTGCGTCCGACGGCGTCGTCGAGGTCGTCAACGGGGCCGGTGAGGTGCTCATGAGCCACCGGGTCGAGGCCGGCGACATCTGGCGCGCCTGCCAGACCAAGGACGCCCCGATCCAGGACTGGGTCAAGCTCGCGGTCACCCGCGCCCGCCTCTCCGGCACGCCGGCGATCTTCTGGCTCGACGAGTCCCGCGCCCACGACCGCAACCTCATCGGCCTGGTCCAGAAGTACCTCGGGGACCACGACACGGACGGTCTCGACATCTCCATCGCCTCCCCTGTCGAGGCCGCGAAGACCTCGGTCGAGCGGATCCGCGAGGGCAAGGACACCATCTCGGTGACCGGCAACGTCCTGCGTGACTACAACACCGACCTCTTCCCGATCCTCGAGCTCGGCACGAGCGCCAAGATGCTCTCCGTGGTCCCGCTCATGAACGGCGGCGGCCTCTTCGAGACCGGCGCCGGCGGCTCGGCCCCCAAGCACGTGCAACAGCTGGTCGAGGAGAACTACCTGCGCTGGGACAGCCTCGGTGAGTTCCTCGCCCTGGCCGAGTCCTTCCGGCACGAGGCCAACAAGGGCAACGCGCGCGCCGGCATCCTCGCCGACACCCTCGACAAGGCGACCGAGAAGCTGCTCGACGAGAACAAGTCCCCGGCACGCCGCGTCGGGCAGATCGACAACCGTGGCAGCCACTTCTGGATCGCCAACTACTGGGCCCAGGAGCTGGCCGGCCAGCACGACGACGCCGAGCTCGCGGCCGCGTTCGCGGACGTCGCCGCTGCGCTCAAGGACAACGCCGAGGCCATCGACGCCGAGCTCATCTCTGTCCAGGGCAGCCCGGCCGACATCGGGGGCTACTACCGCCCCGAGGACGCCAAGGCCAGCGCCGTGATGCGCCCGTCGAGCCGCTTCAACGAGATCCTCGCGCAGCTCGGCTGACCAGACGAGCCCGTGGACCCGACTGTGAAGCGCCTGGCCGCGTACCGATTCGCCGACCCCGACGGGATCGTCGAGGACCTCGTCCTCCACTCCCTGCGCGGGCTGGCCTCGGTGGCCGACCGGGTCGTGGTCGTCGCCGACCAGCCCCTGAGCAACAGTGGCCGCGCACGACTGGCCGAGGTGGCCGACGCGGTCGTGCTCCTGCCCGAGGCGGACAGCAGCGTCATGCCGACCGTCCGTGCGCTCGACAGCGATGACGTGCGGGCCCACGACGAGGTCATCCTTGCCGACAGGCGCTTCGTCGGGCCCGTGTTCCCGTTCGTCGAGGCCTTTACGGCGATGGCCGACCAGGAGGTCGACTTCTGGGGACTGACATCGCGCCGGGCTCCGGTCGAGCCGGCGGACGAGGCGGGCGCAGACGGCGACACCGTCCTCCACCCGCACCTCCTCGTCGTCCGCCGGCGACTCCTCGCCTCCCCGGCGTGGGAGGCATACTGGTCCACGGATGCCCAGGCCGCACGCTCCGGTCTGGTCCCGGAGTCGTTCACGCGCACCTTCTCCGGCGCGGGCTTCACCTGGCGGGCGGCGTGGCCGGTCGAGGACTTCCCCACCGGGGACCCACTGCTCGAGAGCGCCCATCACCTGCTGCGCGCCCGCTGTCCGGTCCTGGCGTTCGACCTGTTCGCCGCCCCGTCTTCTCGCCTTGAGCACGGGGCGGTCCTAGGCCGCCGGGTGCTCGCCGAGCTGGAGCAGACCGACTTCCCGCTCTCCGCGCTGTGGCGAGCACTCGCGCGCGCTGCCGAGCCCCGCCACGTCTACACCAACCTCTCGCTCCTCGAGGTCATCGGTGACCAGGTCCCGGTGGGGGCGCCGAGCCCGGGGCTCAGGATCGGCGTCCTGGCCCACATCTACTACGACGACCTCGTCGACGAGATGATGGCCCGGATCGGGACCATTCCGGTTCCCTACGCCCTCCACGTCACAACCGACACCGAGGCAAAACGCACCTCGATCCTGACGCAGCTGGCCGACCATGACATCGCAGAGGTCGACGTCCGGGTCGTCGATAGCAACCAGGGCCGCGACACCAGCGCACTGCTCATCGGCCAGCGCGACCTCTTGTCCTCGAACCGCTTCGATCTCATCTGCCGGGTCCACTCCAAGAAGTCGCCCCAGGACGCCGTCAACATCGGCGGCCTGTTCCGCGACCACCTCTACGACAACCTGCTGCACTCACCGGGCCATGTCGCCGAGATCCTGCGCCTCTTCGACCAGCACCCCACCCTGGGGATGGTCTTCCCTCCGGTCATCAACATCGGCTACCCGACGATGGGACACGCGTGGTTCGCCAACCGGGCACCTGCCGAGGCGCTCGCCAAGCGACTGGGCATCGCCACCAAGTTCGACAAGAACACCCCGTTGGCGGCATACGGATCGATGTTCTGGGCGCGTCCGGAGACACTGCGCAAGCTCGTCGAGGCGGACTGGCAGTGGACCGACTTCCCCGAGGACGGGGAGTACCGCGACGGCTCACTGACCCACGTCCTCGAGCGACTCCTTGCCTATGCCGTCCTCGACGCCGGCTTCCACGTCCGCTCCGTCATCAACCAGGACTGGGCCTCCGTCAACTATCCCTTCCTCGAGTACAAGCTGGAGCAGGTGAGCGCCTACCTACCCGGACAGACCGAGGAGCAGCTGCGCTACCTCGAGTCCCTGCGCGGGACTTCCCACACGGCCCCGGCTGGCGCGCTGAGCCAGGTCTCCCGTCGCCTCGAGGCTCGGTTTCCAGCGCTCGAAGCAGGCGTCCGCCGGGGCCTGACCCGGGCCGGAGCGATCAAGCGCAGGATGCGATCCAGAACCGACTCCTGAGCGGCGTCACCACAGGCTCGACCGCACGTCTCGGAGGGCCTCCCGCCGGACCTGGCGGAGCACGGCGCTGCTAACGTCAGGAGCAGCCATGATCACCACAACCGAAGGGTCCCATTCCGTGAGCGCAAACCCTGTCAAGGTCGCCGTCACCGGCGCCGCCGGCCAGATCGGCTACAGCCTCCTCTTCCGCATCGCCAGCGGCGCCCTCCTCGGTCCGGACACCCCGGTCGAGCTGCGCCTGCTCGAGATCACGCCGGCCCTCAAGGCCCTCGAGGGGGTCGTCATGGAGCTCGACGACTGTGCCTTCCCCACGCTGGCCAATGTCGTCATCGGCGACGACCCCGAGCAGGTCTTCGACGGCGTCAACGCCGCCATGCTCGTGGGCGCCATGCCGCGCAAGGAGGGCATGGACCGCGCCGACCTGCTGGCCGCGAACGGCAAGATCTTCATCGGCCAGGGCGCTGCCCTCAACAAGGTCGTCGCCGACGACGTCAAGATCCTCGTCACGGGCAACCCGGCGAACACCAACGCCCTCATCGCGATGCACAACGCCCCCGACATCCCCAAGGAGCGCTTCAACGCGCTGACGCGTCTGGACCACAACCGGGCCAAGTCGATGCTCGCCAAGAAGCTCCAGGTCCCGGTCGAGGAGATCAAGGGCCTGGCCATCTGGGGCAACCACGACGACTCGATGTACCCCGACCTCTTCCACACCACCGTGGGCGGGAAGGTCGCGGCCGACCTCGTGGACCAGGCGTGGATCGCTGACACCTACATCCCGACCGTCGCCACGCGTGGTGGCGCGATCATCAAGGCCCGGGGCCTGTCCTCGGCGGCCTCGGCGGCCAACGCCACGATCGACCACATGCGCGACTGGATGCTCGGCACCGGCGGCGAGGTCGTCTCGATGTCGGTCCCCAGCGACGGCTCCTACGGCCTCACCGAGGGCCTGATCAGCTCCTTCCCGTGCACCGTGGAGAACGGCGAGTACTCCATCGTCCAGGGCCTGGACCTCAACGACTTCAGCCGTGAGCGCATCGAGGCCTCCGTGGCGCGCCTGGCCAGCGAGCGCGACCAGGTCAAGGAGCTCGGCCTGATCAGCTGACCTTCTCCGGGCGGTCCACCGGGGAGTGACCGCCCACCGCCCGTATGCCGTCCGCGCCCCTCGCGCGGACGGCATACGGCTGTCGTGGGCCGGCCCCACACCCCCGCACGACGGCGCCGCGTGCCGGGCGGGTCAGGGGCGGACGGTCAGGTCCAGGGTGAAGCCAAGGCCGGCGACCACGCCGGCGAGCAGCAGCAGGAGCACGACGTCGATGCGAGCGCGCCGCACCACCAGTCCGCCGGCCTGCTCCACGGGCAGCACGACGCGCAGCACGGCGGCGATGACGAGGGTTGCGCTGAGCACGCCGGTGGCCCGCCACATGTGGTCGGTGGCGACGAAGACGAGGGCGAGGGTGACGCCGAGTGCGAGCACCCACCACGCCCGCAGGTGCCGGGTGATGAGCGGCTGGCCGCCGGGGGGCAGCTTGCGCGCGGTGAGTGCGTCCCGGTCGGGCGTGGCCATCAGGCCGGCGACCCGGCTCCGAGGCCGGCCGCACGCTCGGCGGCGAGGACGACATTGGACAGCAGCATGGCCCGGGTCATCGGCCCCACCCCACCGGGGTTGGGCGAGACCCAACCGGCCACCTCGCGCACCTCGTCCGCGACATCCCCGGCGACCTTGCTGTGGCCGTCCTCGGCGATGATCCGGGACACGCCGACGTCGAGCACCGCGGCGCCCGGCTTGACCATGTCGGCCGTGATGATGCCGGGGACCCCGGCGGCGGCGACGACGATGTCGGCCTGGCGCACCTCGGCGGCGAGGTCGCGGGTGCCGGTGTGGCACAACGTGACCGTCGCGTTCTCGGACCGGCGGGTGAGGATCAGGCCGAGGGGTCGGCCGACGGTGATGCCGCGCCCGACGACGACGACCTTGGCGCCGGCGATCGGCACGTCATGCCGTCGGAGCAGCTCGATGCAGCCGACCGGGGTGCACGGCAGCGGCGCCGGCTCCCCGAGGACGAGCCAGCCGAGGTTGGTGGGGTGCAGCCCGTCGACGTCCTTGGCCGGGTCGACGGCGGAGAGGATGGCGTTCTCGTCGAGTCCGGTGGGCTGCTGGACGATGAACCCGGTGCAGGCCGGGTCGGCGTTGAGGCCGTGGACGACCTCGAGGACGTCCTCGAGCGTGGCACTGGCCGGCAGGTCGCGGCGGATGCTCTCGATGCCGATCTCGGCACAGTCGCGGTGCTTGGCCCCGACGTACCAGTGGCTGCCGGGGTCGTCCCCGACCAGCACAGTGCCGAGGCCGGGTGTCACCCCCTGCTCGCGGAGCCTGGCCACGCGCTCGCGCAGCTCCTCCTTGATCGTCTTGTGGATGGCGGAGCCGTCGAGGATGCGCGCAGTCACGAGTCCATCCTGCCGCACCCGGCGCCTGCTCCGGGCACCGATCAGCCCGCGTGCTGCGCCAGGGCGTCCAAGGCCGCCGTGAAGCACTCCATCGGCGGCGTGACCAGCCCGGCTCCGACCTGGCCGGTGCCCGCGACCCGCCCGGCCATCCCGGTGTTGATCTGCGGCAGCACTCCTGTGCGGACCACCTTGGTCACGTCGATCCCGGTCGGCGTGCCACGGAACCCGAGGATCGGCACTTGGTATGCCGTGTGCTCACCTTCGGTGATCTCGTACATCGTCTGCGTGGCCGTCAGCGCGAAGGGCACGTCTCCGCCGACGAACTTCACGATCGCCGGGGCCGCCGCCATCGCGAACCCGCCGATGCCACCGGTCTCGGTGATCGCCGAGTCCCCGATGTCGGGGTTGGCGTCCTCGGGGCCGTAGTCGCCGAGGAAGAGTCCCTCGGGCGTGTTGGCCGGCCCGGTGAACCACTCCTCCCCCGTGCCCGAGACCCGGATCCCGAAGTCGGTGCCATTGCGCGCCATCGTCGTCACGACCGAGCAGCCCGGTATGCCGTGGGCCGCCATCGTCGCGAGCTTGCAGGCCGGCATACCGAGGTTGAGGAAGAAGTGCTCGTTGGCGCCGGAGAAGCGCACCGCCTCGGCGATGTCGCTCGAGGAGCCGTCGGCGGTGATGAGGCCGGGGAGCAGCTCACGAAGCAGCATGAGCGAGCCCGCGCGGTTGCGGTTGTGGCCCTCGTCGCCCATCTGGAGCATCTGGGCCAGGATGGCGCGGATGTCGAAGGGACCGGTGGCGCGCACCGACTGCTGCAGCAGCGGGCCCAGGACGTCGGTCATCCAGTGCAGCCGGTCGATGACCTCCTGGCCGTAGGCGCCGTAGCGCAGGACCTTGCCCAGCCCCTCGTTGAGCGAGCACCACGAGGTGTTGCCGTGGACCTCGTCGCGCAGTTCGTACATCCACATCGACGGCGAGACCACCCCGGCCATCGGCCCGACCGCGTCGCGATGGTGGCACGGCTCCCACTCGAAGGCCCCGGCCGCGAGCTGGGCCTCGGCCTCCTCGGGTGTCTGCGCCAGGCCCTCGAAGAGGACCGCGCCGATGAGTGCACCGCGCAACGGGCCGGAGGCCCGTTCCCACGTGATCGGTGGGCCGGCATGGAGGAAGGTGCCTCGCTCCAGCCCGAGCGCGTCCCTGGCGAGAACGACGTCGACGAGCATCGCCTCGGCAGCGGTCATGCGGGCCAGGGCCTCGGCATTGGCTGCGACGCGGCGCTGGTCGGCCATGACCGTCGCCAGGGCCTCGCGGGAGTGCTCGCCGACCGGCTTCCAGGCCACCTCACTCACCGGCACGGCCTGGGCCCGCAGCTCGTCGGCGAACAGGGCCACTCCTGACGTGGCCACGACCGGGTCCCGGCCGAGCAGTCCGCGCAGGGGTTCGTGGTCGATGCTCATGCGGGGCTCCCGAGGAGGCTGACGGCGTGGGCCGTCGCGGCGGCATTGGAGAGGAAGACGGACGCACCAGCCTCGGCCAGGAGGCGCTGCGCGTCGGCGCGACCCTGCGGGTCGGCGTCGGTGCCGACGAGGGCGACGACGACGGGCAGGTCGCGACCGGCGTCGGCGGCGGTGGACCTGGCGGCACGGATCGCCGCCGCGAGCTCGCCGGCCGGGTCCGGGTGCGCGCCGTGCCCGAGGACGAGGTCGAGCAGGAGGACGCCGCACGAGGCGTCGGCTGCTTCGAGGGCGATCCGCTCCATCCGCAGGGTCGGGTCGATCATCGGGTGGGCACGGCCGCGGGTCAGCCCGTCGTCGCCGAAGTCGATGACGAGGTGTCCCGGAGCGCGCAGGTCCCCGCTGAGGAGCAGGTCCTCGTCGTGGGCGATGTTCGAGCGGATCGCCCCGAGGCTGGACCCGGCGACGATCATCGCCTCGTCGGCGAGGGTGCCGCCGCAGTAGAGGCCGCGCAGCGCGGCGCCCCGGTCACGTGCGCTGCCCTGTTCGGCAGCGGTGCCCAGGTCGGGCGCGGCACCCTCGGCGGGCCATGTGGGCACGGGGTGGCCGGTGCTGCGGAGGAACTGCTCCGTGCTCGACGTGAGGTCGGGGCGTCCCTCGCCGAGGATCGCGAAGTGCACCCTCAGGCCCAGGTCCGAGCCCAGGGCCTCGATCTCGGCGAGCACCCCGTCGTCCGGAGGCTTCGAGACCACGATGACCGACTCGGTGGCGGGGTCGGCGGCCAGTGCGCGCAGCGCCTGGCGGGTGGAGCGGCCGCCGACCTCGTGCTTGAGGTCCCGTCCTCCGACACCCAGGCAGTGGCTGATCCCGACACCGGCGGCGTCGAGGAGGCACATGACCTGTTGGGCGCCGGTGCCGGACGCGGCCACGATCCCGACCGACCCGCGCCGCACGACGTTGGCGAAGCCGAGCGCGACTCCGTTGACGACCGCGGTGCCACAGTCCGGGCCCATGACGAGCACGTCCGCCGCCGCAGCGGCGTCCTTGAGGGCGATCTCGTCGGCCACGCTGACGTTGTCCGAGAAGAGCATGACCGAGGCGCAGGCGTCGATGGCATCGAAGGCTTCGGTCACCGCATGCGACCCGGGCACGGACACGACGACCAGTCCGGCCCCCGCGCGACGCACGGCGGCACCCAGGGTCAGCGGGTCCGGCGCGCTCCCGAGCTCACCGGCACTCGCGGACCCGCGGCGGAGGTCGGCCAGTGCCGCCTCGACCGCCGCCAGGCCGGCCGCGAGGGCAGCGTCGTCGGTCGCGCGCAGGGCGATGACCAGGTCATTGGGCCCGGCGCCCTCCGGCACGGTGAACCCCATGCCGGTGAGCACCTCGACGTTGAGCTCGGTGGCCATCGCCACCTGGGCGGCATCGACGCCCGGGGTCCGGGCGACGGCCCGGGAGACCTGCATGAGGCTCACGGAGTCGTGGTAGGCGCCGCGGCGCAGGTCGACGGTCTCGGTCACGAGGCACTCCGATGGCTCAGGGGACGGGGGTTCATGGGGGTGGCGGCGTCCTGGCGTGCGGCCAGGATGGCCAGGGTGGCGGCCACTCCGGCGACGAGGTCGGCACCGGACCAGTGCCCGAGACGGGTCACGGCCCGGGCGGCGGTGGCCGCCCTGTCCTCGTCCCCGGCCACGGCGGCGGTGACGAGCGCGCACAGCTCGGGCACGGCATACCCCTGCGCTGCGGCGCGCAGCAGCGAGGCGGACAGCTCGGTCGTGCGATCCGCGAGCCCGGCCACGGCGGCGCCGAGCCGGGTGTCGATGTCCGCGGCACGAAGGGTGAGCAGCGCACCGGCCAGGAGGTCGTCGCCGGTCGGGGTCGACCCGGGTCCCAGGCCGACCAGCGCGGCAACGGGGCGCTCGAGGGGCCAGCGCTCGAGCGCGGTCTCGACGACCTCGGTGAGGCGGTCGACCAGAGGGGCTCGGTCCGCGTCGGGCCGGCCGACCCAGAGAGGCCTCGGGCGCGCCTGTGTGCACGGACGGGGGGGCACCCGAGCCGGGGTCCAGCGCCGCACGAAGGCGACCCGGCCGGCCGGCAGGTCCACGCCGTCGGGGTCGACGCCCACCCGCGTCCCAGGTGTGGCACCCAGGTGCAGGCGCGTGGACGGCAGGGCCAGGCGGGCCGCCGTCGGCAGCGCTGCGGCATCCCCGGCGAGCAGCGGCAGGATGCGCGCGGGACCGGTGACGCCCGGCAGACGCAGGTAGCACCCGAAGCGGCTCGCCGCGACGACCTCGGCCACGCCCCGGAGCTCCGCGGTCGGCACGAGGGCCGAGAGGGCTGCGGGATGCACGAGGGTCACACCAGCGACGCTAGCGAGGCCGGAGGGGTTGACCTGATGTCCACATCTGCCAACGATGTGGCCGTGGAGGACCAAGAATTGCCATGGGCAGCGGGTGACCCCGGCCCGACCGTCGCGGCCGTGCTCGCCGGCTCTGCGGGTCGCACCCTCCGCACCGTGCTGCCCGAGGGTGGCGGAGCCCTGCCGGTGCTGGGCGTCCGGAGCGCCGGCAGCGCCGGCCCGGACGAGGTCGGCATCCTCGACGGGGCGCCCGACAGCGCCGACGACGTGGAGCGCCTCCTCGCCCGGGTGGTCGCCGATCGGCTCGCTCTCCTCGTGGTGTGCGTCCCGGCCGACCAGGCTGCCCGCTGGACCGCATCGGCACGCCGACTCGGTGCCCCGCTCGCCCTGGCGGCCGACGAGGCGGACGTCGACCGCTTGCGCACCGCCGCCCTGGAGCTTCTCGTCGCCCACCAGCAGCTCCTCCTGCAACGCGAGGACGAGATCCACCAGCTACTCCAGCGCATCGTCCTCGCCGGCGGCTCCCTCGACGAGCTCTGCCATGCGCTGGCGGAGGTCTTCGGCGGCTCGGCCCTCGTCACCTCCACCGACGGGCGGGTGCTCGCGAACGCGGGCACGGACGGCGACCTCGAGCGGGTGCTGGCCCTCGACTGCTTCGACCGCAGCGGTCGCCTGCTCGTCGAGGACGAGCCCCTGGGCCAGCGCGCCCACGGCGACGCGCGCGACCACCGCAGCCTGGTCAAGATCGTCGCCGGCGGCTCCGAGCTCGGCCTCCTCGCCGCCTTCACCCGCGATCGGCCCTTCTCCGGCACGGATGTCCACCTGCTCGGTCGGGCCGCCACCGTCGCCGCCCTGGCTGTGACCAAGGAGCAGGCCGTCTCCGCCGTCGAGGGGAAGTACCGCGCCGAGTTCCTGCGCGACGCCCTTGCCGGCCGGTCCGGCTCCCCGACTGAGACGATCGCGCACGCCGCCGCCCTCGGCTGGGACGTCGACCGGCGGCTGGTCGTCGTCGTCGCGGAGACCGACGAGAACGACGCCGAGACCACGCGCAGCGCCCCCGAGGTCCGCGCCCTGCAGGAGCGCTTCGCCCGCGCGTGGACGTGGGCCGTGCGGACCAAGGACGCGAGCGTGCCCGTCGCCGGCTTCAGCCAGGAGGTCGTCGTCCTGCTCGCCGTCCCGGACGAGGCGGACACCCAGACGATCATGAAGACGGTGGCGGACTACGTGCGCACCGTGCGCGGTGACGGCGGCGGCGGCCGGCGCAGCTTCTCCACCGGCGTCTCTCGGCCGATCACCTCGCTCGCGGCCCTGCCGGGTGCCTACGAGGAGGCGCTCAAGGCCGTCTCGGTGGGCCGGCAGATGCACGGAGACTCCGCCCTGACCCACTTCGACGGGCTGGGCATCTACCGGCTGCTGGCCCTCGTGCCGGACACCGCGGACCTGCGCCGGTTCGTCGTGGAGTCCCTCGGGGAGCTGGCCACCGACGACACTCCCGAGAATGCCGACCTCAGGCACACCCTGGCGGTCCTGCTCGACACCAACCTCAACGTCGCCGAGACCTCACGGCAGCTCTTCTTCCACTACAACACGTTGCGCTACCGGATCATCAAGCTGGAGAAGATGCTCGGCCCGTTCACCACCGATCCACAGCTGAGGCTGACCCTGGCCCTGGCCCTGCGGGTCCACGACATGCACGGAATCTGAGCCGACGCACCGCAACGGGCAAACCAACATTGCCGAAGAAACGCCGGTGGCGATGTTGAGCAATGACGAACCCGCAGGGTGGTTCGGGCGCTACCTTCCCTGTATCCCCCACGGCGACGTGCTCGGGACCACAGCACCACGGAGGCTAGGGAGAGGACCCAGATGGCACTCGGACTCGGTTGGAAGGTGAAGGACGCGGCGTCGGTCGCGGCCGGTGGCGTCGTCGCCCCGGACGAGCGTCTGCCCTGGGGCAAGACGATCGGCCTGGGAGCGCAGCACATCGTGGCGATGTTCGGGGCGACCTTCGTCTTCCCGCTCATCATGGGCCTCAACGCCCAGCTCGCGATCATGATGAGCGGCATCGCGACCATCCTCTTCCTGCTCATCGTGCAGGGAAAGGTGCCCAGCTACCTCGGCACCTCGGCCTCCTTCGTCGGTGGCGTCGCCGCCATCCGCGCCGGGGGCGGTGACAGCCGGCAGGTCACCGGCGCCATCCTCGTCGCGGGCGTCGTCCTGACGCTGGTCGGCGTGGCGATCCACTTCGCCGGCTCCTCCTTCCTCCACAAGGCGCTGCCACCGGTCGTCACCGGCGCCGTCGTCATGCTCATCGGCTTCAACCTGGCGCCCGTCGTGGCCAACATCTACTGGCCCCAGGACCAGTGGGTGGCCATCCTCACGATGCTCTTCACGATCGTCGTGGCCGTCGCCTTCCGCGGCTTCATCGGCCGCATCTCGATCTTCCTCGCCCTCATCTTCGGCACCGCCCTGTCCTGGCTGCTCGACAAGACGGCCGGCCCGATCACCTCCGTCCTCGGCGGCGCCACCGAGGCCACCGAGCACCTGCGCTGGAGCACCGAGGGCATCGGCGCGGCCAGCTGGTTCGGCCTGCCGCCGGCCACCTCGATCGCCGCCGACGGCAAGGAGGCCGTGGGGTGGCACATGCCGACCTTCTCGATGGCCGCGATCCTGCTCGTCCTGCCCGCCGTCATCGCCCTCATCGCCGAGAACACCGGCCACGTCAAGGCCGTCGCCGAGATGACCGGTCACGACCTCGACCCGGTCATGGGCAGGGCCATCGCCGGTGACGGTGTCGGCACCGCGGTCGCCTCCTTCTTCGGCGGCTCCCCCACCACGACGTATGCCGAGAACATCGGTGTCATGGCCGCCACCCGGGTCTACTCGACGGCCGCCTACTACGTCGCCGCGCTCGTGGCCATCCTCTTCGGCCTCTCGCCGAAGTTCGGCGCCCTCGTCGCCTCCGTCCCGGGCGGCGTCCTCGGCGGCATCACCGTCGTGCTCTACGGCATGATCGGCCTGCTCGGCGCCAAGATCTGGAAGGAGAACGGCGTCGACTTCGGGAACCCGATCAACCTGGTCCCGGTCGCCGCCGGCATCGTCATCGGCATCGGCGACGTGAAGATGAAGCTTACCGACAACTTCACCCTCAGCGGCATCGCGCTCGGCACCATCGTCGCGATCCTCGCCTACCACCTCGCCAAGGCGATCGCGCCCAAGGCCGACCTCACTCCCGAGGGCGCCGAGGGCACGGCCATCGCGGTCGGCGACCACGTCTACGGCGACAGCGACGGCATCGACGACCTCTACCAGGGCGGGGAGCACCGTCGCGGCCGCCACAGCTGACGCGACCTCTCGCAGACCCCCGAGCCCAGCTCGAGGGAGCGAAGGGCGGGGTGCCTGGCACCCCGCCCTTCGTCACTTCTTGACAAGAGCGTTTCCCGGCCGTGACGGTGATTCGACGACCCGGAGGGTGGCGATGTTCGCCATGATCGACCAATGAAGCCAGCACCATTCACGCACCACGCACCGACCTCGGTCGAGGAGGCGGTCGCGGTGCTGCGGGAGGTCGGGCACGACGGCAAGGTGCTCGCCGGCGGGCAGAGCCTCATCCCCGTGCTCAACATGCGCCTGGCCCAGCCCGCGCACCTCGTCGACATCAATGGCATCAGCGGACTGGCCTCCGTGGAGGTCTCCGACACCGCCGTCCGGGTCGGCGCCCTCGTGCGGCACGCGGCGCTGGAGCGGGAGGCGAGCGCACGGCATACCCTCCCGTTGTTGTCCCAGGCCCTGGGCAATGTCGCCCACCCCGCGATCCGCAACCGGGGCACGACGGTGGGGTCGATCGCCCACGCCGACGCGGCCGGTGAGATGCCGGCCGTCGCCGTCCTCACTGCCGCCGTGATCGAGGCCGTCTCGGCGAGCGGCACCCGCGAGATCGCGGCCGCCGACTTCTTTCAAGGGCCGCTGGAGACCACCCTGGCCGAGGACGAGTTGATCGTGGCGATCCGCTTCGGCACCTTCCCCGCCGGCACGCGCACGGCCTTCCTCGAGTCGGCCCGGCGCCAGGGGGACTACGCCCTGGCCGGGGTCGCCGCCGCCCTGACCGTCGCCGACGGCGTCGTAGGCCGTGCGCTCGCCTCCTTCGTGTCCGTCACCGACGTGCCCGACATCCTCGACCTGACCGAGGCGGTGCGCGGCCAGGAGCCGGGCGGCATCGACTGGTCGGTGGTCGACGACCTCGTCCAGGGCCACGTCTCCCCCGAGGCCGACATCCACGCCACCGCCGACTACCGCCGCGCGCTCGTCGGCGAGCTCACCCGCCGCGCCTTCGCGCGGACTGCTGCTCCGGAGGTGTCCGCATGACGACGACGTCCTTCTCCTCGACGGGTGCCGAGCCCTTCGCCGCCGACGCGAGCATCGAGCCGCTGCTCTCGATCTCATTGCGCGTCAACGGTGCTCAGCACTCGGCGATGGCTCCCGCGCGACGCCTGCTGTCCGACTTCCTCCGCGGCGAGCTCGGCCTCACGGGCACGCACGTGGGGTGTGAGCACGGCGTGTGCGGGGCGTGCACGGTGCTCTTCGACGGGGAGCCGGTGCGCTCGTGCCTGATGTTCGCCGTGAGTGCCCAGGGCCACGACGTCACGACCGTGGAGGGCCTGGGCAACGACCCGTCGCACCTCTCCCCGGTCCAGCAGGCCTTCGCCGAGTGCCATGCGCTCCAATGTGGCTTCTGCACACCGGGATTCCTCACGACCATCACTGCCTTCCTCGAGCAGCACCCGGATCCGACGCCGGACGAGGCCCGGGAGTGCGTGAGCGGCAACCTGTGCCGGTGCACCGGCTACCAGAACATCGTCAAGGCGGTGCTGCGGGCCGCTGAGCTCCGGCGCGAGGCCGGAGCCGGGGAGGCCTGGGCGGCCGGAGCGTCCGAGGCGGCCAAGGCGACCAGGGCCGCTGAGGAGGGCACGCGATGACCACCCGCCAGCTCGGCGCCCCCATCCGCCGGCGAGAGGACCCGCGGCTGCTGACCGGCAACGGACGCTACCTCGACGACCTCGGTGCGGGGGCGCTGCACGCGGCCTTCGTGCGGAGCACGAGCGCGCACGCCCGCATCGTCGACATCGACATCACCGATGCCTGGGAGGTCGAGGGTGTCGAGGCGATCTACACCTACGAGGACCTCGAGGGCCCGATGGCCCAGCCGCTGCCGGTGCTCATCCCGCACCCTGCACTGACCCACGCCCGCACCGGTTATGCCCTGGTCAACGGCGAGGTCAACCACGTCGGTGAGCCGGTCGTCATGGTCGTCGCCCGCGACCGCTACCTGGCCGAGGACGCCGCCGCGCGGATCCGGGTCGACTACGAAGCCCTGCCCGTCGTCGTGGGGGTCGAGGCCGCGCGATCGGCCAGCGTCCTCGTCCACGACGACGCACCCGGCAACGTCGCGGCCCACCTGGTGCAGGAGGTCGGTGATGTCGAGGCCGCGCTGGCCGCAGCCCCGCACACGCTGACCATTCCCCTGACCATCGAGCGCAGCGCCTGCATGCCGATGGAGGGCAAGGGCGTCCTCGCCCGTTGGGACCGCGACGAGCAGTCGATGCGCATGTGGTCCTCGACGCAGACCTCGACCGGCGTGCGCGCCGCGGTCGCGGCGCGGCTGGAGCTGCCGCTGGCCCGGATCCACTGCATCGCGCCCGACGTCGGCGGCGGCTTCGGCGTGAAGATCGTCCACCCGTGGGCCGAGGAGCTGCTCGTGCCCTGGGCGGCCCGCGCTCTCGGGCGCGACGTGAAGTGGACCGAGGACCGGCGCGAGCACTTCATCTCCAGCGCCCACGAGCGGGCCCAGCTCCAAGAGGTGACCGTCGGGTTCGACGACGACGGCGTGGTCCTCGGCCTGGACGTCAAGGTCTGGCACGACAACGGCGCCTACACCCCCTACGGCATCATCGTCCCGATCATCACCTCGACCCAGCTGCTGGGGCCCTACAAGCCGGGCGCCTATCGCTGTGAGTTCTGGAGCCTCTACACCAACACGGTCATCGTCACGCCCTACCGCGGGGCGGGTCGACCGCAGGGGGTGTTCGCGATGGAGCGCACGATGGATGCGATCGCGGCGCACCTCGGCAAGGACCGCGCCGACGTGCGCGAGGCGAACTTCATCCTCCCCGAGGAGATGCCCTACGACCACGGGCTGATGTTCCAGGACGGGCGGCCCCTGAAGTACGACTCGGGCGACTTCCCGGCCAGCCTGGCCAAGCTCAAGGCACTCGTGGGCTGGGACGACTTCACGGCATACCGGAAGCAAGCTGAGGCCGCGGGACGCAAGGTGGGCCTGGGGATCGGCTGCTACGTCGAGGGCACGGGCGTCGGGCCCTATGAGGCGGGCCACGTCCAGGTCGAGACCAGCGGGCGGGTCAACGTCGCGACCGGCCTGACCACGCAGGGGCAGGGCCACGAGACGGCCTTCGCGCAGATCGTCGCCGACGAGCTCGGCGTGCGGATCGAGGACGTCCACGTCACCACCGGCGACACCCGACGGATGGGGTATGCCGTGGGGACCTTTGCGTCGCGGGCTGCGGTGATGAGCGGCAACGCCATCGCGTTCGCCGCAAAGGCGGTGCGGGAGAAGGCTCTGCGCATCGCGGCCGACGCCCTGGAAGCCAACCCCGACGACCTCGAGATCGAGGACGGCGTGATCTCGGTCAAGGGCGCGCCCGGCACGTCGATCTCGCTGTCGAGCGTCGCCGTCCTGTCGAACCCTCTGCGCTATGCCTTCGACGAGGCGGCCAAGGCCGCCACGCAGTTTGCTGGGACCTTCGACCCAGACAAGCCGCCGGTCGCCGACGGCGAGGAGCCGGGCCTGGAGGGCAAGGGGGTCTACTCCCCCACCCAGGCGACCTTCGCCAATGGCATGCATGCCGCCATCGTCGAGACCGACCCGGTGACCGCCGAGATCACGATCCTGCGCTACTGCGTCATCCACGACTGCGGGGTGATGATCAACCCGCTCATCGTCGAGGGGCAGGTGCACGGCGGCGTCGCGCAGGGCGTCGGTGGCGCGCTCTACGAGCGGATGGCCTACGACGAGTCGGGGCAGCTGCTCAACGCCTCGTTCATGGACTTCCTCATGCCCTATGCCTCCGAGGTCCCGCATGTCGAGACCGACCACCTCGAGACGCCCTCGCCCCTGAACCCGTTGGGGATCAAGGGTGCCGGCGAGGCCGGGTGCATCCCGGTGTCGGCCGTCATCGCCTCCGCGATCGAGGACGCCGAGGGCTTCCCGATCCTGTCCATGCCGATCAGCCCGAGCGAGCTATGGGAGCTGCGCCGTCAGCACGCCACGAAAGGTCAGTCATGAAGATCTCCGGCTCCAACACGCTCGTCGCCCCGGTCGACCAGGTCTGGGTGGCACTGCTCGACCCGCGGGTGCTCGCCCGCTGCATCCCCGGGTGCGAGTCCCTCACGCCGACCGGCCCGCACAGCCACATCGTGCGGGTGACCGCCGGGGTGGCCGCCATCAAGGGGACCTATGACGGCAGCGTGGCCCTCGTCGACCTCGAGGAGCCGCACGCGCTGACGATGAAGGCGCGCGGCGCGGGGGCACCGGGCACGATCGAGGCCACCGTGGCGGTGCGGCTCGCGCCGTCGGCGGACGGGGGCACCGAGCTGTCGTACGACGCGGACGCCTCGGTCGGCGGGGCCATCGGAGGCGTCGGCCAGCGGATGCTCGCCGGGGTCACCAAGAAGATGGCCGGCCAGTTCTTCTCCGCGCTCGATGCCGACATCGCAGGGGTGCGTCCGGCCGAGGTCGCGCTCGACGCTCCGGTGGGCGCCGGCCACGTCCAACCCGCCGGTGCTGGTGGCGTTGGGGCCGGGGCTCCCGCGGTGGTCGGCGAGACGTATGCCGGCCGGGTCCCTGCGCGCACGGCCAACGCCAATGCCACCTTCTCGATGGAGGGTGCGGCAGGCTTCGCGCTGGGCACGGTGGTCGGGGGTGCCCTTGTCGCCATCGGAGTGCTCCTGGGCTCGCGGTTGGGGCGGCGGCGATGAAGGCCTTCACCGCGGCCGCTGTCCAGATCGCGCCGGTCGCGGGGGCGCTCTCCCCCGAGGTCGTCGCCGCCAATGTCGCCAAGTGCGTGGAGTGGACGCGACGCTGCGTCGCCGAGACCGGGGCCGAGCTCGTCGTCCTGCCCGAGTCGGCGACGACCGGCTTCACTCCCGGCATCCCGGCCGAGGCCCTGTGGGAGCTCATGACCGCCCTGCCGGCCACCGGGTCGGCCGCGGGCACGCTCGTCGAGCCGCTGGCCGACCTGGCGCGAGAGCTCGGCGTGCTCGTGTGCGTGGGCACCTACGAGCGTGGCCCGTCACCGGAGGTGGTCTACAACTCCTCGGTCCTGCTGGGTCGCGACGGCTCGATCCTGGGTGTCTATCGCAAGACCCACCCGTTCTGCTCCGAGATCGTCACCGGCGGCGGCTGGGTCACCCCTGGGGACACGGTCACCGTGTGCGACACCGACCTGGGGCGGATCGGCATGATCATCTGCTTCGACGGCGACTACCCCGAGCTCTCGCGCATCCAGGCCGTGCAGGGTGCCGAGGTCATCCTGCGCCCGTCGGCGCTGCTGCGCTCGGCCGACATCTGGGAGCTGACCTCCCGGGCCCGGGCCTATGACAACCACGTCTTCGTCGTCGGCTCCAACGCGGTGGGGGCGGACCCCGCCGGGGTGCTCTACTTCGGCAACTCCCACATCGTGACGCCGATCGGGCACATCGTGGCCAAGGCGGCGACCCACGAAGGCTGGGTCAGCGCTCGCCTGGACCCCGAAGAAGCCTTGGCCTCGCTCACGCCGGGCTCCAACATCGGCCAGGCCTTCGACCACCTGCGCGACCGCAACCTCGACCTCATCCGCAACCACCGCGCCGACCTCGAGGCCCCCGCCAGCACCGGCTTCCCGCACAAGCACCACAGCTTCACCACCGGCTGAGGTTCTCGTCTCGGAACTGCGGGTCAGCCGTTAGGTGTGGTGGAGGTGGGGTCAGGACCCCACCTCCACCACACCTAACGAGCTTGGGAGCGCGACCCGACCCGAGTGACGCCCACAGCGGGCGAGGGTTGACGGCATATGGGTGTGCCGTTGGCAACGACTGCCAAGGCGAGGCCCGCCCGTTGGCGATTGAATCAAGCCATGAGCCAAGGATCGCAGCGGCGGATCAGGATCGGCATCGACACGGGGGGCACCTTCACCGACGTGGTGGCCTTCGACGAGGACTCGGGCGAGCTGGTCACGACCAAGACACCGAGCACGCCGAGCAACCCCGCCGACGGATTCATCAACGGCATCGACAAGATCCTCGGTGTCGTCGGCGCGACCGGCGCGGACATCACCGCCGTCTCCCACGGCACGACCGTGGCCACCAACAAGCTGCTCGAGGGCAAGGTCGAGGCGCTCGGCTTCCTCACGACCGAGGGCTACGAGTTCATGCTCGAGATCGCCCGGCAGTCGGTGCCCGACGGCTATGGCAACTCCTACTTCTGGGTCAAGCCGGACCGGATCGTCCCCGCCGACCGGGTGCGCACCGTCGGCGGCCGGATGGACTTCGAAGGCCACGAGATCCGGCCCTTCGACGAGGCGGGCGCGGTCGCCGCGGCGCGCTGGTTCAAGGAGCAGGGCATCACCACCCTCGCCGTCTGCTTCCTGCACTCCTACGCCAACGACGCCCACGAGCTGGCGATGCGCGAGATCCTGCGCCGCGAGCACCCGGATGCCATCGTCTCGATCAGCAGCGAGGTGCTGCGTGAGTACCGCGAGTACGAACGCTCGATGACCACCCTTGTCGATGCCGCGGTCAAGCCGAACGTCAGCCGCTACGTCAGCAACATCCACGAGCGCCTCGACGCCTACGTCGGCGACACCGACCGCGAGATCCCGTTCTACGTCATGAAGTCCAACGGCGGCGTGCTCTCCGCCGACGAGGTCGTGCACCAGCCGATCACCACCGTCCTCTCCGGCCCGGCCGCCGGAGCCCTCGGCGCCGCCCTCATCGCCCAGGTCGCCGGCTTCCCCAAGGTGCTCACCTGCGACGGCGGCGGGACGAGCACTGACGTCTCGGTCGTCCTCGACGGTGAGCCGACCCTGACGACCGAGGGCACCGTCGGGGCCTACCCGAGCAAGATCCCGATGATCGACGTCGTCACCGTCGGCGCCGGGGGCGGCTCGATCGCGTGGATCTCCCCCGAGGGTGCCCTCAAGGTCGGCCCGCAGAGCGCGGGAGCAGACCCCGGCCCGCTCTGCTACGCCAAGGGCGGCACCGAGCCCACGATCACCGACGCCCATGTCGTCCTCGGCCGGATCCCCCCGCACCTCTTGGGCGGCGAGATCCCCCTCGACGTGGAGGCTGCCCGGCGCGGCATCACCGAGCTGGCCGCCACCCTCGGGCTGGACGTCGAGCGCTGCGCCATCGGCATCCTGGAGATCTCCGCCTGGAACCAGGCCAACGCCCTGCGCCAGGTCAGCGTCCAGCGCGGCCTCGACGTGCGTGACTTCATGCTCACGACCTTCGGTGGCTCCGGCTCGCTGCTCGCCTGCCGCCTCGTCGACATCCTCGACCTCGCCGGCGTCGTCGTGCCGCCCAACCCCGGCAACGTCTCGGCCTTCGGCCTGCTCACCGTCGACGTCAAGAACGACTACGTCCAGACCCACGTGAGCCGCCAGGACAGCCTCGACCACGGGGCCATCCAGGGCATCCTCGACGCGCTGACCGACAAGGCCCGCGCCGCCCTCACCAAGGAAGGCTTCGCCGCCGACGAGCACCGCTTCGTGCGGACCGTCGACGTCCGCTACGTCGGGCAGGCCTTCGAGGTGCGGGTGCCCGCTCCCGGGGGCGTCGTCGACGAGGCGTATGCCGCAGCCGTCGCCGACACCTTCCACGCCGAGCACCGCCAGCTCTACGGCTACGACTTCCGGGGCGACCCCACGCAGCAGGTCGAGTGGGTGAACCTGCGTGTCACCGGCATCGGCCCGATCACCCGCCCCGAGCTCCACCCGATCGCCGCGGCCGAGGGAGAACTCGCCGACCGGGCCGTCACGGACCACCGCGACGTCTGCTTCGAGGCCGAGCACGGCTACGTCCGCACCCCCGTCATCGACCGCGCCAGGCTCGGCGCCGGTGACGCCTTCTCCGGCCCGGCCATCGTCGAGGAGTTCGGCTCGACCATCCCCGTCCATCCCGGCTTCGACGTCCGCGTCGACGACTACGGCAACCTCGTGATCCGCAAGGAGGGCTCCCGATGACCGCCACCCCTGCGGCCCAGGGTCAGGTGCTGCCCCTGCCCGGCGACCCGGCCTATGTCACGGCCCGGCCGGCCAACCCCGCGGGCCTGCCCACGGCATACGAGCACGGCGGGCGCCTGACGTCCGAGGGAAGCACCGTCGACCCGATCCTCGTCGAGATCGTCCAGGGCACCCTCGCCAGCGTCGAGATGGAGGTGGAGACGGCCATCGGGCGGACCAGCCGCTCACCGATGATCCGCGATGCCCACGACTTCCGCGCCGGCATCCACGACCGGCAGCTGCGCAAGCTCACCGGTCGGTCCTACTCGGCGCTCGTCCACCCGGTGGCGCGCGACTTCCCGCTCGCCGAGATGCAGGAAGGGGACGTCTACTTCCACAACGACGTCTACGAGTCCGAGGGCGGCATCGGCCACCTGCCCGACCTCTGCGTGACCGTCCCGGTCTTCCACGAGGGCGAGGTGGTCGCCTTCGTGCAGGCCTTCGGTCACCACGACGACATCGGCGGCGGGTGCCCGGGAAGTATGCCGAGTGGCGCCACCAGCGTCTACGAGGAAGGCCTCGCTGTCCCGCCGATCAAGCTGTGGGACAGGGGAGTTCCCAACAAGGCGGCCCTGCGCATCATGACCCGCAACTCGCGGATGCCCGACTCCCTGGCCGCCGACCTCGACGCCGAGTGCTCCGCCTGCCTCATGGGGGCGCGCCGCCTCGCCGAGCTCTTCGAGCGCTACGGGCGCGACCAGATCGAGGCCGCCTTCGACGCGATCCTGGACGCGACGACCGAGACCTATCGACGCGAGATCCTCGCCAAGATCCCGGACGGGACCTACGTGTGGGAGGACTACGCCGAGCACGACGGCGTCGACGAGCCGATGCTGCACACGCAGCGGATCACCCTGACCAAGGTCAGTGATGCCCCCGCCGACCCGGAGCAGGGCCGACCCGCCGGGCCGCGCCTGATCATCGACTTCACCGGGACGGCGCCGCAGGCCAAGGGTCCGATCAACCACTGCGGCGACTACGTCGGCGGCAACTTCCTCAAGAAGTGGCTCGCCCCGATCCTGCGCAACCTCGCCGACACCCCCGAGCGGATGTCCGAGCTCGACGTCAACGAGGGCATCGTGCCGCTCATCGAGATGCGCTTCCCCGAGAAGGGCACCCTGCTCACCCCGATCCACCCCGGCCCCACGAACGCGCGGACCTTCGTCATCCTCCGCCTCCTCGGCGTGCTCGCCGGCGTCGTCGCCAAGGCGGTCGACGGCCGGATGCCCGCCGACCAGGAGACGATCCGCTACACCGGGGTCTACGGTCACGACCGCGACGGCAAGGACTACCTCATGCGCGAGGTCCTCGGTGGCGGCTCGGGTGGCCGCTACTACGCCGACGGCGAGGACACCATCCACGTCGTCCCCGACTCCCGCAACCTGCCGACCGAGTTCACCGAGGGGCGCTTCCCGTTCATCGTCGAGCGCCTCGGCCTCGCCGTGGATTCCGGTGGCGCGGGCCGCTATCGGGGCGGACTGGGCTACGAGAAGCACATCCGAATGCTCAAGGACGCGCACTTCATGTCGATCGCCGACCGCTCGATCCTCGCCTGCTGGGGCGTCAAGGGTGGCAAGGCGGGAGCCCCCTTCCAGGTGACGATCGACCCCGGCGGCCCGGAGGAGCGCGAAATCGATGCCCTCGCCGACGCCGAGCCGATCCGGGCCGGGCAGGTCGTGCGCATCCGCACCACCGGCGGCGGCGGCTGGGGCGACCCGCTCGAGCGTCCCTATCCCGAGGTCGAGCGCGACCTGCGGTGGGGGAAGGTGTCCTTCGAGGGTGCGCGGACGGCATACGGGGTCGTGGCCTCGGGGACCAAGGACGCACCGGTGATCGACGAGGACGCCAGCGATGCCCTCCGGGCGGAGCTGCGCGCCGCCCGCGAGGGTGAGGCCCCCTTCTTCGACCGCGGCCCCGGGTATGCCCTCCTCGCCGGTGGCGCCACCGCCCCCGAATGCGACTGGCTCTGAGTGGGAGAGTGAGCCCATGACGTCACCCGCCCCCGACGACCCCACCAGCCCCTCGACGGGAGGCCCGCTCGCCGGCATCGTCGTCGTCGACCTCAGCCGCGCCCTGGCCGGCCCGCAGGCGGGGATGATGCTGGGCGACATGGGTGCTCGCGTCATCAAGGTCGAGTCCGCGACCGGGGACGACACGCGCGGCTGGGGCCCGCCCTTCGTCGGGCCGGACGAGGACATCTCGACCTACTACCTCGCGGCCAACCGCAACAAGGAGTCGATCGTCCTGGACCTGAAGTCCGACGACGGCCGGACGGTCCTCACCCGCCTCATCGAGCGGGCCGACGTGCTCATCGAGAACTTCCGCCCCGGAGTGCTCGACCGCCTCGGCTTCCCGGTCGCCCGCCTGCACGAGCTCAACCCGCGGCTGGTGCTGCTCTCGATCAGTGGCTTCGGGCACGACGGCCCTGAGGGCGGGCGCGCGGGCTACGACCAGATCGCCCAGGGCGAGGCCGGCCTGATGTCGGTGACCGGCTCGGGACCCGAGGATCCCCAACGCGTCGGCGTGCCGATCGGGGACCTGCTCTCCGGCATGAACGGCGCCTTCGGCGTGGTCAGCGCCCTCTACGACCGCGAGCGCACCGGTCGGGGTCGGGTCGTGCGCACCAGCCTGCTCGCCTCCGTCATCGGCGCCCACGCGATGCACGGCACCAACTACCTCCTGGCGGGCAAGGTCGGGCACGCCCAGGGCAACCACCACCCCTCGATCGCTCCCTATGGCCTCTTCCGGACCGCCGACGGCCAGGTGCAGGTCGCGTGCGCGGCCGAGAGCCTGTGGGTGAAGTTCGCCCAGACCTTCGGGCTCGACCCGGTCGCGGCCGGCATGGCCACCAACCGTGAGCGGGTGGCCAACCGGGCCGCCGTCATCGACGCGGTCGACGCTGCCTTCGCCGAGCTCTCGAGCGCCGAGGTCCTCGAGCGGCTGGCCGCGGCGGGGGTGCCGGCGGGCAAGGTGCGCACCATCGACGAGGTCTACGAGTGGGACCAGGTCGCAAGCCAGCACCTGCTCCTCGAGGTCGACCACCCGGTGCTCGGGGCCATCACCATCCCCGGCTCGCCCCTGCGCTTCGACGACAACGCCTTCTCCGGCGGCCGCGAGCACCACCTCCCGCCGCCGGGACTGGGCGAGCACGACGACGCCATTCGGGCCTGGCTCGACGAGCCGCGATGACTCCCGCCCGCCCGACCAGCCACGAGCTCATCGAGCTCGTCTTCGACGAGGGCAGCTTCCGCTCGTGGGACGTCGCCCCGCTCACCGTCGCCGCGCCCGAGAGCCCGTATGCCGTGGAGCTGGCTGCCGCCGCCGAGCGCGCCGGCACCGACGAGTCCATCGTCACCGGCGAGGCCCTGATCCACGGGCACCGCTGTGCTGTGATCCTCGGCGAGTTCCGCTTCCTCGCCGGCTCGATCGGTCGGGCCGCGGCCGAGCGGATCACGCTCGCCTTCGAACGCGCGACCCGCGAGCGCCTGCCGCTCTTCGCGGCGCCGGCCTCGGGCGGCACGCGGATGCAGGAGGGGACGCCGGCGTTCGTGACGATGGTGAAGATCACAGCCGCGGTCACGGCATACAAGCGACGCCACCTGCCCTATATCACCTATCTTCGTCACCCCACCACGGGCGGGGTGCTCGCCTCCTGGGGCTCGACCGGGCACGTGACGGTCGCCGAGCCGGGCGCGACGATCGGCTTCCTCGGGGCCCGGGTCTACGAAGCGCTCTACGGCCAGCCCTTCCCCGCTGGCGTGCAGACCGCCGAGAACCTCTGGGACAAGGGCCTGGTCGATGCCGTGCTGCCCGCGGAAGCGCTGCGCGACACCGCTGCTCGCTTCCTCGACCTGGTGATGGCCCCGCGCGACCTCGACCATGTCCCCGACCTGCCGCGCGTGCCCCTGCCCGACATCCCCGCGTGGGACTCGATCGAGCGCTCGCGCCGCCCCGACCGGCCAGGCCTGCGCGCCCTGCTCAAGCTCGGCGCCACCGACGTCCTGCCGCTCTTCGGCACCGGTGACGGCGAGTGGGACCGCACGATGTTCCTCGCGCTGGCCCGTTTCGACGGTACCCCCTGCGTCGTCCTCGGCAACGATCGTCGCGCCGAGCGCAGTGAGCCACCGCTCTCTCCTAGTGGCCTGCGCGTCGCCCGCCGCGGCATGCGCCTGGCGACCGAGCTCGGCCTGCCCTTCGTCTCGGTCATCGACACCGCCGGGGCGGCGCTGTCCAAGGAGGCCGAGGAGGGCGGGATGGCCGGAGAGATCGCCCGCTGCCTGGCCGACCTCGTCGCCCTCGAGGTGGCCACCCTCTGCGTGCTCCTCGGCCAGGGAACCGGTGGCGGGGCGCTCGCCCTCATGCCCGCCGACCGGGTGCTGGCGGCGCAGCACTCATGGCTCTCGCCGCTGCCACCCGAGGGTGCCTCAGCGATCCTCTTCCGCACGGCGGACCGGGCTCCCGAGCTGGCCGCCCAGCAACGGGTGCGCTCGGTGGACCTGCTCGCCGACGGCATCATCGACCGGATCGTCGCCGAGGAGCCGGACGCGGCCGACGAACCCGAGGCCTTCTGCCGACGGATGAGCCAGGCCATCCGGCACGAGCTCGCCGTCCTCTCCGGCGTCAGCACGGCCGATCGACTCCATGACCGGGCAGCCCGCTATCGCGCCTTGTGAGGTTTCCTCCGTCGGCGGCACCGCCGGCACCGTGACCGCGAGCTCCTCAAGAGTTGCCAACATGGCGCCCCATGCGGGGACAAATGCTGCCAAGGCCGCGTGCGGCACGGCTCCCTAGGCTCGTGACACCCGGCAGCGTCGCCCGGGCGGCTCCGCCGCTCGTCCGCCCTCGTCGGTGACTCGACGTCGACCCGAGGAGGACCCGTGCGCGTGGTGTTGGCCCTCGGGGGCAATGCGATGACCTCGCCCGATGGTGCTGCTCGGCCCGAGGACCAGCTGGCTGCGATCCGCGTCGCCATGCGCTCGACGGCACGCCTCGTGGCGGCCGGGCACGATCTCGTCCTCACCCACGGCAACGGCCCCCAGGTCGGCAACCTGCTCGTCAAGAACGAGCTCGCCGCCCACGTCGTCCCCCCGGTCCCGCTCGACTGGTGCGGTGCCCAGACCCAGGGGACGATCGGCTTCATGATCCTCGACGAGCTCGAGGCCGCCCTCGCCGCCGAGGGCACGGACGTCCCGGTCGCCGGCCTGGTCACCCGCACGCTCGTCGACCAGGCGGACCCGAACTTCGCCCATCCGACCAAGCCGATCGGTCGCTACCTCCCCGAGGCGCAGGCGCGCACGATGATCGACCACGGTCAGACGTGGGAGGACCGCGGCGAGCGCGGCTGGCGACGGGTCGTCGCCTCCCCGGAGCCGGTCGAGGTGCTCGACGCACCCGCCATGCAGACCCTCCTGGCCCAGGGGTATGTCGTCGTCGGCGCCGGTGGCGGTGGCATCCCCGTCGTCCGTGACGCCGACGGGCGCCTGCGCGGGGTCGAGGCGGTCATCGACAAGGACCTCACCGCCGCCCTCCTCGCCCGGCGCCTCGAGGCCGACGTGCTCGTCATCGCCACCGACGTCGAGCACGCGGCCGTCGACTGGGGCACCCCCGCGCAGCGCGACCTCACCTCCGTGCCCCTCACCGAGATGCGAGGGTATGCCGCGGCCGGCCAGTTCGCGTCCGGCTCCATGGGGCCCAAGGTCGACGCCGCCATCCGGTTCGTCGAGTCCGGCGGCCCCCGCAGCATCATCACCTCACTCGAGCGCATCACCGAGGCCATCGAAGGCGGTCACGGCACGCGCATCCTCCCCGACCCGGCACCCGACGACCACGCTGGCGACCCGACCGGTCAGGCGAGCACCCGGCATACCTCCTGATTTCTCCGCAACCGACCCCGCAACGAAAGGACAACTCCCGTGCCCGAACCCATTGAGGTGCGCAAGGTCCCCATCAAGAGCGTCGCCGACGCCTCCGGCCTCGACGAGCTGATCACCAGTGGCGTCATGGCGGCCGACCGGGTCATCGCCATCATCGGCAAGACCGAGGGCAACGGCGGCGTCAACGACTACACCCGGATCATCGCCGACACGGCCTTCCGCGACGTGCTGCGCAAGCATGGCGTCGACGAGGCGCAGGTCAAGGGTGTGCCGATCGTGTGGTCCGGCGGCACCGACGGCGTGATCAGCCCGCACGCGACGATCTTCGCCACGCTCCCCGCCGACCAGGCCGAGGCGAGCGACGAGCCGCGCCTGACGGTGGGCTTCGCGATGAGCGAGCCGCTGCTGCCCGAGGAGATCGGCTACACGCCGATGATCGAGAAGGTCGCGGCCGGGGTGAAGGTCGCGATGGAGCGGGCCGGGATCACCGACCCCAAGGACGTGCACTACGTGCAGACCAAGACCCCGCTGCTCACGATCCACACCATCCGCGACGCCAAGTCCCGCGGGAAGTCGGTGTGGACCGAGCACACCCACGAGTCGATGGACCTCTCCAATGGCGCGACCGGTCTGGGGATCGCCGTGGCGCTGGGTGAGATCGACATGCCCACCGATGCCGATGTCATGCACAACCGCGACCTCTACTCATCGGTCGCGTCGTGCTCCTCGGGCGTCGAGCTGGACCAGGCCCAGATCGTCGTCGTCGGCAACGCCCGCGGCATCGGTGGGCGCTACCGCATCGGTCACTCGGTCATGCAGGACGCCCTCGACGCCGACGGGATCTGGGCGGCCATCAAGGACGCCGGGCTGGACCTGCCAGAGCGGGCCCACTGGAGCGACATCCAGGGGCGGCTGGTCAACGTCTTCCTCAAGTGCGAGGCCAGCCTCGACGGCACCGTGCACGGCCGGCGCAACGCCATGCTCGACGACTCCGACGTGCACTGGCACCGGCAGATCAAGTCCTGCGTCGGTGGTGTCACGGCGTCGGTGACCGGTGACCCGGCAGTGTTCGTGTCGGTGTCGGCGGCCCACCAGGGGCCCGAGGGCGGCGGCCCGGTCGCGGCCATCGTCGACCTCGGCTCGGGTGAGCCCACGGGCTACCGTCCGCCGACGCGCTGACGCTTCCGCCCCCTCCACACGTCCGCCCCCTCCACCCCGTCGAGCGAGCACGAATCGCCGAGGACAGGCTCTTGTATCCGGCGATTCCTGCTCGCTCGACGGGTGATAGGGGGGCGTCAGTGGGCGAAGTGGCGCGTCCCGGTGAAGTACATCGTCACGCCCGCCGCCTCCGCAGCGGCGATGACCTCCTCGTCGCGCACCGACCCGCCGGGCGCGACGACCGCCCGCACACCGGCGTCGAGGAGGATCTGCAGACCGTCGGCGAACGGGAAGAAGGCGTCCGAGGCCGCCACCGAGCCGAGCGCACGGTCCGCACCATCGGCGTCCGCGCGGCTCACGGCCAGGCGGCAGGAGTCGACGCGGTTGACCTGCCCCATCCCGATGCCCACGCTCGCGCCGTCCTTGGCGAGCAGGATCGCGTTGGACTTCACGGCCCGCACGGCCCGCCACGCGAACTGCAGGTCGGCCATCGTTGCCTCGTCGGCAGCCGGGCCAGCGACCAGGCGCCAGTGACCTGCCTCGTCCCCGCCGACGACCTCGCCGGCCTCGTCCTGCAGCACGGCGTCCACGCGGTCCACCGACTGCACGAGCAGGCCACCGCTGATCGGCCGGAACTCGACCGGGTCGCGGTGGGCCCCCATCCCGGCCGGGAGCCGGAGCAGGCGACGGTTCTTCTTCTCGCGCAGGATCTCCAGCGCATCCTCGTCGAAGTCGGGAGCGGCCACGACCTCGGAGAAGGTGTCATTGAGCGCCCTGGCCATCGCGGCGGTCACCGGCCGGTTCGACGCAACGATGCCGCCGTAGGCCGAGACCGGGTCGCAGGCGTGCGCCGCGGCATACGCGGTCTCGATGTCGGCGCCGACGGCGATGCCGCACGGGTTGGCGTGCTTGATGATCGCCACCGTCGGCTGGTCCCCGTGGTCCAGGCTCGCGCGGACCGCGGCGTCGGTGTCGATGTAGTTGTTGTAGGACATCTCCTTGCCGTGGAGCACCTCCGCCGAGGCCAGGCCCTCGCGCCGGTGGACGTACAACGCGGCGCTCTGGTGCGGGTTCTCGCCGTAACGCAGGGTGTTGCGCTTGGTCCACGTCGCGCCCGTCCACGCTGGGAAGCCGCTGCCCTCGCTGGTGTCGACATAGGCGTTGCCCATCCAGGACGCGACCGCCGTGTCGTAGGTCGCGGTGTGCACGAACGCCTGCGCCGCCAGCAGCTTGCGCTGCTCGAACGTGAAGCCGCCGTTGACGACGGCCTCCAGGACCGTGCCGTATGCCGTGGGCTCGGTGACGACCGCGACGCTCGCGTGGTTCTTGGCCGCCGCCCGGACCATCGAGGGCCCACCGATGTCGATGTTCTCGACAATCTGGTACGCACTCGCACCCGAGGCCACCGTCTGCGCGAACGGGTAGAGGTTGACGACGACGAGGTCGAAGGGCTCGACGCCGAGTTCTCCCAGCTGGGCGAGGTGGTCGGGCTTGCGCGTGTCGGCGAGCAGGCCGGCGTGCACCATCGGGTGCAGGGTCTTGACCCGCCCCTCCAGACACTCAGGGAAGCCGGTGAGGTCTTCGACCTTGGTCACCGGCAGGCCGAGCGACTCGATGAGCGCGGCCGAGCCACCGGTGGACACGAGCACCACACCGGCATCGGCGAGGCCGCGCACCAGCTCCTCGAGGCCGGTCTTGTCGAAGACCGAGATGAGCGCGCGACGGATCGGGCGCAGGTCCTGCGTGGGACCGGGTGGGCTGACCTCGATGGCCATGGACGACTCCTGTCGGGCGGCCGCGGCGGTGGGCACACGGCATACGGGCGGGAACGCTGCGGCGCACCCAGGCGGGCGATGCGCTGCCTTCAACTCCCCGGTGGTGACCCACCCTCGCCAGTCGTCATTCTTCCTCCTGGCGGTGTGTGCCCCCACGGGGGCCCACCCGGTGGTGACCCACCCTCGCCAGTCGTCGCGGCCAGTCTACCGACGCAGACGGTGGATGTTCCGCGGGCCGTGGTGCCCACGGAACATCCACCGTGAGTCCTGCGCCGAGCGTCAGCGCGGGATGGTGAAGACCTGACCCGGGTAGATCAGGTCCGGGTTCTCGATGCCGTTCGCCCGCGCGATGTCCATGTAGTTCACGCCGTACTTGGCGGCGATCCCGCTGAGCGTGTCACCGGGCTGCACCTCGTAGGTCACGACCGCAGCGGCGGCAGCGGCCGCCTGGGCCTCGGCAGCAGCCTGGGCCTCAGCAGCAGCGGCGGCCTGCTTGTCGTCGAAGGCCTTGCGCTCGGCGCGGAAGCGCTCGATGTCCTCCTGGGTGGCCTGACCGGCGTCGTGCGCGGCCTAATCGGCCTTCGCGGCCTCCTGCTTGGCCTGCTCCGCGCGCTCGGCGTCGTCGGTGGTCAGGGCGTCCTTGATCTGGTCGAAGATTCCCATGGGGCCAGCTCCTCCTTCTTTGTTGATGTCGATGCGGCGCGGTGCACCCACGGGGTCGACGCGACGGGCTCGAACCTACCTCCCCCTCCACTGCCCTGCGGACTTCAGCTCGCGCGCGGAGCGCAAGCCCCTCAGCTTCGGCAGGATCCGCGCCATGCCTCGGACTTGGGCTGAGTGCGCCTCCCGAGGGCCCAGCAGGTCGCGTGCTAGCCTCGCGCGACGAAGGAGGGACCGTGCACAAAGGGCGACGCTGGATCGTGCTAGGGCGAGTCCTCGCCCTCGTGGCTGCCATCATCGCCGGCTTGGCCTGGGCGCTCTCTTCCCCAGTTGGCGCCTCTCCCGACGACGACTTCCACCAGGCGTCGATCTGGTGCCCCGTTCCGGTGGAGTCCTCCGGTTGCCCCGTGCGCACCGACGCCACGGGTGCCGTCCAGGCCGTCGAGGTCCCCCGGGTCGTCGCGGAGGCCGCAGCCTGCTTTGCCTTCCACAACGAGATCTCCGGCTCCTGCACGCTGCACATCCCCTCTGGAATGACCTGGACGGACCGCTTCAACCAGGGGGAGTATCCCGGCGGCTTCTACCGGACAATGCACCTGTTCGCCGGACCCGACGTGCAGCGGTCGGTCGCGCTCATGCGTGCTGCGAACGTCCTGATCGCCGTCGCGCTCTTCGGGAGCCTTGCGCTGGTGGCTGCCCCCGGACAACGGCGCATGCTGGGCCTCGGGCTGCTCGCGCCGCTGGTTCCGCTGGGCATCTTCCTGAGCGCCAGCATCAACCCCAGCGGCTGGTCCTTCGTCGGCGTCGCGACCGCGGCGGCCGGCTTGCTCGTCGGCGCCGACGCCCCGAGTCGCCGCCGCGCCATCGCGGCCGGCGCACTCGCCGTCGTCGGGGCACTGCTCGCCATCAACGCGCGAGGGGACGCCGGCCCCTACCTGTGTGTCACTGCTGGCGCCGTGGGTCTGGCCACCCTCCGATGGAACGGCCGGTGGCTGCTCACCCGGGGGCCGGCGGTCGTCCTCGTCGGCGCCATCGGCCTCTTCAGCTACCTCACCTCGCGCCAGGCGGCGCTGATCAGCGAGACACAGCAGGCGGTGGTCGACAAGCCGACGCGGCTCTTCTACCACAACGTCCTGGAGCTGCCGAACCTGTTCACCGGGATGTTCGGGTCCTGGGCCCTGGGATGGACCGACAACCCGATGCCGCAGGTCGTCTCGGTCTCCAGCCTCGCCATCGCCATCCTCGTCGTCGTCGTCGGCGTCTCCTCGCTCAACGTGGGCAAGGCCGCTGCCCTGCTGCTCGTCACCGCCGTCATGGTCGTGCTCCCGGTCCTGCTCCTCCAACGCCTCGGCGCATCCGTCGGCAGCTGGGTCCAGCCCCGCTACCTCCTCCCCCTCGCGCCGGTGTTCCTCCTGCTCCTCGCCTACGACCCGCGGCGACGGGCCAGCATCCGGCTCTCGCTCGCCCAGTGCGTGCTCGCCGGCACCCTGGCCAGCGTGGCCTACACCGTGGGCCTGTACACGACTCTCCGCCGCTATCTCACCGGTCTCGACGGGCCACTCATCATCGGCCGAGGCGTCGAGTGGTGGTGGGGATCGGTGCCGGGTCCGCGCGTGGTCTTCGTCGCCGGGACACTCTGCTTCACCATCGTCGCGTTCACCCTGCTGCTGGGCGAGGGAACCGTCATCCGGCGGGTCCTGCGCCGACCAGCGCTGGCCGACCGGTCGGGCACCCCTGCTGCAGCTGTTGCCGGCAGCTCGGCTGGAGCAGAAGCGCCGGTCAGGCAGCCGACGGCGGAGGCTGACCCGGAACCGGCCCCTGCCGAGCCGGCTCGCGGAGACTGAGCACCAGCGCGGCCACTGTCGTCACGGCGATCCCCACCGCGAACCCCGCCAGCGCACCAGCCGATCGCAGCGTCGGTGCCGCCACGACGAGCACCGCGACACCTGCGAGCACTCCGGCGAGGGCGGTCGCCGCCTGCTGCCGCTCACGCCCGGAGCCGACGAGCAGGGCCACCGGCGTCATCGCGAAGGATGCCACCGCCATGACGACGAGAAGCACGCGCAGCGTGGTCGCGGCTTCCGGGAACCGCCCGGGATACACCAGCTCCAGCAGCCAAGGTGCCAAGGCCACCATGGCACCGAAGAGCACGATCCACAGGGCCGCGCTGGCCGCCAGCACGGCGACGGCGTGCCGGCGCGGCACCCGGCCGCCGTAGGCCGCCGCGATCGTCGCGAAGTGCGGAACGAGGACGAGCAGCATGGCCTGGGCGATCATGTTGGGCGGCGTGGCCAGGGCCAGGGCCGCGCCGAAGGCACTGCTGTTCGCGCCGTCGAACCACTCGACACAGAGCATCGTCAGGGGGATCAGGGCACCAGTCGCCACCTGGGCGACCGTGTTGGTGACAAGGAAGGCCCGCACCAGGCGGGCCTGCTCGGCGGGGAGCTCCTCGCGAGGCCCGGGTTGGCGCGCGAGGACGGCGAACGCGGCATACCCGACGGCGGGCGGCAGGAGCAGCCAGCTCCACAGCTCCCCGCGGATCACTGCCGCGACAGAGGCGAAGGTCAGCACGGCGGTGCCGATGTCGAGCATCGCCGCTCGTCTGACCTGACCCGATCCGATGAGGGCGCCGCGTGTGAAGAGGTACCACGCGTAGGTGAGGACGAGGACCGCGCACAGCACGACCTCGGTCGGTCCCCCCAAGGTCAGCGCGACGACGACCGAGATCGGCACCAGGGCCACCGAGAGCCGGAGCATCCATCGGACCAGTTCCCGCCGATGGGCCGCGGCCAAAGGCGCCCCGGCCGGGGCGAACCGGCCCGCGGCGATGCCTGCGGAGGCCGGCCCGAGGAGGGTGAGGAAGACCGAGACCGACAACAGGGCCGAGAGTGTCCCCAGCCGGTCGGGGGCGGCATTCCCGACCCAGGTCGTGTGGGCGAACCGGGCAGCCCCCTGCACCGCGAGGCCGAGCGCGCCGAGGATCGTGGCCGAGGCCAGCTGGCGAGCGGCCACGCCACGCTCCTTCCGGACGCGAGCGGGCGCCCTGCCATGACAATGGACCCGGCTGGGCCCGGCGGCCATTGTAGGGTTTGGCGGTGCACGTCCTTGACTTCACGACGTTCTATCCACCCCACGTCGGTGGCGTCGAGGCCTTCGCCGCAGCCTTGCACCAGGAGATGTTGCGCCGCCCCGGCTGGCGGGTCAGTGTCGTCACGAGCGAGCAGGGCCAGCCCCTGCCGAGCGGCCCCGAGGGCCGGCTCCAGATCCGGACCTACCCGGCCTGGGCCCCGGTCTCGGGGTTCGGGGCCCCGACCCGCTCACCACTCGCACTCGCCCGAGAGCTCCCCGGTCCGCCCGTCGACGTGGTCCTCAGCCACACCCGCTTCTACCCGGCGAGCTGGCTGGCCGGGCGCTTCGCCCGTCGGCACCGGGCCCGGTGGGTCCACATCGAGCACGGTGGGTCCGCCGTGGCGAGCGGCCCCCTGCCGGTGCGAGCCGTGGCGGCCGGCTACGACCGGACGCTGGGCAGGTCCGTGCTCCGGGGCGCCGACCGGGTGGTCAGCGTCTCGACCGGCTCGGCCGAGTTCGTCCGCGAGCTGAGCGGCGTCGAGGCGGTCGTCGCCCGGCGCGGCATCACCCTGCCGGAGTCCCCGTGGTCCAACCCACCCGGTGGTCGGGCCCTCTTCGTCGGGCGCCTCGTGCGCTCGAAGGGGATCATCGAGGCGGTCAGCGCCCTCCGCGATACCGGGGTGGGGCTGGACGTCGTCGGTGAGGGTCCGGACGCGAGCAGCATGGAGAAGCAGGCTGCAGACCTCGGGGTCGAGGCCCGCTTCCACGGCGCCGTGGACGGCTCCACGGTCGCGGCGCACATGCGACGTGCCCGACTCCTCCTGCACCCCAGCCACACCGAAGGGCTGCCGACCGTGGTGCTCGAGGCGGCCGCGCTCGGGCTCCCCGTCGTCGCAACCGATGTGGGTGGCACCCGCGAGATCGTGAGTGGGACCGATGACGGCTGGCTGGTGCCCGCCCGGGACCAAGCACGCCTCGACGCCGCGGTGCGCGAGGCCCTGGCCGCACCCGAGCTCGCCTCGACCCGAGGCGCCACGGCACGTGCGGGGGTCGGTGAGCACTTCAGCTGGGATGCGGTCATCGATGCCATCACCGAGGGGGTCGTCCCCCGTGCATGACCTCGTCGTGCTCGTGTCGGGATCGGGGACACTGCTCCAGGCCCTCATCGACGATGCCCAGCACCCCGGCTCCCCCTATCGAGTGGTCGCCGTCGGCTCCGACCGCGCTGGGATCACCGGCCTCGACCGGGCGCAGCGGGCCGGGATCGAGACCTTCGTCGTCGCGCCCGGCGAGCACCCCGACCGCGGCGCGTGGGACCGGGCCCTCGCCGCGGCGATCACCGGACACTCCCCCGACCTCGTCGTCTCCGCGGGGTTCATGCGCATCCTCGGGCCCGCGGTCCTGGCGGCGCACCGGGTCATCAACACCCACCCGGCCCTGCTCCCGAGCTTCCCCGGCGCCCACGCCGTGAGGGACGCGCTGAACCACGGCGTGCGGGTCACGGGCACCACCTGCCACTGGGTCGACGCCGGCGTCGACACCGGGCCGATCATCGCCCAGCGCGCGGTCACCGTCAGGCCCGCGGACACCGAGGACTCCCTGCACGAGCGGATCAAGGTCGAGGAGCGGCAGATGCTCGTCGAGGTCGTTCGGTCACTGACCGCGTCGTCGCGACCCTGACTCCTCACCCAACACGGCCGCACGCCACGACGCGGACCAGCTGGCGAACGAGTAGTGCTCGTTGACCGCGCGCAGGCCCTGCTCACCGCGCCTGCGGCGACGCTCCTCACCCTCCGCGAGGACTGCCTCGACGGCTTCGGCCCAGTCATCCGCGGCGCCGACCGCGACGCCGTCGAAACGCGTGAGCGCAAGGTCGTTGGCTCCCACGGGGCTGGCCACAACGGGAAGGCCCGTCGCGGCATACTGCAACAGCTTGTAGGCGCACTTTCCCCGCGCGTACGGGCTGTCGTCGAGGGGGCCGAGCGCCACGTCGGCGCCGGCCAGTGCCGACGCGACCGTCGCAGGGTCCCAGGGCACGCGATCCAGCAGGTGGGCCATGGGTGCCAGCGCCGGGTTGTCCGCCGATCCGCTGATGAGCCGCAGCCGAGCCCCCGTGCGCTGGTGGAGGCGGGTCAGCGGCTCGATGAGCTCCACCACGAAGTGCTCCGTGGCCGGAGAACCCAACCAGACCAGCACAGGGAGCTCGCCGAGGGCCCACGAGTCCTTCGGCAGGTAGTCGCCGGGCTCGACACAGGACGGGATCATCCGCACGTCGCGCGCATCCCGCGATGCCCGCTCGGCGAGGTAGTCATTGCCCGCAATCACCACGTCCGCCGCGCCGAGCATCCGCTTCCACTTGCGCTCGAAGCGCATGAGCCGCCGCACCGGCGAGGGATCGTCGAAGATGGCGTCGTCGACGTCGTAGACGCCGCGGCCGGCCCTCGCCAGCAGTGCTTCCTCGACCCCGCCCAGGGACCACGGACTGGCCTCGCGGGAGAGGGTGAGGATGTCGGCACGCGGCTGGCGTCGCACCGCGAGCTCGGCCCGGCCGACGGCGAGCGGGTGACGCAGCATCGTGCCGGGACGCACGTCTGAGGTGCCGGCGTAGGTGTGCCACCGCGCCACCAGGCCCTCGTGGTCGAACCAGTCGGCCAGTCGCACCCGCGGGCTCCCCGCTCGCAGGCCATACGTCGAGACCGCGTCGATGACCGGTGTCGCCGACCTCATGCGGCGGGTCCGCTCGCCTCTCCGCTCGCGTCCCCGGGCTCCTCCCGGTTCTTCTCCCCTGACGGCAGTGCGGCATCCCGGCGCGCGCGGTGGGCCTCCGGGGTGTCCGCCTCGTCCAGGGCGATCCGCCGGGCCAGCTTGGTGTAGCGGATGTCGGCATCCCGAGAGCGCTTGAACGTCGTCGCCATGAACGAGAAGAAGGCCACGACGAGCATGTAGAGGATGAGGTCGGTGCCACGGCCGACGCCGATGAGCTGGGCGGCCATCGTCCACGTCTCGGGGAAGAGGATCGAGGCGACGGCCAGCACGCCGAAGCCCAGAAGGGCAACGCGACGAACGGCCTGGCTGCGCTGCCCGACCCCCGACAGGAAGCGGACGACGATCGCGACGGTCGCGAGGATCAGGACGATCTGCACCAGGAGGGTTCTCATCGCCACAACAGCTCCGCGAGGATGTTGACCGAGTTCCAGACCGACTGACCCTTGGCCCGGGAGTAGTCGGTGTAGAGGATGTGGACGGGCATCTCGGCGTAGCGCACCGGCCGTCCGTCGATCTGCATGCCTCCGATGAGGCCGACGATCTCGGAGGCGTGGGCCATGCGGTTCTGTCGGATGTCGAGTGCCTCGACGACCGGGCGGCTCAGCACCCGCAGACCATTGTGGGCGTCGGTCAGCTTGGTCTTGGTCGTCCAGTTCGTGAAGGCCGTGGCCAGCCGCAGGATCACCCGCTTGAGGGCACCGGCCTCGATGGTGCCCTCGAGAAAGCGCGAGCCGAGGACGAGGTCGAGATCACCGCGCCGCAAGCGATCGAGCATCGCCACCACGTCGCTCACCTGGTGCTGGCCGTCGGCGTCGTAGGTGACCGCGTAGCGCATCGAGGGGTCGGTGAGGACGTACTCGAAGCCGGTCTGGAGAGCCGCTCCCTGCCCGAGGTTGACGGGGTGGCGCACGACGACGGCCCCACCACGCTCTGCGGCGAGCGCCGACCCGTCGCTCGAGCCGTCGTCGATGCAGCACACATTGGGGAAGGTGAGGCGGGCGTTGCGGACCACGCCTTCGATGACCTGCTCCTCGTTGTAGAGGGGGATCACCAACCACACGTCGTCATTCATAGTGCGTCGAGTTTATGGGGCCACGCGCGTCACTCGCGCCCACCGCGCCGTGGACGACCGGGCCCAGCGGTCAGCGGCGCAGCCGCCAGGCGTCCCAGAGCACCATGAGCACGGCTCCAACCGCCAGCTCGATGGTGAGCACGAGCACCAGCCAGCCGGCCGGCGCCCCGATCCCGGAGAGCCGGTAGGCGCCGAGCGACGAGCCCCCGACGAGATCGAGTGCGCCGATGACCAGCGCCGTCACGGTCGCGGTGGACACCGCCAGCTGCGTCTTGGTCCAGAGGCCGGAGAGGCGGGCAATACCGGCCAGCGCCCAGCGGGCGATCACTGCACCACAGACCACCGGCACCAGGACCGCGAGGACGACGAACCACGGGAAGGACTGCGGCTGGGGCAATGCAGCGAGGACCGGCACGAGGGGCAGCAGGCCGCTGTGGGCACCGGTCCACGAGACACCGGCCCCGTCGACGACGGAGAAGCCCGGACCGGCCAGGAAGGACACCCCCCAGATCGACAGGTTCGGGAGGGCTGCGCCCTGGACGAGCCAGAGCAGGGTGGCACCGAGACCACCGCCGCCGACCGCGGCCTGGACGGCCTGGACCTCGCGCCAGGACAGGGCGATCGTGGCGATGACCATGACCGCCCCGACCGCGACGACCAGCAGCGCACCGCGCAGCGCGGGTCGCAGGCTGCGGCTGAGCCAGATCGGCAGCATCGACCCGTCGAGTCGGGGGCCCACGAGCCACTCGTCCGCTCGGGCCGCGTGGGCAAGCGCGATCCCGATGGCCACCACAGGCAGGACCACAAGAGGCATGGTGAGCGACCAGATCACCGGTCGGGCCGGCCCGGCCTGGGCCCAGAGCGCCGCTGCGAGGACGATCACGGAGTGCGCCGCCCACCAGCCACCGAGGGCCTTGAGCACCCCACGCGGCAGGAGGCCCGCGACCCACCCGTCCTCCTCCGGGTCGCGCCGGCGCAGCAGCCAGCTCACCGAGAGCACCGCGGGCACGAGCGGCACCAACGCGAGGACCAGTGGAAGGAAGGACACCTGGATGCCGCCGAGGGTGAGCCGCGCACCCCCGAGCAGGAGCCAGGCCGCGGCCCCGAAGCCCAGGGCCTGGCCCCGGTCTCCCGGGGAGCTGGCGTCGCCGGACCACGCCAGCAGGACGACGGCGAGGACCACGGCCAGGGAGCTGGCAGCGGCGGCCGCGCCCGCGGCATACGGAATCCACGGCCGTGGACCGGGGAGCGCCCGGTCGCCGTCGGTCTCGGTGCGGTCGTCGAGGAGGGTCATTGCCGTCCAGTCTCGCCCGCGCCGCGGCGCTTCGAGGTGAGCACACGCCGTCGGCCCCCCACCTCGCTGAGGTGAGGGGCCGATCGTCGTATGCCGTCCGGCTGGCTGTCGCGGTCGGGCTCAGCCCTTGGCGGCCAGGCCCTGCATGACCTCACGCATGAGCTGCGCGGTCTCGGACGGGGTCTTGCCGACCTTGACGCCGGCGGCCTCGAGGGCCTCCTTCTTGGCCTGCGCGGTGCCCGAGGAGCCGGAGACGATGGCGCCGGCGTGGCCCATGGTCTTGCCCTCGGGGGCGGTGAAGCCCGCGACATAGCCGACGACCGGCTTGGTCACGTGCTCCTTGATGTAGGCCGCGGCCCGCTCCTCGGCGTCGCCACCGATCTCACCGATCATGACGATGGCATCGGTGTCGGGGTCGGCCTCGAAGGCCTCGAGGCAGTCGATGTGCGAGGTGCCGATGATCGGGTCGCCGCCGATGCCGACGCCGGTGGAGAAGCCGAAGTCACGCAGCTCGAACATCATCTGGTAGGTCAGCGTGCCCGACTTCGAGACCAGGCCGATGCGGCCGGGGCCGGAGATGTCGGCGGGGATGATGCCGGCGTTGGACTGTCCGGGGCTGATCAGGCCCGGGCAGTTCGGGCCGATGATGCGGGTCTTCTTGCCAAGGGAGTAGTTGTAGAACTCCGCGGTGTCGCGCACGGCGACGCCCTCGGTGATGACGACGCACAGCGGGATCTCTGCGTCGATCGCCTCGATGGCGGCCGACTTGGTGAACGGTGCCGGGACGAAGATCACGGTGACGTCGGCGCCGGTGGCGTCCATCGCCTCCTTGACGGTGCCGAAGACCGGCACCTCCTGGCCCTCGGGGAAGGTGACGGACGTGCCGGCCTTCTTGGGGTTGACGCCGCCGACGACCTGCGTGCCCGAGGCGAGCATGCGCGTCGTGTGCTTCATGCCCTCGGAGCCGGTCATGCCCTGGACGATGACCTTGGAGTCCTTGGTGAGGAAGATTGCCATGGTGTCGCTCGTATTCCTTGTCTCGTCAGGGGGTCAGCTGGCCGCGGCCGCGAGCTCGGCGACGCGGCGGGCCGCGCCGTCCATGGTGTCGACGCGCTCGAGCTTGGGCAGCCCGGCCTCGTCGAGGATCTGGCGGCCGAGCTCGGCGTTGTTGCCATCGAGGCGGACGACGAGCGGCTTGGGGTCCTTGCCGTGGCCCTTGAGGATCTCGTAGGCCTGCACGATGCCGTTGGCGACCGCGTCGCAGGCGGTGATCCCACCGAAGACGTTGACGAAGACGGCCTTGACCTGGGCGTCCTCGAAGATGACGTCGAGCCCGTTGGCCATGACCTCGGCGTTGGCGCCACCACCGATGTCGAGGAAGTTGGCGGGCTTCGCAGCTCCCCCGGTGAACTCCTCGCCGGCGTAGGCGACGACGTCGAGGGTGCTCATGACCAGGCCGGCACCGTTGCCGATGATGCCGACGTTGCCGTCGAGCTTGACGTAGTTGAGGCCCTTCTCGATGGCGAGGACCTCGAGCGGGTCGGTCTTGGAGTGGTCGACGAAGGCCTCGTGCTCGGGGTGACGGAACTCGCTGTTGCCGTCGATGGAGACCTTGCCGTCGAGGGCGACGATGGCGCCGTCCTCGGTCTTGACCAGCGGGTTGACCTCGACCAGCGTCGCGTCCTCGTCGCGGTAGACGACCCACAGCTTCTTCATCACGTCGGTGAGGGCGGCGCGGTCGGCGTCGGGGAAGCCGGCGGCGTCGAAGATCTCGTCGGCCTTGGCGTCGTCGATGCCGACGTTGGGGTCCACGGCGATGCGGGCCAGGGCCTCGGGGCGCTCGACGGCGAGCTGCTCGATGTCCATGCCGCCCTCCTTGGAGCACATGGCCAGGTAGGTGCGGTTCGCCCGGTCGAGCAGGATGGAGAAGTAGTACTCCTCGGCGATGCGGGCACCCTGGGCGATCATCACGGTCTTGACCGTGTGGCCCTTGATGTCCATGCCAAGGATCTGCTCGGCATACTGCTCGGCCTCGTCGGCGGTCTTGGCGACCTTGACGCCACCGGCCTTGCCGCGACCACCGGTCTTGACCTGGGCCTTGACGACGGTGACGCCCCCGGACTTCTGGCCGATCTGCTCGGCCGCGGCGCGCGCGTCCGCGGGGGTGGTGGCGACGGCGCCGGCGAGCACGGGGACCCCGTGCTTCTCGAACACATCACGTGCTTGGTACTCGAAGAGATCCACGAGCGGTCCAGCCTCTTTTCTTCATCGGATGAGCGCAGGGACTCCACGGCGGGCCCGACCCGAGGTGAAGTACGTCGTATGCCGCAGCCTAGCGACCGCTCCGCGCGCCCCCCACCCTCGTTCCGGCCTTGGGACCAATCTCACCCCTGAGCGGCGCGGATCCGCGACGAGTGGCGCCCGCGCGAGCGACGGGAGGCCCGCAACGGCTGCCGGAGGGATACCCTGTCCGAGCCATGACAGGTCACCGTCGACGTCCGGCCGCTACGGTCGAGGCCCCGCCCGCGCCCACCGCGCCCGGCTGGGGCCAACGCGTCGCGCACGCCTGGGCTGGGGCCCGGTCGGCCGCCGGGCACCTGGTCACCCTGGCCACGACTCCGCAGGTCCTCATGGGTTCGGTCGTGGAGGCCGCGTGGCTGACCACCCACCTGGTGACCTACCCGCTGGGACTGGTGGGCGGACGCGGAGGCCACCGGCCGGCATACCGGATCGAGCACCTGCCCCCCATCCAGCGCGGGCTGCTGCTGCACCACCTCGAGGCGGCGGGGACGCCGATCCTGCTCGTCCACGGGCTGGTCGACAACCGCTCGATCTTCACCCTGCTCCGGCGGGGCCTGTCGCGGCGGGGGTTCGGGTCGATCTTCGCGATGAACTGGTCGACGCTGACCACCGACCTCCGACGCGCGGCACTCGACCTGGGCGCGGAGGTGGAGGCGATCGTGGCGGAGACCGGCTACGAGCGGATTCACATCGTCGGGCACAGCCTGGGCGGGCTGATCGCGCGCTACTACGTGACGCGCCTCGGCGGCGACGAGCGCGTGCACACCTTGGTCACCATCGGCACCCCGCACGCCGGCACGTATGCCGCGTACGCCCTGCCGCTGCCGGTGATCGCCCAGATGCGGCCCGGGAGTGCCTTCCTCACCGAGCTCGCCGAGCCGGTGCCGAGCTGCCGGACGCGCTTCATCACGTACTACTCGGACGCCGACCAGGTCGTGCTGCCGCAACGCAACGGCGCCCTGCGCCATCCGGACCTGAAATCCCGGAACGTGCGGTTGCACGGCGTGGGGCACATCTCGCTGCCGATCATGGGCGCGGTGGTGCAGGGCATCACCGAGGCGCTGGCCCAGCTCGACCACGACGGGCACACGATGACGGCGGGAGCCATCCCGCTGAGCACGTCCGGCCGCCGCTGACGCGTCGGCGCTGACGCTGGGCGTCAGAGCTTCTCGAGGGGGGCGAACCTCAGCAGCAGCCACTTCACGCCGGTGTCCCCACCGAAGTCGACCTGGGCCTGCGCCTTGTCGCCCTCACCCCTGGTGTCGATCACGGTGCCGAGGCCGAAGGAGTCGTGGGTGACCCGATCGCCCTTGGCCAGGTGGATCGGCGGCCGGTTGCCGGGCGAGCGCACTCCCGGTCGGGTCGCCAGGGTCGCCACCGCCGGGCGCTGGTCACGCCGCCCGATCGCGCCCAGGCCGGCGGCCTCGCGCTCCCAGTGGATGAGCCCGGTGGGGATCTCGTCGAGGAAGCGGCTCGGCGGGTTGTACTGCGGCGCACCCCAGGCCGACCGCACCTGGGCCCGGGACAGGTGCAGGCGCTGTCGCGCTCGCGTGATCCCGACGTAGGCGAGCCGCCGCTCCTCCTCGAGCTCCTTGGGGTCGGCCAGGGAGCGCAGGTGCGGGAAGGTGCCGTCCTCGAGCCCGGTGAGGAAGACCACGGGGAACTCCAGTCCCTTGGCCGTGTGCAGGGTCATGAGCGTGACCACGCCGAGGTCGGCCGCGACCGCCTGGCCCTCCGCGTCGTCGCCGGCCGGCTGGTCGGGGATCTCGTCGGCATCGGCGACGAGCGACACCTGCTCGAGGAAGTCCTCGAGGCTGTTCAGCTCCCCTGTCTCGGCGCGGGTCGCGTCGAACTCGCGCGCCACGGCGACGAGCTCGGCGAGGTTCTCGATGCGGGTCTCGTCCTGCGGGTCGTGGCTCGCCCGCAGCTCGGTGAGGTAGCCCGAGCGGTCGATGACGGCCTCGAGCAGGTCGCCGACCCCTGCGTTCTCGTCGTCGCGCACCCGGCCGAGCTCCGCGAGCAGGGCGGTGAAGCCCTTGATGCAGGTGATGGACCGGGTGGCGATGCCCGGCGCGTCCTCGGGTCGGCCGAGCGCCTCGACGAAGGTGATCCGCTCGCGATCGGCGAGAGCGGCGATGCAGGCCTCGGCCCGGTCCCCGATCCCGCGCTTGGGCACGTTGAGGATGCGGCGCAGGTTGACCGAGTCGGTGGGGTTGGAGAGCACCCGGAGGTAGGCGAGCGCATCCTTGACCTCGCGGCGCTCGTAGAAGCGGGTGCCGCCGACCACCTTGTACGGCAACCCGACTCGCACGAACACCTCTTCCAGCGCGCGGCTCTGGGCATTGGTGCGGTAGAACACCGCGACGTCGCCCGGCTTGAGCCCGTGCTTGTCGGTCAGCGCGTCGATGGTCCGGGCGACGAAGGAGGCCTCGTCGTGCTCGTTGTCACCGACGTAGCCGACGATCTGCTCGCCCTCGCCCGAGTCGGTCCAGAGGTTCTTGGGTCGACGTCCCTCGTTGCGCGCGATGACGGCATTGGCCGCCGACAGGATCGTCTGGGTCGAGCGGTAGTTGCGCTCGAGCAGGATCGTCCTGGCATCGGGATAGTCCTGCTCGAACTCGACGATGTTGCGGATGCTCGCGCCACGGAAGGCATAGATCGACTGGTCGGCATCACCGACGACGACGAGCTCGCTCGGGCCGACCGCATGTTGGCCCGCCTTCTCGACACCGCCGACGAGCTCGCGAATCAGTTGGTACTGGGCGTGATTGGTGTCCTGGTACTCGTCGACCATGACGTGCCGGAAGCGTCGGCGATAGTGCTCGACCGTCTCCGGGAAGGCCTGGAACATGTGCACCGTCGTCATGATGATGTCGTCGAAGTCGAGCGCATTCGCCTGCCGCAACCGACGCTGGTAGGCGGTGTAGGCCTCGGCGAGCACCTGCTCCTGGTGGGTTGAGGCCTCCCCCAGCCCCGCGGCATACGTCTCCTCGTCGATGAGCTCGTTCTTGAGGTTGCTCACCTGGTGGGAGAACGAGCGGGGGTTGTAGCGCTTGGGATCGAGGTCCATGTCGCGCAGCACCATCGACATCAGGCGCTGGCTGTCGGCGGCGTCGTAGATCGAGAAGGTCGACCTCATGCCGACCTTGGCGGCCTCGCGGCGCAGGATCCGCACGCACGCACTGTGGAAGGTCATCACCCACATCGCCTTGGCCCGCGGCCCGACGAGCTGCTCGACCCGCTCGCGCATCTCGGCGGCGGCCTTGTTGGTGAAGGTGATCGCCAGGATCTGCCCGGGCTGCACCCCACGCGCGGCGAGGAGGTGGGCGATGCGGTGGGTCAGGACGCGGGTCTTGCCCGAGCCGGCACCGGCGACGATGAGCAGCGGACTCCCCTCGTGCAGCACGGCTTCGCGTTGCTCAGGATTCAGGCCCTCGAGGAGGGTCTCGGGGTCGGCCTGAGGGGCGGCGCCCCAGCCCGCCGAGCCACCCGTATGCCGTCCGCTCGCCTCCCGCTCCCCCGGGCCCTCGCTGACGGAGTCGTCCAGGGCCCACGAGGGCACCCCCGCGGCGTTGACGATCGCGGCGTGGGCACTGGTGTGCGTCGCCGCGTCCACGGGCGGGTCGGTGGGGTCGGGGAACAGGCCGTCGAAGAGGGTGCTCATCTCGGCCCCAACCCTACGTCGCCCCGGTGACGCCACTGCTCGCTCAGTAGGCTGCCGCGGCGACGTCGGTCTGGGTGAAGTCCTCGCCCTTGAAGAGCAGGGGCGCGCCGAGAAGGTGGGCCGTGGCGTGGGACAGGCAGTCCCCGAAGTTGAGCGCTGCCGGGTGACGTCCCTTGCCGAACCGCCGCCACGCAGCGAGCGCGGCGCGGTGGTGATCGAGGTCGAAGCCGACGATCTCGTCGACCGCGCCCTCGACGAGAAGGTCGAGATCCCGTGTGGCATCAGGCCCTTGCCTCGCCTCGACCACGATGGTGGCCTCGGTCAAGGTGGCGGCTGAGATGGCGACCACCTCTGCGGACAGGGCAGCCAACAGCCGCTCTGCCTCAGGCTCCCCGAGCACGATCGCCACCAGTGCAGAGCTGTCGACCACGATCACTGCGGAAGTCCATCCGGGCCGTAGCCGAGGATTTCCTCCTCCGGCCGCGGATCGATCGTGGCGCGGGCCCGGCCGCGAAGGATGATCGCCTGGAGGTCGGGCTCGGCGGCTCGCCTGTGGCGCACGCGCTGCAGCCGCTCGCCCACCGCGCGCCGGATGGCGTCAGTGATCGACTCACCAGTGGCAGCAGCCAACTCCCGCACGAGGCGGTCCGTCTCCGGATCCTTGATGTTGAGCGCCATTGAGGAAGAATATCAGGATGCTTTCTGCCTCGATGGGGAGAAAGCAGGGTCTATGTCCCCTCGAATGATCAGGACGCGACGACCTCTTCGATGCGCTTGAGCGTGGCGTCCATGTTCCGGCGCGTCATGTCCCCGAGCCGGCGCACGAACGGACGCCCGGGCCAGGCCTCGGTGCTGATGTCCCACGTCTCACGCACGATGGTGCCGCCGTCGACGGGCTCGAGCTCGTAGCGCCAGGTGCGCCCGGTGAACAGCTTGTCGAGCGGGCTCGGGGCCAGGGTGCGCCAGGCGATCCGACGGTTCTCCTCGAACTCGACGACGACGTTCTTGGTCGAGTAGCCCACGCCCCAGTTCATGTCCATGCCGAAGGAGTCCCCGAGCTTCAGGCGGCGCGCGCCGGCGCTGCGGGCCTTGACGACGGTGCCGGAGCCGTCGATCTCCTGGTGCCGGGAGGGGTCGGCGAGCAGGTCGAAGATCGCCTCGGCGGGGGCAGGGATGAGTCGCTGGACAGTCACACGATCAGTCATGGACGCCACCCTAAGCCCCGCCCTGACCCCGCAGTTCTCCCCGCGGTTGTTACCTCCCGACGCGGTTGTTACCCGACTTCGTAACAACCGCGTCGGGAGGTAACAACCGCGGCATAGGCTGCGGTGATGGCGCGCAAGGGTGAGTTCGGTGAGCCGGTCGTCCTCGACGTCGGGGGCTTCGACGTGCGGATCTCCAATCCGGAGCGTCCCTACTTCTCGGCTCGCGGCGAGACCAAGCTCGACCTCGTGCGCTACTACGAGGCGGTCGGGCCGGGCATCGTCAACGCCCTGCGCGGTCGGCCGTGCATGCTCCACCGCTTCCCCGACGGGGTCGACGGTGCCAAGGTCCACCAGAAGCGCCTCCCCCGCGGCGCGCCCCCGTGGGTCGACACGGTGCGCCTGCACTTCCCGCGCTGGGGCCTGCACGCCGACGAGCTCTGCGTCGACAAGCTCGCCGACGTCATCTGGGCCGTCCAAATGAGCACCGTCGAGTTCCACCCGTGGAACAGCCGCGTGCCCGAGACCGAGCTCCCCGACGAGTGGCGCATCGACCTCGACCCGATGCCCCAGGCCTCGTATGCCGCGGTGCGGCGCAGTGCCCACGTCGCCGCCGAGGTGCTCGACGAGATCGGCGCCGTCGGCTGGCCGAAGACCAGCGGCGGAAAGGGGATGCACATCTACGTGCGGATCCTCCAGGAGCACGGCTTCCAGGACGTCCGCCGCGCCGCGCTGGCCTTCGCGCGCGAGGTGGAGCGGCGCCTGCCCGACGACGTGACGACGACGTGGTGGCGCAAGGACCGGCCGGTGGACGCGGTCTTCGTCGACTACAACCAGAACGCCCGCGACCACACGATCGCCGCTGCCTACTCGGTGCGCGGCACTCCCGAGGGCCGGGTCTCGGCGCCGATCACCTGGGACGAGGTCGATGCGGCCGAGCCGGAGGACTTCACGATCGCGACGATGCCAGAGCGCTTCGCCCGAATCGGCGACCTGCACGCGGGGATCGACGAGGCACCCTTCGACATCACGCCGCTGCTCGAGTGGGCGGCGCGCGACGAGGCCGAGGGCGCGGAGACACCCCCGGAACCCGAGGACGAGTAGTCAGCCCAGGAGGGCGGCAAGGGCCTTGCGGTAGGCCGTGAAGGCCGCTCTTCCTTCGTTGGTGAGTGCGGCCGTGGTCACCCGTCCGGACTTCCGGGTCGTCACGTAGCCGGCATCCTCCAGCTTGCGCAGGTGGGTGATGAGGTTGCCGGCGGTGAGCTCGAGAAGCTCCTGGAGCCGCGGAAAGCTCAGCGTGTCCCCGGGGGCAAGCTCAGCGAGCGTGACCATCATCCGCAGCCGCACCGGCACGTGGATGACGGGGTCGAGCTCGAGGTCAGCCACGGCGTCTCCGTCGGAGCGTGACCCATGCGGCGGTGGCGAGGAAGCCTCCTCCACCGAGAACAGCGCCGAGGACCAGAGCGGTCACGGGGCCGGCGAAACCGATCGAGGCAGCCAGCACGATCAGCCACCCGCCCAAGGCTGCCATCGGTCGCGCGCCGAGGATCGCCGCACCGACGAGGTACTGGAGGCCAGTGACCAACAGCGGACCCACGACGCCGAAGACGCCGAGCACCGCAGGGGACGCGCCGGCGCCCGCCAGGGCGCCCATGATGCCGAAGTAGGCAGCGAAGCCGAGCAGCCAGCCGTAGCCGTAGAGCATCCCGCGGTAGCCGGAGTCACCGCCGACCCCGCGGGTCGTCTGGACCGTCCGCCACGCGGTGAGCGAGGCCGCCGCCGCCAGCAAGGAGGCGAAGACGATCGGCGCCCAGCCCTGCGGGCCGGCGTAAGGAGACTGTCCCCGCGCCTGGAACCAGAGCGCTCCGAGGCCGAAGAGCCAGGCCACACCCCAGGCAGCGAGGACCTGGTCGAGATGGCCGTCGAACGAGGTCCGGGTGCGGCGTTCCTGTGCGGCGATCAGCTCCATCGCCGCGGCCGGATCGAAGGGGTGCTCAGCCACGGCGCACTCTCCCCTGCAACGCGACTGCGCAGGTCAGGAGGGCCGCCCCGCCGCCGAGTCCCGCCACGGTCGGGGCGGGAAGCCACCCGGACGCGCCGGCGATCACCGCGAGCCCGCTCACCGCCAGGCAGGCCCACGCGGCATAGCCGACGATCGGCAGACGAAAGGCCCGGGCGAGCGGGACGAAGTGGACGCCCACGATGGCCAGCGTGGCCGCTGGGAGGTACTCCGGCAGGCCGCCTCGATTGAGCAGGGCCGCTGCGATGACGATGGCGGCGACTTCACCGACGAGGGCGAGGTTGTAGGTGCGCCGCACGGTGGGATCGACCGACAGCGTGGGCCTTCCGGGCGTGCGGACAAGGATGAGGATCGAGACAAGGAGCAACAGGGAGCCGGCGATCGAGGCCGCGATGAGCACCCCGGCGAACCGTCCACCCAGCTGGCCCCAGCCGAACCAGGCGATGCCGGCGCCCGCGAAGATGGCGGCGCAGATGGCGGCGTCCTTGGCGCGGGAGGCGACCGCCGGGGCAGGCGTGGTGTCGGCGGTTGCCGGTCCGGAGTCGGGGCCAGGGCCTGCGATGGTGCGGGTCCGGGCGACCGTGGTCCTGTGCTGGCTGGTGCTCATTCCGCGCTCCCCTCCTGGACGCCTGCGACTTTGTGTCGCAAACTTTGTGTCACAAACTCTGTCGTACTTTGCGCGGCAAAGTCAAGAGGGAGAGACCGTCGAGCGAGGAGAACGTGGCGTGGGCGGTGCATCGCGCTCAGCGCGTTCTCCTCGCTCGACTGTCTGTGGGCGGTGACTCAGCCGATCAGCGGGGCCAGGGTCTCGCCGAGGAGTGTCACCCGGCCCGGGATGTGCCCATTGGCGGGCAGGTTGATGGTGAAGCCGTCGACCCCGGCGGCCAGGATCCGCTCGTAGACCGCCCGGACCTCGTCGGGGCTGCCGAGGATCACCGAGCCCGCGCGCGCCCCGAGCTCGGGGATGGCCGCCACCGCCGCCTCGAGCTCGCACTGGGCCTGCTCACGGGTCGGGGCGATGACCGCACTGGTCTGGTAGGTCACGGTGATCTCGGAGCGGTCCCGACCCAGCGCCGCGCAGTACCGGTCGAGGGCCTCGAGCTTGCGGGGGATCTCGTCGGGCGGGCAGATGATGTTGGCTCGTCGGCATACTGCGCGACCATCCGCAGGCGGTGTCGAAGCCGCTCTCCTCGGCCTCGACCGCCTGGGCGGCCACGACCTCGAAGAGGGAGTCGCTGCCGACCCCGGGGTAGGTGAAGTTCGGGATCTGGTGGCCGAGGCGGGTCATGACGAAACTCCTGTCGCGTAGTGGAGCACCACGTCGTGGACGTGGCGAGCCTTGTCGTGGCCTCGCAGCTCGACCTCGTAGGTGTGGCCGGAGATGGTGATCGACACCGTCGAGGCCTCGATGAAGCCGCCGAGGAAGGACTTGTTCGACACCAGCGAGATGGCGTGGACCCCCCGGTAGGGGATCGAGGTCAGGGCGATGCGACCGCCGACATAGGACTCGTCCTGGAGGACCACCCGCCGATCGGTGAGCCCGATGAATCCGGTCCCCGAGTCCTTGGCGTCGTAGACCGCGATGAGCTGCTCGCCGGGGAGCAATCCCGATTCCACGGCCTGTCGTTGGTCTTCGAGGTCAAACTCCACATCCGCCATGGAGTCGACCCTGCCACAGGGAGCGCACGGGCGCGCGAGGATGTCCGGCATGGATCTCGACGTCCCCGCCGGGCCGGGCCTGCCCCTGGGGCTGCACGTCCCCGCGGGGCTGCTCGTCGAGCGCTTCTCCCGCTCGCCCGGGCCGGGTGGGCAGTCGGTCAACACCACCGACAGCCGCGTCGAGGTCGAGCTGGCGCTGGCCGACCTCGAGAGCCTGCTGACCGAGGCACAGTCCCGCCGGCTGCGTCGCGCCCTGCCCGACGCCGTGGCCACGGGGCGATTGACCGCTCTTGCGCGCGACGAGCGCTCGCAGCACCGCAACCGGGTCATCGCCCGAGCACGCTTGGCCGAGGTCGTGCGATCCGCGCTCGCACCGCCTCCTCCGGCCCGCCGGGCCACCCGCCCGACGAAGGGGTCGCAAGAGCGGAGACTCCGGGCCAAGCGTCAGCGGGCCGAGACCAAGGCGTCGCGGTCGCGACCGGCCACCGACGGTTGAGCGTCAGCCGGCCGCCGGGCACTCGGGCGGGGGGCATGCGCCAGCGCGAGCCCGCGCAGCATGAGCCCTCCCCAGAACGCGAAGAGCGGGTCCCAGAGCAGGGCATGACCGAGCAGTGAGGTGCGGTCGGTCGGCTCCCCGAGGGCCCCGGTGAGGGCGACCAGCCCGACCGCGGTCAGCACGACGCCGTAGATCGCGAGCACCAGTCCCGCGAAGAACCACAGCCGACGGGCGAGCCCGGCAGCAAAGCCGATCCAGCGCCTCGTGAGCAGTGGCCCCCAGGCGACGAACGCCTTGACCAGCCCGACAGCGGCGAGCGCCACCGTGCCGGCGACCCCGGCCGAGCCGAGGCGGTCGCCGGTGGCCCCGACCGTGTCGAGCAGCCAGGTGCCGCCCATCGCCCAGTGGATGCTGAAGGCCGCATGGGCCGTCCCGACCAGGCCGGCGGCGCACAACCACGCGGCGGGCCTCTCCCCCGATGTCCCCATGGCTCAACGGTAGGGCGAGGAGCGCACCCCGGCGATCAGGGACACCCCTGAGCCACACCCCACGACCGCCTCACGAGGACGCGGCACGCCTAGGCTTCACTCGTGTCCAGCACCGACCCACACCCGGTGACGGGGCAGGCCTTCGCCTCGCCCGTGCCACCGGGCACCGGCTGGCCCGACGACCCTGCCGCTCCCGGGACCCCGGTCGCCCGCACCCCGGCCCAGGTGCGACGACTGGCCAGGGCCGCGGACGGCATACCGGAGCTCCAGGCCTGCATCTCGGTGTGCCGCGCCTGCCCCCGGCTCGTCGCCTGGCGCGAGAGCGTGGCCCGGGAGGGCCGGCGGGCCTCCTTCGCGCACGAGCCGTACTGGGGACGGCCAGGCCCGTCGTTCGGTGACCCCGATGCCCCGATCCTCATCGTCGGCCTCGCGCCAGCGGCCAATGGCACCAACCGCACCGGTCGGATGTTCACCGGCGACTCCTCCGGTGACTTCCTGTATGCCGCGTTGCACCGCACCGGTTTTGCCAACCAACCGAGCTCGATCGGGGCCGGCGACGGCCTGGCGCTGACCGGGCTGCGCATCGTGGCCACCGTGCGCTGCGCCCCTCCGGCCAACGCCCCAACGGCCGAGGAGAAGGCGAACTGCCTGCCCTGGCTGCGACGCGACCTCGAGCTCTCGCCCCAGGTGCACACGATCATGACCCTCGGCGGCATCGGCTGGGACGGGGTGCTGGCGGCCGCACGCGCCATGGACTGGGTGGTGCCCCAGCCCAAGCCGAAGTTCGCCCACGGCGCCGAGGTCCTCCTCGTCCGACCGGACCGCGTGGAGGTGCGCCTCGTGGGCTGCTACCACGTGAGCCCGCACAACACGTTCACCAAGCGCCTGACGCCGGACATGCTCGACGCGGTGCTCCGCTCCCTGCATCCCGCCGCGAAGGTTTCGCCATCAACTGATCGCCCTGCAACCGATCAGGGTGGCTGACCGGGGCGCGGCTGACCCGGCACGTCATCGTCCGCGAAGGTTTCGCCGTCTACTGAATCCCCGAACCCGTAGATGGCGAAACCTTCTGGAAGCGAACTACGTCGAGTCGGCCGACGCCGAGCGGGCCGAGGTCGAGTCGGCCGACGCCGAGCCGGCCGACGCCGAGCCGGCCGAGGTCGAGCCGGCCCCCGAAGGCTCAGCGGCCGCAAGTACTCCTTCGGGGTCGGGTCGCAGGCCCTCCTCCTCGTTCCACAGCTCCTGGGTCTGGAACACCCAGAAGAGGGCGAAGGCAGCGATGACCACGACCTCGATCCAGAAGGTGCCGTGCCGCCACGGCAGCCGCCAAGCGACCAGGCCCATCACCACCACGAGACCGACAGTGGCGAGCGCGAGGACGAGATAACGGTTGGCGAGGTCGGCGCGCCGGACCTGACGGCGACCCTCGTCGGCAGCCGTCGTGCGGCCGTAGGACACCGCGTTGACGACCATGACCGCCACGAGCAGGGCGAAGAGCGGGATCGCGGCGAGGTAGTGCGCCCAGCGATCGAAGAAGTCGCGCGCCCAGAGGAAGAGCCCGATCCCCGCCGCGACCAGGCCGACCGTGACGACGATGCCCACGAGGTCCGCCCGCGTGAGCCGGCCCTTGCCCTCCCGACGGGCGACCCACCAGGCCACGGCCGTGGCGATGAGCCCTGCGATGAGGAGGGCGCCGACGTTGTTGAAGATGTTGGCGCGGGCGTCGGCATCGGCGGCCCACGGCGTCGACTGGCACTCCTTGGGGTCGAGGATCGGCACGAAGGCGACGACCGGCGCGAGCGCCCCGGCGACGTTGAGCAGCAGGTCCTCGATGGCGGTGTTGCCCTTGAGGACGATCAGGCAGACCCCGATCGAGACGAGCGCGCCGATGAAGACCCCTCGCACCGGCGTCCAGTAGTACGACGAGATCGACGTCCGCCAGCAGCCGGGGCCGGACTGCTGCACCTCGATGAGCACCGAGATCGCGAGCAGGATGACCAGCCCGACCATGACCAGGCGCAGGTAGCGGTAGCTCTTGAGCACGTACGGGTTGTCCGTCGTCATCGCCGATTCACCTCTCACCCTTGCCGAGTATGCCGTGGGCCGGACTCGTGCGCGCCGTGAGAGTCCCGCTCCGTAGGCTGAGGAGGTGGCCGAACCCCGCCCTGATACCGACATCGAACGCATCCTCGTCGTCGCCGCCCACCCCGACGACGCCGACTTCGGCCTCGCCGGGACGATGGCGACCTGGGTCGACGCCGGGCTGGAGGTGACCCTGCTCTGCCTCACCCATGGCGAGCAGGGCGCGCGCCCGGATGCCGACATCGCCACCATCCCCGCGCTCAGGGAGGCCGAGCAGCAGGCGGCGTGCGCGGCATACGGGGTGACCGACGTGCGCTGGGTGGAGGGCCACCGCGACGGCTGGCTGGAGCCCACCTTCGAGCTCCAGCGCGAGATCGTCCGCGCGATCCGCGACGTGCGGCCGCAGCGCGTCGTCTGCCAGAGCCCGGAGCGCAACTACGACCGGCTCCAGGCCAGCCATCCGGACCACCTGGCGGCCGGGGAGGCGACGGTGCGCGCCTGCTACCCCGCGGCCGAGAACCCCTTCGCGTGGCCCGAGCTGCACGAGGAGGAAGGGCTGCCCTTCTGGCACGTCGGCGAGATCTGGCTGATGGCGCACCCGACGCCCGACCACGTCGTCGACGTCACCGACGTCTTCGACCGCAAGATCGCCGCCCTCAAGGCGCACGCCTCCCAGACGGCCCACCGCGGCGATGAGCTGGAGGTCTTCCTGCGGCGGATGAGCGGGTTCATGGGCCAGCGGATGGGCCTGCCCGACGGACGCCTCGGCGAGGCCTTCAAGGTCATCCCGCTCAACTGACGCCCCGATCGGGCAGGATCGAGGCATGTCCCACGCCTTGGTCGTCACCGCCCACGGAGGACCCGAGGTCCTCGCCGTCCAGCCGCAGGAGCGCCCCGAGCCCGGGCCGGGCGAGGTCCTCATCGAGGTCGCCGCCAGCGGCGTCAACTTCATCGACGTCTACCAGCGCGAGGGGATCTATCCCCTCCCGACGCCCTTCACCCTGGGCATGGAGGGTGCCGGGCGCGTCCTCGCCGTGGGGGCCGACGTCGAGCAGGTCACCCCGGGGCAGGTCGTGGCCTGGGCCATGACGAACGGCTCCGCCGCCACGTATGCCGTGGTGCCGGCCCGCACCTGCGTGCCGGTCCCAGATGGTGTCGACCCGGTCGTGGCAGCCGCCGTCCTCCTCCAGGGCATGACGGCGCAGTTCCTCACAACCGACACCCACCCGGTGCGCGAGGGCACGGTGGCCCTGGTCCATGCGGCGGCCGGGGGCGTCGGCCAACTGCTCGTCCAGCTGCTCAAGGCCAAGGGCGCCACCGTCATCGCCACCGCCGGTTCAGCGGAGAAGTGCGCGACGGCTGCGGCCCGCGGCGCCGACCACACCATCGACTACAGCGAGGTCGACGACCTGGCGGCGGCGATCCGCGCCGTCACGCCCGACGGCCGTGGCGTCGAGGTGGCCTATGACGGTGTCGGTGCCGCCACCTTCGACGCCTCACTCGCGTCGCTGCGCCCTCGCGGCACGCTCGCGATCTTCGGCGCGGCCTCGGGGCCGGTGCCTCCCGTCGACGTCCAGCGGCTCAATGCCGGCGGCTCGCTCTTCCTCACCCGCCCGTCCCTGGCGCACCACATCAGCGATCGCAGGGACCTCGAGGCGCGCGCCGCCGAGGTGTTCGCCGCCGTCGCGGACGGCTCCCTGGCGGTGACCATCGGCGGACGGCACCCGCTCGCGGAGGCGGCCACGGCATACGCGGCCCTGGAGTCCCGGAGCACCCAGGGCAAGCTCGTCCTCATCCCCTGACGCGGGGAAATCCTCACCAGAGGGTGGCGACCAGCACGTTGAGGACGGTCAGGCCGGCCGCAGCGTCGACGAGCGCCGGGCGGGGCTGACCCTTCCTGGCCCTGGCGTTGGCGATCTCCGCCGCCGCGAGCACGCCGAGCATGACGAGCAGCTTGACGCCGACCTTCATGTGGTTGAGGGCTTCGCCGTTCATCTCGTTGAGGCCGACGAGGAGCAGCCCGATGAGCAGCTGCGCGCGAGCGCCCCAGACCATCGACGAGAGGGCGTGCCCGCCGGTGCGCTGGGCGATCCAGCCGCCGAGGATGGCGGCGAGGGCGAGGAAGTGCAGGACGAGGACGAGGTGAATGACGAACTCCATGCCCGCCACCCTAGGCAACGTTCGCCGCGCCTCCCCAATCCGGTCAGATGAGCTTGCGCCCCATCGCCCACGTCGTGAGCTCGTGCCGGGAGGAGAGCTGGAGCTTGCGCAGGACCGAGGAGACATGGGTCTCGACCGTCTTGATCGAGATGAAGAGCTCCTTGGCGACCTCCTTGTACTGGTAGCCCCGCGCGATCAGCCGCATCACCTCGCGCTCACGCGCCGAGAGCCGGTCGAGCTCCTCGTCCACCTCGGCGAGCTCCCCCGCCGCCGCGCCGAAGGCGTCGAGGACGAAGCCGGCCAGCCGCGGCGAGAACACCGCATCCCCCTCGGCCACCCGGCGCACGGCGGTCGTGAGGTCGGTGGCGGTGATCGTCTTGGTCACGTACCCCCGCGCCCCGGCCCGGATGACTGCGATGACGTCCTCGGCCGCATCCGACACCGACAGGGCCAGGAACCGGATCGGCTGCCCGCGCCGAGACTCCTGGGCCACGCACCCGCGGAGCACGTCGACCCCGCCCTGCCCCGTCCCCCCGGGCAGGTGGACGTCGAGCAGCACCACGTCGGGCTGCTCGGCCTTGATGACGGCGATGGCGCTCTCCACATCCGGCGCCTCGCCGACGATCTCGATCCGCTCCGCCGCCTCCGCGGCCAGCTCGCTGCGCACGCCGGTGCGGAACATCCGGTGGTCGTCGACGAGGACGACGCGGATCGGCGTATGCCGTCCGCTCCCCTCCCCGGGTCGCGCGGACTGGGCACGGGGCTGGGTCATGACGGGATTCCTTCCAGTGCGGGCAGCGTGAGCTCGACCTCGGTGCCGTCCTCGCGGCGACGGACGCGAGCGGTGCCGCCGTGCCGCTCCATCCGCCCGAGGATCGACTGGCGGACGCCGAGGCGGTCCTCCGGCACGGCCGCCAGCTCGAAGCCGGCACCACGATCCCGGACGAAGGCCTCGACACCGGCGGGTCCGATCTCCACATAGGCACTGACCGGCGGCCGGCCGTGACGGGCGGCATTGAAGAGGGCTTCGCGCAGTGCCCGGGTGAGGGCGGTGCCGTGCTCCTCCATCGGGCGGTCGCCGGTCACCACGAGGTCGACCGGCACGCTCGTGAGGTCCTCGACCTCGTGGGCGACGGCCGCGATCGCGGCCGCGAGGGTCAGGTCCGGACCGGCCGGGCCGGCATACAGCCAGGACCGCAGCTCGCGCTCCTGGGCCCGGGCAAGGGTGGCCACAGCGGCGGGGTCGGCGGCGCGGCGCTGGATGAGCGCCAGGGTCTGGAGGACGGAGTCGTGCAGGTGCGCAGCGATGTCGGCGCGCTCGGTGGCGCGCGCGGCGGCCTCCTGCTCGCGGCGCGCCTGCGCCCACAGGCGCAGCGCCCAGGGCGCACCGATGATCGCGACCCCGAAGAGCACGGCGGCGGCCGCCAGGAGGGAGTCGAGGAGCACCGCCACGCCGGCCCCACGGGACGCCAGGACGGTGATGCCGACGACGGCCAGGGTCAGTCCGAGCCCGACCCGCAGCCAGAGGTAGCCCCGCTGGCCGTCACCACCGGCGTCGAGCGCCTTGGCCCGCCCGGCTTCGTCGAGGTCGGACCACACGACGACCGCGCCGGCCGCGACGAGGATGAGAGGCACGAGCACGCCCGCGCGCACGTCGAGCCCGAGCCCCTGGAGCGCAGCCAGCCCACCGACCGCGACGACGAGCCCGCCGACCGCGAGCAGGGCGCCGTAGCGGGACCGCTCCAGTCCGGCCACGGCCCGCTCGACGACCGGTGCCGGCCGCCCACTCGCCGGGTCGACGGCAGGCTGGGCCTGCGCCTCGGGCGTGAGGGCCCAGAGGAAGAGGTAGGCAGGCAGGCCCACCCCGAAGAAGGTCAAGGCAGCCACGACCCAGCGCACCGCCCGGGGGTCGACGCCCAAGTGCGCGCCGATGCCCGCGCACACGCCCCCGAGCCAGCGACCGGCGAGCGGCCGCTCGAGGCGGGGGCGGGCCGGCGCCGGGGCGGGCGCGTAGCGGTCATAGGGCGTGGGCACGCTCCCATCCTGACGCACGATCCACCGCGGATCAGCCCACCCCGGGGTCAGGTCAGGGCCGCGTCAGGGTCGCACCCCATCGCGCCGGCGAGTGCTGCCGAGCAGGATCTCAACCATGACCACTCCGGCGACCGACCCGACCCAGCCCCTCGGCACGACCGATGCGACGACCGCGATCCCCGCGGCGGACACCGCAGCGGCGACCGGTGCGACGCCGCCACCTGGGGCGGCGTCGGTCCCGCCGGTCCCGCCGTCCGGTGGGGCACGCCGCACCGCCGAGTTCTGGGACGACGTCGCCGGCCTCGGTGTCGTCCGGGACCGCAGCACCGGCTGGATCGGCGGCGTCTGCGCGGGCGTGGCCCACCGCCTCGGCGTCGACCCACTGCTCATCCGGGCCGGTGTCATCGCGCTCACCTTCGCCGGCGGCTTCGGGCTCGTCGCCTATCTCGTCGCCTGGCTGCTGCTGCCCGACCACCACGGCCAGATCCTGCTGCGCGAGGTCGGCCGGGGCAGCGTCACCGGCATCGTCCTCCTCGCCACCCTGGCGTTGCTCGTCGTCACCGGGCTGTCGGTGGGCGATGGCCCCTGGCTCGGTGGCTGGTTGGTCCCGACGGCCGTCATCGCCGTCGTCGCCCTGGTCACGCTCACCTCCCGCAACCGTCCCGGCGCCCCCATCGGCGCCGGCCCGCCACCGATGTCCACGCCGTCCGACGGAGGTCTTGCCATGCCGCCCACTCCCCCCTCGACCACCCCCACCGCACCCGCCTGGACCGGGGCCACCGCAGCCCCGCATGCCGCGGCGCCGGCTGCCGCCGATCCCTCGGCTCCCGCTGGGTTGGGAGGCGAGGCCTACTACCGGTCCCTGGTCCCGCCCGTGCCCCCGGTGCCCCCCGTGCCGGCCGCACGACCCATGCCGGCGATCCCCCCACAGCCCCGGCGACGCAGCGCCCCCCGAGGCACCGGAGCCGTCGTCCTCGGCCTGGTGATCCTCGGCTACGGCCTGGGCCTGCTCATCGCCGATCCCCTGGGCTTCGCCGGGTCCGCCACCTTCCTCGGCCTGCTCATCGCCCTCGGCGTCACCTCGGTGGCGGCACTGGTCCTCGGCCTCTCCGGTCGACGGGGCGGGATCGCCTCGGTGCTCACCGTGCTGCTGCTCTTCCCGGTCGCGGCCGGGGCCGCCATCGAGAAGGCCCCCCTGGGCCCGGGCGAGGGCCAGAGCGTGACCTGGGCGCCCACCGAGAGCGGCGGCTACAACCTCGGGGTGGGCGAGGCCACGCTCGACCTCAGCCCGTTCGGCAGCGCGGCGATGCCGGCGCCCTCGATGAGCGCCAGTCCCAGTGCGCTGCCCGGCGACCCTGCGAGTGCCAGCCCTTCCGCGGCGGCCACGACCGGCGAGAGCGCGGCGGCGACCACGACCGCCCCGGCCACCCGCACGATCACCGCCTCGGTCGGCACCGGCCAGCTCACCGTCCTCGTCCCCAAGGGTGTCGAGGTCAACGTCCACGCCAGCGTCGGGCTGGGCTCGACCGACCTGGGCCCCTTCGGCACCACGGGCACACCCGGCAACTCGGTGGGCGCCAGCTCCTGGGACCGGACGATCTCGACCGCCGACAACACCACACCCACCACCGTCATCGACCTGCAGCTCAACGTCGGACTCGGCGACCTCGTCTTCAAGGAGATCTGAGATGAACCAGCACACCAGCACCCCCCACGCAGAGCCGGCGTCGGACCAGACCACGCCCCAGCCCGCGACCCACCCGGCACCGACGCCCATGGTCACGACGAGCACGCCCTACGGAGGTGAGCCGGAGTACCTCACCGGCCCGGCCCCCACGCCCGTCATCATCGGCCTCGTCGGCCTGCTCGCCCTCATCAGCTTCCTCGTCTGGGCGCTGAGCGACTGGGTGGTCAACTGGGCCGTGGCCGTCCCGGCGGGCATCGTGGGCCTGGGGGCCGTCATCGTCGCGCTCGGGTTGGCCGGCCTGCGCCGACCCCGCGCCTGAGTTTCACGTCCGCACGTGCCCAGCTCAGGACAGCAGGTCCGGCTCCTCGTCGAGCAGCTGCACCAGCCACGGCACCAGCGGCAGGTGACGAACCCGGTCGAGTCCGACCCAGCGGGCGCTCGCCGTCGAACCCCCGACGTCATGGACGACGGGGGATCGCGGCGTCGTGCACCGCGCGGTGTGCACCAACCGGATCGGGTGGAAGCTGACGGCCGGCTCGGTCCGGCTCGCCGGCTCGAACCGGTGGCTGGTGTGCACGCGCCGCAGCACGGCCTCGTCGACGTCCTGCCCGGTCTCCTCCCACACCTCGCGGACGAGGGCGGCGGCCGGGTGCTCCCCCGCTTCCAGGCCACCTCCCGGCGGCAACCACAGCCCGGCCCCGCCACGGACGCGGCCACTGAGCTCGGTGAGCAGCAGCGCGCCATCGGCGACGACGAGGGCATAGGCCGCCGGGCGTTGCCGCCGTATGCCGTCCCAAGCCACCGCGGGAGGCGCGGGCACCGACGGACCGGGCTCCACGGCATACGTGAGGGTGAGGTCGGGGGCTCGGCCCTCAGCCACGACGCGCACCGGCCACCAGCCGCGGGCCACGAGTTCGCGCTCGGGGTCGGCGCCATGGGCCAACGCGATCCGGACGACCTCGCGACCGCGCTGCTCGCCGCGGACGGTGATCACGGCGCGCGGCGCTGGGCGATGGCGCGGCGGTACTCGGCGAGCGTGGCCTGGACCACCGCGGGCCACGCCTGCGCCGGGGCCACGGTGTGGTTGTGGTGCTGGATCTTGCGGAGCAGGGTCGGCGCGGTCGCGAGCCGGGCCAGCTCGACCGCGAGGCCCTCGTCGCTGTCCGCGATGAGGCCGCTCACCCCGGAGGCCACGAAGTCGCGGGCCCCGGTGTGCTCGCGGACGACGACCGCCACCCCGGCGGTGCGGGCCTCGAGCGTGGCGATCCCGAAGGACTCCAGCTCGGCGGCGGAGACGAAGGCATGACTGCGCCAGTGCAGGTCGCGCAGCTCGGTGCGGGTGAGCCGACCCGGCAGGTGGATCCAGTCCACGCCGTCGGAGGCGAGTCGGCGCTGCAGCCGGTCGCGCAGCGGTCCGTCGCCGACCACGTCGGCGTGGAGCTCGGTCGTCGCCGGCACCAGGGCCCGTGTCCGGCGGAGGACCTCGAGGAGGGCCTCCGGCCGCTTGCGCGCGGTCAGTCGCTGCGCCGCCACGATGCGGAACGGACCGTCGGCGACATCGGCCATCGCCGCCGGCCGACGCCACCGGTCGACGTCGATGCCGTTGTGCAGCACCGCCACCCGGTGCTGCGGGGACACCAGCGCGTTGACCCGGGCGGCGGCCATCGTGGAGACCGCGGAGAGGGCGGCGCCCCGCTCGGCCCAGCGGCCGACGTAGCCGAGGGCGCGGTGCACGGGAGCCGAGCCGTCGATCACGCAGTGCCAGGTCACCGCCGTTGGGAGCCCGATGCCCAGGGCGACCCGGGCCATGTCCATCGCGAACGGGGAGACCACCCCCATGTGGACGTGCGCCACGTCGAAGCCGCCCGACCGCAGGCGGCGGCGGATCTCGGGCACGGCGAACGGGTTGATCGGCACCCCACCGGGCAGGCCCAGGTCGAACCGGTGGACGCGCACGCCGTCCTCGATCGTCGGCACGCTCGAGCGGGCCGGGTCACCGTTCCCGGTCGCGGTGAACACCTCGACGGCGTGCCCGGCCCCTGCGAGGTGCCGCGCCAGGTCGTGCACCTGCACCTCGATGCCCCCGAGTCGGGGCAGGTAGCAGTCCGACAGGAGGGCGACCTTCACGAGCCGACAGCCTGCCATGGGCGAGGATGGGGGGTGATGACATCCCAGCAGCCACGGACGATCGTGGCCTTCCACGCGCATCCCGACGACGAGGCCCTCCTCACCGCCGGGACCATGGCCGCGCTGGCCGCCGCGGGCCACCGCGTCGTGCTCGTGCTCGCCACCGACGGCGGCCTCGGCCTGGCCTCGGCGACCTTCACCGCGGACTCCGGGGGCCTGGGCGAGGTGCGCCTGCGCGAGGCGCGCGCGGCCGCGGAAGCCCTCGGGGTCGCCCGCGTGGAGTGGCTGGGTTATGCCGACAGCGGCAGCGGGCCGGTGCTCGAGCCCAACCCGGTCGGTCAGGTCCGCTTTGCCCGGGCCCGCCTCGAGGAGGCCGCCGAGCGGCTCGCCGGCATCCTGCGCACCGAGCGCGCCGACGTCCTGCTCAGCTACGACCGCAATGGTGGCTACGGCCACCGCGACCACGTGCGGGTCCACGAGGTCGGCCGCCGTGCGGTCGAGATCGCCCGCACCCCGCGGCTGCTGGAGGCGACCATCCCCAGGGACACCCTGGTCTGGGCCATCCGGGTGCTCACCAAGGTCTACCCGTTCCCGCCGGAGTTCGACGCGCGCGCCTTCGAGCGGTCCTACAGCCCCCGCGCCGAGATCACGCACCGGGTCGACGTGCGCGCCCACCTGCGCGCCAAGCGCGCCGCCATGCGTGCCCACGCCTCCCAGGCCTCGGGCGGGACCGGCGACCGCACCCTGGCCGCCTTCCTCAAGATCCCGCGCCCGCTCTTCACGCTCGTCTTCGGGCGGGAGTGGTTCCACGACCCGTTCGCGCCGGCGGACGCACCGGTGCAGGGCGACATCCTCGACGGACTGCCATGATGAGCGCGGGGGGGAGCATGGGCGAGCACCGGCATCGGCGGGATCGGCAGGCGCGGCGAGCCGAGCTCGTCGCGACCGCGGGCGAGGCCGGCACGGCGAGCTCCCACGACCTCGCGCCCGACGAGGCCCCGCCCCCGACGACCGGCTGGTCCGGGCGCCGGATTGCCCAGGCGGTCCTCGGCATCGCGGTGGCTGCCGCACTGCTCATCTGGGGGCTGCCCTTCTTCGCCAAGACCTCGTGGGCGCAGATCTGGGAGAGCATGCGGATCGTTCCGCTCTCGCACCTCGTCGGCTTCCAGGCGCTCATGCTGCTCGGGCTCTACTGCTACACCTTCGCCCTGACCGGGGCCATGCCCGGGCTCTCCCACTGGCGGGCGCTCATCCTCAACCTCTGCGGCTCCTCGGTGTCGAACCTGCTCCCCGGCGGGGGCGCCGTCGGCCTGGCGGCCACCTATGCGATGTGCCGCTCGTGGGGCTTCACCAACCGGGCGACCTCCACGATGGCCATCGTCACCGGCGTCTGGAACGTCCTCACCCGGATCGCCCTGCCGATCATCGCCATCGTCGCCCTCTGGTGGGGCAACGACAGCCTGCCCACCGCCCTGCGCGATGCCGCGGTCGGCGGGATGGTCACGGGCGCGATCGTCATCGGCGTCCTCGTCGCCGTCATCGCCAGCGAGCGCCAGGCCCAGCGCGTGGGGCGGTTCTTCGACCGCCTCCTCCGCCCGCTCTTCCGCCGCTCCCGCCGGACGGCCACGATGAGCGTGGACCAGCTCGTGCGCGAGCTGCGGGCCCGGATCACCGACACCGTCCGCACCGGCTGGGCCTCGATGACCTTCGGCATGGTCGGCTTCTTCGGGATGTACTACGCCCTCTTCGTCCTCATCATGCGCGACGTGGGCGTGGGCCTGCCCCTCGGCATCCTCTTCGCCGCGTTCGCGATCGGGCGGCTGCTCACCGCAGTCGGCATCACCCCCGGCGGTCTCGGCGTCACCGAGATCGCCACGTCCGCGGCCCTCGTCGGCTGGGGCGCGCCGCCGGCCGCGGCCACCGCGGGCGTGGCGCTCTTCTCGGTCATCACCCACCTCATGGAGGTCCCCCTCGGGGGGCTGGGCTGGCTCGCGTGGTCGACCTCGACGAAGGCGACCACCACCGCCGCCCCCCGCTGAGTCTTACCCCGCGGTTGTTACTTTCTGCCGCGGTTCTTACCTCTCGTCGCGGTTGTTATTTCCTGACGCGGTTGTTATCGGAGAGCCGCCGCCAAAGGTAAGAACCGCGTCGAAAAGTGACAACCGCGGCAAGAGAGCCGGAGGGAAACAACCGCGGCAGGAGGTAACAACCGCGGGGGTCAGTCCTGGACGAAGACGATCGCCATGGGGGTCTGCTGGGAGCCCTGGCCGAGCGGGTTGTCAGCGAACATCGCCGCGAACCGCTCGTGGTCACGCGGGCTGACGTCGCTGCCGAGGACGTCGCGGCCGATGTCGTTGGCGTCCATGACGATCGTCCCGCCGAAGGTGTCGCGATAGGCCTCGGGCACCCGTGCGCGGATCGCCGCCGAGAGCCGCGCCGCGACGCCGTCGGAGTCCTTCGGGGCGAGCTTGGCGCTGACGTTCGAGGGGTAGACGGAGTACTCCGTCGGGCCGTCGATGGCGCCGATCTGGTTGCCGACGAGCTCGTAGAACAGGCCCTTGCGGCCGATCACCTTGCCCACGGCGCCGCCGGCCGCGGCATACACGATGCGCGGCAGGCCCACCTCCTCGATGGCCAGCTGCATGGTGAACGGTGAGCCCAGGCCGATGCCGGCGGGCGTGCGGGTGACGTACTTCGACAGGACGCGCGCGGGGCGGCCGACCTTGATGTCCCAGATGAACTGGCTGCGGCCCTGCGTGATCGCGACGATCTTCTCCGAGATGACGTAGTACCAGCGGCCGCTCGTCGCCTGCGCGTGGTCACCGCCGGCGCTCGGGAGCGCGGCGAAGAAGGCGTCGATGTGCGCCATGACCCGCGAGTCGAGGTCGTCGTCGCGGGTGAACAGGTCGGTGCGCAGGGGGTAGCGGCGGACGGTCTCACCCCGCTCCGTCGTCAGGTCGAGGGCCTTGCCCTCGTTGGCCTCGAAGTCGGTCTTGACGTAGGTCTTGCGGGCTTCTGCCTCGGGGTCCTTGTCGTCGAAGTACTCGCGCAGCCACAGCTCGAGGTTGAGGAAGCGCCAGAAGACCATCGAGTCGACGTCGTTCGCGCCCTTGATCCACCCCTCGAAGGCCTCGAGCACGGCGCGCTGGTCGACATAGGGACGGGTCGCGAAGGACTCGCTGAGGAAGATCGAGTAGAAGTGGTTCTTCAGCCGCATGAACCACTCGTTCTGCGGGGTGGTGAAGCCGATCTTGTTGCGGCGGCGGTTGATCTCCTCGGGGAGCAGGCCGCGGGTCGCATCGCGCAGGATCCGCTTGTTCCAGCCGTCCTTGATGATCGCCTCGTCGGTGAGGCTGAAGACGAACTTCATCACCTCCTTGTCGAGGAAGGGCACCCGTCCCTCGAGGCTGAAGCGCATCGTGTTCTTGTCCTCGTAGCGCAACAGGCTTGGCAGGCTGTTGTGGAAGAGGTCCTGGACGAGGCGCTTCTTGAGGTGGTCGTTCTCGATCGGGAAGCGCTCGCCCTGGTGCTGGGCGACGAACGCGCGGCCCATGAGGTCGGTGACCGGGATGTCCTTCTTGCCCTTGAGCTTGGCCTGCAGGCGGAAGCGGCCGAGGCGGTAGAGCACGTCGAGGCTCTTGGAGAGCTCCTCGGCCATCGCCTTGTTGCCCCGCTTGCGGAGCTGGCGCAGGTAGACCATGTAGTAGGGGATGTAGCCGGCCATCATCTCGTCGGCGCCCTGGCCGTCGAGCAGGACGGTCACGTGCTTGGTCGCCTCGCGCATCACCTGGAACTGCGCATAGGGGCCGCTGGAGATCAGCGGCTCCTCCTGGGTGCGGATGAAGTCCTCGAGGTCGGCCTTGAACTCATCGGCCGTCGGCAGGATCTTGTGCGCCGCGACGTGGCCCTCGCAGATGTCGAGGACGGCGTCGACGTACTTCTCCTCGTCGTTGATCGAGTTGGGGAAGACGGCGCTGAAGGTGTTCTGGGCGACGCCGACGGACTCGGTCGTCTTGTCGCCGTCGTTGATGAGCTGGTTGATGATGACCGCGACGGCGCTGGAGTCCAGGCCACCGGAGAGGGAGGTGCCCACCGGCACCTCGGACTGCAGGCGAAGCCGGATCGACTCGATGAGCCGCGTCTTGTACTCGGCGGCAGCCGCCTCGTCATAGGGCCGCTGCAGCTGGGCGAGCTCGAGCAGCTCCTGCTTGAGGCGGGTGAACGGACGACGCCGTATGCCGTCCGCGTCGGCTTCCAGCATCTCCCCCGGCTCGAGCCGCTCGATGCCCTCGAAGAAGGTCTCCGTGCCGTCCTCGTGGGCCCGGAACTTCAGGTAGCGGTAGACCGAGCGCTCGTTGACCCTCTTCTCGTAGAGCCCCGAGCCGAGGATCGGCTTGATCTCGGAGGCGAAGAGGAGGGCCTCGGGAGCCGTGCTGCCCTCGGGAGCCGGCACACGGCATACGTAGACCGGCTTGATGCCGAAGTGGTCGCGGGCGAGGGTGAGCCGCTGCTCCTGGGTGTCCCAGATGGCCAGGCCGAACATGCCGTTGAAGCGGTCGAAGGCCTCGGCGCCCCACTGCGCGAAGGCCTGGAGGACGACCTCGGTGTCGGAGTCGGTCGTGAAGGTGTGACCCAGGGCCTCGAGCTCGGTGCGGAGGTCGAGGTAGTTGTAGACCTCGCCGTTGTAGGCGATGGTGTAGCGCCCGTCGGCGGTGGCCATCGGCTGCTGGCCGTGCGCGACGTCGATGATCGACAGGCGCCGGTGCGCGAGCCCGCAGAGGCCATCGGTGTGGAGGCCGTCGCCGTCGGGGCCGCGGTGGACCTGGCAGTCGTTCATCCGCTGCAGGAGGTCCCGGTCAGCGTTCAGGCCGTAGTAGCCGGCAATGCCGCACATGCGTGAGTCGTCCTCGCTGGGTCAGGGCGGCCCGGGGGCGACCGCCACGTCCAAGCCTGCCACGGTTGGGGCCGCGTGCCGATTCAGCGCGCTAGCGTCGGCGACATGAGCCAGCCTCCGAGCCTGTATCCCGAGCCGCCTCCGGCGCCCGCCGCGACCGGGATCGTGCGCCTGACCATCCAGGGCAGCGAGCTCACCTCGAACATGGTCGTGCCCTCCTGCCGGATCAACGGGCACCCGGTGCCGACGCGCTACGGGGTCCAGGACCTCGTCGTGTGGCCGGGGCGCAACCACGTCGCCCTGGAGGCGCAGTGGATGCGCACCTACGGGCGGGCGGCGCTGGACGTCGACGTGGCGCCGGGCCAGGTGGTGGAGGTGTTCTATGCCGCGCCGCTGCACCAGTTCATGGACGGCTCGATCGGCCTGGTCAAGCAGAAGCGCAAGGGGGCCGGGCTCATGCTCGGCTGCCTGGGTGTGGTCCTGCTCGCGGTGCTCGTCCTCGTCCTGCTCGCCCTCCTCGCCTCCTGACCCCCATCAATCCCTGCTCCCGCAGTGGTGCCTTCCCAAGCCAGCAAGCGCAGCCACCAGCGCAGCCAGCCATTCGAGTGGGCACCTGTTGTCGCCTCCGACCCGGCCGAGCCGACAACAGGTGCCCACTCGACAGGGTGCGTCCAGGCCTGGCTCCCAAGTCATTCGTTCGCCGCCGTCAGCTGAGCAGGTGGAGCAGCCGCGACAGCAGCGCCTGCCGACGAGTCGGATGGAAGACGTCTTCGGCCCAGATGGGAATGACCGTCCAACCGTCGGTCTCCAAGAGCGAGCGCTTGGCTTCGTCGTGACTCGCCTGCCGGCGGTCCGCGTGGTGCTCGCCCTGGTATTCGCCAACGACGCGCTTGGACCTCCAGACGAAGTCGCACTCGCCGAGGAATCCCGAGCCGTCCTGCGCGTGAATCACGAGGTTGAGTTCCGGCTCGGGCAGTCCCTCGGTCACGAAGGTGATTCGGGCCCGTGATTCCATGGGCGATTTCGACCGGTGGCGAAGTAGGGGATTCGCCGCGACCAACAGACGCTTGCCCCGGGGCCGCACGCGCGCATCGAGTCGAGCCCGAAGCAGTGCACGGCACTCGCTCGCCGCTCGGGCGGCGATCTCGTCCTCACGACGTGATCGCTCAGGACCCGGGAGCCAGCGACACTCCTGTCTCCGCAGCGCCAACTGGTCGCGGGCGTAGCGCGCCACGATCTCGTCGCCGGTGACGACCAGATCACTCACGGTCCACCGATGTAGTGCGGCCAACTCCCCCAGATCACACCAGGAGTCCGCTGGATCGACGATCTGGAGACCGTTGAGCTCGATCGCCTCTCTGGACTCGAGACCGCGATGGCCCACGATGAAGCGACGACGCGACCGCCCTGCATCGGTGTCGTACATCACGTGCAGCGGATCGTCCGGACCACGGGCGGCCGGGAGCGAGTACCCAGCGAGACCGAGGGAAGTGGTGTGCGAGAAGGCCGAGCGCGCCGGCAGCGTCAGTGCGAACGCCCGAGCCCGCTCCGGAAGCGTGGACGGGACCGGACCGTTCGTGGCCACGCCGCGCGTGATCCGGCGGAGGTCGGAACGACGAAGCCGCTCAGGCGACACGCCCAACTCACGGGCCCGCCGGAAGAGGAACGGACCGTCAGGAACCTGCGGGGGCAACGGCGCGGGGTGCATGGCCCAAGACAAGCCCACGTCGGCTGATGCGCGCCCTCGTCATCCACAGGCTCTCGTCACCGGACCGCGAGTGCCGGCACAAGCACTCATCGAGTGGGCACTTGTTGTTGCCTGAGGGCCGGTCCAGGCGACAACAAGTGCCCACTCGACAGGCGGAGGGTGTGTTCAGGTCGGGGAGCGTCAGGCGGAGAGTGAGTGCGCGCGGGCGTGCGCGCGGGCGTGCGCACGGGCATTCTCCTCGGCGGCGACCACGGCGGACTCGAAGGCGGCGACGGCGCGGCCATACTCCGAGCCGAGCACGTCCCGCGTCCCCAGCGGCGGCTCGGGCGTGCGCACCCGGTCGCACTCGACCAGGGCCTCCATGGCCCGGCGCGTCATCGGGTCCGACCAGTCCCCCAGCGTCGCCGCCACCTGCGGGTGGGCCCCATCGTCGAAGTGGTTCGACTGGCCCAGGAGCCGGTGCGCCAGCGCGCGGTCATGCTCGATGAGCGCGGCCCACTCGCGCGGGAAGTCTCCATAACCGGCCCGCCGACGCAGGCGAGCGTGCTCGAAGTCAACACGCCGAGGCACCGCAGCCACCATCCGCACGACGCCCGCATGCGCCGGCCGCACCACGCGAGCACTCGTCAGCCCCAGCGCCACCGCCCCCAGACCCCAGCCGAGCACGACGGCCGCCCGCCAGACCAGCCACGCCAGCGTGGCCAGCACGGCGCCGGCCTCGCTTCCCGCAGCGCCGGCACTCACCACAGCCCCGGCGAGGACATCGGGGAGCAGCAGGAGGAGCCCGCCCACGGCATACAGGGCAAGGCCGGAGCGACGTGCCCGAGGCGACCACGGGCGACCCACCCGGAAGCGGTGGCGCAGCGCGCGACCGAAGCCCCAGACGGTGAGCCCCACCCCGGTCAGGGCGAGCACAGTGGTGAGCAGAGCGTGCACGTTTCCTCCTTGCCGATCACCCTCCCCAACGCACGGGAGGCGGTCAAGGTGCCAGCCGACCTTTCAGGGGCCGATCAGGGTCGTATGCCGTGTGCTCGCCGTCCGCTCACTCCCACTCGATCGTGCCCGGCGGCTTGCTCGTGACGTCGAGCACGACCCGGTTGACCTCGCGCACCTCGTTGGTGATGCGGGTCGAGATCTTGGCGAGCACCTCGAAGGGGACGCGGGCCCAGTCGGCGGTCATCGCGTCCTCGGAGGAGACCGGGCGCAGCACGATCGGGTGGCCATAGGTGCGGCCGTCACCCTGGACGCCGACCGAGCGGACGTCGGCCAGGAGCACGACCGGGCACTGCCAGATGTCGCGGTCGAGGCCGGCGCCGGTGAGCTCCTCGCGGGCGATCGCGTCGGCGGCGCGGAGGATGTCGAGCCGCTCGGCCGTGACCTCGCCGACGATGCGGATGCCCAGGCCCGGCCCGGGGAAGGGCTGGCGCCAGACGATCGCCTCGGGGACCCCGAGCTCGAGCCCGACCTGGCGCACCTCGTCCTTGAAGAGCAGGCGCAGCGGCTCGACGAGCTTGAACTGCAGGTCGTCGGGCAGGCCGCCGACGTTGTGGTGGGACTTGATGTTCGCGGTGCCCGTGCCGCCGCCGGACTCCACCACGTCGGGATAGAGCGTGCCCTGGACGAGGAACTCGACCGGGTGGTCATCGGGCCCAGCGCCCTGACCACTGTGCGCCTCGACGATGTCGCGGGCCGCCTGCTCGAACACGCGGATGAACTCGCGCCCGATGATCTTGCGCTTCTCCTCGGGGTCACTCACCCCGGCGAGCGCCCCGAGGAAGCGCTCACGCGCGTCGACGACCACGAGGTCCACGCCGGTCGCCTCGACGAAGTCCTGCTCCACCTGCTCGGCCTCGCCCGAACGCAGCAGCCCATGGTCGACGAACACGCACGTCAGCTGGTCGCCAACAGCTTTTTGCACCAACGCTGCTGCGACCGAGGAGTCGACACCGCCGGAGAGCCCACAGATCACGCGGGCCTCGCCGATCGTCTCGCGCGCCTGGGCGACCAGCTCGTCGACGACGTTGGCGGCGGTCCAGTCCCCCGCGAGCCCGGCGCCGCGGAGCAGGAAGTTCTCGAGCACCTGCTGGCCGAAGGTCGAGTGCAGCACCTCGGGATGCCACTGCACGCCGTACAACTTGCGCTCGTCGTCCTCGAAGGCCGCGACCGGCGCCCCGGACGTCGTCGCCGTCACGCGCAGCCCCTCCGGGGCGACCGAGACCGAGTCGCCGTGGCTCATCCACACCGACTGCTCACCGGGCTGGCCGTTGAAGAGCGTCGAGGTCGTGTCGGTGATGTTCGCGTGGGTCGAGCCGAACTCCGAGAGCCCGGTCTTCTCCACCGTCCCGCCCAGGGCCTGCGCCATCGACTGGAAGCCGTAGCACATCCCGAACACCGGCACCCCGGCCTCGAGCAGCGCCGGGTCCAGCCGCGGCGCGCCCTCCTCGTAGACCGACGACGGCCCGCCGGAGAGGATGATCGCGGCCGGGCTCTTGGCGAGCATCTCCGCCGCAGGCATCGTGCTCGGCACGACCTCGCTGAAGCAGTTGGCCTCGCGGACGCGGCGGGCGATGAGCTGGGCGTACTGGGCGCCGAAGTCGACGACGAGGACGGGGGCGTCCTGGAGGTGGGTCGAGGTCACGGCGTCACGCTACCGGCGCCGCAGCAGCATCAAGCCGCACCTCGACCTCACGCGCGACCTTGCGCTCGACCCAGAACGACAGGAACGGCACGCACCCGGCGAGCATCACCCCCACCATCTTCGGCAGGCTCCACCCGACCTTGAAGCCCAGCAGCGCGGTCGCCACGAGGTAGACCATGTAGATGAAGCCGTGCGGCTGCGGCCACCAGTGCAGCGGGTTGTCGTCGCCCTTGAGCCCGACGCCGTAGGACAGGACCATCTCGACGACGAGCACGAGCAGCCCGATGCCGACGACGAAGGCCATCACCTTGAAGAACGTCAGGCGCGAGCGCGCGCCGGGGACGTCGGTGATGGCGGGTTGGCGGGGCGATGGCGCGGCAGTCACCTCCCCATTGTCCCTTTTCAGTCCGTATGCCGTGCCGCTGGGTCCGCGCGCACGTCGCCGTCGCCCTCGTCGCCAACGCCCACGCCCACGCCCTCGCCGTCGTCGGTGGTCCGGGCGCGGTGGTCGTCGCGGACCATCCGCCACCACAGCCAGACGGCGAACAGGGCGAACACCCACCACTGGGCGGCATACGAGGCATTGCGCCAGTTGAGCGCGACCTCGCCGCTGGGGGTCGGCACCCGGGCGAGCGCGGCACCGGGCGGGAGGACCGTCGCGGACTCGGTGGACTCGGTGGCGAGGAAGAGGAAGGCGTTGTAGAACTCACCGGGCCACCGGTTGACGAGCACCCCCAGGTCGACCGAGCCGAGCTGGCCCTCGGGGAGCGGCCGCGCGTCATGGGCCGGCGACTCCCCCGGCGCGAGTCCGCCGACGAGGACCAACGGCTCGCTCGGCGCGGCCGGCAACCCGGTCGGATCGGTGGTGAACCCACGCAGCACCGGGAGCACGGCGCCGTCGTCGGTCTCGAAGGCGGTCACCACCCACCAGCCCGTGCGGTCGTCCAGCCGGCGGTCGGGCACGAGGACCTGGCGGTCGACGGCATACCGGCCGGTGACCCGCACGGGGACGCCGGAGAGCTCGCCGGGGAAGGGCACGTGCGGTCGCAGGACGGTCGCGAGCTCGACGACCGGGCGGGCCTTGGCCTGCGCCAGCTGCTCGGCGAGGGCCTTGTCGTGGGCGACGCCGAGCTGCCAGCGGCCGAGCTGGACGAAGGCGATGACGACGAGCACGACGACCCCGAGCAGTCCGAGCCACTTGGGCTTGAGGGCAGTCCGGAGCACCAGATCAGGCTACGTGAGCGCCTTGGGCGGGGAGCGAGGGGCCGAAATCGAGGTGCTCACACCCGGGCGATGCGCCTACCGTCGGGGGGTCATGCCGATCCCATCCTTCCGATACGACGCCACGGCAGCCGAGCTCGACACCGCCCCCGCCCGGGGTGACGCCCTCATGCTCTGGCTCGCGCGGCGGCAGTGGGCGACCCTCCTCGGCGGGGTCCTCCTCGGCGTGCCGTGGATGGTCGCGATCGCCCTGCAGCCGGCGGCCATCGGTCAGGCGATCGACCGCGGGATCGTCGCCGGGGACCCTGCGGCCCTGCTGCGGTGGTCACTCGTGATCGCGGGCCTGGGCGCGCTCATCGGCGTGCTCGCGGCAGCCCGGCACTACTTCGCCGTGCGCAACTGGCTCCACGCGGCCTTCCGCGCCAACCTCGTCGCCGATCACGGCGTGCGCCGCGCCGGCCCGGCGCTCACCCGGCAGGTGCCCGCTGGTGAGGTGCTGACCCTCTTCACGACCGACTTCGGCCGGATGGGCAGCACCTTCGACGTCTCGGCGCGCTTCTCCGGGGCGCTCGTGTCCTTCGTCGTCGTCGCGGTCATCCTGCTCTCGAGCTCTACGACGCTGGGGCTCGTCCTGCTTCTCGGCGGCCCGCTCCTCATCTCCAGTTTGACGCTCGTCATGCGCACCCTCGGCCGCCGCCAGGAGGAGCAGCGGGCGGAGTTCGGGGCGCTCGCCACGCTCGGGGCGGACACCGTGGCGGGGTTGCGCGTCCTGCGCGGCATCGGCGGGGAGGAGGAGTTCCTGCGCCGGTATGCCGTGCAGTCCGGTCGCGTCCGCGCCGCCGGTGTGCGCCTGGCCGGGGTGCAGGCCCTGCTCGAGTCGGCGCAGGTGTTCCTGCCCGGAGTCTTCGTGCTCGCGGTCGTCGGGGTGGGCGCCCACCTGGCTGTGCGTGGCGAGATCACGCCGGGTCAGCTGGTGGCCTTCTTCGGCTACACCGCCTTCCTCACGGTGCCCCTGCGCACGGCGGTCGAGTTCGTCGAGAAGCTGACGTCGACGCGGGTCGCTGCCCGCCGGATCGCACGCGTCCTGGCCGTCGCGCCCGACCACCCCGCCGCCCCCGCTCCCGCGACCACCCCCACCTCCACTCCGTCGAGCGAGCACGAATCGCCCGAGATCGCGGACGGACCCCGGCGATTCGTGCTCGCTCGACGGGTGAGTGGGGAGCTCTGGGACCCGGTGTCCGGGGTGCGGATCACACCCGGACGCCTGACCGCCCTCGTCAGTGCCCGTCCCGAGGACGCCGCCGACGTCCTCGCCCGGTTGGGTCGCACCGCCCCCGGGCGGCACGGCGTCACCTGGGGTGGCGTCGCGATCGACGACCTCCCGATCGCCGAGGTCCGCCGCCACGCGCTGGTCGCCGAAGCCCACCCCGAGCTCTTCTCCGGCCCGCTCGCGCACGAGCTGTCCCCGAGTCGTGGGACCCACGACGGGCCAGGGCGCGTCGAGGGTCCCACGACCGAGGAAGAACTCCTGGCCGCCCTCCACGTCGCCTCCGCCGAGGACGTGCTCGAGGCGCTCCCCGATGGCCTCGACACCGAGGTCGAGGAGCGCGGACGCTCCTTCAGCGGCGGCCAGCGCCAGCGGCTCGTGCTCGCCCGTGCCCTCCTCGCCGACCCCGACGTGCTCCTCCTCACCGAGCCCACGAGTGCCGTCGACGCGCACAGCGAGGCCCGCATCATCACCCGCTTGGCCGCAGCCCGCGCAGGCCGGACCACCGTCATCACCACCGCCAGCCCGCTCGTGCTTGCCGCCTGCGACGAGGTGCACCTGCTCGAGGGCGCGGTGGCGACCGACCGCGGGACGCACGCCGAGCTGCTCAGCCGCTCCACGGCATACCGCGACGTCGTGACCCGAGGGGAGGAGGAGTGAAGGAACCCGCCGAGCTGCGCCAGGACTTCACGTCCCGACGCCTCCCTGTCGCGTCCCTGGCCACGGTGCGCGCCCACGCCGCCGCGTTGATCCGCGCGCACCGGTCGGCCCTGACCCGTGTCGTGCTCTGGCACGCCGCCGCAGCGCTCGCGGCCCTCACGGCGCCCTGGGTCATCGGCCAGCTCGTCGAGGAGATCACGCACGCGCGGCGGGTCGAGCGGGTCAACACCCTCGTCCTCGTGCTGGCCACGGGCCTGGTCGCGCAGACGGCGCTCACGTGGTTCGCGCGGCGGGCAGCCTTCGTGCTGGCCGAGGAGGTGTTCGCGCGGATCCGCGAGGACTTCGTGGCGAGCACGGTGCGGCTGCCCCTGTCGGTGGTGGAGCGCGCCGGCACCGGAGACCTCGTGGCGCGCACGACCGGCGATGTCGACGCGCTGGCCTTCGTTGTGCGACAGGGCATCCCGAACCTCATCGTCGCCGCCACCACGATCCTCGTCACCGTCGTCGCCGCGCTGGTCACCGCTCCGCTGGCCGTGCTCGCCTACCTCGTCGCGCCGGTGGTGCTGTGGAACCCGGTGCGCGTCTACCTGCGGCGCGCGCTGCCCGGCTATCGCTGGGAGCGAGCCACCTATGCCCGGGTCGCCGGCGTCGCCGCAGAGACGGTGCACGGACTCGTGACCATCGACGCCCTCGGCCGGTCGGGTCGACGCGAGGCCGCCCACCGCGACGCCCTCGGCGAGGCCGAGCGAGCCGAGCACTGGACCCTGCGCTTCCGGCTGCGCTTCTTCCCGTGGGTCGACATCGCCTTCGGGTCCCTCATCGCGGTGACGGCCCTGTGGGCCGGTTGGCTCTCGATCCAGGGCACGGTCACCCTGGGTGCGGCCGTCGCCGTGACCCTGTATGCCGAGCGCCTCACCGACCCGATCGGCGAGGTCGTCGGGTGGCTGGACGAGATCCAGGTGGCCGCCACCGGCTACGCGCGGCTCCTCGGGGTGGCCGAGGTCCCGCCGGACCGCGTCCCCACCGGCGCTCGCCCGGAGGGCACCGACCTGACCGTCGACAAGGTCAGCTACGCCTATCGCACCGGGCACGACGTGCTCCACGGCGTGAGCCTGACCCTCCGCCCCGGCGAGCGCCTGGCCATCGTCGGACCGTCGGGTGCCGGCAAGTCCACCCTCGGCCGGCTCATGGCCGGGATCGACGGGCCACGCACCGGCGAGATCCGTTGCGGCTCAGTGCCTTTGGTCGACCTTGATCTGCCGACCCTGCGCGGCGAGGTCGCCCTGGTCACTCAGGAGCACTACGTCTTCGTCGGGACCGTCGCGGACAACCTGCGCCTGCCGCGCCCGGAGGCGAGCGACGCCGAGCTGCTCACGGCGCTCGCCGCCGTCGACGCCGACGCCTGGGTCCTCGCCCTGCCCCTGGGACTGGACACCCCGATCGGCTCGGGGGCGCACACCCTGTCCGAACCCCAGGCCCAGCAGCTCGCCCTCGCCCGGCTCGTGCTCGCCGATCCGCACACCCTCGTCCTCGACGAGGCCACCTCGCTGCTGGATCCGCGCGCGGCGCGGCACCTCGAGCGTTCGCTGGCCGCCGTCGTCGAGGGCCGCACCGTCGTCGCCATCGCGCACCGACTCCACACCGCCCACGATGCTGACCGGGTGTGCGTCATGGAGGACGGGCGGATCACCGAGCTCGGTTCGCACGAGGAGCTGATCGCCGCCGACGGCCCGTATGCCGCGCTGTGGCACTCCTGGCACGGTCGAGCCGCGTCAGACTCCTGACGCGGGCACCGGACGGCGGTCCGGCTCGCCCTTGCGCGGCCAGAAGGACATCGCCCGCTCGGCCTGCGCCGTGATCGTGAGGCTGGGGTTGACCCCGAGGTTCGCCGAGATCGTCGAGCCGTCGGTGATGCTGATGCCCGGGTGCCCGAAGACGCGATGCCACTGGTCGACCACACCGGTCGAGGCATCGGCCCCGATCACGGCACCGCCGAGGAAGTGCGCCGTCATCGGCACGTCGAAGACCTCACCCCAGGAGCCGCCGGCCACGGTGTACTCCCCTGTCGCCTTCGCCAGCCGGTCCGCGATGACCTTCATCGCGCGGTGCCCGGACTCGATGTAGCTCGGGTTCGGCTCGCCATGCCCCTGCACCGAGGTCAGGCGCCCCCGCTTGCGGAAAACCCGCAGCGAGTTGTCGTGCGGCTGCATGACCAGCCCGATGACGATCCGCTCGCTCCAGCGTCGCACCATCGGGAAGCTGCGCCGAGCGGCCTCGGGGTTCTTCACGATCTGGCGCAGGAACTCCAGCGGCCGCGGCCGCCCCGTGTCCCCGGGCACGAGCAGGGTCGAGAGCAGCCCCATCGCATCCGATCCCCGCCCGTAGCGCACGTTCTCGATGTGCGTGTGCTCGTCGGGATGGAACGAGGAGGTGATCGCCAGCCCCTCGGTGAGGTCGACATCGCGGGGCGGGCGCTCGGTCTGGGCCCCGAGCAGGGCCTCGGAGTTGGTCCGCGTGAGGTGCCCCAGCCGGTCCGACAGGTGCGGCAGGTCACCGGTCTCCTTCATCGCGTGGAGGAGGGACTGCGTGCCCCAGGTGCCCGCTGCGACGACGACATGCCGCGCCCGGGTCACCCTGGCGCCGGCCGCCCCGCGGGCGTCGGTCGCCTCGTGACGGACTCGGTATGCCGCGCGCCCGTCACTCCCGCGGGTGCCGGGGATCTCGGCGAGGTGGGTGACCGTGCGCAGCGGCTCGATGTGGACGCCGAGCCGCTCGGCGAGGGCGAGGTAGTTCTTGACGAGGGTGTTCTTGGCGCCGACGCGGCAGCCGACCATGCAGTTGCCGCACATGGTGCAGCCGGTGCGGTCCGGGCCTTCACCCCCGAAGTAGGGATCGGGCACCGTCACACCGGGCTGACCCAGGAAGACACCGACGGGCGTCTTGCGGAAGGTGTGGCCGACGCCCATCTCCTCGGCCGCCTCGCGCATGACCTGCTCGACGACGCCCTCGCAGGGGTTCTCCTGCACCACCCCGAGCATGCGCGTCGCCGTGTCGTAGTGCGGGGCGAGCTCGGCCTCCCAGTCGGCGAGGTCGCGCCACTGGGGGTCACGGTAGAACGGAGCCAGCGGCCGATAGAGGGTGTTGGCGTAGTTGAGGCTGCCCCCGCCCACACCGGCTCCGGCGAGGATCATCACGTCCGGGAGTCGGTGGATCCGCTGGACGCCGTAGCAGCCGAGCTGCGGCGCCCACAGGTAGTTCTTCACGTCCCAGGAGGTCTTGGCGAAGTCCGCGTCGGCGAAGCGGCGCCCCGCCTCGAGGACGAGCACGGCATACCCCTTCTCGGCGAGGCGAAGCGCGGTGACGGCGCCACCGAAACCCGACCCGATGACGAGGACGTCGACGTCGACCTCGGCGGCATCGGCCGGGTGGACGTCGTCGCGGACGGCGGACGGTGACTCGGCGGTGCTCATCGCAGGCCCATCCCCTTGAGGGCGCGCAGTCCGAGGGTCATGCCCTGGGCGAAGCGCTCGTCGCTGACCCCGGGCACCCCGCCCAGGCCCATGACGTGCTGGACCGCCACGGTCTGCGGCTCGGTGAACTTCAGGATGCCGTCGCGTCCGTGGCGCCGGCCGAGGCCGGACTGCTTCATCCCGCCCATCGGTGCGCCGATCGAGGCGTAGGCCGGGCCGTAGCCCTCGTTGACGTTGACCGTGCCGGTGTGGATGCGTCGGGCGATGTCGCGGCCACGGCGGGTGTCGCGGGTCCAGACCGAGGCGTTGAGGCCGTACTCGGTGTCATTGGCCAGGGCGATCGCGGCCTCGTCGGAGTCGACGACGTAGACCGCGACGACCGGTCCGAAGGTCTCCTCGTCCCGGCAGGCCATCTCGCTGGTGACATCGGCGAGGACGGTCGGCTCGAAGACGTAGGGGCCGATGTCGGGTCGCGCCCGGCCACCGGTGAGCACGCGCGCGCCCTTGGCGACGGCGTCCTCGACGTGGCGGGTGACGGTCTCGAGCTGGCGCGGGCCGACGAGCGAGCCCATGTCGATGCCGTAGTGCAGGCCGGTGCCGAGTGTCATGGCCTTGACCGCCTCGACGAAGCGCGGGAGGAAGGCGTCGGCGATGTCGCGGTGGACGATGACGCGTTCGGTGGAGATGCAGAGCTGGCCGGCCGAGGAGAAGCAGGAGCGGACGGCACCCTCGACGGCACGGCGGAGGTTGGCGTCGGCCGCGACATACAGCGCGTTCTTGCCCCCGAGCTCGAGGCTGGCACCGACGAGCCGCTCGGCCGCGGCGACCGCCACCCGCCGGCCGGTCGCGGTCGAGCCGGTGTAGCTGATGTAGTCCGCCCGATCGACGACCGCCTGACCCGTCGTCGGACCCGGCCCCACGACGACCTGCAGGACCCCCTCGGGCAACCCCGCGGCACACAGGAGCTCGGCGCCGCGCAGCGCGGTGAGGGTCGCCTGGACGTCGGGACGGAGCACGACCGCGTTGCCGGCCATGAGGGCGGGGATGGCGTCGGAGATGGAGAGCGAGAGCGGGTAGTTCCACGGCGAGACAAGGCCGACGACGCCCTTGGGGTGGCGGATCTCGACCGGCTGGGTGAGCAGCGGGAGCACGCCGAGATGGCGTCGGGGGCGGAGGTAGCCGGCGCTGGCGCGGGCATAGTGGCGGGCGCAGGCGGCCGTCTCCGCGATCTCCTCGAAGGCGTGCCGCCGGGCCTTGCCGGACTCGAGCTGGATCGCATCGAGGAGCCAGCCCTGCTGGGCGAGCAGCAGGTCGTGGAAGCGCAGCATGATCCGCGCGCGGGCCGCCACCGGGGCACGCCCCCAGGCCCGCTGGGCCGCGCGGGCGCGAGTGATCGCGGTCTCGACGTCCTCCGCAGTGGAGATCGGCCAGCGCGCGATCGGCGCACCGGTGAGGGGGGTGTGGACGACCAGTTCCTCGGCCGAGGGGCGGGCCATCACCAGCCGGGCGAGGCGCCGGACCTCGCTGACGTCGACCGCGTAGGTCGCGGTGGGGTCGAGCTCGGGGTCAGCCACGGTGTCGGTCACTACTCCAGAGTAGGGACCGAGGGGCGAGACCGACAGGGGCCAGATCACACCCGGCCGTGCTTGACTGGCTCCATGGCGACCACTGCATTCAAGGGAACCCCCGTCCAGACCTCTGGTGAGCTGCCCGCCGTCGGCGCGGCCGCCCCGGACTACGCCCTCACCGGCGCCGACCTCGGCGAGGTCGTGCGGCCCGACGGCCGCCGGGTGGTGCTCAACATCTTCCCGAGCATCGACACCGGCGTGTGCGCGGCGAGCGTGCGCAAGTTCAACGAGCTCGCGGCCGGCCTCGACGACACCAGCGTCGTGTGCGTGAGCGCCGACCTGCCGTTCGCGCTGGGCCGCTTCTGTGGCGCCGAGGGCATCGAGAACGTCACGGCCGCCTCGACCTTCCGGTCGGACTTCGGTGACGACTACGGCGTGACGATGACCGACGGCCCGCTGCACGGCCTGCTCGCGCGCTCGGTCGTCGTGCTCGACCGCGACGGGTCGGTGCTGCACACTGAGCTCGTGCCGGACATCGTCCAGGAGCCCGACTACGACGCGGCCGTCTCCGCCCTCTCCTGAGGCTCCCACCCCCGGCCCACCCCGCCGCTCCCGGACAGTCGAAAGTAGACGAGGAGCCGCCCCCGATGTTCTGGGGCGGCTCCTCGTCTACTTTCGACTGTGTCTCCGGCTCAGGAGCGCTGGTGCGGGGCAACGATGACCTCGACCCGCTGGAACTCCTTGACGTCGAGGTAGCCGGTCGTGGCCATGGCCCGCTTGAGGGCGCCGACCAGGTTGGTCGTGCCATCGGCGGTCCGGCTCGGGCCGAAAAGGATCTCCTCCAGGCTCCCGACCGTCCCCACCTCGACCCGTTCACCGCGCGGCAGCGTGGAGTGGTGGGCTTCCGGGCCCCAGTGGAACCCGCGTCCCGGCGCCTCGGCTGCCCGGGCCAGCGCAGCCCCGAGCATCACCGCGTCGGCGCCGCAGGCGACCGCCTTGACGATGTCGCCGCTCGTGCCGACCCCGCCGTCGGCAATGACGTGGACATAACGCCCGCCGGACTCGTCGAGGTAGTCACGCCGAGCCGCCGCCACGTCGGCGATCGCCGAGGCGATCGGGGCGTGGATGCCCAGGGTGCGCCGCGTCGTGTGCGCCGCGCCCCCGCCGAAACCGACGAGCACGCCCGCGGCCCCCGTGCGCATGAGGTGAAGCGCGGGGGTGTAGCTCGCGACGCCGCCGACGATGACCGGCACGTCGAGCTCGTAGATGAAGCGCTTGAGGTTCAGCGGCTCGGTCTGGCCGGAGACGTGCTCGGCCGAGACGGTCGTGCCACGGATGACGAACAGGTCGACGCCGGCGTCCACCACCGTCTTCCAGAACTGCTGCGTGCGCTGCGGTGAGAGGGCCCCGGCGACGGTGATGCCTGCGGCTCGGATCTCACGCAGCCGCTCCACGACCAGCTCGGGCTGGATGTCGGCGCGATAGATCTCCTGCATTCGCGCGGTGGCCCTCTCGGGGGGGAGCTCGGCGATCTCACGCAGCAGCGCCTCGGGGTCGGCATACCGCGTCCACAATCCCTCGAGGTCGAGCACGGGCAGCCCGCCGAGCCGACCGAACGCGATGGCCGTCGCCGGCGACATGACCGAGTCCATCGGGGCGGCGATGACCGGCAGGTCGAAGTGGTAGGCATCGATCTGCCAGCTCGCCGACACCTCCTCGGGGTCGCGCGTGCGCCGCGAGGGCACGATCGCGATGTCGTCGAAGGAGTAGGCGCGGCGGCCGCGCTTTCCGCGTCCGATCTCGATTTCCGTCACCGCGCAAGGCTATCGGTATGCCGTGGCACCCTCCCCGCCCCTGCCCCGGTGAGCTCCCGGGCCCCGAGCCCCCTCCCAAGCGTCGATTTGTTGCAGAGCGCAACCAACCGGCATACTTGGTCGTTGGTGAGGTCGGCCTCACCCACGGAGCCCGCCGCGACGACGCGACCTGCTGCCCGGCGCACACCGCACCACCCCAGCACCGGCCCCGTCCCCCTCCTCACCGCTAGGACCCCCGCATGTCCGCTGCCGCGCCCACCGACGCGCCCGCCACTCTCCCCGAATACCCCGACAGAATCGACGGCGCCGTCCTCAAGGTCGCCGGCGTCGTCGTCCTCGGCGCGATCATGTCGATCCTCGACATCACCGTCGTCAACGTCGCCCTGCCGACCTTCCAGCAGGTCTTCGCCAGCAACCCGAACGAGCCGCTCGCCTACTCCACCGTGGCGTGGACGGTCACGGCCTACACCCTGTCCCTGGCCACGGTCATCCCGCTCACCGGCTGGGCCGCCGACCGCTTCGGCACCAAGCGGCTCTACATGCTCGCCCTCACGCTCTTCGTCGCCGGCTCGGTGCTCTGCGCGGTGGCCGGCTCGGTCGGCCAGCTGATCGGCTTCCGCGCGCTCCAGGGCCTCGGTGGCGGCATGCTCATGCCGCTCGGCATGACGATCATGACCAAGGCCGCCGGCCCGAAGCGGATGGGCCGCCTCATGGCCATCCTCGGCATCCCGATGCTGCTCGGCCCGATCGGCGGCCCGATCCTGGGCGGCTGGCTCATCGAGCACCACAGCTGGCACTGGATCTTCCTCATCAACCTGCCGATCGGCGTGATCGCCCTCGCGTATGCCGCGTGGGCCCTGCCCAAGGACCGGCCGCACCCGTCGGAGACCTTCGACTGGGTCGGCATGCTCCTGCTCTCCCCCGGTCTGGCGGCCTTCCTCTACGGCGTCTCCTCGATCCCCGGCGAGGGCACCTTCTTCGCGACCAAGGTTGCCGTGCCGGCCACGATCGGCCTGCTCATGATCATCGCCTTCGTGGTCTACAGCTTCCGGCCGGCGCACCCCCTGCTCGACCTGCGCCTGTTCCGTCACCGCAACCTGACCGTCGCGGCGATCACGATGTTCCTCTTCGCGCTCGCCTTCTTCGGTGGCCTGCTCATCGTCCCGACCTACTTCCAGGAGGTCCGCGGCGAGTCGACGACCGACGCCGGACTGCTCATGGCGGCGCAGGGCCTCGGCGCGATGGTCACCATGCCGATCGCCGGCGCCCTGGCCGACAAGTTCCCCGTGGGACGCATCGTGCCCTTCGGCCTGGTCCTCATCATCGGCGGCATGTTCGCGCTGACCCAGATCGACGCGCACACCTCCTACTGGGGCTACATCCTCCCGGTCCTCTTCGTCATGGGCCTGGGCATGGGCGGGACCATGATGCCGACGATGACCTCCGCACTGCGGGCGCTCACCGGTCACGAGGTCGCCCGTGGATCGACCCTGCTCAACATCACCCAGCAGATCGGTTCCTCGATCGGCGTGGCGATCATCTCGGTCGTGCTCACCACGGGCATCAAGAACCAGGAGATCGTCACCCAGGCCCGGGGCTTCGGCGAGGCGGCCGGCAAGGTCACCGACCCGACGCAGATGCCGGCGCTGCTCCAGAAGTTCCCGAAGGTGGCCGAGGTGCTGGCTCCGTTCGCGGGCGACATGGCCGCCGGCCAGGCGGCGCTGCTCAACGCGGTCCGCGAGGCGATGGCAACGGCCTTCAGCGCCACCTTCTGGGTCGCGGCCTTCCTGCTCGTCCTCACGCTCATCCCGGCGCTGTTCATGCCGCGGAAGATCGAGGTCAGCCACCTGGCCGAGGACAACGACGACGCCGACGTGACCCCGGTGCTCGTGCACTGATCCGGACCATCCCTACCGGCAGTCGAAAGTAGACGACGCGCCGCTGGCCCCCCGGGCCGGCGGCGCGTCGTCTACTTTCGACTGTATGAGGCCGGGCACGCACAACGCGATCACCGACGTGCCGGGCCTGCGGGTCGGGCACGCGACGCGGGACGAGCCGGGCTGGCTCACGGGCTGCACGGTCGTCGTGCCTCCGCCGGGCACCGTCGGCGGCGTGGACGTCCGCGGCGGCGGACCCGGCACCCGGGAGACCGACCTGCTCGACCCGATGAACCTCGTCGACGCCGTCGATGCCGTCGTCCTCTCGGGCGGCTCCGCCTTCGGCCTCGGCGTCGCCGACGGGGTGATGCAGGCCGTGTATGCCGCAGGGCTGGGTTGGCCGGTCTCCCCCACCGAGGCCGGGGCCAGGGTCCCTATCGTGCCGGCGGCGATCCTCTTCGACCTCGGACGCGGTGGTCACTGGTTGCACCACCCCGGACCGGAGGAGGGCCGCCGCGCCTACGAGGTGGCGACGGGAGGACCCGTGAAGCAGGGCAGTGTCGGGGCCGGCACCGGCGCAATCGCCGGCGGCCTGCGGGGCGGAATGGGTTCTGCCAGCGCCGTTCTCGACTCCGGCACGACCGTCGGGGCGATCGTCGCGGTCAACGCCTTGGGGTCTCCGCTGGACTGGCGGACCGGAGACCTGCTCGGCCGGAACCGCGGCCTCGGGGACGAGTTCGACGACGTGCCCCGACCCGACCCGGCTGCGGCACAGACCTACTGGACAGCCCGAGCCGAGGAGGCCGCGCAGGCCCGCGCGGGGATGGCCACGACGATCGCCGTCGTCGCCACGGATGCCACCCTCACCAAGGCCCAGTGCCGCAAGCTCGCGGGAGTGGCCCACGACGGAATGGCCCGGGCCATCGCACCGGTGCACACGGCATACGACGGCGACACCGTCTTCACCCTCGCCACCGGCGGCCGAAGCGCTCCCGGACCCCTCGACCTCGTCGACCTCCAGGTCGCCAGCGCCGACTGCGTGAGCCGGGCGATCGTGCGCGCCATGCTCGCGGCGGAACCCGTCGACCGCACGGCCGACGGCGGCATCGCCGCGCCCACCTGGCGCTCGGCGCTGACGAGGGTAGAAGGGTAGACAGGCATGGGTAGACTTCTACCCATGGGGCTGAACATCAAGAACGAGCGAGTCTGCGCCCTCGCGCGCGATGTCGCCCGACGCACCGGCCAGAACCAGACCGCGGCGATCGAGTCGGCCCTGGAGCGCTACCTTGCGGAGCTGCTCGCCGACACCGAGGTGGCCCGCCGCGCAGAGGAAGCCGCGGCACGAGCCCACCGGGTGAGCGCGATCCTGCGCGACGTCGATGCACTCATGTCCGAGGAGGACCGCGCCGCCCTGCGCACCGCTGACGAGGGCCTCTACGACGACGCCGGACTCCCGGCATGATCATCGACACGTCTGCCCTGATCGCCGTGATCACCGGCGAGGAGGAACGCCAGCAGTTCCTTACGGCCATGGGTGAGGCCGACTGCTGCCGCATGGCCGCGCCGACCTACCTCGAGCTGGGCATCGTCGTCGATGGTCGGGGCCTCCCGCGGCTGAGTCGGCGGGTCGACGCCCTGCTCGAGGCGCACCAGGTGTCGATCGTGGACTTCACCGCCGAGCACGCGGAGGCAGCGAGAGAGGCCTACCGGAGATTCGGCAAGGGCAGCGGTCATCGGGCACGCCTCAACTTCGGCGACTGCATGGCGTATGCCGTGGCCACCGTCGAGGGCGAGCCGCTGCTCTTCAAGGGCCAGGACTTCACGCACACCGACGTGCGCAACGCCCTGACCGAGGGCGAGTAGCCGTCAGCCCTTGACGGTGTAGTTGGGCGCCTCGACGATGCCGGAGATGTCGTGCGGATGCGACTCGCGCAGCCCCGCCGACGTGATCCGCACGAACTGGCCGCGCTCCTTGAGCTCGGGCACGGTGCGCGACCCGACGTAGAACATCGACTGGTGCAGCCCGCCGATGAGCTGGTGGAGCACCGCACCGACCGGGCCCCGGTAGGCGACCTGGCCCTCGATGCCCTCGGGCACGATCTTGTCGTCGCTGGCGACGTCGGCCTGGAAGTAGCGGTCCTTCGAGTACGACTTCTTCCCGCGGGAGGCCATCGCCCCGAGCGAACCCATGCCGCGATAGGCCTTGAACTGCTTGCCGTTGATGAAGACCAACTCGCCGGGGCTCTCCTCGCAGCCGGCGAGCAGCGAGCCCACCATGACGGTGTCGGCGCCGGCGACGAGGGCCTTGGCGATGTCACCGGAGTACTGCAGGCCACCGTCGCCGATGACCGGCACCCCGGCCGGGCGGCAGGCGAGCGCGGCGTTGTGGATGGCCGTGACCTGCGGGACGCCGACCCCGGCGACGACGCGGGTGGTGCAGATCGAGCCCGGCCCGACCCCGACCTTGACGGCGTCGACGCCGGCGTCGACGAGGGCCTGCGCGCCGGCGCGGGTGGCGATGTTGCCACCGATGACCTGGGTGTGCCGGGTGGCCGGGTCCGACTTCAGCCGTCGGACCATCTCGAGCATCGCCCGGGCGTGGCCGTTCGCGGTGTCGGCGACGAGCACGTCGACGCCGGCCTCGACGAGCGTCGTGGCCCGCTCCCAGGCGTCACCGAAGAAGCCGATGGCGGCCCCGACGAGCAGCCGCCCGTGGGAGTCCTTGCTCGCCTGGGGGAACTGCTCGGACTTCACGAAGTCCTTGACGGTGATCAGGCCGCGGAGCCGGCCCTCGTCGTCGACGAGCGGGAGCCGCTCGCGCTTGTGCTGGCGCAGCAGGAGCGTGGCGTCCTCGTGGCTGATGCCGACCTTGCCGGTGATGAGCGGCATGGGGGTCATGACGTCGCGGACGAGGGTCGTGGCCCACTCGGCGACCGGGGTGAAGCGCAGGTCGCGGTTGGTGACGATGCCGAGCAGGTGCTCGGTCGGGTCGACCACCGGCAGGCCGGAGACGCGGTAGCGACCGCAGAGCTCGTCGAGGTCCTCGAGGGTGGCGTCCGGGCCGATCGTCACGGGGTTGGAGATCATCCCGGTCTGGGTCCGCTTGACGAGGTCCACCTGGTAGGCCTGGTCCTCGATCGAGAGGTTGCGGTGCAGGATCCCCAGGCCACCGTTGCGCGCCATCGCGATCGCCATCCGGGACTCGGTGACCGTGTCCATGGCGGCAGAGATGATCGGCACCCGGAGCGAGAGCTCACGCGTCAGGCGCGACGTGGTGTCGACCTCGCTGGGGATGACATCGGTCTCGCCGGGCTGGAGCAGCACGTCGTCGTAGGTGAGGCCGAGCTCGGGCGCGAGCGCGGCGGCCGCAGGCGCCGCGGCCGCGGAGGCCGGATCCGGGCGCTGCGATGATGCGGAGTGGACGTCGAGTTCCAGGGCCGAGCTCATCTGCCAAGTCTACGGGCCCGGTCCGGCACCCCTCCCCACGGGACCAGGACCACGGGACCAGAATCAGGAGCGGACCAGGTCGTCGTCGATCATGTGTGGCCGGGCGGCGACGACGCCGGTCCAGGCCAGGAGCGGACCACACAGCGCGAGGCCGACCAGCGGCACGGTCCAGCCACCGGTGAGGCCGAGCAGGGCCCCGACGGCGAACGGGCCGACGGCCGCCAGGAGGTAGCCGAAGGTCTGGGTGAACCCCGACACGCTCGCGGTGACCACCGGGCGCCGGGTCCGCGCGGTCATCAGCGCGAGCGCCGTCGGGAAGGCGAAGGCCGAGAGCCCGAGGCAGCACGCCCACAGCCACGGCAGTGAGGTCGGCGCCCACAGGATGCCGAGGTAGCCGGCGGACAACAGGACCCCGAGGGCGATCATGATCGGCCGCAGGTCGCGCACGCGCGCGACGACGAGCGGCATGAGGATCCCCGACGGGAGGCCGAAGAAGGCGATGAGCGCGCCGAGGGAACCCGCCGTCGTCGCGGAGAGGCCGGCGTCGCGGAACATCTGCGGCGCCCACCCGAACTGGACATAGGCCTGCATCGACTGCACGCCGAAGAAGGCCGCGAGCGCGAGGGCCTGCCGCGAGCGCCACACGCGGAGCCCGCTGGCCGCGGCCCGGGCGGGCGGACCGCCCAGCCGGCGCCGCTCGTGCACGAGGATCGCCAGCCACGGGACGATCGCGACCAGGGCCAGCAACCCCCACAGGCCCAGGGCGGCCCGCCATCCCCCGGGCGCGCGGTGCGCCAGCGGCGCCGACACGAGGACCGCCGCCATGGCGCCGACCCCCAGCGCCGCGGCATACCCGCTCATCACCCCGGCCTCGCGACCCGGGAAGTGGCTCTTGATGAAGGCCGGCACGAGGACGTTGCCGATCGCGGCCCCGGAGAGCGCCAGCGCCGAGAGGGTGAGCAGCCCGAGCGAACCGGTCGCGATGGTGCGCAGGAGGAGGCCGCCGGCCAGCACGACGATGGCGAGCACGAGCGCCCGGGTGACACCGAGCCGGCGCGCCAGGGCGACGGCGACACCGGCGACGAGGCCGAAGACCAGTCCCGGCATGGCGGTGAGCAGCCCGGCCACCCCCGGCCCGAGCCCCAGGTCGGCGCGGATCTCCTCGAGGACCGGTCCGACGGCGGTCGCGACCGGGCGCAGGTTGGCCGAGAGGGCCAGGACGGCCACGACGGCGACCAGTCGCCACCGTGGCCCTCGGCGCTCGTCCTGCGCCCCCTGGGCCTCCCGGGACGCCCCCTCGCTGGGATCAGGCATGGGGTGATGCTGTCACGGCAGCGGACCGTCGCGGCCCGGTCGCCATCAGGCGATACCCGCCGTGCCCGTCCCCGATGCCCCAGGTGGCCCGGTCGGGGCCTTTGCCAACTTCTTACTCTCGCCTTGCCCTACCTGTACTCCTCGCTGCCTACCTTGGACGACGAGGCCGCGGGGTGCGCCCCGCGGCCTGGCAGGGGACACAGACCGGGGTCGCTGGTGCGACCCGGGAGGAGGAGTCATGGCCGAGGTGATGAGGCTTCCCGGCCCGGTCGCCGACCGATGGGACTGGCAGCTGAGCGGGGCCTGTCGAGCGTTCAGCCCGGAGACCTTCTTCCACCCCGAGGGTGAACGCGGCTCCAAGCGACGCAACCGCGAGGACCACGCCAAGGCCATCTGCGCCGCCTGCCCGGTCCTCACCCAGTGCCGCTCGCACGCGCTCGCGGTGCGCGAGCCGTACGGCGTGTGGGGCGGGCTCTCCGAGGAGGAGCGCGACCGGATCCACACCGGGCCCGCGGCGGCACACGGCATCGCCGTCTGAGAACCGCCAGCGCCGCAGCCTCAGCCTCAGCCGCCGAGCAACCAGTCGACCCCGGCCGCCGCGTGGATCGCGGTGGTGTCGAAGACGGGAACGGGCACGTCCTCGGCGCCGATGAGCATCCCGATCTCGGTGCACCCAAGGATGATGGCCTCCGCCCCGGCGTCCGCGAGTCGCTGGACCACCTCGACATACCGCGCTCGTGAGGCCGGCTCCACCACGTCGTGGCAGAGCTCGTCGTAGATGATCCGGTGCACCTCGGCCCGGTCGGCGGCCTCCGGGACGAGCACCTCGAGCCCGTGCTCGCGCAGCCGACCGGTGTAGAAGTCCTCCTCCATCGTGAACGCGGTCGCGAGCAGGCCCACGCGGGTGTGCCCGGCTCCCCGGACGGCGGTGGCCGTCGCGTCGGCGATGTGGAGGAGCGGTATGCCGCTCGCGGCCTCGAGCTCGTCGGCCACCTTGTGCATGGTGTTGGTCGCGAGGAGCAGGGCCCCCGCTCCTGCCCTGGCCAACCCGGCTCCGGCCTCGCCCAGGGCCGCGGCCGTCGCCGCCCAGTCCCCCGCGTGCTGGGCCCGCGCGATCGGGGCGAAGTCGACGCTGTGCAGGAGCAGCCGCGCCGAGTGCAGGCCGCCGAGACGGGCGGCCACGCCCTCGTTGAGTGCGCGGTAGTAGTGCTGGGTGCTCGCCCAGCTCATCCCGCCGAGGACGCCGAGAAGTCGCATGACGTGCACGTTATCCCGCTGCGAGGATGGGTCCATGGACGTGGAGATCAGGGACGAGATGATCCGCCTGGGCCAGCTGCTCAAGCTCGCCGGAGTGGTCGAGGACGGCGCCCAGGCCCGGGAGGCCATCGAGGCCGGCGAGGTGAGCGTCAACGGCGAGGTGGAGAGGCGTCGCGGTCGCCAGCTGCACCCCGGTGACGAGGTCGCCCTCGGCGGCGAGCGACTCACGGTCGTCCGGGCGTGAGCGCCGACCACGAGGCCGCACCGGCCGCAGACGCGGCGAAGGCCACTCTCGTCCGCTACCTCAACGCGGCCCGGGACAGCTTCCTCTGGAAGCTCGAGGGCCTGAGCGAGCACGACCTGCGTCGGCCGATGACGCCGACCGGCACCAACCTGCTCGGGATGCTCAAGCACTGTGCTGTCGTCGAGAGCGGCTACCTCGGGCTGGTCTTCGGCCGCCCCTTCCCCGAGCACATCCCCGGCTACGCCCCGGACGACCCGGTCAACATCGACATGTACGCCACCGCCGAGGAGTCCGAGTCCGACATCCGGGACCTGTGGGCGCGCGTTCGCGCCCACGGCGACGCGACGATCGCCGCGCTCGACGCGGACAGCCCGGGTCGGGTGCCCTGGTGGGCGGCCGAGCGCGCCGACACCGACCTGCGGACGATCCTCGTCCACCTCGTCGCCGAGTGGAACCGCCACGGAGGCCACGCCGACATCGTCAGCGAGCTGCTCGGCGGCCCGGTCGGGTATCGACCCGGCAACGCCAACCTCCCCCCGGAGGACGAGATCGACTGGCCGGCCTACGTCGCGATGCTCCAGCAGATCGCCGACGATCGCCAGTGAGCCACTCGCTGGCCGAGCTCGCCGAGGCCGCGACCGCACTCGTGCCGACCGAGGGCCGGGCGGTGCTGGGCATCGCCGGCGCTCCCGGCGCCGGCAAGACCACCCTGGCCACCGCCCTGGTCGCGGCGATCGCGGAACGCCACGGGACGGCATACGTGGCCCACCTGCCGATGGACGGCTTCCACCTCGCCGACGCCCAGCTCGACCGGCTCGGCCTGCGTGATCGCAAGGGCGCCCCGGAGACCTTCGATGTCGACGGGTATGCCGCACTGCTGCACCGCGTCCGCGTGGAGACCGGCCGCCCCGTGTATGCGCCCGGCTTCGAGCGCACGCTGGAGCAACCCTTGGCCGGCGCGGTCGTCGTGCCGGTCGGCGCCCGGCTGGTCATCACCGAGGGGAACTACCTCCTGCTCGCGCGGGACGAGTGGCGGCAATGCCGCGCCGGACTCGACGCCACGTGGTGGCTGGAGGTCGACGACGAGGAACGCCGTCGACGGCTCGTCGTGCGGCACATCGCGTTCGGCAAGGACCCCGAGGCGGCCGAGCGATGGGTCCTCGAGGTCGACGAGGCCAACGCCGCGCTGTTGCGCGCCTCCGGCGGTCCGGAGACGGCGGACCTCGTCATCCGGGGAGCGTGGGACTGACCGGGTCCAGACCGTCGCGAACGACCGGCAGGGCGACCAGGCCGGCGACGATGGTGAAGGCCGCGAGGGCGACGAGCAGCCGCCCGGCGCCGAGGAGCCCCAGCGCGATCGGTCCGACGAACGAGCCGATCATGGCCGCGGCCACCATCAGGGCGTCGGTGGTGCCGAGTACGCCGGCGCGCACGTGCTCCGGGACGGCGTCCTGGAGCACCTCGGTCGCCGCGGCCTCGACGTGCACGGCGACCGCGCCCGCGATGACGAGCACCACGATGGTCGGCGCCAGCCCGGTCGGGCCGACGAGCGCGACGAGGGTGGTGGCGAAGGCGACCATGCCGAGGTGCACCCGCCGCACCGGCGTGCGACCGAGCCACCACAGGGCCGGCCCGGCGAGGGCGCCGAAGCCGAACCCTGCCGTGGCCAGTCCGTAGCCGTCTGTCGCGGTCCCCCACCGGCCCTGGGCCAGGGGGACGAGGGCGACGAGCAGGCCCGAGGCGACGAGGTTGACGACGCAGATCGCGGCGATCGCGCCACGCACGCGCATGGTGCGCAGGACGAGCCGAGGAATGGAGGCCACCTCGGGCAAGGGCTTGCTCGCCGCAGCGGAGGACAGGAGGGCAGGGTCCGCGAGCGCGGATGACGCGCCGGCACCCGGGCCGCCAAGGCGGACGGGGGTGAGGAGCCACCGCGCGAGCCCGGTGAGCGCGGCCCCGAGCAGCGGGACCGTCCACCCGGCCACGTGACCGAGGAGGAGTCCACCCAGCGCGGGTCCGACGACGAAGCTCGCGACCTCCACCGTGACGAGAAGAGAGGTCGCGCGCTGCCGCGGGGCAAGGTCCGCGGACGAGGCCACCGACGGCAGGGCCGCGACGAGCGCGGGATAGGCCGGAGTCCCGGCGGCAACGGCGAGGGCACACAGTCCGACGGCGACGGTGAGCATCGTCGCCGGCGCACCCGAGCCGGCGAGGGCGGCGGCGGCGCCGATGAGGAGGGCCAGCCGGAACCACAGGCTCAGGACGACGACGCGACCGCGGCCGTGCCGGTCGGCCAAGCGGGCCACCCACCACGAGAAGAGCACATAGGGCACCATCCGGGCGGCGCCGGCTGCACCCAGCAGGGCCTCGTCGCCGCTGACCGTCCACGTCTGGGCGAGCAGGAAGGGCCAGGGCAGGGACATGCCCGTGGCGGCGAGGGCATGGCTGGTGACGATCCGTGCGAGCGCAGCACGAACCGATGCGGTCTCGCCCGCGGTGGCGACCGCGGGACGGACATCCACGGTGCTCACCGGACGAGCACGGTCGGCAGGGGCTCGAAGCCGTTGAAGCCCACGGTCGAGTAGCAGGTCGTGTAGGCCCCGGCCGAGCGGAACCGGATCTCGTCGCCCTCGCGGAGGTCGATCGGCAGGTCCACCGGCACGTGCTCGTAGAGCACGTCGGCGCTGTCGCAGGTCGGGCCGGCGAGGACGCACGGGACGCTCGGGCCGTGCCGGTCGCTCTCCAGGCGGTACCTGATCGCCTCCTCGAGGGTCTCGACGAGGCCGGTGAAGACGCCGGCGTCGAGGTGCACCCACCGGCGCTCGCCCCGGTCGATGACGGCTATGACGCGCGCGACGAGGGTCCCGGCGTCACCGACGATGCCGCGCCCGGGCTCCAGGACCAGCTGTGGCCGACGATCGCCGAAGGCCGCGTCCACGTGGCCCTCGATGACTCGTCCGTAGGTCTGCAGGTCGGCGGTCAGGCCCTCGTGGTCGGCGGGGAAGCCACCGCCGAGGTCGAGCAGGTCGAGGGGGTGGCCCGCGGAGGCCATCGCCGCGAAGACCCCGGCCGCCGCGTGGATCGGCGGTCCCCACGCCTGCGGATCGCGCTGCTGGCTGCCGACGTGGAAGGCGACGCCCACCGGGCGCAGCCCGCGCGCCGCCACCCGGCCCAGCAGCTCGACCGCGTGCTCGGGCGTGCAGCCGAACTTGCGCGACAACGGCCAGTCCGAGCCGGCCCCGGAGGTGAGCAGGCGGGCGAGCACCAGGGCACCGGGCACCTCGTCGGCGAGCTTGTCGACCTCCTGGAGCGAGTCGACGACGAAGTGCCGCACGCCGAGCAGCCCGCAGACGCGCAGGTGGTCCCGGCGCGCGATCGGGTTGGAGTGCACCAGGTCCTCGGGACGTGCCCCCGCGGCGAGGGCGGCACCCACCTCGGCCGGGCTCGCCACGTCGAAGCCACAACCGGCGCGCACGAGCGCCCGGAGCAGGGCCGGGTGCGGGTTGGCCTTGACGGCATACCGGATGGCAGCGCCGGGCAGCATGCCGGCCAGTCCACGGAACCGCTCGACGGCCACCTCGACATCGAGGTCGAGGCGGGGGGTGGTGCCGACGTCGGGGGTGTCGCGCAGCGAAGCACAGACGAGTGTGGTCATGCCGGGAAGGAGCGCCGCAAGCGCCCGGAGATACGACGGACGGGCCATCGGCCGGAGGACTACCGTCAGGAGCATGGGTGAGATCAACGTCCACGCCTCGACCACCATCGCCCGCCCCGCTGCCGAGGTCCTGGCGGTGCTGCACGACATTGCGGGCCAGTCGTCGTGGTGGCCGGGGCAGTACCTCTCCGAGCCGCTGGAGGTCGACGACGAGGGACTGGTCCTGCGCGCGCGCATCGGCAACGACATCAAGGTCGCCAAGGAGGAGTTCGAGGTCGTCTACGACCACGGCGGCGGTGGCGGTTACTCCTGGCAGCTCGCCTCGCCGACCCTCTCGCAGCGGTCGCAGCGCGGACGCTGGTCGGTGACACCGGCGGATGCGGGCTGCGAGGTGGGGATCGACTTCGCCCTGGAGCCGCTGCTGCCGCTGCCGGCCTTCCTCCTGCGCAAGGCCGTGACGGACACGATCAAGGGTGCGTTGGCGGCGCTGAAGCGTCGCTGCGAGCAGGCCTGAGACCCCGCCACAAACGCGTGTGCCGCGTGCCCACGAAAGGTGAGCACGCGGCATACGCGTGGTATCGCCCCCCTCCCCCCGATTCGAGGTATTGACGCGCGGTTTCCCGGGCGCGTTTACCTCGAATCGGGAGGGGCCGGAGGGGCCGGAGGGGGGGTCAGTGGCCGTGGCCGTGACCGTGCCCACCGGCGGCCGGGGGCTCCTCTTCCTTCTTCTCCACGACGAGGGTGTCGGTGGTCAGGACCATCGACGCGATCGACTCGGCGTTGCGCAGGGCGGAGCGGGTGACCTTGACCGGGTCGATGACACCGGCCTTGACCAGGTCCTCGTACTCGCCGGTCGCGGCGTTGAGGCCCATGCCCGGCTCGAGCTCGGAGACCTTGGCGACGGCGACGTAGCCCTGGAGACCGGCATTCTCGGCGATCCACCGCAGCGGCTCGGCGGCGGCCTTCTTCACGATGGCGGCGCCGACCTTCTCGTCGCCCTCGAGCTCGAGGCCGTCGATGACCTTGACGGCCTGGATGAGGGCCGAGCCGCCACCGGCGACGATGCCCTCCTCGATGGCCGCGCGGGTCGCCGAGATGGCGTCCTCGATGCGGTGCTTCTTCTCCTTGAGCTCGACCTCGGTGTGCGCGCCGACCTTGATCACGCAGACACCACCGGCGAGCTTGGCGAGGCGCTCCTGGAGCTTCTCGCGGTCCCAGTCGGAGTCGGTCTTCTCGATCTCGGCCTTGATCTGGTTGACCCGGCCCTCGACGTCGGAGTGGTCACCGGCGCCGTCGATGATCGTCGTGTTGTCCTTGGTGACGACGACGCGACGGGCCTGGCCGAGCAGGTCCAGACCGGCCTGGTCGAGCTTGAGGCCGACCTCCTCGGAGATGACCTGGCCACCGGTGAGGGTGGCCATGTCCTGGAGCATCGCCTTGCGGCGGTCACCGAAGCCGGGGGCCTTGACCGCGACGACGTTGAAGGTGCCACGGATCTTGTTGACCACGAGCGTGGACAGCGCCTCGCCGTCGACATCCTCGGCAATGATGAGCAGCGGCTTGCCGGACTGGACGACCTTCTCCAGCACCGGGAGGACATCGGCGATCGCCGAGATCTTGCCCTGGTTGATGAGGATGTAGGGGTCCTCGAGGACGGCCTCCATGCGCTCGGCGTCGGAGATGAAGTAGGCCGAGATGTAGCCCTTGTCGAACTGCATGCCCTCGGTGAACTCGAGCTCGGTCGCCGTCGTCGAGGACTCCTCGACGGTGATGACGCCGTCCTTGCCGACCTTGTCGAAGGCGTCGGCGATGATCTCGCCGATCCCCTTGTCCTGCGCGGAGAGCGCGGCGACCGAGGAGATCTCGTCCTTGCCGTCGACCTCGCGGGCCATGGCGAGCAGCTCGTCGTTGACGGCCTGCACGGCCTTGTCCATGCCGCGCTTGAGGCCGGACGGGGCGGCACCCGCGGCAACATTGCGCAGGCCCTCCTTGACCATGGCCTGGGCGAGCACGGTCGCGGTGGTCGTGCCGTCACCGGCGATGTCGTTGGTCTTGGTCGCGACCTCCTTGGCGAGCTGCGCGCCGAGGTTCTCGTAGGGGTCCTCGAGCTCGATCTCCTTGGCGATGGTCACGCCGTCGTTGGTGATCGTCGGGGCGCCCCACTTCTTGTCGATGACGACATTGCGGCCCTTGGGGCCGAGCGTCACCTTGACCGCGTTGGCGAGGGCGTCGACGCCCCGCTCGAGCGACTTGCGGGCGGAGTCGTTGAACTCCAGTTCCTTGGCCATGAAAGTCCTTTGTCAGGTATGCCGTGTGCGCAGCAGCGCTGTCAGCGGCGGGTTGGTCTGGGGGTGACACCGGAACGCGCCCCGATCGCCCCGGGAGGGAACGACCGAGGCGCGCTCACGGCATACGAATCAGTGCGTCAGCCGACGATGGCGAGCACGTCGCGGGCCGAGAGGATGAGGTACTCCTGGCCGCCGTGCTTGATCTCGGTGCCGCCGTACTTGCTGTAGATGACCCGGTCGCCGACCTTGACGTCGAGCGGGATGCGCTCGTCGCCGTCCTCGTTCCAGCGGCCCGGACCGACGGCGAGGACCTCGCCCTCCTGGGGCTTCTCCTTGGCGGTGTCAGGGATGACCAGACCGGACGCGGTCGTCTGCTCGGCCTCGAGGCTCTTGATGACGATGCGGTCCTCGAGCGGCTTGATGGAAACCGACATGAGTGTCCTTTTCGGATGAGTCGATGGTGCACGGGATGACTGGTGCGCGGTGGTCCGGGAGCGCCGTCGCGGGGGTCGCTCTCGAGCCGGTGCGCTGGCACTCACACGAGGAGAGTGCCAATGAGCCAAATCTAGGTCGGGGATTAGCACTCGGTCAACTCGAGTGCCAGCGGTCGGGCCGTGTCGCGCGGGAGGGATGGGATCATGGCGCCGTGGACGTCTCGACGGTGCGGTGGCTGGCCTCCCCCGACGGTCAGGCGCTGCTCCGAACCCTGCCGACCTACGACGAGCGCCAGGTGCTGGCCGAGACCACGCGCCTGCGATCGCAGGGCTTCTCGGCGGACCAGGTGGCCGCCGCGCTGACCCAGCAGCGGCTGCGTGCGCGGGCCGTCGCCAAGTTCGGGGAGTTCGCCGGCGACCTGCTCCTCACCGCCGATGGTCTCGAGCAGGCGACCCGGCTCGAAGTGGCCACGACGCATGCGCACCGGTTCGCCGCCAACTCGCTGGCCACGGTGCACGACCTGGGCTGTGGCATCGGGGCCGACGCGATCACCATGTCGGTCCTGGGCGTCACCGTGCACGCCATCGACGCCGACCCGGTGACGGCCGCGGTCGCCGACGCGAACCTGCGCCCGTGGCCGGACTCGCGGGCCAGGGTGGGACGGGCCGAGGAGTTCCGCGCGCCGCTGGAACCGGCCCGGGCCCGCACCGGTGCCTGGCTCGACCCGGCCCGGCGCACGACCGGGGTGGCCGACATCCACGGCCGCGCGCGCCGCCTCTACCGGCTCGACGACCTCTCGCCGTCGTGGGCGACGGTGCTGGACATCGCTGCCGCCGTTCCGGCGACCGGGGCCAAGCTCGGTCCCTCCTTCCCCCACGACCGGGTGCCGCGGGACGCCGAGGCCCAGTGGACCTCCTGGGACGGCGCCGTCCTCGAGTGCGCCATCTGGTGGGGGCCGCTGGCCCGTCGCCGTGGACGCAGCGCCTGCGTGCTCGGCTCACGCACCGACCCGCTTGAGGTCGACGAGTCGATGTGCGAGCCGGAGCCACGCGCGGCCCGGACGCTGGCGGACATCGGTCCGTGGGTGCATGAACCCGATCGCGCCGTCACCCAGGCCGGCCTCATCGGCGCCGTCACCGGCCCCCTCGACGGACTCGAGGTGGAGCCGGGCCTGGGCTACGTCCTGACCTCCAGCGACACGGTCCTGCCCTATGCACGGCGCCACCAGGTGCTCGAGGCGATGCCGTTCACGGTGAAGTCGCTCAAGGCGTGGCTGCGGACGCGCGGCATCACCGGCCTGACCGTGAAGAAGCGCGGGGTGCGCCTCGACGAGGACTCGCTGCGCCGTCAGCTGGGACTGGGTCGCGGCGCCGGCACGGGTGCGTCGGCGACGATCGTGCTCACCCGCGTGGCCGGCCAGCAGGTGGTCCTCGTCGTCGAGCCCGCCTGACCGGGCCTTCTCCCCTTAGGTGCGTGGACATTCCATGCCAGGGCAGAAGTTTCCACGCACCTAACCAGAGGACCCCCCGGCAGGTGGGTCAGAGGTCGGGGTCGGGTTGGGCGCCCGTATGCCGCACGGCCGCGGCCCCCGCGGCGAGGGCCTTCCGCATCGCGGTGTCCTCGTCGGCACCGGTCGCCAGCGCGGCCGCGAGTGCCCCGCAGAAGGCGTCACCGGCACCTGTCGTGTCGACCACCTGGTGGCGCGGCACGACCTGCGCCGACCAGGTGCGACCGTTCCACGCGGTGCCATTGGCTCCATAGGTCACGAGCAGCGAGCCGGGCACCAGCCCTGATTCCGCGAGTGCCACGGACTCGTGCTCGTTGGCGACCAGCGGGTCCGCGAGAGCCACGACGTCGGCAGGCACTGCGGCATACGGGGCGGTGTTGAGGACCACGCGGGCACCCCGGCCGGCGGCGCGACGTGCCGCTGCGCAGACGACGCGCAGGGGGACCTCGAGCTGCAGCAGGAGGACGTCCCCCGGTCCGAGGTCGTCGACGGCGGCGACCTCGCGGTCATCGAGGGCTGCATTGGCGCCCGGGACGACGATGATCGTGTTCTCGCCGTCGTCACTGACCGCGATGAGGGCGGTGCCCGTGGGTTGCCCGGCCACCGTCCGCACCCCGGACACGTCGATGCCTCGCCCGGCCAGGCGAGAGACGTATGCCGTGCCCCCCTCGTCGTCACCGACGCACCCCACCATCGCCACCGTGGCCCCGGCGGCTGCGGCGGCGACGGCCTGGTTGGCGCCCTTGCCGCCCGCGAGCCGGGAAAGTCCCTCTCCGAGAAGGGTTTCGCCAGGGCGCGGGTGCCGCTCGACACTCGTGACGAGGTCGACGTTGAGCGATCCGAGGACGAGCACGCGACCCATCAGAGCTCACCCCGCACTGTCCGGAGCCAGAGGTCGGCGATGGCCGCCCCGTCGATCTCGAGGGCGACGTCGACGACGCCGGGCGCCAGGCCGTGGGGGTCATGGGCCATGTCACCGGCCCAGTCACGCAGGTCCACGATCGTGCGGCCGCGGGTCCACGTGCCGCTGAGCTCGACGCGGACGGGCAGTCGCTGCGTGCGCACGACATCGGGGCGGAGCAGGGTCGCCACCGCCCCGGCATCGCCGATCGTCGCGGTGTCGCTGTCGAAGCGGCGACAGGCGAAGTCGATGAGGCCTCCGGCCAGGGTGCCGACCGGGGTCCCGAGGTCCCGCAGCGCCTGACCGTCGGCGACGGTGACGACCGGGTCGTAGAAGACGTCGAGCCCGTACATGGTCACAGGCACCCCGTGCTCGGCGCAGGCGTCGAGCACGATCGCGGTCGCCTCGGGGTCGTGGAAGACGTTGAACTCGGCGGCCGCCGTCGCATTGCTCACGTGCGCCCCTCCGCCCATGAACACGACCCGACCGAGCCGCCCGAAGGCATCCGGGTGCAGGCGCGCGAAGAGCGCGATGTTCGTCATCGGCGCCAGCGGGACCAGGGTGACCGGCGAGCCCGATCCGGCCCCGGAGTCGGCGAGCTCCCGGAGCAGCTCGACGGCCGGCCGGTCCTGGGGTGAGCGGGTCGAGGCAGCCAGCCCCAGGTCTGCCATGCCGTCCGAGCCGTGCACGTGGCGCGCGTCCACGGATTCCTCGAGGAGGGGGCGCCGGGCCCCGGCGGCTACGGGCACCTCGGCGCGACCCGCGGCATCGAGCACGGTCAGGGTGTTGCGCACGACATCGGCCAGGGGGGCATTGCCGCCGACGCAGGTGACACCGCGCAGGTCGAGCCCGGGGTGGAGGGCGGCGAGCAGCAGCGCGCAGGCGTCGTCGATGCCAGTGTCGACGTCGAGCACGACGGGGATCGGTGTCACGCGGTCATTGTGCCGCCCCGGGTGCTGCCACCTCCTCGGTGCCGGACTTGGATCGCCGTGTCCCTGCCACGTACCGTCGGGCGGGTGATCCTGCGCCGTCTGCGTCCCCCAGCCGTGGCCCTGGTGACGGCGGTGACGATGACCGCCTGCACGACCGGTGCCGTGAACCCCGGCACATCGGACTCGGCGGCCGGATCGGCCACCGCCCCTGCCACCACGAGCGCGGCGCCCACCCCGTCCCCCACGGCCTCCTGCGTCGACACCGCGTATGCCGCCCTGTCGCCCGAGCAGCGCGTGGGCCAGCTCGTCATGGTCGCCCTCCAGGCCGGCTCACCGTCGGCGAGCCTGAAGCCGACGATCACCCAGTCCCACGTCGGCAACATGCTCTACCTCGGCGGGTGGAAGACCGGCCGCGCGGACATCACGGCGACCTCGCGCCTCCTCCAGGAGATGGCGACCCCGGAGGCCACGGGTGGGATCGGCCTGCTCGTCGCCGCCGACCAGGAGGGCGGCGTCGTCCAGCAGCTGCGTGGTGACTTCACCACCATCCCCTCGGCCCTCACGCAGGGCGGCTGGACGGCGGACAGACTCCGCAGCGAGGCCAAGGCCTGGGGCGAGGAGCTCAAGGCCGCTGGCGTCAACCTCGACCTGGCTCCGGTGTCCGACACGGTGCCCGCCGAGCTCGGCAAGGGGAACGGACCGGTCGGGCGCTGGGACCGGCAGTTCGGCTCCACGCCCGAGGCCGTCTCGCAGGGCACGGTCGCCTTCGTCCAGGGGATGGCCGATGCCGGCGTGCAGACCTCGGTCAAGCACTTCCCGGGCATCGGGCGGATCCAGGGCAACACCGACCACACGACGGCCGGGCTCATCGATGACCGGATGACGGCGGACGACCCGTACCTCCAGCCGTTCGTCGACGGGTGGCAGGCCGGCGCGGGCCTGGTGATGGTCAGCTCGGCGACCTACCCGCAGCTCGACCCGGAGAACCCGTCAATGTTCTCTCCGGCGATCCTCGACGGGCTCCTGCGGGGCAAGCTCGGCTTCACCGGCGTCGTCATCACCGACGACATCAACGCCGCCTCGGTGAAGTCCGTGCCGGTGGCCGACCGTGCGACCCGCTTCCTCAGCGCCGGTGGCGACATCCTGCTCACCGGCGACACGCCCTCGGCGCCGACGCTCGTCGCGGCGATCTCCACGACCGCCGCCGGCGACCCTGGCTTCGCGACCAAGGTCGAGGCCTCGGTCAAGCGGGTCCTCACCCTGAAGGCGTCGATGGGCCTGGTCCCTGGCTGCTCCGACTGATCGGCCGACGCAGCTGAGTGGCGGGCAGTGATCGGCTCCTCGGGGGCGCGCACGCCGTCACGGGCGGGCTCCGCTCACACTCATGCAGCGTGTTCGACGACGATGAGGATCGGCTCCATGGTGCGGCAGAAGTCAACTGAGGTCACGGGATGCCTCTCGGAGGATTCGGGTGTCGGCCGCCAACCCCAGCCCAGGACCGGCGGTGCCAGCGCATCATGGGTCTGCCCGGTGGGCGTCGACACGATGAGCTGCCTGGGTGAGTGACCGACGACGGTATGCCGCCAGCCGGGAGCTTCCTTGGTGAGGTTGCAGCGCGCGCACAGGCCCGATCCGTTGGTGAAGTCCGTTGCTCCGACCGCGCGCGCGGGATCGGCGTGGTCGGCGTGGACGATCGGCGCATCGCACCACGGCGTCAGGCACACGTCGTCGCGCAGGACGAGCAGGCGACGGAGGAGCCCGCGGAAGGTCCGCCGCCGCGAGTCCATCGCCACGAGGTCGCGCCCGTCGGGACTCGTGTAGAGCCGGCGCAGCCACGCAGCGGCCGGTTCGGCGCTGGCGCCTGTCGCACGTTCGGCGCTGCCACTGGTCGGAGGGCCTGCGCTGACGGCAACGGGCTCCGCGCCATCGTTGGCCGCGTCGTCTGTGGGGTGCTCCTTGGACGAGGGCTGCGCACCGCGCAGCCAGGCTCGGGCCACCGGGGCCGGGAGGGCACCATGCCCGGGCACGCGAGCGGGCTCGTGGACAGAGCGCGCAGGATCACCCGTGCCGAACAACGCCCGGTCCGTCATGACGAGGTGGACCTCGACCGGTTGGGATTGGCCGGGAGCCCGCCCGGACAACCGCTCGAGGGCGGTGTCGGCACCCACCTGCCCGGCCGATCGGCCACGAGGGTCGACGTCGGGCACCTGACCGGACGTCACTGCCCTGCTGTGGGCCAGCAGCGCAGCGTGAGCACCGACGACCTCCGGCATCGGACCCAGGACCGTGAGGTACGCCATCCCGTCCGGCGCCGGCCGGACGCTCACCCGCCGCGACGACACGGCACGCTCCATGCGCGCCACCACGCTGGCCGCGTCCAGCTCGGCTGCGACCCGCCGCGCGGCCCGACCGAGGGCACGCGGGGACAAACGAGCAGCCACCTCCGCCAGCCGGGAATCGGCCTCGGCGCGGTCCTCCACGGTGAGCGTGGACGTCTGGGCCACCACCTCGAACACATGCCGCTCGGAGACCACACCAGCTTCGAGCAGGCCGCGCATCGCGGGGAGCTCCTGGGCCAGGGCCCTCGACATCCCCACGAACCGGTCACCCGCCGTCGGGGACTCCCGCCGCGCCAGCGCCACCTGCGACCCGAGCGAGCGGGTGAGCTCCTCCCGCGAGGCCGCGCGCCCGCCGTCGGCCCTTTCCTGCGGCACAGTCCCATCCTGAGCCGCAGTCGTGGCATGCACTCGCACTGCCTCGACGGCACGCGCCTGGAGGCCGGACGCAGCCCCCTTGAGGCGCTCGAGCTCTCCCACGAGATCGAGCCGCTGCCGGTCGGTGAGGCTCGAGACGTCGATGGCGGCCAAGGCCTCTCGCGCACGAGCCACCCGCACCGGCGTGGAAACCGGGTTGGGTCGCGCCATGCGGGCGGGAGTGGATGAGGCCATGCTCAATGATACTCGAACAAATGTTCGTATACAACCCGAAATCCGCTGTGGCGCAACATATCTCGCCACATTCCAAGGGCCTGACGAAGCTCAGTCGCCACTCTAGGCGACCCCACCGACAACGCCGGCCACGGCATACGGTCAGGTCAGGCCTGCACCACGGTGACCGGCATCGTGGAGTCCGCGGGCAGGTCGAGGCGGGATGCCTCACGGCCCTTGAGCATCATCTGCGCCCCGAGGGCGGCGACCATCGCGCCGTTGTCGGTGCACAGCTTCGGCCGCGGGACGCGCAGCTCGATGCCAGCGGCATCGCACCGCTCCTGCGCCATCGCCCGCAGTCGCGAGTTGGCGGCGACGCCGCCACCGATCTGGAGGTGGTCGGCGCCGTGCTGTCGGCAGGCGTCGATCGCCTTGCGCGTGAGGACGTCGGTCACCGCCTCCTGGAAGCTCGCCGCCACGTCGTTGACCGGTATGCCGCGCCCGGCCTCCTGCTCGGCCCGCACCCACCGCGTGACGGCGGTCTTCAGGCCGGAGAACGAGAAGTCGAAGCGGTGCCGCTCCAGGTCGCGGCCGGACGTCAGGCCGCGCGGGAAGTCGATGGTGATCTGGCCGTCGCGGGCGGCCCGGTCGATGTGCGGTCCGCCGGGGAAGGGCAGGCCGAGGACGCGGGCGACCTTGTCGAAGGCCTCCCCCGCGGCATCGTCGAGGGTGGAGCCCAACGGCCGGACGTCGGAGGTCACGTCCGGGACGAGCAGCAGCGAGGAGTGGCCGCCGGAGACGAGCAGGGCCATCGTCGGCTCGGGCAGCGGGCCGTGCTCGACGATGTCCACGGCGACGTGGGAGGCGAGGTGGTTGACGCCGTAGAGCGGCAGCCCGAGCGAGAGCGCCAGCGCCTTGGCCGAGGCGACCCCGACCATGAGCGCACCGGCGAGCCCCGGCCCGGACGTGACGGCGATGCCGTCGAGGTCGGAGAGTGCCACCCCCGCGTCGCTGCAGGCGCGCTGGAGGGTCGGCACCATGGCCTCGAGGTGTGCGCGACTGGCGACCTCGGGCACGACGCCGCCGAAGCGGGCGTGCTCCTCCACGCTGCTCGCGATCGTGTCGACGAGCAGCGTGGTCCCCCGGACGATGCCCACCCCGGTCTCGTCACACGAGGTCTCGATGCCCAGGACGAGGGGCTCGTGACTGGTCATGACGAATGCTCCTCTGCCGCAAGGGTCTTGGCCATGATCAGGGCGTCGACATCGCCCGGCTGGTAGTAGCGGCGGCGCACATGCACCTGTCGCCACCCGGACTTCTCGTAGAGCGCGAGGGCGGCGGCGTTGTCCGCGCGCACCTCCAGCAGCGCCCCGGAGGCTCCGCCCGCAGACGCCCGGCGCTCCAGCTCGGCGAGGACGGTGCGGCCCAGGCCTCGACCCCGGGCGGTCGGCGCCACGGCGATGGTCATGACGTCGGCGGTCTCACCGCCGTGGTCGAGGCCGCCGTAGGCGAGGATGCCGCCCTCGTCCTCGACGACGACGTACTCCCGCCGCGGTCGCTCCGCGAGCTCGGCCCACCACGTCGCCACCGGCCAGGCGTCCGCCCCGAAGAGCTCGGCATCGAGGGTCTCGAGCGCGGGCAGGTCCCGCGAGTGCATCTCGCGCACGGTCATCGGGCGGCCCGCTCGGCGGTCGTCAGGGCATCCGGGCGGCGGAGGTAGAGCGGCTCGACGGGCATCTCGACACCATCGGCGATGCGTTGCGCGGCCACGGTGACCAGGACACCCGCATCGACGTCGAGCACCCCGGGAGTGCCAAGGGGCAGCAGGTCGGGGTAGAGAACCGGCCCGCGGCCCACGGTCGGCAGGCCCCGCACCTCCGCAGGCAGGTCGGCGGGAGCGTCCACGGCCGGCTCGGTGAGGCGACGCAGCCGACCGGACGACACGGCATACCGCGCCCAGTAGACCTCCTTGCGGCGCGCGTCGGTGGCGACGAGCAGCTCGCCCTCGGACCGCGCCGCCTGCGCCGCCAGGACATCCAGCGAGCAGACGCCGTGGACGGGTATGCAGAGGGCGTGGCCCATCGTGAGGGCGGTGACCATGCCGACCCGCAGGCCGGTGAACGGTCCCGGGCCGGTGCCCACGGCGATCGCCGTCACGTCGGCAGGCGCGATCCCGTTGCGCTGCAACAGGTCTGCGATCAGCGGCGCCAGGTGCTCGGAGTGGCCACGGGCGTCGATGCGCGCCGCGCGGTCGAGGACCCGACCGTCGTCGCCGAGGGCGACGGCGATGGCCGAGGTGGCGGTGTCGATGCCGAGGATCACCAGGACTCACCCTCCCAGCGGGCCCCGCGACCCTGCACCCGGGCCGTCCGGACCTCGGTGTCGGGGTCCGCGAGGAGGACGACCTCCAGGCTGTCCTGGCTCAGCGTCTCCGCCATGCCGTGCCCCCACTCCACGACCGTGACGGCGTCCTCGAGCGAGGCCTCGAGATCGAGGTCCTCGAGCTCGTCGAGCCCCCCGAGGCGGTAGGCGTCCACGTGCACCAGGGCCGGCCCGCCGACCAGGCTCGGGTGCACCCGCGCGATGACGAAGGTGGGCGAGGTGATCGGGCCGCGGACCCCCAGCCCCTCTCCCAGGCCCTGGGTGAAGGTCGTCTTCCCTGCCCCGAGGTCACCGGTGAGGATGACGACGTCGCCGGGCCGCAACCGGCCGGCCAGGGCGCGCCCGAAGGCCTGGGTCGCCTCGACGGTGGGCAGGGTGGCGCCCGTCATCGGACGCCCGCTCCGGACTTCGCCCGTGCCACCTGGCGCCGACGGGCGATGTCGGTGATCACCCGCCGAACCCGTGGCTTGCGCGCCACCCCCACGGCCCCGGCGCGCGCCGCAAGGGCGCGGTCGATGAGCATGAGCAGCTGCTGGTTGACCAGGTCGGGGTGCTCGAGCTGGATGAGGTGACCGGCCTCCTCGACCACGACGTGCTCGGCCCCGGGGAGGTGCTCGACGAGGGCATCGCTGTGCTCGGGCGGGGTGAGGAGGTCGCCGCGACCGTTGATGACCAGGGTCTCGATGCCCGAGAAGACCGACAGCGACCCGGTCTCGTCGTGCTTCTGGATCGCGACGAGGAACTGGGCCATCGTCGAGAACGAGGTCGCGAAGATCATGTCGGCGCAGAACCGCACCAGCTGCTGGCTGACCGGTGAGTCGAAGGAATAGCGCTCCACGAGGGCGTCCTCGACATTGCGCCCGAACCGCCGCAGCCGATGGAGGGGCTCCGCGTAGCGGTTGAGCCGGCCGAGGATCGCCGGCCCGAAGCGACCGAGGACCTGGCCCACGAACGGGCCGAAGTCGAGGTCGGTCAGCCCGGCACCTCCCGCGCTCGTCGCGACGAAGGAGGTGGCGAGCACCCGGTCGAGGATGACCGTGGGGTGGTGGTGGGCCAGGGCCATGAGGGTCATGCCACCCATCGAGTGGCCGATGAGCACGAGGTCACCCTCGGGGCAGACCGTCTCGATGACCGCGTGCAGGTCGTGGGCGAGCTGCTCGATCGAGGCGTGGGCGTCGTCGCCGGCGTCGGAGCGACCGTGTCCGCGCTGGTCCCAGCTGACGACCCGGTGCCCCGCCGCCACGAGGGCGCGGCGCTGGAAGACCCAGGAGTCGCAGCTCAGGGTGAACCCGTGGGCGAGCACGACCGTGGGACGGACCGGTCCCCCGGCGTCCGGCTCGTCGATCTCGACGTGCAGGTGCACCCCGTCGCTGGCCACCACGGTGAGCACCGCGTCGGGACGCTGGACGTAACCACGGCGGGGATCCAGGCTCGGCAGCGATCGACGTTCACGAGCGCTGCGCTCGACGGCGGCGGCACCCGCAGCCGCGCCGGCAGCCGCGGCGGTGGCCGCCGCCAGGCCGATCACGCGTCCGGTCCGGGACGCCATCAGTGGCCGATGTGGACGCGCGGCAGTCGGGGACCCATCCGCGTGACGATCTCGTAGTTGATGGTCCCGGCCGCCTCGGCCCAGTCCTGCGCCGTCGGTTCGCCCGCGGACCCGCGCCCGAGCAGGACCACCTCGTCACCGGCGGCACCGGTGAAGTCGGGGCCCAGGTCGAGCACGAACTGGTCCATGCAGACCCGCCCGGCGATGGTGAGCCGACGCTCCCCCGCGAGCACCTGCGCGCGGCCGCCGGCCGCGCGAGGCACCCCGTCGGCATACCCCATCGGGACCAGCCCGAGGAGGGTGTCCGCGGTCGTGGTGTAGGCGTGCGCATAGCTCACGCCCTGCCCCGCAGGACTGGCCTTCACCGCGAGCAGGCGGGCCACGACGCGCATCGCCTCCCGCAGGCCGAAGTCGGTCGGCGACCCCAGGTCGGGCACGGGAGACAGGCCGTAGACGGCCAGGCCGGGGCGGACCAGGTCGTAGTGCGCGCTCGGGTTGGTCAGCGTCGCCGCGGAGTTGGCCAGGTGCCGCAACGCCGGTCGTATGCCGTGCCGCTGCGCCTCCGCGATCGCCGCCTCGAACACCTCCTGCTGGTGCCGCACGGTGGGGTGGTCGGGCGCATCGGCATACGCGAAGTGCGACCAGATGCCGACGACCTCGATGGCCCCCTCGGCCTGCGCGGTCGCGGCCAGCGGCAGCAGCTCGGTCCACCCGGCCCCGAGGGCGCCCCCTCGACCGAGGCCGGTGTCGACCTTGAGGTGGACGCGGGCGGTGCGACCGGTGGCCCTGGCGGCGGCGACGACCTCAGTCAGCGACCAGGGCGCCATGACGGACAGGTCGATGTCGTCCTCGAGCGCACCGGCGAGGTCGGCCCCCGGAGGGTAGAGCCAGGTGAGCAGGCGCGCCTCGACGCCGGCGGCCCGCAGGTGGCGGGCCTCGGCGAGCTGGGCCACACCGAGCCACGTGGCTCCGCCGCGAAGCGCCGCCTGCGCGCTGGGCACGAGGCCGTGACCGTAGGCGTCGGCCTTGACGACCGCCATGACCTCCGCGGAGCCGGCCCGGCGGCACAGCTCCCGGGTGTTGTCAGCGATCGCGCCCAGGTCGATCTCGACCCAGGCCGACGCACCGCGTGGCGGGGCGGCCGGCACGGCTGCAGCGTCGTGGTCGGAGGGGGTGGTCTGGCTCGTCATGGCCGGTCCAGTCTAGGTTCCCGCCGCAGCAGCGCTGCGATCGCGAGGGGCAGGGCACGTGCCACCGTGAGGGCCCGCACCGGTCCGCCCGGGTTGGCGCGCTCGGCGGCCACGCCGTGCACGAGGGCGCCCAGCGCCCCGGCGCTCGCGGGCGGCAGGCCCCCGGCGAGGAGGACACCGAGCAGCCCGGCCAGGACGTCCCCCGCCCCAGCCGTGGCCAGCCAGGCCGGGGCGTCGTGCTGGCTGAACACCGTGCCCGATGGGTCGGCGACGACGCTCGTCGACCCCTTGAGGAGCACCGTCGCACCGGCGCCGGCGGCCAGGCGTCGGGCGGCGGCCACGGGGTCGCCCTCCACCTCGGACCGGGTCACGTCCACCCCCTCGAGGCGGGCCAGGAGGCGGGCGCACTCCCCCGCGTGCGGCGTGAGGAGGACCGGACCTGCTGGGGCCCAGTCGGTCGCGACCAGGTCCAGTCCCCCGGCATCGAGGACCACCGGCACGCCCTCCGCGAGGGCCGCCGACGCGATGGTTCGCTGCTCGGCGGAGGCGCCGTCGTCGAGCTCCAGCCCGGGCCCGATGACCCACGCCTGGACGGCTCCGGGACCGTGGACGGCCTCGGGTGCCGCCGCCCGCACGAGCGCGGTCGGGGTCGGCGGGCCGAGATAGCGCACCATCCCGGCGCCGGACTCGAGTGCCGCCGTGACGGCGAGCACGGCGGCACCGGTGTACTGCTGCCCGCCGGCGACGATGCCGACCACACCGCGTGAGTACTTGTCGTCCTCGGCGCCCGGGACCGGCCACAGGTGACGCACGTCGTCCCGCAGCACGCGGCACACGGCCGGCGGCGTGTCGAGGACCAGGCCGATGTCGACCACGGTGAGCTGCCCGCAGGCGGCCTCGGTGGGCGGCAGGAGGTGCACCGGCTTGGCCACCGAGAAGGTCACCGTCTCGTCGGCGAAGACACCCTCGGCACAGAGGAGTCCGCCGTTCGGGTCCTGCCCCGAGGGCACGTCGACCGCCAGGACGTATGCCGTGTCGGGCACGTGCTCGACCCAGGTCGCCCCCCAGCGGGGCAGCCCCCGGCGGCCACCGATGCCCAGGATCCCGTCGAGGACCAGGTCGGCCTCGGCAAGCAGGCTCGCGGCCGACTCCGTCAGGGTCCCCGCCTCGATGCCCTTGGCCTCGTCGGCACACAGGACCACCCCGGCGGCGAGCGCCGCGTCGAGTGCCCCGGCGTGCACGGCTCCCGCCCGGTGGACGGCCGCGCAGCTGACGCCGGCCGCGGCCAGGCCGGCCGCGGCATACAGGGCGTCGGCCCCGTTGTTGCCGGTGCCGACCAGGGCGACGACGCGTCGGGCACCCAGCTGCTTCACGCGGGCCAGGGCGACCTCGACCAGGCCTTCGACGGCGCGAGCCATGAGCTCCCCCGGGCCGAGCCGCTCCATGAGGGAGGACTCGGCGGCATACACCGCATCGGTGGGCCAGGCCTCGATCACGTCAGGACTCCTTCGGCGACAACGACGGCCGAGGCGATCCCCGCGTCGTGGGAGAGCGAGAGGTGGAGCCGCGTCACGCCGAGTCGCGCGGCGGCAGCCGCGACCGTTCCCGAGATCACCATGACCGGTCGCTCGCCCTGCGAGGCGTCGACGGTCGCGTCCTGCCACTCCATGCCACCGGGCGCCCCCAGCGCCTTGGCCGCGGCCTCCTTGGCGGCGAACCGGGCTGCGAGCGACTGCAGGGGCAGGTCGCGCTCGGCCGGGGTGAAGAGCCGCTCACGCAGGCGCGGTGTGCGCTCGAGGGTCTGACCGAAGCGGTCGATGTCGACCACGTCGATCCCGACCCCGATGATGCTCACTCGACGGTGACGGACTTGGCGAGGTTGCGGGGCTGGTCTGCGTCCAGGCCCTTGGCCATCGCCAGGTGCAGCGCGAACACCTGCAGCGGCACCACGGTGAGCAGCGGCGCGAGCATCGGCGAGCACTGCGGCACCCGGATGATCTCGTTGGCGAAGGGCACCACGTCCTCGTCGCCGTCGTGGGCGATGACGAGAGTGCGCGCGCCCCGGGCCCGGATCTCCTGGATGTTGGAGACGACCTTCTTGTGCAGCTCGTGCGGGCTGTCCGGGGAGGGCACGACGATGAACACCGGCTGGCCCGGCTCGATGAGCGCGATCGGGCCGTGCTTGAGCTCGCCGGCGGCGAAGCCCTCGGCGTGGATGTAGGCGATCTCCTTGAGCTTGAGCGCACCCTCGAGGGCGATCGGGAAGCCGACGTGCCGGCCGAGGAAGAGCACCGAGCGGGTGTCGGCCATGAAGTTGGCCATCTCGACGACGCGGTCCATGCGGTCGAGGACGTCCTGGATCTTCGCCGGCATCTCGCGCAGCTCGGTCATGAGGACCTTGGCGCTGTCGGCGTAGTTCTCGCCGCGGAGCTGGGCCAGGTAGAGACCGAGGATGTAGGCGGCGGTGATCTGGGCGAGGAAGGCTTTCGTCGAGGCGACGGCGACCTCGGGCCCGGCGTGGGTGTAGAGGACCGCGTCGGACTCACGCGGGATCGTCGAGCCCTGGGTGTTGCAGATCGACAGGGTGAGGGCGCCCAGCTCCTTGGCGTGCTTGACCGCCATGAGGGTGTCCATCGTCTCCCCCGACTGGCTCACCGACACCACGAGCGTGCGGTCGTCGACGATCGGGTCGCTGTAGCGGAACTCGTGGGCCAGCGTGACCTCGACGGGGATGCGGGTCCAGTGCTCGATCGCGTACTTGGCGACGAGCGAGCTGTAGGCCGCGGTGCCGCAGGCGACGAAGGTGATCCGGTCGACATTGCGGAGCTGGTCCTCGCTGATCCGCAGCTCGTCGAGCACCAGCTCGCCGTCGTCCTTGGTGCGCCCGAGGAGGGTGTTGGCGACGGCGTCGGGCTGCTCGGCGATCTCCTTGGCCATGAACGAGTCGTAGCCCCCCTTCTCGGCCGCCGAGGCGTCCCAGGTGACCTCGTAGGCCTTGCCCTCGGCGGGCGAGCCGTCGAAGTTGATGACCGAGTGGCTGTCGGGGGTGATCGTGACGATCTGGTCCTGGCCCAGCTCGAGGGCGTGGCGGGTGTAGCCGATGAAGGCGGCGACGTCGCTGCCCATGAAGTTCTCGCCCTCGCCGAGGCCGACGACGAGCGGGGAGTTGCGCCGCGCCCCGACGACGACGCCGGGAACGTCGGCGTGGACGGCGAGGAGGGTGAAGGCGCCCTCCAGCCGGTTGACGACGTTGCGCATCGCCGTGGTGAGGTCCCCCACTGCGTCGAACTCCGCGCCGACGAGCTTGGCCGCGACCTCGGTGTCGGTCTCGGACCGGAACTCGACGCCCTCGGCGAGGAGCTCCTTCTTCAGCGAGTGGAAGTTCTCGATGATCCCGTTGTGGATGAGGGCGAGCTTGTCGCCCTTCCCTCCGCGATGCGGGTGGGCGTTGCCATCGGTCGGCCCGCCGTGCGTGGCCCACCGGGTGTGACCGATGCCGGTCCGGGAGTCGTGGAGGGGGTGTGCCTCGAGGGCGCTGCGGAGGTTCTCCAGCTTCCCCGCGCGCTTCTCGGTCTCGACCCCGCTCTCGGTGACGAGCGCGATGCCCGCGCTGTCGTAGCCGCGGTACTCGAGGCGGGCCAGGCCCTCCATGACGACGTTCTGGGCCTTGCCGTCGAGGGTCTTCCCGACGTAGCCGACGATTCCGCACATAGGAGGGATCCTAGTGCTCCGGGCGCTCCCACTCCCGGTCCCGGGCCGGAGCGTGAGGTGGGTGACGGCATACCGACCCCCGATGGGGAACAATGGCGCGCGTGCCGCTGACGCCGCTGGGTGAGGAGCTCCCGAGCCCGTATGCCGTGTTCGGCCGGGCCGCGTGGGCGCGGCTTCGCGAGAACCACCCGATGAGCCTGACCCATGACGACCTGCTGCGGCTGCGTGGGCTCGGCGACCGGATCAACCTGCGCGAGGTCGAGGAGGTCTACCTCCCGCTCTCCCGGCTGCTCCACTTCTACGTCGAGGCCACGCACGGGCTGCGGCTGGCCACCAGCGAGTTCCTCGGGGAGCGTCCCCACCGGGTGCCCTTCGTCGTCGGGGTGGCCGGCTCGGTGGCCGTGGGCAAGTCGACGACGGCGCGCATCCTCAAGGAGCTGATGTCCCGTTGGCCGCACACGCCCCGCGTCGAGCTGGTGACCACCGACGGCTACCTCTATCCCAATGCCGAGCTGGAGCGGCGAGGGCTGCTGCAGCGCAAGGGTTTTCCCGAGTCCTATGACCGACGGGCGCTGCTGCGCTTCGTCGCGGACGTCAAGTCGGGGGTGCCGGTCGTGCAGGCTCGGCAGTACGACCACCTCACCTACGACGTGCTGCCCGAGACCCTGCCGATCCCCAAGCCCGATGTCCTCATCGTCGAGGGCCTGAACGTCCTGCAGCCGCCGATGCTGCGTGCCGACGGCTCGACGACCGGCGCGATCAGCGACTGGTTCGACTTCTCGGTCTACGTCGATGCCGATGTCACCGACATCCGGCAGTGGTACATCGAGCGCTTCCTGCGGCTGCGGGAGACCGCGTTCGCCGACCCGGACTCGTACTTCCACCGCTATGCCGCCCTCTCGGACGCCCAGGCGCGTGAGACCGCGGCCGGGATCTGGGGGGCGATCAACGAGCCGAACCTGGTCCAGAACGTCGAGCCGACACGGAGCCGGGCCACGCTCGTGCTCAGCAAGGGCGCCGACCACGCGGTGACCGAGATCCAGCTCCGCCGCGTCTGACGCGGGCGACCGGCGCGGCAGACGCCGGCTGGGTTGCCCGCGAGGCGGGGATCAGTACCAGTGGGGGTAGCGGCTGTTCCAGGCCGACCAGGCACCGCACGGGGTGCCGTAGGAGTCCTTGATGTACTGCAGGCCCCAGCGGATCTGGGTCACCGGGTTGGTCGCCCAGTCGTCCGCGACGCTGCTCATCTTGCTGGCCGGGAGGGACTGGAACAGGCCATAGGCACCCGAGCTGGGGTTCTTGGCCTTGTAGTTCCAGGTCGACTCGCCGGTCACCAGCTTGTCGAGGCAGCTCCACTGGCCGGCACCGAAGCCGAACTCGCCCATGAGGGCCTGGGTGGCGGCACGGGGGTCGGCCTGGGCGTTGGCGATGAGGGACTGGCGCTCCGCCTCGCGGGCGGCACGCTCGGCCTCCTCGTTGCGCAGGCGCGCCTCCTCGGCGGCCTGGGCGCGAGCGGCCTCCTCGGCCTGCCCGAGCGCGAGCGCACGCTGGGCGTTGGCGCTCGCGCGGTCGGTGACGAGGCGGGCCTGGTCGTCGGCCGCCGCGACCGCGCTCGTCCCCACCTCGGACTGGGCGGTGGCGGTGAGCGTGAAGGCGGCCGGGTCGAGGGTGAGTCGCTCCTTGGCGCTCACGCCCGCGGCTCCGGTCGCGACCACGGCCAGCGCCATCGACGCCGACACGGCGGGACGACGCAGTGCCGAGCCGATCGCGACGCGGCGGGGGCTGCGGGGCGTGGCGTGGCGCGCGGCGTGGCGTCCGCGGTACGAGCTCATTCGGAGACGGTCCTTCCGGGGCAGCAGGGAGCCACCGTTGGGGGTAAACAGGGTGCACGCCGGCGGCAGGGGGGCGATACCTGGCGGGCACCGCGGCCAGCGTTACCAATTGGAGACCAACGGTACCCCCGCCGCCGAGGGCCCGGCAAACTCGCGGTCGACCCGGCTCTCAGGTGTGAGCGCCCGCGTTCTTCAGGCCTCCAGGCCCTCGAGCAGGTCGGTCACGAGGGCCGCGATCGGGCTGCGCTCGCTGCGGGAGAGGGTGACGTGCGCGAAGAGCGGATGCCCCTTGAGCGCCTCGACGACGGCCACGACGCCGTCATGGCGACCCACGCGCAGGTTGTCCCGCTGCGCCACGTCATGGGTGAGCACGACCTTGGAGTTCTGGCCGATCCGCGAGAGCACGGTGAGGAGGACATTGCGCTCCAGGCTCTGGGCCTCGTCGACGATGACGAAGGCGTCGTGGAGCGAGCGCCCGCGGATGTGGGTGAGTGGCAGCACCTCGAGCATGCCGCGGTCGAGCACCTCCTCGACCACCTCACGGGAGACCAGCGCCGACAGGGTGTCGAAGACGGCCTGGCCCCACGGGTTCATCTTCTCCGCCTCGGACCCCGGGAGGTAGCCGAGCTCCTGGCCGCCCACGGCATACAAGGGGCGGAAGACGACCACCTTGCGGTGCTGGCGCCGCTCCATCACGGCCTCGAGGCCGGCGCAGAGCGCGAGCGCCGACTTGCCGGTCCCGGCACGGCCACCGAGCGAGACGATGCCGACGTCGGGGTCGAGGAGGAGGTCGAGGGCGATCCGCTGCTCGGCGCTGCGGCCGTGCAGGCCGAAGGCATCGCGGTCGCCGCGGACGAGGCGCACGTGCTTGTCCGGGCCGACGCGGCCCAGGCCGGAGCCGCGCGGGGAGAGCAGCTTCAGGCCGGTGTGGCAGGGCAGCTCGGCCGCCTGGAGGTGCTCGAGCCGGCCGTACTCGTAGAGGTGGTCCATCTCCTCGACGGTGACGTCGAGGTCGCGCATGCCGGTCCAGCCGGACTCGACGGCGAGCTCGTTGCGGTACTCCTGGGCGTCGAGCCCACAGGCCGAGGCCTTGACGCGCATCGGGAGGTCCTTGCTCACGAGGGTCACCTGGCGCCCCTCGTTAGCCAGGTTGCGGGCGACGGCGAGGATGCGGGTGTCGTTGTCGCCGAGGCGGAAGCCCGCCGGCAGCGACGAGGCGTCGGTGTGGTTGAGCTCGACCTTGAGCGTGCCCCCCTCGTCGCCGACCGGGATCGGGGCGTCGAGGCGGCCGTGCTCGATGCGCAGGTCATCGAGAATGCGCAGGGCCGCGCGCGCGAAGTAGCCGAGCTCGGGGTGGTGCCGCTTGCCCTCGAGCTCGGTGATGACGACGACGGGGAGGACGACCTCCTGCTCCTTGAAGCGGAGCATGGCGCGCGGGTCGGAGAGCAGCACCGAGGTGTCTAGGACGTAGGTCTGCTGGCTCGGGTCGGTCGTCGAGGGCACGGCTTGCTCCTTGGCGCGTCAGGTCACACGCGGTTGCTCGCGGATGGGTTGCCGGGCCTGGCCCCTGACGGGGCCGGACCGGCCCCTCCGCGGCGAGCGAGTCGCAGCTTCACACGGGCCTCCCGGACGCCTCCCGATCGGGCGACGTTGTGGGGACGCTACGACGCGCCCGTGCGCGGGGCGCGGACGGCCTTCCGGCGTGTCGGTGACATCGCGGTGAACGGTCGGCGCCCACGTCACACCTGCCCCATGCGCCCCATCCGTGTCCGTATGCGGCAGGGCAGGTCAGGTGCCGAAGCGACGGTGCCGGTCGCCGTAGGCCCGCAGGGCCCGCAGGAAGTCGACCTTGCGGAAGGCCGGCCAGTAGGCCTCGCAGAAGTAGAACTCGCTGTGCGCGCTCTGCCACAGCAGGAACCCGCCGAGCCGCTGCTCTCCCGAGGTGCGGATCACCAGGTCCGGGTCCGGCTGACCCTTGGTGTAGAGGTGCTCGGCGATGTGCTCGGCGTCGAGGGTCTCGGCGAGCTCCTCGATCGAGGTGCCCGCACGCGCGTGCTCGAGCAGGAGGCTGCGGACGGCATCGGCGATCTCCCGCCGACCGCCGTACCCGACCGCAACGTTGACGAGCATCCCCGGAGCGCCCGAGGTCCGGTCCGCCGCCTCGTTGAGCACGGCCGCCGTCGACGTCGGGAGCAGGTCGAGCGCCCCGACCGGGTGGACCCGCCAACGCCCGGTCTCCGCGAGGTCGGTGACGGCTCTCTCGATGATGCCGAGCAGCGGGGCGAGCTCGGCCTCGGGCCGAGCGAGGTTGTCGGTCGAGAGCAGCCACAGGGTGACGACCTCGACGCCCACCTCTTCGCACCACCCGAGCAGGTTGGCGATGTTGTCGGCCCCGGCCTGATGGCCCTGCGCAGTCGAGGTCCCGCGCTCCTTGGCCCAGCGCCGGTTGCCGTCGAGCATGACGCCCACGTGGCGCGGGATGTCCCGCGGGGTGAGCTGCGCGGCCAGGCGGCGAGCGTACGCGGCATACAGCACGTCGGAGACCGCCATGCCCGCTCCCTCCCGATCACCGACGCCGGCCACGCGGGCCGTTCGGGGTCACGCTACTCCGCTCCCGACACCCCCCGCCGGGAGCACACCGAAGCTTCACCCCACCTGCCCAACCTACGCATCCGTAGGTACGCTGAGCGGCATGCCTCCCGAGGACCAGGTCGGCCCGCTCGAGGCGCTCGAGGAGCGCGTCGACGCAGTCGTGGCCGCCGTCAAGCCGCACCTGCGCGGCTGGCTCCACCTGGCCATGGCGCCCCTGGCGCTCGTCGCCGGAATGGTGCTCGTCGTCCTGTCCGACTCACAAGCGGCGCGCATCAGTGCGGCCGTGTTCACCATGACGGCGGTCCTGCTCTTCGGCGTCTCGGCGATCTACCACCGCGGCACCTGGGGACCACGGATGGGCGCCTTCCTCAAGCGCTTCGACCACTCGAACATCTTCCTCATCATCGCGGGCAGCTACACCCCGTTCGCACTGTTGCTCCCCCGCGACGAGGGCCGCACGATGCTGCTCATCGTCTGGATCGGCGCGGTCGCCGGTGTGCTGTTCCGCGTGTTCTGGGTCGGGGCCCCGCGCTGGCTCTACGTGCCGATCTACGTCGCCCTGGGCTGGGTCGCCGTGTTCTACCTCAAGCCACTGCTCGACCACGGCGGCTGGCTCATCGTCAGCCTCGTCTGCCTCGGTGGGCTGCTCTACACCCTCGGCGCCGTCGTCTACGGGATCAAGCGCCCAAACCCCTCACCGAGATGGTTCGGCTTCCACGAGGTCTTCCACGCGTTGACGATCCTGGCGTTCGTCACCCACTACGCCGCGGCGTCACTGGCCCTGAGCCGCCTCGCCTGAGCCGGCGGCGCCTGCGTCCGGTCCCTCGACTGCGGACTCCTCGCGCTCCTGCTCGGCCTGCTTCTGCGCGTAGGACATGCGCCGGAGCCGGGCGTTCATGTTGCGCATGAGCAGCCACAGGACGATGGCGAGGATGAAGAAGACGGCGAAGGCCCCCATCCCGGGGCCGACGTTCGTGCCCTGGTCGCCCTCGACCGCAAGTGCGAGGGGGTCGGCGATGACGGTGAGGATCATGGGATCCGCTCCTTGACGGTGTCGTGGACAAGCGTGAGTGCGCCGGAGGTGGCCATCGCGTCGGCCCGTGCCACGTCGTCCGGCAGGCCGGCGAAGAGGTCGGCCTCGCCCTCGGCGATGGGGACGTAGCTGCGGGCCGCCTCGAACTCGTCGTGCGGCCAGACCCGGCGCTGCACCTCGAGCGGCACCTTGAAGAACCAGCCTTCCGGGTCGATCTGCGTCGCGTGCGCGAGCAGGGCCTGGTCGCGCCGCTCGAACCAGTCCGCGACATGGATGCGCGTCGTCGCCACCCGCGACCGGGAGTCGTCCCAGTTGGCCAGCCACTCGGCATACGGGCTCTCGACGCCCTCGGCGAGCAGGGCCTCGTGCAGGGCGGTGATGCGGGCCTTGGACCACCCGCCGTTGTAGTACAGCTTGAGCGGCTGCCAGGGCGCCCCCGCGGACCCGTATGCCGTGGGGTCGCCCGCCGCGGCGAAGGCGGCGACCGTGACGCGGTGGCACATGATGTGGTCCGGGTGGGGGTAGCCGCCGTTCTCGTCGTAGGTCGTCACGACGTGCGGGCGGAAGCGGCGGATCTCCCGGACGAGTGCCTCGGCCGGCACCTCCACCGGCTCGAGCGCGAAGCACCCCTCCGGCAGCGGAGGCAGCGGATCGCCCTCGGGCAGACCGGAGTCCACGAAGCCCAACCAGTGGTGGTCGACCCCGAGGATCGCCTGGGCCCGCGCCATCTCGTCCCGCCTCACCTGGGCCAGGTCGCGCAGGATGTGCGGGTCGTCCTTGAGGTTGGGGTTGAGGATGTCGCCGCGCTCGCCGCCGGTGCAGGAGACGACGAGGACCTCGTGGCCCTCGTCGACGTACTTGGCCATCGTCGCCGCGCCCTTGCTCGACTCGTCGTCGGGATGGGCGTGGACACACATGAGCCGCAGGCGCTCGGCCACGGGCGGCCCTCCTTCTCGCGCGCTGGGCGCGGTGGTCACAATGGTTCTGTCTGCGCCGGTTCTCGGTGCGGCGCACCATCCTCTCACTGAGTCCACCTCGTCCCGAAGGTTCCCCATGGCAGGCCAGCTTCCCGACCAGAACCGCCGGTGGTGGCTCATCGGCATCCTCGGCGTGCTGGCGATGACCGGCATCGTCATCTGGTACGGCCTGGCCTCCTCGATCGGCGCCGTCGTGCCCGAGGTGACCGGCTACAAGGTGCTCTCCGATGCCGAGATCCGCGTCGACTACCGCCTCGCCCGCCCCGGCGACCGGGCCGTCACGTGCACCATCACGGGCCTGGACGAACGCAAGGGCCGGGTCGGCGCCGCCACCGACGAGATCCCGGCCGGCGCCGACCGGGTGCAGCGCAGCGTGACCGTCCGCACCACGGCCCGCGCCGTCACCGGGGTCGTCGACTCCTGCGTCCGCCGCTGAGGCGCCGCTGACGCCCCCACTTGCTATCCTTGTCGGATACGCACTTCGGGTCTGGGCCCGTCCGGTGATCACGCGAGCGCCATGAAGCACTCCACACCGCCGGGCCCGGACCTTTTGACTTGGAGGAACCCATCGTGACCGAGACCGCTGCCCCGGCGACCTACCTGACCCAGGACGCCTACGACCGGCTCAAGGCCGAGCTCGAGGACCTGACCGGTCCCGCCCGCACCGAGATCGCCAAGAAGATCGACGCGGCCCGCCAGGAGGGTGACCTGCGCGAGAACGGCGGCTACCACGCGGCCCGCGAGGAGCAGGGCAAGATGGAGGCCCGGATCCGCCAGCTCCAGCAGCTGCTCGCCACCGCGATCATCGGTGAGACCCCGCCCGACGACGGCGTCGTCGAGCCCGGCATGGTCGTCACCGTCGAGATGTTCGGCGAGGAGGAGACCTTCCTCCTCGGCTCCCGTGAGATCAGCGACAGCTCGATGCAGGTCTTCAGCGAGAAGTCCCCGATCGGCATGGCGGTCAACGGTCACTCCGTGGGCGAGACCGTCTCCTACACCACGCCGGCCGGCAAGGCCGTCGAGGTCAAGATCCTGCACACCACGCCGCACGCCGGCTGATCCGGCTCACGTCCTGAGGCGGCCCGCGAGAGCGCGGGCCGCCTCTGTGTGTGTCGGGGCGAGCAGCCCCACCGCACAGAGCAGGTATGCCGTGTCGACCGTGGTCCTTGCAGCCGCCGGCACGCGCCACCCACCCCCGTGGTCCGTGGTCACCTCGGCCAGGACGCGGCGGGCCAGGTCGTCGGGGGCGTGGCGCAGCACTCCCCCCGAGCCCACGACGAGGGCGACCTCCGTCAGGGCCCTCGGGTGCTCGCTCGGGTGCGCGGGCCGGCCGTGCCGTCGCACCGCAATGCGCGCCGCGGCACCGGCCAGCTCGGCCTCGCACTCCCACTCCCCCGGCCCGTGGGCGAGGTGGGCTGTGTCGGTGGCGACGCGCGCGGCATACGCGCGGGCCCGGTCCGAGAGGTCGAGCCGCTCCCGGCCGGCCGCCTCGACGATGCCCTCGGCGTTCCAGCGCATGCCGAGGTCGGCCTCGACGGTGCGGGCGTGCCAGAGCTGGCCGACGACGTCACGGTGGATCGTGGCGTCCTCGCCCTGGGGGGTGATGACGGAGTACACGTCGGTCGTCGCGCCGCCGATGTCGACGACGAGCACGTCCCCCCCGACGGTGTCGGCGAGGACCTCGACGCCGCGGAGGACGGCGTCCGGGGTCGGCGCCCGGACCAGGTCGGCGAACGCGCGGCCGCGCGAGAGGCCCTTGCCGCCGATGACGTGCTCGAGGAAGGCCGCGCGGATGGCGGAGCGGGCTCCGTCCGGGGCGATCTCGCCGATCCGCGGGACGACATTGCCGGTGACGAGGTGGCGGCGGCCGGTCGCATTGAGTGCGGCAGCGGCCTCGTCGGCGGCCTCGGCGTTGCCGGCGAGCACGACGGGCGCGCGGAGGCGGGCGCGCGCGAGTCGGCGCGCGTTGTGGAGGAGCACGTCGGCATTGCCGCCGTCGGTGCCACCGACGAGCAGGACGAGGTCGGGCGCGATCGCGCGCAGGGCACGGACGCCGTCCGTGGTCAGCTCGCCGGCGCTGACGTGGACCACGCGCCCGCCGGCGGAGAGCGCCACCCGCCGACCGGCCTCCGCCGAGACCTCGAGCTCCTGCCCGACGACGGCGATCCGCAGGCCTCCCCCCGCGCTGCTGCACACGAGCGTCTCGGCGGGCCGGCCGTGGGAGGCGAGCGCACGGCATACGGCATCCAGGCCCTCCATCACGTCGGTGGCGACGGTCGTGGGATGGGCAGCGGCGGCCACGACCCGCCCCGGGTCACCGGTGCCGACGTCGACGAGGAGCCCCTTGGTGAAGGTCGAGCCGACGTCGACGCAGGTCACCAAGGTCACGTCGTCAGTATGCCGCGGGCCACAGACAGGCCTTGCTACTCACGCGTAGGCTTGGTGCATGCAGCGAAAGATCTTTGACGAGGACCACGAGTCGTTCCGCAAGACCTTCCGAGACTTCCTGGAGTCCGAGGTCGTGCCCCACTACGAGGAGTGGTACGCCGCGGGCCTGGTGCCGCGTGACTTCTACCGCAAGCTCGCCGAGCTGGGCGTCTTCGGGATCGAGGTGCCGGAGGAGTTCGGTGGCGCGGGCCTGGAGACGTTCAAGTACGAAGCCGTGATGAGCGAGGAGACCACCCGCGCGGGTGTCACCCTCGGCGGCTCCGGCGTGCACGTCCTCCTCTGCCTGCCTTACATCAAGATGCTCGCCACGCAGGAGCAGAAGGAGCGGTGGCTGCCGCCCTTCGTCGCCGGCGAGGAGATGTGGGCGATCGCGATGACCGAGCCGGGCACCGGCTCCGACCTCGCGGGCATGAAGACGACGGCCAAGCTCTCCGAGGACGGCACTCACTACATCCTCAACGGCGCCAAGACCTTCATCACCGGCGGCGTCCACGCCGACCGCGTCATCGTGTGTGCCCGCACCGCCGCCCCGTCCGCGGAGAACCGCCGCAAGGGCATCTCGCTCCTCGTCGTCGACACCAAGGCCCCCGGGTATGCCGTGGGTCGCAAGCTCGACAAGCTCGGGCTCAAGGTCTCCGACACAGCCGAGCTGTCCTTCACCGACGTGCGGGTGCCGGTCGAGGACCTGCTCGGCGAGGAGGGCGAGGGCTTCAGCTACCTCGGCGCCAACCTGCCTCAGGAGCGGCTCGGCATCGCCCTCGGCGCCTACTGCCAGGCGGCGGCGGCGATCCGCTTCACCCAGGACTACGTCACGCAGCGCGTCGTCTTCGGCCAGCCGGTCGCGGCGTTCCAGAACACCAAGTTCGAGCTCGCCGCCTGCAAGGCCAAGGTCGACGCGGCCCAGGCCGTGGTCGACCGCGGCATCGAGGCACTCGACGCCGGTGAGCTGACGGCCGCCGAGGCGGCCTCGGCCAAGCTGTTCTGCACCGAGGTCGCGGCCGACGTCATCGACCGCTGCCTGCAGCTGCACGGTGGCTATGGCTTCATGAACGAGTACCCCATCGCCCGCCTCTACGCCGACAACCGGGTCAACCGGATCTACGGCGGCACCTCCGAGGTCATGAAGTCGATCATCAGCAAGGACATGGGTCTCTGACCTGCTGGGCTGGGCCGCCGCCACACGGCCCAGTCCTGCGGGTCAACCGCCTGCCCATCGCAGCGGTTGGCGTAGGGGGGTCGGCGCTCGAGGCCCATGCTCGCCCCACCCCCCGCCACCACCAACACGTGCTCAGACATCGTTCGACCATGGAATGAGTTCATTCCATGGTCGAACGATGTTTGCGGGCATGTATGCCGGTCGGCGGGCTGGGTGGCGAGCGGCGGCGCGAGCGTGGACGCCGCCACCGGGCGTGGACGCCGCCACCGGGCGTGCCGGCCGGGACGGCTCAGCTCACCTGTGCCATGCGGGCGAGGATCCGACAGAAGTGCTCGACGACCCCGCCCATCTCCTCGATGTCCTCGACCCAGACCGTCGTCAGCTCCTCGATGACAGCGTTGACCTCGGCCACGACCTCCTCCCCGCGCGCGGTGAGACCGAGCGTCACCATGCGCGCGTCCCGCCCGTGCCCGGCGCGACGGACCAAGCCCTGCTCGCAGAGTCGGTCGAGCCGAGCGCACACCCGTCTGCGGTGACCTCCCCAGGAACTCGGCCAGCGCGGCCGGCGTCGCGTGGTGGTCGGCGATCCAGCGCAGCACGTGGACGTCGTCGAGCGTTCGGGCGCGCGTCATACCGGGTCGTTCGGGCACGACGCCCTCGAGCAGGTCGACGAGCATCCACTCCATCGAGTCGGTGGCCTGACGCAGCATCAGCACGAGCTGCGCCGGGTCCCGCGCATCCGGCACGGCGAACCGCGGACGCTCGAACGGGAACATCCGCTCCGGGTCACGCAGGCGCGGCAGACTCCGCCGCCAGGGGTTCACCCGACGGCCGGACCGTGCTCCGGGGCCGCGCTGCATCCACCCACTGTGCCCGACCGGCCGGCGCCGCGCGCCGGTTGTGCACAGGCCTCAGGCGAGGGGGTCCAGGGCCTCAGGCGAGCCGGTCAAGGACCTCAGGCGAGCCGGTCCAGGGCCTCAGGCGAGCCGGTCGAGGGCCTGCTTGAGGTCGGCGATGAGGTCGGCGACATCCTCGATGCCCACGGACAGGCGCACGAGGTCGGCCGGCACCTCGAGCTCGGTCCCCGCGACGGAGGCGTGCGTCATCCGCCCCGGGTGCTCGATGAGCGACTCCACGCCACCGAGGGACTCACCGAGGGTCCACAGCTGGGTCTCGCCGACCACCTTGACCGCGACGTCCTCGCCACCTCGGACGCGGAAGGAGACCATCCCGCCATACCGCTTCATCTGGCGTGCGGCGACCTCGTGGTTCGGGTGGCCGGCCAGCCCCGGGTAGAAGATCTCGGTCACGCCGTCGTGGCCGGAGAGGAACTCCACGATCGCCTCGGCGTTGTCGCAGTGCCGCTCCATGCGCACGGCGAGGGTCTTGAGCCCGCGCAGCACGAGCCAGGCGTCGAAGGGCCCGGCGACGGCGCCCATGGCGTTCTGGTGGAACCCGATGCGCTCCGTCACCGGCTCCCCCGCCGCGGTGTGGGCGCCGGACGCCGTGACGACGATGCCGCCGACGACGTCGCTGTGCCCACCCGAGTACTTCGTCGTCGAGTGCACGACCACGTCGGCGCCGAGCACGAGCGGGTTCTGCAGGTAGGCGGTCGCGAACGTGTTGTCGACGACGAGCAGGGCCCCGGCCTCGTGGGCGACCTCGGCCATCGCGGCGATGTCGGCGATGCCGAGCAGGGGGTTGGTCGGGGTCTCCAGCCAGATCATCCGGGTCTCGGGCCGGATCGCCGCCCGCACGGCCTCGACATCGGCGATGCGGGCGATCGAGTGCTCGACGCCCCACGGCCGCGCGACCCGGTTGAACAGCCGGTAGGTGCCGCCGTAGGCGTCGGTCGGGACGACGACGTGGTCACCGGGCGCGAGCAGGGAGCGCAGCACGCAGTCCTCGGCGGCCAGGCCGCTGGCGAAGGCGAAGGCCCGCTCACCCCCCTCGAGCGCCGCGAAGCACTCCTCGAGGGCCGTCCGCGTCGGGTTCGCCGAGCGAGAGTACTCATAGCCTCCGCGCAGCCCCCCGACCCCGTCCTGCTTGTAGGTCGACGTCGCATAGATCGGCGGCACGACGGCGCCGGTCGTCGGGTCGGGCTCGCTTCCGACGTGGATTGCGCGGGAGGAGAAACCGAGGCCATCGTCGTGGGTCGCCATGGCCAGAGCGTATGCCGTGCGCTCACCTCAGGCCCTATGCCGCCCGCTCAGCTCATCCACCTCGCCGGGAAGCGAGGGACCTGCGGCAGCTCCAGGCTGGTCAGGAACCGCAGCGCGGCGGGTAGAGGGTCGCCATCCAGGTGCGGACGACCTCGTCGAGGTCACGGCTCGCGCACGCGCCGATCTCGGTCAGGGCCGGCCGGAGCACCAGGGCCTGGGCGGGATCGAGCTCGGCGCGCCCTGCGGCGACGGCGGCGGTCATGTCTCTCGCCCAGCTATGGAGGTCGTCGTCGCTCGCCAGGCCGACGAGCCGCCGGTCGCACAGGCGGGTCAGCTCGTGGGCGGTGACGACGACGCGGTCGGGTGTCTCGGTCACGCCTTCATGCTCACCCCGGCTCCCACGCTTCACCGCTGGGTTCGCCGCCGCGGAACGCTCGGCCCCGTCGGCTCAGCCTCGTGGAGTGAGCCGCAGGGTGATCGTGCCGGTGAGGACGAGGTCGTCACCGGCTCCGGCGACCCGGCGCAGGTCTGCCTCGAGGTGCGCCGCGGCATACGTCCGGCCGTCGATGGCGACGGTGAGGTTGGGCGCGGTGGCAGGCGCGGGCAGCACCGTCGGCAGGGCGGTGTCGAGGCGTCCGGCATCGATCGTCACGACCTCGTCGAGGCGCGGGGCGACGGCGTCGACGCGCAGCTCCTTCTCGAGGCGCGCGGCAAGGGCCTCGGCGGAGGAGCGTTCGCCGTGGGTGCAGAAGACGAGTCGGGGCCGGGGGCGCAGGTCCCCGACCCACGAGACGAGGTCACTGGCGTCGGCGTGGACGGAGAACTCGTCGTCCATGACGACCTCGGCACGCACCCCGACGTACTGCCCGTGGATCTTCAGCCGGGTTGCGCCCTCGGCGAGCTGGCGACCGCGGGTCCCCACGGCCTGGTAGCCGGTGAGGACGACCGCGTTGCGCGGGTCGGGGAGCATCCGCTCGAGGTGGTGCAGCACCCGGCCGCCGGTCGCCATCCCGGAGGAGCTGATGATGATCGCCGGCCCGTGCCGGCCCTGGGTGAGGGCTCGCGACTCGTCGGCGGTGCGGACCTCGCGCAGGTCGCCGACGTCGAAGGCCGAGCGCGGGTCGACGTCGGCACGCAGCTCGGTCGCCGCCGCGCGGTAGACGTCGAGAGCCGCTGTCGCCATCGGGCTGTTGACGTAGACGGGCAGCCGCGGGATGCGCTCGTGCCGCATCATCTCGCCGAGCGCCTGGAGCACCACCTCGGTGCGGTCGACGGCGAAGGCGGGGATGAGCACCGACCCGCCGCGCTGCTCGGTGCGCCGGATCGCGTCGGCGAGCCGCTCGTGCGGCAGGTTGCGTGGCTGCGGGTGCTCGCGGTCGCCATAGGTCGACTCGACGACGACGTAGTCGGCGCCCGGGGGGACCTCCCGGGCGCGGAGCACGGGGTGGTCGACGCGGCCGACGTCCCCGGAGAAGAGCACCGACCCGCCCGGGGTCTGCACGCGGATCGAGGCCGAACCGAGGATGTGCCCGGCCCGGGTCCATCGCGCCACGATCCCGTCACCGAGCGCGAGATCGGTGTCGAAGTCGACGGCGCTGAGCAGCGGCAGGGTCGCCTCGACGTCCTGGGTGTCATAGAGCGGACGCGGCGGCGAGTGCTTGGACCAGCCACCGGCCGCGGCGTCCTCGGCATCGCGCTCCTGGAGGTGCCCGGCGTCGCGCAGCACGATCGTCGCGAGCTCGAGGGTGTGTGGGGTGCAGTGGATCCGCCCGGCGAAGCCGGCCTTGACGAGCGCGGGCAGGTAGCCGCAGTGGTCGAGGTGAGCGTGCGTGAGGAGCACGTCGGTGATGGTGGCCGGCACGACCGGGAACGCGGCCCAGTTGCGCAGCCGGAGCGCCTTCTCCCCCTGGAACTGGCCGCAGTCGACGAGCACCCGTCGCTCGCCGACGGTGAGGAGGTACTTCGACCCGGTCACCGTCTCCGTCGCGCCGAGGAAGGAGAGCGAGACCGGTGGCGCGACCGGCGAGGACGCGGTGCTGGACGTCGGCTGGCGTGCTGAGCTGCCCATGGCTCCACCCTCGCCCCTGTCACACTCGTTGTCCATGCGCGCCTTTGTGGGGATCGTCCCACCCGACGAGGTCATCGAGAGCCTCGACGCCTTCCTCGAGCCGCGTCGCGAGCACGGCGACCTGCGGTGGAGCGACCCCGAGTCCTTCCACCTCACCCTCGCCTTCTGCGCGGACGTGCCCGACCACGCCCTCGACGCCTTCGGGGAGCGGCTCGCGGAGGCGAGCGCGCGGCATACGCCCTTTGCGTTGCGGCTCACCGGCGGTGGCGCCTTCCCCGACCCGGACCGGGCCAAGCTGTTGTATGCCGCGGTGCCGGCTGACGGGGCCGGTCTCGACCCGCTGCACTCGCTGTCCCGGGCGGCCCGGGCCGCGGCGACGACGAGTGGCATCGAGGTCGCGGGTGGGACCTTCCGGCCGCACCTGACGGTGGCGCGCTCAAACCGCTCGTTCAGCGCGATGCGCTGGCTGCGGGTGCTCGACGCCTACGGCGGACCCACCTGGACGGTGGACGCGATCCACCTCGTCCAGTCCCACCTTGGGGAAGGATGCGAGCGGCGGCCGCGTTACGAGACCATCGAGAGCTACCCGCTGGGCGAAGGAGAGACCCGATGATGTTCGGATCGCGCGCGAAGACGGTCCTGCCGACCCGCGAGGAGGCGCTGCCGGGACGCGAGCACCGGGTCTTCACCGTGCCGGCGACGCACACGGTGCTCGGCACCCCGCTCGAGGGGCCGTGGCCGGGCGGCACCGAGGTGCTCCACGTCGCGATGGGCTGTTTCTGGGGGGCCGAGCGGATCATGTGGCGGCTGCCCGGGGTGGTGACGACCGCGGTCGGCTACATGGGCGGCTTCACCCCGAACCCCACCTACGAGGAGTGCTGCACCGGACGCACCGGTCACGCGGAGACGGTCCTCGTCGCCTACGACCCGCGGGCGGTCACGCCCGAGGCGGTCCTCAAGGCGTTCTGGGAGAACCACGACGCGACGCAGGGGATGCGCCAGGGCAACGACATCGGCACCGCCTACCGCTCGGCCATCTACTGGACGACGCCGGGGCAGGAAGCGGCGGCGCGCGCGACGGCGACCGCCTTCCAGGGCGAGCTCACGGCGGCCGGGTTCGGTGCCATCACGACCGAGCTGCGGCCCGCATCGGAGGCGGGGACCTTCTGGTATGCCGAGGACTACCACCAGCAGTACCTCGACAAGAACCCCGGCGGCTACTGCAACCACGGTCCGAACGGCCTGACGTGCCCGGTCGGCGTCGCGAACCTCCCCGCCCAGCAGGACATCGCCCCGCCGGGCTGACGGTCAGTCGGCGAGGAAGCCGAGCAGGTCGGCGCGGGTGAGCACCCCGATCGGCTTGCCGTCCTCGACCACCAGCACCGCGTCCGAGGCCTCGAGCTCGTGACGCGCGGTCGCGACCGGCTCGCCCGCGCCGACGAGCGGCAGTCCCGGGCCCATGTGCTTGTCCACGGCGTCGGACAGGTGCGCCCGGCCGTGGAAGAGCGCGTCGAGCAGGGCACGCTCGGACACCGACCCGGCCACCTCGCCGGACATCACCGGCGGCTCGGCCTTGACCACCGGCATCTGCGAGACGCCGTACTCGCGGAGGATCTCGACCGCATCGCGGATGGTCTCCTGGGGGTGGGTGTGGACCAGCGCCGGCAGGCGATCGGACTTGCCGCGCAGCACGTCCCCGACGGTCGTGCCCTCGGTCGCCCTGGAGAAACCGTAGGAGCGCATCCACTCGTCGTTGAAGATCTTGGAGAGGTAGCCACGGCCGGAGTCCGGCAGCAGCACGACGACCACTGCGTCCTCGGGGAGGTCCTTGGCCACCTCGAGGGCGGCGACGACGGCCATGCCGCACGAGCCGCCGACGAGCAGGCCCTCCTCGCGGGCCAGCCGCCGGGTCATGGCGAAGGAGTCGGCATCCGATACGGCGACGACCCGGTCGACCTGCGCCGGGTCGTAGGCGCCGGGCCAGAAGTCCTCGCCGACGCCCTCGACGAGGTAGGGGCGACCGGTCCCGCCGGAGTACACCGAGCCCTCGGGGTCGGCGGCGATGACCTGCACCCGGCCGCCGTCGGCGTCGGGGCGATCAGCGGAGGCCTCGCGCAGGTAGCGACCGGCACCGGAGATGGTGCCGCCGGTGCCGGCGCCGGTGACGAAGTGGGTGACCCGCCCGTCGGTGTCGGCCCAGATCTCCGGTCCGGTCGACTCGTAGTGCGAGAGCGGGCCCATCGGGTTCTCGTACTGGTTCGGCTTCCAGGCGCCCGGGGTCTCCCGGACGAGCCGGTCGGAGGTCTGGTAGTAGGAGTCCGGGTGCTCCGGCGCGACCGAGGTCGGGCACACGACGACCTCGGCGCCGTAGGCCTTGAGGACATTGCGCTTGTCCTCGCTGACCTTGTCCGGGCAGACGAAGATGCACTTGTATCCCTTGCGCTGGGCGATGAGCGCCAGCCCGACACCGGTGTTGCCGGAGGTCGGCTCGACGATGGTGCCGCCGGGCCGGAGGGCACCGGAGGCCTCGGCGTCCTCGATCATCTTGCGGGCGATGCGGTCCTTGACCGAGCCGCCGGGATTGACGTACTCCACCTTGGCCAGGACGGTGGCCTTCGTGACTCCCCGGGTCACGGAGTTGAGCTTGACGAGCGGGGTGTTCCCCACGAGGTCGGCGATGTGCTCGGCATACTTCATGCCGCCCATCCTGCCCGAGGACCGGTGAAAGTCAGCCTCCGAGCAGCGGCGCGAGAAGGTTCATGAGGGTGAATGCCGTGCACACGGCGAGTGCGATGCCGGCCGGGAAGAGGCCGCGGCGGTCGCCCCGGGCGCGGGCGGCACGCGCGAAGTGCGTGGCGAGCACACCCGGCACCCAGAAGACGAGGAGCGCCGGGACGGTGGCGACGACCGCCACCCACCAGGGCGCTCCCCCGGCCCCGACCTCGTAGCCGAGCAGCGACACCAGCCCCTCACCGATGAGGAAGGCCAGGGCGAGGGCCACGGGCAGCAGGAGCAGGCTCAGCCACGCCTTGGTGACGAGGGCCGACGAAGGAGGGGCCGTGTCGCTTTGTCCGGGTCGCTGCTCAAGGGTGTTCATGATCATCACCTTCCGATCCCAGTGTCCTCCGGCCGATAGCGTTCGTCCATGGCCGACGAGCAGTCCCCGAGCAGCGAACCGTCAGCGATCTCCGGGCACGGCGGAGTCCACGCCCTCCACGTGGCTCGCGCCCATGGGGTGGAGACGGTCTTCACCCTCTCCGGTGCGCACGTCTTCCCCATGTATGACGCCGCGGTGACGACCGACCCGCCCGTGCGCCTCCTCGACGTGCGCCACGAGCAGACCGCGACCTTCGCCGCGGAGGCGACGGGCAAGCTCACCCGCCGCCCCGGGCTGGCGGTCCTCACGGCCGGGCCCGGTGTGACCAACGGGGTGAGCGCCCTGGCCCAGGCGTCCTTCTCCGGAGCGCCCCTGGTCGTCATCGGCGGCCGCTCACCGGACAACCGGTGGGGGCAGGGCGCGTTGCAGGAGTTCGACCACGTCGCCGTCGTCGACTCCATCACCCGGTATGCCGCGACCGCCCACTCCGCGTCGGAGATCGGCGCGCTCACCGAGGCGGCGTTCTCGGCCGCCGCGACCCCTCATCGCGGACCGGCCTTCCTCGACGTGCCCCTGGACCACTTCTTCGACTCCGCCACGACGCCTGACCCCGTGGGATCCGCCGTGCCGGTGGTGCTCGAACCGGACCCCGACGACCTGGCGCGGGTGGCGGGCGAGCTGTACGCCGCCATCCATCCGGTGCTCGTCCTCGGCAGCGACGTCTGGGCCGATGGCGCGGAGGAGGCCGCGCTCCGTCTCGTCGAGGAGCTCAGCGTGCCCACGCTCACCAATGGGATGGGTCGGGGCCTGCTCCCCGGTGGGCATCCCCTGCTCGTGACCAAGGCCCGCGGCGCCGCCCTGAACCAGGCCGACGTCGTCGTGGTCGTGGGCACTCCGCTCGACTTCCGCCTCGGCTATGGGCTGTTCGGGGGCAAGGAGGGGCGTCCGCTGGCCAAGGTCATCCACCTGGCCGACTCGCCCGGGCAGGTCGCGACCCACCTCACCCTCGCCGCGAGCGCGGCGGGCGACCTCACGAAGGTGCTGGACGGCATACGAACTGCCCTGCAGGAGAGCCATTCCCAACCGGACTGGTCCGACTGGGCGGCCACCCTGGGCGACCAGGTGAAGGCAGCCGAGGCGCGGGATCGCGGCCTGCTCACCGCGGAGGCCGACCCGATCCATCCGGCCCGGATCTATGGCGAGCTGCTCCCCCGCCTGGCCGAGGACGCGGTGGTCATCGGCGACGGCGGTGACTTCGTGTCGTTCGCGGGCAAGTTCGTCGAGCCGGCGCGACCGGGATGCTGGCTCGACCCCGGCCCGTTCGGCTGCCTGGGCGCCGGCATCGGCGCGGCGATCGCCGCCCGGCTGGCGCGGCCGAGAAGCCAGGTGGTGCTGCTGCTCGGTGACGGGGCAGCCGGCTTTGCTCTATCGGACGTGGACACGCTTGTGCGACACCGTATTCCGGTCGTCATGGTGATGGGCAACAACAGCGCATGGGCCCTGGAGAAGGGGCCGATGCAGATGATCTACGGCTACGACGTCGTGGCCGACCTCGCGCCGCAGACGCGCTACGACCAGGTCGTGACCGCCCTCGGTGGTGGCGGCGAGATGGTGACCAACCCCCGCGAGATCGGGCCTGCGCTCGACCGCGCCTTCGCGTCCGGTGTGCCCTACCTCGTCAACGTGATCACCGACGTGACCGCGACCTACCCGCGGAACACCTTGGGCATCTGAGGGCGACTGGCCCGTGACCACCACCCACCTGATGACATGGGCCGACGTGCTCGAGGCGGTGGATGACCGTGCGTGACCTGATCGACCGCGCGCTCCGCCACGCCGCGCTGGCACTGGGCGGCAAGGCCGACGTGGTGGCCCGCGGCCCGGGGCGGGTCAACCTCATCGGTGAGCACACCGACTACAACTCAGGATTGGCCTTGCCGTTCGCCATCGGCCAGGCCACCGTCGTTGCCGTCCGCGAACGCACCGACGACCTCGTCATCGTCTCCTCCGACCAGTTCAACGAGCCCGTCCGCCTGCGCCTGGACCAGATCCGCCCGGGCCAGGTGCCCGGCTGGGCCGCCTATCCCTTGGGCGCCCTGTGGGGCCTGTTGGGCGCTGGAGTCCCCCGCGACCGGTGGCGCGGCTTCGAGGCCTCCTTCGTCTCCGACGTCCCGTCGGGAGCGGGCCTGTCCTCGTCGGCCGCCATCGAGTGCGCCCTGCTCGTCGCTCTCGACCACCTCTGGGGCCTGGGCCTGGACTCCGCGGCGCTGGCCGCGGCCGGCCAGCGCGGGGAGAACGACGTCGCCGGAGCGCCGACCGGTGTCCTCGACCAGACCGCCGTCCTCAACGGCCGCCGCGAGCACGCGGTGCTCGTCGACGCCCGCTCGGGCGACGTCGAGCTGGTGCCGCTGCGACTGGCCTGCGCCGGGCTCGTCCTGGCCGTCGTCGACACCGGCGTCTCGCACGCCCACAGCACCGGTGGGTATGCCGCGCGCCGGGCTTCCTGCGAGCGCGCCGCGGCCCAGCTCGGCATGGAGTCGCTGCGGGAGCTGGGCGTCGAGGACCTCGCGGCCGCGAGCGCGCAACTCGGGGCCGAGGACGCGCGCCGGGTGCGCCACGTGGTCGGCGAGAACGCCCGGGTCCTCGAGACCGTCAACGCGCTCGGCGTGGGTGACCTCGACCGGATGGGTGGCCTGATGACTGCCTCGCACGTGTCCCTGCGGGACGACTTCGAGGTCTCGTGCTCCGAGCTCGACCTCGCCGTCGAGGCCTCGCTCGCGGCCGGTGCTCTCGGCGCCCGGATGACCGGGGGTGGCTTCGGCGGCTCGGCCATCGCCCTCGTCCGCGAGGCGGACCTGGAGGCGGTGGAGACCGCCGTGCGCTCGGCCTTCGATCGACGGGGATTCGGCCCCCCTCGGGTGTTCTCGGTCCAGCCGGAGGACGGGGCTGCCGTGGTGATTCCCGCCGATTCGAGGTAATAGCGCCGCTGCTTGTGCGGCGGTAATACCTCGAATCGGGGTGGGATCAGAGGCGGGCGAGGAAGCGCACGCTGTCGACGACGACGCGGGTGATCGTGCCGCGCGCCAGCTCGCGACCGTCGCCGTCGACGGCGGTCACGGCGAAGGTCACGGCCCGCGACGCCTGCCCGGTGATGACCGCGCGACAGCGCACGCGGCCACCGACCGGCGTCGCCGCGAGGTGCTCGAGGTCCACCCGCGTGCCGACCGTCGTCGATCCGGGCGCCAGGGCCTCGTCGACGGCGGCGCAGGTCGTCGCCTCGAGCATCGCGAGCACCCGCGGAGTGCCCAGGACGGGCAGGGCGCCCGAGCCGACCGCCAGTGCCGTGTCGGCGTCGGTGACGTCGAAGTCGAGTTCGGCAGAACGCCCGACCAGATCCATGTCGGCAAGGCTAGCGAGGGAACGCCCGGCCTTGACCGGTACGTTGCCCACTCAGCAGACTCGTGGATTCACCCCGGGAGGACATGGCATGGGACGCGCACGACGGGCCCGCAAGATCGCGGCGACGGCCGCCTACGGCGGAGGCGGTGTCGCCGCCGCGAGCGCCGCGCTCGGCCTGATCGGGTATGCCGTGGTGCGGGCCGAGGGGGCCATCGCGCGCCGCATCGTGGGGCAACCGTTCGAGGGCGCACCCCAGCACGAGGGCGGATACGGCGCAGGCCCCGGTGAGCCGGTGCGCATGGTGATGCTCGGCGACTCACTCGCCGCCGGCCTGGGCGCGGACCACCCCAGCCAGACCATCGGGGCGATCGTCGCCAACGGAGTGGCCGCCCTCAAGGGCCGCCGCGTCGAGCTGACGAACGTGGCAGTCGTCGGTGCGGAGTCCGCCGACCTCGAGCGCCAGCTCGCCAGTGCCCTCGACATCGTCGAGGCACCCGACCTCGTCCTTGTCATGGTCGGCGCGAACGATGTCACCCACCGGGTCGACCGGGCGGTGGCCGTGCGGCACCTGGAGGCCACGGTCCGGCGGGCCCGTTCCGCCGGTGCCGAGGTGGTCGTCGGCACCTGCCCCGACCTGGGCACCGTCGAGCCCGTGCCTCAACCCCTGAAGCTGCTCATCCGGCGGTGGAGCCGCGACCTCGCCGCCGCCCAGACGGTCGCGGTCGTGGAGGCCGGCGGGCGCACCGTCTCCCTCGGCGACCTGCTCGGGCACGAGTTCGCCGCGGCCCCTCGGGAGATGTTCGGGCGCGACCGCTTCCACCCCTCCCCCGCCGGCTACGCCCGCGCGGCCGCCGCGCTGCTGCCGACCGTCTGCAATGCCTTGGGCATCTGGGGCGAGGACGCCCCCGGGGCGGTCGGGGCCAGCCGTCCCGTCGACGCCGAGGACCGAGCCCCCGAGCGTCGCCGTGGCGAGGGGGTCGGCCCGGTGGCCGTCGCCGCCGGGCAGGCCGTCCTCGAGCCGGGCACCGAGGTCAGTCCGGCCGAGGTCGCCGGCCAGACGCGAGGACCCCGTGGTCGGTGGGCGATCCTGCGCCACCGCCGTCCAGCACCCTTGGTGCACGCCGACCAGGCCTCACCGGCGCCGACCGAGGCCCGTGAGGAGTCGGTTGCGGACACCCGCGAGGCTGACGCCACTTCTCCCGCCACCCCGGAATGAGAAGGGGCCCGGCCGGCATGCACCGGCCGGGCCCGCACCCGGAGTCGTGAAGGGAGGGTCAGTCCTCGACGAAGGCGTCGAGCTCGACCTCGACCTTCCAGCGCGGGTCGACCAGGCCGGCGACCACGACGATGGTGCTCGCCGGACGGATCTCGCCGAAGTACTCACCGTGGACCGCCGCGACATCCTCGACGTCGTCGACATTCGTCAGGTAGTGGCGCGTCCGCACGACGTCCTCGGGCTTGCCCCCGAGCTCGGCGAGCGCGGCCAGCGCGATCTCCCAGCACCGACGGGCCTGGGACGAGGCCTCGGGCATGACGTGCCCGTCCGGCCAGATCGGCGCGGTCCCCGAGACGGCGACATGGCGACCATGCCGCAGCGCCCGGGAGAACCCGACCGTGCTCTCGTAGGGAGATCCTGACGATGCGCGACTGCGTTCGTGTTTCATGCCTCCATCCAACACCCGTGCCGACGATTCGTCACGGGGTGGGGCGGGTTGTCACGGCGACCAGGGGGTGAGGCAACGCACAGTGCCCGGCGTGAGCACCCGGCATACGATCGAACGACCTCCGTCCACCTCTCCCGAGGAGCCTGTCGTGCCCGAAGCCGTCATCGTCGCCACCGCCCGGACCCCGATCGGCCGGGCCATGAAGGGCTCGATGAAGGACATCCGGCCCGACGACCTCTCCCTCCAAGTGGTGCAGGCGCTGCTGGCCAAGGTGCCGGTGCTGGACCCGGCCGAGGTCGAGGACCTCTACTGGGGCACGGCCTACCCCGAGGGGCGCGCCGGCAACAACCTCGCCCGCATCATCGCCGTCCTGGCCGGTCTCGACGGGCTGCCCGGCACAACGGTCAACCGGTTCTGCGCGAGCTCGACCCAGACGATGCGGATGGCCTTCCACGCGATCAAGGCCGGCGAGGGCGATGTCTTCATCTCCGGTGGTGTCGAGTGCGTCTCGCAGATGATGGCCTTCGCCGGCGCCGGGGAGTCCGACCCGCACGTGCTCAACCCGGTCTTCGCCGACGCCCAGGCCCGCACGGCGCAGACGGCGGCGACCAATGCGACCTGGCACGACCCGCGCGAGGACGGGCTGCTGCCCGATGCCTACATCGCGATGGGGCAGACCGCCGAGAACGTCGCGACCTCGCGCGGCATGTCGCGCCGGCGGATGGACGAGTGGGGCGTGACCTCGCAGAACCGTGCCGAGGCCGCGATCAAGGCGGGCTTCTTCGAGCGCGAGATCCTGCCGGTGACGCTCCCCGACGGCTCGGTCGTCTCCACCGACGACGGTCCGCGTGCGGGCGTGACGCTCGAGGCGGTCCAGGGCCTCAAGCCGGTCTTCCGCGAGGACGGCACGATCACGGCCGGCAACTGCTGCCCGCTCAACGACGGCGCCTCCGGTGTGGTCATCATGAGCGACACGCGGGCGCGTGAACTCGGCATCACCCCGCTGGCCCGCATCCTCTCCACCGGGGTGTCCGGCCTGTCGCCCGAGATCATGGGCATGGGCCCGGTCGAGGCGTCGCGACGGGCGCTGGCGCGTGCTGGGATGACGATCGACGACGTGGACCTCTACGAGATCAACGAGGCGTTCGCGGTGCAGGTGCTCGGCTCGGCCGATGACCTCGGCATGGACTTCGACAAGCTCAACGTCCACGGCGGCGCGATCGCCCTCGGGCACCCGTTCGGCTCGACCGGCACTCGGATCATGACCACGCTCCTCAACGGCCTGCAGGCGCGCGACGGCTCGATCGGCCTGGAGACGATGTGCGTCGGCGGCGGCCAGGGCATGGCGATCGTCGTCGAGCGCCTCTCCTGAGTCCTGCTTCTCCCTGCTCCCCCGCGGTTGTTACCTTTTGACGCGGTTGTTGCCGGGTAACAACCGCGGCAAAAGGTAACAACCGCGTCAGGGGAGGCCGCGGCGTAGCACCGTGAGCAATTCCGGTATGCCGTCCGCTCGCCCTTCGCGGCAGGCCTCCCACACGAGGACCTTGAGCTGGTGCAGCGCCACGCCCGGGCCGAGGTCGGTCACGGGCGGCTGACCGGCCGCAGAGGTGAGGCTGTCGAGCGCTCGCCGCAGGGACGGCATACCGGCTTCTGCGGAGGCCAGCGGGAGGGTCGCCCAGCGGCGTTCGATGCGCTCGAGCTCGGCCCGCACCTGGTCCGGACGCGGGTCGGCCCCGCCCGAGGGCGGGGCCGATCGCAGTGCCGAGTCCGTCATTCTCAGTTCTCGCGCAGGCGAGCGAAGAGCCGGAGGAACTCGATGTAGAGCCAGACCAGGCTGACGATGATGCCGTGGGCGAGCAGCCAGCTGTACTTCTGCGGAGCACCGGTGCGGATCGCCGTGTCGACCGCGTCGAAGTCGAGGGCGAGAGTGACGGAGGCGAGGCCGACCGCGAAGAGGGAGATCGCAATGCCCAGCCATCCTGCGCCGCCGAAGCCGAACATGTTGTCGGTGACCATGGCGAAGATGAAGTTGACGACGGCGAAGATCGCGTAGCCGAAGACCATCATCGTCACGATGCGGCGGAACTTGTCGGTGACCTTGATCAGGCCGGTCTTGTAGGCCATGAACATGCCGACAAAGGTCGCCAGTGTCGCGAGCACCGCCTGGGCGACGATGCCGCCCCACCGCTGCTCGAAGAAGAAGCTGACCGCGCCGACGAAGAAGCCCTCGAGCACGGCATACCCGACGATGAGCGGGACCGAGAGGGTCTTCTTGAAGGCAATGACCAGACCCAGGATCAGGGTGCCGATCATGCCGCCCATCCAGATCATCGAGCCCATGGCGGGGTTGGCGGCCGAGATGATCCAGCCGGCCGCGCCGGTGACCAGGACGATCGCGAACAGACCGAGCGTCTTCATGATGACGTCGTCCATGGTGACGCGGCCGGCCTGGACCGGGGTCGCCGAGGGCGCGTTGTACATGTGCTCGAGCTGGTCGTGCCCCATCTGCCCCGGCTGGGAGTAGCCCTGCTGCGGGTACGCCTGGGGTGAGGCGGGGGCGCCTTGGTCGCGGAAGGCGGCATACCCGGTGCGGGCATCCTGCTCGAGCCGGTTGAAGGCGGGGTTGCTGGCCATCGGTCCTCCGTGATGGTCGGGGCGGATGGTGGTCATCCGTCGTCGTCACAGCCTAAACAACGGAACCGGCCCGAAGAGTTCCCCGTCCCCAGCCATCGCCTTTCGATGATCGCGCCAGCGAGCGCCCCCGACGGTGGGTCCTGGCGGGGGGGCTCGCGCCAGCGAGCGCCCCCGACGGTGGGTCCTGGCGGGGGGGCTCGCGCCAGCGAGCGCCCCCGACGGGAATCGAACCCGCACCTGGAGCGATTTTAAGTCGCCGGCCTCTGCCAGTTGGGCTACGGGGGCGTGCCCAATCTAGGCCACCGCCCCTGCTGCCCACCCCCTGCCGTCCCGGCCCCGACCTCAGTCGAGATAGAGCAACACTCCGGGGAAACGCCCATTTCCCGGGAGTGTTGCTCTATCTCGACGAAGAAGGCCTGCGCAGGCCCGGACCGGAGCTCGGGCCGGGCGGGCCATGAACGGGGAGGTCATCGGCCCGGGTGGTGGCGCGGCCCCTGTTCCGCGCCGACCACCCGGGCCGGCTTCTCACGGCGTCGCGCTCGGCGACGGTGAGGCTTGCGCCGGGTCGGCAGACCCCGGCAAGGGTGAGGGGTCGGAGGAGGCCTGCGCATCCGGCATGGGCGGAGGGCCCGAAGTCGATGCGCCCGGAGTCGATGCGCCGGACGTGGCGGGCCCGGCCGTCGGCGGCAGGGTCGAGATCTTCACCGGCGGCTCCCACTGACCGCCCGCCGAGGCCTCCCAGCCGGTCCGGCTCCCCCAGCGCACCGGGAAGACCGCGCCGTTGACCTCGAACGTCCCGTTCTGGGTCATCGGTGGCTGCTGGTCCGGCGGGAGGTTGAACCACGCCTCACTCGGCACCGACACGGCCTGGCCGTACTGGTTGAACAGGCGGACGTTGTCGATGCGGTTGCCCTCGGCGTCATAGGCATAGAGGTTCAGGGCGGCCTCGCCGTTGACCCACACCCCGGAGTCGCCGCTGACCGGACCGGGAGAGGACTCGTAGATCACCTCGGGTCCCTGGCTCACCCGGGCGGGGAGCAACGCGAGGAAGGGCAGGACGAGCAGCACAGCAGCCACGTTGCCCAGGACGAGCAACCGGTTGGACCACGACGAGGGCGCGGGGTCGCGGCGTGACCAGGCGAAGGACACGGCCGCACCGCCGAGCACGAAGAGCCAAGCCACTGGGTTGCGCAGGCCGACTCCCACCCACCAGATCGGGAACAGTCCGGCCATCGCGCCGCGCGCCAGCCACCACGCCGGACGCAGGTCCTTCAGCCACGGCCAGCGCACCAGCCAGCGGTCACGGTCTGCGCGCACACTCGCCTCGACCTCACGAAGACCGTTGCGGCGAGGGGCGATCGGCGCCCCGGTCACACGGGGAGGCAGGCCGGCAGCGGAACGTAGCTCTGCGGCATACACCTCCGGTGCGCCGAACGACGAGGTGAGGTCACTGCCCGCGGGCAGCTCGGCGGCCCGCTCGGCGAGATCGGCCTCGAGGCCGCCGACGAGCTCGTCGAGCTCCTCGGCGGGGAGGTCGGACAGGTGCAGCCGCACGTGCGCGACATAGGAGTGGATCGCCTCGCGCGCGGGGAGGACGACGGACTCGTTCATGATGCAACCCCTGCCCCAGCGAGCAACTTCTCCATGGTGCGGGCGAAATCGCCCCACGTGCGGCCCTGCGACTCGAGCATCGAGCGGCCCTGGGCGTTGATCCCGTAGTACTTGCGGTGCGGCCCCTCGTCGGAGGGCACGACGTAGGACGAGAGCGCCCCCGCGGCGTAGAGCCGGCGCAGCGTGCCGTAGACCGAGGCGTCACCGACGTCCTCGAGGCCCGCGGTGCGCAGTCGCCGCACGACGTCGTAGCCGTAGCCGTCGGCATCGGCGACGACGGCGAGCACGGCCAGGTCCAGCACCCCCTTCACGAGTTGCGTGTTGTCCATGGCCCGTCCTTCATCTCGCGCGGTACTGCGTACTGCGCATTAGTGTGCAGACAAGAACACCAGTTGTCCAGAGGTGGGGTCCGGCGTGTCGAGGGCGATGGAGACCGGTCAGGGGGCGATCGAGAGCGCGATGCCGTCGAGGATGTCGTGCTCGGAGACGACGACACCGGCCCCGGGCGAACGCAGCTCGACCCGGCGCAGGATCTGGCGCCAGATGAGCGCACCGGCGCCGATGACGTCGACCCGCCCGGGGTGCATGAATCCCAGGCCCGCCCGCGCAGCCCGCGAGCGTTCGAGCAGGTCGGTCGCGGCCGCGATGTGGGTCGCCCGGTCAGCGCGGGCAAGGTGGATGGCGGCCGATTCGTATGCCGTGAGCCCCAGGGCGTGGGCCGTCACCGTCGTGATCGAGCCGGCCAGGCCGACCACCGTGCCGATGTCGGTCAGCGGAACGCTGGCCTCCGCCGCGTCGATGGCCGCCTCGATGTCCGCCGTCGCGGCGGCCACCTCGGCCGGCGTGGGCGGGTCGGAGTGCAGGTGGCGCTCGGTCATCCGCACCGACCCGATGTCGAGCGAGAGACCGGCCTCGACCTGCTCGGTGCCGCGAACGAACTCGGTCGACCCCCCGCCGAGGTCGATGACGAGATAGGGGCCCGGGATCCCGGCCGCCAGCAGGTCGCCGGTGGCCCCCGAGAAGGAGAGCTGCGCCTCCTCCTCCCCGCTCACCACCTCGGGAGTGACGTCGAAGTCGCCGAAGGCCTGGTGGACGCCGGCCACGAAGTCCGCGGCGTTCTGGGCATCCCGCGACGCGCTCGTCGCGACGAACCTCACCTGCTCGGCGCCGAGCTCTCGGCAGATGCGGGCATGGCGCTCGACCGCGACGAGGGTGCGTTCCATCGCCGCCGGGTCGATCACGCCGGTGCGGTCCACGCCGTAGCCGAGCCGGACCACCTCCATCTCGCGGTGCAGGTCCGTCAGCCGTCGGCCCTCGGCCGAGGTGACGACGTCGGCGACGAGCAGGCGGATCGAGTTGGTGCCGCAGTCGATCGCGGCGACGCGCGTCACGGCGATCCCTCCGGCTGCTGTGTGCCGGCCGACTCGCGCTCGTCGGACCCAACCGCCTCGAGGCAGCAGGAGCCGGCCGACCACCAGGGCGGCAGGAGGGCCAGCGCCTCGTCACCGAGGGGGTTGACCCCGGGGCCGGCACCGAGGGCGTGCCCGACGAGGACGTGCAGGCACTTGACCCGCGTGGGCATCCCACCGGCGGAGATGCCGTCGATCTCGGGCACCTGGCCGAGCTGGGAGCGGCGCGCCAGGTAGTCCTCGTGCGCCGCGGCATACGCACTGGCCAGGTCGGGGTCGGAGGCGAGCCGGGCGCTCATCTCCTTCATCACGCCGTCGCCCTCGAGGGTGCTGATGGCACCGGTGAGGCGCGGGCAGGTGGCATAGAAGGAGGTGGGGAAGGGGGTCCCGTCGGGAAGGCGCGGAAGGGTGCGCACGACGTCCGGGGCGCCGCACGGACAGCGGTGGGCCACCTCGACGACGCCACGGGGCTCGCGCCCCAGCTGCACCCCGACCGCGGCGAGGTCGGCGGGAGAGGGAGGCGTGGGAGCCGGGTGGGCGGTCACGGCGCCGCGGCCGGCGCGTCGGCGGCTTTGAGCGAGGACCAGACGGTGACGTACCACGCGCTGTCCCGGGGAGCGCTGGCCATCCCGTCGACCTCGGCGCGCGTGTCCTCGGGATCGATGACGGTGTAGGCCTTCTCCCCCACCTTGACGAACTTCAGTCGCTCGCGCGCCTGCTGCTCGATGTAGGCCGGGTCCTGCCATCGCGCCTGCTCGGCCTTGAGCTCGTCGACGGCCTTGGTCTGGGTCGCGACCTGCTCGCGCAGCGCCGAGATCTCCTGGCGCTGGCCGATGTAGGCCTTGAGGGTGGGACCGACGAGGATCCCCAGGAACAGCAGGGCGGCGCCGAGCAGGAGGTAGCGCCGCAGCCGGGCATCCCGTCGCGCCCGGTCGACGCGGGCCCGCCAGCCGGCCACTGCGGGGACGCCGACGGCCGCTCGTTGGGCCGCACTCGACGCGGCCGACATCGCCGCCGTGGTCGCCGAGGCGGCAGCACCGAGGCGGCGACTGCCTTCCCCGCGGGTGCGGGCGGGGCGCGCCGAGGCCGGGCGCGTCGTGCGTGCCCCCGGCTTCGTGCGTCCCCGCCCGGTCACCACGACAGGATCAGCCCTTGGCGCCCGAGAAGCGAGGGAACGCGCCGGCGCCGGCGTAGACAGCAGCGTCGTCGAGCTCCTCCTCGATGCGCAGCAGCTGGTTGTACTTCGCGACGCGCTCGGACCGCGCCGGGGCGCCGGTCTTGATCTGGCCGCAGTTGGTCGCGACGGCGAGGTCGGCGATCGTGGTGTCCTCGGTCTCCCCCGAGCGGTGGCTCATCATGCACTTGTAGCCGGCACGGTGCGCCATCTCGACGGCGTCCATCGTCTCGGTGAGCGAGCCGATCTGGTTGACCTTGACGAGCAGGGCGTTCGCGGTGTTCTCGGCGATGCCGCGGGCGAGGCGCTCGGGGTTGGTGACGAAGAGGTCGTCACCCACGAGCTGGACCTTGTCCCCGAGGCGCTCGGTGATGGCGTGCCAGCCCTCCCAGTCGTCCTCGTTGAGCGGGTCCTCGATGGAGACCAGCGGGTAGGAGTCGACGAGGTCGGCGTAGTAGTCGATCATCTCGGCCGCCGACTTCTTGCCACCCTCGAAGGAGTAGGAACCCTCGTCGTGGAACTCCGAGGCCGCGACGTCGAGCGCGAGCGCGATGTCCTTGCCGGGCTCGTAGCCGGCGCCCTTGATCGCCTCGAGGATGAGGTCGAGGGCGGCGCGGTTGGACTCGAGGTTGGGGGCGAAGCCGCCCTCGTCGCCCAGGCCGGTGGCCAGGCCCTTCTTCTTCAGGACCGACTTGAGCTCGTGGTAGACCTCGGCGCCCCAGCGCAGGGCCTCACGGAAGGAGCCGGCGCCGATCGGGGCGATCATGAACTCCTGGATGTCGACATTGGAGTCGGCGTGGCTGCCACCGTTGAGGATGTTCATCATCGGGACGGGGAGGACGTGCGCGTTCGGGCCACCGACGTAGCGGAAGAGCGGCAGGTCGGCGCTGTCGGCGGCGGCGCGCGCCACGGCGAGGGAGACGCCGAGGATGGCGTTGGCGCCGATCTTGCCCTTGTTGGCGCTGCCGTCGATGGCGAGCATCTCGCCGTCGATGAGGCGCTGGTCGCTGGCCTCGAAGCCGAGCAGCTTGGGACCGAGCTCGTCGATGACGGCGTCGACGGCCTGCTCGACACCCTTGCCGAGGTAGCGCTTCTTGTCGCCGTCCCGGCGCTCGACGGCCTCGAAGGCACCGGTCGAGGCACCCGAGGGGACGGCGGCGCGGGCGATGGTGCCGTCGTCGAGGGCAACCTCGACCTCGACCGTCGGGTTGCCCCGGGAGTCGAGGATCTCGCGTGCGCCGACGGCTTCGATGGTGGCCATGCTGGGCTCCTTCAGACGAATGGGCTGGTTCGCGGCCGTGGCCATGGAGTGCTCCCCCGGCCACTGTCGGATCCGAGCCTATCGGGCGGGCTGCGGCATCGCTTTCACCAACCCGCCCGTGGACCGAAGGCAGCCAACCGCGCGGAGTCGACGCTCTCAGCGCGGGGCGGCCCCGGCATACGCGACGGCCAGGGCCGCACCGAGGCGGGCGTTGTTGCGCACCAGGGCGATATTGGTCTCCAGCGACCGCCCGCCCGAGAGCTCGACGATCCGGCCGAGGAGGAAGGGGGTGATGTCCTTGCCGGTGATCCCGCGCTGCCCGCACTCGGCCAGGGCCGTCGCGATGAGGCCGTCGATGTCGGCGCGCGACATCTCCTCGGCCTCGGGCACGGGGTTGGCCACGACGATGCCGCCCTCGAGCCCGAGGTCCCACTTGGCGCGCATCATCGCCGCGAGGGTCGCCGGGTCGTCGGCGCGCAGCGGCGCCGAGAAGTCACTCGTGCGGGAGTAGAAGGACGGGAAGTCGCTGGTGCCGTAGCCGACGACCGGCACCCCGAGGGTCTCGAGCCGCTCGAGGGTCAGGCCGATGTCGAGGATCGACTTCACCCCGGCGCAGACGACCGCGACGTCGGTGCGCCCGAGCTCGGTGAGGTCCGCGGACTCGTCCATCGAGTCGGTCGCGCCCTGGTGCACGCCGCCGAGCCCGCCGGTGACGAAGACCCGGATGCCGGCGAGCGCCGCCAGCCGCATCGTGCTCGCGACGGTGGTCGCGCCGTGCGCCCTGGTCGCCACGACGTGCGGCAGGTCGCGAATGCTCACCTTGGCGACGTCGGGGGCCGAGCCGAGCAGCTCGAGCTCGTCGGCCGACAGGCCGATGCGCGGTATGCCGTCGAGCACCGCGATCGTCGCCGGCACCGCTCCGCCCTCCCGGACGATGTCCTCGACCTCGCGGGCCATGGCCACATTGCGGGGATAGGGCATGCCGTGGCTGATGATCGTCGACTCGAGGGCGACGACGGCGCGCGCCTCGGCGAGCGCCGAGCGCACCTCGTCGGTCAGGGCGAGCATCGGGTGGATCGTCATCGGGCTCCTCGGAGTCGGGCGGGGTCGGTGCGGGCGAGGCGGGCCTCGACGAGGTCCTCGCTGAGGTCGGGTCGGACGGTGTGGATGGACTCGACGGTGAGCGAGGCCAGGGCCTGGCCGAAGCGCGCGGCCTCGACGACGTCGCCCGTGGCCAGCCAGGCGTGGACGAAGCCGGCGGTCATCGAGTCCCCGGCGCCGGTGACGTCGATGACGGTGGCGGCGGGTGCGGCCAGCTCGACCACGGACTGGGCGCTGCCCTCCTCCCGGGACGAGAGCAGGCTGCCGAGGGGGCCACGGCGGACCCAGACGTGCGCCACGCCCAGGTCGTGGGCCTGGGCAGCGGCCGCCACGATCGCCTCGGTCTCGTTCGGCACCGGCAGGCCGACGATGGCTGCCAGCTCGTCGAGGTTGGGCGTGATGGTGTGCACGGGGCGGCGCGGGGCGAGGGTCGTCGCCAGGGGCGCGGCCTTGGCGACGCTGACCGGGTCGATGACGACCGGGACGCGGGAGGCGGCGACGAAGTCCAGCACCCAGCCGGTCACGGGTGCGGGGAGGTTGCCGTCGAGGATGACGAGCTCGGCGCGTGAGACGAGGTCCTGGTGCGGGGCGAGCATGCGCACCGTCATCTGGTCTGTGCCCTCCATGTCGGAGACGCCGATGACGAGCTCGCCCGAGCTGTCCACCACGGCGCAGTAGATGCCGGTGGCGTGGGTCGTGCGGATCAGCCGGTCCACGCCCACGCCGGCCTGTCGGGTGCGGTCGGCCAGCTCGATGCCCGGCGGGTCCGCCCCGATGGGCGCGACGAGCTCGACCAGCGCCCCCAGCCGCGCGAGGTTCTCGGCGATGTTGCGACCCACCCCACCCGGCGTCCACGAGGCCCGACCCGGGTTGCTCGTGCGGATCAGGGCCGGCGCGGCCGTCTGCATCTTGACGTCCATGACGGCTCCCCCGATGACGACGATCGGGCGCCGGGCGCCGACGAGGAAGCCGCGACCGCTGACGAAGCCGGCGGTCTCGAGGACGTCGAGGGACTCCCTGACGGCGGCCGAGGGCACATCGAGCGCGAGCGAGAGATCGGTGACCGAGATCCGGGGGTTCCGGCGCACCGCGGCGAGCACCGCGCGGTCGCGGGAGGAGAGGGGCACGGCCCCAGAATAGGTCAGCGCTCGCGACCCACGGGCCCGATCGCGCAGCACTGGCTCATTCCGAGGACAAGCCTGCTCGCGCGGCCTTCTCCTCCGCCTTGATCCGCTGCCAGTTCGCGGCCACCTCCTCGGCCGTGTGGGCCTCGACGTCGGCGAACACGTGCGGGTGGCGTCGGACCAGCTTCTCGATCAGGCCGCCCGCGACATCGTCGATGTCGAATGGCATCTCCGGGTGCTCCTCGGCCACCCGCGCATGGAAGACCACCTGGAGCAGGACGTCCCCGAGCTCCTCGGCCATGTGGCGACGGTCTCCGGAGGTGACTGCCTCGGCATACTCCTGCGACTCCTCGGCCAGGTAGGGCAGGAGCGACTCATGGGTCTGCTCGGCATCCCAAGGGCAACCGCCGGGCGAGCGCAACCGGTCCATGACGGCGACGAGGTCGAGCAGCCGCGACCCGGGCACGTCCCACGACCCGACGACGAGCTCCACCAGGGGCGGCGACTCAAGGCGAGAGACCTCGCTCGCGATGGCGTCCGAGAGTCCCGGGTCACCGTCGGCCGAACCCAACCAGACCACCGGGCCCGTGCCCGCCCTCTCGACGAGGTGACGGGCCAGCGCGGGCGAGCCCTCGGCATACGACTCAGGGATGGTGACGCTCAGGCCCGCCTCGACCACGGCGTGGACCAAGGGCTCGTCCGGGGAGGCGCCCAGCACCTGGTCTGCCTCCTCGATGAGCTGCCACGCCGCCAGCGTGAGCAGGCCGGGCGCGACCCGAGGGCTGGTGACGACGAGGGCGAGGCCGCCGGCCGGCGGCTCGGCGGTCGCTCGCTCGGCTGTCACCGGATCAGGTGTTGTCCGCTGCCGGCTTCAGCCAGTCCGGGGTCACGTTGCCGATCCCGGCCTGGGTCGGGTCGTAGGCGCCGTACTTGGGGTTCACGTCGACCTCGAGGTCGCCGAAGACCTTGGTGAGCGCGATCTGGTCGGCCTGCGTGAGGTGGTCGATCGCGGCCGTGGACTGGAGCACGCGCACGGTGGCGTCCGAGGGGTCCATGAGGGGGATCTGGGTGCGTGCCATCGACGCGGTCTGCGGGAAGCCGTGCTCGGCCGCGTAGTCGATGAGGTAGGGGGCACGCACGAGGGCCCCGAGCGCCTGCTGCGGGGTGTAGGGCTTGGCGGGCTGGAAGGCCTCGTTGATGTCGGAGACGACCGAGGCGACCTCCTGCTCGGTGACGACGTGACCGTCGAACTTCGCCGCCACGTTGGTGTCCCCGCACGCGGAGAGGGTCAACGCCCCCAGGAGCGCCACGGAGGCCACGGCGGCGCGGCGGAGGTCACGGGCACGAAGGTCACGGGCACGAAGGTCACGAGCACGGAGCGACAACGTCAGGTCCTTTCCTCATCGAGTGCGCGCCGGGGCGGCGCCACCCTGGGTGGCCACGCGGGCACCCTCCCCCACATTGTCCATGACCACGGCCCGGATCAGTGACGCGGCCCATTCCAGCACGGCCTTGTCGCGCACCGGCTGGCCACCGATGGGGGCGGTCATCGGGCGCGGCACGAGGATGTGGTGCAGGGCCGGCTTGACGATCGAGCCCTTGTAGAGCCGCTGCAGGCGCAGTGTCTGGCTCTCGCGCAGGTCGACCGGGCCGAAGCGGACGAAGGTGCCCTGGACGGCGATGTCGCCGATGCCCGCGGCGCGGGCGACGGTGCGCAGGCGCGCGACCTCGAGCAGGTTGCGCACCGGCTCGGGCGTCGGGCCGTAGCGGTCGACGAGCTCGGCCTCGATCTCGGCCAGGGCTGCCTCGTTGGCCACCGACGCGAGCTTCTTGTACGCCTCCAGGCGCAGCCGCTCCCCCGGGACGTAGTCGTGCGGCAGGTGCGCGTCGACGGGCAGCTCGATCTTGATCTCGCCGAGCGCCTCGGCGTCGGGGTCGCCCTTGAAGGAGGCGACCGCCTCGCCGACGAGCCGGACGTAGAGGTCGAAGCCGACCCCGGCGATGTGACCGGACTGCTCGCCGCCGAGGAGGTTGCCGGCGCCGCGGATCTCGAGGTCCTTCATCGCGATCTGCATGCCGGCGCCGAGGTCGGTGTGGCTGGCCATCGTCTGGAGCCGGTCGTGGGCGGTCTCGGTGAGCGGGCTCTCCGGCGGGTAGAGGAAGTAGGAGTAGGCGCGCTCGCGACCCCGGCCGACACGTCCCCGCAGCTGGTGCAGCTGGGAGAGACCGAGGCGGTCGGCGCGCTCGACGATGAGGGTGTTGGCGTTGGAGATGTCCAGGCCGGTCTCGACGATCGTGGTGCAGACAAGGACGTCGAACTTCTTGTCCCAGAAGTCGAGGACGACCTGCTCAAGCCGCCCCTCGCTCATCTTGCCGTGGGCCGTGGCGACGCGCGCCTCCGGCACGAGCTCGCGGATGCGCGAGGCGGCCTTCTCGATCGTCTGCACCTTGTTGTGGACCAGGAAGACCTGGCCCTCGCGGAGCAGCTCACGACGGATCGCGGCGACGACCTGCTTCTCGTCGTAGGGGCCGACATAGGTGAGGACCGGGTGCCGCTCCTCGGGAGGCGTTGCGAGAGTGGACATCTCACGTATGCCGGTGACGGCCATCTCGAGCGTGCGCGGGATCGGGGTGGCGGACATCGCCAGCACGTCGACCGCGGTGCGGAGCGACTTGAGCTGTTCCTTGTGCTCGACGCCGAAGCGCTGCTCCTCGTCGATGACGACCAGGCCGAGGTCCTTGAAGCGGATCTCCTTGGAGAGGAGCCGGTGGGTGCCGATGACGAGGTCGACCGAGCCGTCGGCGAGGCCCTCGATCGTCTCCTTGGACTCCTTGTCGGACTGGAAGCGCGACAGGGCCTTCACGCGCACCGGGAACTGCGCATAGCGCTCACTGAAGGTCTGCAGGTGCTGCTGGACGAGGAGCGTCGTCGGGACGAGGACGGCGACCTGCTTGCCGTCCTGGATCGCCTTGAAGGCCGCCCGGACCGCGATCTCGGTCTTGCCGTAGCCGACGTCGCCGCAGACGAGCCGGTCCATCGGGATCGGCCGCTCCATGTCGACCTTGACCTCGTCGATGGTGCTCAGCTGGTCGGGGGTCTCGATGTAGGCGAAGGCGTCCTCGAGCTCGCGCTGCCACGGGGTGTCGACGCCGAAGGCGTGGCCGGTCGTCGCCATCCGCGCGCTGTAGAGCTGGATCAGCTCGGCCGCGATCTGCTTGACGTGCCGCTTGGCCCGGCTCTTGGTGGCCTGCCAGTCCGAGCCGCCCAGCTTGTTGAGCGTGGGCTGCTCGCCGCCGACATAGCGCGTCACCTGGTCGAGCTGGTCGGTGGGCACGAAGAGCCGGTCGCCGGGTTGTCCCCGCTTGGACGGGGCGTACTCGATGACGAGGTACTCGCGCGTGGCCCCCTGCACGGTGCGCTGCATCATCTCGACGAACTTGCCGACGCCGTGCTGCTCGTGGACGACGTGGTCGCCGGGGCGGAGCTGGAGGGGGTCGACCTGGTTGCGGCGCCGGGACGGCATCCGACGCATGTCGCGGGTGGAACCACCGCCGGTGGCGGCGGTGCCGGTGAGGTCGGTCTCGGTGAGGACGACCAACCCACTGGCGGGGAGGAGGAAGCCATGGCCGAGGCGGGCCGTCGTCACGTGGACGATGCCGGGCTCGAGGACGCCGAGCGGGGAGGTCAGGCGCACGGGCAGGTCGCTGGCCCCGAGCACCTCGGTGAGTCGCTTGGCCGAGCCGGGACCGTCGGCGACGACGACGATCCGCCGGCCTTCGTGGACCCATGCGGTGAGGTCGCGCGTCGCGGCGTCGACATCGCCCCGATAGGTCGGGGCCGGCGCCGTGCCGCTGTCGAGGACGTCCTCGCCGAGTGCATCGGCGAGCTCGGTGTCCACGGCGAAGGGCGTGAGGTCCCACCAGGGCAGGCGCAATCCCGCGGCGTGCTCGCGCAGGTCGGCGATCGACCAGTAGGAGCTGGAGCCCAGCACCTCCTGGAGGTCGATCGGCACGGCGTTGCCCGAGGCGGCATTGGCCCAGCCGGCCTCGAGGAACTCCTGGCTGGTGGCGACGAGGTCGTGGGCGCGGGTGCGGACGCGCTCGGGGTCGAGCAGGACGATGGCGGCGTCGCCGGGGAGGACGTCGAGGAGGGTCTCCATGCCGTCGAGGAGGGCAGGCGCGAGGGACTCCATGCCCTCGACGGCGATGCCCTCGGCGATCTTCAGGAGCAGGTCACGGGCGCCGGGGAGCTGGTTCGCCAGGGCGGCAGCGCGGGTGCGGACCTGGCCGGTGAGGAGCAGCTCCCGACAGGGCGGTGCCCAGAGGCCGTGCTCGGCGACCTCGAGGCTGCGCTGGTCGGCGACCTTGAACCAGCGGATCTCCTCGACCTCGTCCCCCCAGAACTCCACCCGCACCGGGTGGTCCTCGGTCGGCGGGAAGACGTCGAGGATGCCGCCGCGGACGGCGAACTCGCCGCGCTTCTCGACCAGGTCGGTGCGATGGTAGGCCGCGGCGGCAAGGGCTTCGACGACGTCCTCGAGCGGTGCGGTGTCCCCGGCGCGCAGGGCGACCGGGCGCAGGTCACCGAGCCCCTTGGCGATCGGCTGGAGGACGGCGCGGATCGGCGCGACGACGATCGACAAGGGCCCGTATGCCGTGTCGTCCGGATCCGGGTGCGCGAGCCTCCGCAGCACGGCCAGGCGGGTGCCGACGGTGTCGGATCGGGGCGAAAGGCGTTCGTGGGGAAGGGTTTCCCAGCTCGGGAAGAGCGCGACGGTCTCGGCCGGGACGAGGCAGGACAGGGCGGCGACCAGGTCCTCGGCCTCGCGGCTGGTGGCGGTGCCGACGAGGAGAGCACGCGGCATACGGGACAGCGCGGCGGTGACCGCGGCCCGGGCACCCGGGGCGACCGAGACGTCGGCGGCGTCGGCGCCGCGGAGGCGGTCGACGACGGAGGCGACCGTGGGGTCGGCGAGGACGGCGTCGAGGATGGGCGTGAGGGCAGGGGCGTCGTGGGTCGAGGTCATGACGGTGAGTGGAACCGCTGCTGGGCGGCCAGTAGTCCTTCGGTGACGAGGAGCTCGACGGCATCGGCGGCATCGTCGAGGAGGAAGGGCAGTTCCTTGCGCTCGGCGGGGCCGAAGTCGCGCAGGACGTAGTCGGCGGCCTCCATCCGGCCCGGGGGCCGGCCGATGCCGACGCGGACGCGGTGGTAGTCCTTGGTGCCGAGCGAGGAGGAGATCGAGCGCAGGCCGTTGTGGCCGCCCTCGCCGCCGCCGAGCTTGAGGCGGACGTCGGCGGCAGGGATGTCGAGCTCGTCGTGGATGACGACGAGGCGCTCGGGGCCGGCCTTGAAGAAGGTGAGCAGCGACTTGGTCGGACCGCCGGACTCGTTCATGTAGCAGCTCGGCACCGCGATGACCGCGCTCGGGCCGGGGACGCCCCCGGGGCCGGCGCCGAGGCGGACCTGGGCAGCGACGGCGCGGGCCTTGTGGGTGCGGAGGGTGGTGCCGGCGCGACGGGCGAGCTCGTCGATGACCATGGCGCCGACGTTGTGGCGGTTGCCGGCATACGAGGGACCGGGATTGCCCAGTCCCACGATCACCCACGGCCCGTCAGTCACAACGGACCAGTATGCCGTCCGCCACCGTCAGCGCCGAAACTCCCGGGAGGGGCCGGGCCGTCACGCCAACGCCGCCCGGTATGCCGTGTGGCCCGGCCCCGCGAAGGAGACCGGGCCACACGGGCGCGCGTTGTGGAGCGGAGGGATCAGGCCTCGCCGGCCGGGGCCTCGTCGGCCGCCGGGGCGGCGTCGGCGTCGGCCGGGGCCTCGTGCTCGATTCCGTCCTCGGCCTCGGCGAGCTCGGCGTCGAGCGCCTCCTGCGAGATCATCGCGGTGATGTTGACGACGAGCGCCTCGGCGTCGGTGACCAGGGTCGCGCCCTTGGGCAGCTCGACGGCGCCGGCGAGGATTTGGGTGCCGGCCTCGAGGCCCTCGACCGAGACGACGATCGACTCGGGGATGTGGGTCGCCTCGACCTCGAGCTGGAGGGTGTTGTGGTCGGTGGTGACGACGGTCTCGGGACCGGCCTCGCCCTCGAGGTGGACGGGGACGTCGACGACGACCTTCTCGCCCTTCTTCACGATGACCAGGTCGACGTGCTCGATGACCGGCTTGATCGGGTCACGCTGGACGTCCTTGGCGAGGGCGAGGTGCTCCTCGTCGCCGAGGGTGATCGTGAGCAGCGCGTTGGCGTGCTTGAGCGCCATCATCGCGTCGTGACCCGGGAGGGTGATGTGGATGGGGGCGGCGCCGTGGCCATACATGACGGCGGGGACCTTGTGGTCGCGGCGGATCTTGCGGGCGGCACCCTTGCCGAACTGGGTGCGCGCCTCGGCGACGAGCTTGTTCTCGGACACGAGACTCCTTGAGCAGGTGGCGACCGGCAGGGGACCGATCGCGCGGGGACGATGCTGGACAGGTGCGGGGCGAGTGCCTCGCGGTGGGCCTCGACGCGGGACGCGGCACGGTCATCGAGGGTGAGCGCCGGGCGACCCGCGGACCGGTCAGGGTCTGCGGCGCACCGCGTCGATCACGGACGGACCAGCCAACTGCTGGGGGGCCGACACAGGCTTCCCTGTGCGGACTCCCGGACACCGATGGCCGTGCGTCGTCCCTCGCCGAGGCAACTGCTCGAGTCTAGGCGATGGGGTCCGGGCCCACGAAATCGGTGGCCTCCCAAGGGTCAGGGGGTGTGGACGGCGGTCGCGGCCGGGTCGGCGAGCACGTCGTCCGCGGCGAGCTCCGGATGCTCCTCGACCTCCCGCAGCTCGCCCAGGCGCACCGCGACGGTGCCCCCGAGGATGAGCACCCCGCCGATGATCTGCATCCAGCCGGGCGCCTCACCGAGCAGGAACCACGCGATGAGGACCGCGAAGAGGACCTCGGACAGGCCGACGAAGGAGGCCATCGTCGACCCGAGCAGGCGGGCTCCGATGATGGCGATGAGGTATGCCGCGGCGGCCGCGATGATCACCAGCTCGGCGAAGGCGACCCAGGCCGGAACCTCAGCCCCGCCGAGGGTGACCGTGGAGCCCCCGATCTCGAAGGGGACCAGGCCGATGAGTCCGGCGAGCCCCAGGAGGATGCCACCGGCGAAGAGCCCCAGCCCGGCGAACGCGACGGCCGGCACCGGAGTCGGGCGGGCGGCGAGGAGGTAGTGGCCGGCCATGCCCATGGCGGCGAACAGGCCCCAGAGCACGCCGACCAGGTCCGGGGCGACCGCGCCGGTCAGGTCGAGGACGAGGACGAGTCCCGCCACGGCGAGGAGCACGCCGACGAGGGTGAACGGGTGCGGCGTGCGACGCGTCCGCGCCCAGATGACGAGGACGACGAGGACGATCCCGAGGTACTCGATGAGCAGGGCCACCCCGACGTCGAGCCGCTGCACGGCGCCGAAGTAGCCGAGCTGCGCGGCCGCGATGCCGAAGAAGCCGTAGGCCGCGACGAGGGGCAGGTGACCCCGCACCGCACTCCAGCGGCCCCGCAGAGCCCAGAGCGTCCAGGGCAGGAGCACCAGCGCGGCGCCGACCACGCGGACGGTGACGACGGCGAGCGGGGACCAGCCGGTGACGATGAGGGACTTGGCGAAGGTGCCCGAGGTGGCGAAGAAGAGCGAGGAGACGATGACGGCGAGGAAGCCGCTCCCGACCTGGCGGCGCACTGCCTCGACCATCACTGCCACGCTCTCTCGCTCGCCGGACCGAACGGTCAGGACCAAAGTATGCTGTTGGTCATGACGGTAGGGACCGAGCCAGTCAGGAGTCAAGTTGATCTTTGCTCCTGATACCGAGGTGACCCTCCAGTGGACGGCCGCCCTGGTGAATACCCATCCCTCACCGATGGCACCCGACGCGCTGGCCACCGTCGACGACCTGCTCGCGCACATGGCCGGCTGGTCGTGGACCGGCAGCATGCCCGAGGACGACCATGACCTGGCCCAGGTCCGTCGGGTCCGTGACCGCCTCCGCCGGCTCTGGGACGTCGAGGTGCTCGAGGCGGTCGACCTCGTCAACGCCCTGCTGCGCGACGGCCGCGCCCTCCCCCAGCTCGTCATCCACGAGCCCTTCGGCTGGCACATCCACGGCACTGACAACGACGCCCCGATCGCCGTCCGGATGGCCGTCGATGCCGCCATGGCGATGATCGACGTCATCCGGACCGACTCCTTGAGCCGGCTCCGCCTGTGCGAGGGGGAAGACTGCGAGAACGTCCTCATCGACCTGTCCAAGAACCAGTCCCGCAAGTTCTGCGACACCGCCTGCGCCAACCGGGCCCATGCGGCCGCCTACCGTGCCCGCCTCAAGGAGTCGACGCCATGACCCTGCCCACCTCCCTCGTCCTCGACGGCGGCCTGGCCACCCAGCTCGAGGCCCAGGGCGAGGACCTCTCGTCCTCGCTGTGGTCCGCTGCCGTCCTCCGCTCCGACCCCGAGGCGATCACGCGTGCGCACGCCGCCTTCTTCGCTGCCGGTGCCCAGGTCGCGACGACAGCGACCTACCAGCTGACGCCGATGTCCCTGTCCCGCAGCGGTTTTGACGAGGCAGAGCTGGCTCCCCTCACCCGCGACGCCGTGGCGGCGGCACGGTCAGCACGCGACGCCCACGGCTCGGGGTGGATCGTCGGGTCCGTCGGCCCCTATGGCGCGAGCCTGGCCAACGGCTCGGAGTACACGGGTGACTACGGCCTCCCGACCGACCCGGCCGAGGCCACCTCGATCCTGCGCAATCACCACCGCCCGCGACTGCTCGCGCTCCTGGGCGAGGGAGTCGACGCGCTCGCCCTTGAGACGATCCCCAGCCTGCTCGAGGTCCGCGCCCTCGCTGCCGAGCTGACCGACCTCGGCGCCACCGTCCCGGCCTGGTTCTCCGTCACTCCCGCCGCCGGCGGCACCGACACCCGCACGGGAGAGGCACTGTCGGACGTCACCGAGGCAGCCAAGGCGTATGCCGGCACCGTCGCCGTCGGTGTGAACTGCTGCCCTCCCGACGATGTCGAGCCAGCCCTGCGCGCCCTCGCCCCGACCGAGCACGGCCTCGTGGGTGTCGCCTATCCCAACAGTGGCGAGACCTGGGATGCCGTCGGGCGCCGCTGGCTGGGGACCGCGGCGTGGGAGCCGGGCGCCGTGGCCTCGTGGCGCGACGCCGGTGCCGGGTTCATCGGTGGGTGCTGCCGCGTCTTTCCCGACCAGATCGCGGCCATCGTCAGAAGGTGATGACCTGCCGGATGGCCGCTCCCGAGGCGAGGCGGTCGAGCCCGGCATTGAGGTCGTCCAGTCCGATGTGGTGGGACACCAGTCGCTCGACGGGCAGCCTCCCGGCCCGCCACATCTCGACGAAGACGGGGATGTCCCGACGGGGCACGGCCGAGCCCAGGTAGCTCCCGATGATGCTCCGCCCCCCGGCCACGAGGTCGAGCGGCGCGATCGTGGCCATCGCCCTGGGCGCGGGCAGCCCGACCGTCACCAGCCGCCCTCCCGGACCCAACATTCTGTATGCCGTCTCGAAGGCCCTCGCCGACCCGGCGGCCTCGATCACCACGTCGAAGGCGCCGACCTCCGCCGCCTCCGGCTCACAGGCGCCCGCCGCGCCGAGGGCCAGCGCGGCGTCACGCTTCGCCTCGACCGGGTCCACGGCCACGACCTCGACGTCGTCGAGACCCAGCGCCACGAGGAGCGCGGCCATCCCGACCCCACCGAGCCCGACGACCGCGATGCGCTCACCGGCCCTGACCCGACTGGCATTGCGGACCGCTCCCCCACCGGTGAGGACGGCACACCCCAGGAGGGCGGCAACGTCCGGGGGCACATCGTCGGGGACGACCACCAGCGAGCGCTCGTCGACGACGGCATGGGTCGCGAACGCCGACACCCCCAGGTGGTGGTGCACCGGCATCCCCGACGACGACAGCCGCCGACCCCCACCGAGCAACTCACCCGCCCCGTTGCTGGCCGAGCCGGGCACGCACGGACGCACCCCGTCGGTGGCGCATCCCGCGCACTCACCACAGCGCGGCAGGAAGGTGAGGACCACCCGGTCCCCCACGGCCACGTCCCTCACCCCGGACCCCACCTCGAGGACCCGCCCGGCCCCCTCGTGGCCCAGCAGCATCGGCACCGGCCGCACCCGCGAGCCGTCGACGACGGACAGGTCGGAGTGACAGAGCCCGGCCGCCTCGAGCTGCACGAGCACCTCCCCCGGCCCCGGCGGGGCGAGGTCGAGCTCCACCACGCGCAGTGGCGCCGACGCGGCATACGGGCTCGGCTGGCCCACCTCGCGCAGGACCGCCCCGCGGATCCTCACAGCGCGGCTTCGTAGACGGCGCGCACCTCAGCCGGCATCGGCGTGGGGCGACGCGTGTCCCGTTCGACGTAGACGTGGACCCAACGCCCCACTGCCGCAACGCGATCCGTGGGAGGCAAGCCCGCGGCATACAGGGCGAGGCGGAAGGTGACCGAGGACGATCCGAGCCGGTCGACGCCGATCCCGACGACGAGGTCATCGGGGTAGGCAAGCTCGCTGAGGTAGCGGCATGAGGACTCGGCGACGACGGGGAAAGCGGCATCCGTCATCGGGTCGGCACCCGCGTCGCGGGCCAGCCAGGCGTTGATCGCGCTGTCCCAGAGGGCGTAGTAGACCGCGTTGTTGAGGTGCCCGAACATGTCGTTGTCGGTCCACCGGGTCTGCACGGGCCAGGCGACCGGGAAGTCACCGACCCGGTCGCGCACGCTGTCCGCGCCGGTCATGGCCTCAGGCGCGTCCGCCGAAGAGCGAGGTGACCGACCCGTCGAGGAAGACCTCCTTGACCGCGGCCGAGATCAGTGGCGCGATCGACAGGACCGTCAGCCCCTCGAACTCGTGGTCGGGCTCGATCGGCAGGGTGTTGGTGACGATGACCTCACGCGCGCTGCAGGCCGCGAGCCGCTCGGCGGCCGGGCCGGACAGGATCGGGTGGGTCGCGGCGATGACGACGTCCTTGGCGCCGGCCGCCATGATCGCGTCCGCGGCCTTCACGATCGTGCCGCCGGTGTCGATCATGTCGTCGACGAGGACGCAGACCCGACCCTCGACCTCACCGACGACGCGGTTGGCGACCGTCTCGTTGGGGCGGTTGATGTCCCGCGTCTTGTGGACGAACGCCAAGGGAGCGCCGCCGAGCCGCTTCGACCACTGCTCGGCGACCTTGATACGACCGGCGTCGGGTGAGACGACGGCCAGGTCCTCGTGGCCGTACTTCCTCGCGACGTACTCCGAGAGCACCGGGATCGCCATGAGGTGGTCCACCGGCCCGTCGAAGAAGCCCTGGATCTGGTCGGTGTGGAGGTCCACGCAGATGAGCCGATCGGCACCGGCCACCTTGAACATGTCGGCGATCATCCGCGCCGAGATGGGCTCGCGGCCGCGGTGCTTCTTGTCCTGCCGGGCATAGCCGTAGAACGGCATGACGACGGTGATTCGCTTGGCACTGGCCCGCTTTGCCGCGTCGATCATGAGCAGGTGCTCCATGATCGCCTCGTTGATCGGCGCCGTGTGGCTCTGGATGATGAAGGCATCGGCGCCGCGCACCGACTCCTCGAAGCGGACGTAGATCTCGCCGTTGGCGAAGTTGTAGGCGCTCGTCGGGACCAGCTCGGTGCCCAGCTCGGCGGCGATCTCGGTGGCGAGCCCGGGGTGCGCCCGCCCGGTGAACACCATGAGCCGCTTCTTGGGCCGCTTGCGGATGCTCGTCGCGGACGGGTGCCGCTCCTTCTCCTTCATTGAGCGCTCGCCTCCCCGCCGGTCGCCGAGGAGTCCGTATGCCGTGCCCCGGCTTCTCGTGCCGCCCTGGCCGCCGCGTCGGTCTTGGTGCCGGCGCGGGCCCGGGCCACCCAGCCGTCGACATTGCGCTGCTGGCCACGGGCCACGGCGATCTCGCCCGGCTCGACGTCCTTGGTCAACGCCGAACCGGCGGCGACGTAGGCGCCGTCGCCCACGTCGACCGGGGCCACGATGACGGTGTCGGAGCCGATGAAGCTGTGCTTGCCGATCGTCGTGTGGTGCTTGGCGATGCCGTCGTAGTTGGCGAAGATCGTGCCGGCCCCGATGTTGGCGCCCTCCCCGATGGTGACGTCACCGGCATACGTCAGGTGCGGCACCTTGGCGCCGGGCCCGATGTCGGCGTTCTTGGTCTCGACGAAGCCACCGATCTTGCCCTTGGCCCCGAGCACGGTGCCCGGCCGCAGGTAGGAGAAGGGGCCCACGCTCGCCTCCGCGCCGATCTCGGCGAGGACGCACTCGGCGCGGACCACCTTCGCGCCGTCACCGACCTCGGTGTCGACGAGCGAGACGAGCGGACCGATGCTGGCTCCGGCCCCGATCGAGGTGGCCCCGAGGAGCTCGGTGAAGGGCAGGATCGTGGTGTCCTGGCCGATGCTGACGTCGGTGTCGATCCAGGTCGTCGCCGGGTCGACGATCGTGACGCCGTTGCGCATGTGCCGCTCGCAGATGCGTTGGTTGAGGACCTTGCCGAGGGCCGCCAGCTGAACCCGGTCGTTGACGCCCTCGGTCTGCCAGAGGTCGTCGATGACGTGCGCGCTCACCCGGTGGCCGGCCCGGCTGGCGATCTCGACGACGTCGGTGAGGTACTTCTCGCCCTGGGCGTTCGCGGTGCCGACCTGGCCGAGGGCCTCGCGCAGGACGGCCGCGTCGAAGGCGTAGATGCCGCTGTTGATCTCGGTGATCGCCAACTCGTGCTCGGCGGCGTCCTTCTGCTCGACGATCCGCTCGACGCCTCCGTCGCTCGCCCGCACGATGCGGCCGTAGCCGGTCGGGTTGGGCACGTGGGCGGTGACGACCGAGGCGACGCTGCCGGAGGCGGCATGCGCGGCGACGAGGTCGCGGAGGGTCTCCCCGCTGAGCAGGGGCACGTCACCGTAGGTGACGAGGACGGTGCCCTCGAGGTCGGCCGGGAGCGCGTCGAGGCCGCACTCCACGGCCCGGCCCGTGCCCCTGACCTCGTCCTGGTCGGCCACGACGAGGTCGGGGTCGAAGCCGGTGCAGAACTCCACGACCTGTTCCCGCTCGTGGCGGACGACCACCTCGACGAACTGGGCTTGCGTCTCGCGCGCCGCCCGGATCGCGTGGCCCACGAGCGAGAGCCCGCCGATGCGGTGGAGAACCTTGGGGGTGGAGGACTTCATGCGGGTCCCCTCGCCGGCGGCGAGGATGATGACGGCAGCCGGGACGGCGTTCACGCAGGCGCTCCTGGGTGGGGGTCATTCGACCCGGCAACTCTACCGACTCCTCTGCGATGGGTCGGCCCGGCGGCATCCCCGGCTCTGCATGAGAGGCGCCACGCCGCGCACTGCGGCGGCTTTGCGCGACCTGCACCGTGATGGCGGTCGCGTCGCGCACAATGGGCGGGCAGCGGACGGAGGCCGAGGTGCGGGCACGTGGGGATGACGGACGGGACCAGGTCCCGGCCGCGCAGGATGACGCCGTCTGGGCGTCGGCCGCGCTGACCGGCGCGGACACCGGGCGAGGCGCGGAGGGGGTGGCCGAGGCCGCAGATTCACTCCAGGACGGACCGGTCAGGATCATCGCCGTCGCCCGATCGCGGCGCCATCGCGGCGGCGACGAGCTCGCCGATCTCGAGGCGAGGCGGGCTGTGGCGATCGCCCTGGAAGCGGCGCAGCGGATGCTCGGCGCGACCGGTCGCGACCTCGACGCCGCCGCTTCGGCGCTGCCGCGGGGGGTGATGAACCGCTGGCGTGCCGGGGCCGTGGGCGAGAGCACTCCCGGCCCTGGCGAGGGAACCTCGCTCGTCGTGGCACTGGCCGGACGCGCCGGGGTGCGCGTGGTCCGCTTCGGCCTGGGCGCGGCGGCCGTGGTGGCCGCCGACGGGACCAGCTTCCTGCCCTACGTCCCACCGATCCTGCCGCCCTCGCCGACCGAGGCCGGGCCCGACGAGGACGGCTGGGACGACGAGGGGCAGAAGTGGCCCGAGCCCCTCATCGGCCTGGACCACCCCGATGCCTCCCGCACCTACGACACGCTGCGCGTGTCCGGCCAGCACCGACCCACCCTGGTCGTCCTCAGCGGCAGCCCCGAGGACGGGGTGGCCGAGTCGGCGCGGTCCGCCTGGGTCAGCGCCCTGGCCGACCTCGACAGCCGCCTCGCCGCCGAGGCGGATGCCTCGACCGCGGACACCCACGGAGCCATCGCGTCGACGCACGCGGAGGACCACGACCTCCCCACACCGGACCACGACCTCCCGGTCGCGGACCAGCCCCCGCCGGCGTGGATCGCGGCCGGCCTGCCGGTGTCGGCCAGCGGCTCGGCCCTGGCCTGGCTGCCCGGCCCGAGGGCGGCCGTGGCGCCGGCCGCGGTGGCGGACGTGCGCCCCGCCCGGACCCCGCGACCTCCTCGGGCCCCGGCATCGCCGCGTCCGGCGCGCGCGCCGGGCCGTCCGGGTCAGGGTCGGCTCCTCGTCCTCGCGCTGTCGGCCCTGCTCGTCCTCGGGCTGGCGGCCTGGGCCTGGGCGCTGCTCGCACCCCGCGCGGAGACCCCCTCACCACGTGACGGCCAGGTGCTGCCCACCGCGTCCCCGCTCCAGAGCCCGACCTCCACCCCGACTCCATCCGTGCCGAGCCCGAGCGCGACGCCGTCCTCCACCGCTGCGACCCCGATACCCTCGGCGACGCCCACCCCGTCGACCCGGGCGACGCCGACGAGGACCCCGACCCGCGCCGTCACGAGGGCGCCGAGCACCACTGCCTCCACGTCGGCAGCGCCGACGCCGACCGCCACGCCCACGACCGAGAGCCCAACCCCCTCGGCGACGGCCACCCCTTCGAGCAGCGCGCCGACCCCGACCCCGACCGACCCCACGCCGACGCCCGGTCCCGGACGGTGAGCTCCCCGACCCGGGACAGCGAGCTCCCCGGGTAGGAATCGAACCTACGTCGCTTGTCCTGATTCAAAGTCAGGCGGGCCCTGCCAGCAGACCAACCGGGGAACGGCCCCGACCACGGTCAAAGGGCAAAGGCAAGGCTACGCGAGCGGACGGCATACGCCGTAGTCGACGGCGCGCGACCAGCCGCCGGCGCCGCGGGGGCAGAATGGTCAGGTGAGCCCGGACCCGAAACCAGCCAAGGCACCCAAGTCCCGGGCGCGGATGACCGGTCGAGAGCGGCGCGAGCAGCTCGTCGGGATCGGGCGAAGCCTGTTCGCCACCAAGGGTTTCGAGGCCACGACGGTCGAGGAGATCGCGGCGAGGGCGGGGGTGTCGAAGCCGGTCGTCTACGAGCACTTCGGCGGCAAGGAAGGCCTGTATGCCGTCGTCGTCGACCGCGAGATCGAGCGCCTCCTCGGCACCATCACCTCGGCCCTGACCTCCTCGCAGTCCAGCCACGAGATCCTCGAGGCGGCTGCCCTCGCGCTGCTCGATTACATCGAGGGCTCCACCGACGGCTTCCGGATCCTCGTGCGCGACAGCCCCCCCGGGCAGTCGACCGGCTCCTTCGCCAGCCTCATCTCCGATGTCGCCAGCCAGGTCGAGCACATCATGGTCGCGCAGTTCAAGAGCCGACGGCTCGACCCCAAGGCGGCTCCGATGTATGCCCAGATGCTCGTCGGCATGGTCGCCCTGACCGGCCAGTGGTGGCTGGAGAACAGCAAGGTCAAGAAGCAGGAGGTGGCCGCCCACCTGGTCAACCTCGCGTGGAACGGACTCACCGGGCTCGAGCGGACGCCACGCCTGGGCCGCTCCGACTGACCGGTCACGCCGCTCCGGCCTCGCGGACCGCCCGGTGCCGCTGGGGTGGACGTGTGGAGGGTTCTGACCCCACCACGTCCACGCGACTGCCGGTCCGGAGGCGCCAACCCCCGAAGCCGCAACCAACGCCGGCGGGCCCGGACGCTGTGCGCGTCCGGGCCCGCTGTTGGTGAAGGTCAGATCACTCGGCGTCGAGGTCGCGCGAAAGGAGCTCGACCAGGCCGTCGAGCACCTCCTCGGCCCCCTCGCCCTCCGCGGTGAGCACGACCTCCTCGCCGTGCTTGGCCCCCAGGGCCATCACGCCCAGGATCGAGGTCGCATCGACCGCGTCCTCCCCCGGACGACCGATCTCGACGTCCAGGCCACTCTGCGATGCCTGCTCGACGAAGATCGCCGCCGGACGGGCGTGCAACCCGACCGAGGACGCGATGCTGACGGTGCGCTGTGCCATGTGCTTCTCCTTGAGTGGAAGGGGTGCCGATCAGGCGACGACGTCCTCGAGGGCCGCGACGTTCGAGCGCGACTTGAGGGCCACGACGATACCGGCCATCACGACGACACCGACGACGAGCGCGACGAGGAACATGAGGAAGTTGCCGATGAGCGGGAGCACCCAGATGCCGCCGTGGGGGGCGCGCAGCGTGGTGCCGAAGGCCATCGCCAGGGCGCCCGTGATCGAGGAGCCGATGACCGAGGAGGCGATGATGCGGGCCGGGTCGGCGGCAGCGAACGGGATGGCGCCCTCGGAGATGAACGAGGCACCGAGCAGCCAGGCCGCCTTGCCGTTCTCCCGCTCCGGCTCGGTGAAGAGCTTCGGACGGACGGTGGTGGCCAGTGCCATCGCGAGCGGTGCGACCATGCCGGCAGCCATGACGGCGGCCATGATCTTCAGCTGCGGGGCGTTGGAGGCGGTGCCCGCCGCGGCCAGGCCGGCCGTCGCGAACGAGTAGGCGACCTTGTTGACCGGGCCACCGAGGTCGAAGCCCATCATCGCGCCGAGGATCAGGCCGAGGACGATCGTGCTGGCACCGGTCATGCCGTTGAGCCAGGAGTTGAGGCCATCGGCCAGGCCCTTGACCGGACGACCGAGGACGGCAATGAACAGGCCGACGCTGATCAGGGTCGAGAGCAGGGGGATGACGACGACCGGCATGACGCCGCGCACGCCCTTGGGGACGTTCCACGAGGCGACCCAGCGCGCGACCAGGCCGCCGACGATGCCGGTGACCAGACCACCGAGGAAGCCGGTGCCCATGGTCGCGGCGACCGAGCCGCCGACGATGCCCGGGGCCAGGCCGGGGCGGTCGGCGATCGCGAAGGCGATGAAGCCGGAGAGGATCGGGACGAGGAAGCCGAAGGCTGCTGCGCCGATGACGAACAGCAGCGCCGCCCACGAGGTGATGCTGAGCGGGTTGAAGTTGTTGACGATGTTGTAGTCACCCTCGGCGGTCAGGCCGTACTTGACGATCTCGACCGGGCCGTCCTGGCCGAACGCTGCGTTGGACAGCATGAAGCCGAGCGCGATGAGGATGCCGCCCGCGGCGACGAACGGGATCATGTAGGACACACCGGTCATCAGCCACTGGCGGATGCGGGTGCCCAGCGGGGCATCGGCGTCGACCTTGCTGGCCAGGCCACCGGCTGCGGCAGCGCCGCCGGCACCGACCGTGGCGACCGAGCCCGGGTTGGCGCGGTGGGCAGCGGCAGCGTCGGCGGCCTGCGCGATGAGCTGGGGGCCGTCACTGATGGCCTTCTTCACGCCCACGTCGACGACCGGCTTGCCGGCGAACCGGCCGATGTCCTTGACCGGGAGGTCGTGGGCGAAGACGACGGCGTCGGCGGCCTCGATCTCGGCGCGCGAGAGGGGCGTGGAGCCGGCGGAGCCCTGGGTCTCGACCTTCATCGTGTGGCCGGCGGCCTTGGCGGCGTTCTCGAGGGCCTCGGCGGCCATGTAGGTGTGCGCGATGCCGGTCGGGCAGGAGGTGACGCCGACGAGGTTGAGGCCGGCGGCCGCCGCGGGGGCGGCGGCAGCGGCGGCAGCGGCCGGAGCGGCCGCAGCGGCAGCCGGAGCAGCAGCGGCGGCGGGAGCAGCGCCCGCGTCGCCGTCGAGGGCGACCTCGGCGTTGACGATGTCGACGACCTCACCCGGGGTCTGGGCTGCGAGGAGGGCAGCCTTGAAGTCCTTCTTCATCAGGGCCCGGGCCAGCTTGGGCAGCATCTGCATGTGGGCCTCGCCACCACCCTCGGGGGCGGCGATGAGGAAGACGAGGTTGGCCGGGCCGTCCTTGGCGCCCCAGTCGATGCCGTCGGCGGCACGACCGAAGACGAGCGAGGGCTCGGTGATCGCGGCACTGCGGGCGTGGGGGATGCCGATCCCGCCGGGGAGGCCGGTGGCCATCTTCTCCTCACGCGCTCGCACGTCGGCGAGGAAGGTCTCGATGTCCGTGCAGCGGCCCGAGGCGACGAGGCGCTCGGCGAGTTGTCGGGTGGCATCGTGTCGATCGGGCGCGGCGAGGTCGAGGGCGACCTGGCCTTCGGTGATGAGCGCCATGGGTGGGAGATCCTTTCCGTCAGAGGCAGGGCCTCGGGCAAGCCTGGGAGAACCACGAGCATGCGGCGGGCTCACACCCACCTCAACGAGCCACGACGACGAGGACAGCACCTGGTCGCGCCGTCGCGACCCACGATCGTCATCAAAGCATGTCGGCAGACCCCACGGAAAGCGTTTCGGGCATTTGGATTGGTTTGTTTCACACTTCGGACCGCACGATTTGCCCGAAACGGCCCGTTCGATCCCCGCACTTTCGGTCCGAATCTGTTGGATTGCGGGCTGTTGGACCGCTTCCCCACAGGATCATCGGCCCAGCGCTGCCGCGGCCCCCCGAATCTGCACCCTCCAGCGCACCTGGCCACGGCCGCTCGTCCAGCGTGGGGCGGGGAGCCCTGGAGGCCCCGGCGATCAGGCCTGCGCGCGTTGCCCCACGGCGAACAGCCGCCGGAACGGAAGGACCACGCCCCGCGGACCGCGCGGGTAGGCCGCGGCCAGCCGCTCGGCATACGCCCTTTCGTATGCCGTCCGCTCACCGTCGTCGTCGATGGCGGCCAGCGCCGGGCGCAGGCCGGTGGCGCGCACCCACTCCAGGACGGGATGGGCGCGGTCCGCACCGGGATCGAGGAGGTGGAGGTAGGTGCTCTCCCACGCGTCGACCCGCAGCCCGAGGTCGAGGAGCGCCTCGAGGTAGGTCGTGAGCTCCTCGCTCCGGGGCCGCTGCAACGCGCACATGACCTCAACGGTAGGACCATTTATCTTGATGTCAAGATACTTGACAGGAGTATTCTTGACGCATGCCCCGCCCGAGGACACCCGACGACGTCGACGGCATCATCGCTGCGTGGGAGCAAGCCCGCCCCGACCTCGACGTCACTCCCCTGGCCGTGCTCTCGCGGGTCTCGCGCCTGGCCCGTCGCCTCGACCTCGCCCGCGGTGCGGCCTTCGCCGAGCAGGCCCTCGACGGCTGGGAGTTCGACGTGCTGTCGGCGCTCCGGCGCGCCGGTGACCCCTACGAGCTCTCACCCGGGCAGCTGGTCGCCGAGACCCTCGTGACGAGCGGGACCATGACGAACCGGGTGGACCGCCTCGCGGCCCGGGGTTTCGTCGAGCGTCGCCCCTCCGCGACCGACCGGCGCGGCGTCATCGTCCGCCTCACCAGCCTCGGGCTGACGACCGTCGATGCCGCCATGGCCGAGCTGCTCGACCACGAGCACGGGATCCTCGAGGCGCTCACGGTGGGCGAGCGCCAGCAGCTGGCCGACCTGCTCCGGCGCGTCCTCGGCCCGCTCGAGAGCTGACCCGGCACCGGGCTGCGGAGACGACCTCGGGGCTCAGGAGACGACCTCGGCCGCCTCCAGCCACTCGAGTTCGAGGGCCTCGCGCTCGTCGACGACCTCACGCAGCTCCCGATTGAGCTCCAGGACCCGCTGGTGGTCCGTGGCAGCGGCGGCCATGCCGTCGTGGAGGCGCTGCTCGCGCTCGGCGAGCCGACTCAGCTGCTTCTCGACCCGGGCCATCACCTTGCGGGCCTCGCGTTGGTCGGCGGCGGAGGCGGCCGGCCCGGTCGCGGTGGTCGACGCCGAGCCCCCGGCCACGGCGCCGAGTGTCGCACCGGACGCCGCCGCGGGGACCGGCGGACGCTGCCCGAGCGCCGGGGAGGCGGCGCGGAGCTGGAGGTACTGGTCGACACCTCCGGGCAGGTCCCGGATCCGGCCGTCACCGAGCAGCGCGACCTGGCGGTCACAGACCCGCTCGAGGAGGTAGCGGTCGTGCGAGACGACGAGCAGGGTGCCCGCCCACCCGTCGAGGACATCCTCGAGCGAGGTCAGGGTCTCGATGTCGAGGTCATTGGTCGGCTCGTCGAGGAGCAGGACGTTCGGCTCGTCCATGAGCAGCCGGGTCAGCTGGAGCCGACGACGTTCGCCACCGGAGAGGTCGCCGACCCTCGTCTGCTGACGCGCACCGGTGAACCCCAGCCGCTGCGCCAACTGTGACGCGCTGATCTCCTTGCGCCCCAGCCGAATCGACGAGCGCACCGCCTCGACCGCCTCGATGACCCGCCGGTCGGCCCAGGCGTCGAGCTCGCGCACCTCCTGGGTGAGGAAGGCGATCCGGACGGTCACGCCGACCTTGCGCTTGCCACCGGCGAGCGGCACCTCACCGGCCAGGGCGCGCAGGAGGGTCGACTTGCCGGCGCCGTTGACGCCGACGATGCCGATCCGCTCCCCCGGCGCGAGCTGCCAGGTGACGCGGTCGAGGAGGACCCGGTCGCCCAGGGCGATCGAGGCGTCGTGGAGGTCGATGACGTCCTTGCCGAGCCGGCTCGTCGCGAAGCCGACGAGCTCGACGTCGTCCCGCGGTGGCGGCTCGTCGGCGATGAGGGCATTGGCCGCGTCGATCCGGAACTTCGGTTTGCTCGTGCGGGCGGGGGCTCCACGGCGCAGCCAGGCGAGCTCCTTGCGGAGCAGGTTGTCGCGCCGCTCCGCCGTGACCGCCGCCATCCGCGTGCGCTCGGCCTTGGCGAGGACGTATGCCGCGTAGCCGCCGTCGAAGGCGTTGACCGCGCCGGACTCGACCTCCCAGGTCGCCGTCGCGATCGCGTCGAGGAACCACCGGTCGTGGGTGATCGCCAGGACGGCATTGCTCGGGGACGAGTAGCGCGTGACGAGGTGCTCGGCCAGCCACGCGACCCCCTCGACGTCGAGGTGGTTCGTCGGCTCGTCGAGGAGGAGCACGTCCGGTCGCTCGACGAGCAGCGCGGCGAGGGCGGCCCGTCGCCGCTCGCCACCGGAGAGCGGCCCGATGCGGGCGTCCAGCCCGCCGACCCCCCGGGCGTCGACGCCGCCGAGCAGGCCGTCGAGGACGTCGCGGATCCGCGGGTCGGAGGCCCACACGTGCTCCGGCCGGTCGCCGAGCACCGCCTCGCGCACCGTGGCGTCGGGGTCGAGGGCGTCGTCCTGGGCGAGCACCCCGGTGGTCAGGCCACTGGCGCGGGCGACCCGGCCCGAGTCGGGCGCGCGGACGCCGGCGAGCACGCGCAGCAACGTGGTCTTGCCCCCGCCGTTGCGACCGACGACGCCGATCCGGTCGCCGCCGGCGAGGCCCAGCGAGACGGCGTCGAGGACCTGGGCGGTGCCGAGGGCCAGTGAGGCCCGCTCGACCGAGACGAGATTGGCCATCGAGGTCAGTCGATCGGCGCCGGGATGACGTGGGCGCCGTGCACCGGTCCCTGCGCGCGCCGGACGTCGCGCACGGTGCCGCTCGCGGTGAGGGCGACGGCCAGGTCGAGGCCGGCCTCGAGGTCCTCGACGAGGAAGGCCACCGTCGGACCGGACCCCGAGACGATGCCTGCGAGCGCGCCGAAGCCCAGGCCCTCGTCGAGCACCTCACGCAGCGCCGGACGCAACGAGAGCGCGGCCTCCTGGAGGTCGTTGCGCAGGTGCTCGGCCAGCTCGAACGGGTCACCGGTGCGCAGCGCGCCCATCAGGCCCATCCCCGGCCGCGGCTCGGGGACGATCCGGTTGCGACGCAACCGGTCGCACTCGGCATAGACCGTGGGCGTGGACAGGCCTCCCTCGGCGAGGGCGAAGACCCAGTGGTAGGTGCCCCGGGCCAGGGCCGGCGCCAGGGACTCCCCTCGCCCGCTGCCGACGGCGGTCCCCCCGGCGATGAGGAAGGGGACATCGGAGCCCAGCTGGGCGGCATACCGCTCGAGCTCCTCCTTGCCCAACCCCAGGCCCCAGAGCCGGTCGCACGCCACGAGCGTCGCGGCGGCGTCGGCACTGCCGCCGGCCATGCCGCCGGCGACCGGGATGCCCTTGCGGATGGTGATGTGCACCGGGGAGCCGAGGCCGGTCGCCGCCTCGAGCAGCCGGGCGGCGCGCACCGCCAGGTTGTCCCCGTCGGTGGGCACCCCGTCGGCCAGGGGTCCGGTCACCGTGCAGCCCCACTCGTCGTCGTCGACGACCGTGACGTCGTCGTGGAGGCTGACGGCCTGGTAGACCGTGGAGAGGGTGTGGAAGCCGTCGGGACGCAGCGGTCCGACGAGGAGCTCGAGGTTGACCTTGGCCGGGACCCGCACCGTCACCGGGGGCCGCTCCGAGTGGGCTGAGGTCATGCCGCCACCCTAGTCATGACGTCGGGTGCCTGCGCCACCCCGGTCAGCGCACGGAGCGCGCGGCCGCGATCGCGGCGAACTGCTCGACCGTCAGCCTCTCGCCCCGGAGCGTGGGGTCCACACCGGCGGCCTCCAGAGCCGCGCCGGCGGCCGCGGCCGAGCCCGCCCACCCGGCGAGCGCGGCGCGCAGGGTCTTGCGGCGCTGGGCGAAGGCGGCGTCGATGCAGGCGAAGACCTCCTCCCGCGACGCCGCCGTCGCCGGCTGCGGGCGGCGCACGAGCGAGACCAGGCCGCTGTCGACATTGGGCACCGGCCAGAAGATCGAGCGAGGCACCTGCCCGGCGAGGCGGACGTCGGCATACCAGGCCGCCTTGACGCTGGGGACACCGTAGGTCTTGCTGCCGGGGGGAGCAGCGAGCCGCTCGGCGACCTCGAGCTGGACCATGACGAGGATGCGCTCGAGGGTGGGGAAGAGCTCGAGGAAGCGCAGCACGACCGGGACCGAGACGTTGTAGGGCAGGTTCGCGACGAGCGCCGTCGGCGGGGCAGGCAGGTCGGTGACCTGGAGGGCATCAGCGTGGAGGACCTGGAGACGGTCGGTCAGGGCGGGAGCGTTGGCGGCCACCGTGCCGGGGAGGGCGCCGGCGAGCACGGGGTCGACCTCGACCGCGATGACCCGGGAGACGGCCGGCAGCAGGGCCAGCGTGAGCGAGCCCAGGCCGGGGCCGACCTCGACGACGACGTCCTCGGGTCCGACACCGGCGACCCGCACGATCCGCTCGACGGTGTTGCCGTCGACGACGAAGTTCTGGCCCCACTGCTTCGTCGGCCGCAGGCCGAGGCGGTCGGCGAGCGCCCGGACCTGGACACCGCCGAGCAGGCGGACCTCGGGGGCGGGCATGGCGGTCACTCTAGACCGCCGGGCGCGGCCGGCGTCGCGGGCCCTGGGCCCCCGCGAGGCCGGGGAGAACGAGCGAGGTGCCCCGACACGAACTCGTGTCGGGGCACCTCGCTGCGTGTGCTCGGCGGGTCAGCCCTTGCAGCCCCAGGGGGCCAGGCCGGCCACGGCGTAGTAGCGGTTGGCGACGGTGATCTGCTCGGCGCGGCTGGCCAGGTCGGCGCGCGGCGCGAAGTCCGCTCCGCCCCAGGCGAGCCACGAGCTGTAGGCGAACTGGAGCCCGCCGTAGTAGCCGTTGCCGGTGTTGATCGCCCAGTTGCCACCGGACTCGCACTGGGCGATGCGGTCCCACATCGCCTCGTTGGCGAGGTTGATGCCCGCGCCCGAGGTGTTGCCGGCATCGCGGGTCACCGCAGCCGCCGGAGCTGGTGCCGGACGCGCCATCGTGCCCTTGGCGACGACCTGGGTGACCGGCTGCTTGGTGACCGTCTCACCGGTGACGGTCTCGCTCTCGACGGCGCCGTCGACGATCGTCTGCTGCAGGGAGATGGTCTTCTCGCCGGCGACGCCCTTGGTCGTGACCTTCTTCTGGTCGGTGTAGAGGCTGTCGTCCGTCGTCTCGGTGGTGGAGAAGGCGATCGCCTCGGTGCGGGTGGTGTCCTTGACCTCGACCCGGTTGACGACGACCGTCAGGCCGGCGGCGAGCGGGGTCTCCAGGCTCGGGTTCACACGGTCCTTCTCGCCGAGGGTGACCTGCTGGTCGGCGAGGAGGTCGGAGACCTTGGCGGCCGTCGAGGTCAGGGTGATGCCCTGCCCACCGACGACGAGGTTGACCGCCTTCGGGGTGGTCATGCTGAAGGTCAGGCCCTGCCGTCCGAGCGCCTGGCTCCGGGACGCGGAGAGGACGGCGCCCTCCGCGCGCAGGCCGAGGTCGTTGAGTGCGGCGTCGAGCGTGGTCGCAGTCGTCCAGTACTCCTGCGTGACCCCGTCGATCGTCGCCACGAGCTTGCGGGCGTAGCGCACCGTGATGGTGTCGCCGTCGCGGACCTGCGACCCGAGGGAGGGCACGACGCTGTCACGGCTGCCGACCGAGATGTCCTCGCTGTCGAGGATGTCGGCCACGGTCGACCCGAAGGCGTGGACCTCGGTGGCCTTGCCGTCGACGGAGAGGTTCACGGACTTCCCGAGGGCGGTCACTCCGAGAGCGCCGGCGGCGACGGTCAGGACGGCAGCGGCCTGCGCGAGCAGGGGCAGGGGGCGAAATTTCACAGTGCTCCGATGTTTCGGCTTCCCGGGCACCGAGGCGGACGGCCACCGGGGAGTGCCCGGCGAGGAGCCCCAGGGAGGGCCCCACCGACCCAGCGCGATGTCCGGCAGGGGTCGGTCGTCCGGGTGCTCGGACCCGGCCAACCCATCCAGCGTGACGGCCCGACCCGCCGAAGGTCAAGTTTTGGTAACGGCCGCACCGCTCGGAGGTGGCCCGCGCGCTGCCTCCGCCGGCGTCGGCTCACGCCGCCCCGGTGCCCCGTCGGGTCACCACGCTCCGTAGAGCCGCTCCCCCGTCCCATTGACCTGCTGGCACAGCTCGGGGACCGAGACACCGAGCACCGCAGCGGCCGCCCGCACGGTGTACGGGAGCATCGCGGGCGCATTGCTCGCCCCTCGGAACGGGTGCGGAGTCAGGTAGGGCGCGTCGGTCTCGACGAGCACTCGGTCGAGCGGCGTCACGGCGAGCGCATCGCGCAGGTCGCGGTTGTTCTTGAAGGTGATCGGCCCGGCGAAGGAGAGGTGGTAGCCGCGGTCCACGCACTCGCGTGCCATGGCAGCATCCCCCGAAAAGCAGTGCAGCACAACGTGATCGGGAGCGCCTTCGTCCTCGAGGACGCGGAGCACGTCGTCGTGCGCGTCGCGGTCGTGCACCTGGAGGACCTTGCCCAGCCGCTTGGCCAGGTCGATGTGCCAGCGGAAGGACTCCTCCTGGGCACCCCTGCCCTCGGGCCCGGTCCGGAAGAAGTCCAGGCCGGTCTCCCCCACCACGCGGACGCGCGGGTGCACGGCATACGCCTCGATGGTCTCGTATGCCGTGGGCAGGCGACCGCTGTCGGCCAGCCGAGGTGCCTCGTTGGGGTGGAGGGCCACGCCGCCGAGGACCTCCGGGTGCCGATCGACGAGGTCGACGGTGAGGGCGGCGGCCTCGAGGTCGCACCCGATCTGCATGACGCGTGTCACACCGACCGCGGCCGCTGCCGCGAGGGCGGCGGGCACGTCGAGGGGCTCCCCGTCCCGGCTGATGTCGAGGTGGGTGTGGTTGTCGAAGACCGGAATGGGGAGCGGCTCCGGCGGCTCGGTGACGCGCGGCACGGCGTGGGCTCAGGCTCCGGGGCCGCCGAGCTCGGTGGCGATGACCGACTCGTCGAGCTTGGTGAAGACCGGTGCCGGCTTGGCGATCGGGGTGCCGACGACGATCGGGGTCGACTCCCAACGGCCGGTGGTGGAGTAGTCGCCGGTGACGATCGGGTAGCTCCGGTCGGCGTCGCCGGCGTCGAGCCCCTGCACGGTGTCGACCCGGGGCATCGGCATGAGGGTGCCGCCGCCGCCGAGGACGAGGTCGACGCGGTTCGCCGCGTGCGGGAGGAAGGGGGCGAGGATGGTGTTGAGGTCACTCACGCACTGCAGCAGGGTGTGCAGGACCGTGGCGAGGCGCTCCCGCTGGTCCTCGCCCTTGAGCTTGAAGGGCTCGGTCGCCGAGACATAGGCGTTGACCTCGCCGACGGCTCGCATGGCCTCGGCGAGGGCGGCCTTGACGCGATTGCGGCGGAGCAGGGCCCCGACGGTGTCGAAGGCGGCGAGCGTGGTGGCGCGCACCTGCTCGTCGACCGGCTCCAGCGCGCCGGGCTGCGGGACCTCCCCGAAGCTCTTGGCGACCATGGCCGCGGCGCGGGAGACGAGGTTGCCCCAGCCGGCGACGAGCTCGGAGTTGTTGCGCTGGACGAAGTCGGCCCAGGTGAAGGCCGAGTCCTGGCTCTCCGGGCCGGCCGCGCAGATGAAGTAGCGGATGCCGTCCGGGCCATAGGTGTCGAGGACGTGGCGGACGTAGATGACGTCACCGCGCGAGGTGGAGAACTGCTTGTCGCCGAACGTGAGGTACTCGCTCGAGACGACCTCGGTCGGGAGGTTGAGCACCCCGAAGGTGCCCGGCTCGCCCCCGCGGTCGCCGCGACCGGCATACGCCAACAGCTCGGCCGGCCAGATCTGGGAGTGGAAGGTGATGTTGTCCTTGCCCATGAAGTAGTAGGACAGCTGCTCCTCGCCGGTGGCGTCGGCGTCGGCGCTCTGGGCCGCGTCGGCGTTCCACCACTGCCGCCACAGGTCGGGATCACCCTGGCGTCGGGCCCACTCGATGCTCGCCGAGAGGTAGCCGATGACGGCGTCGAACCAGACGTAGAGCCGCTTGGTGGGGTTGTCGCGCCAGCCGTCGAGCGGCACCGGGATGCCCCAGTCGATGTCACGCGTCATGGCGCGCGGCTTGATGTCGTCGAGGATGTTGAGGGAGAACTTGATGACATTGGGGCGCCAGGTGCCGGTCGCCTCGCGGCCCTCGAGGTAGGTGCGCAGGGCGTCGGCGAGCGCGGGCAGGTCGAGGAAGAAGTGCTGGGTCTCGACGAACTCGGGCGTCTCCCCGTTGACCTTGGATCGCGGGTTGATCAGCTCCTCGGGCTCGAGCTGGTTGCCGCAGTTGTCGCACTGGTCGCCGCGGGCCTCGCCGTAGTGGCAGATCGGGCACTCGCCCTCAATGTAGCGGTCCGGCAGGGTACGTCCCGTCGTCGGGGAGATGGCGCCCTTCTGGGTGCGCTCGACCATGTAGCCATTGGCCCAGCACCGCTCGAAGAGCTCCTGGGCGACGGCGTAGTGGTTGGCCGTCGTCGTGCGCGTGTAGAGGTCGTAGGAGCAGCCGAGGTCGGCGAGCTCGTGCGCGATGAGCGCGTGGTTGGTGTCGACGAACTCCTGCGGGGTCACGCCCTTGGCGTCGGCGAGGACGAGGATCGGGGTGCCGTGCTCGTCGGAGCCGCTCACCATGAGCACGTCGTGACCGGCCATCCGCATGTACCGGCTGAAGACGTCCGAGGGGACCGCGAACCCGGCGACGTGGCCGAGGTGGCGCGGGCCGTTGGCGTAGGGCCAGGCGACGGAGGTGAGGACCTTGCTCATGGCTCGCCATCCTAGGTGCGCCACGGCATACGGCTGAGACAGTCGAAAGTAGACGAGGGGCCGCCTCCGGGTGCCCGACCCGACTCCTCGCCTACTCTCGACTGTCTGAGGGCGGGCTGTGGGCGCGTGCTCGGCACGCAGGGCACGCGCGGGACTACGCTCGCGGCAGGCGCCGTTTCATCGATGCCCGGCCGCGCCACCTCTGCGGCCACCTGCACCGAAGGGATCCCTCGTGATCGCTGCCCTGACCGGGATGGGGCTGTCCGCCGCGGCGGGCCTCAATGCCTACATTCCCTTCCTCGTCGTGGCGCTCATCGCCCGCTTCACCGACATCATCACCCTCCCCCAGAGCTATGCCTGGATCGAGTCGTGGTGGGCGATCGGCATCGGGGCGGTGCTCCTGCTCGCCGAGGTCGTCCTCGACAAGATCCCCGCGGTCGACACCGTCAACGACACGATCCAGACCTTCATCCGCCCGAGCATGGGTGGCCTCATCTTCGCGGCGACCTCGGCTGCCGAGAGCCTCGACCAGTCGACGTGGATGAAGGACAACCCCTGGGTGGGGATCGTCCTGGGCATCCTGGTCTCGGGCCTGGTCCACACCGGCAAGATGGCCGCCCGCCCCGTGCTCAACACCGGCACCGTCGGCGCTGCTGCGCCCGTGGTCTCCACCGTCGAGGACGGCGCCTCGATCGGCCTGTCGCTGCTGGCGATCTTCCTGCCGATCCTCGTCGTCCTCGCCCTCGTCCTCATGGTGGCGCTCTTCGCGTGGGTGCTCGTGCGCTGGCGTCGATGGCGCCGGAACCGCGACGCGGGACTGCACCCCGACTTCGCCTGAGCAGACCACGCGCCGACGGCCGCCCTTGCCAGGGCGGCCGTCAGTGCGTTCGGGTCCGTGGCGCGGGACGGCGTCGGGATCGGGACAGGCAGGTATGCCGTCCCGCCGCCGGTCAGTCGGAGCCGGCCAGGAGCATCCGGATCGACCGTTCCAGGTAGCCCGTCCGCTCGCCTTCGGGCTGTTGCAGGCCGTTGAGGAGCACGCCCTGCATCGCCGCGACGAGGGTCTCCGCCCGTTGGCGTGGGTCGGGCCGACCGGCGTGGGCCACCATCGTCTCGACCATCGCGACCAGGCCCGTGCGCCAGTGGTCGAGGGACTTCTTCAGGTCGGGCTGGCGCAGGGACTCCAGGGTCAGCTCGGCTTGGCTGAGGACCAGGTCCGGGTTGTCGATCCGCCGCCGGAAGAGGGCGACCACCTCGGCGACCGAGGCATCGAGGTGCGCCTCCGGGTCGGCTCCGTCGAGGCCGCGCAGGTGTTCACCCAGGTCGTGGACCTCGACCGTGAGGGCATGCCCGACGTGCTCGGCCAGGGCTGTGAGCAGCGCCAGTCGCGTCCGGAAGTAGCTCGAGCACGACCCCAGGGGCAGGCCCGCCGCGCTGTCGACGGCCCGGTGCGTGAGGGCGCGCAACCCCCCGCGCGCCACCACCGTCTCGGCGGCGCGCACGAGCTCGAGGCGGCGGCCGGCATACGGGGCGTCAGTCGGTGTCATCGGCGCCATTGTGCCGCTGCATGGCGCCCACGGGCCGGACTTGACGAGACTTCTACATCTGTAGACACTACAGATGTAGAAGAAGTTCCCACCCACAAGGAGTCACCATGGGCCCCATGACCGGCCTGGCCACGATCGTCACCGTCCTGCAGCTCACCCTCGCCGTCGCGGCCGTCGTCATCGCGGGCGGCTTCGCCGTCCTCGCCGTCGATGTCGTCCGCACGCAGCGCCCGCGCCGCCTCGCCCGGCACGAGTCGATCGGCGCGTGGTACCTCAAGGGCCACGCCTTCTCCCACTGATCCCCCTCCCAGCGCTTCGCCCTACTCTGCGGGGGTGACCTCCCGCCGCTCGCTGCTGACCGAGACCTGGCTCGTCCTCGGCGTCTCGCTCGGCGCCTCGGCGATCTGGTCGGTCCTGCGGATCATCGAGCGCCTCACCCGCGAGGTCGCCCTCAGCCAGCAGACGAGCGCGATGAACTCCTCGGTCACCCCCGACCGGCCCTTGCTCGACCTCGCCTACCAGATCGTCGGCATCGGACTGGGCGTCGTCCCGGCCTTCCTCGCCCTGCACCTGCTCACGTCCCGGCCCGGCCCGGGAGTGGCAGCGACAGCGCACGGTGAGCACCCGGCATACCGGCTGGCAGGCTTCGACCTGCGAAAGCCGTTGCAGGACACCGTCCGTGGCACCGCGCTGGCTGCCGCGATCGGGCTGCCCGGCCTTGCCCTGTATGCCGCGGCGAAGGCCATCGGGATCAACACCACCGTCGCGGCGGCCAACCTCGCCGGTGCCTGGTGGACCATCCCCGTGCTCGTCCTCGCCGCCGCGCAGAACGCGATCCTCGAGGAGGTCGTGATGGTGGCCTACCTCTTCCGCCGGTGGGCGCAGGCCGGATGGAACCAGTGGACGATCATCGTGGTGAGCGCGCTGATCCGCGGGAGCTACCACCTCTACCAGGGCTTCGGCGGCTTCATCGGGAACGCGATCATGGGCGTGGTGTTCGGGTGGATCTACACGCGGACCAAGCGGGTCATGCCGCTCGTGGTGGCGCACACGCTGCTCGACGTCGTCGCCTTCGTCGGCTATGCCCTGCTCAAGGACCACCTCACCTGGCTGTGACGCCCCGGCTCAGGGACTTGGGTGTGGCGGAGGTGGGGTCAGGACCCCACACCCGCGACACCCAAGCCGACTGACGGCCTAGGAGTCGGTGAAGGCCACGTCGGGATCGGCGTGCGAGCCATCACAGAACGGCTTGTTCTTCGAGGCCCCGCAGCGGCACAGGCTCACCCGGTTGCGGGTCTCGTATGCCGTGCCGTCATCGGAGGCGACCGACGCACCTCCCGTGACGAGGTACTGGGCGTTGTCGCACACGGCGACCCGCAACGGCAGCCGCGGCTCGTCGTCGTGCGCCGCATCCGGCCGACCCGCTCTCGTCAGGGCACCACTGGGGCAGTGGTCGACCATGTCCCGCATCGCGGCGTGCACCTCGGAGTCGTCGCCGCGCACCATGTGCCAGACGTCCGAGCCGTCGGCGACGCAGAAGCCGGCGTGGGCACACAGCGGCCGCACGTCGCGCACGACGACACCCACGCCTTCGGCGGACTCCCCCTCCATGACCTTGGCGCGCGCGCGATGCGTGCCGCGCGTCGCCGTCTCCGTGCCGTCGAAGCCGGCTGTGCGGTGGCTGCCGTCGCAGAAGGGCTTGTTCTGCGACTGGCCGCACCGGCAGAGCCAATAGGTGCCACCCGCGTCCGCCTCGCCGCTGGTGTGGATCGGGGCGCGCTCCACCCAGTCCTGGCTGCCGCTCTCGTCGTCGGACTGCAGCCGCAGCCGGATGAGCGGGAGCCCGTGCACGGCATACGGTCCGTTGCGGGTGACCTCGATGTGCGCCATGGCCTCACCGTAGACCCTTTGGGCGAGGCAGGTTGAGTGCCCGAGGTGCGGCATCCAGCACCCTCGACACTCACCCGCAGCTCACTCGGAGAGGGTGCGTGCCAGACGTGCGGCATCCGGCACCCTTGGCACGCAGCGGGAAGGTGAGCGGGCGGCATACCGACCATCCGGTATGCCGCCCGCTCGCCTCTCGCGGAATCCGCCGCTCAGCCGCCCTGCATCATCGAGGTGCGCAGGTCCCGGTTGAGGGTGGAGATGACGTCCTGCGGGATGCCCTTGGGGCAGGCCACCGAGCAGGCGCCGGTGTTGGTGCAGCCGCCGAAGCCCTCGGCGTCGTGCTGCGCCACCATGTCGACGACCCGGCGCCACCGCTCGGGCTGGCCCTGGGGCAGCTCGGAGAGGTGGGTGACCTTGGCGCCCATGAAGAGCATGCCGGAGGCGTTCGGGCAGGCCGCGACGCAGGCGCCACAGCCGATGCACTCGGCGGCCTGGAAGGCACGGTCGGCCTTGGGCTTGGGGACCGGGGCGGCGTTGGCCTCGGGGGCCGAGCCGGTGTTGACCGAGATGAAGCCGCCGGCCTGGATGATCCGGTCGAAGGCGCCGCGATCGACGACGAGGTCCTTGATGATCGGGAAGGCGTCGGCCCGCCACGGCTCGATGGTGATCATCTCGCCGTCCTTGAAGCTGCGCATGTGCAGCTGGCAGGTCGTCGTCTTCTCCGGACCGTGGGCCTCACCGGAGATCATCAGGCCGCACATGCCGCAGATGCCCTCGCGGCAGTCGCTGTCGAAGGCGATCGGCTCCTCGCCCTTGGCGTTGAGCTGCTCGTTGAGGACGTCGAGCATCTCCAGGAAGCTCATGTCCGGGCTGATGTCGGAGACCTCGTAGGTCACCAGGTGGCCGCGGTCGGAGGGGCCGTCCTGGCGCCAGATCCGCAGGGTCAGGTTCATTCCGCCGCTCATCGGGGCCCCCGGGAAGTATCGAAGTGACGAAGGAACGAAGAACTTCCTGGGGATTTCACTTGTAGCTCCGCTGCTTGAGTTCGATGGCTTCGTAGACCAGGTCCTCCTTGTGGAGGATCGGCGCGCCCATGGCGACATCCGGCTGGTTGGGGTCGGCGTCGCCGGGAGCGAACTCCCACGCCGCGACGTAGAGGAACTCGTCGTCGTGACGCAGCGCCTCGCCGTCCTCGGTCTGAGACTCGGCCCGGAAGTGCCCACCACAGGACTCGGCCCGGTGGAGGGCGTCGATGCACATGAGCTCGCCGAGCTCGAGGAAGTCGGCCACACGGCCGGCCTTCTCCAGGCTCTGGTTGAGCGTGTCGGCCGACCCGAGGACCTTGACGTTGCGCCAGAACTCGGCACGCAGCGAACGGATCAGGTCGATGGCCTTGAGCAGACCGGTCTCGGTGCGCTCCATGCCGCAGTACTCCCACATGATGTGGCCGAGCTCCTTGTGGAAGGAGTCGACCGAGCGCTCGCCCTTGACGGCGAGGAGGCGCTGGGTGCGCTCCTCGACGGCGGCGCGAGCCTGCACCACCGACGGCGCATCCTCGGACACCTTCGGGAAGGGGCCCTTGGCGAGGTAGTCGCGGATGGTGTTCGGGAGGACGAAGTAGCCATCGGCCAGGCCCTGCATGAGGGCGCTCGCCCCCAGGCGGTTGGCACCGTGGTCGGAGAAGTTGGCCTCACCGGTGACGAACAGGCCCGGGATCGAGGACTGCAGGTCGTAGTCGACCCAGAGCCCACCCATCGTGTAGTGCACGGCCGGGTAGATCCGCATCGGCGTCTCGTACGGGTTCTCACCCGTGATCCTGGCGTACATGTCGAAGAGGTTGCCGTACTTCTCCTCGATGGCCTTCTGGCCCAGGCGCTTGATGGCGTCCGCGAAGTCGAGGTAGACGCCGCGGCGGAAGTCGCCGACCATCGGGCCGACACCGCGCCCCTCGTCACACATGTTCTTGGCCTGGCGCGAGGCGATGTCGCGGGGCACGAGGTTGCCGAAGGCGGGGTAGATCCGCTCGAGGTAGTAGTCGCGGTCCTCCTCGGGGATGGTCCGTGGGTCCTTCTCGCAGTCCTCGCGCTTCTTCGGGACCCAGATCCGGCCGTCGTTGCGGAGGGACTCCGACATCAGCGTCAGCTTGGACTGGTGGTCGCCGGAGACCGGGATGCACGTCGGGTGGATCTGCGTGTAGCAGGGGTTGCCGAAGTAGGCGCCCTTCTTGTGGGCCCGCCAGTTCGCCGTGACGTTGGAGCCCATGGCGTTGGTCGAGAGGAAGAAGACGTTGCCGTAGCCACCGGAGGCCAGGACGACCGCGTCGGCGAGGTGGGTCTCGATCTCGCCGGTGACCAGGTCGCGGGCGATGATGCCCCGGGCCTGCCCACCTTCCACGATCAGCTCGAGCATCTCGTGGCGGGTGAACATCTCCACCGTGCCGGCCGCGACCTGCCGCTCGAGCGCCTGGTAGGCGCCGATGAGGAGCTGCTGACCGGTCTGGCCACGCGCGTAGAACGTGCGCGACACCTGCACGCCACCGAAGGAGCGGTTGTCGAGCAGGCCGCCGTACTCGCGGGCGAAGGGCACGCCCTGGGCCACGCACTGGTCGATGATGTCGGCGCTGACCTCGGCCAGGCGGTAGACATTCGACTCGCGCGAGCGGTAGTCCCCGCCCTTGACGGTGTCGTAGAAGAGGCGGTAGATCGAGTCGCCGTCGCCCTTGTAGTTCTTGGCGGCGTTGATGCCACCCTGGGCGGCGATCGAGTGGGCCCGACGCGGGGAGTCCTGGTAGCAGAAGGACTTCACGTGGTAGCCGGCCTCACCGAGCGTGGCCGCCGCAGCGCCGCCGGCCAGGCCGGTGCCGACGATGATGACGGAGAGCTTGCGGCGGTTGGCCGGGTTGACCAGGGCCGCGTCCATCTTCCGCTTCTCCCACATCTGGGCGACGGGGACCTTGGGGGCCTTGGTGTCGGCGATCTTCTCGCCCTCGGTGTAGACGCCGTGGATCAGGTCAGTCATTGCAGTTCCTCACTTCACCAGGCCGAAGAGGATGGCCAGCGGCGGGATCGCGAAGCCGACGACCACGAGCGCGGCCACCACGTGGCCGATGCCCTTGGCCCGGGCCCGCGCCTTGGGGGTCTGGGTGTAGCCGAGCGTCTGCTGCGCCGAGAAGACGCCGTGCGCCAGGTGCAGGCCGAGCGCGGCGAGTGCCAGGAGGTAGATGAGCACCATCCACCACAGCTGGAACGAGGCGACGACCATCGCGTAGGGCGAGGCCTTGATGGCGGCGGCGTCGGGGCCGGCGGTGTTGACGACCGGCTTGAGGATCGTGAAGTGGATCAGGTGCCAGGTCACGAAGATGAGCAGGGCCACGCCGCCCCAACGCATCCACGTGGCCGACGCCGCGGTCTTGAGCGCCGCGTACTTCGTGCGGCGCGCGCTGCCCGCCCGGCTCCACAGGGTGAACGCGGCATACGCGTGCCCGATGAGGGAGCCGATGAGCAGGATCCGGAAGATCCACAACAACCCGCCGTACGGAAGCATCGGCTCACCGAAGGTGCGCAGGTGGTGCGCGTAGGTGTCGAAGGCCTCCGGTCCGGCGAGCACCTTGAGGTTGCCGTACATGTGGAGGAGCACGTAGAGGACGAAGAAGAGCCCGGTCGCCGCCATGAGCAGCTTGAGGGCGATCGTCGTCCTGCGCGCCAAGGGGGCAGCAGAGATCGTCGATGTGGCCACAAGGGAAAACTACCGTCCGTCGTGCAGCAAGGCACGCGAAGGTGAACCTAACTTCGTGTGACCTTGGCACGTTACCCGCCGGTATGCCGTCCGCGCGCCATCGCGGGCGTCGCGCGTCACGGTGCCTTTGACGCCTTTGCCCTTCGCGCACCGTCAGCGGCGACCCGCTCGATCCGATGCATGAGAGCGGCCGACGGGGTGACCCGCCCGTGACGGTAGGTCGAGAGTCGGCTGGCGGAGGTGCCCACCCGCTCGGCAAAGTCGCCCGCCGTGAATCCCGATCGGTTGACCAGGTCGTTCACCCGCGCCGCGACGGCGTCACGCTCGGCCTGCTCCGCGCGATGACGCGACCGCGCGATGGCCCGGCTCAGCAGTGCGACCAGGGCTGGCTCGCTCGCAACCTCGAGATGCTCCTCCACCTGGCGAGCCACCGGGCCCCAAGGGTCAGCAGCGATCGCTGCTGTCAGGACTGCCCAGTCGCGGATGGACCCGCGCTCGAGCACCGCGATCACGGCTTCATACGGCCAGAGGTCCACCTGCAGCGATGCGTCGACGTCGACGTGGCGCACTCGCCGCACTGCCTGCCCAGTCATCACTGACTCCGCTCGAGAAGTTCCAGCATCCGGTCGGCGACCTCGGCACACACCGACGTGACGGCCGTCCAGTCATGCCATCGCGCGTCCAGCTCCCTGTAGGCCGAGAGCTGGCGTGTCACACGTGGGTCCCTCGGCGCGGGCGCAGCCAGGCGAAGGGTGAGGGCCGTCAGCACCGAGTCTCCTTCGCCCGAACGGTCGGCGTAATAGTCATCGATCGACGCGAGGACCTCGGCTGCCGCCTCCTCACCGAGTCGGTCGATGAGCGCGGCGGTGTCGAGGTAATCACGGGTCGCATTGCGCTGGACGATCAGGTACGCCTTCACACGAAGCATCTCGGGAAGCGTCGGCACGCGCACGACGTCACCACCACCGAGATCGACCTCCTCGACTTCCAAGGGTCGAGTCCGGCGGAGCTGGCGAAGCCCGGCTTCAATGCCGTCCAGACTCCCGAGGAGGGTCAGGGGCGGACTGCTGGCCCGGATCGAGGTGACCCATCCTTCACTGGCCTCCACCGCTTCCACGATCTCGGCATATCGCTCCACCAGGTCGTCAAGGACATGGTCGTGATCCATCGACAGCCGGTGACCGGCGTGGAGGGCCGCGGCGGTCCCCCCGACCAGCACCGCCTCGGGCACCACCTCCTGCAGGCGCGCCGCGGACCGGAGCACCTGCGCCAGCCGATCTGAGTGGGTCATGGCGTAAATCTTATCATATCAGATAATTGACTGCTCGTTCAACGGGCCGCCAGGGCAGCGTCATAGAGCGCCTTCTTCGACAGACCGGTCGCCGCGGCGACGTCCGCGCAGACGTCCTTGAGCCGCTCCCCCGCGGCGACCCGGTCCCGTATGCCGTCCAGCTGGCTCGCGAGGTCGGTCACCACGGGTGGGGCGCCGGCCACGACGAGCGTGATCTCGCCGCGCACGCCATCGGCGGCCCACGCCGCGAGGTCCGCGAGGACCCCACGCTTGACCTCCTCATAGGTCTTGGTGAGCTCACGGCACACGGCGGCTCGACGATCGCGCCCGAAGGCCTCCGCCATGGCGACGAGGGTCGCCTCGAGCCGGTGCGGGGCCTCGAAGAAGACCAGGGTCCGCCGCTCGCCCGCCAGGTCGGCGAGCACCCGGGCCCGCTCCCCCGGCTTGCGCGGCAGGAAGCCCTCGAAGCAGAAGCGGTCGACCGGCAGCCCGGAGACCGCGAGCGCCATGAGGACGGCCGAGGGGCCGGGCAGGCAGGTGACGCGCACCCCGGCAGCGACCGCCGCGGTGACGAGGCGGTACCCCGGATCGGAGACGGACGGCATACCGGCATCGGTGACGACGACGACCCGCTCGCCACCGACGAGCCGGGCGACGAGCTCGGACGAGCGCGCGGACTCGTTGTGCTCGTGGAAGCTGACGACCGCGCCCGAGACCTCCACGCCCAGGTCGGCGCAGAGGCGCCGCAGCCGGCGGGTGTCCTCGGCGGCGACGACGTCCGCGGAGGCGAGCTCGGCCCCGAGCCGGGGCGCGGCATCGCGCGGGTCGCCGATGGGGGTGGCTGCCAGGACGAGAACGCCGCTCATGCCCGGCATCCTCGCACCCGGGCCACGCACGGCGGGCAGGGAGGCGAGCTCACGGCATACGACAGGCACGTCAGGTGCCCGACCTACGATGGCGCACGTGACCGCCAGGGAGGAACAGCTGCGCCGCCGCCTGCTCGGCGACCGGCCCGTCCTCACCCCGGCCGGGGTCCGCTGGGGGTGGCTGGGGCCGCTCCTCATCGCGGCACTTGGGGGCCTCCTCCGCTTCTGGCACCTGGACCGGCCCCCCAAGCTCGCCTTCGACGAGACGTACTACGTCAAGGAGGGCTGGTCCCTCATCCGCTTCGGCACCGAGATGCAGGTCAAGGCGGGCATCGCCAAGCCGGACGAGCTCTGGAACGCCGGGACCACCGACATCCACAACCCGCAGCTCGGCAACATCGTCGTCCACCCGCCGATCGGCAAGTGGGTCATCGGGCTGGGCGAGTGGGCCTTCGGTGCGGACAACCCCTTCGGGTGGCGCTTCTCGGTCGCCGTCCTCGGCACGGTCTCGATCGTCCTGATCGGGCGGATCGCGCTGCGCCTGTTCGGGTCGGTGCCGTTGGCGGCGATCGCCTCCCTGCTCCTCGCCTTCGAGGGCCTGCACTTCACGATGTCGCGCACCGCCCTGCTCGACATGGTCGTCATGTTCTTCGCCCTCGCCGGCTTCGGCGCGCTCCTCGTCGACCGCGACCGCTCCCGGGAGATCCTCGCCCGCCGCGTCGGCGCCCTCCCCCACGGCACTTGGCCCCAGTGGGGTCCGTGGCTGGGCTGGCGACCGTGGCGTTGGCTGGCCGGGCTCATGCTCGCCTTCGCCACCTCCACGAAGTGGTCGGGCCTGCTCTTCGTCGCCGCCTTCGGGCTGATGACGGTGTGGTGGGACCTGGGGGCGCGCCGAGCCGCGGGGGTGCGCGGCTGGGGCCGGGCCGCGGTGCTCATCGACGGTCCGTATGCCGTGGTGCAGCTCGTGCTCGTCACCGCGGCCGTCTACCCCCTCACCTGGCTCGGCTGGTTCCGGTCCGAGCACGGCTACCTGAGGAACTGGGCGCGCGACCATCCCGGTCAGGGCGTGCACTGGCTGCCCGAGTGGGCACGGTCGTTCGTGAAGTACCACCAGGACATGTGGGCGTTCAACACCACCCTGACGACCCCGCACAGCTACCAGTCCAACCCGTGGGGCTGGATGGTCCAGGCGCGGCCGACGTCCTTCTACTACGAGGGGCCGACCAAGGGTCAGCAGGGCTGCACCGTCGACCAGTGCTCCCAGGCGGTGCACACGATCGGGACCATCTCGTTCTGGTGGGCCGGGGTGTTCGCCCTCTTCGTCGTGGCCTGGTGGTGGCTCGCCCGGCGCGACTGGCGGGCCGGGGCCATCATGGCCGGCGTGATCGCCGGCTACGGGCCGTGGTTCTACTGGCAGAAGCGGACGATCTTCGCGTTCTACGAGCTCGCCTTCGAGCCCTATGTCGCCCTCGCCATCGTGTTCTGCCTCGGGCTGATCCTGCAGCCGGCGCTGGAGCGCACCTGCCCCGAGCGCGAGCGCCGCTGGCGGATCTGGGGGGTGGCGGCCTACTTGGTGCTGGGCCTGCTGCTCTTCGCCTTCTTCTACCCGATCCACACCGCCGAGGTCATCCCCTACGACAGCTGGTACGCCCGGATGTGGTTCCCCAGCTGGGTCTGAGGCCCGAGTCGAGGTGAACACGCCTCGAGATCCCCGCGTTGTCACCTCGAATCGGTGAGGGTCCGCGCGGTGTCAGCCCCACGGCATACGGTGGCGTCGTGTTCATCTCGGAGGGGCGGCCGGTCCTCAGCCCCAGCGACCTGCGCCTGGCCAGCGCGTGCGAGTTCGCGGTGCTCCGCGGGCTCGACGAGACGCTGGGCCAGCTCCCGCGCCGCCGGGTCGTGCCGGACCCGATGCTCGAGCGGGTGGCCGAGCTCGGCGCGGTCCACGAGCAGGCGGAGCTGCGGCGGCTCTCGGCCGCGCACCCCGGGGGCGTGCGCACGATGGCCCGCCCCAGGAGCACGCGGGAGGCGTATGCCGCCGGCATGGCCGACACCCTGGCCGCCATCGCCGGCGACGCCGAGGTCCTGGCCCAGGCCACCTTGTTCGACGGGAGATTCGGTGGGTTCGCCGACTTCCTCGAGCGCACCGAGGCCGGCTGGCTGGTCAGCGACACCAAGCTCGCCCGCACCGAGAGCGTCGCTGCCCTGCTCCAGGTCGGGGCGTATGCCGCGTTGCTCGCCGATGCCGGGGTGCCGGTCGCGCCCTTCGCTCGGCTCGTGCTGGGGTCGGGCGAGCGCGTCGACCTGCCGCTGCGCGAGGTGCTGCCGGTCTACCGCCAGCGCCGGGCGCGCCTCGAATCGCTCGTCGACGGGCACCTCGCGGCCGAGTCGGCGGCTGCATGGGGCGCTGACGGCGTCACCGCGTGCGGGCGTTGCGAGGTGTGCGAGGAACAGCTCCACGAGCACGGCGACCTCCTCCTCGTCGCGGGCATGCGCGCGGGCACCCGTCGTCGGCTGCTGGACGCCGGGATCCCCGACCTCGCGGCGCTGGCCGCCTCCGAGGGTCCGGTCGACGGCGTGAGCGCGGTCCGGCTGGAGCGCCTGCGCGCCCAGGCGCGGCTCCAGCTCCTCCAAGCGGACTCGGGTGGGTCGGCTGCGTCGGATGGCGTCCGGCACGAGGTCATCGACGCGGACGTGCTGCGCCGCCTGCCCCGGCCCAGCCCGGGCGACATCTTCTTCGACTTCGAGGGGGACCCGCTCTGGAGCGAGCGCGGCTCGTCGGTGTGGGGGCTGGAGTACCTCTTCGGCCTCGTCGAGGTCGACCACCTCGACCAGGACCCCACGGCCGCACCCCGGTTCACCGCCTTCTGGGCGCACGACCGGGCCGCCGAGAAGCGGGCGCTCGAGGACTTCGTCGCCCACGTCCGTGCGCGTCGACAGCGCTGGCCCGACCTGCACATCTACCACTACGCGCCCTACGAAGTGGCCGCCCTGACCCGGCTCGCCGCGCGCCACTCCACCTGCGAGGACGCCATCGACGACCTGCTCCGCGATGGTGTCTTCGTCGACCTCTACGCCACGGTGCGCGGCGGCATCCGCGTGGGCCAGCGCTCCTACTCGATCAAGAAGCTCGAGCCGCTCTACATGGGCGCGCGCACGGCCGAGGTCCAGAAGGGCGACGACTCGATCGTCGAGTACCACCGCTTCCGGGCCGCCCGTGACGCCGACCGCGTCGACGCGGCCGCGCAGATCCTCGCCGGCATCGCCGCCTACAACGAGGAGGACTGCATCTCCACGTGGCGGCTGCGCGACTGGCTCGTGGCGCAGGCCGGTGGTGTCGAGGCCGTCGGCGCGGCGGCCGAAGCCCGGCCGGAGCGGGTGCCCAATGACCGACGGCTCGCGCAGCTCGAGGTCGAGGCGCGCGTGCGCGCCCTCGTCGAGGACGTGCCTGCCGCCGAGCGCACCGAGGAGCACCAGGCGGTGGCGATGGTCGCCGCGTCGGTGCTCTACCACGCGCGCGAGGTCAAGCCGTTCTGGTGGAAGCACTACGACCGGGTCCTCCAGCCCCCGGACCAGTGGATGCGCGAGACCGGTGTCGCGACCGTCGTCGGCGAGCCCGAGGTCACCGAGCCCTGGCAGGTCCCGCCGGGCAAGCGGGCGCCGCGGCGCACCTTCACCGTCGAGGTCGACCCGGTGGGTGGGGCTCCCCTGACCACCGGCGCGATCAAGGCCCTGTATGCCGCGCCCGCAGCCTTCCCGGTGCCCAAGGACCACGACCCTCGGGCCGCGCACGTGCTCAGCCCGGCCTCCGTGGAGATCGTCGAGGCAGTCGACGTCCTCGCGCCCAACGGTCGACAGCACCAGCGCCTCACCGTCTGCGAGAACGCACCCGGCGGCGAGCGCGTCGACTCCTTCCCGGTGGCCTTCGTCCCCGGGAGCCCGCCCGGCAGCGGGTCGATCGATGCCGCGCTCGAGGAGCTCGCCGACGAGGTGGTCGCCGCGCACCCGGCCATGGCCGCCCGTGCCGGCATCGACGTCCTGCTCCGGCGCCCGCCCCGGCTGCGCGACGTTGCCGATGCCGCCCTGCCGCGGGTGGGCGAGGGCCCGGACCGCCACGTCGACGCCGTGACGGCTGCCCTGCGCGCGATGTCCGACTCCTATGTCGCCGTCCAGGGGCCACCGGGCACCGGCAAGACCTACGTCGGGGCGCACGTCATCGCGCGCCTCGTCGCCGACGGCTGGGCGGTCGGCGTCACGGCCCAGTCCCACGCGGCGGTCGAGCACGTCCTCGACGCCGTGGTCGCCGCCGGCGTGCCGGGCGGCCAGGTGGCCAAGGAGCCCAGGCACACGCCGGCCCCCACCTGGCGAGCCTTGCGGAAGGCCGACGACCTCGCGGGCTTCGTCGCCGAGCGCCGAGCGGCTGGTGAGGGTTTCGTCCTGGGCGGCACCGCGTGGGACCTGACCAACACCCATCGCGTGGGCCGGGGCTCCCTCGACCTGGTCGTCGTCGACGAGGCCGGGCAGTTCTCGCTCGCCAAGACCCTCGCGGTCTCGATGGCCGGCGCGCGGCTGCTCCTCCTCGGCGACCCGGCGCAGTTGCCCCAGGTGTCCCAGGGGACGCACGCCGAGCCGATCGACGAGTCCGCCCTCGGCTGGCTCGCCGGCGGGGCGGCCATCCTCCCGGAGGACCTCGGCTACTTCCTGGAGACGACCTGGCGGATGCACCCCCGCCTCACCGAGGTGGTGTCCGGCCTGGCGTACGCCGACCAGCTCAGGGCCGAGGAGTCGGTCACGAGCGCCCGCACCCTCGACGGGGTCGACCCGGGCCTGCACGTCCAGGTCGTCGACCACACCGACAACGCGCGGTGGTCACCCGAGGAGGCGACGGCCGTCGTCGACCTCGTCCGCGACCTGCTGACCCGCACCTGGCACGACCCCCAGGAACGAGGGGCGGACGGCATACCCGTCGGGCCCCGACTCCTCACCGCCGGTGACGTCATCGTCATCACCCCGTTCAACGCCCAGGGCGGCACGCTCAAGGTCGCCCTGCGCGATGCCGGGCTCGACGACGTGAGGGTCGGCACGGTCGACCGGTTCCAGGGGCAGGAGGCCGCCGTCGCCATCCTCTCGATGGCCACCTCCTCGCCTGCGGAGTCGAGCAGGGGCATGGACTTCGTCCTCGACCGCCAGCGACTGAACGTCGCCATCTCGCGCGGGAAGTACGCCGCGTGGATCGTGCGATCACCCGCCCTCACCGACCTGGCACCACGCACCCCGAAGGAGCTGCTGGCGCTCGGCGCCTTCCTGGCCCTGACCGAGTCCGGCGCCACCTGAGCAGGGTCCTGGGTGGCTCAGGCTCGCGACTGCAGCTGGTCGGCGCGCACCCAGGTGGCGTGGAAGCCCGAGGGCACCCGCACCGGCAGCAGGACGCGGGCGAGTGGCCCGGCGGCGACGTCAGAGGCGTCGAAGACATTGATCTCGCCGCGGCCCTCGGCCTCGTCGTTGACGAAGCTGACGAGGTAGCCATCGGTCTCGCCGGTCGAGCCGTCGCGGGCGGCGAAGGGTGCCTCCGAGCCCCAGCGGCCCGGGCCGAACTTGTGCTCCTCTTTGGCGCCGGTCTGCTGGTCGAAGCGGACGATGCCGTCGAAGAGCAGATAGGGCTCGTTGGCCATGCTCATGTTGTAGGAGTAGCGGTGGTGCCGGCCCATGATCCGCGAGTCGACGCTGGGGAACTCGATGTTGGCGTCGTCGAGGGCATGCTCGGTGGTCTGCCCGGTCACCAGGTTGAACCGGTAGCGATAGAGCTGGGCATCCAGGCGCATGTAGGCGAGGAAGCTCGCCAGCGGGTGGTCGAAGGTGGTCTGGTGCTGCGGGTTCTTGACCCGGCAGGCATCCATGACGATCTCGTCGCCCTCCTCCCAGGCGTTGACGACGTGGTAGATGTAGCAGGGCTTGGCCTCGAACCACCGCACCTGGTCGGCCGTGCCATGCCGCCGGGTGACCGACGGTGGGGCACTGGGTGTGTTGTCGGTGGGGTCAGGACCCCACCGACAACACACCCAGGCGCCGCAGTCGGTGAGGGTGGGGCCACGCAGGCCCACCGGGACGACAAAAGCCGGCGTCAGCCGGCTTGGTCGGATTGGTGGAGCTGAGGGTGGGGCCACATAGGCCCACCAAGACGACAAAAGCCGGCGTCGGCCGGCTTGGTCGGATTGGTGGAGCTGAGGGTGGGGCCACACAGGCCCACCGAGACGACAAAAGCCGGCGTCAGCCGGCTTGGTCGGATTGGTGGAGCTGAGGGTGGGGCCACGCAGGCCCACCGAGACGACAAGAGCCGGCGTCAGCCGGCTTGGTCGGATTGGTGGAGCTGAGGGGATTCGAACCCCTGGCCTTCTCATTGCGAACGAGACGCGCTACCAACTGCGCCACAGCCCCAAAGCGAGAGAAACCATAACACCGGCCTCCGCGAGGGCCGAATCCGCTGGCTTCCACAGCGCTTCCGACGCCGCCCATCGGCCGAGCGCGGGACCGTCGTGGCGCGGCCGCCACATCTAGGCTGGCCTCCATGACGCCCCCTCCCCCCGGCGCACCGGGTGGCCACGGACCCGATCCGGCGGACCTGCCTCTCGCGGCCACTACGCCTGTGCCTCGAGAGGATCCGCTGACGCTCGTCGTGGCCGGCCAGGAGGACACTGCGAAGTGGTCGGTTCCACTGGGCGTGCGCACGGCGAGCGAGTGGGCGTGGCGGGGACTGATCATCGCCGCCGCCGTCCTCGGGGTGCTCCACCTGATGACCCTCCTCTCGGAGATCGTCATCCCGGTCATCGTGGCCCTGCTGCTCTCGGCCCTGCTGGCCCCGATCCACCACGTGCTGCGGCGCTGGCTGCCCAGCGGCGCCGCCGCGGGCATCACCGTCCTGGGCACCCTCGCCGTGCTCGTGGGTCTGCTCACCCTGGTGGGCACGCAGTTCACCAGCCAGTTCGCAGACCTGCGGACCCAGGTGGGTGAGGGCTACGACCAGGTCCGTGGCTGGGTCCGGACGACCCTGCACATCTCGGACACCCAGCTCGACACCTGGATCCAGCAGGCGCGCGACCAGGTCAGCCAGGGCGACGCCCTTGGCCAGACGGCTGCACAGGCAGGGCTCACCGCCACCCACGTCATCGCCGGCTTCTTCATCGCGATGTTCACCCTCTTCTTCTTCCTGCACGACGGGCAGGCCATCTGGTCCTGGGTGGTCCGGCTCTTCCCGCGGGCTGCGCGCGAGCGCGTCGCCTCCTCCGGGGTGATCGCCTGGGGCCAGCTCTCGGCCTTCACGCGCGCGACGATCATCGTGGCCGCCGTCGACGCCGCAGGCATCAGCCTGGTCGCGGCCATCCTCGGGGTGCCCTTCGTGTCGGGGATCGCGATCCTGGTGTTCTTCGGTGCCTTCATCCCCGTCGTCGGCGCCTTCATCTCCGGCGCTGTGCCCGTCCTGCTCGCCCTCGTCGCTCTGGGGCCGGTCAAGGCGCTGATCATGCTCGCCGGCGTCATCGCCGTGCAGCAGATCGAGTCCCACCTCCTGCAGCCCCTCCTGCTGGGTCGCGCCGTCAAGGTGCACCCCCTCTCGGTGATCCTGGCCATTGCAGGCGGCGTGGTGCTCGGCGGCATCGTGGGAGCCCTCGTCGCGGTGCCGCTCGTGGCCGTGCTCAACGCCGTGGGCCACCACCTCCTCGACGAGAAGCCGGACGTGTCGTCGGCGGAACTGCTCAGTGCCGAAGAGCGCGCGCGAGTCAGCGTCGCCGAGGAGAAGCTCAGCGACTGAAGACCTGCGCCTAGAGCCCGACCTTGGCCGCGAGGGCCGAGGGCCGAGGGCCGAGGGCCGATAGACAGGGTCAGCGGCCGACCGGGCGATCAGCCGCCGACGGCGCGTCGCGGCAGCGGGAAGAACTCGGGCACGTCGTCGTCGACTTCACCCAGGACCGGCCGAGGGGCCGGGGTCTCGGCAAGAGCCGGCACGCGGACAGCCGCCGCCTTCATCGTGTAGGTCGGGCGCGGCACGGGCACCGGGTCCCAGGTCAGCGGCATGTCGTCCTCGTCGAGGAGGGCGCGTCGGGCGGCCGCCGGCGTGGGGCGGGCCGACGCCGGGGGCGTCGCCGCGGTGGGAGCCGCGGTGGGAGCCGAGGTGGCCGTGGCCGCAGCGATGTCATAGACCTCGGTGAGTGGTGCCCGCTCGGCCGGTGCCGTCGCTTGAGCACCTGCGTCGACCGACGTCCGCGCCGGCGCGACGTCAGCGCGAGGGCCGGGACGGCGCCCCGACGCTTCGCGAACCGAGGCACCCTTGACCGACGCTCCCCGGACCGAGGCACCCTTCACCGAGGCTCCGCTGACCGACGCATTCCGCACCGGGGCCCGCTGAGCCAGGGCCGCACGCACGTCGGCCCGCAGCCAGGCCAGGCCGGACGCGGCGACGAGCAGTGGCACCACGGGTGCCCAGGCGACGAGGACGCCGGTGAGGGAGAGCAGGGCATAGACCAACGTCCCGACGAGGCCGAGCAGCAGGGTCAGGCCCTTGGTTGCTCGCGTCACCGCCAGGACCGGTCCGCGCCCCGGACGCCCGAGGGCGGGTCCGCCACCACCGACCGATGGCGACTCAGCGACGGCGCCCTCACCGCGACCGCCCGCGTCGGCGAGGAGGGAGTGGGCGCGCTTGACGGTCACCTGGGGGCGGGCCGAGCGGAGGGGGCTCACGGCATACGAGGCACGCATGGGAGCCGAGAGGTCGACGCGCGGCTCGGGGTCTCGCAGCTTGAGCACACGCATCGTCTCGGTGAAGGCATCCACCGAGCGCGCCGTGGCGATGTGCTCACGCCGACGGATCCAGTACTGGACGAAGAAGGCAGCCCAGACCCCCACGATCACCACGAAGATGAGGGAGGACGGCGCCATGGCCCGACCGTAAGCCCCGCTCCGCTCAGGCGGTCGGAGATGGGTCGGTGTGTCGCCAAAGTGACTGCTGTGACGACTGGGTCAGGCGTTCCATGAGTCGTTCATCTGCGAGGTCCTCAGTCGTCAGCGCGAAGGACCGGTGGTCGCGCCACTCGCCGTCGATGTGCAGGTAGCGCTCCCGCATCCCCTCGTCGCGGAAGCCGAGCTTGCGCACGATGGCGAGCGAGGCGAGGTTCTCCGGGCGGATGTTGATCTCGATCCGGTGCAGGCCGAGCGTCTCGAAGCAGTGGTCACCGACGAGGGCGACCGCGGTCGGGATGACGCCCCGCCCGGCCATCGCCCGGCTCACCCAGTAGCCGACCGTGCAGGACCAGAACGACCCCCGCGCGATGTTGCTGACGTTGACCTGCCCGACGAGCCGCCCGGCATGCTCGACCGCCATCGGCAGGGCGCGCCCGGCGCGCGCCTCGACCTCCTGGGCCGCGACGAGGTCGGCGAAGCGGCGGGGCCGCACCGAGGGGTGGGGCGCGGTGGCATCCCAGGGCGCCAGCCACTCGGCGTTGGCCCGGCGCAAGGCGATGTAGCTCGCCTCGTCGGTGGCCCGCAACGCCCGCAGCACGATCCGCTCCCCGTGGGGCGTCGTGCCCTCGAGCCGGAGCGGCCAGGTGCGCGGGCCTTGGTCGCGGGGGCGTCGCCACATCAGTGGTCCCCGCCGCTCACCTGGTCGAGCGCGTGCGGCAGCAGCTGCTCGAGCACGGCCAGGGCGTCGCGCACCCCTCCGGTCGACCCGGGGAGGTTGACCACGAGCGTGCGGCCGGCGAGGCCGGCGATCCCGCGCGAGAGGGCGGCGGTCGGCACCCCCTTGGCCACGCCTGCGGCCCGGATCGACTCCGGTATGCCGGGCACCTCCGTGGTGAGGAAGGGCCGGGTTGCGTCGGGGGTGCCGTCGGTCGGTGTCAGGCCGGTGCCACCGGTGGTGAGCAGCAGGTGCGGGGCCGCTGCCAGGGCCCGGGCGATCGCCGCCGCCACCTCGGGGCCGTCCGGGACGACCTCGGACTCGGGCACCTCCACCCCCCACTCCCGCAGGGTCGCCACGACGAGGGCCCCGCCACGGTCGGGGTAGACCCCGGCGGCCGCGCGGGACGAGGCGGTGACGACGCGCGCCACCCGTCCGATGAGGGGAGAGGTGCTCACTCGCGCCAGTCCCCCGATCGTCCGCCGGACTTGGCGGTCACGCGGACGTCGGTGATGCGGGCGTGCTTGTCCACGGCCTTGATCATGTCGATGAGGGCGAGCGCCGCGACGCAGACGGCCGTGAGCGCCTCCATCTCGATGCCGGTGCGATCGGCCGTGCGGACGGTCGCCGTGATCTCCGCGCCGTCGTCGACGACAGCGAGGTCGACCTCGACGGCATGGACCGCGATCGGATGGGCCAGCGGGATCAGCTCGGGCGTCCGCTTGACGGCCTGGATCCCGGCGATGCGGGCCACGGCGAGGGCGTCCCCCTTGGGCACGGTGCCACCGCGCAGGGCCACGACCGCCGCCTCGCTGAGCAGGACCCGCCCCGCCGCGCTCGCCTCCCGTGCGGTCACGGCCTTGGCGGAGACGTCCACCATGTGGGCCGTGCCGTCCGGGCGGACGTGGGTCAGGCCGCTCGCAGCGGCGGCGCCGGCGGGAGTGGCGGCGTGCGGGCCACCCGGCTCGGGAGAGGTCATCGTGGGTGCTCCAGACCGAGGAGGGAGACCGCGGCCAGCGTGTCACCGGACCTGACGTATGCCGTGTCGGCGGGCACGACGGCCAGCGCGTTCGCGCTCGCCAGGGCCCCCAGCATGTGCGAGCCCTGGCCACGCGCGGGCAGGGCCTCCCCGCCCTCGACCCGGACCCGCGTGAACTCGACCTTGCCGTCGGCCGAGGGCCAGTCGGCGCCGGCCACGACCTCGACGGCGTCACTGCCGGCCGCCCGACCGGCGAGGAGCCGGATCATCGGCAGGACGAAGACGTGGAAGGAGACGAACGAGCTCACCGGGTTCCCCGGCAGGGTCACGATCGGGACCCCGCCGACCGTGCCGGCGCCCTGCGGCATCCCGGGGCGCATCGCGACCTTGACGAAGTCGACGGTCCCCAGCCCGGTGAGGACCTCCTTGACGGTGTCATGGGCACCCATCGACACCCCACCACTGGTCAGGACGAGGTCCGGCTGACCGGGGGGCTCACTCAGCACCCGCCGCACCGCCTCGGCCTCGTCGGGCAAGGTGCCGCAGTGGACGAGGTCGGCGCCGGCGGCCCGCACCAGCTCGGCGAGCATGACCTGGTTGGAGTCGACGATCTGGCCGAAGCCCGGCGTGACCCCCAGGGGGACCAGCTCGTCGCCCGTGGAGAAGACCGCCACCCGGGGGCGCGGGTGGACGTCGACCTCGGCCACGCCGGCCGCAGCCAGCAGGGCGATGACGCCGGGCGTCAGGAGGGTCCCGGTCCCGACGAGCTCCTCGCCGGCGCGGACGTCCTCGCCGCGGCGGCGGACGTGGCGGCCGTGCTCCGGAGCGGCCGTGAGCGCCACGGTCTCGACACCGCCGTCGGTGTCCTCGACCGGGACGATGCCCTCGGCCCCGACGGGCAGCGGCGCCCCGGTCATGATGCGCATGGCCACACCTGGCGGCATGGTGAGGGCGCGGGTGTCACCGGCCGCCACGTCGTCGACGACCGGCAGAGAGACCGGCGACTGCGGCGAGGCGCCCCGGGTGTCGGCGACGCGCACGGCATACCCGTCCATCGCCGAGTTGTCGAAGCCGGGCAGGTCCAGCGCGGCCCTGGCCGGGGCGGCGAGCGCGAGCCCGCGGGACTCGAGGAGTCGGCGGGTGGCGCCGGGCGACGGCCGCACCAGGGCGAGCAGGCGATCCCGGTGCTCCTCGACCGTCCTCACGGGCACTCCCCGGAGAGGACCGCACCGTCGGGGATCTCTCGCGGCGCGGACGACCGGACCAGCACGTCGCCGGAGCACACCACGTCGGCACCGAAGGTCACGTCACCCTCGACGACGAGGGAGGTGGCGCGCCGCATCGAGGGCACCCCGAAGGGGAAGCGCGCCTCGAAGTCGCCGAGCAGGCGGTAGTGCTCGGACAGCCGGACCGACGGCTCCGGGTGGTCGATCGTCGAGACCACGTCGTAGCCCTCGCCAAGGGTGTAGATGTCCGAGCGCACCAGGAGGAGCTCGTTCGTGGCCTTGACCGGCCGGAAGCGGCGTCGGGGCACGTGGAGGACCCGCGCTCCCGGGATCACACCGATGGCTGCGCCCATCGCCGACTCGAGCTGGATGACCGGCGTGGACTCCGGACGGGTCGGGTCGACCGTCTTGCGGTTGACGATGACGGGCAGGCCGAGGAGTCCGTCGCGCTCGGCGAGGATGCGCGCGAGCACCTCGAGGTCGATCCACACGTTGTTCGTGTGGAAGTACCGGTGGCGCGTCACGTCCTGGAAGTGCTCCACGTCCTCGGGGGCGACCTGGGCGCTGTCCCGCAGCACCAGCTCCCCGTCCGCGCGGCGCACCGCGAGGTGGCCACCCTTGCGGTCGTTGAGGGTGCGGTCGCACACCTCCGCGACATACGGGATGCCCTCGGCCGTCATCCACGCCGGAATCACCGGGTCACACGTCGCCCCGAGGTTGTCCGCGTTGGCGACGAAGGCATGACGGAAACCCCGCGCGAGCAGGGCCTGGAGCAGCCCGGTGCTCTGGAGGGCGACATAGAGGTCGCCGTGCCCCGGCGGGCACCACTCGAGCTCCCGGTCCGCGGGCCAGTCGACCGGCGCGAGGTCCTCCACCCGGAGCTTCGGCTCGGCGTTCTGGAGGAAGTCCAGCGGGAGAGAGTCCACGGCCAGCTCGGGATAGCCGTCGAGGATCGCCAAGCTCTGCTCCCGGGTGCGGAAGGAGTTCATCAGGATGAGGGGCAGCGGGACGCCGTGCTCCTCGCGCAGGTGCAGCACCTGCCGGGCCATCACGTCGAGGAAGGTCAGGCCCTCTCGCAGGGGCAGCGCCGTCTTCGGGCCCTCGATCCCCATCGAGGTGCCGAGGCCTCCGTTGGGCCGGATGACGACGGTGCGCGCGAGGGCGGCCAGCGGGTCGGTGACCTCGAGGTCGTCGAGCCGTTGCACCTCGCCGAGGGGCTCGAGGTCCGCCTCCGCCAGGTGGCCGGTCTCGGCCGACTCCAACCGGGCGTAGGCGGCGCGGAAGGCAGCGACGGCGAGGTCCGGCTGGCCCGCGGCCACCATCCGCCCGACGGCCTCGCGCAGCCCTGCCTCACTCATGGAGCCAACCCTACGATGAGGCCCATGACTGCGGATGCCAAGCGTGGACTGCGCCGCGAGCTCCGGGCCCGGCGGCTCGCGCTCGCCGACTCTCGCGACCTGGTCGCCGACGACCACGCCGTGGCCGACGTCGTCATGGCGACGGTGGCCCGCACCGGCCTCCGAACCGGCGCCAGTGTGACGCTCTACGAGTCGATGCCCCAGGAGCCACCGACCGCGCAGGCCATCGCCGCCCTGCAGGACGCCGGTTTCCGGGTCCTCGTCCCGATCACGCTGCCCGACCTCGACCTGGACTGGGCCGATGCCGCGGACCCCGAGCGCACGCCGTTGGGGCTGGCGGCGATCGCCGAGGTCGACCTGGTGCTCGCCCCCGGCCTGTCCGTCGACAGCTCCGGCACGCGCCTGGGCCAGGGCGGGGGGTGCTACGACAAGGCGCTGCCGCGACGCGCGCGCGGCACACCCGTCATCGTGCTCCTCCACCCCGAGGAGCACCCGGGGCCGGTGCTGCCGCGCGCGGCCCACGACGTCCCGGTCGACGCCGTGCTCACCGCCGAGGGCGTGACGCCGGTCGCCTCCTGACCCGGGTCACGGGGCGGGCGCGAGGACGAGCCGGTCCTCGATGACGGCGTCGAGCGCCGCGCGCCCGAAGGGCCAGGGGCGGGAGTGCCCGCGGGCCCAGTCCGCCACCTGGTCGGTGTAGTGCGACGACAACGGGTGCCCGCTCGCGCCCGTCTGGTTGATCCAGACCGAGTTCTCGAGGTCGCCCAGGTCGACGACCATGCGCATCGACGGAGCCCAGTTCACGGCATACCCCTTGCTCGCGTCCCAGCCGTTGGCGTTGACGATCGAGGACCCCCCACCGAGCGCGACAGGGTCGTCATTGACCAGCCAGCGCACCGGGCCCGGCACGCTCGCCTGGCCGAGCACCGGGTGGGTCGGCGTCCACCGGTGCAGGTCACCCCACTGCCACGACGCCGGGTCCTTGCCCAGGGAGCGGGTGAGCTCGGTCCGGGCGGCCACGAGGGCCCGGCGGAGGATCTCGTCGCGACCCTCGGCGACGCCCGGAGTGTCCTTGTCGTCCCACCAGAGGTTCGTCGGGTCCGCGAGGAGGGTGACCATCACGGCCCGGTAGCGCCCACCCCCGTTCGCCACCAGGTCGCTCGGGACCTCGTCGGCGAAGGTGAGCTGCATGAGCTGGCGCCACACGGCATTGACGTATGCCGCGGGCGCGGCCTGGGTGCCCCGGGCCGGGGTCGTGTGGTCCCAGGTTCGGAGCAGGTCGCGGGCCTCCTCGGTGAAGGTGTCACCGCCGAGGTCGACCGCGAGCAGGGCCGCGACCAGCTCGGGGGCGATCGGCTCGCGGGTGTCCAGCTGGATCCGCGTCATGTCCGCGACGGTCAGCCCACGCTCGGGGCCCGCCGCGAGCAGCTCGCCTATGCGCGTGGCGCGGTAGCCGGGGTCCCACTCGCTCGTGAGGAAGGGCGCGCTCGCGGCCGTGACCTCCTGGTTGGCGGCCACGATGACGCCGTCCGTGGGGTCCAGGGACCAGGGCAGCTGCTCGTAGGGCACCGTGCCGGTCCAGTCGTAGGCCGGGTCCCAGCCGGGCGCGGGCCAGAAGCCCGGTGGCTGGCCGGGGGCGACGGACTGCCGGATCGGCACCATCCCCGGCGCCTGGTAGCCGATGTGTCCGTCGACATCGGCGTACACGACGTTCTGGGAGGGGACGGAGAAGTCGGCGAGGGCGGCTCGGAAGGAGGTGAAGTCGGTGGCCACGTTCAGGGCGAGTAGGGCGTCGGCGGTCCGGGACGCCTGGAGCCCGGTCCACGCCAGGGAGAGCCCGAACGCCTGACCGCTCTCGTCACTGCCGAAGGTGGGGGCGTGCTCAGCCGCATCAGCAGCGGCCGGGAGCACATCGGACACCAGTGGGCCATGGACCGTGCTGCGCACCGTGATCGTCTCGCTCGGGCCCCCCGCCACGCGGATGGTCTCGGTTCGGGTCGTGAGGTCGACGAACTGGCCCTCGCGCAGCACCTTGCCGGCGCCGTCGATCCGCTCGAGGTAGAAGTCGGCGACGTCGGGACCGAGGTTGGTCAGGCCCCAGGCGATCCGCTCGTTGTGCCCGATGACGACGCCCGGGAGACCGGGGAAGGAGAAGCCGGAGACCCTCAGCGGGCACTCGGGCGTGACCTCGAGGCAGGTCAACGAGTTCTGGTACCAGATGCCGGGCAGGCGCACGCCGAGGTGGGGATCGTTGGCGAGCAGCGGCTTGCCGCTCTCGGAGTGCGAGCCGTCGACCACCCACGAGTTGGACCCGATCCCCTCGCCCCGGCCCGCCGACGCCGGGACGGCGTCGAGCGCCTGCCCGATCGCGGCATACAGCTCCTCGACGCCCGCGGGCGCAGAGGGGTCCACCGCCGGGGCGGCGTCGGGGAGGGCGGGCTCCGGCAGGGCCGGACCGGCCGGCGCAGAGGCGTTCGGCTGCCACTCCTCGGGCGAGAGGATGGGCGGGTTGAGCTCGCCGTCGTAGCCCGGGTAGAGCTGGAGGATCTGGCTCGGGTCGACCCGGCCGGTGAGCCGGGCGCGGGCGAGCTCGTCGGCGTAGTTGCCCTTGAGGTCCCAGGCCATCGCGGTGAGCCAGGCCAGGGAGTCCACCGGCGTCCAGTCCGCGGGGGCGTAGTCGGGCTGCTCGATGCCGAGGACGGCGTACTCGAGCGCCAGGCCGGTGGTGGAACGAGCGCTGAGGTAGTCGTTGACGCCATCGGCATACGCCTGGAGGTAGCGGCGCGTCCCGGGCTGGAGGATCGGCAGCGACTCCTCGGCGACTCGGCGCCAGCCGAGGGTGCGGACGACCCGGTCGGCGGGGAGGCCGGCTGCCCCGACGAGCTCGCTGAGCGTGCCGGTCGCGATGTGCCGCCGCAGGTCCATGTCGAAGAAGCGGTCCTGGGCGTGCACATACCCCTGAGCCCGCGCCAGGTCGGTCAGCGTGCTCCCGCTGAGGTGCGGTATGCCGGACCCGTCCCGTCCGATGGTGACCGGCGCGGTGAGGCCGGCGAGGGCGACCTCGCCGGTCGTCTTCGGCGTGGCGCGCTCGGCGAAGGTGAGGACGACCAGCCCGAGGACGAGCGCGGCGACGAGGACCACCGCCACCACCGACAACCCGACCCCGCGGGCCACGCGTGCTGCTCTCACCCTGCGAGACTACGAGGCACCTGGGACAAGGACGGGAGGTGGGCACGTGTCGGGCACGAGCGCACGGACAGAGCTGGCGCTCTCCGGTGCCCTGCCCACACCGGGCATCTCGCTCGACGGGCTCGCCCTCTGGCTGCTCGTCGGCTCAGTCGTGGTGCTCCTCGGCGTGGCCGCCGTCCGCCTGTCGATCCGTTCCGGACTGCCCTCCCTCCTCATCTACCTCGCGATCGGGCTGCTGCTCGGCGACGGCGTCCTCGGCATCCGCTATGACAACGCGCTCCTCACCGAGGTGCTCGGGTATGCCGCGCTGACGCTCATCCTCGTCGAGGGCGGGGTGACGACCGAGTGGCGCGGGATCCGCCGGTCGATCGCGCCCGCGGTCAGCCTGGCCACGGTGGGCGTGCTCGTCTCGGTCGCCGTCGTCACGGTCGCGGCGCACCTGCTGCTCGGGATCCCGTGGGAGATCGCCCTCGTCATCGGGGCGGTGCTCGCCTCGACCGATGCCGCGGCCGTCTTCTCGGTCCTGCGCCGGATGCCCCTGCCCCGACGCCTGGCCGGGATCCTCGAGGTCGAGTCCGGCCTCAACGACCCTCCGGTGGTCATCCTCGTCGTCCTCTTCAGCCTGCGCGCCGCCGGCCTGTCCGACGACCGCGGCTGGGGCACGATCGCCCTCATCGCCGCCGGCGAGCTCATCGGCGGCGCCCTCATCGGCCTGGCCATCGGGTGGATCGGGGGGCAGGTGCTGAAGCGACTTGCCGGCAGCACCGCCACGATCTTCGCCATCGGCGTGGTCGCGGTGGCCGTGCTGGCCTACGGCGTCGCCGCGGTGGCACACACCTCCGGGTTCATCGCCTGCTTCCTCGCCGCCCTCGTGCTCGGCAACCTCGACCTGCCGCACCGGGCCTCCTTCCTCGGCCTCTCGACCGCCCTGGGGTGGCTGGCCCAGATCGGCCTGTTCGTGCTCCTGGGCCTGCTCGCCAGCCCCAAGGACTTCGGCGCCCAGATCGTCCCCGCCCTCGTGCTCGGCACCGTCCTGCTCCTCGTGGCGCGGCCGCTCTCGGTGTTCCTCTCGTGCGCTCCCTTCCGCCTGCCCTGGCGGGAGCACGCCTTCCTGTCGTGGGCCGGACTGCGCGGTGCCGTCCCGGTCGTGCTGGCCACCGTCCCCACGGTGCTGGGCATCCCCGGGCTGGACTGGCTCTTCGACCTCGTCTTCGTCCTGGTCGTCATCTTCACCCTGATCCAGGCCCCGACCCTGCCCTTCGTGGCTCGAGCCCTCGGGGTGACCGCATGCCACCACGAGGTCGACCTGGCGGTGGAGTCCACCTCGCTCGACGAGCTGGGCGCCGACCTGCTCGAGGTGGAGGTGGGGCCCGGCTCGCGCCTGGCCGGAATCGAGGTCCAGGAGCTGCGACTCCCCGCGGAGGCCAACGTCGCGCTCATCGTGCGTGACAAGAGCTCGTTCGTGCCGGCGCCGACGACGGTGCTCCGTCGCGTTGACCGCCTCCTCATCGTCGTGCCCACGGCCCAGCGCAGGGCGACGACCAAACGCCTGTATGCCGTCAGCCGCGAGGGTCGTCTGGCCGGCTGGATCCGCCCCGAGGTGCCGCCCCGCCCGTCCACGCGTGATCGCCAGGCCTGAGCCGGCGAGCGGACCATGCTGCCGCCTCCCACGCGGCGTATCCTCGACCGGAGAGTTCGACACCCCCCGCGATGCCCTGCGGCATCGCCCCACGCCCCAGGAGCCTGCTCCCATGCCGACGTACGCCTACGCGTGCACCGAGTGCGACCACCGTTTCGACATCGTCCAGTCCTTCCACGACGACGCGCTGACCCAGTGCCCGGAGTGTGGCGGCCGCCTGCGCAAGGTGTTCAACTCCGTCGGCGTGGTCTTCAAGGGCAGCGGCTTCTACAAGACCGACAGCCGGAACTCGACATCGGCCTCGACCGCGGCCGGGTCATCCACCACGAAGTCCGGCGGCGACTTGACGTCCGGCTCGTCATCGAGCGCCGCCTCGGAGTCCTCGAGCGCGTCGACGAGCGGGTCGAGCAGCGGCGGATCGAGCTCGACCTCGTCCACAGGGGCGTCGTCCGGAGGCGTGTCGTCCACAGGCTCCGCCTGACCCCGCGTGCACCGGCCTGATCCTGCCTAGCGTCGGGGGATGACCTCCCCCTCCGTGCGTGACGTCCTTCGCGGACGCAGCCGGGCCCAGCGCTGGCGGCGCACCGTCGCACGACGGGTGCTCGCCTTCCTCGCCCTGGCCGCCGCCCTCGTCCTGACGCAGTGGAGCCTGCGCTCCCCCGCTCCCGCGACGACGGCCGTGGCGGTCGCAGGTCGTGACCTCGCGGCCGGGACCGTCCTGGGCCGAGGCGACCTGGTCCTCACCCGGGTCCCGCGCACCCTGGTGCCGTCCGCGTCGGCCGATCCGGAGCACGTCCTCGGCCGTCGGCTCGCCACGCCCCTGGCCCGCGGCGAGCCGGTGACCCCGACGCGGCTGGTGCCTCGTACGCTCGCCGACGGGCTGCCACCGGGCACGACGGCAGTCCACGTCCTGGCCACCGACACGCACATGCTCGAGCTCGTCGGGCCCGGTCAGGAGGTGCGCCTGCATCGACCCTCGGACGGGGCCGTCCTCGTCGAGCGAGTCATGGTCCTGGGCGTGGACCTCTCCGTCGCCGGGTCCGGTCCGGCGTTGGGCGGACCCGACCCTCGGGGACTGGTCGTCGCCGTGCCAACCGACAGCCTCACCCTGCTGCTGCTGACCCCGGACGGCAGCGGACCCCGTGTGCACGTCCTGCCCACCGACGCGGGCTGAGACGGCCGAGACAGTCGACTGAAGGCTCCGGGCCCTTTCGCCTGAGAGCGCCCGGACGCGGCCCTCACCCTTTCGAATGGCCGCGTAAGCGTTTTCTCTGTACCGTTGTTCCGCTCGCCTCACATCTGGGCAGCAGAACCTCCCCATACCAAAGGATTGATCACCCCATGCAGGGTTTCAAGAAGTTCCTCCTCCAGGGCAATGTCGTTGAGCTTGCCGTGGCCGTCATCATCGCCGGCGCCTTCGGCAAGGTCGTCGAGGCCGTCGTGAAGTTCCTCATGGACATCATCGCCCTGGTCGGCGGTTCCCCGAGCTTCGACAAGCTCTCGCTCGGCTTCGGCGACAACCAGCTCTACTACGGCCCGGTCATCACCGCGATCGTCGCCTTCATCATCCTCGCCGCCGTCGTCTACTTCGTCGTCGTCAAGCCCTACGAGGCTGCTTCGGCTCTCCTGAAGAAGGAGGCCGACACCCCCGAGGAGGCTCCGGACCCGCAGGTCGAGCTCCTCAAGGAGATCCGCGACTCCCTCCGCGCTCGCGGCTAAGTCACACTCACCTGACAGGGGTGGTCCCGCTTCGGCGGGGCCACCCCTTCGTCATGGGCGCGAGGTCCGCACCACGACGGCGGGGTCACGTCACGACGGCGGGTCACTCCCAGTGCGGCGGCCGCTGCTCCTGAAGCCAGCGCCGTCGGCGCTCGTCCTCGGGTCGCTCGCCCCAGGAGGAGTCGGTGTCGTCGAGGGTCTGCTCGGCAGCGCCACCCTCGCCGGAGGGCGCGGGGGCCGGGGCATCGGCCGGGCGCTGGGCCCGCCGCGGGCCACGGCGCCGCCCCTCAGTCGGCATCGTGCGGGACCGGGTCGGTGAGGGCCCGGATGCGCTCGACATCGCGGGCCGGATCCCGATAGACATCCGTGGTCCAGACCCGCACCGTCTGCCAGCCGAGGCGGCCCAGTTGCTCCTCGCGCAAGCGATCCCGGTCCCGGCTGGAGGCCATCGCCGCATGGGCCGGCCCATCGGTCGTGACGGCCAGCGCCATCCGGCCGGGGCGACGGGGATCCTCGACGGCCAGGTCGACCCGGGCGCGGGAGGAGCCGACGTCGAGGTGGACGGTCAGGCCCTGATCGCGCAGCCGGTCGGCGAGCTCGAGGTGCAGCGGCGGCACGGCCGGCGGAGCCTCGCTGTCCCGGCCCGACGCGGAGGCGGGGACGAGGTCACCGCCGCGCTCGGCATACGCCAGGAAATCGCGCAGCATGAGTGCACCCGCGGCCTTGAGGCGAGCCGGATCGAGGTCGGCGGCCCGCAGCGACGAGACCACCGTCATCCGCCGGCGGGCACGGGTCACCGCGACGTTGAGGCGACGCTCGCCGCCGGCGATGTTGAGCGGCCCGAAACGATGGAGGACCCGCCCGTGGGGCGTCTTGCCGTAGCCGACGGACAGGATGATCGCGTCCCGCTCGTCCCCCTGGACGCGCTCGAGGTTCTTGACGAAGAACGGGGTCGGCGCCTCCTCGTCGAAGAAGGCGGCCACCTCGTCCTCGACGGTGCCGAGCGCGGCGGTGAGGGCGTCCTCGATGCGCTGGGCGTGGACCAGCCCGAGGGTCACCACGCCCAGGCTCTCGTCCGGCCGGCGGCGGGCGTGCTCCAGCACGAGGCTGACGACCCGGTCCACCTCGGCCCGGGTGGACTCGACGGCGGCCGACTGCTCGTCGACCATGCCCTGCCCGTCGACGGACTCGAGGACGAGGGCCGGGTCCTCACCGACACCGGGGAAGGTGACCAGCCCGCCCTCGTAGACCTGGTGGTTGGCGAAGGCGATGAGGCGTTCGTCGAGGGAGCGATAGTGCCAGCGGAGCCGGCGCAGGGGCAGGGTGGCCGAGAGCACGTCGAGGATCGACTCCACCCCGTCGGTCAGGGGCCCCTGCCCGACCGGCGCGACCTCGTCGGTGACGGTGGTGAAGAAGCTGGTCGGGGGCAGCTGGTGCGAGTCGCCGGCGAGGACCACCTGCCGGGCCCTCGAGATCGCCGACACGGCCTCGGCCGGCGGGACCTGCGAGGCCTCGTCGAAGACGACGACGTCGAACCAGCGCCCTGGGGGCAGGACGCTGGCGACGACGAGCGGGCTCATCACCCAGCAGGGCCGCAGGGCGGTCATCACGTCGGGCGCCATCGGCAGCAGGTCGCGCAGCGGATGACGGCCACGGCGACGCGCTCCGCTCGCCCCGAGGAAGGCGACCTGGTCCGGGTGCTGGCGGGCCACGGCTCGCGCGCGCGCCGTGACGGCGGCGCGCACGCGCCGAGGCCCGTCGGCGATGACCGCCCGGTCGGCCTCGACGAAGCGCCGCAGCTCGCTGCGCAGGTGCTCACCGGAGTGCCCCCCGACCCGGGGGTCGAGGAGCGCGATCTCCTCGGCGATGGAGGTCCACCAGACGTGCTCGACCTCGGCCGGCACCTCGGCGGCGTCGACCGACCGGTCGGCGAGGTCCTCGATGAGGGGCCGCCAGCCCTGTCGGGTGAGCTCGTCGAGGGATGCCTTCACCGTCGGCACGACCGCGAGCCGGTCGGTGCTCTCCCGCAGGCGGCCCAGGGTCGCGAGCAGGTTCTCGCGGTCGAGGTCGGCGAGCGCGACGGGGAGTTCGCGCGCGGGGAGGCGTTCCTGCAGCCAGGCCACGTCGGCCATGACGCCGGCGTGCGCGTGCCGCGCCCGGTCCAGCTCCGAGGGGATCTCGGGGCGACCGCCCGGCCCGGCGAGGTCGCGCCACGCCGTGCGCTGGCCGGCAGCGGCCACCAGGGCGGCATGCAGGTCCGCTGGTGGGGCGCCCGGACGCAGCAGGGCCTTGGCGCCCTTGGTGATCCGGCGGCGCTCCCACCACCCGAGGGTGGTGCCGCAGGCGACGCGGACGGCCTTGGGCGCCGTCGCAGCGACCGCCTCCTCGAGGGGAGCGTCGAAGACGTCGGGGCGGAAGATCTCCAGGGTGTCGCGCACGCGAGCGAGCGTGTCCAGGGTGCGACCCCAGTCGGTGAGTGACTGTGCCTCGGGGAAGTGCAGCCCCGCGAGGACTGTCCTGAGGACGGAGTCGAGGTCGGTCAGCCCACCGCCGGTCAGGGACTCGACCCGGTCTCGGGCTGCGACGGCCTCCTCGGGTGTGGTGACCTGCGCGCCGAACCAGGGGTCGTCGCCCCCGTCCGACCGCCAGGCGCCGAGGGCGGCCAGGCGGCCCAGCTCGCGAGCGGTCGCGTCGCGGGTCGTGGCGGCCAGGCCGGCGAGGTGCTCCCCCCGGAGCCGCACCTTCGATCGCGGCGGGTGCGGTCGGCGGGACAACTCGGACACCGCGGACATGACCTCGTAGGCGCTCACGCCCCAGGGCTGCCGGGCCCCGTGGAGGCTGTCGAGCTGGTCGTCGAGGGCCGCCGCGGCTTCCTGCTGCACGCGCTGCGCATGCCCGGGACCGGTGTCGACGGGCGCGTCGGCCAGTGCGTCGAGGTCCCTGGCAAGGCGTTCGGCGACCCAGTGCTTGGCCCGGGCGCCGTCGTGGAGGTCGAGCACGAGCGATCCCAGGCCGACGTCGTCGAGGCGGCCGAGGACGGCGTCGATCGCGGCGCGCTTCTCGGCGACGAAGAGGACGCGCTTGCCGTCGGCGGCGAGGGCGGCCAGCAGGTTCGTGATGGTCTGGCTCTTGCCCGTGCCCGGCGGACCCTGGACGACGAGGTGGGCCCCGGCCCGCGCGGCCTCGATGACCTGCTGCTGGGAGGAGTCGGCATCGAGCACCAGGGCAGCACCAGAGGCGTCGAGGACCGGGTCGACGTCGGAGGAGGCGATGTCGGAGCGCACCGAGGCCAGCGCCGACGGGTCCCCGGCCAGGGCGGCCACGACGTCGTGGTCGGCCAGCGCACTGCCCTGCGCCGCCAGGTCTGCCACCAGGGGCAGCTTGGCGTAGGAGAAGGTCCCGACCGTCACACGGGGAGCGACCGAGAACCCGGGGACCTGCAGGCACCGCTCGGCGAGGTCGGCATACACAGGGTAGGGGTCGAAGCCGCTGCCGGCGCTGGCGAGCGCCTCGAGTGCGTCCCCGTCGACCTCGATCCCCCGCTCGGTCCGCAGGTAGTGCTCGAGGACGGGGTTGAACTCCAGGACCGGCGTGAGGTCCAGGAGGTAGTCCGAGCCGGCGACGCCGATCGGCCGCAACGTGACCGCGCGCAACAGCACCGGCGCCGCCGGCGGTCGCACGCTGGGCCCGAGGTCCCACGTGGCCATCCCGAAGGCCACGAAGCAGGTCTCGATCCCGCGCTCCTCCTTCAGCTCGCGGGCCTTGGCCGCGATGGCGCGGACCCGTCGACGGGCCTCCTCGAAGGCTCCCGGCTCTCGCACGATGTCCGAGAGCTTGGTCGGTCGACCCGTCATGAGCAGGGCGATGCCGCTCGGGTGGGCCGTCGAGAGGTCGAGCGTGCCGGTGGGGAGGTCGCGGTACCAGAGCAGGGTGTTGCGACCGCCGAGGTCGACCAGGTGCTTGGTCCAGCTGGCGACGGCCGCCTGCACCGCTGCAGCCCGGGCGTCCACGGGCTGCTCGGGGACTGCGGGGCCGGGCTCACTCACCGCAGCAGGCTAACAAGGTCAGTCCGTCGGGGCGGGCACCCGGCCCACGCCCGCGACGGCCAGGCCGATCACCACCGCGAAGCCCAGCGACACGAGCGAGAGCCAGTGGAAGCCGGCCGCCTCGACGATGACGCCGGCGATCGCTCCGGCCCCGGCCGCGGTCAGGCTCATGACGAGGTCGGCCGCACCCTGCCCGGTCGCCCGATCCGCCATGGGGAGGGTCGCGGCCAGCGCGCTCGAGGCGCTGACGAAGGTGCAGGACCAGCCGAGACCAAGGAGGAAGAGGGCGATCGTGAGGATCGTCGAGGCCCCCGTGCCCGTCGTCGACGCGAGCAGGGTGGCCGTCGAGAGGATGAGCGAGCCCACGAGGGCGACCGGTCGCGACCCGAACCGGTCCACCGCCCAGCCGGTGATCGGCGAGAAGGCGAACATGCCCAGGATGTGCAGGCTGATGACGAACCCGATGACCGTGAGGTCGGCGTGCCCGTGCCGCATGTGCAGCGGCGTCATCACCATGACGCTGACCATGACCGCATGTCCGAAGGCCAGGGTCAGCAGGGCGATCGCGCTCGTGCGGTGCGCGAGGACGACGCGCAGGCCGTGGACGAGGCTGTGGTTCGGCGGCGCCACCGCGACCCCGCTGCCCTCACTGGCCGCGGCCGCCCGCCGACGCGCCTCCAGCAGAGGGTCTGGGCGCAACCGCAGCAGGAGGACGACGACGGCAATGAGCAGCCCGACGACGGAGAAGACATACGGACCGGTGAGCACCGGCAGCCCCAGCGCCCTCGCGACCGGCTCGCTCGGCCCGACCAGGTTGGGCCCGAGGACCGAACCCACGGTGGTGACCCAGACCACGAGGCTCAGGTGGCGCCCACGGCGGGCCGACGGCGCAAGGTCGACCGCGGCATACCGGGCCTGTCCGTTGCTCGCCGTCGCCCCGCCGAGGAGGACGCTCGCGAGAAGAAGGAGCGGGAAGTTGCCGATCACGCCGGCGACGATGAGCCCGAGCGCGCCCAGGGCGGCGAGTGCGTAGCCGAGGGCCAGGCCGGGACGGCGGCCGCGCACCGCGATGAGGCGGGTCATCGGGATGGTGATGAGCGCGGTGCCGAGCACCTGGAAGGTCCCACCCAGGCCCGCCCAGGTCGCCGATCCGGAGACCTCCTCGGCGAGCAGCGCGCCGACGGCCACGCCGGCCGAGAGCCCGACGCCGCCGAGGACTTGGCTGAGGACGAGGGTGGTGAGGGTGCGCCGCTGCACGAGATCGGTGCCGGGCGCGTCCACGAAGGACGAGTATGCCGCGTGGCCGGCTCCGCGGTGCCGCTCATCTCAGCGTCGATGGGCACCGCGTCCCCGGTATGCCGTCCGCCACGGTCCGTGGACGGCTCCGGGCTCGCTTAGGCTTGGTGCGCCCGGCTCATCCGGGCAGGCCCTCGTAGCTCAGGGGAAGAGCACTTCTCTCCTAAAGAAGGTGTCGCAGGTTCGAATCCTGCCGGGGGCACTTCATCGCGAACCGGGCTGCTCACTCGACGACGGCGTCCTCGAGGTCACCGCTGAAGCGCGCCAGGTCCAGTGCGCCGACGAGGACGAGCACCACGCCCGTCAGCGCCAGCCAGCCCAGCCCGTGCCTGGTGCGATCCCCCGCCAGCGCGAAACCGAGGAGCGCTGCCGCGACGGTCTCGGACGCGATGACGGCCGAGGTCACCGACACCACCGATGCCTTGGTCAGCGCGACTGTGGTCAGGTGCAGGCCGACCAGCCCGGCGACCGGGATCGTCCAGGTCAGCGGGTCACGAAGCACCTCGCCGAGGTCGAGCATCCTGGCGCCACCCACCCCGCGGAGGCACAAGCCGATGACGGTGAATGCCAGGCCGCCGGCGACCCCGACGAACGGCCCGACGAAGGGCCAGTCGCGCGTCGACGCCCACTGCCCGAGGGCGAGCAGCACCAGGACCGCGGCCAAGGGCGCCAGACGCACCAGACCGAAGAGGTGAACGTGCCCGCGACCACCGTGCGAGGCCAGCGTCACGGCGACCAGGCCGACGGCGACGGCCGCGATGGCGAGGATGTCGCGGCCGCGCAACCGTGCCCGGAGCAAGAACACCGCGAGGACGGCGGTGACGGCGAGGCTGGAGGATCGGCCCGCCTGGACGGCGAAGAGCGGGAGGTGCCGCAAGGCCATGGCTCCACTGAGGAACCCGACGAACATGCAGGCCAGCCCCGCGACATACCGCGGTCGTCGCACGAGGGTGGCCAGCAGGCCGAGGTGACCGGGATGGCCCTCGGCGCGCGCGGACTGGGCCTGGAGGACGACGGAGATCCCTCCGGCGAGCGCCGCGAGGAGCACCCAGATCATGCGCGCCTCCTTGCCGTTCGCGAGGGCGTTTCCAGCCGCGCTCGGTAGTATTCCACGCGGGCAGGGAGGCGGCAGGCCCCCCAGGCTTAGGGTGCTCAGCGCCGTCATTCAGGGGTGGGGGAAGACAATGCACGTCGGCTGGGCGCGGGTGAGTGCCGCGTATGCCGTGGTGGCGGTCGCGCTGACGGCCATCGTCACGTGGGCCCAGTCCCTCATCCCGAGCATCCCGGTCAGCAACCGGAGCCAGGTGGTGACCGGGGACCCGCCGTGGATCGATGCGTGGGTCCGCTGGGACTCCAACTGGTACGGAGGGATCGCCGAGAACGGCTACTTCTACGTTCCGGGCCAGCAGTCCCCCGTCGCGTTCTTCCCGAGCTACCCCCTGGCGGTCCGCGGCGTGACCGAGGTGACCGGCGACTACCAGGTGTCCGGCGTGCTCATCACCTTGGTCTGCGGGCTGCTCAGCGTGCTGCTGTTCTGGCGCTGGCTGCAGCCCCGCGTGAGCGGCCGCGCCCGGGTCCTCGCCCTGGCCTCGCTCATGACCTACCCCTATGCCTTCTTCATCTACGGCGCGATGTACAGCGACGCCCTCTTCCTGCTGTGCGTCCTCGCGGCCTTCACCTGCCTGGAGCGGCGCTGGTTCCTCGCGGCCGGGGCGATCGGCGCGATCGCGACGGCGGGCCGGCCGGTCGGTCTGGCCCTGGTGGTCGGCCTCGTCGTGCGCACCGTCGAGCTGCTCGCCCAGGACCGGACCGGACGCCCCTCGGTGTCGGCCCGAGAGCTCATCGGCTCCCTGCGCGAGGTCCGCGTCCGGCACCTGGGAGTCACCCTCGCCCTGGCCGGCCTCGCGGGCTGGTGCTTCTACCTGTGGCGCCGCTTCGGCGACCCGCTGGCCTTCGCCAACGTCCAGGGTTCACCGGGGTGGGACCAGGGCAGCGGCCCGCGCACGTGGTTCAAGATCGGCTTCGGCGGGCAGCTGCTCCACGGGCCCTGGGACATCAAGGCCATCCTCTTCGCCCAGTTCCTCGTCTGTGCGCTCGCCGTCCTGGCGATCCCGCAGGTGCGTCGGCGCTTCGGCTGGGGGTACGTCGCCTATGTCGTGGTCGTCCTGGGCATCCCGCTCGTCGGCAGCAAGGATTTCCTCGGGTGCGGCCGGTACGTCATGATGGCCTTCCCTGTCTTCGCGGTCCTGGGAGCGCTCCTCGTGGAGCGGGCACCGCGTTGGTTGCACCTCACCCTCCCGGCGGTCAGCGCACTCGGCCTGGTCGTCGCCACGTTCTGCTATGGGCTAGGGGTACTCGTCTCGTGAAGACCGCAGGGGTCGCGCACTTCGAGAAGCTGTCCATCTTCTTTCCCATGTGGAACGAGGAGGACTACATCCGCCGCACCATCGCCGCCGCCTCCGAGGCCTGCCTGGCGCTCGTGCGGCAGGGCGAGATCGCCGACTACGAGCTGATCGTCGTCGACGACGCCTCGACCGACGCCACGCCGGGCATCGCCGACGAGCTGGCCGCCGCCGACCCGCACGTCCTCGTCGTCCACCATCCCGTGAACCGCAAGCTCGGCGGCAGCATCAAGACCGGCCTCGCCGCCGCGACCGGCGACGTCGTCCTCTACACCGATGCCGACCTGCCCTTCGACATGGCCGAGCTGGGCCGGGCATTCCGGCTGCTGCGGACCTACGAGGCCGACATCATCAGTGCCTACCGCCTCGACCGGACGACCGAGGGCGTGCGCCGCACCGTCTACTCCTTCGTCTACAACGGCCTGGTGTCGGCCGCCTTCGGGGTCCGCCTCAGGGACATCAACTTCGCCTTCAAGCTGATCCGTCGACGGGTCCTGGACCACGTCGAGGTCAAGAGCGAGGGCTCCTTCATCGACGCGGAGTTCATGATCCGGGCCTCGCGGATGGGCTTCCAGATCATGCAGATCGGCGTCGACTACTTCCCCCGCACGCGCGGCGAGTCCACCCTCTCCTCCCCCGCCGTCATCGCCACGATGATCGGCGAGATGCGCAAGCTGCGCACCGAGCTCAAGTCGGTCAGGCCCTTGGCCGGCCCGCCGGCATGACTCATCCCGTCCCGGGTCGCCGCCTCGTCGTCAACGCCGACGACCTCGGCCTGACCAAGGGGGTCAACCGCGCCATCCGGAAGGCGCACCTGGAGGGCATCGTCACCTCCACCTCGCTGCTCACCGTGGCCCGCCACCACGCCGATGCCATCTCCATGCTCGAGGCCACCCCGACCCTGGCCGCCGGCCTTCACCTGGCGCTCGTCGGTGAAGACCCCCCGGTCCTCAGCGCGCGCGAGGTGCCGACCCTCGTCGACCGCCGGGGCCACTTCCCGCTCGGCTACCGGGCCTTCGTCGCCCGCGCCGCGACCGGTCGGGTCGACCCGGCGGACATCCGGCGCGAGCTCGACGCCCAGATCCAGGTGGCCACCTCGGCCGGCCTCTCGCTGAGCCACCTCGACTCCCACCAGCACGTGCACCTGTGGCCGTCGGTGGCTCGCGTCGTCATCGACCTCGCTCGCACGCACGGGATCGGTCAGGTCCGCCTGCCCCGCGCCCACGGTCGTGGCCCGATCGCGACGGGTGTCAACGTGCTGTCCTCGCGCCTGGCCGCCCGGTTGCGTCGGGCCGACCTGCCCCGCATCCCGTATGCCGGACTCGACGAGGCCGGTGCGATGGACGAGGCCGCCCTGCGTCGCGCCTTCGCCGCGCTCGGCGCGACCCAGGGCCCGGTCGCCGAGGTCAATGTCCACCCCGGCGAGCTCGACGAGGAGTCCCCCCGCTTCGACTGGGGCTACCGCTGGGAGGACGAGCTGGCCGCCCTCATCGGCGCCACGACACGCGCCGACGTCACCGCGGCCGGGTTCGTCCTCGGCCCGTTCACCACCGACCCCTCCAGCCCTGCACCCTCCACCACCGATCCCGGAGCCCCCCCATGAGCCGTCGCCCCGACGCCGCCGCCCGAGCCGCCATGGCCCTCTTCTCCGACGCTCCGCGCGCCGACCGCGCGCACGTCCGTGGCCGCTGGTGGACGGCCCCCTTCCCGGCTGTCGAGGCCGAGTTGCCGCCGTCGGGCCGGGTGCTCGAGATCGGTTGCGGCCACGGGCTCTTCGTGGCGTATGCCGCATTGCGGGCTCCCGGACGCCAGGTCGTCGGCGTCGACATCGACACGGACAAGATCGCGGTCGGCGCCAAGGCCCTGGCCCCGCTGGGAGACCGGGCCCAGGTGAGCATCGGCCGCTCGGGGCACGTGCCGGAGGGGCCGTGGGCGGCCATCGTCATCCTCGACGTCCTCTACCTGCTCCCCGCCGACGAGCAGCGGGCCCTCCTCGTCGACAGCGTGCGTCAGCTCGCCGACGGCGGGGTCATCCTCGTCAAGGAGATGGCGACCGAGCCCTCCTGGAAGACGCGCTGGAACTCCTTCCAGGAGACCCTGGCGGTGAAGGTGCTGCGGATCACCGAGGGCGGTAACTTCACGTTCGTCTCCCCCGACACGATGGCCGACTGGCTGCGGGAGGAGGGCCTCTCCGTGGACGTCCGCCCCCTCGACCGGGGGCACCTCCACCCACACGTCCTCGTGCGCGGCGAGCGCACGACCACGGTGGCGGGCACCGCGGGGTGAGCACCCGGCATACGACATGACGACGGGCCCGCACCGAGAAGGTGCGGGCCCGTCGTCAGGGGTGGCTCAGACGCGACCGTAGATCACGTTCGAGGACCAGATCGACCGCAGGCCGGAGGAGAGGCCGGTGCGGGGCGAGTCGTACATCATGCCGCCACCGGCGTAGATGCCGACGTGGTAGGCGTAGCTGCCGTCGCCGAAGAAGACCAGGTCGCCCGGCTGCGGGTCGGACACGCGGGTCGTGGCGAACATCTGGGCGGTCGCCGTGCGCGGCAGGCTGATGCCGGCCTGGCCGAAGACGAACTGGGTGAAGCCCGAGCAGTCGAAGCCGGCCGGGGTCGAGCCGCCGTAGACGTACGGGATGCCGCTGTAGGCCGCGGCGATGTCGAGCACACCCCCACCGACGCTGGCCCGCACCGGAGCGGCCGGGGCCGCAGCAGTGGACGCCGCCGTGGTGCTCGTGGCCGTCGCAGTGCGCGTCGTGGACCGGCTCGCCTGGGTGGTGGTGGTGGTGGTGCGCGGCGCGGCGACGACGGGCGGCGGAGCCGGCTTCTCGACGGCGGTCACGCCGACGACACCGACCGTGGTCGCCACGGCTGGCGTGGACGACTGCGGTGCCACGACCGAGGGGGCGGCGGCGACAGCGGGGGCCGCGGGCTTCTCGGCCGTGAACGCCGGGGCGGTCGTCGTGAGCAGGGCTGGCGCCGCGGCGGCCTTGGAGGAGGCCGTGGAGACGGAGGAGGAGGTGGCGGCCTGGGCCGGCAGGGCGAAGGCGGCCACGAGGCCACCGGAGGCGGCCAGGACGGCGGAGGCCTTGGCGCCGGACTCACCGACGCGGCCGACCATCGCGGCGATCTCGGTCAGGGGATTGTGACGGCCCGGGGAGCGATGGCGCCCGGACACCTGAGTGTCAGTCACGAGTGAACCTCTCGACGCCTTCGAGGTGAGCTGTCGGGTTCGGGCTGAGGTTGCGCCCGGCCGATCGGCGAACCGATCGGCTTCACCCCAAGGATCGTGGCGAGCCACGACCCGAAGTGGGTCCCCCGCTCCTGCCATGCGGTGGTGCGAAGCGACTCTCGGTCAGTGGCAGGACTCGGCGTCTGACCTCGAGGACGACACCCAGGGGAGGTGCGCCGCGTCAACGGTACACACTCATCATGCGAATGTCACATTTCGGTCACGGCGCGGCGACGAGTGGGTCAGCTGCGGGTGACACGAGCGTCAGCGCGGTGACGCAAGGGGTCGACGCCACGTGAAGAGAGGCGTCAGCGCACGGTGATGTGGACGTGGTCCATGTGGTTCTGGGTGGGGCTGCCGCGGTCGGCCATCATCCGCCAGGACCCGCCGGCCGGCCAGTAGCGCTGGCGCCAGATGAGGTACTTGATGTTGAGCTCGCCGGCGTGCGCCTGGAGCCAGGCGGCGATCTCGTCGCCCTGCGCGCGGCTGGTGATCATCACGTCCACCGCGACGCCGGCGCCGTGGTCACCGTCGCCGGCGCGGTAGCCGCCGATGGTGAGCGGCCCGAAGAGCGAGCGCACGGCCGAGCAGGTGCGGGCGGCGCTGGCGCCAAGGCCCTTGCTGCGGCACATGGAGAAGTAGGCGGACGTCGAGTAGCCCGCGGGGGCCTCGGGCGCGGCCGCTGCGCCCGGGGTCGCGGCGGCGGCGTCGAGGTTGGTCTCGGCCGCGGGCTTGGCCACGGCCTCGATTCCGGTGACACCGACGACACCGGCCACGGTGGGGGCCAGGACCTCCGGCGACACCACGGCAGCGGGGTCTGCGTTCGGGCTCACCGCGGACTCCGGCGCCGCCTCGTCGGCGGCCAGGGAGATCCGGTCGGTGCTGCGGGAGGCGCCGAGGAAGGTCTCCATCCGGGCCTGCGCCACGGCAGCGGAGAGGGTGGCGGCGCCGTCGAGGGGCGCGGTGACCGCAGCAGCGCTGGCGGGCGCCGCACTCCGGGTGGCCGTCACGGACGACGGAGTCGCCTCGGCCGGCACGACGACAGCGGCCACGGTGGCAGCGCTGACGCCCAGGGCCGCCATCGACTTCACGGCGAGCTGCGGGGCGAGGGTGGTGCGGAGGCGGGCGTGCCAGGGCGCCTTGGGCGCGCGGCGACGGCCGGCGGTGGAGCGGTGGTGCACGGGGAGGAGCCTTTGTCCGGGGGCAGGGGAGCCTAGGGCCGATCCACCACGGTAGCGACGGCACGGCCTCATGTCACATTCCCGTAACGACGAATCGCCGGGGCGAACCCCGCGCCGAGCCGTGAGCGGGCTCGTCCGGCGCATCCGGCCGAAGGGTCAGGCGCGCTCGACGAACACGTGGGCGGCGATGTACATCGGGAGCGAGACACCGGTCGACTCCGCCGCTCCCTTGCGGGCGGCGATCACCCGGCCTGCCTCGAGTCGCACCACGGCCGGCTGACCGGGCAGCAGGCCGGCGGCGGTGAGGAGCGTGAGCGCTTCGTGGTCGACCTGCACCGGCTCACCGATGCGCCGCACCAGCACGCCGTTCGGGGTCTCCTCCGCGGCCTCGGACAGGGCGAGCAGGGCCGGTGTCTCGCTCGGGCCGGTGCTCTCGCCGTCATCGGCGGCCGACTCGTCCAGCTCGTCCAGGCCGGGGATGGGGTTGCCGTAGGGCGAGACCGTGCGCTCCCCGAGGAGCCCGAGGATCTTGCGCTCGACGCGCTCGGACATCACGTGCTCCCAGCGGCAGGCCTCGTCGTGGACGAACTCCCACTCCAGCCCGATCACGTCATGGAGCAGCCGCTCGGCGAGCCGGTGCTTGCGCATGACGCGCGTGGCGAGGGTGCGCCCCTCCGGCGACAGCTCGAGGTGCCGATCACCGGCGACCGAGACCAGCCCGTCGCGCTCCATCCGCGCGATCGTCTGCGACACCGTGGGCCCGGAGTGCCCGAGCCGCTCGGCGATGCGGGCCCGCAGCGGCGGGATCCCCTCCTCCTCGAGCTCGAAGATGGTCCGGAGGTACATCTCCGTGGTGTCGATGAGGTCGGTCACCCACCTAGCCTCTCATCACCGCGCAGGGTCCGTATGCCGTGTGCTCACCCCGGGTGCCTCCGCCCCGGCGCACCCGTGGGTGTTCGGGTGCGTGCCACAGGTGCCAGATCCCGCACCCCTGGCACGCACGTCCCCGGCCAGAACCTGCCCTCAGCGCTCGCGTGCCGATGGCGTGCGCCGCGGATCCCACTTCGGCACCCAGTGCGCCAGCCATCCTCCGCCGGCGATCGAGAGCAGACCCACGGCGAGGCTCGCGGCGCCGAGTCCGGCCACCGCAGCGATGAGCGAGACGAGCAGCGCCGCTCCATTGGCTCCGACGAGCGAGATCAGGCGCCACACCCCGAGGAACCCGGCGCGCCCCACCGCCGGCGCGGCATCGGCCCCGAGGGTCATGACGATGCCCGACCCCATCCCGTTCGCGACCGCCATCGCGACGACGACCGCCGCCAGCACGGCATACGAGGTGGCCAGGGGAAGCGACAGCAGCGCCAGGCCGAAGCCGATCGCCACGGGAGCAGCGATCCAGACCCGGCCGAAGCGATCCATGACCCAGCCGGCCGGATAGAAGAGCAGGGCCTCCAGCCCCATCGCCACGCCCATGAGCACCGCAACCTGGCTCGCCTGCACCCCGATGTGCTCGGCCCACAGCGGGACGATCGCCATCCGCGAGGACCGCGCCAGCCCGATGGTGAGCACGCCGAGGCCGAGGGTCACGAGCACCCGAGCATGGCGTCGGATCGTCACCCGCAGCGGCGGTGGGGTCTCACCGGGGCGTCCCGACCCACTCACCCCGTCGAGCTCGGGGAGGTCCATCGACCACCAGGTCACCGCGGCGGCCAGCGCACCCCCCGCCGCGAGGACGAGGAAGGCCGCCCGCGCCCCGTGGAGGGCGATGAACGGCGCGGCGAGCAGCGGCCCGATGAACCACCCGATGCGCGCCACTCCCCCCAAGGTCGACATGGCTCGAGCGCGCTGGTGCGGCGGCACGAGGTGCCCGAGGAAGGACTGGCGCGCGACGATGAAGATCCCGCCCGCAGGGCCGAGGACGGCCACGGCGATGACCAAGGCCCACAGCGACGGCGCGAACCAGCCGATGACACCGGCGACGACTTCGAGCACCCCGCCGATGGTGAGGGCGAGGCGCTCGCCGACACGGTCGACGAACAGGCCCACCGGCACCGAGCAGACGAACTCCGCGAGGGCGGCGAGCGCGACGAAGAGGGCGGCCACGCTGACCGAGGCGCCGAGGTCGCGGGCGGCGAGGGCGAGCACCGGCGCGACGGCCCCGTGGCCGATCGAGCCGACGAGGGAGGGTCCATAGGCGGGGAGGGCGATCCGGCGCCAGCTCACCGCGCCGTCGGCCACTCCGTCCATGGCCGGTAGTTTGACCGACATGGCTGACGCTGCACCCACGGGCCCGATCGTCATCGACGCCGCCCACTGCGGCCCGCCGCACTCGGGCAACGGTGGCTGGACGGCCGGCCTGCTCGCGGAGCGGGTGCGGACGTCGGCGTCCCAGCCGTCCGTGACGGTGCGCCTCACCTCGCCGCCGCCGCTGGACCGCCCACTGACTGTCGGCGGCTACGGCTCGCTCGTCCTCCTCCAGGACCGGTCCACGGGGATCGCGACCGGGAGTCCGTCGGCGGCGCCCACGCTCGACCTCCCGCAGCCCGCCACTGCTGCGGAGGCCGAGGCGGCCGAGGCTCGCTACGAGGGGCTGACCGACCACCCTTTCCCGACCTGCTTCTCGTGCGGCACCGGCCGCTCCCTCGAGGACGCGCTGTGCCTACGCCCCGGTCCCGTGGCCGATGACAGCGGTCGGTATGCCGCCCGCTGGACCCCGCGCGAATCGTCCGTGCCGCTGGTGTGGGCCGCGCTGGACTGCCCGGGCGGGTGGTCCGCCGGGATCGCCGGGCGCCCGATGGTCCTGGGGCAGATGACGGCTCAGGTGCACCGCCTGCCGGAAGTCGGTGTCGAGCACGTCGTCACGGCCTGGCCCGTCGGCGGCGAAGGGCGCAAGTTCCTCTCGGCCTCGATGCTCTCGACGCCGGAGGGTGAGGTGATCGCGGTGGCCACCGCCACCTGGATCGCGGTCGACCCCGAGTCGATCCGTCCCGCCAATTCCGGTGAAGGAGAGACACGATGACCACTGCCGACGAGACGACGGGACCTGAGGTCAGGTCGGCGGACGGTGCCGATCGCCCGGTGGCCGTGGTCACGGGTGCCGGGAGTGGCATCGGCGCCGCGACCGCACGCGCCCTGGCCGCCGCCGGATTCTTCGTCGTCTGCGCCGCACGGCGCACCGAGCGGATCGAGGCGGTGGCCGCCGAGTGCGGCGGGCTCGCCGTGACCTGTGACGTCACCGATGACGCCCAGGTGGCGGCCCTGGCCGAGGCGGCCGGACCGCGAATTGCGGTGCTCGTGAACAACGCCGGCGGCGCCCTCGGTGTCCAGCCGGTGGCCCAGGGTGATGCTGCGCAGTGGCGCACGATGTACGAGACGAACGTGCTCGGCACGCTCGCCGTCACCAAGGCGCTGCTGCCGGCCCTCATCGCCGGCGAAGGGCTCGTCGTCAACGTGGGCTCGATCGCCGGGCACCTGGTCTACGAGGGTGGCGCGGGCTACACCGCGGCCAAGCATGGGCTGACCGCGCTCACCGAGACCTTGCGGCTGGAGCTGTGGGACCAGCCGGTGCGGGTCAGCGAGATCGCCCCGGGCATGGTGCGCACCGAGGAGTTCTCCCTCGTGCGCTTCGGCGGCGACCAGGCCAAGGCGGACGCGGTTTATGCGGGCGTCGAGGCGCCGTTGGTGGCCGAGGACATCGCCGACGCAATCGCGTGGATGGCGACCCGTCCGGCACACGTCAACGTCGACCTGCTCGTCATCAAGCCGCGGGCGCAGGCCGCCCCCCACAAGGTGCACCGCACCCCCTGACCCTCCCGTCGTCCAGACCCTCCGGTCCGGGCCCATGAGATCCGCAGAAACTGGCGAATGGCGCAACCATCCCTGCGCCCCTCGCCAACATCTGCGCGGGCTACCGCTCAAACTGGCGAAAGGCGCAGCCATCCCTGCGCCCCTCGCCAACTTCTGCGCGGGCTACCGCTCAAACTGGCGAAAGGCGCAGCCATCCCTGCGCCCCTCGCCAACTTCTGCGCAGGCGGAGGCTACCCATCGCCCGTGGCGTTCAGGGCCGGTGCGTTCAGGGCCGGTGCGGTCAGGGCCGGTGCGGTCAGGGCTGGAGACGGACCGACTCCCACGCACCGACCGTGTCGAGCCCTCCCTCGGCCACGCGCGTGAACTTCACCCGGTCGTGCAGGCGCGAGGCCCGGCCCGCCCAGAACTCCACCGAGGTGCAGTCGATCCGCCACCCGGCCCAGTCCTCGGGGGGCGGCACGGGACCGGCGCTGCCGTCCTCCGGCCAGCGGACGGCATACCGGTCGAAAGCGGCCTCGAGCTCACCGCGGGAGGCGACCGGGTGGGACTGTCGGGACGCCCAGGCGCCGACCTGGCTGCCCCACGGGCGCTCGGTCCAGTAGCGGTCGACCTCCTCGGCCGCGATCCGCGCGGCGCGCCCACGGAAGCGGATCGCCCGGAAGAGCGGCACCCACGTCAGCACGCCGGCCATGACCGGGTTGGCCTCGAGGTGGGCCGCCTTGGCCGAGCTGGTCGAGGACACGAAGCCCGGGCCGCGCGGGTCGAGGAAGCGCATGAGCACCCCCCGCGCATCCGGCATCCCGTCGGCGTCCACGGTCGCGATCGTGATCAGGTGCGGCTCGCGCAGGTCGCCGTGCTCGCGCTGCCGCTCCTCGGCCAGGTCGACCCAGGCCCGCACCAGCGGCCAGGGCTCGGCGGGCACCTGCTCGGGAGTGAGGCCTTCACCGCGGTAGTCGATGCGCTCGGTCACGATCCCAACCTAGACCTGGGGTGGCCCCGAGCCCCTCCGGTGATCGCGGACCCGGCCACGACCGGTCGGAGCCGTGTGCACAATAGACAGGCCGGAAACCTCGGCCAGCACCGACCAGAGATGGGGAACCCCCTGTGACGACGCCTTCCGCCGCGCCCTCGAGCACGCCCGCGCCCGCTGCCGACCCGGACTTCCGGCCCGGCCTGGAAGGCGTCATCGCCTTCGAGTCCGAGATCGCCGAGCCCGACAAGGAGGGTGGCGCGCTGCGCTACCGCGGCGTCGACATCAACGACCTCGTCGGTCGGGTGTCTTTCGGCCAGGTGTGGGGACTGTTGGTGGACAACGAGTTCGGCGCAGGTCTGCCCCCGGCCGAGCCCTTCCCGCTGCCGGTCCACACCGGCGACATCCGGGTCAACGCCCAGTCCGCGCTCGCCCAGCTCGCGCCGGTCTGGGGCTTCAAGCCGCTGCTCGACATCACCCCCGAGCAGGCCCGTGAGGACCTCGCGCGCGCCTCGGTGACGGCGCTGTCCTTCATCGGCCAGTCCGCCCACGGCCTCGGCCGCCCGATGGTCCCCCAGAGCGAGGTCGACAAGGGCCGCACGATCGTCGAGCGGTTCATGATCCGCTGGCGCGGCGAGCCCGACCCCAAGCACGTCGAGGCCATCGACGCCTACTTCATCTCCGCCGCCGAGCACGGCATGAACGCCTCGACGTTCACCGCGCGCGTCATCGCCTCGACCGGCGCCGACGTCGCTGCCTGCCTCTCCGGTGCGATCGGCGCGCTCTCCGGCCCGCTCCACGGCGGCGCCCCGAGCCGCGCCCAGCACATGATCGAGGGCGTCGAGCGCACCGGCGACGCGCGCAAGTACGTCAAGAACGTCATGGACCGCAAGGAGCGGCTCATGGGCTTCGGCCACCGCGTCTACCGCGCCTACGACCCGCGCGCTGCCGTCCTGCGCGACACCTGCAAGCGGCTCGGCGCCCCGCGCTACGAGGTCGCCCTCGAGCTGGAGAAGGCCGCCATCGCCGAGCTCGCCGAGCGCTACCCCGAGCGCAAGATGGAGACCAACGTCGACTACTGGGCCGCGGTGCTGCTCGACTTCGCCGACGTCCCCGGCGAGATGATGACGCCGCTCTTCGTCTCCGCGCGCACCGCCGGCTGGGCCGCGCACATCCTCGAGCAGAAGAAGACCGGCCGCCTCATCCGGCCGTCCTCGCGCTACATCGGGCCGGGCCCGCGCCCGCTCGAGGACGTCGCGGGGTACCGCGCCTCCTGACCCTCCCCCAACACCCCGTATGCCGTCCGCTCACCCGAGCGGACGGCATACGGCGTTCCTGGGGTGCGTTCCGGGTGGCGGACCTCACGTCCGAGGCGTGGACGTCTCTTGGGAGGATGGGGGCAGGTCAACGGCGACCGGCCAATCCCCGAAACCCCCGAGAGGGACTCCCGTGAGCGACGCCATCACCCTTCCCGACGACCTGCGCCCCAGCGACGGCCGCTTCGGTTGCGGCCCGAGCAAGGTCCGCCCCGAGCAGGTCTCCTACCTCGCCTCGCTGGGCACGACGATCCTGGGCACCTCGCACCGGCAGGCTCCGGTGAAGAACCTCGTCGGCGCCATCCGCTCCGGCCTGCGCGACTTCTTCGCCCTCCCCCAGGGCTACGAGGTCATCGTGGGCAACGGTGGCGCGACGGCCTTCTGGGACATCGCGGCCTTCGGGCTGGTGCGGGAGCGGGCGCAGCACCTGACGTTCGGTGAGTTCTCGAGCAAGTTCGCCAGCGTGACCGACAACGCTCCCTTCCTCGGCGCCTCGAGCATCATCAAGGCCGAGCCGGGGTCGCTGCCGACGCCGGAGGCCGAGGCGGGTGTCGACGTCTATGCCTGGGCGCACAACGAGACGAGCACCGGTGTCATGGCGCCGGTCCAGCGCGTCGAGGGCGCCGACGAGGGCTCGCTCGTGCTCATCGACGCGACCTCGGGCGCGGGCGGTCTGCCGCTGGACCCGACACAGGCGGACGTCTACTACTTCGCGCCCCAGAAGTGCTTCGCCTCCGACGGCGGCCTCTGGATCGCGCTCATGTCCCCGGCGGCGCTGGCGCGCGTCGAGGAGATCGCGGCGAGTGACCGGTGGGTGCCGGACTTCTTCTCGCTGCCGACCGCGGTCGACAACTCGCTCAAGGACCAGACCTACAACACCCCGGCCGTCTCGACGCTCGCGCTCATGGCCAACCAGGTCGAGTGGCTCAACGCCCAGGGCGGCCTGGAGTGGGCGTCTGCGCGCACCGCGGACTCCTCGGGTCGCCTCTACGCGTGGGCCGAGGCCAGCTCGTATGCCGCGCCCTTCGTCGCGGACCCGGCGCACCGCTCGCAGGTGGTCGCCACGATCGACTTCTCGGATGACGTCGACGCGGCGGCCGTGGCGAAGGTGTTGCGCGCCAACGGCATCGTCGACACCGAGCCATATCGCAAGCTCGGTCGCAACCAGCTCCGCATCGCCTGCTTCCCGGCGGTGGAGCCCGAGGACGTCACGACGCTGACCAAGGCGATCGAGTACGTCGTCGACCACCTCTGATCGGCGGCCTCCTCTCCCCTCCCCCCCTCTCCCTTCCCTCCTCGTCGAGATAGCGCAACTCTCCCGGGAAACGCGAGTTTCCCGGGAGAGTTGCGCTATCTCGACTGGGCTGGAGGGGCCGGGGGCGTCACTGGACGAGTGCGCGGATGACCTCGGCCTGACGGCGCAGCGAGGCGGCATCCTCGGCGCGCCCGAGGGCCTCGCGCTCGGCGGCCGCCCTCTCGTGCTCGTCAATCTCGGCCTGCGCGAGATCGAGCAGCTCGGCGGCGTCCAGCTCCCGTCGCGATGCGTCGGCTGCTCCGACACCGATGGCCGCGCCCTCGAGTGCGCCCGCCGGGGGGAGCACGTCCACGGGCACCGCCTCGGCGTTGGCCCATCGCGCGGAGAGACCCCGCAGGGCCGTGACGGCATCACGGTCGCGCTCGCGCATGGCCTGCCGCAGCGCGTCGCCGGTCCGGGCGCGCAGCTCTTCCGGCCGGGACACGGGTGAGACCTCCCGGATGTCGGGGTCGAGTTCCTCAGTCATCGCTCCACCCTGCCTCGAGTGGGCACTCGTTGTCGCCTCGTTTCCCTCGGACCCGACAAGGACTGCCCTCTCGATAGCAGGTGAGGCATCGGGTGCCAGCACGTATTGCGCTCCAGGCGCGTGGGAGCCTCAGCGCACGACGGCAGCGATCAGGGCCACGGCGAGGAGCACGGCCAGGACGCCAAGGGTCATCCGGCGGCGGAACTGCGCGTTCACCGGGCAACCTCGGGCATCGACTCCTCGAGCTGCGGCTCGCGGGGACTGGTGCGGATGATCAGGTGCGGTCGCGCGTCGGTGGCCCAGGTCACGCGGACATTCTCCTCCGAGAGCAGCCTGCGGGCGACGACGACGAGGGTCATCGCCATGGCGAACGTCCCGACGAGGATGGTCCACCGCGGGCCGGCGACCTCTCCGATCCACCCGATGAGAGGAGCACCGATCGGGGTGCCGCCCATGAAGATCGCCATGTAGAGCGCCATGACGCGCCCCCGCATGACCGGGTCGACCCGAGTCTGCACCAGTGTGTTGGCCACGGTCATCGCGGTGAGCGCGGTGAACCCCACCGGCACGAGCAGGACGGCAAACGCGGCATACGTCGACGCGAGCGCAGCGGCACCGGAGGCGAGGACGAAACCGCCGAGCGCGGCGAGCATGATCCACAGTCGCGGCTCCTTGCGCCCGGCCGTCCGCAGCGCGGCCGTCAGCGACCCGATCGCCATGACGGAGCCGAGCAGGCCGTACTCCCCCGCCCCCTTGCCGAACACCTCGGTGGCCATGAGGGCGGTCGTGATCTGGAAGTTCATCCCGAAGGTCCCCAGGACGAAGATCAGCCCCATGATCAGCTTGAGGTCGCGCCGGCCCTGGACATAGGCGAAGCCCTCCCGGATCCCGCCGCGCCCGGTCAGTCGGGGTGAGGGTCGCAGGTCGCGTCGCCGCATCGCCACGAGGGCGGCGAGGACGAAGAGGAAGGACGCCGAGTTCAGCAGCAGTGCCTGCCCGGTCCCCCAGGTGGCGATGACGAGTCCCGCCAGGCCGGGCCCCACCAGCCGCCCGAGGTTGAACGAGGCACTGTTGAGGCCCACGGCATTGGTCAGGTGCTCCCGGCCGACGATCTCGGGCACGAACGCCTGACGCGCCGGGTTGTCGATCGCCGTGAGCACCCCCTGGAGTGCGGCGATGACGTAGACGTGCCACAGCACAGCCGCGCCGGTGACGGCCAGCACGCCGAGGACCAGGGTCGTCACGAGGAGCCCGGCCTGGGTCATGAGCAGGGTGGTGCGCTTGTCGTAGCGGTCGGCGATCGTGCCGGCCCAGGGCGCCAGCAGCAGGATCGGCAGGAACTGCAGTCCCGTGACGATCCCGAGCACCGTCGCCGAGTGCGGCGTGAGCTCGGTGAGCACCAGCCAGTCCTGGCCGACCCGGCCGGCCCAGGTGCCGATGTTGGAGACGAGGCCGCCGAGGAACCAGATCCGGTAGTTCCGGATCGACAGCGAGTGGAAGGTCGGGCTCATTCGGCCGCCACCCGTTGCAGGATGTCGGTGGCCCGCCGCAGGACCTCGATCTCGTCGTCGTCGAGGTGGGACAGCCGCACGGCCATCCAGCCTTCGCGTGCCTGCCTCGTGGAGCGCACGATCGCCCGCCCTTCCTTCGTGAGGCTGAGGATCACCGAGCGACCGTCGTCCGGGTCGTCGGCACGCTGCACCCAGCCCTGGTCCACCAGGGCAGCCACGGTGCGCGTCATCGACGGGGCACTGACCTTCTCGAAGGAGGCGAGCTCCCGCGGCGTGCGCGGCGCCTCCTCGAGGCGCACGAGCACCGAGAACTGGTGCGGCGGAACAGGGCTCGCACTCTCGAAGCGCACCCGCCGGCTGATCCGCATGCAGGCCAGTCGCAGCTGGGACGCGAGCCTGGCCTTCTCGGCAGGGGTGAGCGTGGTCGTCGGCATGATAATTAGCCTAACTCATTACCTTGCCTAACTATTCCTGCCGGACTCCCCAGGGCGCCCCACCACAAAGCCGTATGCCGCGCACCCAGGTGGGCGCGCGGCATACGGCGTGGGGGTGGAGAGTCCTCAGACGCCCAGGGCGCTCTTGATCGGGTCGATCGCGAAGTAGAGGACGAACAGGCCCGAGACGAGCCACATGAGCGGGTGCACCGAGCCGGCCTTACCGCGCACGATCTTGATGAGGACGTAGGCGACGAAGCCGGCGCCGATGCCGGCCGAGATCGAGTAGGTGAACGGCATGAGGACGATGGTGAGGAAGGCCGGGATGGCGATCTCCAGGTCGTCCCAGTCGATCTCCTTGACCTGCTGCATCATCAGGAAACCGACGAGCACGAGCGCCGGGACGGCCGCCTCGGACGGGATCACCTTGACCAGCGGGGCGAACACCATCGAGAGCAGGAAGAGCACGCCGGTCACGACCGAGGCCAGGCCGGTGCGCGCACCCTCACCGACGCCGGAGGCGGACTCGATGTAGGAGGTGTTCGAGGAGACACCCGCGGCACCACCGGCGGCGGCAGCGATGGAGTCGACGATGAGGATCTGCTTGGTCTTCGGCGGGACGCCCTCCTCGTCGAGCAGGTCGGCCTCGTGGCCGATCGCGGTCATCGTGCCCATGGTGTCGAAGAAGTCGGCGAGCATGAGCGTGAAGATGAGCAGGACCGCCGCCACCAGCCCGGCGCTCTGGAAGGAGCCGAGGAGGGAGAACTTCCCGAGGGTGGACAGGGTGGGTGTCTCGATGATCGTCGAGGGCATGCCGGGGACGACGAGGTTCCAGCCGACCGGGTTGACCTTGTCGCCGTTGACCTGCGGGCCGATCTTGGCCACGGCCTCGACGATGATCGCGACCACGGTGGTGGCGACGATGGCCAGCAGGATCGCGCCCTTGACCTTGCGCACCCAGAGGACGACGACGAGCACCAGGCCGAGGACGAAGACGAAGGTCGGCCAGCCGTTGATGAAGCCGTCGGTCCCGAGCTGCACCGGCACCGGGCCCTGGGCCGTGCGCCGCACGAAGCCGGCGTCGACGAACCCGATGAGCGCGATGAACAGGCCGATGCCGACCGAGATCGCGACCTTGAGCTGGGTGGGAACCGCATGGAAGACGGCCTGCCGGAAGCCGGTGAGGACGAGGAGCAGGATGATGAGGCCCTCCATGACCACCAGGCCCATGGCGTCGGCCCAGGTCATCTTGGAGGCGATGGCGAAGGCCACGAAGGCGTTGAGCCCCAGACCGGTCGCGAGCGCGAGCGGGAAGTTGGCGTAGACACCCATGAAGATCGTCATCAGGCCGGCGACGAGGGCCGTGCCCGCGGCGATCGCCGGCAGGTTCGAGCCGTCGCCGGGACCGCCACCGAGGAACTTGCCGTCGGCGTCGGCGGCGAAGCCGAGGATCAGGGGGTTGAGGACGACGATGTAGGCCATCGTGAAGAAGGTGACCACCCCACCGCGGATCTCACGGCTGAGGCTGGACCCCCTCTCGGTGATCTTGAAGTAGCGATCGAGTGCGCTCGTGGGCTGGGGAGGGGCGGCGCTGTCGGCCGCGGTCTGACTCATGGCGCACAGGGTAGTGCTCGCCTCGCGAGCGCGCGCACCGGTCTCGGGTATGCCGTCCGTCACCCGCACCCGCCCGGACTTTGCCCCAGGGCGCCCCCGCAGACGCCCTCACCCGAACTCCCGTATGCCGTCCCGCCCGGACGTTGCCTCACAGCGCCCCTGCGGACGTCCTGGCACAAACTCCGGCGCCGGTTAGGGTGTCCCCGTGACCGACGACCGCCGCGAGGACCCACCCGCGGACCCCGCGTTCGGCACGATGACCAGCCCCCGCAACCTCCAGCCGCTGCACGTGCCGACCAAGCGGATCATCCGCCTCGGCTTGCTCGCCTGGGTCGTGGCCCTGGTCGCGACGCTCGCCGTCCCGACCCTCCGCGAGGGTGAGCGCTCCTGGTGGCCGTGGGCGTGCGTCAGCGGCCTGGTGCTGGGCCTCATCGGCTGTGCCTACGTCGCGCGCGGTCGCGGCAACGCCGCCGACGCCGAGTAGTCGCCGACGCCGAGCAGGCGACCAGCGCCGCCTTCAGGGGGTGGTGTCGAGCAGGAAGTCGTCGACGATCGGCGGCGAGACCACCTCGGGCTCGGGCCGGGCCGCGTCGACCTCGCTGTGCGCCCCGCAGCCGTGGTCCAGGCTGACGACCCGACCGTCGCTCGGGGACCACTCGTTGGCGCACACGCCGAACACGGCCCGCAGCGCCCCGGCCATCGGCACGAAGAAGCCACAGGACGAGCACGGAGCCGGGGCCTTGACCGCGATCGGGGCCGACGGCCCGCCCTCGCCGTCGTACCACCGCGACGCCGCCACCTCACGACCCACCGGCGAGAGCACCCGCGCGCGCCCCAGTCCGAGCTCCCACTGGGCGACCTGGTCGACGTCGTCCTCACCCGTGGCCTCGAACCCGGCCTCCAGCAGCGGGTCGTCGACGACCATGGGGGTCACGTCGCCGGGGCCGATGTCCCCGGGAGCCAAGCGGTCGGCATACGGGACCCACTCGGGGGACAACAGCGCGCCCTCACCGGGGACCAGGTTGGTCTCGCAGACGGTCGCGACCTTGCCGCGGGGCACGCGGGCGACCGTGACGGCCCACTGCCAGCCGAGGTAGGCCGCGGACGTGCACGCGAACAGGTGCATCCCGAGTCGCTCGTCGACCATGCGCATCCCGACGTGCTCACCGACGGCGCCGTCCTCGGCGATCCCGGTCAGGCCCTCACGCGCCAGGTCGACCGCCGCGGCGAGGACCGCGTCAACCTTCACGCGCGACTCACAGCTCGAGGTCGGCGGCGACGGCGCGCAGCACCTGCGCGACCTTGTTGCCGTGGTTCTTGTCGGGGTAGTGGCCCCTGCGCAGCGACTCGCTCACCGAGTCGAGCAGCTTGATGACGTCCTCGACGATGACGACCATCGCCTCGGGGTCCTTGCGGTCGCGGACCTTGCGGTTGACCGAGACCGACGGGGCCGGCTCGAGCAGGCGCACGGCCATGGCCTGCTTGCCGCGGCGGCCCTCGACGATGCTGAACTCGATCTTCGAGCCACCCTTGAGCACCACACCCTCGGGGACGGCGCTCGCGGGCACGAAGACGTCGCCACCCTCCATCGGGTCGTCGGTCGACACGAAACCGAAGCCCTTGTCGGCGTCGTAGAACTTCACCTTGCCAGTGGGCACGGAACACCTCTTGCTGTGCGGGGCGCGAGAACGCAGGTCAATGGGGCGACGCCGTGGCCGCCTCCCCCCAAGGCTAACAACCCGCAGGTATGCCGTGCGCCTCCTTTGCGTTCCCCCCTCGCCTTCCCCGCCCGCGCCCCCCTCCTGCGCAGATCGTGGCCGACCGCGCAGCCATGGCTGCGCCACCGGCCACGATCTGCGCCTGCCCGGGCCCCCAGGCGGACGCAGGGGAGGAAATTGGGGAGCGCCCTGTCGGTGGGCGATGGCAGCCTTGTGCCTCGTGACCGAGAGCCAGCCCCGCAGCGAGCCCGACCAGCGGCTCTCGCTGCGCTCGTTCTGGGGCCGGCTCTCCGGCGAGGGGCGCTGGCTGCTCTCGACGACGGCGATCACCACGCTCGGCCGCGGGATGGTGCTGCCGTTCACGATCGTCTACCTCACCGAGGTCCGTGACGTGCCTCTGGACACCGCGGGTGTGCTCATGGGCCTGATCGCCGTCGCGGCGCTCGTGGTCACCGCTCCCGGCGGCGCCCTCACCGACCGCCTCGGCGCGCGCCGCGTCGTGCTCACCGCGACCCTGCTGGCGGTCGCCGCGCCCCTGCTCCTCGGCTTCGGCACGACCGTCCCGGTCTTCACGCTCGCCGTGCTCGTCATGGGCGTGAGCTGGGGCATCCATTGGGGCGCCTGGAACTCCCTCATCGCCTCGGTCGTCGAGGGCCCGGCGCGGCAGCAGTTCTTCGGCGTGAACTTCGCCCTCGTCAACCTCGGCATCGGCCTGGGCGGTGTCGCCAGCGGGCTCTTCGTCGACGTCGCCCGGCCGGGGACCTTCACGACGATCTTCGTCGTCGACGCCCTGTGCATGCTCATCCCCATCGCGCTGCTCCTCGGGCCGCTGCGCCGTGCGGGTGGCGCCGTCGCCGTGCCCGAGGAGGCCGAGCCGGCCAGCTACCGCGCCCTCGTCCGCACCCCGGCCGTCCTCTGGCTCGCCGGCCTGACCTTCATCACGACCTTCGTCGGCTACGGCCAGATGGAGAGCGGCTTCCCCGCGTTCTCCCGGCAGGTCAGTGAGGTCTCGACGCGCACGCTGGGCTTCGCCTTCGCGGCGAACACCCTGGCGATCGTGCTGCTCCAGTTCTGGGTCCTCCAGCGGATCGAGGGCCATCGCCGCACGCGCGTGCTCACGCTCATGTCGGTGACCTGGGTGATCGCCTGGGCCGTCCTGGGCGCGACGGGCTGGGTGCCCGGTGGAATGGCGGCCGTCGTGGGCGTCGTCGCCTTCGCGGCGATCTTCGGCCTCGGCGAGACGATGATGCAGTCGACGATCCCGGCCATGGTCAACGACCTCGCCGACGACCACACGCGCGGCCGCGCCAACTCGGTGAATTCCGCCGCCTTCCAGCTCGGCGCGATCGCTGGTCCGGTCATGGCCGGCGTCGTCCTCCACGACGGGCACTGGCTCCTCTTCGTCGCGATCCTCGTCCTCGGGTGCGCGCTCGTGGCCGCCTCGGCGTTCGGGATCGAGCGGATCGTGACGCCGGCGGTCAACGGCTTGCGGGAGGAGGCGGTTCAGGCCGGCGCCGAGATCCCCCACGTGCCGGTCCACGACTGACCCGGCTCGAGGCGGACCAGCGCGATCCCCGAGTTGAACGCATCGGGCGGGCAGGTCATCGGCTCGACCGCGATGCCGTGCGGCGGCGCGTGCTGGGCCTCGGCCTTGCCGGTGAAGACCTGCAGCCACGGGAAGGCCTCGAGCTCGCCCCAGACGGTGTGCCGGGTCCCGTCCGGCAGGTCGACGTGCACCCGCCACCGGCCGTCGTCGTCGGCGCCCAGGCCCCGGTATGCCGTGTCCAGCCGCACGCTGCCGACCTCCCTGGTCTCGCGGAAGTCGTAGGGCGTGCCGTCGACGAGCTCGATCCCCGTGGGCAGAAGCCGTTCGTCGACCGTGACGTACTCGGCGGCGGGAATGCTCACCCGCACCTGCTCGACCGGGCAGGACTCGGTGCGCACATAGGGGTGCCACCCCGCGCCGAAGGGCGCGACCGCGTCGGAGTGGTTGGTGGCCACGGTGGTGACGGACAGGCCCTCGGGTGCCACGGCATACGTCGTGGTGACCTCGAGGGTCCACGCCCAGCCCGGCGAGGGGTGCAACGTCACGCCCATCGTCAGGTGGGAGGCGCCTCGGTCCCGCAACTGCCAGGGCGCCCACCGGAGCAGTCCGTGGCTGGCGTTGCCGAGCTTGACCTCGGTGATCGGGAGCTGGCGCTCGACGCCGTCGAAGGAGTAGCGGCCGTCGCGGATCCGGTTGGGCCAGGGGATGAGCTGCTGGCCGCGACCGGCGTCGATCGGGGCGTCGGCGGCGAAGCCGGCGAGGACCTCACGGCCCCCGCGTCGCCACGACCGCAGCGTGCCACCGACCTCGACGACATCGAGCTCGTCGAGGTCGGTGGTGAGCGTGTGTGCCTGACCGGAGGGCAGCGCCGTCATGGCGCTCACGGTAGTGGCCGGGCGCGTCTTTGGGTCAGTTGCCTGCGGCGACCACCATGACGCGGGTCGCGACCGCGCCCTCCTTGTCGGCGACGACACGCACGGTCGCGCCCGTGGCGAGACCGGCGGTGCGGCCGGCGGTGTCCGCGTTGAGGACGTAGCTGGCCTCGAAGCCGTCACTGCTCTTGACCTTGAGGCTGGCGCCGGCGGTGTACTCGGTGACCTCGCCGACCTGGTAGAGCACGGTGCGGGCGTTGGTGCCGCCGACGACGACCTCGCCGTGGAGGACCTGGCCCAGCGGCAGGGCGCCGAGTCCGCCGGTGTTGCCGAGGACATCGCCCTGACCGCCGCGCATGCCATTGCCCATCCCGTTGCCCATGCCATTGCCCTGGCCCATGCCATTGGGGTTCATCGGCATGCCCTCGGGCCCATTGGGACCCATGCCCGGCCCCCACTGCTGGTTGCCGTAGCCCTGGCCATTACCCATCCCGTCGCGCATGCCGTTGCCCATGCCGCCGCGGCCGGGACCGAACTCGTCGTCCAGGCACATCCCGCCGCGCTGGGCCTGCTGTCCCTGCTGGCCCTGCTGACCGAAGTGGCCCCGGCCTTGGCGCCCGAGGTTGCCCATCGATCCCTGGCCCTGGCCCTGGAGGCAGGCCGCCTGCCACCGGTCGGCCATCCGTTCGCCACGCCCACCGAAGAATGCTCCGAGCGCAATGGCGGCAATGACCGCGAACACGGCGAGCGCTGCCGCAGCGACGACCGCGACCTTGCCCAGGGTGCTGGCCCACACCCGGCGCCAGGCCTGGCCCACGCGACCCCAGAATCCCGAGCGGGGCGGGACCGGAGGCTGGGAGGCCCCGGCGGGTGCGGCATACGCGCTCCCGGCGGACGCGGCATACGCCGGTTCGGCCGCGGGGGACGCACCGGTGGCGGCAGCGTCCGCGGGGGCGCGCAACTCGTGCTCGGCCTGGTCCGCAGCGGTCCAGGCGTGCTCTGGGGACGCGGAGTCGGTCTGCTCGGCGGCCGGCAGCGCCTGGGTCGAGTCCTGCGTGGAGAAGACCTCGGTGGCGTCCACGCCCTCCGGCGTCGGCTGCTCGGGAGTGGGCTGGTCGGGGGTGGCGTCGTTCGTCATGACCTCATGGTGCGCCCGCACACGCCCCTTCCACAGCCGTCATGGCTACTCCACCGCGGATTCACAGGCTGGAGGGGGACATTCACAGGAACAAGGGCCGGTTTCACAGGATCCGGTCAGGCTCCCGGACCCGGGTAGCGTGGGGCGGTGCCCGACCCGCGATCAGGAGTGCGCTCACTCGCCGACGACCTGCGGGCCCGCACCGACGACGACCTCGCCGCCCTCCTCATCGCCCGACCCGACCTGGCGCGACCGGCGGCCAGCGACCTCACCGCCCTGGCGGCCCGCAGCACCACCCGCTCGAGCACCGCCCGTGCCATCGACGGGCTCGACCTGACCACCTTGCAAGTGCTCGAGGCGGCAGCCGTCGTCGCGGACGGGATCGACGCGACCACCCTCGATGAGTTGCTCCCCGGCACACCGCCAGCGACGATCGCCACGGCACTGGATCGGCTCCGGACGGCGGCCCTGCTCTGGGGCACCCCCGGAGCACTGCGTGTCTCCCGTGGCGTCGCCGAGGTGCTCGGGCCCCACATCGCCGGCCTGGGGCCGACCGGCGCCGAGCTCGGTCTCGACCCCCAGCCACCGCCCGCCCTGCGAGCGGCGATCACCGACCTCCCGGAAGGTGCCCGGGCCGTCCTGGCCCAGCTGGCGTGGGGCCCGCCCATGGCCCACGAACCCGAGCAGGGCACCCGCGCAGCGGAGGCCGTCGACGCGCTCGTGGACGCCGGACTGGCCGCGCGCCGTGATGACCAGGTCGTCGTGCCACGCGAGGTGGCGCTCGTGGTCCGCGAGGGCCGACTGCACCGCGAGGCGAGCCCGGCCGCACCGCCCCTGGAGGGCACCGTCCGGGCCGTCAGCGTCCTCGACCGGGTCGGCGGCGGCAGCGCGAGCGAGGTGCTGGCCCTGGTCGACGATGCCCTGTCCTCCTGGTCGACCAACCCACCGCGGCAGCTGCGCGGCGGTGGACTGTCCGTGCGCGACCTCGCCACCACCGCTCGGGCTCTGGACCTCGACCCGCCGCGTGCCGCCTTTGTCCTCGAACTGGCCCTCTCCGCAGGGTTGCTCGCCGACGACCAGGGTGAGGACCCGAGCTGGGCGCCGACTGCGGCATACGACGCCTGGCTCGACCTCCCCGGCGGGCGACGCTGGGCGCTCCTCGCCAGCACGTGGTGGTCCACGACGCGCGACCCGACCCGGATCGGCCAGCGTCGACCGGACGGCAAGGTGGTCAACGCCTTGGGTCAGGACGTCCACGCACCGCCGGTGCGGGCCCTGCGGCGGGCCGTCCTGACGACCTTGGCCGAGGCCGAGCCCGGCCTGGCACCCACCGCAGCGAGCCTGACGGCCCGGCTGCGCTGGCGCCGGCCGCGGCGCGTGCCGTCGGACCTGGCTCCGCGGGTGGCGGCCATCCTCGACGAAGCCAGTCGCCTCGGGCTGGTCGCCCTCGGCGCCCTGACCACGGGCGGGCGGGCCCTCGTCGCGGGGGATACGGAGGCACTGGCCGCGTCGATGGAGACCCACCTGCCGAGCCCGGTGGACCATGTCCTCCTCCAGGCGGACCTCACGGCGGTGGCCCCGGGCCCGCTCTCGGCCGGCCTGGCCCACTTCCTGCGCCAGGTCGCCGACCTCGAGTCGCGCGGTGGCGCCTCGGTGCACCGGTTCTCGGCCGCGAGCATCCGCCGCTGCCTCGACGCCGGGTGGACCGTCGAGGAGATCCTGCGCGGCCTGCGGGACGCGAGCCACACTCCCGTGCCGCAGCCACTGGACTACCTGATCCGGGACACCGCGCGGCAGCACGGTCAGGTGCGCGTGGTCGAGGCGCGCACGGTGCTGCGCGTCGAGGACCCCGCCGCCCTCGAGGCCCTGCTGGCCGAGCGCGCCCTGAGCGCCCTCCAGCTGCGCCGCCTCGCCCCCACCATCGCCGTCAGCGGCCTGGCCCCGGACGTGGTGCTGGAGTTCGTGCAGGACAGCGGGATCGGCGCCGTGCGCGAGAACGCCACCGGCGCCATCACCATCGCACCGCGGCCCGCCCACCGAGCGCCGGTGCCACGCGTGCCCCCATCGGTCGTGCGAGCCTTCACCGCGGAGGACGCCGAGGCCGGGGTCGCAGCGCTCCGGGCCGCGGACGAGCAGGCGTCAGGCACGGCCCTCCCCCCGGGCACGACCGGCAGAGGTGGCCCTGCCGGCACCACTGCCCTCGGGAAGTCGGCGGACCGCGGGGGCGCGCCCGCCATCCCGGCCGGTGACCCGGCGACCTCGCTCGCGCTGCTCCGGGAGGCCAGCGCCGATCGCCGCCCGGTGTGGGTCGGCTATGCCGATGCCGTCGGTGCCGTCCGCCGGTTCCTCTTCCGGCCCGAGGACATCGACAACGGACGGGTCCATGGTGTGGCCGACGGCGTGCGGCGCACCCTGTCGATCCACCGGATCACCGGCGTCGCCCCCGACTGACCCCGACCTGCGGCGCCAGTCCCCGGATTCGAGGTATTACCGCGGCCGAAAGTGCGGCGGTAATACCTCGAATCGCCGGGAGAGAAACCGGGGGGAGGGCGGAGTCGGCAGAGGGATCAGCTTGAGCCGGTGAGGGCGCGCACCACGCGCGAGGGTGAGGGGCGCCCGAGCTGCTCGGCCATCCACGCCGACGTCGCAACCAAGGACTCCAGGTCCACGCCGGTCTCGACCCCGGCACCGTGCAGCGCCCAGACCAGGTCCTCGGTCGCCAGGTTGCCGGTCGCGCTCTTGGCGTAGGGGCAGCCCCCGAGGCCACCGGCGGAGGCGTCGACGATCGCGACACCCTGGCGCAGGGCGGTCATCGTGTTGGACAGGGCCTGCCCGTACGTGTCGTGGAAGTGCACCGCGACGGCCTCCCGCGCGATCCCCCGGACCTCGAGCGCGTCGAGCAGGGCCACGACGTGCCCGGGCGTGGCCACGCCGATGGTGTCGCCGAGCGAGAGCTCGTCCGCGCCCAGCGCCATGAGCGAGGCACAGGCGTCGGCCACCTGCCCGATCGGCACCTCGCCCTCCCACGGGTCCCCGAAGCACATCGACACATAGGCGCGCACCCACAGGCCGGCCTCCCGTGCCCGCGCCACGACCGGCGCGAACATCGCGATCGACTCGGCCACCGACCGGTTGAGGTTCTTGCGGGCGAAGGTCTCTGTCGCGCTGCCGAAGATCGCGATCGCGTTCACCCCTGCCTCCAGGGCACGATCGAGGCCGCGCTCATTGGGCACGAGCACGGGCCGGTGCCGACCCAGGCCCTCCGCACCCAGGGCCGCCAGCAGGTCGGCGGCATCGGCCAGCTGGGGAACCCACTGCGGGTTGACGAACGAGGTCACCTCGATCGTCTCCAGCCCGGACGCCGCCAGCCGCCGCACGAACTCGGCCTTGACCTCCACCGGCACGATCGCCGACTCGTTCTGCAGGCCGTCGCGCACTCCCACTTCGTGGATCCGCACCCGTGCGGGCAGGGTGGGATCCGGCTCGACCTGGGGCGCGCGCATCGTCACCCTCCGATCCTCACACGCCGGGCGGGAACGCGGGGCGTCCACCTGGGGTTAGATGGGGCGTCGGCCCCGGGGGGTGCCGACGCCGACCAGGACGAAGGACACCATGAGCGACGACGCGACCCAGCCCGGCCAGGACCAGCCACCGACGCCGGAGGCACCCCGGGCGGACCCGACGATGGCCATCCCCGACGGGGCCACCCCACCGGCCGACGCCACCCAGTCGATGGCGCAGTCCACCCCGCCGACCCAGGCCCTGCCCACCTGGACGCCGCCCTACCCGCAGGCCGCCCCGGTCGAGCCGCCTCCCGTGGTCGCCGCCCCGCCGGTGCCGCCCGCGCCGCCGGCTCCCGTCCCCTACCCGTATGCCGGGAGCGAGCTCCCCGCAGCGGCTCCCCCCGTCCCGCCGCCGGCGACCTACGGGACGCCACCCACGGCATACGGGGCGCCGGCGGCCTATCCCGCACCACCCTCGCCCTACGGCACACCACCGGCCTACGGAACCCCGGCGCCCTATGCCGGCCCGCTGGTCCAGTACGCGCCACCGACGCCGACCAACACCTCCGCGGTGGTCCTCACGATCATCGCGGGGATCATGACCGTGTCGTGCTACTTCACCCTCACCGGGATCGTGCCGCTCGTCTTCGGCATCCTCGCCCTGAGCAAGCAGGGCACGGACATCGCGGCCAGCCGCAACTTCTCGCGGATCGGCTGGATCATCATGGCGGTGCTCGGCGCGCTCACCGTGCTGGCCATCATCGCCGTCATCGGCTTCGCGCTGGCCGGCTCGAGCAGCTACTGACCGATGACCGACGGGGCACTCATCGTCCAGAGCGACAAGACCCTCCTGCTCGAGGTCGACCACCCGCGGGCCGAGGAGGCGCGTCGCGCGATCGCCGCGTTCGCCGAGCTGGAGCGGGCGCCTGAGCACGTCCACACCTATCGCGTCACTCCCCTCGGCCTGTGGAACGCCCGGGCCGCCGGGCACGACGCCGAGCAGGTCATCGACGCGCTCATCACCCACAGCCGGTATGCCGTCCCGCACGCCCTGCTCGTCGACATCGCCGACACGATGGACCGCTATGGCCGGCTCAAGCTGACCAAGGACGGCGAGCAGCTCGTCCTCGAGACCACCGATCGCGCCGTGCTCGCAGAAGTGCTGCGGCACAGGAAGATTGCGCCGCTCTTGGGCGAGCGCATCGACGAGGACACCGTCCGCGTCCACCCCAGCGAGCGCGGCCACCTCAAGCAGGAGCTGCTCAAGATCGGCTGGCCGGCCGAGGACGAGGCCGGCTATGTCGACGGCGAGGCGCACCCGATCTCCCTCGACACCGAGGGCTGGTCTCTGCGCCCCTACCAGGAGCAGGCCGTCGAGGGCTTCTGGCACGGCGGGTCGGGAGTGGTGGTCCTGCCCTGTGGCGCCGGCAAGACCCTCGTCGGGGCCGCCTCGATGGCGCGCTCGCAGACGACGACGCTGATCCTCGTCACCAACACCGTGAGCGCCCGCCAGTGGAAGGACGAGCTGCTCCGCCGGACCTCGCTCACCGAGGACGAGATCGGCGAGTACTCCGGCGCCCGCAAGGAGATCCGGCCGGTCACCATCGCGACCTACCAAGTGCTCACGACCAAGCGCAAGGGCGCCTACACCCACCTCGACCTGCTCGACGCCCGCGACTGGGGCCTCATCGTCTACGACGAGGTGCACCTGCTCCCGGCGCCGATCTTCCGGATGACGGCCGACCTGCAGGCGCGCCGCCGACTGGGGCTCACCGCAACGCTGGTGCGCGAGGACGGCCGCGAGGCCGACGTCTTCTCGCTCATCGGACCCAAGCGCTTCGACGCCCCCTGGAAGGACATCGAGAACCAGGGCTACATCGCGCCCGCCGACTGCGTGGAGGTGCGGGTCACCCTCTCGGACAGTGAGCGGATGGCGTATGCCGTGGCCGAGCCCGATGACCGCTATCGCCTCGCGTCGTGCTCACCGCGGAAGGTGGGTATCGTCGAGAAGCTGGTGGCACGGCATACGGGAGAACCGACGCTCGTCATCGGCCAGTACCTCGACCAGCTCGACGAGCTCGCGGGCCGCCTCGACGCCGACCTCATCACCGGCGAGACGACCGTGGCCGAGCGGCAGCGCCTCTTCAATGCCTTCCGAACCGGCGAGATCTCGCTCCTCGTCGTGTCGAAGGTTGCGAACTTCTCGATCGACCTGCCCGAGGCCAGCGTGGCGATCCAAGTGAGCGGGACCTTCGGCTCCCGGCAGGAGGAAGCGCAGCGGCTGGGCCGCGTGCTCCGCCCCAAGGGCGACGGGCGCACGGCGCACTTCTACACCGTGGTCGCGCGGGACACGGTCGATGCCGACTTCGCGGCCCACCGCCAGCGCTTCCTCGCCGAGCAGGGGTATGCCTACCGGATCGTCGACTCCGACGACCTCTGACGATCGCCGCAGGCAACGCAGCGAGGCACGAGCGAGGCCCGCAGGCGTGAGGAAGTGGTCGCCGACATCACGACCTCTGACGATCGCCGAAGGCAACGCAGCGAGGCACGAGCGAGGCCCGCAGGCGTGAGGAAGTGGTCGCCGACATCACGACCTCTGACGATCGCCGAAGGCAACGCAGCGAGGCACGAGCGAGGCCCGCAGGCGTGAGGAAGTGGTCGCCGACATCACGACCTCTGACGATCACGCTCGTCACGGCGGTTGGCCCACAGGCTCGTCGCGGTGGTGAGCGCCAGCGCACCGACGATGACGGCCAGGGAGGCCAGCGTCGGCACGGTGGGCACCCACTCCCAGACCCCGTGCGCCCAGTGCAGGGCGAGCTTGACACCGATGAAGGCGAGGATCGCGGCCAAGCCGTAGCCGAGGTGGCGCAGCGTGCCGAGCAGGCCCTCGAGGACGAAGTAGAGCGCACGCAGGCCCAGGAGCGCGAAGGCGTTGGTGACGAAGACGAGGTAGGGGTCACCGGTGATCCCGTAGACCGCCGGGACCGAGTCGATCGCGAAGACGAGGTCCGTGCCGAGGATCGCGAGCACGACGAGGGCGAGCGGGGTGAGGGCCTTGCGGCCGCCCTCGATGACCGTCATCCGCGTGCCGCGGTAGTCGGCGGTGATGGGGAAGAAGCGCCTGGCCAGTCGCACGATCCGCAGCTCGCTGACCTCGAGGGCATGGCCGCCCTGACGGGCATCGCGGAGCACCCCCCAGGCCGTCACCAGCAGGATCGCGCCGAAGATGAGGAACATCCAGGAGAACCGGGCGATGAGGGCAGCCCCGAGGGCGATGAAGGCGCCACGCATGAGCAATGCCCCCGCGATGCCGATGAGGAGCACGCGTTGCTGGAGCACCCTGGGCACCGCGAACGAGGTGAGGATGAGGATGAAGATGAACAGGTTGTCGACCGAGAGCGACTTCTCGACGAGGTAGCCGGTGTAGTACTGCAGCCCGATCTCCGAGCCATGCGCCCGCCAGACCCACAGTCCGAAGGCCATCGGCAGGGCGACGTAGAACGCCGACCACCCCACCGCCTCGCGCATGGAGACCTCGTGCGGGCGTCGCGTGATGAGGAAGTCGAGCGCGAGCAGCGCCAGGATCCCGCCGATGGTCAGCCACCAGAGTCGCGCATCGGCGATCGACGTGAGGGCGGCCGGGGAGGTGGGCGCAGCGGCCACGGAGATGAGTGCAGGTGTCATGGGTCCTCGCATCGTCGAACGATGCGAGGTCTCCTTCACCCCCCATGGGGGCGTGCGCCGGGCGAAGCATGGGCTGCGCGTAGTGACCGGTCGCACCTTGGGGAAGTACTCCCCTCGCTCCGCCGAGGTTACGAAGACCCGCGCGCTCGGGTCAACCTGGCTCGGCGCTGTGGGCCGGACTCCCGGGAAATGCCCAGCCAATTCCCAGATTCCTCCACGACACTGCTCAGCATGACCGCCGTCACGCCCGAGGCCCGACTGCTCGTCGTCGAGGACGAGCCCAACATCCGTGAGCTGCTCGCCACCTCCTTGCGGTTCGCCGGCTTCGAGGTGGCGACCGCCGCCAACGGCAGTGAGGCGATCCGCCAGGCCACCGAGCTGGCCCCCGACCTCGTCGTCCTCGACGTCATGCTCCCCGACGTCGACGGGTTCACGGTGACCCGCAAGATCCGCGACAGCGGACGCCACGTGCCCATCGTCTTCGTCACCGCGCGCGACAGCCTCGACGACAAGATCAAGGGCCTGACCGTCGGCGGCGACGACTACGTCACCAAGCCGTTCAGCCTCGACGAGGTGGTCGCCCGCATCCGGGCGGTCCTGCGACGCACCCGGGGTGAGCAGGACGAGGAGTCGGGCCTGCGCTTCGAGGACCTGGAGCTCGACGAGGACAGCCACGAGGTCCGCCGCGCCGGCCGTGTCATCGAGACCAGCCCGACCGAGTTCAAGCTGCTGCGCTACCTCATGCTCAACCCCAACCGCGTGCTCTCCAAGGCCCAGATCCTCGACCACGTCTGGGACTACGACTTCCGCGGGGAGTCCGGCATCGTCGAGTCCTACATCTCCTACCTGCGGCGCAAGATCGACACCGAGGGGCTCCCGCCGCTGATCCACACCAAGCGCGGCGTCGGCTACGTCCTCAAGCTCCCCCCGCAGTCGTCCGTGCGCTGATGACCCTCCCCCGCTGGACCGCTCCGGCCGTCCGTCGACTGGAGACCATGCCCCTGCGCGTGCGCCTGGTCTCCATCCTCCTCACCCTCCTCACCGCCGCTCTGATCCTGCTCAGCCTGACGACGGCATACCTGACCAAGCGCGACCTCCTCGGCCGGATCGACGCCGAGCTCGCGGCCGTGGCCGCGCCCGTCGCCAACCAAGCGATCGACGACCTCAACGGCTCCGGGCAGGACGGTCCCCCGACCGGGTACGCCTTCGCGCTCATGACACCCGCCGGCCGACAGGTGCACTACCTCAACCCCACCGGCGAGAAGCTCCACCCGGACCTGCCCTCGATCACGTTGACGGACAGCAGGGTTCGCTCCGGTGAACCCTTCACCGTGACCTCGACCGACGGTCACCTCGACTGGCGGTTCATCGCCGGCCGGGTCGGCACCGAGGGCACCTTCGCCGTCGGCCTGCCGCTGCGCTCAATGAACCAGACGATGCAGCGACTGCTCGTCACCTCCAGCGTGATCTCGGCCGGTGTCCTCGCGCTGTCGGCCCTGATCGGGTGGTATGCCGTCTCGCGCGCCTTCCGCCCGCTCCGCCAGATCGAGGACACCGCCGCCGCCATCGCCAAGGGCGACCTCACGCGACGCATCCCGGTGCGCGGGGCCGACGACGAGGTGACCTCCCTGGCCGAGAGCCTCAACGCGATGCTCGCGCGGATCGAGCAGTCCTTCGCGGTCCGGGAGGCCTCCGAGGAGCGCATGCGGGAGTTCGTCGCCGACGCCTCCCACGAGCTGCGCACCCCGCTCGCGACGGTGAGGGGGTATGCCGAGCTGCACCGGCAGGGCGCGCTCGCCGACCCGGCCCAGCTCACCGGCGCGATGACCCGCATCGAGTCCGAGTCCCGACGGATGGCCGGCCTCGTCGAGGACCTGCTCGTCCTGGCCCGCCTCGACGAGGAACCGGTCACCTTCGACACCGATGTCGACCTCACCGTCCTGGCGATCGACGCCGTCGCCGATGCCCGGGTCCGGGCCCCCGACCGCGCGATCAAGGTCTCGGGCCGGGAGGGCCTGCTCGGCCCGCTGCCGGTCCACGGCTCGGATGCCCGGCTGCGCCAGGTGGTCACCAACATGGTCGCCAACGCGCTGGCCCACACCCCCGCGGGCACGCCCGTCGAGGTGCGCCTGGGCCGTGACGGCGATGATGCGGTCCTCGAGGTCATCGACCACGGACCGGGGATCCCGGCCGACCAGCGGCCCCACGTCTTCGAGCGGTTCTTCCGGGCGGACCCCTCCCGCAGCCGGGACGGTGGCGGGGGCAGCGGCCTCGGCCTGGCGATCGTGGCGGCCATCGTCGCCGCCCACCGCGGCCGCGTCGGCATCGCCCAGACGCCCGGCGGCGGAGCCACCTTCGTGCTGCGGCTGCCCGCCGCCACACCCACAGGGGATTCCCAGCCGCCGTCGAGGGTGCGTTGATCCTGGCCCGGCATCGTCTGAGGGGTCAGGCCACGAGGGACGACACGTAGCACGGCCGCCGGACCACCTCCACCGGCGCACCGCCGCCGCGACACGTCCCATCCCCCATCGGGGCCCGGCACCTGCCGCGACCCGGCCGAGGTCGAGGAGCTCGCCCACCCCTCCGGGGCGAGGTTCTCCCCGGCTCGGGTCGCGGCCCATTTCGGACCCGACCACGGACAGGCGACACTGGGACCATGACCGGTGACGAGACCACCCGCGACGAGCTGCGTCACCTCGAGGAGTCCTTCGCCGAGGCGATGACCCGCCTGTATGCCGTGGGCAACGGGCTCGCCCGCCTCCGGCACGACCTCGAGGCGGGCCAAACCGGCCCGGATCCGCGGACGACGAGCACCTCCCAGCCCATGACCGTGCCTGCGCCCACGCCTGTGGCCACGAGCGCCTCGGCGGGCCACGGCATACCGCCCGTGCCCCTTGCCCCCGGCATGCCCGCCGCACCAGCCGTCCCCGCCGCCGGGGCCACTTGGCCGGCGACCGCGGCCGCCGCGGGGCCCGCCCCGATCCCGCAGGTGCCCGCGTCGTCCTGGTCTCCTCCCGTCGCTGCCGAGGCGGCCGCCCCGACGACCGCACTCGGTCGCTGGTGGCAGCGCGAGAGCCTGGTGACCCGCCTGCTGGGGATCACCGGCGCGGTCGTCACCCTCGTCGGACTGGTCATGCTGCTCGTGCTCGCGGTCCAGCAGCGCTGGTTCGGCCCGGTGCCGCGCGTGGTCCTCGGTGTCCTCCTCGCCGCCGCCCTCATCGGCCTGGCCCACGTCGTCCATGCGCGCGAGCGCTCGGCCGGGCGCGCCGGCCTGGGTGCCGTGGCGCTCGCCGGCACCGGGTATGCCGCGGCCTACCTCGACGTCGTCGCGATCACGTCGATCTACGGCTGGGTCCCCCCGCTCCTCGGGCTCGTCCTCGCCATCGCGGTCGCCGGCACCGGCCTGCTGGTCGCCCGCCGGTGGGACAGCCAGGTCCTCGCCATCCTCATCCTGCTGGGCGCCGCCGCGCTGCTCCCCGCCGTCGCCGGGCGGGCCTCCTGGCTGCTCTCGGCCTTCATGGTGGTGCTCGCCGTCGCCTCGTGGCCGGCCCAGTGGGGCCGTGAGTGGCCCGCGGTCACCGCGGCCCGCCTCATCCCGGCCACCCTCGTCATCGTTCCGACCATCGGGTTCGCCCAGCAGCGCCCGGAGGAGCCGTGGGCGCACGTCGCGGTCACCGGGATCTTCGCCCTCGCCGGCATGGCGATGTCGGTGCGCGAGGCGCGCGGCCGCGGCTTCGACACCAGCGCGCTCACCCTCCTCGTCACGGCGCTGCCGTTGCTCATGGCCTTCAGTGCCACGCCCCAGCCCTGGCGCACCGTGCTCCTCCTCCTCGCAGCCGTCGCCTGGCTCGGGTATGCCGCGCTCGGCGAGTCCCAGCGCTGGCTTCCCGTGGGCACGTGCGTGGCGGCGACCGCGGCCGGGACCTTGGCGCTGCTGCTGGCCATCGTCGCCCGCGCCGACACGACGTGGATGGGCACGGCCCTGCTCGTCGCCGCCCTGGGCTACCTCCTCGTCGCCGCCTCCACCCGATCGCGTCAGGTCGCCTGGTGGGGACTGGGGATGGCGGCGCTGGCCCTGCTGGTCTACCTGCGCCACCCCGTGCGGGTGCTCGTCCAACGCACCGCCCTGGAGAGTGACCTGGCGGTCACCCTCATCGACTCGGCCATCGCCGTGGGCGTGATCCTCGCCCTGGCCTGGCTGGCGCACCGCCTCACCAAGCTCTCCCTCGAGGTGCGCCGGGTCGTCGCGGTCGGGTCGTGGGTCGCGGGCCTGGCCATTGCCACGACGGCCGTCGTCAGCCTCGGCGTGCTGCTCGGGCGGAGCATCGACAGCGCAGTCGCCGGCTTCCGCGCCGGCCACGCGGTGGCGACGATCCTCTGGATGGTTGCGGCCGCCTGGCTGCTCATCCGAGGGCTGCGGCGCAGCAAGGACGCGGACCTGGCGATGTGGACCGGGCTCGGCCTGGCCGCAGGGGCCGTCGCCAAGCTCTTCCTCTACGACCTCGCGGTGCTGGCCGGCATCTGGCGGGTCGTGGCCTTCATCGTGGTGGGCCTGATCCTGCTCGGCACGGGAGCCGGGTACGCCAAGGCGCTGGAGCGGGCGCGCGCCGCGGATGCGGATGACCCGGACCCGGGTGCCGCGCCGCTCGGAACGGACGCGGGACCGGCCGGACCCGAGGTCCTTCCCGTGCCGCCCACGCAGATGGCTCCGGCTGGTACTCCGGTGCCTCCGGCGCCGACGGCACCCGCGACTCCCCCGCCGCCGCCCGGCCCGCCCGGGCCGTCGATTCCGCCGATTCCGCCGGTCACGCCCTGAGGCGAGCAGCGAGCGGCCACCAGAACTCGCCATTCGCGAGGTCGTCGAGGAGGTCGGGATCGAGCTGTCGGCGGCGGACCTGGTGCCCTTCGGCTACGAGCGCTTCCGGCACCTGTCCGGGCCGCTGCTGCGGCCGCCGGGGCAGGACGTGCTCCAGGCCTTCACGGCGACGATCTCGCAGACCCGCCCTCCCTTGTCCGCGCAAGCCAGCGACACCTCGCAGCGGCGTTGGGTCACCCCTGAGGAGTACGAGGACCTGTGCAGCGTTCTCCCGCACCGTTTCTCCCAGCTCCCGCCATCCACCGGGCGAACCCCACTGCTGCCGACGCACGGAGTGCACGACCGCGAAGTCGCCGCCGGCATCGCGCAGGAAGACCATGGCGGCGAACACTCGCCTCTCGTCGACCGGCCGCGAGGACACGAGGAGGTCGATGTCGGCGACCGTGCCGCTGGCCAGCAGCACGCCACGCTGCCGCGCCACCCCCTTGTCGCCGGCACGCTTCGAGAGCCGCAGGCCCGACGCCTGCAGGGCCCGCAGCAGGTCCCGCGGCGGCGTCGGCCTGGCACCCGCGGCGAGCACCGCGGCATACCGTTCCTCCGGGATGTCGTAGTGGTCGCCCTCGAAGCCACGCTCGGGGATCCCGAGCGATCGGGCGAAGGCGTGCAGCTCCTCGAGGCTGGTGTCACTGACCAGGTGCGACCAGCGGCGCCCGTGGGCGGGCCACGCCGGCGGGTCGATGAGGATGGCCACCCTGGGACCCTACGCGCCAGGCTCGCCCTCGCCGAGAGCGGCCGATGGGTCGGCGGTGCGTCAGCCCTCGTACCTCTGCGGCCGCGGGACCTCGTCGCCGGCGTGACCTTCTCGGCCGGCCCCCTGCCACAGCCGGATCGCGCCGGGCACGAGGAAGACGATCCATGCCCACGCCCAGGCCCCGAAGAAGTAGCCCAGGAGGATGTAGACGACGAGCGCGATCGTGCCGCTGATGGCCAAGAGCTTGGTGGTGAAGGTCCCCGAGTTCTCCATGGGCGCAACCCTTCCGTATCCGGCCCGAGCGCGCGTCCACCGGTCGACGGACATGTCCGACCCCCACCGGCGTTCGTCCTCGCATCCGCAGTGGGTCGGCGGAGAATCCCGAGGTCCACCAACCGGGCACGCCTCGACAGCCGGCAGGACGGCATACGAGGGTCTGTCCATGACGCTCACGGGGGGACGTGTCGGGCCTGCTGACCCGCGCACACTGTTCATCAACGCCACCGTGGCCGGCGTGTTGGGCGCGGCCATCATGGTCCTACTGCACGAGCTGGCCCACGTTGTCACCGGGGTCCTGCTCGGGCTACCGGGGACGCTGTACTCGTACGGCGTGACCCACGGCGGCTCGCCCAGTCCGACGCAGCTCGGGGTCACCTCGATCGCGGCTCCGGTGTTCAGTCTCCTCAAGGGCGCCCTCATGGTGACCTGGCAGCCGCTGCGGGCCCGGCGCGACTTCTGGCACCTGCTCTGGCTCATGGTGGCCTTCACGTCGATGATGGAGGGCATCGGGTATGCCGAGATCAGCGTCTTCGGAGCCGGGGATACGGCCGACGCGATCCGTCACTTCGGCTGGCCGGGCTGGGTCGCGCCGGTCATGCTGGCGCTCGGCGTGGCCGGACAGTTCGGGCTGGCACGGATCTTCGCCCCGATGGTGGGTCGGTATGCCGGGGCCGACAAGCGCTCCCGGCTCGCCTTCACGTTGTGGCCATGGCTGGCCGGCACCGCGCTCAACCTCGCGCTCGTCGGCGTCAACCTCTCCACGGCGCGGATGGACCTCAACGGCGGCGAGATGGTCGCCATCGCGATGGCAGGGGTGGCGGTACTCGTCTGGATGCCGATGGCCCTCATCTTCCCTCGGGCCGTCGACGCGGGGAGCGCAGACGCGGAGCCTCTGCACCTGCGAGGGTGGCCCGTCGTGGGCCTCGTCGCAATCGGCGTGATGATCGTGGTCAACCAACTGCTCAACCTCGGGCTCTCGATCGGCTGAGCACTTCGGCCCTGTGGAAAACTCGGAGGCCCCTCTCCGAACCTGCCTAGCGTGGACGGCATACGAGGAGGCACCCGGTCTCCTCCGGTGAGGGGAGCACGAGATGTCAGCACAGTTCCAGGTCGACACCGACCGCATTCACGCCGCGTCGGCGGACATCACCCGGATCGCGGGCGAGATCGAGGGACAGGTGCAGGCCATGATGGGCCGCCTGACCTCGCTCGAGGACGCCTGGCGGGGGACGGCGGCGAGCCAGTTCCAGGGTGTGGTCGGCCAGTGGCAGTCGACCCAGACGCAGGTCAAGGCCTCCCTCGACAGCATCGGCCGGGTCCTGTCCGCCGCCGGGGCGTCCTACGCCGACGCCGAGGCACAGGCCGTGCAGATGTTCAGCAGCTGAGCCTCCACATGGTGGTGCGCCGGACCGGGCCCCTGTTCCCGATCCGGCGCACCGGTGGCGGCACTGGTCACCACCGTCGGCGGTGACCGGCCACCTGCATCACTCCGTGGCGATCGCCCGGAGGATGTCCACCTTGGCCGCTCGGCGACCCGGCCAGACGGCTGCCAGCACACCGACGACAACCGACAGACCGAGGAAGGCAGCCAGCTGGTTCCATGGGATGACCAGGACCTCGAAACCCTGGTCCACGAGGGCCCGCTGGATGGCCGTGCCGAAGCCGAGCCCGAGGAGCATGCCGAGGGCAGCGCCGAGGACCGCGATGACGACGGACTCCAGGCGCAGCATCGTGCGGAGCTGGCGACGACCGAGTCCGACGGCGCGCAGCAGCCCGATCTCCCGGGTCCGCTCGATGACCGAGAGCGCAAGGGTGTTGATGATGCCGAGGATGGCGATGACGACGGCCAGCCCGAGGAGCGCGTAGATGATCATGAGCATCTGGTCGATCGGCTTGCGCTGCTCCGCGGCGAAGGCGGCCTGGTCCTTGACCGTGACGAGCGGGTTGTCCGCCAGGGTGGCGTTCAGCGAGCGCAGGACCGACCCCGCGCTGGCGCCCTCTGCGCGCTTGACGTAGATCGCCGAGTCCTGTGCGGGCAGGCCGAGACCGTCGAGATCGGCGTTGTCGAGCACGTAGCTGCTCCCGATGACCGCGCCCGGCTTGTGCAGCGCCACGACGGTGAAGGTGCGCTTCTGGTCCTGGTAGCCCAGCTGGACCGTGTCGCCGAGGCCGAGCTTCTCGGTGACGGCGAGGTCGGACGGGACCGAGACCGTGCCCGCCCCGAGGCGGCCGAAGTCGCCCTCGTCCGTGGGGATGTCCACCATGCCGGGCAGTGAACGGGCATCGACACCCTGCACGTAGACGTCCTTGCCATCGGCTCCCTGCAGGGCAGCCCAGCGCACCCGGGCCGTCTCACCCACGCCCTCCGTTGCAGCGACCTGCTCGGCGATCTGGGGTGAGAACGACTGCCCGATCGCGTTGGAGACGACGTAGTCCGCGCTCATGCCATCGCTGACCGAGGCGTCGACACTGGCCTTGGCCGAGGCGCCGAAGACCGACATGAGCGTGACCAGGGCGACCCCGATCATGAGGGCCGACGCCGTGGCCGCGGTCCGGCGCGGGTTGCGCAGGGAGTTCTGGGTGGCCATGTTCCCCACCACGCCGAACGCGCGGCGATAGAGCCACCCCAGCCCGACGACGAGCGGGCGCCCCACGAGCGGGCTGATCAGCGCCACCCCGATGAGGACGCCGAGGATCCCGGCCCCGAGCCACTTCATCTCGTTCGAGTCGACGACGACCAACCCGACGTACATGCTCGCGCCACCGAGCACGGCCAGGACCAGGCCGACCGCGATCCGCCGGTGCAGACCACCCTCCTGGGCCATCACGTCGTCGCGCATGGCCGCCACCGGCGGCACGCGTCCCGCACGGCGTGCCGGCAGCCAGGCGGCAACCATCGTGACGAGGAGGCCCACGGCATACGAGGCCACGACGGTGCGTGGGTTGAGGACGAGGCTGGCGCCGGAGAGGTCCAGGCCGAAGCGGCCGAAGAGGACCCGGATCACCTGGGCCAGCGCGAAGCCGAGGGCCAGGCCGACGGTCGACCCCATGAGGCCGACGACGAAGGCCTCGAAGAGGACCGATCGGGTGACCTGGCGACGGCTGGCCCCGATCGCCCGGAACAGGGCGAGCTCGCGACTGCGCTGGGCCACGAGGATCGAGAAGGTGTTGATGATGAGGAAGGTCCCGACGACGAGGGCGACGGCGGCGAAGACGAGGAGGAAGGTGGTGATGAAGGACAGGCCCTTCTGGATCTGGGTCGCCATCTCGTCCGAGAGCTTGTCACCGGTGATCGCCTCGAAGCCCTGGGGCAGCGCTGCGGCCGCCTGGTCGCGCAGGTCCTCCTGCGAGACACCGGGTTTCGCGGTGATCCACACGTCGTTGAAGGTGTCCGTGCCGTTGGTGTAGAGCCGCTGCGCCATCGCGGTGTCCATGACGGTGACGCTGGCGCCGAGCATCGAGCCGGTCATCTCGTGGACGCCCACGAGCTTGCCCTCGAAGGTGGCCTCGCTCCCGGCGGAGACGAAGCGGACGTCCTCGCCCAGGAGGTAGCCCGCGGCCTTGGCGGTGGCGGCGTCGAGGACGACCTCGCCCTCGGCGGTGGGCCAGTGGCCGCGGACCAGGCGCGTCGGCTCGACCCCATGGGCGGCCGGTCCGCCGGTGTGGTTCAGGGCCAGCCCCGGAGCGCCGCTGCCGCCGATCACCTTGTTCTTGTCGGTGACCACGAAGGTCGTGTAGTCCGTGACGTTGCCGTCGGCACGGGCGGCTCCGGGCAGGGCGGCGAGCGTGTCGACCAGGGCGGCGTCGATGCGCTTGCCCGACGTGCCGTCCTCGCCGGCCTGGGTCCCGCGGACGACGACATCGCCGGCACTGGACTTGGTCAGCTCGGTGAACGAGGCGCCGAGGGTGTCGGTGAAGATGAAGGAGCCCGCGACAAAGGCGACGCCGAGGATGACGGCGGCCGCGGACATGAAGAGCCTGAGCTTGCGGGCCAGGAGCGAGGCCCAGGATGCGCGCAACATCAGTGGGCGCCCGTTCCCGAGGTGGCGGCGTCGAGGTTCTTCATCTTCTCCAGGACGCGCTCGGGCGTCGGTGACTGCAGCTCGTCGACGACGCGACCGTCGGCGAGGAAGACGACCCGGTCGGTCCAGCTGGCCGCACCCGGGTCGTGGGTCACCATGACGATGGTCTGGCCGAACTCGTCGACCGAGCGCCGCAGGAAGCCGAGCACCTCAGCGCCCGACGTGGAGTCGAGGTTGCCGGTCGGCTCGTCGGCGAAGACGATCTCGGGCCGACTCACCAGGGCGCGCGCGCAGGCCACACGTTGCTGCTGGCCGCCGGAGAGCTGGGCCGGCCGGTGGGAGAGGCGGTCCTTGAGCCCGACCGCCGTGACGACCCGCTCGAACCACTCCGCGTCCGGCTTGCGACCGGCAATGGCCAGGGGCAGCAGGATGTTCTCCTCGGCCGACAGCGTGGGGATGAGGTTGAAGGCCTGGAAGACGAAGCCGATCCGGTCCCGACGCACCCGCGTGAGGTCCTTCTCCTTGAGCGCGGTCAGGTCGATGTCCCCCACGAAGACGTTGCCCCGGGTGACCGCGTCCAGCCCTGCGGCGCAGTGCATGAGGGTCGACTTGCCCGATCCGGACGGGCCCATGATGGCGGTGAACTCACCCCGGCCGAGCTCGAGGGTCACCCCCGCGAGTGCGTGGACGGCTGCATCCCCCGCGCCGTACACCTTGGTCAGTCCCTCGACGCGGGCAGCCGCGGCCGGCATCGTCGCGTTCGTGGTTGCTGTGCGTGCTGTCGTTGCGCCCATCTGGGCGGTCCCCTCTGTCATGGCCTCCACGCTAGGGCCGTGGCTTCGGCGCCCGCTCTGGGTTTCATCCCTGAGCCGACCCTGACAACCCACCGCCACACCCCTGAGTCGGCGTCGTCACCGCCCCGCTCAGGCCTGTGCGTGCCGAAGGTGCCGTATGCCGCACCCTTGGCACGCGTTCACGCCGAGCACTCACCCCATGCGTGCCGAAGGTCCGTATGCCGCACCCCTGGCACGCAACCTTCACCGCCGCGCGGAGGTGGGCCACTCCTCGGCGAGCAGCGCGTACTCGTAGCCGTCGATCCACCCCAGCTCGGCGTGCCAGGCATCGCGGACCGAGTGCCCCTCGCGCCGCATCCCGGCCTTCTCGAGCACCCGCACCGAGGCCGGGTTGTCCGCGAAGCACCCCGCGGTCACCCGGCGGACCCCGAACTCGTCGAAGGCCACGGCGAGCCCGGGTGACCCGGCCCGGGGTCGCCGTGGCCCTGGGCGGGGGCGCCGACCAGCTCCATGCTGATCGACCCGACGACCCGCCCGTCGAGGTCGGCGACGACGGAGAAGTCGTCGAGATCCGCCTCGGCGGCGAGCCAGGACGCGCGATAGCGCTCAAGGTCCACCGCGGTGCTGAGCATCCACCGGTTGACCTCCGGGGTGAGCCGATAGCCGAGCATGACGTCGAGATCGCTCGCCACGGCATACCGAAGGAGGAGGCGTTCGGTGCGTCGCGGCCACGGGGTCGGCTTGGTCACGGCCCCGATTGTGCCCCGAACGCCAAGGGCGGCCTCCCCTTTCCGGGGAGACCGCCCTGCGTCGTGCGGAATGCCGTGGGGCACCGTCCGGGGTTTGCCTCCGAGCATCTCTGCAGACGCCCTCGGGCAAAGTCCCGGATCAGAAGCCCATGCCACCCATCTCGTCGCCGCCCGGCATCGGCGCAGCGGCCTTCTCCGGCTTGTCGGCGATGACGGCCTCGGTGGTGAGGAAGAGCGCCGCGATGGACGCCGCGTTCTGCAGCGCCGAGCGGGTCACCTTGGCGGGGTCGATGATGCCGGCCTTGATCAGGTCAACGTACTCACCGGTGGCCGCGTTGAGGCCCTCGCCGGCGGGCAGGTGCGAGACCTTCTCCGCGACGACGCCACCCTCGAGACCGGCGTTGACCGCGATCTGCTTGAGCGGAGCCTCGATGGCGACGCGCACGATGTTGGCGCCGACGGCCTCCTCGCCCTCGAGCGAGAGCTTCTCGAAGGCCTTCTTGCCGGCCTGGATGAGGGCCACGCCACCACCGGCGACGATGCCCTCCTCGACGGCGGCCTTGGCGTTGCGGACGGCGTCCTCGATGCGGTGCTTGCGCTCCTTGAGCTCGACCTCGGTGGCCGCGCCCGCCTTGATGACGGCGACGCCACCGGCGAGCTTGGCGAGGCGCTCCTGGAGCTTCTCGCGGTCGTAGTCGGAGTCCGACTTCTCGATCTCGGAGCGGATCTGGGCGACGCGACCGGCGATCGCGTCCTCGTCACCGGCACCCTCGACGATCGTGGTCTCGTCCTTGGTCACGACGACCTTGCGGGCCTTGCCGAGCAGGTCGAGGTCCGCGGTGTCGAGCTTGAGGCCGACCTCCTCGGAGATGACCTGGCCACCGGTGAGGATGGCGATGTCGGCGAGCATGGCCTTGCGGCGGTCACCGAAGCCCGGGGCCTTGACGGCGACCGACTTGAAGGTGCCGCGGATCTTGTTGACCACGAGCGTGGACAGGGCCTCGCCCTCGACGTCCTCGGCGATGATGAGCAGCGGCTTGCCGCTCTGCATGACCTTCTCCAGCACCGGCAGGAGGTCCTTGATAGAGCCGATCTTGGAGTTCACGACGAGGATGTAGGGGTCGTCGAGGACGGCCTCCATGCGCTCGGCGTCGGTGACGAAGTAGTGGCTGATGTAGCCCTTGTCGAAGCGCATGCCCTCGGTGAGCTCGAGCTCGAGCCCGAAGGTGTTGGACTCCTCGACGGTGATGACGCCTTCCTTGCCGACCTTGTCCATGGCCTCGGCGATCATCTCGCCGATCTGGGGGTCAGCAGCAGAGATCGACGCGGTCGCGGCGATCTGCTCCTTGGTCTCGACGTCCTTGGCCTGGGCCAGCAGCTCGTCGGACACGGCGGTCACGGCGGCCTCGATGCCGCGCTTGAGGGCCATCGGGTTGGCGCCGGCGGCCACGTTGCGCAGGCCCTCCTTGACCAGGGCCTGGGCGAGGACGGTCGCCGTCGTCGTGCCGTCACCGGCGACGTCGTCGGTCTTCTTGGCGACCTCCTTGACCAGCTCGGCGCCGATCTTCTCGTAGGGGTCGTCGAGCTCGATCTCCTTGGCGATGGAGACACCGTCGTTGGTGATCGTGGGGGCGCCCCACTTCTTCTCCAGGACGACGTTGCGGCCCTTGGGGCCGAGGGTCACGCGCACGGCGTCGGCGAGGGTGTTCATGCCCCGCTCGAGCCCGCGACGAGCCTCCTCGTCGAAAGCGATGATCTTTGCCATTTTCGAGGGTTCTCCCACACGAATCGATGGTGGGACCGGCAGGCGCCCGCGACGGACGATGCGTATGCCGTCGGCTCACGTCGCCGGGGCATCCGCACCTCACCGGGCCGGTCAGGTTGGGTGGAGCGTTGAGTGAAACATTGTCACTCTCATGACGAGAGTGCTAACGCCATTATTGGCACTCTCGGGGGTCGAGTGCAAACGACCGGAGCCGACGACCGAGCACCGAAGATGAACGTCAGGTGAACGTCTGCCGTTGGCTTGGTGGACTCCGGGTGGACGGTGCACAGTGTGCATCGTGACCGCAGTGACCCTCACACTCGTCCTCGTCATCATCACGGCGCTGGCCTTCGACTTCACCAACGGGTTCCATGACACCGCCAATGCGATGGCGGCCTCCATCTCGACCGGTGCACTCACCCCCAAGGTGGCGGTGGCGCTCTCGGCGATCCTCAACCTCGTCGGTGCCTTCCTCTCGGTCGAGGTCGCGCTCACGGTCTCCAATGCCGTGGTCAAGATCCAGAACAAGGACGGCACGCCGATCGACGCGCTGGCCAACGACGGTGGGCAGACCCTCCTCGTCATCGTCATGGCCGGCCTCGCCGGCGGCATCCTCTGGAACCTGTTTACCTGGCTCCTCGGCCTGCCGTCCTCGTCCTCGCACGCCCTGCTCGGTGGCCTCACCGGCTCCACCGTCGCCGCCCTCGGCTGGGCCGGCGTGAAGTGGACCGGCGACGGCACCAAGCTCGACGGCGTCATCGGCAAGGTGCTCCTGCCGAGCTTCCTCTCCCCCGTCATCGCGATGGCCGTGGCCTTCCTCGGATGCTGGCTGGTCCACAAGATCACCAACGGGGTGGCCCACAAGCTCAACGACCGCCACTTCCGCTGGGGCCAGATCGGCTCCGCATCCCTGGTCTCCCTGGCCCATGGCACCAATGACGCCCAGAAGACGATGGGTGTCATGACCCTGGCCCTGCTGGCCAGCGGCCACTGGAGCGACACCCACAGCGTGCCCTTCTGGGTGAAGGTCTCGGCCGCGTCCGCGATCGCCCTGGGCACCTACCTCGGCGGCTGGCGGATCATCCGCACCCTCGGCAAGGGCCTGGTGGACATCACCCCGCGCCAGGGCATGGCCAGCGACGGCGCGACGGCCTCGGTCCTCATGGCTGCCTCCCACCTCGGGTTCGCGCTCTCGACCACGCACGTCGCGACGGGCTCGGTCCTCGGTGGCGGACTCGGCCGCGGCACGCACGTGCGCTGGTCCACCGCGGGCCGCATGGTCACCGCCTGGGCGACGACCTTCCCCCTCGCCGGCCTGGTCGGGGCGCTCATGTTCTGGATCGGTCACGGCATCGGTGGCGGCACCGGAGCGGTCGTCGTCTTCCTCCTCCTGTCGGCCGGCTCCTACTGGATGTACCGCAAGTCCCAGGAGCACAAGATCGACCACAGCAATGTCACCGACGAGTGGGACCGCCCCAAGGACGTGCTCGACCAGGGCAACCCGGCCGCGCCGAACATCGGCACCCATGAGGTCCCCTTCGACGACACCCCGACGACCATGGAGGAGGCTCCGACGCGATGAACACCCTCGAACTCGCGCTCAAGGGCGCCAGCAATGTGCTCTATGCCGGCCTCACCTTCGGTGTCGGACTCCCGGTGATCTATGCCCTCGCCATGCGGCTGCTCACCATCGGCGGCACCACCGAGACCGACGCCAACGGGGCGGTGCACCTGCGGCCGACCGCGCGCGGGAAGGCCCTCATGGCCCTCCTCATGGCCGTCATCATCGGCGGCGTGGCCCTGGGCATCACGATCATCGTGGCCTCGGGCATGGGTAAGGTCGTCAGCTTCGAGCACGTCATCCCCGTCCTCGTCGACAAGAAGAAGTGACCGCCATGCCCTTTCCTTCGCGTGATGTGACCGCCTGGATCGACGAGGCCTACCCCGACGGGATCCCCGCCGAGGACGCCGGCACCGTCGTGGCGCTCCTGAGGCATCGCGTCGGCGCCGACGCCACCCTGGACATCGTCCTGCGCCTGGCCGGCGCCGGGCGCCTCGACGCCGCCGCGGCCGGCCTGGCCAAGGACCACGACGACCTGGCGCCCGCCGACGTCCGACGGGTGTCCGCCCGCCTCGCCGCCGGTGGTTGGCCGCTGGCCGGGCCCGGCACCGGAGCCGGCGCCGGGGCCGCCGACGACGACACCCCGCCCGACCCCCAGTCGACGCTCGGCCGGATCGTCTCCTGGCTGCGAGAGGGCTACCCAGGCGGCGTGCCCGACCACGACTACATCCCCCTCCTGGCACTGCTCGAGCGACGACTCACGCGCTCCGAGGTCAAGAAGGTCGCCAAGGCGCTGCGCCGCGACCACGTGAGCCCGGCCGGGCCGGAGGACATCGCGGCCGCGATCACCGACCTCACCCACGTCGACGCCTCCGACGAGGACCTCGCCCGCGTGCGCGCACACCTGGCGAAGAAGGGCTGGCCGCTGGACTTCCCCGAGCCCTTGTAGGCCCCCGGGACCTCCCGAACAGACAGCGACGCCCGTCCGGCTTCCCTCACGGACGGGCGTCGTTGGTGTGTGGGGCCTCAGACCTCGAGGCCGAGGCGGCGGGCCGACCGGGCGCGCTGCCGGGTGGCGCGCAGCCGGCGCAGCCGCTTGATGAGCATCGGATCGTGCTCGAGGGCCGCCGGGTTGTCGATCAGGGCGTTGAGGACCTGGTAGTAGCGGGTCGCGCTCATGTCGAAGAGCTCCTTGATGGCGCTCTCCTTGGACCCGGCGTACTTCCACCACTGCCGCTCGAAGGCGATGATCTCGCGGTCGCGCTCGGACAAGGTGGCGACCCCGCTGGTCACCTCGACATCCGTCGGCATGACCTGATCACGCACGATGTTCACCAGCGGAACCCTTCGCTTGTCCGAGTCGGTGGGGCCTGCCGGTCACGAGGAGTGGACCGGCCTGGGGAGCACTCTAACGAGGAAATGACATGGCTGTCATTTCTGTCGGGCAATTCCGGCGTGCCGACTGGACAGGGCCCCTCACATCACACTCAGTCGTCACACCAGTCACACCAGACCCGCCGCATGGGCCATCACGGCGAGCGCCGATTCGCCGCCGACAGCCCTCAGAGCAGGTATGCCGTGAGCTCGCCGACACTGTCGGCCAGCCGGTCCGGGCCCAGGGACGCCAGGGCGGCCCGGTCCCCGGCGCCCCAGGTCACGGCGACGCTCGCCATGCCGGCCGCCCGGGCCGCGACCAGGTCCACGGTGGCGTCCCCGATGTAGGCACAGCGCTCCGGTGCGATCCCCAGGCGGGAGGCACCCAGGAGCAGGGGCGCCGGGTCGGGCTTGTGCACCTCGGTGTCCTCGAGCCCGACCACGTCCCCGACGAGCTCGTCCAGCCCGACGCTGCGCAGAGCGAGGCGGGCGGTGGCACGACGCTTGGAGGTGACCACACCGAAGGGCCGACCCGCCTCGGTGAGGGCCTCGAGCAGGCCGAGCACCCCGGCATACGGCTTGATCAGGCGGGCCGTGTTGGCGAGGTTCCACGCGCGATAGACCCGGTCGAGCTCGTGGCCGTGCGTCGGCGACTCCTCGAGGAGGGCACCGAGCAGCGGCCGACCGATCCAGGCGCGCGCGCGGGCGTCGTCGACCTCCTCACCGAGGACGGAGCGGAAGGCGTGCTGGTAGGAGGCGACGATGAGGCCGATGGTGTCGACGAGGGTGCCGTCGAGGTCGAAGAGCAGCCCGTCGACGTCCAGGGCGGGCCCGAGCGACGCCGGCGCGGAGGCGCTCACGCCGACGCGACCGGGAGGCCGAGGTCGGTGAGCAGGTCCTGCACGTGCGCCTCGACCGCGTCGCGGGCCAGCCGCACGCCGTCGATGGACGCACCGTGCGGATCCTCGATGTCCCACCGGACCTGGCGCCGGCCGGCGGCGGCCGGCAACGAGGTGCCGATCTCGACGAGGACGTCGGCGGCGTGCAGCGCGTCGTCGGTCAGGGCCGCGGGGAAGGGTGCGGCGAAGGCGATGCCCCGCTCGGCCAGGGCGCGGCCCACGAGTGGGTTGACCTCGCTGGCCGGACGCGGGCCGGCCGAGCGGGCCCGCACGTAGGGCGCACCGAGGTGCTCGGCGAAGGCCGCGGCCATCTGCGAGCGGGCGCTGTTGTGCTCGCAGACGAAGAGCAGGTCGAGCACCTCGTGGTCCGCGCGCCCCTCCTGCTGCGCCCGCTCGGCGAGCAGGTCACGGGCCCGCCTGGCCACGAGGACGGCGAGGAACTCGGGATGGTGCGAGCCAGGCTCGATCTCGGCGCGCGCCGCCGCCACGATGCCGGCGACGTCCTCGCGCGTGAACGCGGCCGCATGCCGCTGGGCCAGCTCGTCGATGAGTCCGTCGAAGTCGACGTGGTCGGGTGTGCTCACCGGCCCATTGTGACGGCTCAGTCCGGGTCCCGGGAGAGGCCCGGGAGGAGTGTCTCGCCCCGGCGCAGCGCCTCGAGGGCACCGGGGTGCTCGTCGATGTGGGCCAGGCCGCGGCGGCGGTAGCGGACGAGCTGGACGATGCCGAGCCCCCAGAAGAGGAACTGCACCGACATGGCGACGCGGAAGTCGTCGAGGGTGTAGGTCGAGGGCCCGCCCGGTGCCCGGTGGTCGAGGATCAGCCCGATCAGGCCGATGGTGAGCAGCGAGGCGACGAAGCCGCCGACGTTGATCACGCCGGAGGCCCGCCCGAGCCGCTCGCTGGGGTGGAAGGTGCGGGCCAGGTCGAAGCCGACCATCGACCCGGGACCGCCGATGGCGACGACGACGACGAGGAGGACGAGCAGCCACAGCGGCGCCCGACCCGGCCAGAGCAGCACCACCGCCCACACCGCCACGATCGCGACGACGATCGAGAGCACGATCTGGGACCGGCGGTAGGGCACGCGCGCCGTCACCATCCCGATCACCGGGCCGGCGACCATGGCGGTCACCGTCATCACGATGAGCAGCAGGCCGGCGACCTGTGAGCTCAGCCCCTCACCCGCGACGAGGAAGGGGTACCCCCAGAGCATGGTGAAGACGGTGGCGCCGAACTGGCTGCTGAAGTGCACCCAGAGGCCAAGACGGGTGCCCGGGTTGCCCCAGACCTCGGCGAGGGTGCGACCCAGGGCCCGGATCTTGATCTTCTCGACCGAGTCGCCGGTGTAGGGCGAGTCCTTGACGACGACGAGCAGCGCGAGGCCCAGGAGCACGCCCAGGCCCGCTGCGGCACCGTAGGCCGACGTCCAGCCCCACTCGCGCAGGGCCACCGAGAGCGGGGTCGCGGCGGCGATGGCGCCGAGCTGGCCGAGCATGCCGGTCACCTGGGTCACGAGCGGGGCCTGCCGCACCCGGAACCAGAGGGCGACCAGCCGCAGCAGGCTGGTGAAGACCATCGCGTCGCCCATGCCGAGCAGGACGCGAGCGCCCAGCCCCGCCCCGAAGGTGCCCGCGACGGCGAACCACGCCTGACCCGCGGTCATGAGGACCAGGCCGGTGAGCATGAGCCGCTTGGACCCGAAGCGGTCGAGGAGCACGCCCACGGGGACCTGCATCGCGGCATACACCGTCAGCTGGAGCACCGTGAAGATCGACAGCTGCCCGGCGGTGATGTGGAAGCGGTCGGCCGCGAGCAGGCTGGCCACGCCGAGGGAGGTGCGGTGGAACACCGCGAGCGTGTAGACCGACAGGCCCACGGCCCAGATCAGCCAGGCCCGGCGCCGCCCGATGCCGTAGATCTGGCGTCGGATCGGTCGAGTCACCAATCAAGTGTAGGAGCGACGTAGGTTGGGACCATGCCCGCCGCCGCCCTGCCCGACCTGGTGCACCCGTCGTGGGCCAGGGCGCTCGAGCCGGTCGCCGAGACGGTCGCAGCCCTGGGCGGCTTCCTGCGGGCGGAGGTCGCGGCCGGTCGTGGCTACCTGCCGGCCGGGCCGCACGTCCTGCGGGCCTTCGAGCGCCCGCTGGAGGAGGTGCGTGTCCTCATCGTCGGCCAGGACCCGTATCCCACGCCCGGGCACGCGGTCGGGCTCTCCTTCTCGGTGGCCCCTGACGTCCGTCCGATCCCGCGATCGCTGGCCAACATCTATGCCGAGCTGCAGTCCGACCTCGGGGTGCCGCTCCCCACGAGCGGCGACCTCACCCCGTGGGCCGATCGCGGGGTCCTCCTGCTCAACCGGGTCCTCACCGTGCGCCCGGGCACGCCGGCCAGCCACCGGGGCCAGGGGTGGGAGGAGGTCACCGCCTGCGCGATCTCGGCGCTCGTGGCGCGCGGCGGCCCGCTCGTGGCCATCCTCTGGGGCCGCGACGCCCGCAGCCTCGCCCCCCACCTCGGCGGGATGCCGCGGATCGAGTCCGCCCACCCCAGCCCCCTGTCCGCGCGCTCCGGCTTCTTCGGGTCGCGCCCGTTCTCCCGTGCCAATGACCTCCTCGTCCGCCAGGGCGCGGACCCGATCGACTGGAGCCTGCCGTGAGCGATCCCCTCGAACCCCACCTCGTGCAGGCCGTCCAGCGACCCGGGCAGCCGATCTGGACGCGCTACGTCGCCCTGGGTGACTCCTTCACCGAGGGCATGGTGGACGTCGACCCTCAGGACGAGACCCGGTATGCCGGGTGGGCCGACCGCTTGGCGGCCCACCTCGCGGAGCAGGCGAGGGCCGCCAGCCTCCCCTTCGGGTACGCCAACCTCGCGGTGCGAGGGCGCAAGCTCGACGATGTCGTCGGCGCGCAGCTCGAGCGTGGCCTGGCGATGGACCCCGACCTGGTCTCGATCGTCGGCGGCGGCAACGACCTGCTCCGACCGAGCGTGGACCTCGACTCGCTCGCGAGCCGCCTCGAGGAGGCCGTGGTCCGGATCCGGGCGACCGGCGCCGACGTCCTGCTGGCCACGCCCACCGACACCCGAGACGCCGGCCTCTTCAAGCCCCTGCGCGGGCGCCATGCGATCCACACGGCGAACCTGTTCACCATCGCGCAGCGCCACGAGTGCTCGGTGCTCAACCTGTGGGGGATGTCCTCGATCAGGGACTGGCGGATGTGGGGCGAGGACCGGATCCACCTCAACACCGAGGGCCACCGGCGGGTCACCGATGCCGCCCTCGTCGCCCTCGGCCTGCCGCCCGCGGACCCCGACTGGGACGTCCCGCTGCCGCCGGCCGACCCGACCGCCCGGGCGGAGGCGCTGCGCCAGCACGCCGACTGGGTGCGCGTGCACGCTGCTCCCTGGGTGGAGCGGCGCGTGCGTGGGACCTCCTCGGGCTCCTCGCTCGTCGCCAAGCGACCGGACCTGACGCCCCTCGACTGATTCCCTCAACCCCCGCTGGTCCGCAAGTGCGGTGCTAGCGTGCCTTTCATGACGCAGTTGCGGATATCCGACGCGGCCGAGCTGCTCGGCGTCTCCGACGACACGGTGCGCCGAATGGTCGACGCCGGGCGCCTGAGGGCGACGAAGGACGCCGGCGGGCGCCTGAGCGTGACCGGCGCCGACGTCGCCGCCGTCGCCCAGGAGCTGGCCCACCCGGCCCCGGTCGGCCCGGTCGCCGACGAGAGCGCGCGCAACCGGATGCGCGGACTGGTCACGCGGGTCCTCAAGGACACCGTGATGGCCCAGGTCGAGCTCCAGTGCGGCCCCTTCCGGATCGTCTCCCTCATGTCACGAGAGGCCGTCGACGACCTCGGCCTCGAGGTGGGCAGCGTCGCCGTGGCCTCGATCAAGTCCACCAATGTCGTCATCGGAGTCCCCCGGTGACGAGGATCCGCGTGGCGGCCGGAGGCCTGGCGCACGCAGCTTCGGCACGCGCCGGTCTCGTCCTCGTCGTGCTGGCCCTCGCTGCCTGCGGCTCGGGGGCCACCCCCACCACCGCCGCCCGTGACAGTGCGGGCCCTTCGGCGCGCGCCTCCTCGCCGTCGAGCGCCCATTCCGACCTCAGCGGCACCGTGACGGTGCTCGCCGCCGCCTCGCTCACCGAGTCCTTCACCGCGCTGGCCAAGACCTTCGAGGCCGCCCACCCGGGTGTCACGGTCAGGCTCTCCTTCGGCTCCAGCACCACGCTCGCCCAGCAGATCGCGCAGGGCGCCCCCGCGGACCTCTTCGCCTCGGCGGGCACGAAGGCCCTGGACCAGCTGCCCGCCGAGGCCAGGGCCAAGCCCACCGCAACCCTCGCCACCAACTCGCTCGAGATCGCCACCCCACCGGGCAACCCGGGCCGGGTGAGTGACCTCGCCTCGCTCGCGGCCCCCGACCTCAAGGTGGTCCTGTGCGCAGCGACCGTGCCCTGCGGCGCCGCAGCGGACGGCATCCTCACCAAGGCCGGGGTCGACGCCTCGGTCGTCTCGCGCGAGATCGACGTCAGGGCGACCCTGGCCAAGGTCACCCTGGGTGAGGCGGACGCCGCCATCGTCTACCGCTCCGATGTCCGGTCGGCGGCGGACAAGGTCACCGGAATCGAGATCCCGGCGGCCCAGAACACCGTCCTCGGCTATCCCCTCGTCGAGCTCACGAGCACACCGGCCACCGCCGCCTTCGCGACCTACCTCAAGGGTGCCGAGGGCCGAAAAGCCCTGCAGGCAGCCGGTTTCGAGTCCCCATGATCGGTCTCCGCACCCATCGGCTGCGCGGCAATCTCGTCCTGCTGCTGCTCGGGGCGCTCGCCACGGCGGTGATCCTGCTCCCCCTCGTCGGGCTGCTGGTCCGGGCACCGTGGTCGGACTGGCCGCGCTACCTCGCTGACCCGATCGTCCGGCCGGCCATCTGGCTCTCGCTCGTCACGACAGCGGCGACCGTGGCCATCTCGATGATCCTCGGCACACCGCTCGCGTGGTTGCTCAGCCGCGCCGACGGGCGCGCCGCCCACTGGCTGCGCGCCCTCGTGACCGTGCCCGTGGTGCTGCCTCCGGTCGTCGGCGGCGTGGCGCTGCTGCTCGCCTACGGCCGCCACGGCGTGGTCGGCGCGCCGTTGTTCGAGCTCTTCGGCCTTCGCCTGCCCTTCACCCCGTATGCCGTGGTGCTGGCCCAGGTGTTCGTCTCCCTCCCCTTCTACGTCCTCTCCGTCGAGGGCGCGATGCGCGGGACCGATCGTCGGTACGCGCTGGTCGCGAGCACCCTGGGAGCACGGCCGCTGCGCGCCTTCCTCACGGTCGGGCTGCCGCTCGCAGCCCCCGGCATCGCGGCCGGGGCAGCGCTCGCGGCAGCCCGGGCGCTCGGTGAGTTCGGTGCCACGATCACCTTCGCCGGCAACTTCGCCGGCGAGACCCAGACGGCCCCTCTGGCGATCTACGTGGCGCTGCAGAGCAATCCGGACGCTGCCGTGGCGCTCAGCGTGGCGATGCTCGCTCTGGCCGTTCTCATCCTCGGCCTCCTCCGGGGGCGGTGGCTGCGATGAGCCCACCCCCGATCCCTTCCGCGACCCGGGTGCTCGATGCGCACGTCCTCGCCCGTCGAGGCAGCTTCGCGGTCGACGTGCCCCTGCATGCCGACGCGGGCCAGGTCATCGCGATCCTCGGCCCGAACGGCGCCGGCAAGACCACCGTCCTGCACGTCCTCGCCGGTCTCCTGGAGCCGACGCGGGCATCGCCTCAGGGTGGCCACCTGGGCCAGGTCACCGTCGACGGTGACCCATGGGCTGGGCCATCCGTATCGGTTGCCCCGGAGGTGCGCCGGGTCGGACTGCTCGCGGCCGAGCACCTCCTCTTCCCCCACCTGACCGTCCTGCGCAATGTCGCCTACGGGCCGCGCGCTCGAGGGGCATCCCGCCGCGACGCGACCCGTCGCGCAATGGCCGAGCTCGAGGCGCTGGGCGTGGCCGACCTCGCCGGCCGCCGACCCGGCCAGATCTCCCACGGCCAGGCCCAGCGCGTCGCCCTCGCCCGGGCGCTGGCCACCGACCCCCGGCTGCTCCTCCTCGACGAGCCGCTGTCGGCCCTCGACCCGGCCGCCCGGCCCGAGGTGAGGGCGGCCCTCGCGAGCCGGCTCACGGCATACGACGGGGTGACGGTGATCGTCACGCACGACCCGCTCGACGCCCTCACCCTCGCCGACCGCCTCGTCTTCCTCGAGGAAGGACGCATCGTGCAGGAGGGGGGGCCGCGTGACATCGTCGAGCACCCACGCAATCGCTATGTCGCCCAGGTCGCCGGGCTCAACCTGTTCAGTGGCACCGCGAGCGACGGGCTCCACGTCGACGTCGACGGGCTGACCGTCGTGGCCGGCGAGCATGACCACCGCGGACCGTCCTGGGTGGCGTTCGCGCCCTCGGCCGTCGCGCTCCATCCCGAGCGTCCGGCCGGCTCCCCACGCAACACCTGGGACCTGACCGTCGCCTCGGTCGAGCTCATCGGGCAGACCGCCCGTGTCCGGTGCACCGGAGTCATCGACCTCGTCGCGGAGATCACCGCCGGGTCACTGACGACCTTGCGCCTCCACCCCGGCTCCCCGGTCTGGGCAAGCGTGAAGGCGACCGAGATCCGCGCCTACCCCGCGTGAGTGCTAGGACGTCCTACTACCTCGCTACGCTGGCGACATGGCTGTCGAGCGCGTGTTCCCCAATGACGAGGGACCGGACCTGATCGAGCTCACCCGCGAGATCTGCGCCAAGGAGCTGCGTCCCCGCGTCGACGAGGCGGAGCGCGCCGCCGCCGAGGGCGAGGCCTTCCCGACCGAGGTCTTCCGCACCCTTGGGCAGGCCGGACTGCTCGCCCTGCCCCACCCCGAGGAGCACGGCGGCGGCGGGCAGCCCTACGAGACCTACCTCCAGGTCGTCGAGGAGATCGCGAGCGCCTGGATGAGCGTGGCCGTCGGGGTGTCGGTGCACTCCCTCACGGCCTTCCCGGTGACCACCTTCGGCACCCAGGCCCAGCAGGCCGCCCTCCTGCCGGGGATGCTCTCCGGCGAGCAGCTCGGCGCCTACGCCCTCTCCGAGCAGCAGGCCGGCTCCGATGTCGCGTCGATGACCACCCGCGCGACGCGCGTCGACAGCGGGGGCGAGCCCACGGCATACCGGATCAGGGGCCGCAAGGCCTGGATCAGCCACGCCGGCCACGCCGACTACTACACGACCTTCGCGCGCACCTCCGACGACGGCGGACGCGGCATCTCCTGCTTCATCGTGCCCGGCGACGCGACCGGCCTGTCCTTCGGCACCCCGGAGAAGAAGATGGGCCTGCACTGCGACACCGTGCGCGAGGTGAGCTACGAAGACGTCGAGGTCGAGGCCGGCCGCCGGATCGGGGCCGAGGGGCAGGGCATGTCCATCGCGCTCGCCGCCCTCGACGCCGGCCGGCTCGGCATCTCGGCCGCCGCCACCGGTCTCGCCCAGTCGGCCCTCGACGTCGCGAGTGCGTATGCCGTGGAGCGCCGACAGTTCGGCCGCGCCATCGCCGACAACCAAGGACTCGCCTTCCTCATCGCGGACATGGAGGCGGCGGTGGGCGGGGCGCGGGCGGCCTACCTGCACGCGGCGCGGCTCAAGGACGCCGGGCGCCCCTTCAGCAAGGAGGCCGCGGTGGCGAAGCTGCTGGCGACCGATGCGGCGATGCGGGTGACCACCGATGCCGTGCAGGTGCTCGGCGGCGCTGGCTACACCCAGGACTTCCCGGTGGAGCGGATGTTCCGGGAGGCGAAGGTGACCCAGATCTTCGAGGGCACCAACCAGATCCAGCGGCTCGTGATCAGCCGCCACGTCCTGCGCTGACTCCGGATCGGTCGATCCGGGCTGGCGCCGGGGATGACATGCCTCGACCGGGCCAACTCATACTTGGCCCGGTCACGATGACGCTAACCGGGCCGCGCAAACGCACGCGTGACCGACACGCGAGCAGGGGATGACATCCGCACGACGATCCGGTGCGGGCGTGCCCGAGATTCCCCCAGTTGACTCCTCCCCCGCCGGCTCGACGTCGAGCGATGTCAGGGGTGAGGAGTCAGTCGTCGCTCTCTCCCGAGCCCGGCGAACCGCTCGTCGTCGAGCTGACCACGTCGGCCCACGCCGCCTTGGCTCCCGAGTGGCCGGTCACGGAGACCGAACCGATGGTGGCCAGCGCGACCAGGACGAGACCCACGACGGTGGTCAGGGCCAGCGGACCCCCAGCGTTGGGCTTCAGCGACCACAGGACGGCGACGAGGACGACCGCCATGAAGACCAGGCAGATCGCCTGCGCCATGTCACCGGCCTCGGCGTGGTCGTGGACCAGCGCCATCTGGTCGGCGCCCAGGCCCGCGCCCCGGAGGCGGTGCTCGAGCTGCTCCCCGCTCTGGCCGGCGACCGCCCCGGTGATGCCGGTGGCGACGGCGAGCCCGGCGAGCGGCCAGCGGAGGGCGGGACGCCAACCGGGCCGGACGGCATACGCGATCGCGGCCAGGGCCGCGATCGGGCCGAGGACGACGACGGCGTGGATGACGAGGATGTGGGTCGGCAGGCCGAGGACGGTGTCGAACATGGGAGCCTCTCTGGGCTGGCAAGGGGTGTCGCTCAGGGACGATCGGGGTGCACGGTAGCGCCCTGACCTGTGTGCGGCGTCACTGTCTGACAGGCTGGGCGCCATGCGCTGCCTGATCATCGAGGACGAACGTCCCCTCGCCCTGGCCACGGCCGAGGCGCTGCGCGAGCACGGGTGGGTCGTGGACCTCGCGCACGACGGTCGCACCGGCCTGCACCAGGGACTCCAGGGAGAGTACGACGTCATCGTCGTCGACATCATGCTGCCGGCCCTCAACGGCTACGACGTGCTCAAGCACCTGCGGGCCGGGGGCGTGTGGACACCGATCCTCATGCTCACGGCCAAGGACGGTGAGTACGACCAGACCGATGCCTTCGAGCTCGGCGCCGACGACTACGTCACCAAGCCCTTCCACACCAGCGTCCTCGCCGCGCGGCTGGCGGCCCTGACCCGTCGCGGATCCAAGGCGCGCCCCACCGAGCTCGCCGTCGGTGACCTGCGACTCAACCCGGCAACGCACCGGGCCTACCGCGGCGAGACCGAGGTGAAGCTGACAGCGCGCGAGTTCGCCCTCCTCCAGCACTTCATGCGCCACCCCGAGGAGGTCGTGAGCAAGGCGACCCTGCTCGAGGAGGTCTGGGACTCCAACTACCCCGGCGCGGACAACGTCGTCGAGGTGTACGTCGGGTACCTCCGGAAGAAGATCGACATCCCTTTCGGCGTCTCGACCCTGGAGACGGTGCGTGGTCGGGGCTACCGGCTGGTGACGCGACCCGAGTGAGTCACTGAGAGTGACTCACTGAGAGTGAGTGACTGACCCGCCGGGCCGGACGTCACCGCCCGAGCAGCTCGTCGTCGAGACTCGGCTCGGGCACCGGGTGCCCGTCCTCGGGCGCGAGCGGGAGCCGGACGACGAAGCGGCACCATCCGTCGGGGGCCTCGGTCGCCTCGACAGTGCCCCCGTGGCGTGCCACCAGTTCCCGGACGATGGCCAGGCCCAGGCCGGACCCACCTCGGTCCCGATCCCGCGCCTCGTCGAGCCGCACGAAGCGGTCGAAGATGCGCTCCCGGTCGGCGGGCGGCACGGGCGCGCCGTCGTTGTCGACCGTGACGACGGCGGCGTCGGACTCGGCGAGTGCCTCGATCCGCACGGCACGCTTGGTGTGCCGCAGCGCGTTGTCGACGAGGTTGCGGACGACGCGGCGCACCTGGTCCTCGACACCGACGATCCGCACGGGAGCCAGGGACGCGGAGACCTCCCCGCCCTTCATGCGCGCCAGGGACACCTCGCCGAGCACGATGTCGTCAAGGTCCAGCTCCTGCGCCCCGACCAGCTCGGCCGACTCGTCGGACTTGGCGAGGGCGAGCAGGTCGTCGACCAGCGCCTTGAGGCGAGCCACTTCGCCCTGGGCCCTGGCCCCGACGACGGCACGCCGCTCCGGGGACAGCTCACCGCTCAACTGCTCGACCGAGAGGCCGATCGTGGTCAGCGGACTGCGGAGCTCGTGCCCGGCGTCGGAGACGAAGGCCGCGCGTTCGTGGTCGGAGCGACGCAGCCGGAGGAGCAGGGCATTGATGGCCCGGCCGAGGCGGCCGATCTCGTCGTCCCGCCGGGGCGCCGGCACGGTGCGGGTCTCGCGCGAAGAGGTGATCGCCTCGAGGTCCGCCCGCATCCGCTCGACGGGATCGAGTGCCGACCGCACGGCGAAGCGCAGGATGAGGAAGAGGATGAGCATGGCGCCGCCGATGGTGAGCACACCGACGGCGCCCAGGCGCTGGCGGGCACCGGTGTCCAGGCGCATGGGCTCGGCCACGACGACGGTGAGGGTCCTCCCCTCGTCGACCTTCACGCGGGTGGCCGCGACGAGGGAAGCCGGCCCGGTCGTGCCCGGCAGGGCCTCGACCTCCCGGGTCACGTAGTCGCCGATCGGTGGCGCATCGGTGAAGGTGGCCAGGGGCTCCCGCCGGGTGGCCTCACTCGAGCCGGCGAGGATCTTGCCGTCCGCGTCGAGCACCTGCTGCGCACGGCGGCTGTAGGCCTGCACGTCCGGTGGGACGACCTGCGTCGGCGGCTCCCGGCGCTGCAGGTCCCGGCTGATGCTCGCCGCCGTCCCGACGGCCGACTCGTAGGCCGCGGCCGTCATGGCCGACGACACGGCCCGCCACAGGACCACCGACAGGATCGCGATCACCACAGCGACGATGGCCACGGACACCGTGACCACGCGACTGCGCACCCCCACGCGGTCCAACATGTCGGCAGTCTAGGCTGCGGCATCCGCCTCGTCGGACGTGTCCCCAACTGACCTGACGAACCGCTTCCGCGCCAGAACCGGCCGCAGGTCGCACATCCCGCGGACTGGAGCTGATGCGCGTCGTCTTCGGAGCTGGAGACGAGACTCGAACTCGCAACCACCTGTTTACAAGACAGGTGCGCTACCGATTGCGCCACTCCAGCGAAGTCCCCGCCGCTGGCCGCGCCGAGGCAACCGCAGAACTCTACCGCGCGCCTCAGAACCGGCCGGTGCTCGCGAACTGGGCGAACTTGGCGCGTGACTCGTCGTCCAGGAGCACGATGGACTGCCCGTCGCTGCTCGTCCCGAAGCCACCCTTGCCGACGAACTGGCTGACCTGGGTCGGGTCGAGCCGGTAGAAGGCCGCCGCAAAGGTCAGCACCTGCTCGGGCGACAGGTTGGTCAGGACCTGCTTGTCGGCGATCGACAGGGAGGCTGGCACGGAGCCGATGCCCGCCATTCGTGCCTTGATCGCCGCGGCGAGCACCAACTCGCCCTGGTGCAACGACCGGTCGAAGTCGCCATTGGGCAGGTCGTGCCGCAGTCGGGCGTAGTCGAGCGCCGCCGCGCCGGCGAAGTGGTTGTTGCCCTCGGGGATGACCAGCTGCCCCTTCTCGGTGACCGCCTTGGGGATGAAGATCGGGATCCCGCCCCACTCGTCGATCATCGCCTCGAACCCCTGGAAGCCGGTCACCACATAGCCCTCGATGGGGACACCTGTGAGCGCCTTGACGGTCTCGAGGAAGCCGTCGGGGCCACCGAAAGTGAGGGCCGAGTTCAGCTTGCCCTGGCCGCCACCGGCCAGCGGCACCCACAGGTCCCGGGCCAGGCCGAGCACGCCGCCGCCACCGGCGCCGTCGATGCCGAGCACGTGGATCGCGTCACCGCGGCTGCGTCCCACGTCCTCCCCGGGCCGCGCGTCCGATCCGAGCGCGAGCATGAAGCGCGGCTTGCCGCCCAGCTCCGGCTCGGCCCGCCCGATGCTGGGCCACCAGCCCCCGACGACGCGCCACGTCGCTTCCTTGACCGCGAGGGTCACGTCCTCCCCGAAGGTCACGACCGCCACCCCCTGACCGCGCCACACCCCTTGGGTGGCGGTGGCCTCCCCGACGGCCTTGCCGCCGTAGTGGGCGGCCACCACCGACGCCAGCTCGGGTTCGGCGCCTGCGACGGCCAGGGTCGGCGTGGGCGTGGGCGTCGGCGACGCCGAGGTCGGCGTCGCCGATGGTGTCGCCTTCGGGGTTGCCGCCTTGGAGCAGGCCGTCGCGATCGCCATGATCCCGACGGACAGGGCGCCCGTACGGGTGTAGCGGAAGAGAGTGCGGCGGGACAGTTCGACCATGGACGACACCGTATGCCGAGTGCCCCGCAGGGCAGGGACGCGCCACCCCGAGGGGTGGTCCCGAGATTCCTCCCCAGGCGTCAGGGCCCGAAGAACGTCCAGCGACTGGGGTCGCTAACCGGGCTCCACGAGGGCGACCCCTGCGAGAGCAGCCCCCAGAGCAGGAGTGCCGCGGCGACGAGGGCAACGACGCCCACGAGGGCGGCCTCGGAGGCCCGGCCCGGGGTGGCGCCCCTGAGGCAGGAGCGCGTGCCGCGCCGCAACGAGGCCCCACCCGGACCCCACCAGGCCATGAGCAGGCCGAACAGGCCACCGACCGCGAGCGGAATGAACCCGTTGGGGCTGCCCTGACCGGTGAGGGTGCTGAGCACGAGGGAGGTGGCGAAGACGGCAGCGGCCGCGACGACGAGCGGCAGGAGGAGGCTGGCCACACCTGAGAGCGCCCCCAGCACGACGTGCCAGGGCGCGATGGCCGCCGTGATCGGGAGGTCGCTGGGCCGCTGGCCGCGCTGGTGGCGCCGCAGGATCAAGGAGGTCATGGCGCGGTCCACCGAGCGCGCGAGCGCGACGAGGACGGCCAGGGCGAGGAGGGTCCAGGTCGGGGCGACGGCCGCGCCGACGACCCCGAGGCCGAGCAGGGCGGCGACCGACGAGGTGCGCAACGGCAGCCCGATCCGGGGGTCACGGGGCGGGACCGGCGGCGCGGCATATGCGGGCCTGGCGGTCGGCGGCCCGGTCAGCGGGCGCTGCGCGAGCGGCGCCGGCGACCGAACCGGTGACCCCGAGCCGCGGGCCGCCATCGGCGCGGGCGGGGGCAGCGGCGCACCGGTTCGCGCGGCCGCGACCGCCGGGGGCGCAGGCGCCGGAGCGCGCCAGCTCGAGGGGGTCGGGGATGGGGGCGGAGGCAGCGGTCGGGCCTGCGGCAGGACCTCGGTGCCGCCGGTGGCCAGGGCCTGCGTCGGCGCCGCCGCGGGCCGGGTCCGGATCACGTCGGTGACGTCACCACCACGCGCGTGCACCTCGAGCGCCCGGACCACCTCCTGCTGGTGCGGGCGGTCCTCGGCCCGCGGCGCCAACGCGGCGAGCAGCAGCGGCGCCAGCCGTGGGTCGACGCCGTCGAGGTCGGGCTCACCCCGGGCCACCCGCGCGAGGACGGCGTCCATCGCGCCGCGCCCGAACGGCGGGCGGCCCGACGCGGCATACGCCAGGGTGGCCGCCCACCCCCACCAGTCCGTGGCCCGACCGACCGGGGCGCCCTCGACGATCTCGGGGGCGAGGTAGCCGGGGGTGCCCATGACCAGGCCGGCGCCGGTGAGCCGGACGTCGTCGGTGAGGTGGGCGATGCCGAAGTCGATGAGCACCGGCTCGCCGTCGAGGAGGAGGACATTGCCGGGCTTGATGTCGCGGTGGACCACCCCGGCGGCGTGGGTGGCCTCGATGCCCTCGGCGAGCCCGACCGCGAGCACGTGGAGGGCGACCCCGGAGAGCGGGCCCCGCTCCTCGACGACGTCGTCGAGGGCCGGCCCGGGCACCCACCGGGTGACGACGAACGGGTGGGCGCCATCGAGCTCGGCGTCGATGATCGGCGCGACCCGTGGGCTCTCGATCCGGCCCAGCGCATCGACCTCCCGGCGCAGCCGGGCGCGGGCATCGGCGTCGGTCGCGGTCAGCGGGCGGAGCATCTTCAGCGCGACGGCACGGCCCTGGCGGTCCAGGGCGAGGTGGACCACGCCCATGCCGCCCTCACCGAGGCGCTGGACGAGGCGGTAGCCACCGACGACGGCGTGCTCGGGCAGTTCACCGGGGTCGGTGGAGCCGGTCGGCTCGCTGCTCTCGTCCATCGCCACGGCTCAACGGTATGCCGCCGGGCCGGGTTCCCCGGCGAGGCTCAGGTCTGGATGTAGTCCCGCAGCTGGGCGGCCTCGGCCTGGAGGGTGTCGATGCGCGACTTCACGACGTCGCCGATGCTCACGATCGCCGCGAGCCGGCCGTCGGCGACGACCGGGACGTGGCGGATGCGTCGCTCGGTCATGGAGCCGGCGAGCTCGACCAGGTCGTCCTCGAAGGAGCAGGTGTGCACTTCTTTGGTCATGATCTGGCCGACCGGCCCGTCGAGGACCTCCGCGCCGCCGGAGTGCAGGTGCCGCACCACGTCGCGCTCGCTGACGATGCCGTTGACGGCCCGGTCGTCGTCGGAGACCACGACGGCACCGATCCGGTGCTCGGCGAGGAGGGCGAGCAACTCCTTGACGGTCGCGTCCGAGCGGACGGTCACCACGGTGTCACCCTTGTGTCGAACCACGTCGGAGATCTTCATGACCCGACCGTAGCCATCTCGGCGGGGGCACGCCAGAGGAGGACCGCATCTCGGGCGCGCCGGGCCGGCCCACCGAGCGGGCGTGAAGCCCGCCACCCCAAGTCGGCGCTGAGGAGGACTTCCCTTCCGCGTCAGCCTCGGGCAGAATGGATGTAACCGCTTACATCCGTAGGCGGTCCTGCCTTTACGACGGATCGTCCGGCACGTACCTGCCGGTGAAGGAGAAATTCAGCATGGCTACGGTCAAGTTCGACAACGCGACCCGCATCTACCCGGGCAACGACAAGCCCTCGGTGGACAAGCTCAACATCGACATCCAGGACGGCGAGTTCCTCGTCCTCGTCGGTCCCTCCGGCTGTGGCAAGTCCACCAGCCTGCGCATGCTCGCCGGCCTCGAGGAGGTCAACGGCGGCAAGATCTGGATCGGCGACCGTGACGTCACCGACCTCTCGCCCAAGGACCGCGACGTGGCGATGGTCTTCCAGAACTACGCGCTCTACCCGCACATGTCCGTCGCCGACAACATGGGCTTCGCGCTCAAGATCGCCGGCACCGACAAGGGCGAGATCCGCAAGCGCGTCGAGGAGGCTGCCAAGATCCTCGACCTCACCCAGTACCTCGACCGCAAGCCGAAGGCCCTCTCCGGTGGCCAGCGCCAGCGTGTCGCCATGGGCCGCGCGATCGTCCGCTCCCCCCAGGTCTTCCTCATGGACGAGCCGCTGTCGAACCTCGACGCCAAGCTCCGTGTCCAGACCCGCACCCAGATCGCCTCGCTCCAGCGTCGCCTCGGTGTCACCACGGTCTACGTCACGCACGACCAGGTCGAGGCCATGACCATGGGTGACCGCATCGCCCTGCTCAAGGACGGCCTGCTCCAGCAGTGCGCCACCCCGCGCGAGATGTACGACCGCCCGGCGAACCTCTTCGTCGCCGGCTTCATCGGCTCGCCCGCCATGAACCTCGTGTCCGTCCCGGTCACCGAGGGCGGCGTGAAGTTCGGCAACCACACCCTCCAGGTCGCCCGCGGCGACGTCGCCGGGGCCGGCAGCGAGGTCATCGTCGGCGTGCGTCCCGAGGACGTCGAGGTCACCACCAACCCCGACGGCCTCGAGCTGGTCATCGACGTCGTCGAGGAGCTCGGCGCCGACGCGTACATCTACGGCACCCCGACCGACAGCAAGATCGCGATCGAGGGCTCCGGCGACGACGCGCTCGCCAAGCCGTTCATCGCGCGGGTGGACGGCCGCCGCGTCCCCACCAAGGGCGACAAGGTCTACGTCTACCCCAAGGCCGAGCACCTGCACGTCTTCAACAAGAGCACGGGCGAGCGCCTCAGCTGACCTGCTGCACCCCGGTCGGCCCTGCGGTCGACCACCACCCCTGAACGCCCTGGGGCCCGGGACGCCACCTCCCCCGGGCCCCAGTGGCTTTCAGGGACGCTGTTCCACCCCACCCCGCGACGAGCCCTGGAGGGTGCCCGCGATGGCCCTGGAGATCACCTCGTCCCGAGCGGACCCCGCGCTGCTCGACCTGCCGTGGCGGACCCCGCTGGAGGAGTGGCCCGAGGACATCCTCGCCGCCCTGCCGCGCGGCATCTCCCGCCACGTCGTGCGCTTCGTCCGCCTCGACGACAAGATCGTCGCGGTCAAGGAGATCAAGGCCGACATCGCGGCCCGTGAGTACGCGATGCTGCGCAACCTGCGACGCCTGGAGATGCCGAGCGTCGAGCCGTATGCCGTCGTCGCCGGTCGCGAGGCCGCGGACGGCACGCCGCTGGACGCCTGCCTGATCACCCGGCACCTCCAGTTCTCGTTGCCCTACCGGGCGCTCTACTCGCAGAACCTGCGCAAGGGCACCGCCGTCCGGCTCATCGACGCCCTCGCCGTCCTCCTCGTCCGCCTCCACCTCGCCGGCTTCTGGTGGGGCGACGTGTCCTTGTCGAACACCCTCTTCCGCCGCGACGCCGGCGCCTTCGCGGCCTACCTCGTCGACGCCGAGACCGGGGAGCTGCGCGAGCGCCTGTCCGACGGCCAGCGCGAGCACGACCTCGACATCGCCCGGGTCAACATCGCCGGCGAGCTCATGGACCTCGAGGCCGGTGGGCTGCTCCAGGAGGACCGCGACCCGATCGTCGTCAGCGAACGCATCGTCGAGCGCTACCGCGACCTCTGGGACGCACTCACCGGCAGCGAGAGCATCAACGCCGGCGAGCGCTGGCGCGTCGACGAGCGGATCCGGGCCCTCAACAAGCTCGGCTTCGACGTCGACGAGCTCGCCATGACGACCGACATCGGCGGCACGACGATCACGATCCAGCCCAAGGTCGTCGACTCCGGCCACCACAGCCGGCGGCTGCTGCGCCTGACCGGGATCGACGTCCGGGAGAACCAGGCGCGCCGGCTGCTCAACGACCTGCTCGCCTACACCGCCGCCCACGACCGCCAGGCCGACGACGAGGAGATCGTGGCGCACGACTGGGTCGATCAGGTCTACCTGCCGTTCGTGCGAGCCATCCCTGCCGACCTGCGCGCCAAGCTCGAACCCGCCGAGGTCTTCCACGAGGTCCTCGAGCACCGGTGGTACATGGCCGAGCGGGCCCAGCACGACTTCTCCATCACCGATGCCCTCGCGGACTACCTCGCCAGCGTCCTGCCCACCAAGCCGGACGAGCGCAGCGTGGTCGGGGTGGACACCGTCGAGATGCCGGTCGTCGCCGACTAGGGCGTCTGCGGCTTCCCGGGCTGTCTGATCGTGCCTCACCCTCTCGGGTGAGGTGAGACTCAGTCGTCCGACCGGTCACCGTGCTCGTAGGATCGAGGCGACCGTCATCACCACTGTCCAGGGGGACCCATGTCAGACCAACCCAACGACCCCACGGCGCCGCCGAGCGACCCCACCGTCAACGCACCGGCGCCGGAGTCCTTCGACCACGCCCCCGAGGCCGCCTCGGCCCCGAGCGCCCCGCCGCCGCCCTCGATCGGCACGCCCACCTTCGGCGAGCAGGCGCCCCCCGCGCCGCCGGCGCCCTCGGCACCCGAGCCCACGGCATACGGGCAGTCCCCGGCGTATGCCGCCCCGCCTCCCCCGCCGCCCGCGGCCAACCCCTACGGCGGGTATGCCGCGGCCCCGCCGGCGAGCGTGGGCTACGGCCAGGTGAGCGTGGGGAGCCTGCCGTACGTGGAGCACCACTTCGGCCCGGTGACCACCTTCGGTGACCGCATCCTGCCCGGCATCATCGACGGCCTGCTCAACCTCATCGGCCTGATCCCGATCTTCATCGGCTTCATCGTCATGGCGGCCAGCACCGGCTCGTCGAGCTACGACGAGTACGGCAACTACGTCGCGGGCGAGACCTCGGGCGCGGGAGTCGGTGTCGGCCTGTTGCTGATCTTCCTGGGCTTCGCGGCCCTGATCGGCATCTGGATCTGGAACCGCCTCCTCAAGATGGGCCGCACCGGCCAGAGCGTCGGCAAGAAGATGTTCGGGCAGAAGCTCATCAACGCCACGACCGGTCAGCCGATCGGCCCGGGCCAGTCCTTCGTCCGTGAGCTCATCCACGGCCTGGCCAACCAGGTCATCTACCTCAGCTACCTCTGGATGCTCTGGGACGCCAACCGCCAGACCCTCGGCGACATGGTCGCCAAGTCCACCGTCATCAAGGTCCCGAAGGCCTGAGCCACAACCTTCTTGACGTCGAAGGGCCGCTCCCCCGGTGGGGAGCGGCCCTTCGTCCTTGGCGGGGACGCGGATGGGCGGGTCAGGTCCCGGGGCCGAGGAACCCGAGGCCGGGCACGTTGCGCAGCACCCAGAAGGCGAGGATGGCCCAGAAGAGCAGGTAGAGGCTCCACGCGGGGGCGATCAGCTCGCGCGGCTCGCCGCGCCACAGCCGCCGCACCCAGCGACCGAAGCCGATGGCGAGGACGACGTAGCTGAAGACGGTGAGCGGGTTGCGCTGCAGCGCGGTGAACAGGTCGCCCTCGGTGAGGGCGTGGGTGGCGCGCAGGGTGCCGCAGCCGGGGCAGTAGGTGCCGGTGAGGAGCAGCCAGGGGCAGGTCGGCCACCGGCCCGGCACCTCGGGGTTGACCAGGTGCGTCGACAGGGCGAACAGGGCCGCACCGGCGAGCGAGACCGCGGGCAGAACGAGTCGGCGCCCCCGACCCACCGCGGGATCCGCGGGGTGCGAGGGCGCCGACGTCGTCAGGTCGGCCTGCGTCACATCGAGGAGCTGGTGGACGAGCTCGCGACGACGCCCATCATCATGAGGATGACGTAGAGGACGGTGACGATGATGCCCAGGATGAGGGCGATCATGCCGAACTTCTTGGCCTTGGCCGAGGCGTCGACGGCGCCGGCGTGGTCCCCCGAGGCCCACTTGCCGTTGACCTGCGCGGCGAAGACGACGGCCGGGATGCCGACCGGCCAGCAGCAGAGCAGGCCGAGGATCGCGAGCACGAGGTTGTTCGGCGGCGGGGTGCCGCCACCACCCATCGGGGGCGGCGGGGCCGAGTAGCCACCACCAGCGGGGGGCGGGGGCGGCGGGGTGCCGTAGTCAGACATGGTTGTCCCTCCTGAAGTCCACAAGGGGCGAGCCCCTTCACCCGGAGCGCTCCCGGGCCATGGCCGATCCTTTCACACAGTGCCCGCGCACGAGGCCACCTGCACCGATTGGACGGCGGGGAGGACTCCCCACGCCCGGTCAGCGGCGGCGGCGGGCCACCTCATACAGGGTGACGCCGGCGGCGATGCCGGCGTTGAGCGACTCGGTCGCCGCGTGCATGGGGATCGAGACGATCTGGTCGCAGTTCTCGCTCGTGAGGCGCGAGAGGCCCTTGCCCTCGGAGCCGACGACGATGACCAGGGGCTCGGAGGCCAGCTCGAGGTCGGGCAGCTCGACGTCGCCGTCCATGTCGAGGCCGATGACGAAGAAGCCGGCCTTCTTGAAGTCCTTGAGCGCGTTGTTGAGGTTGCTCACCTGCGCGACCGGGATGCGGGCGGCGGCACCGGCGGAGGTCTTCCACGCGGAGGCGGTCATGCCGACGGAGCGGCGCGCCGGGACGACGACGCCGTGGCCGCCGAAGGCCGCGACCGACCGGATGATCGCCCCGAGGTTGCGCGGGTCGGTGATGCCGTCGAGGGCGACGACGAGCGGGATGCCCGGGGTCTCGGGGTCGACGAAGTCACCGGGGTGGGCGTACTCATAAGGGGGGACCTGGATCGCCAGTCCTTGGTGAACAGCGTTGTCGGTCAACCGGTCCAGCTCACCGCGCGGCGTCTCCAGGACAGGTATGCCGCGTTCCCCCGCGATCTTGAGGGCTTCCCTCACGCGGTCGTCGGCGTCGACCCGACCGGCGACGTACATCGTGGTCACCGGGATGTCGGCGCGCAGGGCCTCGACGACGGCATTGCGCCCGGCGACCATCTCGCTGCTCGCCTTGTCACGGCGCTGCGGGCGACGGGCCGGAGCGTTCTTGGCCGCAGCCTTGGCGAACTTGTGGGCCTTGTGGTTGGGCCGGTCGCTGGCCTTGGGGGTCGGGCCCTTGCCCTCGAGCCCGCGGCGGCGCTGGCCTCCGGAGCCGACGGTGGCACCCTTCTTGGAGGACTTGCGCACTGCCCCGCGCCGCTGGGAGTTGCCTGCCATCAGTGCTCAGCCTTCCCTCGGGCCAGGGACCATCGGGCCCCGGCCGCCGTGTCCTCGACCGCGATCCCGGCCTCAGTCAGCTCGTCACGGATGGCATCCGCGGTCGCCCAGTCGCGGGCAGCGCGGGCCTTGGCGCGGGCCGCGACGCGGTCCCGGACGAGGGAGTCCAGGGCCGCCATCGCGTCCTCGTTCGCGCCGTCGCCGCCACTCCACGTGGGGTCGAGGGGGTTGACCCCAAGGACGTCGGTCATCGCGACGACGAGTCGTGCCGCGTCCGCGGCGTCCTCCAGGTCACCCTCGTCGAGCGCGGTGTTGCCGGCCCGCACGGTCTCGTGGATGACGGCGAGAGCGCCGGAGACGCCGAGGTCGTCGTCGAGGGATGCGCGGAAGTCCTCGGGCAGCTCCTCGTCGCCCGTGGGCATGGCCGTGACGACACCCGGGAGGGCGCGCTTGAGGAAGCCCTCGATCCGCTCGACGGCGGAGGCGGCCTCGGCGAGCGAGGTCTCCTGGTACTCGATCATCGAGCGGTAGTGCGCCGCCGTGAGGTAGTAGCGGACGACGAGGGGGCGGTGCTCCTCGAGCACGGTCGAGACGCGCAGGCTGTTGCCGAGCGACTTGCTCATCTTCTCGCCGCCCATGGTGACCCAGCCGTTGTGCAGCCAGTAGTTCGCGAAGCCGAGGCCGGCGGCGGTGGACTGGGCAAGCTCGTTCTCGTGGTGCGGGAAGCGCAGGTCGACGCCGCCGCCGTGGATGTCGAAGGTGTCACCGAGGTACTTGCGGGCCATCGCCGAGCACTCGAGGTGCCAGCCGGGGCGACCGGGGCCGAACGGCGTGGGCCACGAGGCCGTCGCCGGCTCGTCGCTCTTGTGCCCCTTCCACAGGGCGAAGTCGCGGGGATCGCGCTTGCCGCGCGGGTCGGCATCCTCGGCGGCGGCCATGTCGTCGATGCGCTGCTTGGTCAGGGCGCCATAGCTCGGCCACGAGCGCACGTCGAAGTAGACATCGCCACTGCCGTCGCCGGCCGGGTAGGCGTGGCCCTTCTCGATGATCTGCTCCATGAGCGTGACCATCTCGGGGACGTGCCCGGTGGCGCGCGGCTCGTAGGTCGGCGGCAGCACCCCCAACCCGGCCAGAGCGGCACTGGTCTCGACCTCGTTGCGGTAGCTCACGGCATACCAGGGCTCTCCGGTCTCGGCCGACTTGGTGAGGATCTTGTCATCGATGTCGGTGACATTGCGGATGAGCGTGACGTCGTAGCCGTGCCCGCGGGTGAGCCAGCGGCGGAGCACGTCGAAGGCGACGGCGAAGCGCACGTGCCCCAGGTGCGGCGGGGCCTGGGTGGTGAGCCCGCAGATGTAGATGCCGACCTTGCCCGGGGTCACGGGGACGAAGTCGCGCAGCTCGCCGGTGAGCGAGTCCTGGAGTCTGAGGGTCACCCGCCCAAGTCTACGGGCGGCACATTCAGCGTTATGCCGCGTCCTCCCCACCCCCACAGTCGAAAGTAGCCGAGGAGCTCTCTCGAATGCCTCGAGGTGGCTCCTCGTCTACTTTCGACTGTCTGGGAGGCGCGGGCCGCTCCCATCCCTCGGCCAGCCGGCATCCAGCCGGCGCGCAGTTTCGCTCCCTAGGGTCGGCGCCCGTGAACTCCGTGGTCATCGTCGTCGCCAACGCCATGCTCTTCGTCGTCGCTGCCGGCGCCGCGGTGGCCTGGCTGCTCGCCAGGAGGAGCACGAAGCTGCCCTTCGCCCTCACCGGCGTGCTCGCGCTCAGCCTCGCCGGCGCGCTCGCCACCCTCGCCGGCGCGCTCTGGGACGACCCTCGACCTTTCGTCGTCGACCACGTGGCGCCCCTCATCGCCCATGCCGCCGACAACGGCTTCCCCTCGGACCATGCCACCGCATCGGCAGCGATCGCCGCGGTCGTGCTCTTCTTCAACCGGCGCATCGGGTGGGTGCTCACGGGCCTGACCCTGCTGCTCGGCATGTCCAGGGTGATGGCCGAGGTGCACCACTGGCCGGATGTGCTCGGCGGGTTCGCCCTGGGCGCGCTCGCGGCCTGGCTCGCCCACACCGTGGTGGAGGCGGCGGTGCGGTTCGTGGCCGAGCGCGCTCGGATGGGTCCTGGGTCAACGTCCCCTGCTGATTTCGCGGCCTCCGCGGCGGCCTCGCGCGTGGACATGCGTGCCGAACGTGCCGTATGCCGCACCCCCGTCACGCACCCGCCCTTCACAACAGTCGAAAGTAGACGAGGAGCTGCCTCGAATGCCTCGAGGCAGCTCCTCGTCTACTTTCGACTGTCTGCGAGTTATTGGCCGCGCCCACTCGGCCACTTCCTCCGCGCTCCGGGCCTCCCTCGCTGGCGCTCGGTCGGGTCCTCGCGCTGTCGTCAGTGGCCGCGGGCGATCCACTCCTCGAGGTGCGGCTTCTCGGCCCCGATCGACGTGGCATCCCCGTGGCCGGTGAGCACGATCGTCTCCTCGGGCAGGGTCAGCAGCCGGTCGCGGATCGAATCGATGATCGTCGGGAAGTCGCTGTACGAACGCCCCGTCGCGCCCGGCCCACCGTTGAACAGGGTGTCGCCCGAGAGCAGCACCCCCAGGGACGGGATCGACAGGCAGGTGGCACCCGGCGCATGCCCCGGGGTGTGCAGCGCCGTGATCTCCACGTCGCCCACCGAGAACACCTGGCCGTCCGACAGCTCGTGGTCCGGCTCACTCGTCTGGGACTGGTCCCAGAGCACCCGGCACGCCGGGTTGAGCCAGGTCTGGCCGCCCGTCGCCGCCTTGACCTCGTCCGAGGCGTTCACGTGGTCGTTGTGACCGTGGGTGCAGACCAGCGCCACGACGCGGCGGCCCCCGATCCCGGCCACGATCTTGTCGGCCTCGTGGGCACAGTCGACGACGAGGCACTCCTCGTCATTGCCGATGATCCACACGTTGTTGTCGACGTCCCAGCAGCCCCCGTCGAGGCAGAACTGCCCCGAGGTGACCACCCGGTCGATGCGCACGCCCCCCGGTGAGGTGGGCAGCGAAAGGTCAGCGGACGGCATACGAACTCCTCAGTCCAGGACGACGACGGAACGGAGGACGTCGCCGTGGTGCATCTTCTCGAAGGCGGCCTCGACGTCGCCGATGCCGATCTTCTCGGTGACGAACGACCCGAGGTCGAAGCGGCCCTGCTTGTAGAGGTCGACGAGCATCGGGAAGTCGCGCGAGGGCAGGCAGTCGCCGTACCAGCTCGACTTGAGCGCGCCACCGCGGCCGAAGATCTCGATGAGCGGCAGGGTGAGCGTCTTCTCCGGCGTCGGAACCCCCACCAGCACAACGGTTCCCGCGAGGTCGCGCGCAAAGAACGCCTGCTCGTAGGTCTCCGGGCGGCCGACCGCCTCGACGACGACATCGGCGCCGAAGCCGCCGGTGTACTCGCGGATCTTCTCCACGGCGTCCTCGTTCTTGGAGTTCACCGTGTGGGTGGCGCCAAAGCGCTTGGCCTGCTCGAGCTTCCGGTCGTCCACGTCGACGGCGATGATCGTCGTCGCGCCGGCGACCTTGCCGCCCTGGATGGCGGCGTTGCCGACACCACCGCAGCCGATGACGGCGAGCGAGTCACCCAGGCCGATGCCGCCGGTGTTGACGGCCGCGCCGAAGCCGGCCATGACGCCACAGCCGAGCAGGCCCACGGCCGCGGCCTCGGCGTCCGGGTCGACCTTGGTGCACTGGCCGGCGGCGACGAGGGTCTTCTCGGCGAAGGCCCCGATGCCCAGAGCCGGCGAGAGCTCGGTGCCATCGGTGAGGGTCATCTTCTGCTTGGCGTTGTGGGTGGCGAAGCAGTACCAGGGCTTGCCCTTGTTGCAGGCGCGGCAGTTGCCGCACACGGCCCGCCAGTTGAGGATGACGAAGTCGCCGGGCGCGATGTCGGTCACGCCCTCGCCGACCGCCTCGACCACACCCGCCGCCTCGTGCCCGAGCAGGAACGGGAAGTCGTCGTTGATGCCGCCCTCGCGGTAGTGCAGGTCGGTGTGGCACACCCCGCACGCCTCGACCTTGACCACCGCCTCACCGGGCCCGGGGTCCGGGACGACGATGTCGACGAGCTCGACCGGCTCACCCTTGGCGCGGGCGATGACGGCCTTGACGGTCTGGGACATGGGGACTCCTTTGTCACGGGGAGGTGGGGCGTTGGCTCCATCCAAGCCGGGCGCCTGCGCGTGGGCAAGGGCGACGACGCGTATGCCGTGTGGTGCCGTTGGCCATCAGGCAAACCGCGGTTTCCACGGCGGAAAACGGAACCTAGGGTGTGGCCATGAGCCCGCACCCTGTCTTCGATGCGGTCATCCACGAGCCCAACCGCCTGCGCATCTGTGCGCTCCTCGTCCCGCATCGCGCGGTGGAGTTCGCCGTGCTGCGCGACGAGACGGGCCTGTCCGACTCGGCCCTGTCCAAGCACCTGAAGACCCTCGAGAGCGTCGGCCACATCACGCTGCTCAAGCAGCCCGTCGACGGCCACCTCCGCACGAGCGTACGCCTGACCGAGGCCGGTCGCGAGGCCCTGTGCTGCCATGTCGCCGAGATCCAGCGGATGGCACGCATCGTCTCCACCCGCCCACACCGAGGGCCGGCACCCCGTGTCGGCGTCCGGTCCCACGCCCGGCGGTCCGAGGAGTCGTGATGGGTGGCTGGTTCGCGACGGCGGCGGGACTCGTGCCCGCGTTCCTCGGCCTGCTCGTCGGTGCGGTCCTCAGCAACCGCAGCGCCCCGACGCCCCAGGCCAACCCGCCGGCCTGACCGCCCGCGACGCACGGGCAGACCCGCCCCCTCGAGGCGAACAAGGGTCGACTCAGTGGATGGGAACCACCAGGGCGGTCGCGATGGCGGCCACGCCCTCGCCGCGGCCGGTGAGGCCGAGCCCGTCGGTCGTCGTGCCGCTGACCGACACCGGCGCGCCGGCCGATCGTGACAGTGCCGCCTCCGCCTCGGCGCGCCGTGACCCGATCTTGGGGCGGTTGCCGATGACCTGGATCGCGATGTTGCCGATCTCGTAGCCCGCCTCCCGCACCAGCCGCGCGGCCTCGGCGAGCAGGGTCACCCCCGAGGCACCCGCGAACTCGGGTCGGGACGTCCCGAAGTGCGCCCCGAGGTCGCCGATCCCCGCAGCGGTGAAGATCGCATCGCAGGCTGCGTGCGCGGCCACGTCGGCATCGGAGTGGCCCTCGAGCCCACGCTCCCCCGGCCACGCCAGCCCGGCGAGCCAGAGCTCACGACCGGGGTCCACGGCATACGCATGGACGTCGGTCCCGATCCCGACGCGCGGCAGCCCACTCATGGCGACCATCCTGCCGCCACGATCCGCTCCGCGTGCGCGAGGTCCTCGGGGGTGGTCACCTTGAAGGCGAGCGGGTCGCCCTCGACGACGCGCACGTGGTGACCGGTCAGCTCCACGAGGGCGGCGTCGTCGGTCGCGCTCAACCCCGAGGCGTATGCCGTGCGCAGCACCTTCGCGTCGAACCCCTGCGGCGTCTGCACCGCTCGCAGGGCGGCCCGGTCGGGAGTGCCGGTGATGACGCCCTCGGCGTCGACGGTCTTGATCGTGTCGACCACCGGCAGGCCGGGAACGGCTCCGGCAGCGCCCGCCCCCACGGCGGCGACGACCCGCTCGAAGGTGCTCACCGGGGTGAGGCAGCGCGCGGCGTCGTGGATGAGGACGACGTCACAGGCGGGGTCGAGCCGCTCGAGGCCGTTGCGCACCGAGTCGCCGCGCTTGGCGCCACCGGCCACGAAGGCCGTCCCCGCCGGCAGGTGGCGCGAGATCTCGTGGTCGTAGCCGGGCTCACCGGGCAGCCAGCCCTCGGGCAGGACGAGCACCACCGACGCCAGCCCGGGGACCTGCACGACCCGCTCCACGGCATACGACAGGAGCGTGCGGCCGGCGAGCCGGACGAAGGCCTTGGGCACCGCGGCGCCCAGCCGGGTGCCGGAACCGGCCGCAACGACGACGACGCCGACGCTGCGCGGGGCAGCGTCGGCGTCGGTCACGTCAGTGCAGAAGGATGCCGGGTGGCCGGCTCAGGACGCGAGGACCTCGTCGAGGATGGTCTCGGCCTTCTCCTCGTCGGTCTTCTCGGCGAGCGCGAGCTCGGAGACGAGGATCTGGCGGGCCTTGGCGAGCATCCGCTTCTCGCCGGCGGACAGGCCGCGGTCCTTGTCGCGACGCCACAGGTCGCGCACGACCTCGGCGACCTTGATGACGTCGCCGGAGGCGAGCTTCTCCAGGTTGGCCTTGAAGCGGCGCGACCAGTTGGTCGGCTCCTCGGCGTAGGGGGCGCGCAGGACCTCGAAGACGCGGTCCAGCCCCTCCTTGGAGACGACGTCACGGACGCCGACGAGGTCGCAGTTCTCGGCCGGGACCTCGATGACGAGGTCTCCCTGGGCCACCTTGAGCTTGAGGTAGAGCTTCTCCTCGCCTCGGATGACGCGGGTCTTGATCTCCTCGATCCGGGCGGCCCCGTGGTGTGGGTAGACGACCGTCTCGCCAACAGTGAAAACCATGTGGTGTTGTCCCCTTTCGCGACCTCAAGAATAACACGCCGGGTGTGACACGCCGAACTCGGAGCGAGAGCGTTTGCGCAGGTCAGGCCCGGTTTCGTCGGCGAAAGCGCGCCGAAGAACCGCTTGACATTCGGGCATTTGTCAGGCACGCGCGCGAGGCCGTGACCCCCCTGTGCCCCCGGGCCGCTACGATCGGGCTCGTGATCACCAAGGCCTCCGCGCGCATCGCCGCCCCCCTCGCCCTTGCTGCCGTTCTCACGACCAGCGGGTGTGCGCTCATGTCCCCGGTGCAGACGGACGTGAACTACCAGGCCTCCGACGGTGTCAACCTCGACCTCGGTGACCGCCTCGACGTCCGCGGACTGGTCGTCGTCGGGTCCGACCAGAGCGACGAGCCCGGGCGGCTCGCCGGGCAGTTCGTCAACGGCACGAACGAGGCCGTCGCGGTCAGCTTCGCGACCGAGGGGTCCGACAAGGTCAGCACGAGCGTGCCGGCCCACGCGTCGGTCAACCTCGCCGAGGCCGACGACCTCGTCCTGTCGGCCGTGCCGGGCAAGGCCGGCGACCTGGTCAAGGTCACCATCTCCACCAGCGGCAGCGGCGAGAACATCCTCGACGTCCCCGTGCTCACCGCGGACGGCTACTACAAGGGCCTCGCCGCGAACTGAGCCCTCACGGCTCGAACTTGTAGCCCAGCCCGCGCACCGTCACGATGAAGCGCGGGTTGGTGGGGTCCGGCTCGATCTTCGCCCGGAGTCGCTTGACGTGCACGTCCAGGGTCTTGGTGTCCCCGACGTAGTCACTCCCCCACACCCGGTCGATGAGCTGCAGCCGGGTCAGGACGCGCCCGGCGTTGCGGAGCAGCATCTCCAGCAGCTCGAACTCCTTGAGCGGCAGGGCCGCCGGCGCGCCGTTGACGGTGACCACGTGGCGCTCGACGTCCATGCGCACCGGGCCGGCCTCCAGCGTGGTGGGGAGCAGCTCCTCGGGCTCGCCGAGCCGGCGCAGCACCGCCTTGATACGCGCGAGCAGCTCACGTGAGGAGTACGGCTTGGTGACGTAGTCGTCGGCGCCGAGCTCGAGGCCGACCACCTTGTCGATCTCGCTGTCCTTGGCGGTGAGCATGATGACCGGGACGTTGGACTTGGCCCGCAGGGCCCGACAGACGTCGACGCCCGACAGGCCCGGGAGCATGAGGTCGAGCAGGACCAGGTCGGCGCCGGCGGCCTCGAACTCGCTCAGCGCATCCGGCCCGGTCTCGGCGACGGCGACGTCGTATCCCTCCTTCCGCAGCAGGTAGGACAACGGGTCCGAGAAGGAGACTTCGTCTTCGACGACGAGGATCCGGGTCATGGGTACTGCTCTCCTGGGGTCGTGCCCGTGGGGGCGAGCGGGGTGGGCTCGGTGGACTTCTCGAAGGGCTTGGGTGCGGCCAGCGGCAGGGTGATGGTGAAGGTCGACCCGTGCCCCTCGGCACTCCACACGGTGACCTCGCCGCCGTGGTTGGCGCTGATGTGCTTGACGATCGCGAGCCCGAGCCCGGTGCCGCCCGTGGCGCGGGAGCGGGCCGCGTCGACGCGGTAGAAGCGCTCGAAGATGCGCTCCTGCTCACCGGCCGGGATGCCATGGCCCTGGTCGGACACGGAGATCTCGACGAGGTCCTCGACCCGTCGGGCTCCCACCGCGACCCGGGTGCTGTCGTCGCTGTAGTTGACCGCGTTGGACACCAGGTTGGCCACGGCCGTGGTGAGCAGCTCGCGGTCGCCGTAGACGGCCAGGTCGGGCTCGCACGCCTGCTCGATGGCGATGCTGCGGGCATCGGCGGTCGTGCGCACCCGTTCCACCGCGTCGGTGGCGACCGCGTCCACCGGCACGAGCTCGGGCTCGTGGAGGGTGTCCTGGATCTGCAGGCGCGAGAGGTCGACGATCTCCTTGACGAGCTGCCCGAGCCGGGCGGACTCGACCCGGATCCGCTCGCCGAAGCGGGCCACGGCCTCGGGGTCGTCACGGGCGTCGATGATGGCCTCGGAGAGCAGCGAGATCCCCCCGACCGGCGTCTTCAGCTCGTGCGAGACGTTGGCGACGAAGTCGCGGCGGATCTCCTCGACCCGCCGAGCCTGAGTGTGGTCCTCGGCGAGCACGAGCACGTGGTCACTGCCCAGCGGTGCGACCCGTGCGCGCATGACGACGCTGCCGGAGCCGGTCGGCCCCTTGGTGAGCTCGAGTTCGGCCTCCCGGATCACCCCGTCGCGACGGACCTGTCGGGCCAGGTGGCGCAGTTCGGCGTGGACCAGCTCCCCGTGGCGGACCAGGCCGTAGGCGACGGCGGCGGACGAGGTGGTCACGACCGCGTCGGAGCCGTCGAGGACGATCCCGATCGAGCGGAGCACGCTGAGGACGTCCCCGACTCCCTTGGACAGCGAGGAGGTCGGCGCGGTCGGCGGCAGGGTCCGCTGCTCGCGCTCGGAGAGCCTGGCCGCCCCGACGGCGAGCGCGCCGAGGACGAGCCCGACACCACCGCCCAGGGTCGCGGCCAACGCAGCATCCACGCGGCCAGACTAGACGCCCCTCACCGGCCCGGCCGACCTCCCGATCGAGGACCACGCACGGCGGCGGAGGGCGCCCAGAGATGTTCACCTTGCATCCGACGAGCGTTCACCGCAGGGTGCCACGCTGCCGTCGCGGGCCCCGACCAGGAGCGGCGGTCCCGCCCCGCCGGTCCCGACCCGCCGGTCCCGACCCGACGACTGCACCCACCGCGGCCCCAGCCCAGGAAAGCCCAGGAAGAGGATCCCGATGCGCAAGGCCTTTCACGACGAGCTCGACCGGATCACCGCGGACCTCGTCGAGATGACCCGGCTGGCCCGCTCGGCCATGAGCCGGGCCACGACCGCCCTGCTCGATGCCGACGTCGCGCTGGCCGAGTCCGTCATCGACGCCGACGCCGACCTCGACCGGCTCCGCGAGCACCTCGACGACACCGCCATCGACCTGCTCGCCCTCCAGCAGCCCGTGGCGACCGACCTGCGCATGGTGGTCACGGCGATGCGGATGAGTGCCGACCTCGAGCGGATGGGTGACCTCGCCCGCCACGTCGCCAAGATCGCCCGCCTGCGCTACCCGAACCCGGCGGTGCCCGCCGAGTACCGCTCGGTCATCGTCGACATGGGCCGGGCCGCCGAGACGATCGTGCTCAAGGCCGGTGACGTCATCGTCACCCGCGACATCGAGGGTGCCCGGGCCGTGGACCGCGAGGACGACACCATGGACGACCTGCACCGCCGCCTCGTGGAGCGCATCGTCGCCGAGGGCCGGGACCACGGCACCGAGACCGCCGTCGACCTGACCCTCATCGCCCGCTACTACGAGCGGTACGCCGATCACGCCGTCTCCGTGGCCGAGCGCGTCATCTACCTCGTGACCGGCCAGTACGACGGGGACGCGGAATCCAGCCACGAGGACCGCGAGGACGTCGTCCTCGGGAGCTGACTCGCCGCCGGGGGCTCGCGCCACCGGTCGCGGTCGGCCACACTCGGCCCATGGGCCGGGTGACGCAGGACGCCGCCGATTTCGTCGCGGCGCGTTGGCCCGAGCTGCGCCGCCTGGGCCGCCTCGTCGCCCGGGACCCGGACGACGGCGAGGCGCTGGCCCTGCGCGCCCTGACCGAGGCCGTCCGCACCTGGCGCACCCTGGCCACGGAGGGGCGACCGACGGCCACGACGCGCCGTGCCCTCCTCTCCCGCCTCCTCGCCGCGGCGCCCGCGCCCCCGGCACCTCCCGAGCCCGCGAGCCTTGCCGACGCGTGGCTGGCGCTGGGCACCGGTGAGCGGGCGGCATACGTGCTCGTCGACGACCTCCGACTCACCGAGGAGGAGGCCGGGGAGGTCAGCGGTATGCCGTCCGCTGCCTTCGCGGACCTGCTCACCTCGGCGCGGGCCCAGCTCACCACCGCCCATGCCCGGGGCGAGCGAGCCGCCGGACGCGACGCCGCCCCCTGGACCGCGCAGGCGGCGATCGCCCAGTTCCTCGACGACCGGGACGGCGTGGCCACCCTCGACCCGATGGCGACCGTCACGGACCGGCTCCGGACACGACGCCGGCGAGCACTGATGGCAAGCGCGGCCGTCGTCGCGACGGCACTGGCCGGCGCCGCCCTGGTCGCCGGCCCGGGGGTCACCGCGCCCTCACCACCGACGCCCAGTCCGCGGACCACCACCGCCGCCCCCTTGCCCACGCCCTCACTCCAGGGTCGCCAGGTGTGGCAGTGGGGCTCTCGCGGCCCCCTGGCCCGGGACCCGGGCGTCGTCGCGGGGGTCATCGCCCGCTGGTCCGGGGCGCAGCAGGTCCTCTGGGGAGCAGACGTCGGCGGCGAACGCTTCCTCCTCCTCGCGCCGCGGGACGGCTGGGGCGGTGACGCACCGCTGGTCACCGTCCTCGCCGGGCCCGCCGGTGCCCGGGTGGAGGAGCTGGGCCAGAAGGAGGCGTGGTCCGTGATGGACGATGCCGCGGCCTTCTCCGTCGTCCACGCGGCCAACACCCCACAGGCCAAGCTGCTCGTCCTCGGCCGGCCCGGCGTCCGCGAACTCGAGTGGTCACGCACGGTCACCGTCGCGCCCGACCTGACGCTCACGCGCACCTGGTCCGCGGTGCCACTCGACGACGGTGGCGCCGTGATCGACCTCGGAGGTGCGGCGCCCGCCCTGCTCCTGCGCGCCGATGGCACGGAGAACCCGCCCGGCGGCCTCATGACCGAGGAGCCGCCACCGGCCAGCCGGGCCGAGTGTCCTCGCTGCCAGGTGCCCGCGGAACTACGCGAGTACGTCGGTGGCGTCGTGGCCGAGGTCGCCGCGGCGACCGGGCTGGCCCCGGAGGAGCTCTCGGCCAGTGTCGTCCGCAGTGCGCGGCTCGACCCGCGAGCCCACGACTGGCTCTCGCAGCGCTCCACCGAGGACACGTCGACGATGACGGCCCACATCGTGCGTGTGCGCCTGCCCTCCGGGGCGCTCCTGCAAACCCTCGGCTTCCTCGTGCACGACGTCGAGACGGGGTCCTGGAACTGGTACGCCTATGCGACCAACGAGCCGGTCACCGAGGCCAACCGGTTCGCTCCGATGTCGGTGAGCATCGGCAACCCGGAGGGCATCCAGGTCGGTCGCCAGTTCTTCGTCCCCGCCGACTCCCCCGCGACCGAGCTGGAGTGGGATGGCGACACCCGGGCCGAGCCGGTGCGACTGCCCCTGGTCAAGGGCACCGCGACGGTCGACCTCGCCGAGGGGTCGGACGGCCCGAACGCGGTGTGCCGCACCTACGACGCCCAGGGCACCCTCGTCTCGCAGACACACCTCTGGACCGACCAGACGTGGTACGGACCGTGGGACACCTACCGGCAGCTCATGACCTCGGGCCAGTGAGCCAGTGGGCCAATGGCCCAGCCGATCAGTGGCCCAGCCGGTCAGTGGGTCAGCCGGTCAGCGACCCTGGTTGGCGACGGCTGCGGCGGCTGCCGCGGCGGCCTCGGGGTCGAGGTACCGCGCGGGCGCCGTCGGCATGAAGTCCTCGCCGAGCTCGTAGACCAGAGGCATGCCGGTCGGGATGTTGAGCCCGGCGATGTCCTCGTCGCTGATGCCGTCGAGGTGCTTGACGAGCGCGCGCAGGCTGTTGCCGTGGGCGGTGACCAGGACCGTGCGGCCTTCCTTGAGGTCGGCCTGGATGTCGTTCTCCCAGTAGGGCATCATCCGCGGGATGACGTCGGCGAGGCACTCGGTGAGCGGGACGTCGACACCGGCATACCGCGGGTCACCGGTCTGGTCGAACTCGCTGCCCTGCTCGATCGGCGGCGGCGGGGTGTCGAAGCTGCGCCGCCAGAGCATGAACTGCTCGTCGCCGTACTTGTCGCGCGTCGCCGCCTTGTCCAGGCCCTGGAGCGCGCCGTAGTGCCGCTCGTTGAGGCGCCAGCTGCGCCGGACCGGGATCCAGTGGCGATCGGCGGCGTCGAGCGCGAGGTTGGCCGTGGTGATCGCGCGGCGCAGCACCGAGGTGTGGACGACGTCGGGCAGGATCCCGGCGTCCTTGAGCAGCTGCCCGCCCCGGGCGGCCTCGGCACGCCCCTTGTCGGTGAGGTCGACATCGACCCACCCGGTGAAGAGGTTCTTCTGGTTCCATTCGGACTCGCCGTGGCGAAGCAGGACAAGGGTGTATGCCGTCATGTCGCCAGCCTAGACCCGGCCCACCGCGCGCGCTGGGCGATCTCAGGCATCCGGCGGCGGGTCACCGGGTCGCTCGAGGATCCCGCGGAAGGCCTCGAGGTTGCGCAGCGACTCCCCCCGGTCGATCCGCCAGGCCCACTCCTTCTGCATCGAGGTGAGGAAGCCGAGGACGAGCAGCTCGTTGAAGGGGCCGTCGCTCGCCTCGAGGATCGCCCCGAGCAGGCCGTCGAGCGCCTCGGCGCTCACCGCGACGAGCGGGAGGCGGCCGGTGACGTACACATCGCCACTGGAGTCCACGGCATACGCAATGCCCGGGAGGCGGAGGTTGCGTGAGAGCAGGAAGCGGTGGACGCGGTCATGGTTCTCGTCCGGGTTGCGGACGACGAAGGCCCGCGCCACGAGGGCGGTCTCTCCCACCATGAGCGAGACGACGGTCTTGAGCTTCTTCTCGCCGGGCAGGGTGACGACGGTCTCGCCCGGGGTCAGGCCCGGCTCCCACTCGAGTCCGGCCTCGGCGAGGAAGGCGTCCACGGCGGCCTGGGCGGCTGCGCGGGCCTGGTCCTGCGGCGTGCCGGGGGTCACGGGATCACCGCCGAGGGGATGCCGACCAGGGCGCCCGAGTCGTTGATCGAGGACTGGCGGGGGACGGCGATCGAGGCGGTGTAGGCCGCGACGAGCCGGTCGGCGGTGCGTTCCCACCCGAAGCCCTGCGCGCGCTCGGCGGCCCGCGCCCCCAGGCCGGCACTGGCCCCGGGGTCGTCGATGACCCGCTCGACGGCCGCGGCCCACGCCGCCTCGTCCCCGACCGGCAGGAGCAGCCCGGCGTCCCCGACCGCCACCGGCAGGCCGCCGACGTCGGAGGCCAGCACCACGGCGCCGCAGGCCTGCGCCTCGATGGCGACGAGCCCGAAGGACTCGCTGTGGGAGGGGACGAGGACGGCGTCGGCGGCTTGGTACCAGCGCGCGAGGGTGGGTCGGTCGACCGGGGGGAGGAAGCGCACGGTCTCCGGGATGCCGAGGGACTCCGCGAGCGCGGGCAGGCCCATCGGGCTGCGCACCCCGATGCCGCTGGCCCCGCCCAGGATCGCCAGGGTGAGGTGGTCGCGCCACTCCGGCCGGCGACGCAGGACGTCGGCGACGACACGGACGGCGTGGTCCGGGCCCTTGAGCGGCTGGATCCGGCCGACGTAGATCAGGAGGATCCCGTCGGCGGGGAGTCCGAGGGCGCGGCGCGCCTGCTCCCGGCTGCCCGGGGTGAAGACGGCGAGGTCGACACCCGGCTCGGCGACCGCTACACGGGCCGGGTCCGCGTCGTACAGGGCGATCAGCTCGCGGGCCTCGTCGGCGGTGTTGGCCACGATCCGGGTCGCGGCGGCGACGACCTGCGCCTCGCCGATCTCCCGACCCAGCGGCTCGGGCTCGTCTCCCGGCGCGAGGTGCGCGTTCTTGACGCGCGCCATCGTGTGCATGGTGTGGACGAGCGGGACGTTCCATCGGTCGGCCGCCAGCCAGCCGACCTGCCCGGAGAGCCAGTAGTGGGAGTGGACGAGGTCGTACCAGTCCTCGGGCACGCGCGCGGCGATGCGCATCATGCCGGCGGCGAAGGCGCACAGCTGCCCCGGCAGGTCCTCCTTGGAGAGGCCCTCGTACGGCCCGGCGTCGATGTGCCGGACGTGGAGCCCGGGCTCGACCTCGACGAGCTCGGGCACCGCAGCACTCGTCCGACGGGTGAAGACGTCGACGGCGATGCCGCGCCGGGCCAGGCAGCGGGCGGTCTCGAGGACGTAGACGTTCATCCCCCCGGCATCACCGGTGCCGGGCTGGGCCAGCGGGCTGGTGTGGACGCTGACCATCGCGATCCTCCGCAGCGCCTCGGGAGTGTCCGGTCCATCGCCCACGTGCGCAGTCTCGCACGACGCCCTCGTCCCACCCGTGCGCGGTGCTCCGCCGCGGTCGGTCGCGGCCTCGTCCTAGGCTGGCGCGGTGGCACGTCCAAGACCGGTCGGGGTGATCACTCGCGGCACGACCAATCCCAACCGGCTCCGCCGCTGCGACCGCTGGATCGCCGCCACCCAGGCCCAGCGGCTGCGCCGGCACGACGGGCCACCGATCGTCGTCGACCTGGGCTACGGCGCGTCCCCGGTGACGGCGCTCGAGCTGCACGACCGCCTGCGCGTGGTGCGCGCCGACGTCGAGGTCGTGGGGATCGAGATCGACCCCGCGCGGGTCGCGGTGGCCGCCCCCTTGGCGCGACCGGGCGTGCGCTTCGCGCTCGGTGGTTTCGAGGTCCCGCTCCCCGGGGGCGAGCGGCCGGTCATCGTCCGCGCGTTCAACGTGCTGCGCCAGTATGCCGAGGACGAGGTCGAGACCGCGTGGCACACCGTCTGTGGCCGGCTCGCGACCGACGGCCTCTTCGTCGAGGGCACCTGTGACGAGCTGGGCCGGCTCTCGACCTGGGTGGCACTGGGCCCGGAGGGGCCGCGCTCGCTCACCCTGAGCTGGCGCCTGTCCGGACTCGAGCGCCCCGGCATCATCGCCGAGCGCCTGCCCAAGGCGCTCATCCACCGCAACGTGGCCGGCGAGCCGATCCACGACTTCCTCGCGGACCTCGACCGGCAGTGGGCCCACGCCTCCGGGCACGCCGGTTACGGTGCGCGGCAACGGTTCCGGGTCGCCGTGGAGGGCCTCCGCAGCACGGGCTGGCCACTCCTCGACGGTCCTGCCCGATGGCGCCTGGGGGAGGTCACGGTCGCCTGGTCGGCGGTGGCACCCACCTGAGCGGGGTCACCGGGCCGCGGGTGGTCCCGGCCTGAGTGAGGCGCTTCCGGCCGTTTGGACGCCGGCTGGCACCGGTTCACCAGGGGCCGTAGGGACCCTGCCGTCCGCCCTGGCCCTTGCCCATGACCCGGTCGAGGGCGGGGCGCACGTCGGCGAGGTAGACACCGGCGGCGACGACGCCGAGCAGGCCGAGCATGCTGCCGACCTGGAAGAGGAAGACGAACCCGACGGCGAGGGCCACCCCGGTGACGGCGAGCCAGAAGCCCTTGGTGCGCTTGTCGGCGGCCACGAAGGCATCCGGGCGTCGCCGGAGGGCATCGGCGAAGGCCCAGACCTCGACGGCCAGGGCGGCCACTCCGAGGACCACGGCGACGTAGAACTGCATCTGGCCGATCGCATTCATGCGCGCCAGCCTAACCGGGCCCGGCAAGCAGGGTCAGACGTCGAGGACGATGGTCACCGGACCGTCCGCGACCGCCTCGATGCGCATGTGGGCCCCGAACCGCCCGGTCGCGACGGTCAGCCCCTTCGCCCGCAGGGCCGCCACGACGGCCTCGACGACCGGCTCGGCCACCGGGCCCGGTGCAGCGGCATTCCATGACGGACGCCTCCCCTTGGCGGTGTCGGCATGGAGGGTGAACTGGCTGACGACCAGGACCGGCGCGCCGAGGTCGAGCGCCGAGCGCTCCTCCGAGAGGATGCGCAGGTCGGCGATCTTGCGGGCCGCGGCCTGGACCTGGGTGTCACCGTCGTCGTGGGTGACGCCGACGAGGGCGAGCAGCCCCTCGCCCTCGATCGCGCCGACGACTTCACCATCGACGACGACGCGAGCACCGTCGACGCGCTGGAGCACGACACGCATCGGCGCCGCTGCCTCAGAAGCCGACCGCGACGAGCGCGCCGACCGGCTCGCCGTGGCCGAGGACGGGTGAGTGCTCGAGCTGGGCCAGCGCCTCGGACCGCACGCCGATGGCACGCAGGGCAGCCGCGAGGATGACCATGCGAGCCCGGCCCCCGCCGTCGGCGACCTTGACCGCCACGCCGCGCCCGTCCTCGAGACCGACCGCGACCACCGACTCGGCCCCGTCCTTGGCGATCAGGCCGGGGGTCGCCCGGATGAGGGCGGTGACGTCCCGATCGGTCCCGCCGAGGTACTCGGGGGCGTTGCGGATCGCGGTCGCGATGCGCGCCGGGGCCGAGCCCGGCTCCTGTCCCGGAGCCGCCGCGATCGCGCCGAAGGAGCGCGCCAGCCCGGCCAGCGAGATCGCCATGACGGGCGCCCCGCAGCCGTCGACGGCCAGCGCCGACACCGGCTCCCCCGCCAGCTCGGCGACCGCGTCCGCGATCGCCAGCTGGAGCGGATGCCCCGGGTCGCGATAGGTCGCGGTGTCCCACCCGGCGGCCACGCACGTGGCCAGCATCCCGGCGTGCTTGCCCGAGCAGTTCTGCGCGATCGACGAGGGCGCCAGGCCCTCGCGGATCCACCGGTCGTGCTCGCCCTCCTGGAGCGGGAGCGTGGGCGTGTTCTGCAGGTCCTCCTCGGACAGTCCGGCGCCGGCGAGGATCCGCCGGACCCCCTCGAGGTGGAAGGGTTCGCCGGAGTGGCTCGCGCACACGAGGGCGAGCAGGTCATCGGGCAGGTCGAGCCCGTGCCGCACCATCGCCAGGGCCTGCACCGGCTTGTTCGACGAGCGCGGGAACATCGGGCTGCTCGCCTCGCCCCACACCTGCTCGACCGAACCATCGGGTGCCGTGACGACGACGCTCGCGCGATGGACCGACTCCACGAACCCGCCGCGCACGAGGTGGGCGAGGACGGGTGCGTCGGTGAGGACGGGGGCAGCGGCAGGGGCGTCGGTCACGGCGAACAGGCTACTGGGGACCGTATGCCGTGCCCTGCCTCCGCCGGCCGGCCTCCCCGCCGGATCCCTCCCGGCCCCGTCCCCGCAACCTCTGCTAGGGCACCTCACCTCACGAGGCCCCAAGGAGTTCCCTGGGGTCTGGTGACTTTTCGTCTGCTAGCAGACGTTGCGACGAGGGAGCGGCAGGTGAGCGGACGGCATACGGGGAAATGACTCAGCCGGGCGAGCTCTCGTGGAGCCCACCCGGCTGAGTGGTTGGGGCCAAAGGGGTGTGCCCCGGTGCCACGCCCGAGGGCGCGGCGAGCGATCAGTCGCCGACCTTCTCGGCGGCGGCGAGGGTGGCCTTCTCGACCTTCGCAGCGGTCTTCTTGGCGGTGGTGCGAACGCCCTTGGCCGACGCGGTGGTCTTCTTCGCGGCGTTCTTGGTCGTGGTGCTCGTGCGCTTGGCGGCGGTGCGGGTGCGCTTGACGGCGCCCTTGACCTCGGCCTCGGCGACCTTGACCTCGTCGGTCACGGACGCGGCGATCGCCTCGGCGGCCTTGACGGCCTCCTTGCGCGCGGTGGTGACGGTGGCCTTGGTGGAGCGCTCGACGTCAGCGGCCGCCTTGCGGGCGGTGGTGACGGCACCCTTGGCCTGCGCCACGGTGGTCTCGGCCTGCGCGACCAAGTCCTTGGTGGCCTTCTGGTTGCGGATGCGCTCGACGAGCTTCTTGCCGCGGAGGGCGAGGTCCTCGTAGCCGGCGACGACCTTCTCGACGTTGGTCTTGCCCTGGGCGGCAGCGGCGCTCGGCAGCTCCTGCACCTGCGTGAACGCAGCGGCAGCGCCGGACTGGACTCGCTCCGAGACCTTCGCGGGGGCGAGGTCGGCGACCATCTTGTCGAACTCGGCGCGGACGCTGACGCGGGCCTTGTCGGCGGCGACGGCGGCCTCGCGAGCCTTCTCGACGGTCAGGTCGGTGGCGCCGACGACGGCGTAGAACGGGCGGACGTCGACGTTCTTGGTGAGGTCGGTGATGACGGACATGTCACTTCTCCTTCTGGGGGGTCTTCGTGCCGGCCTTGCTCGTGGTGGACCGGCGGGTCTTGGGGGTCGCGGCCGGGGTGCCGACGAAGCTCTCGTAGACGTCCAGGAGGGTGGCCTTCTGGCGCGCCGTGAGCTGGCCGTCCTCGGCGATCGCGCGACGGACATCGCTGCGCGGACGCTCGGTGACGGTGTCCTCGTCGAGGATCCCGGCCTTGACGTAGAGCGACTCCGCCGAGACCTCCAGCCCCTTGGCCAGTTGCTGGAGGATCTCCGCACTCGGGCGCTTGAGGCCACGCTCGATCTGCGAGAGGTACGGATTGGAGACGCCGGCAAGCTCCGAGAGCTGACGCAGGCTGAGCTTGGCGGACTGACGCTGCTCGCGCAGGTAGTCGCCGAGGCTGCTGCCCAGGTCGTTCAGCGGGTTCTTGCTCATGTCTCCATTGTGCTTGCTCTAGTTAGCAGAATGCAAACTCAAGGCAGCGTGAGCGTCGTCACGTCGCCATCGGGAACACGAGATCCCATCCGTATGCCGGACGCTCACCTCTCGTCGGGCGTCCGCTCGCCATAATTTCCGCTTATGCAATCCATCAGGGCACTTGCGTCGTTCCCGACGGTCGTCAACGAGAAGGCAGCACGTGTCGTCGCGGCCTTCGTGGCCACGCTCGGAGCGCTCGGCGCCCTCACCCAGTGGCGCTGGGTTCCCCTCGTGCTCAGCGTGGGCTTTGCGCTGCGGGTGCTCGCCGGGCCGCGCTTCAGTCCGATCGGCCGCCTTGCGGCGCAGGTCATCGCGCCCCGGCTGGGCCGGCCCAAGCTGGTGCCGGGTGCGCCGAAGCGCTTCGCCCAGGGCATCGGCCTCGCCCTCACCTCCGTTGCGACCGCGGCTGCACTCACGGGCGCGAGCACCCTGGCGGCCGTCCTGCTCGGCGTGCTCACCCTCTTCGCGACCCTCGAAGCCGCCCTGGGCTTCTGCGCGGGCTGCCTGATGTTCGCCGGCCTGATCCGCCTGGGAGTGGTGCCGGAGCGGATCTGCGTCGAGTGCGCCGACATCACCCTGCGCCAGCGCCGCAACGACCTCGTCGAGGCCTGAGCAGCAGACACCCCCACCCGAGGTCGTCAGCGAGCGCGGCGGTCCTTGATGCCAAGGAGATCGCGCGCCTCGGCCGTGGTCAACGCCGGGCGCTGGAGCAGCGTTGCCAGCTCCGCAGCCCGGGCGACGAGCTCGTCGTTGTGACCGACGACCCGGCCACGGGAGAAGACGACGTTGTCCTCCATGCCCACGCGCGCATGGCCACCGGCGGCGATCGCCGAGGCGAGCACGGGCAGGTGCCCGCGACCGATCCCGGTCGCCGACCACGACGTGACGCACTCGGGCAGCGAGGCGAGGAGGGTGTGCAGCACCGCCGGCGTGGCCGGGAGCGCACCGGGGACGCCGAGCACGAAGTCGACGTGCACCGCCCCGCCGAAGGGAAGCCCGTGGGCGTCGACGAGTCGCTCCAGCGCGGCCAGGTGACCGACCTCGAAGATCTCGAACTCCGGCACGACCTCCCGCTCCTGGGCCAGGACGTAGAGGTCCGACATGAACGGCATGGGGTTGAGGAAGACCTCGTCACCGAAGTTGACCGTGCCGCACGTGAGGGAGCACGAGTCCGGGTCGGCATCGAGCACCGCGAGGCGGGCTGCGAGCGGATCGTGGACCGACCCGCCGGTCGAGAGCTGCACGACCAGGTCGGTCTCGGTGCGGACCGCGTCCACGGCGTCGCGCAGGACCACGGGGTCGATCGTGGGGAGGTGCTCCGCATCGCGGCGGTGGATGTGGATCAGCGAGGCGCCGGCGGCTTCGCAGCGTCGGGCGGTGTCGACGAGCTCGTCGAGCGTGGTCGGCAGCTGGGGCAGGTCGGCCTTGAGGTGCTCGGCGCCGGTGGGGGCGACGGTGATGAGGGTGCCGGTCGAGGGTCGCAGGGCCATGCCTCCACTGTGCCATGACCACCGGCCGGCGGCCGAAGATTCTGCGTGGATCAGGCGCTGACGACGACAGTTTGTGCCGCTGCAACGCCTCTAACCACAAGATCGGCATCCTCGGGGGTGTTCCGCTTGATGACGACCAGGCCGATCGGCCCGTCCTCGAAGTGCCGCGCCACCGACGTGAGCCGACCCACGGTCCGCCCGTCCAGCGCCACGTCGGCACCCACCTCGGGCAGGGCATGCCCGGAGCCGTCGAGGTGGACGAAGGCCAGCCGGCGGGGCGGACGCCCCAGGTTGTGCACGCGGGCGATCGTCTCCTGGCCGCGGTAGCACCCCTTGTGCAGGTGGACGGCCGAGCGCAGCCAGTCCACCTCGTGCGCGATCGTCCGGTGGTCGGTCTCGAAGCCGAGCCGCGGCTCCCACGCGCGCACCCGCAACGCCTCGCTGGCCCACGTGCCCGCGAGCGGGCGGTCCCCCACCACGTCCGCCAGCGCGTCCCGCGGGACGATGAGCTCCCGCCAGGGCCGGTCGGCCCCCGGGTGGCCGACCAGCGGCCCGTATGCCGCGTAGGGCTCGCGTCCCTTCGCCGGGGCCGCGACGAGATCCACACCGGGCCAGGGGTCGACCCACGCCAGCGGCTCCCCCGGCAGGGACTCCACGGCCCGCGGTTCGCCGACGACGGCATACGCCGATGTCCGGTCCTCGACCTCGACGCGCAGCATGAACTGCATCGACCGCAACCACGCCACGAGGGCGGGGGCGGTGCCCGGCTCGACGGTGATCCACGTGCACTCCCCGTCGTCGACGAGGTGGAGGTCGTGCTCGACGTGACCCTTCGGCGACAGGACGAGGGACTGCCGACTGGTGTGTGCGGGGAGACCGACGAGGGACTGGGTCGTCATCGAGTGCAACCAGGTGAGGCGGTCGGGACCGGAGACCGTCACCACCCCACGGTGCGAGAGGTCGACGCAGGCCAGGCCCTCGGTGAGCAACCGCTGCTCACGCATCGGGTCGCCGTAGTGGGCCGCGACGCCGGCGTCAGGGCCAGAGCCCTCCACGGCGCCGGGGCGCGAGAGCAGGGGCGAGGTCCGGGTCGTCATCGCTGGCCCTCCAGGCAGCTCTGGCAGTGGCCGTGGACGGCGGCATGGGTGAGGTCGGCACGGAACCCCGCGCGGGCCTCGACCGCCGCCACGAAGTCGGCACCCACCGTGGCCGGCACCTCCTCGAGGCGGCCACACCCGCGGCAGGAGAGGTGTATGTGGGTCGGGTGCGCGGCGACGTGGTAGTCCGGCGCCCGGTGGTCGACGTGCGTGTGGCCGACCAGGCCGAGCTCCTGCAGGGCGTCGAGGCTGCGGTAGACCGTCGACAGCGACAGCGGCGGACCGCCGTCGGCGGCCACCACCTCCGCGACCCGCTCGGCGGTGGCATGCCCCACGGCACGCACCGCCTCGAGCACCCGCTCACGCCCACGGGTCAGGCGCATCCCGCGCGCCCGCAGCTCATCCCCGAGGTCGACCATCGCTCCACTGTAGGCGCAGCCCACGCCTCCCTTCACAGCCGCGACGCAGGTGCGGCTCCCTACACTGGCCGGGTGACGGACCTTCTCGAGAATGCACCCGCCGAGGCCGACGACCGCCGGCGGCGGCGCCGCCCCCGCTGGGGCCTGCGCATCCTCGGGGTGCTCCTCGGGATGCTCTTCCTCGTCGTCGCCCTGGCCGCCGCCTTCCTCCTCTTCCTCAACCAGAAGGTCGAGAGCAACATCCGGCACGAGGCCCTGCTGCCCACGCCGAGCGCGGCCGCCGACGGCACCGCCCCGGGCACCGCCGCCGAGGTGCTCGCCTCCAAGGGCCTCAACGTCCTGCTCATCGGCTCCGACGCCCGGCCCGGCGACACGGCCAGCCGCTCGGACGTCATGGTGTTGGCGCACATCCCCGAGGACAGGTCGAAGGTCTACCTCGTCCACTTCCCGCGTGACCTGTGGATGTCCATCCCCGGGCACGGCCAGGCGAAGCTCAACGCGGCCTACGCCTACGGCGGCGCCCCGCTCCTCGTCCAGACCCTCCAGGACAAGCTCCGCATCCGGATCGACCACGTCGCCAAGACCGACTTCAACGGCTTCGCCGGCATGGTGGACGCCGTCGGCGGCATCACGGTCTACGCGGAGGAGGCCTCCACCGGTCAAGGCAACGGGGGCCCGGTCGTCATCAAGCAGGGCTGGAACGATCTCAACGGCGAGCAGGCGCTCTCCTTCGTCCGCGAACGCTACGAGCTCAGCGAGGGCGACATCTCGCGTGGTCGGCGCCAGCAGGCCTTCATCAAGGCCCTGATGCTCAAGGTGATCAGCCCCGAGACCATCACCAACCCCCTGAAGATCGCCGAGTTCACCGACGCCGCCACCAAGAACCTCGTCGTCGACGAGGGCCTGACGGTCTCCTTCATGCGGGAGGAGGCGCTCTCCCTGCGCAACGTCCGCAGCGGCGACATCGTCTTCATCACCGCGCCGTTCACCGGTTTCGGGTGGTCCTCCGACGGCCAGTCGATCGACATCGTCGACGAGCCGGGGATGGCCAGCCTCGGCGACGCGATCCGCCAGGACCGGCTCGGCGACTACACCAACCGGGTCAGCGTCATCCCCTGAGGCAGCCGCGTCTCACTCGACGCGCTTGAGCTCACCCGAGAGGTGCGGCTGCAGCGGCTGGCCCACGGCGGCCATGTCCATGACCCACATAAGATTGGAGTGGACGTAGCCGTACATCCGGCTCGCCGCGCTGTACTCCTTGGCCAGCGGCGAGCGCATCACCCCGTCGGTGCGCAGCTCGACCTTGGCGTCGGCGGCCTTCCCGGCATACATCTCCACGATGCCGGTCGGGTGGGCGAGCAGCAGCTCGACGTTGGTGCCGTCCGGCTGCGGGTCGAACACCCGCCAGAAGCCGAGCTCGGTGGCGAGCGGGCGCACCATCTGGCCGTCCTCGTCGAGCAGCCAGGTGCGGCTCTCCCACCGCAGGAACGGGCGGCCGTCGTGGGTGCAGGTGATCTCCTGCCCGAAGTTGCGCGACTCGATGGTCGGGTAGCCGACGACGCCGGCCCCCTCCCAGCGTCCGATCATCCACGCGAGCGGGGCGAGGGCGGGAGGCATGTCGGTGTCGAGGGTGAAGGCCACGACCCGATCGTATGCCGTGTGCTCGCCCCCCGCTGTCGCCTCAACTGCCTAAGGTCGGTCCATGGCTGAGCGGCTCGTCGTCAAGATCACCCACGGTCCCGAGGCGCTCGAGCGCCTCAACCAGGGACTGACCGTCGCCGCGATGGCGGTCGCCTCCGGCGTCGAGGTCAGCCTGTGGCTGACCGGGGAGGCGGTGGCGCTGGCCGTGCCGGGCGAGGCCGACGGCTGGCAGCTCCCGCTGGCGGCTCCGGCGACCGAGCTGCGCGATGCCGTCCTCGCCGCGGGCACCCTCACCGTGTGTGCCCAGTGCGCAGGTCGTCGCAGCCTCACGGAGGCCGACCTGGTCCCGGGCGTGGTCATCAGGGGGGCGGCGAGCTTCGTCGAGGAGGTCATGGCCGAGGGCACGCAGGCCCTCGTGTACTGAGGCGCCAGGGCGCCGGCCGCGCGCGTCAGGCGAAGAGCAGGGCGGCCACCATCGCGAGGACGCCGACGAAGAGCACCGAGGCGATCGCCGCGGCGACCTGCGCGGGGACCTCGCCACCGCGTGGCTGGCCCTCGACGAGCCGGCGCACGGCATACGACACGGCGCCGGCGAGCATCCCGAAGAGCAGACCCGCCCCCCACGACAGCGGGCCGAGCGCGAGGGCCACGCCGACGCCGGCCGCGCCACCGAGCACCATCGCGATCGGCACCAGCCACGCGTGCAGCGGGGCGCGGCCGACGAGGAGGTCGGTGAGCAGGGCGGCCGCGACGCCCGCCATGACCGTCGTCGCCACGGCCGGGCCGGTGTCGATGCGCGCCAGGGGGACCATGACCGCACCGGAGGCGAGGATGCCGATCCCGCCGCAGGTCGCGACGACCTCGTCGGTGAGCTCGGCCCGACCGTCCTTGCGGAGCAGCTGGAGCAGGAAGATCGCGACCAGGCCGACCGCGAGCGCCACCGGGACCAGCCGCAGGTAGGGCGCGTCGTCGACGAAGGCCGTGGCCGCGGCGACGAGCATGCCGGTGCCGGCCACGACGGCGCCCGTGCGCCATCCGGTGGCCAGGTTGGCGACGGCGCCCCAACCCCAGGCCAGACCCGCGCCGGCCCACGCCATGAGGGCGGCGAGCAGGGTGGGGTGGGCGTGCGCGGCGAGGACGACCAGGCCGGCGACGGCCGCGACGGTGAGGGTGCGGATCAGCTGGAAGGAGGGCTCCACGCCCTCCGCCGGGCCCATGGCCTCGGGCTCACGGGCGGGACGTCCGCGACGGCTCGCCCGGGTCTCGATCACCTCGTCCACGCCCGGCATCCTCCCATCACCCGCCCGCGAAGGGCGGGAGGACCTCGATCCTCGAGCCGGGGGCGAGCACGACATCGTCGTCGCGCACGTTGAGCCCGTCGAGGAGCAGGCTCGAGACCTCGAGCACCGGAGCGAGCGCCGGGCGCCACGCCTGCAGCTGGGTGCGGAGGTCACCGAGGGTCGCGACCGGCAGGTCCACCTGGTCCTGCCCGGCCGCCGCGCGGGCACCGGCCCAGAAGCGCACCTGGACGCACTCCTCGGCACGTCTCACGGGAGCATCGGTCGGGGTCGACACCGGCCTCACCACCTATCCTTGTGGGCAATGGCCCACGTCCTGCTGCTGACGAACACCTTGGCGCCGAGCGCCGAGGTGCTTCCGGCGCTCGCGCTGTTGAACCACCATGTTCGCACCCTTCCGGCCGAGGCCAGCGCACTCGTCGACGCGCCCGACGTCTCCCTCCTCCTCGTGGACGCCCGCCGGGAGCTGGCCGCCGCGAAGTCCCTGTGCCGTGTCATCGACGCGACCGGACGGGCCTGCCCGCTCATCGCCGTCGTCACCGAGGGCGGCCTGGCGGCGATCAGCGCCGACTGGGGGGTCGACGACGTCCTCCTCGACACGGCCGGCCCGGCCGAGGTCGAGGCCCGCTTCCGGCTCGCCCTCGGCCGTCACGACACCGAGCCGGAGGCGCCGGCGATCACGGCCGGTGCGCTCGTCATCGACGAGGGCACCTACTCGGTGCGGCTGCGGGGCTCCGTCCTCGACCTCACCTACAAGGAGTTCGAGCTCCTCAAGTACCTCGCGCAGCACCCGGGTCGGGTCTTCACCCGGGCCCAGCTGCTGCAGGAGGTCTGGGGCTACGACTACTTCGGTGGCACCCGCACGGTCGACGTCCACGTCAGGCGGCTGCGCGCCAAGCTCGGCACCGACTACGAGACCCTCATCGGCACCGTGCGCAATGTCGGCTACCGCTTCGTCCCCGAGGAGGCGCCGCACGCCGAGGCCGCGGCCCCGTGAGGCGGTCCCCGTGAGGCGGACCCGGTGATCCCCGCGCAGGTCACCTCGACCTCGACCCCGGATGCCGCCGCCGTGCTGGCCCTCGCGGCGCGGGCCGAGGCGGCCGACGGCGTGGCGCCGCTCTCCGAGGCCTATCTCCTCGCGCTGGCGGCACCGCCGGCAGGCGGGACCGTGCACCTCGAGGCCACCAGCGACTCGGGCCTGGTCGGCTATGCGCAGGTCGACGACATCGGGGCCGCCGAGCTCGTGGTCTCGCCGGAGGCCCGTCGGCAGGGCATCGGCGGCCTGCTGTGGCAGGCCGCCCGGGCCGCTGGTGCACGCACGCTCTGGGCCCACGGCGACCTCGACCCGGCTCGAGCCGCGGCCTCCTCCGTCGGCCTGGTCCGCGAGCGCGAGCTGCACCGGATGGAGCGGGCCCTCACCCCGGCCGACACTGCCGGGGTCGACCTGCCGCCCGGGTTCTCGGCGCGCACCTTCGTGCCGGGAGCCGACGACGAGGCCTGGGTGGCCCTCAACGCCACCGCCTTCGCGGCCCACCCCGAGCAGGGGCGGCTCACGGTGGGCGACCTCCACCAGCGGATGGCCCAGCCGTGGTTCTCGGCCGCCGGTTTCTTCCTCGTCACCGACGACGCCCACCCCGAGGCCGGGCCGATCGCCTTCCACTGGACCAAGGTCGCAGCGAGCGATCCCTCGGTGTCAACCCGGGCAGGAGAGGTGTACGCGGTGGGGGTGCACCCGGCATACCAGGGCCGTGGACTGGCCCGACCGCTCACCCGGCTGGGGACGCAGCACCTGGCCACGCTCGGCCTGGCCACCGTCGAACTCTACGTCGACGGGGACAACACGGCGGCGCTGGCGACCTACCGCCGGGAGGGTTTCGCCTCGGTCGCCGTCGACGCGATGTATGCCGTGCCCTGACCTCGGCCGTCCGCCCAAGCCGGTGACCGGAGGGCGAAGTCCTGCAAGGATGACCCCCATGTCCATCCGTCCCACGAGCGCGCACCAGCCGCAGCCGTCCCACCGGGCCCCGGACCCCGAGGCCACGGAGACTGACCAGACCGGGATCGTCCCCAGGGTCTCGCTGGTCAGTGCCTCGCCGGCCGCGCACCGGGCGACGCCGGCGAGGGCGGCGGACGGGCGGTTCATGCGCGTGGTCGGGGCGGCGACGCTCGAGGCCGACGAGGAGGGGCTGGCGCCGGACCGCTTCCTGGACCGGGAGATCTCCTGGCTGCAGTTCAACGAGCGGGTGCTCCAGCTCGCCGCGGATCCGCACGTGCCACTGCTGGAGCGCGCGCGCTACCTCGCGATCTTCACCAGCAACCTCGACGAGTTCTTCATGGTGCGCGTCGCCGGCCTCAAGCGACGGATCGCCACCGGCATCGCGGTCCGGAGCGCCTCCGGGCTCGAGCCGCGCGAGGTGCTCGAGCAGATCGGCCTGGTCGCCCATGACCTCCTCGACCTCCAGGCGAGGGTCTTCCACGAGCAGGTGCGGCCGGCCCTGGAGGACGAGGGCGTCAGTGTCGTGCGGTGGGACGAGCTCGCGGACGACGAGCGGACCCGGCTCGGGGAGATCTTCGCCGAGCAGCTCTTCCCCGTCCTGACCCCGTTGGCGGTCGACCCGGCCCACCCCTTCCCCTACATCTCCGGGCTCTCGCTCAACCTCGCCGTGGTCCTCGTCAACCCGAAGACCGGCAAGGAGCACTTCGCCCGCGTCAAGGTGCCCGAGATCCTGCCGCGGCTGGTCCGGGTCGAGGGGCCGGACGGGGCGCTCGATCTCTACAACGCGCGCTTCGTCCCGCTCGAGGACGTCATCGCAGCCCACCTCGGGGAGCTCTTCCCCGGCATGGAGGTGCGCGAGCACTTCACCTTCCGCGTCACCCGCAACGAGGACGTCGAGGTCGAGGAGGACGACGCCGAGAACCTCCTCACCGCGCTCGAGAAGGAGCTCACGAGAAGGCGATTCGGCCCTCCGGTGCGCCTTGAAGTGGACAACCAGATCGATGACCACGTCCTCGACCTCATCGTGCGCGAGCTCGGGGTGCACCCCGCCGAGGTCTACCGGCTGCCGGCCCCGCTCGACCTGCGGGCCCTCAACGTCATCGCCGACGTCGAGCGCTCGGACCTGCACTTCCCGGCGTTCGTGGCGCGCACCAACGCCGACCTCGCGCCGACCGAGAGCGCCAAGGCCCGCGACCTCTTCGCGAGCATCCGCAAGCAGGACGTGCTCCTGCAGCACCCGTACGACTCGTTCTCCACGTCCGTGCAGGCCTTCATCGAGCAGGCCGCGGCCGACCCGCGCGTCCTGGCCATCAAGCAGACGCTCTATCGCACCTCTGGCGACAGCCCGATCATCGACGCCCTCATCGACGCGGCCGAGGCGGGCAAGCAGGTGCTCGCCGTCGTCGAGATCAAGGCCCGCTTCGACGAGGTCAACAACATCAGCTGGGCGCGCAAGCTCGAGCGCGCCGGCGTGCACGTCGTCTACGGCATCGTCGGCCTGAAGACCCACTGCAAGCTCGCCCTCGTGGTCCGCCAGGAGGAAGAAGGCCTGCGCCGCTACTGCCACGTCGGCACCGGCAACTACAACCCGAAGACCGCCCGCATCTACGAGGACTTCGGCCTCCTCACCGACGACGAGCAGGTCGGGGCCGACCTCTCGCGGCTGTTCAACCAGCTCTCCGGCCTGGCACCGCGCACCAAGTTCAAGCGCCTCCTCGTCGCCCCCCGCTCGGTCCGCCAGGGCCTGCTCGACCGGATCGCCGGGGAGATCGAGCGGGAGCGGGCCGAGGCGGGCTCGGGCTACGTGGGGATCAAGGTCAACTCGATCGTCGACGAGGCCACCATCGATGCCCTCTACCGCGCCTCCCAGGAGGGTGTCGAGGTGGACGTCTGGGTGCGCGGCATCTGCGCGCTTCGACCGGGCGTGCCGGGGCTGTCTGAGCACATCCGCGTCCACTCGGTGCTCGGGCGCTTCCTCGAGCACTCGCGGATCTTCCTCTTCGGCCGGGACGGCGCCGAGGGCGCCGAGGCCTGGATCGGGAGCGCGGACATGATGCACCGCAACCTCGACCGCCGCGTCGAGGCCCTCGTCGCCATCGAGGAACCTGCCCACGTCGCCCAGCTGCGACAGACGATGGCGATGGGCATGAGCGGGGACTACTCCCACTGGGCCCTGGGCGCCGACGGTCGCTGGAGCCGGCACCACCTCGACGACGAGGGGCAGCCGCTGCCCGACCTGCAGAATGCCCTCATCGAGCTGCACGCCAAGCGCCGACGGAAGGCACGGCGCCGCTGATGCCTTCTGCCATTCCGGCCGCCGGGACCATCCCCTGGCGGATCCGCAGGGGTGAGCTCCAGGTCGCCCTCATCCACCGCCCGCGCTACCGCGACTGGTCCTGGCCCAAGGGCAAGGTCGACCCGGGTGAGGACTGGCCGGTGACGGCGGTGCGCGAGACCCGCGAGGAGACCGGCCTGCAGGCGCGCCTGGGCATCCCGCTGCCCGATGCGACCTACACGGTCATGTCCCGCACCGGCACCCCGGACGAGAAGCGGGTGCGCTACTGGGCCGCCACCGTCACCGGGAGACCGGCGCGGCTGGCCCACGAGGTCGACGAGGTGGCCTGGCTCCCCGTGGACGACGCCCACAGCCGACTCGACTACGCCCGCGACCGCGACCAGCTGCTCGCGGTGACCCAGGCCCACCAGCACGGCTGGCTCGACACCTGGCCCCTCGTCGTGGTCCGGCACGCCAAGGCCGTCGCCCGCAGCGACTACAGCGGCGAGGACGACCAGCGCCGCCCGCTCGACGCCCGCGGCCGCGCGCGCTCGGCGGCGCTCGCGCCGGTGCTCGCGGCCTACGGCGTGACCCGCCTCGTGTCCTCCCCGTCGGTGCGGTGCGTGGACACCCTTGCCCCGTATGCCGCAGCGGCCCGCCTCCGCATCCGCACCAAGGCCTCCCTCTCGGAGGAGGGCTTCGAGCAGGTGCCGCACAAGGCGGCCCGGCACGTCGTCCGGCTGCTCGAGCGCGGGGAGCCCAGTGCCATCTGCTCGCACGGGCCGGTGCTGCCGGACCTGATGGAAGCCCTGGCGACGCGCGTCGACCGTGCCCTGCCGCGCCACGACCAGGTCGTGGACCTGCTCGAGAAGGCGGCCGAGGACAAGCTGGTCAAGGGTGAGGCGCTCGTCTGCCACGTCGTCGGGCAGGACGAGGACGCCCGCATCATCGCCGCCGAGCGCCACCTGCCCTGACCTCCCGGGCTGGGAGTCGGCGGGCACCTCGGCCACGGCCGCCTCGTGGTCCGCACCGGCTCCCGGGAGGCTGTGGCGCGCGGTCGAGACAGGCAATGGCCGGTCATCGTTCACGCCCCGTTCACCCGCGACGGGCCGACCCGTCACCCACCCTCCCTAGCGTCCGAGACGTCGGCCACTGACGGTCCGACCCCCAGTCCTGTCTTCGTTCGAGAGGTAACCCAGTGAAGACCATGCGCATCAGCCAGCTGGCCGGCGCCGCCCTGCTCGGCTCCCTGGCCCTGGCCGGCTGCGGCTCCGACAACACGTCGGGCACGGCCTCGACCGCCGAGGCCTCCGCCTCCGAGTCGGCGACCAAGGTCGAGTGCTTCAGCGGCACCGTCAACGCCGAGGGCTCCTCGGCGCAGAAGAACGCCATCGAGGAGGCCATCGCCTCCTACGGCGAGGCCTGCGCCGACGCCAAGCTCAACTACAACCCGACCGGTTCCGGCGCCGGCATCAAGCAGTTCATCGCCGGCCAGGTCGACTTCGCCGGGTCGGACTCCGCCCTCAAGACCGAGGGCAAGGATGGCGCCCAGTCCGAGGCCGCCCAGGCCGAGGCCTTCTGCGGTGCTCCTGCGTGGAACATCCCGATGGTGACCGGCCCCATCGCGATCGCCTTCAACGTCAAGGGGATCGACAAGCTCGTCCTCACCCCGGCCGTCGCCGCCGACATCTTCTCCGGCAAGATCACCAGCTGGGACGACGCGGCCATCGCGGCCCTCAACAAGGACGCCAAGCTCCCCGCGACCCCCATCAAGGTCTTCTTCCGCTCCGACGAGTCGGGCACGACGGAGAACTTCACCAAGTACCTCAAGGCTGCTGCCGCTGAGAACTGGACCGCCGACCCGGCCAAGAAGTGGACCGGTGCCGGTGAGGGCAAGGAGAAGTCGGCCGGTGTCTCCGAGGGCGTGAAGTCCACCGATGGTGGCATCACCTACGTCGAGTGGAGCTACGCCAAGGACAACAAGCTCGGGGTCGCCTCCATCGACAACGGTGGCGGCGCCGTCGAGCTCACCGGCGAGGCGGTCGGCAAGGCCGTGGCGGCCGCCACGCAGGTCGGCCAGGGCAACGACCTCGCCCTCAAGCTGGACTACGCGACCAAGGAGGCCGGCGCCTACCCGATCCTCCTCGTCACCTACGAGATCGTCTGCAGCAAGAACAAGGACGCCGAGAAGGGCAAGAACATCAAGGCCTTCCTGTCGCACTTCGCCTCCTCCGACGTGCAGAAGGGCCTCGAGGAGATCGGCTACGCGCCGCTCCCGTCCGAGGTCCAGACCAAGGTCGTCGCCTCGATCGACGCCCTGTCCTGACCCGACCACTGGTCGAGGAGGGGGTGGGGCCGCACCCGGCCCCACCCCCTCTCCCTTCGAGAGAACGGCGCCACCGTGTCGACGTCCATCACCGGGCACTCCGTCACCGATGACCTTCCCGGCCCCGACGGCCGCTCTCCCCATGACGGGGACCGGGCCGGCACCGGACGGCTGGGCGATCGCCTCTTCGGCGGCGCCGCGACGGGGTCGGGGCTGGTCGTCGTCGCCCTCGTGACGCTGGTCGGCCTCTTCCTGGTCATGCAGGCCGTCCCCTCGCTGCTCAACAACAACGCGAACTTCCTCACCTCGACCGAGTGGGTCCCCAGCGGCAGCGAGCCCCGCTTCGGCATCGCCGCCCTGCTGTGGGCCACGGTCGTCACCTCGGTCATCGCGATGGTCATCGCGGTCCCGCTCGGCGTCGCGGTCGCGCTGTTCATCACGCAGTACGCCCCGGCCTGGCTGGCCAAGCCGGCCGCGACCACGGTCGACCTGCTCGCGGCCGTGCCGAGCATCGTCTACGGCTTCTGGGGCCTGACGATCGCCGGTCAGTTCATCGACCCGGTCACCGGCTTCCTGCAGCGGACGCTGGGCTGGATCCCCTTCTTCGGCGACGCCGGCTTCTCCGGCCGCTCCACGCTCTTCTTCGCCGGCATGATCCTCGCGATCATGATCCTGCCGATCATCACCGCCATCTCCCGCGAGGTCTTCGCCCAGGTGCCAGTGGCCCACAAGGAGGGGGCCCTGGCCCTCGGGGCCACCCAGTGGGAGATGATCCGCACGGCCGTCCTGCCCTTCGGGAAGCCCGGGGTCATCAGTGGCGCCATGCTCGGCCTGGGTCGAGCGCTCGGCGAGACCCTGGCCGTGATGATCCTGCTCTCCACCCTCAACCCGACCGCGAGCTGGTCGTGGTCGGTCTTCAACGGTGGCGAGACCTTCGCGAGCAAGATCGCGCTCAACGCCGGGGAGTTCGACAGCCCGCAGAAGACCGGCGCCTACATCGCCGCCGGCCTCGTGCTCTTCATCCTCACGTTCCTCGTCAACGCGGTGGCCCGCATCGTCATCGAGCGCAGGAAGGCCTTCTCCGAATGAGCGCCCTGACCCACGTCGGCACCGAGGTGTCCACCGACCGCAGCGATCTCATGGCCAAGTCCAGCGGTCGCGCCCTCCGGGACCGCCTCGCCCGCTTCGTCATGTGGGGGTCGTTCGCCCTCGCCTGCGTCCCCCTTGTGTGGATCCTCGTGAGCACCCTCCTCAAGGGCGGGCACATGCTGCTCTCCCTCGACTGGTGGACGCTCTCGCAGAACGGCATCACCGCCCGCCGCGTCGGCGGCGGCGCCGCCCACGCCATCCAGGGCACCCTGCTGCAGGCGCTCGTGACCGCGGCCATGTCGGTGCCCATCGGCGTCTTCACCGCGATCTACCTCGTCGAGTACGGCCGCGGTCGCCTCGCCAAGGTCGTCTCCTTCATGGTCGACATCCTCACCGGGGTCCCCTCGATCGTCGCCGCGCTCTTCATCTACGCGCTCTGGGTGACCACGTTCGGCTTCCAGCGGGTGCCCTTCGCGGTGACCCTGGCCCTCACCCTGCTCATGATCCCGACGATCGTCCGGTCCACCGAGGAGATGCTCAAGCTCGTCCCCAACGAGCTCCGGGAGGCGTCCTACGCCCTCGGCGTGCCGAAGTGGAAGACGATCACCAGCATCGTGCTGCCGACCGCCTTCTCCGGCATCGTCACCGGCATCCTGCTCGGCCTGGCGCGCGTCATGGGCGAGACGGCCCCACTCATCATCCTCGGCCCCTACACCAAGTCGATGGCGCACAACCTCTTCGACGGCCTCATGGGCACACTGCCGACGATGATCAACCAGGACCGCACCGAGGCCCTCCAGCCCGCGATCGACCGGGTCTGGGGCGCCGCCCTCACGCTCATCCTCATCGTCTTCCTGCTCAACCTGCTGGGCCGCTTCGTCGGCCGCTTCAGCAAGGTGAGCTGACGTCTCCCGCAACCCCACCGACCACGCCAGCCCACGGCATACGAAAAGAGCCCCACCGACATGGCCAAGCGCATCGACGTCAAGGACCTCGACATCTACTACGGCGACTTCAAGGCCGTCGAAGGAGTGTCGATGACCGTGGAGCCGCGCTCCGTCACCGCCTTCATCGGCCCCTCCGGCTGCGGCAAGTCCACGGTGCTGCGCACCCTCAACCGGATGCACGAGGTGATCCCCGGCGGGCGCGTCGACGGCAAGGTCATGCTCGACGACCAGGACCTCTACGCCCCGTCGATGGACCCGGTCGCGGTGCGTCGCACGGTCGGGATGGTCTTCCAGCGCCCCAACCCGTTCCCGACCATGTCGATCAAGGACAACGTCGCAGCAGGGTTGCGGCTCAACGGGATCAAGGACAAGAAGCGCCTCGACGAGACCGTCGAGAAGTCGCTGCGCGGCGCCAACCTGTGGTCCGAGGTCAAGGACCGCCTCGACAAGCCGGGCGCCGGGCTCTCCGGTGGCCAGCAGCAGCGGCTGTGCATCGCCCGGGCCATCGCGGTCAACCCGCAGGTCCTGCTCATGGACGAGCCCTGCTCGGCGCTCGACCCGATCTCGACGCTGGCGATCGAGGATCTCATCAACGAGCTCAAGAGCCAGTACACGATCGTCATCGTCACCCACAACATGCAGCAGGCGGCTCGCGTCAGTGACCAGACCGCCTTCTTCAACCTCAAGGCGACCGGGCAGCCGGGTCGCCTCGTCGAGGTCGGCTCGACCCAGAAGATCTTCAGCAACCCCGAGCAGCAGGCCACCGAGGACTACATCAGCGGCCGTTTCGGCTGAGCCGCCGGTGGGGGACGGCCCCGGGTGCCGTGGGGAGCGCCCGGGGCCCTGTCCTCACCCCAGGAGGCGGAGTATGCCGTGCACGGCCGCCGCGGCGAGCGCCGCGCCGGGGAGGGTGGCCACCCAGGCCACGAGGATGTCGCGGCCCACGTCCCACCGGACGTCGCGGACGTTGCGTGAGCTGCCCACGCCCATGATCGCGGCCGTGATCGCGTAGGTCGTCGAGATCGGGGCGCGGAAGGCGGTCGCGAGCGCGAGGGTCACCGCCGCGGAGGTCTCCGCGGCGAAGCCCTGCGGAGGCGTGAGGGCGATGATGCGGCCACCGAGGGTGCGCATGATCCGCCAGCCCCCGGCATACGTGCCTGCCGACATGACGATGCCGCTGAGGAGGACGACCCACCACGGGCCGAAGTCCCCCTCGTGCGGTGAGTGGCGCCCGCCGGCGATGAGGGCCAGGACCACCACACCGGCGACCTTGGCCGCGTCCTGCATGCCGTGGCCGAAGGCCATCGCCGTCGCCGAAACGGTCTGGGCGGAACGGAATCCGCGGGAGACGTGCGACCGGTCGTGCCGGCGGAAGACCCAGCCGATGAGGATCATCAGCGCCCACCCCAGGGCCAGCCCGACGAGGGGAGAGACGATCATCGGCAGGACGACGCGCTCCAGGACCGCGTCCCACCGGACCCGAACCCCACCGACGAGGGCCGCACCGACGAGCCCGCCGATGAGGGCGTGCGAGGACGAGGACGGCAGTCCGCGCCACCAAGTGAAGAAGTTCCAGCCGATGGCGCCGACGAGCGCGGCGGCACACAGGCCGAGCGTGGCCCCGCCCGCGTCGACGATGCCGGCCCCGATGGTCTCGGCCACCCGCATGCCGAAGAAGGCACCGAGCAGGTTCGCGCAGGCCGCGAGGGCGAGGGCGATGCGCGGGGTCAGGGACCGGGTGGAGACCGAGGTGGCGATCGCGTTGGCGGAGTCGTGGAAGCCGTTGGTGTAGCTGAAGAGCAGCGCCAGCCCGACGACCGCCACGAGAGGGAGGTCCACGGCTCAGGCTTCCTTGACCGCGATGCCCTCGATCGTCTGCGCGACCGCCTCGAAGGCGTCCGCGACGGCCTCGAGTGCGTCGGCGACGAGGACGTGGCGGGCCCGCCCGAGCGGGTCGGTCGGGTGGTCGTCGAAGAGCTCGGCCACCAGCCGTCGGTGGTTGCGGTCGGCCTGGTTCTCGAGCCGGTTGATCTCGATGCAGTAGTCGCTGAGGTCGGGGAGGTGACGCAGCCGCGGCATCGCCTCGAGGGTGAGGGCCGCCATGCGGACGATCCCGTCGACCTGCCGCACCATGCGTGGGTGGATCTCGGCGATGCGGTGCAGCCGCATCAGGTCCGCGGCCGCCTCGATGGCGTCCAGGCACTCGTCAAGGGCCTCGGCCAGCCGGACCAGGTCGGCGCGATCGAACGGCGTGAGGAAGGAGGCGCGCACCTTGCCGACGATCTCGTGCGTCACGTCGTCCGCGGCGCTCTCGATCTCGCCGATCCGCTTCGCGATGGCCTTTCGTTCCTTGTCGTCCTCCGCGCCGAGCATGGCGGTCAGCCCCTCGCCCGCAGCCACCAGGTGGGCCGCCGACCGGCCGAAGAGGTCGAAGAAGGCGTCGTCGCGCGGCGTGAGGCGGAATCCCACGAGACAGGTGCCTTTCGGAGGTGGCTGCCGGAGCAGCGGACGGGACCGTCCAAGGCTACGGGGTGGACGTGCCCACGGGCGTCGCGGTCACGCCGGTGGGCGTCCCGGTCACGCCCGCGGGCGTCCCAGTCGAGGCTGCGGCCGGCTCAGCCGTGCGCGCTCGTCCGCTCGATGCCCAGGGCTTCGTCGATGCGGTCCTCGGGCAGGTGCTCGTCGAACTGCGACGCAGCCACCACGAGATCGCCTACGAGCTCGATCTCGGAGCGCAGCTCCGCGTCGTCGAGCTCACCCACCATGTCGGACATGGGACACACGGTAGACGTCACCAGCGGCGAACGCCTGACGAAAGGGAACCATCTCGAGGAGAGGTCGCCCGTGAGCACGGAGCGGGGGTGAGTGGGTGCCGGACCGGGAGCGCCTCACGGCGCGTGGCCGCTCGTAGCGGCTTGTTTTGGGACCCGGGGCTGCCGCGGCCCGGCACCCACGAAGGAGACTAACGCAGGTCGGTGGCGCGGTGTTCCCCACGGTGTTCCCGACCACGTTCCCGTCGGCCTCAGTCGAGGGCGCCGGCGCGCCAGGCAGCCGCGGCGGCGAGCAGCTCGTGCCCGGTCCGCTGGATGGAGGCGGCTGTCGTCGTCAGGTGGGTGGCTTCGTCCGTGTCGTCCACGTCACGGTCGTTGGCCACCTCCGCCCGCCCGGCGGAGACCACGGCGCAGAAGGCCGCTGCCCGCTCGAGCGCCACGTCGAGCTCCCCCTCGAAGACCCCGCTCAGGATGGCGTCGACGGTCGCCGCCAGCTCGGGTGGGCTGGGCGGCTCGGGGACCCCGGCAACGGCACGGGCGACGTCGGCGAAACGCAGCCCCGCGGCATACTCCCTCGTGGCCTCCACGGGGGACCGCCGCACCCACGCGCGGAGGGCGTAGAGCCGCCACAGGGCACCGGGGAGGCTGCGTGCCGGGCGCCCGGCCCAGAGCTCGGCGATGGTGTCCAGGCCCAGCTCGTCGACGATGGCGACGAGCCGCTTGGTGACCTCGGGATCGTGCGCCGCCCGCCCGGTGCCGACGAGCACCGCGGCGCTCTGGTGGGCCACCTCGGTGACCTCCGCCGGACCCGGCGTGGTGCCGCCGTGGGCCTCCATCGCCTCGGGACCGAAGTGCACCGGCCGACGCGGCAACGGGCGTCCGGAGGGGGTGCTCACCGGTCCAGTCTCGCAGGTGGCGGCAGGTAACCTGTGGTCGCGACCGTGACGCATCGGGTATGCCGTGTGGCTGTGCGCGTGGTCGGCGCGGGCCTCTAGCTCAATGGTAGAGCTGCGGACTTTTAATCCGTAGGTTGTGGGTTCGAGCCCCACGGGGCCCACTGGGTCATGACCGCGGGAAGGCGACCTTGAGGAGGCGCTGGACAGCGCTCCAGTCCCCCTCGTCGAGGAAGTCCTCGTTCGTGAGCCCGTCGGCGTCGACCCACACCATGCGCGGCCCTGCCGAGCCGGTGACGAGGGTGACGTGCCCGACCTGGGCGTCCATGAGGCTGATCCCGCGGCGGTCTAGCCATGGGCGCAGCACCGCCACCTGGGCGGCCGTCAGGACGAGCTTCACCTCTTGCCTCAGCGCAAGGGGTGCTTGCCGGCGAGCGTGGCCGCGCGGACGGCACCGGCCGCGTGGTAGACGTCCGGCCGTCCCGGCCAGACCGAGCCGGCCTCGACCATCGAAGCGTCGACCTCGTTGATCCAGGCGCCGTGCTCGTCGATCCACACCGCCGCGGCGTGGTCCCAAAGGCGGCGGTACCACTGCTCCCAGTGGTCATCTCCGGTGGCGCGCACCAGCTCGGCCGAGGCCTGGATGCCCTCGCAGACCGGCCAGTGCAGGCGCACGTCGGCGACGACGGACCCGTCCCAGTCCACGGTGTAGGGGATGCCCTCGATCCCGTCGATGCCCCAGCCGCCGTCGAGTGCGCGACGGCTCAGCGCCTCGGCGGCCTCGAGCAGCCATGGCTGGCCGCCGACCCACGGGCTGCGGTCGAGCTGGAGCAGGAAGCGGGCCCACTCCAGCGAGTGACCGAAGGTCGCGCCATAGGGCCGGAACGGGTCGTTGGGCCGGTCGCGGTTGTAGCCGAGGTCGGGCGTCCAGTCGGCCGCGAAGTGCTCCGGCAGCAGCCAACCCTCCGCACGAGCGAAGCCGTCGATGAGTCGCTGCGCCACGGCATACGCCCGGTCGTGCCACACCCGGTCACCGGTGGCCGCACCCATGAGGATCATCGCCTCGGTGCCGTGCATGTTCGCATTGGCGCCGCGGTAGTCCTCGCTGTCGGACCAGTCCGGCGCGAAGGACTCCAGGAGCGTCTGGGTCGACTCATCCCAAAGACGGGTGTCGATGACCTCGACGACGCGCTCCATCAGCTCGGCCGCACGCGGGTGGTCGGCCGCCATCGCCCCCGAGGCGGCCATACCGCAGTGCACGTGGTCATAGGTCGACTTGCGCGTGACCGTCCCCGGCTGGGTCAGCCAGCCCCGGTGCTCGGCGTCCCAGTGGAAGCCCAGCAGCGAGTCCATGGCGTGGTCGAGCAGTCGCCCGGCACCCGGGATGCCCTCTCGCACACCGGCACTCGACACCCACGCCATGCGCGCGGTGAGGAAGAGCATCGGCGACTTGTCCGCCATCGGCCGACGGTCCTCACCGAGGTAGTGGAAGCCGCCCTCGGGTCGGATCGAGGGCAGGGCGAAGGTGAGCAGGTCGCTGAACCGATGCTCGAGCCAGGCGTGGTGGGTCGGGTTGTCGAGCCAGGTCTCGGGGGTCAGGGCGGTCATGAGGCGAGGGTATGCCGACCGCTCACCTCCCCGCGAGGGTCACCTCAGACCAAGGTCGCCACGGCGTGGATCGCGACCCCGGCGAGGGCGCCGACGATGGTGCCGTTGATCCGGATGAACTGCAGGTCGCGGCCGACGTGCAGTTCGATCCGCTCAGCGGCCTCCTTGCCGTCCCAACGGTCGACGGTGATCGAGATGACCTCGGCGAGCTCGTCGCCGTAGGTGTTGACGAAGAAGGTGACGGCCTCGCCCATGCGGGCCTCGAGGCGGTCGCGCCAGGCGGGGTCCTCGCGCAGGTGCCGGCCGGCGTGCTCGAGCAGCTCCTGCCCGCGCACCCAGAAGTAGCTCTCCTCGTCGTCCATCGCCGCGAGCAGGCTGGCCTTGAAGGACTGCCACAGCCCGACCGCGGTGTGCGGCACCTGGGGGTGGGTGAGGAGTCGCTCCTTGAGGGACTCGGCGCGCTCCTTGACCTCCTCGTCGTGCTGGAGGTCGTCGGCGAGTCGTCGCAGGAGGTCGTCCAGGGCACGGCGGGCCGGGTGGTGGTGGTCGTCGTGGATCTCCTGGAGCCAGGTGAGGACCTGGCTGTAGGACCAGTTGATGACCTTGTCGTCCACCCACGGCGGGGACCACCAGGGCGCGCGCTCCCCGACGACGGCGGCGAAGGTGCCGGGGTTCTCGGTGAGCCAGCTCCGCAGCTCCTCCAGGCCGAGGTCGACCAGACCCTTGTGGGTCTGCTCGTCGATGATCCCCTCGAGGAGCGTGCCGGCGATCGGGGAGATCGGCTCGTTGACGAGGCGGGGCAGGAGGAAGTCGCGCACGAGCGCCTGGACCTCGTCGTCGCTGAGCCGGCCGAGGCCGGCCCGCGAGACCCGCACGACCTCGACCATGGCACGGTGCCGGTTGCCCGGGTCACCGAGCCAGGTGCCGATGCGGTCGGCGACCCGGGCCGCGGCGAGCCGCTCCCGGGCGATCTCCTCGGTGAGGAAGTTCTCGGTGACGAAGGACTGCAGGTTGCGGCCGATCTCGTTCTTGCGCTTGGGGATGATCGCCGTGTGCGGGATCGGCAGCCCGAGCGGGTGCCGGAAGAGCGCGGTCACCGCGAACCAGTCCGCGAGCGCACCGACCATGGCCCCCTCGGCGCCGGCGTTGACGAACCCCCAGATCCCGTCGTGCCGCAGGCGCAGGGTCGCCAGGAAGATCACGGCGGCCAGGATCAGCAGGGAGACGGCCAGCGTGCGCATGCGGCGCAGGCCGCGGCGCCGCTGCTCGTCGGCTGGGGTCGGTGCCATCAGGCTCACAGGTGGATCCTCCCGCACTGGGTGACGTCGGCGCGTCCTTGGTCGGGCACGCACTCGGCCAACGCTCGGGGCACGGCCTGCCTTCCCACTCTCACGTCCCTCTCTCACTGTCCACTTTCACAGTGGCACGGGCACTCCTCCAGACACGTCGTTTCGAAGCAGGCATCGGGGCATGTGCAGGGCTCGTCGGTCAGTCGGGTCGGCAGGATCGGGCCTTCACGCCGTCTGGCGTCGGACCGAGCCCTCGCCGTGGCGCGGACCTGCTCCACGTGGGCAGCGAGCTCCTCCTGGGTCGGGTGATCGTCGAGCGGTCCCGAACCGTCGTGCAGGCGGCGGTGGTCTCGACGCCAGCCACGGATGCCCACGGGGACGCTGGCCGGTTCGGGATGCCAGGCCCGGTGGGGATCCGCGGCAAAGATCCACCACGGCACCTCGTCGCCGGGCGCCACATCGTGGTGGGAGGGGAATCGACGCGCAGCCCGGTCCCGCACCGTGTCGTGCGGGATCGGCTCCACGCGCTTGCCACTCTCGTCGACGACCGCGAGCTCCAGACCCGCGACCGCCAGCAGCCGCGCGAGAGTGGCGAGCGAGGGCTGGCGGTAGCCAGACTCGTAGTGACCCACCTGCGATGCACTGACCTGCGCCGCCTCTGCGAGAGCGCGTTGGCTCAGGTCAGTCAGCCGGCGGGCACGAGCGACGTAGCGCCCGGCCAAGGTGGGGTCGGCCCAAGGGTCCATGAACCAAGTCTGAGCAGTCGACAGCACGTCGCCTTTCGTCATCCACAGGCCTCGGGTGAGGTCTGGTCGGGGCTGCCGGCTCGTGTTTGGAGTGTTTCGCGCGCTACGGGTTTGCCTCCGCTGCGGAGGCAAACCGGTAGCGGCGTGCACGAGCACAGTCCGTCCGCGGCGGGGTGCACGAGCACAGTCCGCCCGCGGTGGCGTGCACGAGCACAGTCCGCGTTGGACCGATTTCCTGGTGGGCGGGCGGAGCGTGGTCGTGCGCACCGGTGCGGGAGTACGGGGTCCTTCTACACTCGGTGAGGTGCGTTTCCTCAACGACCTGAACCCTCAGTTCGACCTCACCTACGACGACGTGTTCATGGTCCCGCGGGCCTCGGACGTCTCCAGCCGGCTCGACGTCGACCTCGCGAGCACCGACGGCTCCGGCACGACGATCCCCCTGGTCGTGGCCAACATGACCGCCATCGCCGGGCGGCGGATGGCCGAGACGACGGCCCGGCGCGGCGCGCTCACCGTCATCCCCCAGGACATCCCGGTCGAGGTCGTCGCTGACGTCGTCAGCTGGGTCAAGTCCCGCCACCTCGTCTACGACACCCCCGTCATGCTCGGCCCGGACGGCACCGTCGGCGAGGCCTTGGTCCTGCTCCACAAGCGGGCCCACGGCGCCGCGCTGGTGGTCGAGGGCAACCGCCCGATCGGGCTGGTCACCGAGACCGACCTCACCGGCGTCGACCGCTTCACCCAGGTGCGCGACGTCATGGTGCGCGACATGGTGACCATCCCCGACGGCATCGACGTCGAGGAGGCCTTCGACGTCCTCTCCCACGCCCGACGTCGCCTGGCCCCGGTCGTCGCGCCCGACGGATCGCTGGTCGGGATCCTCACCCGGTCGGCGGCCCTGCGCGCCCACCTCTACTCCCCCGCGGTCGACAGCGCCGGCCACCTCCGCATCGCCGCCGCCGTCGGCATCAACGGTGATGTCGCCGCCAAGGCCGGAGCGCTCATCGACGCCGGTGCCGACGTCCTCGTCATCGACACCGCCCACGGGCACCAGCGCAAGATGATCGAGGCGCTGCGCGCGGTGCGGGCCATCGACCCGACCGTCCCCGTCGTCGCCGGCAACGTCGTCTCCGCCGAGGGCACCTGGGACCTGATCGAGGCCGGCGCCGACATCGTCAAGGTCGGCGTCGGACCCGGGGCCATGTGCACGACCCGCATGATGACCGCCGTGGGCCGCCCCCAGTTCTCCGCGGTCCTCGAGTGCGCGAGCGCCGCCCGTGAGCTCGGCAAGCACGTCTGGGCCGACGGCGGTGTGCGGCACCCGCGCGATGTCGCCCTCGCCCTCGCCGCGGGCGCCTCCAACGTGATGATCGGCTCCTGGTTCGCCGGGACGCTCGAGTCCCCCGGCGACCTCTACACCGACGAGCAGGGCCGCCAGTACAAGGAGTCCTTCGGCATGGCCAGCGGCCGAGCGGTGCGCAACCGCACGGCCAGCGACACGGCATACGAGCGGGCACGCAAGGCGATGTTCGAGGAGGGCATCAGCAGCGCCCGGATGTTCGTCGACCCGGTGCGCCCCAGCGTCGAGGACGTCATCGACGAGATCGTCAGCGGCGTCCGCAGCAGCTTCACCTATGCCGGGGCACGCACCATCCCCGAGTTCCACGAGCGCGCCACCGTCGGCATCCAGAGCACCGCGGGCTTCGCCGAGGGGCGCCCGCTCCACACCTCGTGGTGACCCGCTGAACCGACTCCGATCACTCCCCGGGACGGCTCGGTATGCCGTCAGCGCGATTCTCGCTGTCGTCGGCCTCTTCGCCCTCGGCTGGGCCACCGCGCCACAGCCGAGCGGGGTCAGTGCGCGCTGGGAGGCACCGGCCTTCAGGGGCACCGTGCTGGGCGGTCGGGCGCTCGTCGCGGCCGAGGCGAACAAGGCCCTCGACCTGGTCGGCGGGAAGACCATCACGATCGGCTCGGTGACCGGTGGCGACCGCTTCGTCGCCGGTGGGCGCCTGCTCATTGTCGGCTCGGACCGCGTCGACGCCGCCGCGCTCGACGCCTCCCAGCGGTGGACCTGGACCGCTCCGACGGGGACCACCTCGGTCTCCCTGGTGGCCGCGACCCCGACCACCGTCCTGGCCCGGACGTGCGCCGAGGGCGCCTGCGTCCTCAACGGCATCGGGGCGGGGGGCGCCACGGCCTGGACGATGCCGGTGCCCGCCTCGACCTCGGGGGACCCCGTGCGCGCGCCGGAGGGTGGCCTGCCGGCCTACGGCATACTCCCCGCGGGAGAGCGCACCTGGCTGCTCGTCGACCCCAGGAGCAGCCGCACGATCCTGCGCGTCGCCGACCGCATCGAGGCCTCACCCGATGGTGCAGTGGTCCTCCACGAGCGGTTGCCCGACGGCCGGTGCGCGCTGACCACCGGGACCGACGTGAACTCCTTGAGCTCGTCCATCCAGCCGTGCACTGACGCGCAGCCCACGGCGTCCTGGCTGCCCGTGCCGGACACCGACGAGGTGCTGGCGTGGTGGCGGCCCTGGTCGCCGCGGCTGCACATCACCCACCTGACGCCGGCCACTGACGGCGCCCGACTGGTCACCTCGGAGCGCGCCACCCTCCTGGCGGTGGACGCGGACGGAGTCGCGGTGCGCGAGGGAGCTCGGGTGGTGCGCTACCTGTTCGACCGGGCGCCCGACTGACCCAAGCCCTTAGTGTGAGCGAGGTGAGGTCGGGACGCGTAGGGCGGGTGCTGCTGGCGGGGGTGCTGGCGTGGGCCGTGACCGGATGCGGGATCACGTGGACGCCGCACCCGTCCACGCCACCGACACCGGCGACCGGTGCGCCTCCGACCACCAGCGGGTCGGAGGCGAGCAGCCCGAGCCCCACACCCTCCGTCGCCACGCCGACATGGCCCGGCGCGGACGCCGTCATCGCCGAGAACGCCAATCCCGGCCAGCCGGGATGGCTGACCGGCATCTCCGATCCGCCGTCCGGCGTGATCGAGGGCTACTCCACCCGACCGAGCGTCCTGCCCGGCGAGCAGGTGGCACTCAGGATCCGGTCCACGACCGGCCCGGTCGTCGTCACCGCCTACCGGCTCGGGCACTACGGCGGCGTCGGTTCTCGCACGATCTGGACCTCCGACCCGGTCACCGATGTCACCCAACCCAAGCCGCAGTACCTCGCGACCACGCGCACCTGGACCGCAGCCAACTGGAGGACCTCGGTCGTCATCGACACCACCGGCTGGCCGCCCGGCAACTACGTCCTGCACCTCGGGCCGGCGAGCGACCCGGTCGGCAAGAGCGGTTTGGTGCCGCTCACCGTGCGGACACCCACGATGGAGGGTGCCGTGGTCCTGCTCAATGCCAACACGACGTGGGCGGCCTACAACCACTGGGGAGGGACGAGTCTCTACAGGGGCAAGGTCGGCTACGCCGACCGGGCGTATGCCGTGTCGCTGGATCGGCCGCTCGACTTCGGCGCCGGCGTCGGCGACCTCCTGGGCAACGAGATCCCCCTCATCCAACTCGCGGAGGAGCTCGGCCTGCCGCTCGGCTATGCCACGACCTCGGACCTCCACGCCGACCCCCACCTCCTGGACGGCGCCCGAGCGGTCATCTCCCTGGGTCACGACGAGTACTACAGCCAGGCGATGCGCGACCACCTGACCGCTGCCCGGGACGCGGGCACCAACATCGCCTTCCTCGGGGCGAACGCGGTCTATCGGCACATCCGCTTCGAGCCCACTCCGCTCGGCGGTGAGCGCCTGATCGTCAACTACAAGGACTCCTCGATCGACCCGATCCGCAAGACCAACCCCCGCGAGGCCACCGGTCAGTGGCGCTCACCGCCCTACCCGCGGCCGGAGAGCGAGCTCACCGGCACCTACTACCAGTGCAACCCGGTGAAGGCGCCCATGGTCGTCGCCGACACCTCCTCCTGGCTCTTCGAGGGGACCGGCCTCAAGGTCGGTGACACGCTCCCCGGGATGGTCGGTTCTGAGTACGACCAGGTGACGCCGAGCGCACCCACTCCCCGGCCGATCCACGTCCTCTTCCACTCGCCGGTCACCTGCAAGGGGATGGCGCAGTTCAGCGACGCCAGCTACTACACGACGCCCTCGGGGGCCGGAGTCTTCTCCAGCGGCACGAGCTCGTGGATTTGCGGCACGGCCACCGACTGCGACCAGCACGGCCGCAGCGCGAAGGTGGCCGGGATCCTCCGCACGATGACCACCACCTTGCTCAGGACCTTCGCGGAGGGCCCGGCGGGTCGCACGCACCCGGCCGTGGACAACCTCGAGGCCCTGAAGATCTCGACCGCGACCATCCGCGACCGTCGGTGACCGCCAGCGGGCAGGATGGTGCCATGACGGCCAGCAGCACGGCATACGACATCGCCCAGGTCCGCTCCCACTTCCCCGCCCTGCGGGAGGGAGCGGCCCACTTCGACGGCCCCGGCGGCACCCAGACCCCCGATGTCGTCGCCCACGCGGTCGCCGAGACCCTGACCTCGGCCGTGGCCAACCGTGGTTTCGTGACCGCTGCCGAGCGGCGTGCCGAGGAGGTCGTCGGAGCCTGCCGGGCCGCGGTCGGTGACCTGCTGGGGACCGACCCCGGCGGCGTCATCTTCGGGCGCAGCGCGACCCAGATCACCTATGACCTCTCCCGAGCCCTCGCCAAGCAGTGGGGCCCCGGTGACGAGGTGGTCGTCAGCCGCCTCGACCACGACTCCAACGTCCGCCCCTGGGTGCAGGTGGCGGAGGCCGTCGGTGCGACGGTCCGCTGGGCCGACTTCGACCCGGCGACGGGCAACCAGGGCGTCGAGCACTTCGCCGAGGTGATCGGCCCGCGCACGCGACTGGTGGCGATGACGGCTGCCAGCAACCTGATCGGCACGAAGCCACCGGTCTGCTCGGTCGGCAAGCGGGTGCACGAGGTCGGCGGGCTGCTCTGGGTCGACGGCGTCCATGCCACCGCCCACGCCAGCGTCGACCGGCCGACCCTGGGCGCCGACTTCTGGTCGTGCAGCCCCTACAAGTTCCTCGGGCCGCACTGCGGCGTCGTCGCGGCCGACCCTGCGCTGCTGGCCACTCTGCAGGTCGACAAGCTGCTTCCGGCGACCGACGACGTCCCGGAGCGCTTCGAGTTCGGCACCCTGCCCTACGAGCTCATGGCCGGGACGACCGCGGCCATCGACTTCCTTGCCTCGCTCTCCGGCGACCGCGACGAGACCAAGCACCGCCGCGAGCTGATCCTCGAGGGCTTCGCTGCCCTCCACGCCCACGAGGAGGCCCTCCGCACCCGCATGGAGGCCGGGATCCGCGACCTTCCCGGCGTTCGGGTCTTCAGCAACGCCGAGAAGCGCACTCCCACACTGCTGTTCACCCTGGACGGGCACGACGACCAGGACGTGCGGCGCGCGCTCGCCGAGCGCCAGATCAATGCGCCGGCAGGCAGCTTCTACGCCCTCGAGTGCAGTCGCCACCTCGGGCTCGGGGACAGCGGAGCGATCCGGGTGGGTCTGGCGCCCTACACCGACGACGAGGACGTCGACCGGCTGCTCACCGCCCTCCGGGAGATCGCCGGCTGATGGTCCGCGCGCTCACGCCGGCCGCCCAGGGCACCGAGGCCCTCGACCCGATCGAGGCGCTGCGCCGAGTCGCCTTCCTGCTCGAGCGCTCACGCGCGGGCACCTACCGGGTCGAGGCCTTCCGCAACGCGGTCAAGACGCTCAAGACCCTGCCGGCCGGAGACGTCGAGCAGCGCGCTGCGGCCGGCACCCTCCAGGAGCTCTCCGGGGTCGGCAAGTCCACCGCAGCGGTCATCGAGGCGGCTGCGAGAGGTGAGCACCCGGCATACCTCTCCGCCCTGGAGGAGAAGGTGGGCGGACCGCTCACCACCGGCGGCGAGGAGCTGTATGCCGCGCTGCAGGGCGACTGCCACCTCCACTCCGACTGGAGCGACGGCGGCAGCCCGATCGACGAGATGGTGCTCACCGGGCTGGAACTGGGCCACTCGTGGATGGTCCTCACCGATCACTCGCCGCAGCTGCGCGTGGCCAATGGACTCACCGCCGAGCGCCTCGCCCAGCAGATCGCGATCGTCGACGCCATCGATCGCGGTGTGGGAGAGGGGTTCTCGTTCTTCAAAGGCATCGAGGTCGACATCCTCGATGACGGCTCCCTCGACCAGACACCCGAGATGCTGGCCCGACTCGACCTCGTCACCGCCTCGGTGCACTCCAAGCTGCGCATGAACGCCGCGCCCATGACCAAGCGGATGATCACCGCTGTGCGCAATCCGCGCGTCAACGTGCTCGGGCACTGCACCGGCCGCCTCGTCGAGGGCTCCCGCGGCACCCGACCTCAGTCGGACTTCGATGCCCACGCCGTCTTCGAGGCCTGCGCCGAGACCGGCACGGCCGTGGAGATCAACTCCCGACCAGAGCGCTGCGACCCACCCGACGAACTCATTTCTCTCGCAATGGAACTGGGCTGCATGTTCGCGATCGACTCCGACGCCCATGCGCCAGGGCAGCTCGACATGAAGGCCTACGGCTGCGAGCGCGCCGCCCGGCTGGGGATTCCCGCCGAGCGGATCGTGACGACCTGGGACGCGCAGCGGCTTCGGGAGTGGGCACGCCCGGACGGCGCCGCGTGACACACCTGCGGGGCTCCCGGACATAAACCGGTCATGGAGACGATGACGGCACGCGAGCAGCGCTTCCGGGCGCTGTTCACCACCCATCACGACGCCGTCCTGCGCTTCGCCCGCCGACGAACCAGCCCTGCCCACGCCGAAGACATCGCGGCAGAGACCTTCCTCGTCGCCTGGCGCCGCCTCGACGCCGTCCCGACCCGAGCCGGAGAGGTGCTGCCCTGGCTGTATGCCGTGGCGCGCCACTGCCTGCTCAATGCCGAACGCTCGGATCGCCGACAGGAGGCGCTCGCCGTCCGCATCGGTGACGCGCTCAGCGAGCCGGGCGTCAGGGCGGACCTCGGCGACTCGGTGGCCGACCGCACCGACCTCGCCGCCGCCTGGCGCCGGCTCTCCGCCACCGAGCAGGACGTGCTCGCCCTCGCCCTCTGGGAGGACCTTCCCTCCCCTCAGGCCGCCCGCGTCCTCGGGATCTCGGCCACGGCCTACCGGCTCCGGCTCTCGCGGGCGCGCCGAACCCTGCGCGGCCTGCTCGAGCCGAGCCAGACACCACCGACCTCGGAGCCCGTGCTGCGCGTGGCTCCCGCCCCACAGGAGAGCACCCGATGAACGCCAAGACCCCGACTCCGTTGCGCCCCAGCCACCCCCACGTCATCGACCCGGACACCGACGCGCGCCTGCGCGCACTCGACGCTGCGCGCACCGGCACGCCTGCCGACCCGGCCCGGGCCGACGCGGCCCTGGCCTCGATCCTCGCCAGCGACCCCAGCCTCCCGGCGACGGTCACGACCCCGAGCCGGCGGCCCGCCCTGCGGTGGGCCGCTGCCGCAGCCGGCATCGCGGCGGTGGGCACCGCGGCCCTGGCGCTGTCCACGGCCGGTGCGCCCGCGGCATACGCGACCTGGACCGCGACCCCCTCCACGGTCCTCGACGCCGATGTCGCGAAGGTCGCCCAGGCGTGTCGCGCCCAGGTCGGCACCATCGGTGGCAGCCACGGCGAGGAGCTGCCGGCGGACGTCCCGCCGATGACCTCGGTCAGCGCCGACGACCTCGATGTGCGCCTGGCCGACCGCCGGGGCGACTGGGTCTTCGTCTCGCTCACGACGACGACCAGTGACGGCTACTCCTGGGATGCCGCGTGCATCGCCGAGCTCCCCGCCGGGTCCTCCGGCGCGCCGAAGCACCTGAGCTCGGTCGCCAGCGGTGGTGGCGGCCTTCCCGCTCCCACCGGGCAGGGGTTCACCCAGGGTTCGATGGCCGAGTTCGGCGCCACGAGCGGGTTGCTCGGCACCCTGCTCGGCCAGCGCGACGAGCCCGCGTCGACCACCAATGGTCTCGTCGGTCCGGAGGTCGTGGGCGTGCGCATCCACGCCGGCGACGTCTCCGTCGACGCCTCGCTCAAGGACGGGACGTATGCCGCGTGGTGGCCCGGGCACGTCATCGACCCCGACAAGCCGCTGCCCCCGAGCGGCGAGGGCGGGCCGGAGCCGATCCTCACCTACGACCTCACCCTCAAGGACGGGACGGTCATCACCGACGCGAAGCCGTGGGCACCTTCGGGTGAGCTCATCATCGAGAGCTCCTCCTCCACCTCGACCTCCAGCTCGACGACCACCCAGTCGTTCGCGCCCTGACCGCACCCGGCCGCACCCGGCCGCACCCGGCGTCCGTCGCCGGGTGCGGCACCGGGTGACCCGTTTTGGTGATCGCAAGCCGCTCCCCTATGCTTTCGGAGTCCTCGACGGATCCGAGCCTGGCTCGCCAGCGCGAGGGAACTCGTCGTGACGGGTCCCCATCGTCTAGCGGCCCAGGACCCCGCCCTTTCACGGCGGTAGCACGGGTTCGAATCCCGTTGGGGATACGCATCACCGGTCTTGCACCAGCAAGGCCCCGTAGCGCAGTTGGTTAGCGCGCCGCCCTGTCACGGCGGAGGTCGCGGGTTCGAGTCCCGTCGGGGTCGCCACACGAAAGCCATCCACTCCGTGGGTGGCTTTTCGCATGGACGACCCCTTCCGGGTCCCACCGTCGGGGCGGTTCACCTCCAGCCACGCGCCGTGAGCCACTAGATTCTGCGGTGAACAGCAGGTGAACACCCGGAGGACGACAGTGGTCACAGAGGACCCAGAGGAGCGGCGGACCTACGCCGACGGGTCCCGCGCACCCCAGTACGGCAGCCCCGACTTCTCCCTCTCCGTCCCCGACCTCTCCGGGGACGACAGCGCGCTCGCCCGCCACTCGGCCATCGACTACGAGCTGCACCGCAAGAGCGAGAGCTGGGCCCTCAAGGCCTTCCAGGCCGCCACCCCGGGCCTGACCTTCCTTCTTACCCGGTTCGAGCGCCGCTGGCTGCGCCGCGACGCCCTCGCGGGGCTCGCCGTCGCCTCCTACCTCGTGCCGCAGGTCATGGCGTACTCCGCGATCGTGGGCGTGCCCCCCGTCACCGGCCTGTGGACCGCCCTCGTCGCCATGCTCGTCTACGCCGTCATGGGCGGCTCACGCGTCCTCTCCGTCGGCCCCGAGTCGACGATCGCCCTCCTCGCCGGCCTGGCCATCGCGCCACTGGCCCGCGACGCCGCCGGCCACACCGACCCGGCCAAGATCGCCACGCTCGCCGCCGCCCTGAGCCTGATCGTCGGATTCTGGTGCCTGGCCGCCCGGGTCTTCCGCCTGGGCGTCATCGCCGACCTGCTCTCCCAGCCCCTCCTCGTCGGCTACCTCGCCGGGGCCGCCGTCCTCATGGTGGTCAGCCAGCTCGGCAAGCTCACCCGCACCGAGATCAGCGGCGACACCCTCATCGAGCAGATGGAGGACTTCGCCCGGCAGGTCGAGACCACGCACCTGGCCACCCTCTGGGTGGCGCTGGGCACCTTCGCCGTCATCATCGTCCTGCACTGGCTGCGCCCACGGTGGCCCGCCGTCCTCATCGGGGTGGCCGCCGCGATGATCGGCTTCGCGACCTTCGGGTGGGGACAGCTCGGGGTGAAGGTCGTCGGCGACGTGCCCGCCGGCATACCGACGCCTTCGATCCCCCTCATCAGCATCGGCGAGCTCAAGGCCCTGCTCGTCGTCGGGCTCGGCGTCGCCGTCATGGCCTACAGCGACAACATGCTCATCGCGCGCGGCTTCCCCGCGCCCGCCCTGCCCGGTGAGCGGCCCTCGGAGGCCGAGGTCGACCCGCAGTCCGAGCTCGTCGCGCTCGGTGGGGTCCACGTCGTCGCCGGCCTCATCGGCGGCTACCCGATGTCCTCCTCGGGCTCCCGGACCGCCCTCGCGCTGGCCAGCGGTGCCCGGACCCAGGTCTACTCCCTCGTCGCCTCGGCGGTCGTCGTCCTCGTGCTCGTCGTGGCCGGGCCAGTGCTCGAGTGGATGCCGCAGGCTGCGCTCGGTGCCGTCGTGCTCTACGCCGCCAGCAAGCTGGTCCAGCTCGGGGAGTTCAAGCGGCTCTGGCGCTTCCGCCGCCGGGAGTTCGCGCTCGCGGTCATCACCCTCTTCGGGACCGTGTTCTACGGCATCCTCGCCGGCGTCGGGCTGGCCATCGCCCTCTCGCTGCTGGAGATGGGCGTGCGCCTGGCCCGTCCCCACGACGCCGTGCTCGGCCGCGTCCCCGGACTGGCCGGCATGCACGACGTCGAGGACTACCCCAACGCCGAGACCCTGCCCGGGCTGGTGATCTACCGCTTCGAGGCCCCGCTCTTCTTCGCCAACGTCGGCGAGCTGCGCCGCCGCGTGCAGCGCGTCGTCGACAAGGAGACGGCGGCCTACCCCGAGGACCCGCCGCGGTGGTTCCTCCTCAACGTCGAGGCGAACACCGAGGTCGACATCACCGCCGCCGACGGGCTGCGCGAGCTCCAGGGCGACCTCGCCGCGCAGGGCATCCTGCTGGGCCTGGTCCGCCTCAAGCGCGACCTCTACGAACCCCTGCGTCGCGCCGGCGTCGTCGACCTCATCGGTGAGGAGATGCTCTTCCCGACCCTTCCCGTCGCGGAGGCGGCCTACGTCGCCTGGGCCGGTACCCACCCCCGCCATCGCCTCGCGTGACCCCGTTTTGAGGTATGCCGTGGGGCTCGGGTACGCTGCTCGGGCGCCACTCGCGCACGGCCAGGTAGCTCAGTTGGTACGAGCGTCCGACTGAAAATCGGAAGGTCGACGGTTCGACCCCGTCCCTGGCCACCACTCCCGAGACCGCAGCACCGATCACGTCGGACTGCGGTCTTGCGCTGTACGGGGCCTGCTTGCGAGGCCAGTGATGCCCCTGTGACGAATGTGGCCAGCGGTGCGTCGGATGGTCGGAAATGACCATGAACTCTCATGGCCTTCACAACGGCGGGCTCGTAGAGTCGCGGCATGTCGTCACACAGCCGGGGGGGCTGGTTCAGAGCCGTCATCGCACGTAAGGGTGCCAGTTCCACCATCGGCTTGGTACTCGTGACCAGTCTGGCGACCGGGGTGGGCGCAGCCATCGAGATCCAGGACACCACACCTTCGGCCACGACCATGGTCGCCACTGGACACACTCGCGTGGCCACCGTCGCCGAGGTCAGTTTGCTCCAGCGTCTTTACCGCACCTCGACAGCCACAGCCTCCCCCGTGGTGACAACTGTGTCCGTCACCGACGTCACCGCCGAGAACGACGTGACCCTCGACCAAGCGATCGTCGTGTCCACGCCACCCACAGCCGGCAAGAGCATGCTGTACCCGGTCAATGCCGCCGTGACATCCAACTTCGGGTTCCGGATCCACCCGATAGGAGGGGACTGGCGCCTCCACGCCGGCACCGACTTCGGGGCGCCCTGCGGGACCCCGGTCGTCGCGGCCAAGGGCGGCACGGTGACCAGCACCGGGGTGGTCTCGGGCTACGGCCTGCGCATCGCCCTCGACCACGGCGTCGTCGACGGTGTCCGCCTCGGCACGACATACAACCATCTGTCGGTCATCGGCGTCCGTCCCGGCCAGGCCATCAAGGCCGGGGACCCGATCGGACGGGTCGGATCTACTGGAAACTCAACGGGATGTCACCTGCACTTCGAAGTGACGCTCAACGGGGCGCACACCGACCCGATGCCCTTCCTCGACGGGATGCCCTCCAAGGGCATCACCACCGTCCCGGTCGTGATGACGGCGACGTCATCGCCGTCGGCCTCGACTTCGCCATCGGTCAGTGCTTCGGCCACGCCCACCAGCTCCTCTTCGGCCGCGAGCCCGAGCGCCCCCAGCCCGGCCCCGAGCACGCCAGCAGCCTCGAGTTCCCCTCCAACCACACCGATCCCCTCGGCATCGTTCACGCAGAGTCCAACGCCCACCACCAGTCCGACCGCGACCACCACACCGAGCCCGCCCCCAACTCCTACAAGCACAGCCGTCCCGTGAGCCACGCCTCCACAGTGGGTAGTTACCTAGACACAATCAAAACGTGAGCACGCCCACGTGCCCTGCTGAGGCCACCCGCCCCGACTGGGACCACTACTTCGTGGACATCGCGCGGGCCGTGGCCCAACGCAGTGACTGCCGCCGCCGCCAGGTCGGGGCCGTCCTCGTCGACGAGGGACACCGCATCGTCGGGACCGGCTACACCGGCGCCCCCAGCGGACACCCCGGCTGCCTCGAGGGCGCCTGCCCCCGTGGCCTCCTCTCCTACGAGGAGGTCAAGGAGTTCAGTGCCTACGACTCCGGGCCCGGGCGCTGCATCAGCGTCCACGCCGAGGCCAACGCCCTGCTCTACGCCCGCCGCGACCTGCGCGGTTGCACCGCCTATGTCACCTGCCAGCCCTGCCCGACCTGCGCCAAGCTGCTCGCCGGTGCGGGGCTGTCCCGCGCCGTCTTCCCCGGCGACCAGTCGGACTGGCACAGCCCCCTGGTGGCCATCGACCTGCACGACTCGGACGCGGTGGCGGACCCGGCCACCCACGGCGTCGCCGTCGACTGACCCGTCAGTGGGCCGCCAGGACGACGTACCGCACGCCGAACGGGTCCCCCACCATCACCTCGTATGCCGTGAGCGCACCCCTCGCGGTCGCCGAACCGTCGTCCTCGGCCAGGGCGCCCGCGAGCACCTGCAGGGTCGCGCGCCCGTGAAAGAGGAGCTCACCGGCGAGCCCCGGGTCGAGGGCGAGCAGGGCCCGTGGGTCGATCGGCGTCGCGGGCCCGAGCTCCTCGCCGGTCCACGCCCGCATGGGCGCCGGTGACTCCGCGCGCAGGTCACCGCGTGATTCGTCGCAGCCGAGCGCCAGCAGCCAGTCCGCATCCACCTGCACGGCCCTGGGGTCGAGGTGGCCGGGCGCCTTCTCGGTGCGCGTGGCGCAGCCATCGGCCACGACGACGAGCGCGGTGCGTGCGGCCGGGTCGAGCGCGGCGGCGGCCACCTCCGAGCCCAGCCCACGGCATACGTCCACCGGCGCGTCCCACGGGACGACGACGACCTCATCCGCCTCCCGGGGCAGCAGCTCACGCGCGACGCGGGCGCCCAACGGCGGGCGCGAGTGCCGCGGGTCGACGTCCGAGGCGGTGATGACGACAAGCCGATCAGCCTGTGCGGCCACCGATCCGACCGCTGCCCGTGCCGCGGACCGCAGTTCTGGCACCGGGTCGACGCGACCGACGTTCTCCGCGAGGAGCAAGGGGGTCGCCGGCACCACCGCGAGCGCCGCGATCACGCCAGGCCCCGCGTCGTGCGCATCGGCGCCAGGTCGCCGCTGATGACCGAGACCATGTCGAGGACGTCGCGCGTCTCACGCACCTCGTGGACGCGGTAGACATGCGCACCCAACCAGGCCGAGATGGCGGTCGTGGCCAGGGTGCCCGGCACCCGTTCACCGACATCGCGGCCGAGGGACTCACCGACGAAGTCCTTGTTGGACAGCGACACGAGCACCGGCCACCCGAGCGCGACCAGTTCGCCGAGGCGGCGCGTGCACTCGAGGGAGTGCCGCGTGTTCTTGCCGAAGTCATGAGCCGGGTCGATGACGATCCGCTCGCGGGAGACGCCGACGGCCAGGGCGCCCTCGGCCTGCGACGTCAACGAGTCGACGACCGAGGCCAGGACGTCGTCGTACTCGACCCGGTGCGGACGGGTGCGCACCACCTGTCCACCGGTGTGGGTCAGGACCAGACCCGCGCCATGCGCAGCGACCACGGCCGGCACCTCCGGGTCCCAGCCACCCCAGGCGTCGTTGATGACGTCGGCGCCGGCGGCGAGCACGGCATCGGCGACGACGGCCCGATAGGTGTCGACGGAGATGGTCAGGTCGGGGAACTCCGCGCGGAGACCCTCGACGAAGGGCACGACCCGCCGCAGTTCCTCCTCGACCGGCACCTCGGCGCCGGGAGCGGCCTTGATCCCGCCGATGTCGACGAGGTCGGCCCCCTCGGCGACGACCTGCCGGACACGGGCATAGGCCGCCGTGTCCTCCCAGGTGAGGCCGCGGTCGTAGAAGGAGTCCGTCGTGCGGTTGACGATCGCCATGACGAGGCGCGCGTCACCGGCATACTCCCGACTCCCCAACCGGAACCTCACCGGCGCCAACCCCGGTCGTCCTCGTCGAGCCAGTCCGGCACGAAGCTGGCCGATCGGTAGCCGCGGATGTCCACGGCCGGTGGTCGCTCGGCGACGTCGACGTGGCGCACGGCTTCCTCGAAGCCGCCGCTGACGGGAGCGAACTGGCGCAACGGGATGACCACCGCGTCGCCGTCGGTGCGCTCGCCCAGGCGCCGTTCCACGGCGGCGAGGACCTGGACGGCCATCGGCCCGAGGGTGTCATGGCGGTGGTGGCGGTGGGTGCGGCGGCCGAGGTCGACCTGGGCGATCGCGTCCGGGCCGTGGACGGCACAGGTGTCGACGAGGGCGGCGATCTCCACGCCGTAGCCGACCGGCACCGACATCCGCTCGAAGGCGACCCGCCGGATCGCCCACTCCCCGGAGAGCGGCTGCACGACGTGCGCCAGCTCGGGGAAGTGGAGCGCGAGGATGGGTCGGGCCACGAGCTCGGTCACGCGGCCTCCCGCTTCGACCTCGTTGCCCTCCGCATCGAGGTGGGGCCGGTGGTAGACCGCCTTCACCAGCTGCACGTCCGGACGCGTCAGGAGCGGCGCGAGCAGGCCGGGCACGAAGTGCGGACCCCAGTCGACGAGGTCGGCGTCGAGGAAGAGGAGCAGGTCCCCGGTGGTGACGTGCAGGGCCTTCCACAACGCCTCGCCCTTGCCCTGCGCAGGGCCCAGGTCGTCACGGACGGAGGAAGCCGCGCACACGGTGGCGCCCGCGTCGGCGGCACGCTCGGCGGTGGCATCCACCGAGTCCGAGTCGATCACGACGAGCTCGTCGACGAGCCCGACCTGGTCGACCCAGGCCGCCCGCACGGCGGCGACGACGGCGCCGACCGAGTCCTCCTCGTCGCGAGCCGGGATGACGACGCTGACGCGATGGCCGCCCCGCTCCTTGGCGGCCAGGAGTGCCTCGATCGGCACGGCGTCATGGCGCCAGACGTGGGCGGGGAGGGCAGCAGTCACAGGGTCAGCCTAGGAGGACCGTCGTGCAGATCCTCCGAACTCGCCCAAACGCCCCCGTCGCGGGGCGCGCCGTGGTCGACAACCTGGCCCTGCCGGCCCTTCCCCCCACTGCAACCTACCGGGCAGGAGGTGCTGCGATCACAGCACCTCCTGCCCGGTAGCGCGTAGGGGAGCAGCAGGTCAGGCACCGCTGAACCGGGCGCTCCGCTTCTCGCGGAAGGCGGTCACGCCCTCGGCGAAGTCGGAGGTGCCGAGCAGCCGCGACTGACCGACCTCCTCGCGGGTCAGGGCGCCGTCCAGGTCGAGCGTGGCCGCATTGATCGCCTGTCGGGTGGCGGCCGCCGAGAGCGGCCCACGGCCGGCCAGCTCCTCGAGCAGGGCCGCAGCCCGGGCGTCGAAGTCCTTGTGGGCGACCAGCTCGGAGACCAGCCCCCAGCGCTCGGCGGTCGTGGCATCGACCTTCTCGCCGGTTAGGGCCATGCGCATCGCGCGGGCCCGGCCGATGTTGGCCGCCACGAGCGCGGTCGCGCCCCCGTCGGGCATGAGGCCGATGCGTGCGAACGCCAGCACGAAGGATGCCCGGTCGCTGGCCAGGACGTAGTCGCAGGCCAGGGCGATCGAGAGCCCGGCTCCGGCCGCCACGCCATGGACGAGGGCGACCAGCGGGGTGTCGGAGGCGATCATCGCCCGGGCCAGGTCCCCCAGCGCGTAGAGAGTCCCGTCCAGGCCGGCATCCGCGAGGTCTCCGGTGCCGATGTCGGCGCCCGAGCAGAACCCGCGACCGGACCCGGCGAGCCCGATGACCCGCACCCTCGGATCCGCATCCAGGCGCTGCACCGACTCGAGAAGGTCGCGCAGCATCGGCACGTCGAGGGCGTTGAGGCGCTCCGGGGCGTTGAGCGTGATCGTGGCGACCGGTCCGTCGACTCTCACGCGCACCGTGGACGCATCGTCGGACGGGCGTGAGGTCGCGGTCGGCTGCTCGGTCATGGCCTCACTCTTGCAGTCCCGCGGCGTAACGGGTCACGCAGGGCCGGCCGTGCCATGGCGGCGCCGCCGGTCGTGGGCGAAGAGGTCGAAGGTGAGCCGCTCGATCTCGCCGATGGCGTCCTGGATGTCCTCGAGGCGCTCGATGAACGCACGCACGTGGTCCTCGCGCTCGGGGATGTCGATGAGGAGGCCCCAGTTGTCCATGACCTTCAGGCCGGTCTCGAAGAGCAGGGCCGAGACCGGCTCGGCCGTGTCGATGCGCCGCTGGGCCAGGAACTGCTCGCCCAGGGCCAGCGCCTCCTTGACGGCGGCCGGGCGGTCCACCTCCCCCTCGGTGCGCAGCACGACGTCGGCGACGATCAGGTAGGCCTCGATGAACGGGCGGATCATGAAGGACGCCGTCAGGGGCGCGCGCTGGGTGAGCAGCCCGGCGAGGTCGACCGGCTCGGCGCTCAGCTTCTCCTCCCAGTCCGCTCCCGAGCGGGCGACCTCGGCCTCCATCTGGGTGCGGAACTCGGCGCGGTCCTTGAAGTAGAACTCGAACTTGAGCAGGTCCCGCAGCTCGAGCACGTGCCCCCAGAAGGCCTCGGCACGCCCGACGACGTCGGCGGAGTGCGCCGCCAGGACGAGGCCGACCTCGCAGAGGGCGCTGACGAGGAAGACGTGGATGATCGAGTTGCGGTAGAAGGTCGCCGCCAGCTGGTCCTCGGTCGTGATCCGCCAGACCACGTCACGGGCGCCCTCGACGCGGGTCACGACGCCCCCCTCACCCGAGAGCGCCTCGAGCGTGGACTCGACCTCCGACATCTGGCTCAGGCCACGCACCGAGTCCGCCACCGGGACATTGCGCCGGTCGAGGTAGCCCATGACGCCGGCCAGCGCGGTGTGCACCTGGCTGGTCGTCATCGCCATCCCCTTGGTGCCCAGCAGGACGGTCGTCACGAGCGCGACCGGCGTGACCGGCGTCGCCTCGTTGATCCGCCAGGCCACTTCGAAGGCGGTCTTCTGCAGGGCCAGCTTGCGGGCATCGGCGTCGGTGGTCGTCGCGCCGCCGGGTGCCCCGAGGGCCGCTCGCATCGACACCGGCTCGGGGAAGCGGACGTAGATCTTGCCGAAGTTGCGCTGCCCTTGTGCCTTGATGAAGCCGAGCAGCCAGGACATCCCCTCGGCCGCCTTGCGTCCACCTCGCGCGTAGTTGGCGTACTCGCCGATCTCGTGGAGCTGGTCGAAGGTGATCGACACCGGCTGGAGCGAGACATCGTCGGCGCGGCCGGAGAGGTAGGCCTCGGCGGTGTAGCCGAGCAGCCCGAGCTTGGGGGGCAGCATCTTGCCGGTCCTCGAGCGCGTGCCCTCGATCGACCAGGACAGGTTGAACCGCTTCTCGGTGAGGTAGCCGACGAACTCCTTGAGGACGTACTTGTAGAGCTCGTCCCCGCCGAAGGAGCGGCGGATGAAGATCGTCCCGCTGCGCCGGAGCACCACCCCGAGCGGCCCGAAGGCCATGTTGATGCCGGCGAACAGGTGCGGCAGCGGCAAGCCGTTCTCGTGGAGGGCGACGTTGAGGACGGGGGTGTCGAGGTTGGAGCGGTGGGACCACAGGAAGATCACCGGCGTCGCGGCGACCGTCGCCCGCAGCCGGTCGAGCTCGGCCGGGACGACGTCGATCTCCGGGTCGAAGCCGCGCTGGAAGACCATCCGCTGGATCCGCGGCACGAGGTCGACGAAGAGCCGTCCCCACCCGGTCGCGAGCTCGTCGAGGATCTCCTCGGCCTTGGCCTCGTTGGCCGTGTCGACGCCGACTCGCTGGGCGAGGGCGTGCAGCCCCGACCGGAACCGTGCCGACTGCATGATCTCCTCGGTGAGGAATCCCGGGGACCGGAACTGCGGCCCGAGGACGACGCGGTCGGCTCGCTCGAGGCCCAGCCGAGCCCGCCGCGCGACGAAGCGACCGAGCTCCTCGTCGGAGGGCTGGGCACCCTGGTGGGTCTCGGCATACCGCAACCGGAGGAAACCGACCGTGGCCGGCACGCTCGAGAGCACCGGCGCACGATCGGGGTCGGCATCGGCGATGGCCCGCTGGGACCGGGCCGGCGGTTGGTACGGATTGCGTCCGCGGACCAGGTCGGTCAGGGAGACCCGTCGGTGCCCGTCCTTCTCCCCCGGCCGCCAGACGACGTGCGCCGGGACGAGCAGGGTGTCCTCGTCGGTCAACGAGGCGCCCAGCTCGGTGAACTCCCTGGGGGGCGCCGCGATCGCGGGCAGGGTGAGGACCCGGACCGTGCCATGGTGCGGCTCGACCTCACGACGGACCCAGTCACGGACGAGGGACTCCTCGACCGGCGTGCGGGTCGCCGCGAGCACCACCACGTCGTCGTGGGTGGTCATCGTTCACTCCTTGGGGGTCAGGCGCGGGTCGTCGTCATTGTCGGGCCAGTCCGCCAGCACGTCGAGGAACATCTCGCGCACATCCGCGATGTGGGCGCCCAGGGTCTTGTGGTCCCAGCCCGAGACGTCGACCGGCGGCAGCACGGCGACGTCGACGACGCCGGCGTGCCCGGTCAGGGAGTCCCGGCCGGCCACGTCGTCGGCATTGCGGATGACGACCGGCACGACCGGCAGCCCGGCCGACATCGCCATCACGAAGGCGCCCTTCTTGAAGGGCCCCACCTCGTGCGTGTCCAGCCGCGTCCCCTCGGGCGCCACGATGATCGAAAGGCCCTGTGCCGCAAGGTCCCTGACCTCGTTCATCGTCTCGATCGCCTTGGCGCTGTCGGCCCGGTCGATGAAGGCCATGTCCATCAGGCGCCCGAACGTCCCGAAGAGCGGGTTGGTCAGCAGCTCCCGCTTGGCGACCGCGGTGAAGTTGTCCCGCACGACCGCCGCCACCATGAAGGCGTCGAACTGGTTGCGGTGGTTGAAGATGAAGACCGCCGGCCGCTGCGCCTCCGCGTTGGCCGCGCCGACGACGTCGAGGGTCACGCCGTAGGCCCTCAGGAACATCTCGGGCCAGGTCGAGGTGAGGACGTTGAGCCCCTCCCGCTTGTCGCGCGCGAGGAGAGCCTTGGCCGTGCCGTATGCCGTGATCGGGCCCAGCGTGGCCAGCCCGGCGGCCGTGCGGGCCAGGTTCGCCAGTCCGGAACCGCCGCGGCTGCCATAGCGCGAGATCGGCCAGCCGCGCCGTTCGGCCACCTTGGTCAGGTGCGGTCCGGGGTTGGTCGGGCGCGGGTTGCCCACCATGTGCATGAGGGCGACGTCCTCGTCACCGTCGGCGTAGAACCAGGCCGCGCCGAGGTCGAGGTCGTGCTCCGCGGCATACCGCTGGGCGGCCGTCGCCTTGCCCTCGCCCCAGATGATCGGGGCGACCACCTCACCGGTGAGGAGTCCTTCCTCGTCGGTGACGTAGCGGTTGCAGACCACCTCGTCGACCCCGAGGTAGCGCGCGACCGGCTCGACCTGCATCGACGTCGCCGAGCTGCAGAGGACCACGGTGTGGCCACGGGCCTGGTGGGCCCGGACGAGGGCGCGGGTCTCGGGATAGAGCAGGTCGGCGATGTCGGCCCGGAAGATCTTCTCGCCCACCGCGTCGAGGTCGACCTCACGCTGTCCGCGGAGGGCCTTCGCGCTGTCCGTGATGAGCTGGTCGAAGCCGGTGCGCCCGATCTGGAAGTCGATCGCCGTCGCCACCAGGCGCAGGGCCTCGGCGGCCCGGACCTCCCGCGAGCGGAGCCGGTGCTTGGAGTGGACGAGGGCGGTGAAACCGGCCACGAGCGTGCCGTCGAGGTCGAAGAAGGCCGCGATGTGGGGACCCTCGGGTGCGGCGAGGACCTCGGCCACCGAGCCCGGGGTGCGTGGCCTGCTCATGCCCCCGCCTTCCGCGTGCGGACCGATCGGGCCGAGGCCTTCGTGGCCGCGCGCTTGTCCGGTGACTGGGTCGCGGAAGCGCGCTTCGCCGCAGCCCTGGCCGGAGCGCGCTTCGCAGAGGTGGCCGGCGTCGGCGCGGCGGTGGCCGGGCCGAGGGTGTCCTCGAGGGCCTGGTCGAGGCACCGCTCCAGCAGGCCCGGATCCTTGATCGCCTCGGTGTCGTAGCGCAGGGCGATGGTCATCACGTCGCCGTCGGTGAGTGCCACGGACGTGACGGCATTGCCGGGAACCGGGCCCACGGCATACCGCTGCGTGACGGTGGCCGACCCCAGCGCTCCGGGCCGCTCGACGCGGATCGCCGCGACCGCGATGTCGACGCCACGGGAGGGACGCACGACAGCGTCGACGATGCCCGCGGGCATGAGCGGGAGCAGCCGCCCGTAGGTGTCGATCGGGTCCGACTCGGGCGCCAGTGCGCGACGCATCGCCGCCGGGTGACTGGCCTCGGTGATCTGCAGCGCCCCCTGGGGCAGGCCGAGCTCCTCGTGGTAGCGGAGCAGGGCGGCACGCACGGCCGCCAGGTGCACCCGATCGACCCCGCGGTGCGCCGGAGCCGACAGGACGCGAGCCACGGGCACCGAGCGCAGCACCAGCCGCCGCGTCGTGCCGCGGCCGGCGATGAGCGCGGACCCGCGAGGCGGCGCGGGCGGGCTCATGAGCAACAGCGCCTGGTCGATCACGCCGCGCGGGTGGGTCGCCGCCTGCACGGCGAGGCCGGCGGCCTGGTTGACCCCGCCAAGGGCCAGTCCGACGGCGCGCCAGGGCAGCTCCCTGACCCCAGCGCGCGCGAGGTCCGTCGGCTCGAGGTCGGTCGGCACGGGTTGGGCCGGCATCGGGGTGCCGTCACTGCCACCGTCGAACGCCAGGGCCAGCAGGTCGACCGGTCCGCCCTGGTCACGCACGAGCGGGCTGGCCACCGCGATGACGGCGGCCCCGCCCTCCACCCCGTCGACGCAGGTCAGCGTCCACAACGGTGCCGCCGGGTCGAAGGGGGTCGCGAGCAGCTGCTCGACGAGGGTGGTCAGCTGCTCACGCGTGCCGGGCGCGGGGAGGGCGATCCGGCGCACGTGGCGATCGAGGTCGAAGTCGGGGTCGACGACCCACCGGGGCTCGGTCGTGGCGAGTGTCGGCTCCACGGCCCGCTCCCGCAGAGCACGCCGCACCCGGCTGGCGCGGTCGATCCGCTCCCGCAGCAGCTCCCAGTCGGGGGAGCCGGCGAGGACGGCGAACTGGCCGATCGTGGGGCGCGAGCGCGGGTCACGATCGCTGCGCAGGAGGGCGCGGTCCTCGGGGGACAGGCGCGGGAGCGTCATCGGAAGGCCTTCGTGCTCGGTGGTTCGACGTGAGAGGCACCCTATGCTCCCTTGGGCTCGGGGCACAGCCTCCGTGAGGAGTGGGCTCAGCCCTGGCGCACGGCGCCGGCGGCGATCAGCTCCTCGATCTCGGTGTCCGAGAATCCGGCGGCGCCCAGCACCGCCTTCGTGTCGGCTCCCGGCGCGCGGGCGGGCGTGGGATCGACAGTGGGGGTGGCCGAGAAGCGGGGCGCGATCCGCGGCACCGGCCCCTGGGCCGTGTCGACGAAGGTGCCCCGGGCGCTCAGGTGCGGGTGGCGAGGCGCCTCGGCGAGGGTGAGGACCGGGGCGACGCAGGCGTCACTGTCCTCGAAGTGGTCGGCCCACTCGTCGCGGGTGCGGGTGCGGAACCGGGCAGCGATGGCCTCGCGATGGGCCGGCCAGGCGGCCACGTCGTACTGCTCGCCCTCGAGGTCGACCTCGAGCAGCCGCACGAACTCGGCGTGGAAGGCCGGCTCGAGGGCGCCGACGGCGACGAACCGGTCGTCGGCACAGGCATAGGTGGCGTAGAAGGGCGCGCCACCGTCGAGGAGGTTGGCCTCCCGCCGGTCCTGCCAGAGCCCCATGTTCGCCAGGGCATGGATCATCGTGACGAGGGAGGCGGCGCCGTCGACCATCGCCGCGTCGACGACCTGGCCACCGCCGGTGGCAGTGCGGGACGGCAGGGCCGCGAGGACCCCCACGACGAGGAAGAGCGATCCCCCGCCGAAGTCGGCGAGGACGTTGACGGGCGGCACCGGCCGGTCGGCGGGACCGCACAGGTGGAGGGCGCCGCTGATCGCGGCATAGGTGAGGTCGTGGCCGGCACGCTGCGCCCAGGGACCGGCCTGGCCCCAGCCGGTCATCCGGCCGTAGACGAGTCGCGGGTTCCGGGCGAGCAGGTCGTCGGGGCCGAGCCCGAGCCGCTCGGTCACCCCCGGTCGCAGCCCCTCGATGAAGACGTCGGCCTCGTCGGCGAGGCGGCGGACGACCTCCGCGCCGCTGGAGTGCTTGAGGTCGACCGCCACGCTGGGTCGGGAGCGGTCCAGTCCGGCCAGGCCGAGCGGGACCTCGGAGCCGGGTCGGTCGACGCGGACGACATCGGCCCCGAGCTCGGCGAGGAGGAGTGCGGCATACGGCGCCGGCCCGATCCCGGCAAGCTCGACCACGCGTAGACCTGCCAGGGGACCCGCTCCGGTGCGCATGCCCGCCAACCTACTCGGCAGGAGCGGCGGGACAGGGGGTAGAGAAAGTTCTCCCCTTGCGGAATAGTTGAACGTTCTATTAGGTTGTCCCATCGACAGCGCACGACCCAGCCACGCAAAGGACATCCCCATGAGCATCTCGATCACCTCCGGCACCTACACCATCGACCCGTCGCACTCCGAGGTCGGCTTCGTCGCCCGCCACGCGATGGTCACCAAGGTCCGCGGCTGGTTCCGCGACGTCACCGGCACGATCACCGTGGCCGACGACTTCGCCGCCTCCAGCGCCACCGCGACGATGAAGGTCGACTCGGTCGACACCGGCAACGCCGACCGCGACGGCCACCTGAAGTCGGCCGACTTCTTCGACGCAGAGAAGAACCCGGAGATCACCTTCGTCTCCACCGGCGTCAAGGACGTCAAGGGCGACGAGTTCGTGCTCGTCGGCGACCTGACCATCAAGGGCATCACCAAGAGCGTCGAGCTCGAGGCCGAGTTCAACGGCTCCGCGACCGACCCCTTCGGCAACGCCCGCATCGGCTTCTCGGCGGAGACCGAGGTCGAGCGCGAGGACTGGGGCCTGACCTGGAACGCCGCCCTCGAGACCGGTGGCGTGCTCGTCTCCAAGAAGATCAAGCTCGTCCTGGACATCAGCGCCATCAAGCAGGCCTGACCAGCGCCCCGCCCGGGGCCTCCCAGACAGTCGAAAGTAGACCAAGAGCCGTCTCGACACGTTCGAGACGGCTCTTGGTCTACTTTCGACTGTCTCAGGCGGCCGGGACGAGCTCCCGCAGACCCGGCAGCACCTGCTCGGACAGAGTCCGCAGGAAGCGCTCCTGGTCGTGCCCCGGACCGTGCAGCACGAGGTGGTCGAACCCCAGATCCGTGTAGAAGCGCACCGCCTCCACCACGTCCTCGGGCCGTGACGCCACGATCCACCTCTTGGCCACCTGCTCGATCGGCAGCGCGTCCGCCGCCTCCTCCATCTGGGCCGGCGAATGGATCGAGTGCTTCTGCTCAGCGGTCAGGGACAGCGGCGCCCAGAAGCGGGTGTTCTCCAGCGCCAGCGCGGCATCGGGGTCCCAGGACACCTTGATCTCGATCATCCGCTCGATCGGCTCCCCCGCGCGGCCCGCCTTCTCGCGACCCTCGGCGACCGCGGGAATGAGCTGATCGGCATACAGCTCACGCCCCTTGCCCGAGGTGCAGATGAAGCCATCGGCGACCCGCCCGGCATACCTCGCCACCATCGGACCGCCGGCCGCGACGAAGACCGGCACCGGCTCCTCCGGGCGGTCGAAGATCCGGGCGTCGACGGTGCGGTAGTACTCGCCCTCGAAGCTCACGGACTCCTCGGTCCACAGCGCCCGCATCAGCTGCACCGCCTCCCGCAGCCGCCCGAAGCGCTCCTTGAACTCCGGCCACTCCCCCTCCACCGACCCGACGGCGACCTCGTTGAGGGCCTCACCGCTGCCGACCCCGAGGAACACCCGTCCCGGTGCCAGGCACGCGAGGGTGGCGAACTCCTGCGCCACCACCGCGGGGTTGTAGCGGAAGGTCGGCGTGAGCACGCTCGTTCCCAGGATGACCCGCTCGGTGCGCGCCGCGACGAACCCCAGCCACGCAAGCGCATTGGGCGCGTGCCCGCCGTTGAGACGCCAGGGCTGGAAGTGGTCGCTGATCGTCACCGAGTCCAGTCCCAGCTCCTCGGCCAGGACCGCGTATGCCGCGAGCTCACCTGGCGCGAACTGCTCCGCCGACGCTTTCCAGCCGATTCTCAGGGTCATGGGAGCATCCTCCCCCAGATGCCGGGCCTACGCTCCGGTTGTGGCCGAGCAGAATTCCGAGCAGTCCCAGACCCAGAGCAGCACGCAAGGCAGCTCACCGCGGCGCCACCACGACCGGCACAAGCTGGTGCGCCTGGGCATCGCCGTCGTGATCGGCACGGTCGTCGCCCTGCTCGTCCCCGTCCCGAAGGACTCGGGGAGCATCGGCAGCATCCTCGTGGGCTTCATCGTCTCCGCCCTCGCGTTCACCCTCCCCCTCATCGTGCGGATCATGCGGGCCACGCCGGCCGAGACCAAGGACTATGTCGAAGGGCTCGACCCCGGCCGCTCGATCACTGACCTCGTCGTCCTCGCCGGCGCCCTCGCGAGCCTGGCCGGCGTCGGCATGATGCTCCTCGCCAAGGGAACGTCGGACTCGGCCAAGGCGGTCGAGGCACTCATCACGCTCGGCGCGGTGCTCTCCGGCTGGTTGCTCATCCACACGATGTACGGCTTGCGCTACGCCCGGCACTGGCACAACGCGGAGGAGGACTGCATCGATTACCACATGGACGAGCAGCCGGCCTACGGCGACTTCCTGTACACAGCCTTCGCCGTCGGGGTGAGCTTCGCGATCTCGGACACCGACCTGAAGACCACGCGCGTCCGGCGGATCGCCCTGGGCCACGCGTGGCTGTCCTACCTGTTCGGGACCGTCGCGGTGGCCGCAACGATCAACCTCATCGCCGGGCTCGCCGGATGAATCCGCTCGGCAGGTGAGGTCCACCTTCCCGATTTGCCCAACGCATGTAGTGTTGACCTCACGACAAACACGATTCCCGGGGCCGCTCCGTGGAGTCGAGGCGGCCCCGTTCTCGACGGTCGTCCTCGATGTTCACGATGCGCCTCCGGCTGAGTTCCCGAGGGGGTCACGCCATGGGGCGCGGCCGAGCCAAGGCCAAGCAGACGAAGGTCGCTCGCGAGCTGAAGTACTACAGCCCGGACACCGACCTGTCAGCGCTTGAGCGAGAACTGCACAGTTCCACGACGAGCAACGGGTCCACGGCCCGTCGCACGGACTGGGACGAGGACGACGACTACGAACAGTGGGCCACCGGGCGACCCTGACGGGCAGCCCCCCACTCCTGAGACCCTCGGACGTCGGTGCGCACATTGCGCGCCCGGGATCTGACATGCTCACGCCATGAGCACTGCCCATCCCTCGGCCCAAGACGTGCGACGCCTCGGCGTCGAGACCACCGGCATCGAGATCATCGAGGAGTCCGAGCGGACCGCGCGGCCTCGTGACCTCTTCTGGCCGTGGTTCGCGGCGAACGTCTCCGTCTTCGGCATCTCCTACGCCGCGTTCGTCCTCGGCTTCGGCATCTCCTTCTGGCAGGCGATCGTCGTCACCATCATCGGCGTCGTCATCTCCTTCGCCCTCTGCGGCGTCATCGCCATCGCGGGCAAGCGGGGATCCGCCCCGACGATGATCCTCTCGCGGGCAGCCTTCGGCGTGCAGGGCCAGAAGGTTCCCGGCGTCATCTCGTGGCTGGTCTCGATCGGCTGGGAGACCTTCCTGGCGATCATGGCAGTGCTCGCCACGGCCACGATCTTCGAACGCCTCGGCTGGGGCGGCGGCACGGCCACGAAGGTCATCGCCGCCGTCGTCGTCGCCGCGATGATCGTGCTCGCCTCGGTCGCCGGCTACCACATCATCATGCGCATGCAGTCGGTGCTCACGTGGATCACCGGCGCGATCACGATCCTCTACGTCCTCATGACGCTCAGCCACGTGGACTTCGGCACCCTCACCTCGATCCCCGCCGGAAGCCTCGGCGCGACGATCGGCGCGCTCGTCATGGTGATGACCGGGTTCGGCCTTGGTTGGATCAACATCGCCGCCGACTGGTCGCGTTACCAGCACCGCAGCGCCTCCGGCGGGGCGATCGTCGCCTGGAACACCCTCGGCGGCGCCATCGCCCCCGCCCTGCTCGTCTGCTACGGCCTGGCCCTCGCCGGCTCGGACGAGAAGGTCAAGGAGGGCATCGCGGCCGACCCGATCGGCACCCTGGCCACGCTCCTCCCGACCTGGGTGCTCGTGCCCTTCCTCCTCGCCGCGATCCTCTCCCTCGTCTCCGGCGCCGTCCTCGGCATCTACTCCTCGGGCCTGACGCTGCTCTCCCTGGGCGTGAGGATCCCCCGCCCGATGGCCGCGCTCGTCGACGGCGTCATCCTGACCCTGGGCACCTTCTACGTCGTCTTCGTCGCGAAGAACTTCCTCAACCCCTTCCAGTCCTTCCTCATCACCCTCGGGGTGCCGCTCGCCTCGTGGGCGGGGATCATGATCGCCGACATCGCCCTGCGGAAGCGTGACTACGACGACGACGACCTCTTCGACGCGCGCGGTCGTTACGGCGCGTGGGACTGGACCTCGATCGGCACCATGGTCGTGACCTCGATCCTCGGCTGGGGCCTGGTCGTCAACAACTTCGCCGCCGACGCCACCTGGAACAACTGGCAGGGCTTCCTCCTCGAGCCGCTCGGCCTCGGGACGTGGAACGCCGCCGACGGCTACTGGGAGGGCAACTTCGCCTATGCCAACCTCGGCGTCCTCCTCGCCCTCGTCCTGTCCTTCCTCATCACCTACGTCGCCCGGAAGGCGAAGGTGGCCCGCCAGGAGGGCCGCGCGTGACCACGGGAGGCGAGCGGACGGCATACGAAGGGGTGACGCCGGCCGACGACGAGTGGCTGGTCATCATCGACCCGCAGGCGATCTTCGCCTCGCCGGAGACCTCCCCGTGGGGCTCGCCGCTGTGGGTGCAGACGGTGCCGCGGATCGTGGAGCTGGCGCGGGCGTTCGGGCCGGAGCGGACGGTGGTCACCCGGTTCGTCGCCGACGCCGGGCTCGGCGGGTCGTGGGGTCCGTACTACGAGGACTGGCCGTTCGCGCTCGTCCCGGACGATGACCCCTTGTATGCCGTCGTCCCCGAGTTGCGCTCGGCGGCGCGCCACGTCGTGACCGAGCCGACCTTCGGCAAGTGGGGCGCCGGCCTGCGGGCGATCGTGGGCGACCAGCCGCGGCTGGCCCTGGCCGGGGTGTCGACCGACTGCTGCGTCATCGCGACGGCCCTGCCGGCGGCCGATGCCGGCGCGACGGTGCACGTGGTGGAGTCGGCGTGCGCGGGGTCGTCGCCTGAGAACCACGAGCGGGCGATCGCGGCGATGGCGCTCTTCGGGCCGCAGATCACCATCGTCTGATCGCTGGGTCCCGGTGCGTCTGGTCGAGCTGGAGTCGTATGCCGCTGTGCTGGCGGCGACGGGCGGGGCACCCTTGGTGCGGCTCGAGGTCGGACCGGTGCTGATCGCGCCCGCGTGGTCATGGGGTGCGGCCGTGCTGCTGATGCGCGAGATCCAGACCGGGGCGGCGGGCGCGGTGGCGCTCGGCCCGACGGAGGACGTGCGGGCGCTCCTGGCATGTCCATGGCGGGAGCGGCCGGGGTACGAGGCCGTGCGCGGCCTCACCCTGGAGCGCGCGAACCGGCCGGTGCTTGAGGCCGCTGGCGCGCGGATGATCGGCGACTGGCGGACCATGGCCATCACCGGCGCTGAGCTGGTGCCTCGGCCGGTGCCCGAGGGGGTGCTGATCGATCCCTCGGTGCCCCGGGAGGCGGCGCGCGCCTTCGTCGAGGAGCACTACTCCTCGCGCTGGTTGGCCCCGTCGCCGCCGGGTGAGGTGTGGGTCGGCGCGCGGGATGCGGCGTCGGGTCGGCTGCTGGCGGTGGGGATGAGCGCACTCACGCCCGCGGGCGTGCCGCGCCTGGCGGGGATCACCGTCCCGGCGTCCGAGCGCGGCCGGGGTCTGGGGCGGCAGGTCACCCAGGCCCTCGTCGAGTCGGGTTTGAGGGCACATGAGGTCGTCACGCTCGGGGTGGACGAGGACAACGTCGTCGGCCTCGGCCTCTATGCCGCGATGGGCTTCCGGACGACCCACGAGTTCTCCTCCGGCCTCCTCCCCTCGCTGCCGCTCCCCTCGCTCTCCCCCGATTCGAGGTAAAACCGCCGGGTGATCCACGCGTCTGGACCTCGAATGGATCAGGTCAGAGCGAGAACCAGGCGAGCGCGGGCTCGACCAGGCTGCCCAGCCAGACCCGTCCCTCGTGCTCGCGCACGCCCGTGGCCATGTGCCACGCAGACGCGTCGCACGCGATGTCGTGGACGAGCGTCCCCGCCAGGTCGTATGCCGCGACGCGCGCCGTGCGCTTGGGCCGGGGCTTGAGCGCCTCGGGTGCGCGCAGGACCGTCATCTTCACCCAGGGCTTGGCCTTGGTCTGGAGGAAGGTCAGGGCCGGATCGGTCGGGCTGGCGTAGGTGACCCAGATGAGCCCGTCCGAGCCGAGCGCGATGTTGTCCGGGTGCGCCGGCAGGTCGGCGACGAAGGTGTCGCTCGTGCCCGCCTGCTCGCCGGTGCGCCAGTGGCGGCGCAGCGCCCGCGTGCCCGTCTCGGCCGCGACGACGAAGCTCTCGTCCGCCGCCTTGGCCACCCCGTTGGCGAAGCACATCCCGTCGATGACGACCTCGGGCTCGGAGCTGCCCGGGTCGAGGCGGAGCAGCCGCCCGGTCCGCGTGTCCTCGATGAGGTCGGACTTCCACTCCTCGATGCCCCACTTGGTGCTGCTGTCGGTGAACCAGATCGTCCCGTCACTGGTGACAGCAGCGTTGTTGCAGAACCTCATTCGCTGCCCACCGACCGAGTCGCACAGGGTCTCGACCGCGCCGTCGTCGAGCCGCATCGTGAGCAGGCCGCGGTGGGCGTCACAGATGAGGATGCGTCCCTCGGGGAGCCACTCGAGGCCGAGCGGTCGCCCACCGGTCGTGCCGATGCGTCGGATCGCGTTGCCATCAGGACTCACCGCGAACACCGACCCGTCCGCCGTGCCGGTGTAGGCGGTGCCGTCATGGCCGATGAGCACGTCCTCGGCACCCTGGCCGGGCACGGGGACGACGGTGAGGGGGCGCTGAGAGGAGGTAGGCGGCATACGAGGAGCCAACCACCCCGGGGGCGCGGAAGGCCACCCCCGACGGCCAGCTCGAGCCGGCAGGTCTCAGAGAATGCCGCTCAGCCGCATGACGAGGAACCCGACGAGCACGCCGGCCAGGCCGGCGAGGCTGCCGAGCGTCCGGCGCGAACCAACCGTCTCGCGGTCGGCGAGCCAAGCGCTCCCGAGTCCGACGCCCCAGGCGACGAGCAGGACCAGGCTCGAGCGCCAGGCGAGCGGCCAGGGGTCGAGCACGCGTCCGGAGGGACGGAGCGCCTCGATGATCCAGCCGGCCATGCCGACGGCGACGAGGAGGAGCAGGACGTAGGCGATGAAGGCCACCGAGGCGATGGCGAGGACGAGCGAGGCCATCGTCCTCGCCGAGCCGCCCTCAGCCGCGAGGGTGCTGTCCGACGAACTGGACCGAGCCACCGTCCACCCCCTTGGCGCCGCGCACGACCTCGGCATCCTCCTCGAGGGGAGCGGTCGCCTGGGCGTGCACCTCACCCATCACCCACGTCGGTATGCCGCGCGCCTCCAGGAACGCCGTGGTCGCCTCGAGCGCCTCTGTGGGCAGGACGGCGACGAAGCCCACGCCTTGGTTCAGCGTTCGCTCGAGGTCCCCTTGGGGGACGTTGCCGAGCGCCGCGATCGTGGAGAACACCGCAGGCGGGGTCCAGGTCGCGCGGTCCACTCGGGCGTGCAGCCCCTCGGGGAGCACGCGCGCAAGGTTGGCGGCGAGCCCGCCACCGGTGACGTGCGAGAGCCCGTGGATCCCGCCCCCGGCCACGACGTCAGGGGCGGCCAGGAGGTCGACGAGGTCCGCGGCATACACCCGGGTGGGGGTGAGCAGCTCCTCGCCGAGGCTGCGGCCGAAGTCGTCGACGTGCCGGTCGAGGGCCCAACCGGCATGGGCGATGACGCGTCGGACGAGGGAGTAGCCATTGGAGTGAAGCCCGCTGGAAGCGAGCCCGAGCACGACGTCACCGGCCTGGATGCGCTGTGGCGCAAGGATCTTCGCGTGCTCGACGACTCCCGTGGCAGCGCCGGCGCAGTCGTACTCGTCAGGCTCGAGCAGCCCGGGGTGCTCGGCCGTCTCGCCACCGACCAGGGCGACGCGGGCCTGCTCGCACGCGCGGGCGATGCCTCCGACGATGGCGGCGATGCGCTCGGGCACGACCTTGCCGCAGGCGATGTAGTCGGTCATGAAGAGCGGCTCGGCACCGCAGACGACGATGTCGTCGACGACCATGCCGACGAGGTCGAAGCCGATGGTGTCGTGGACGTCCATGGCCTGCGCGATCGCGACCTTGGTGCCGACGCCATCGGTCGAGGTCGCGAGGACCGGTCGAGACATCCGGGCGATGGCGCTCGCGTCGAACATTCCGGCGAACCCGCCGAGGCCGCCGAGCACCTCGGGACGGGTGGCGCGGCGCACCGACTCCTTCATCAGCTCGACCGCCTTGTCACCGGCCTCGACGTCGACACCGGCGGAGGCATAGGTGATCTGCGCGTGCTCACTCACAGCGCCCATCCTCCCACCCCCGCACACCCCCTGCCCGACCCCCGCCCCACCCACTGATTCGAGGTAAAACCGCCGGTGGATCCGCGCGCTTGAGGTTCGACTCGAGGGGCCTGCCGGGCTGCCTGTGCACAACTTCGGGGCGACGTCGCCGAAACCGGCACCCTCGAGTCATGACTGACCCTGCTGAGCGGCGTGACACAAGCCGGCGACCCAGCCACCGGGAGCTGCGAGAACTGGCGCCGTGGGGCGCGATGTCACGCACTGAGCTGCGTGCCCTGGGATGGGACCGCGACGCCGTGGCACGTCAGGTGGCGGCGGACCGCTGGGCCCTGCACGGCCGCCAGACCGTTGCACTCCACACCACGGACCTGGGCACCGAGGCCCGGCGGTGGCGCGCCATCTGGGAGGCAGGCCCGAGGGTGGCGGCACTCGACGGGGTCTCTGCGCTCGATGCCGCCGGGATGCAGCACTTCACCGACGAGCGGATCCACGTCTCCGTGCGGCATACGGCCTCCATCCACCCGATCGAAGGCGTGGTCATCCACAAGCTGATCCGTCGGGTGCCCGATGAGCTCATGACCGTGGGAGTGCCGAGGGTCAAGCCCTCCATCGCGGCGGTCCGCGCGGCGCGGTGGGCCGTCAGCGACCGGCAGGCGGCGCTGCTTCTGGTCATGCCGGTGCAGCAGGGACTGGTGACCGGCGAGCAGCTGGTCCGGGCAGCTCGCGCCTATCGAGGGCGGCGGCGTCGCGCCTTCGTGGGGTCAGTGGCGGCGGACATCGCCGATGGCGCCCAGTCCCTGGGTGAGCTCGACTTCGCGGAGATGTGCCGCCTGCGGGGACTGCCCGAGCCTTCCCGCCAGGTCGTGCGGAGGCTGGGCCCTACGCGGTGCTACCTCGACGCCGGGTGGGAGGACATCGACTTCATGGTCGAGATCGACGGGTCCCAGCACCAGTGGGGTGTGGCCGCGACGGACGACAACTTCCGGCAGAACGACCTGGTCCTGCGAGGTGATCGCATCCTGCGCATGACGCTCATGGGCCTTCGTCTCGAGCCCGATCGGTTCATGGACCAGGTGGTGCGCGGCTACGACCTCTTCTCCACCCGGAGGGCCAGCTGAGTCGAGGTCCGAACGCGCGGATACCCCGGCGGTTTTACCTCGAATCGGGGAGATAAAGGGGGGGTCAGGGGCGGGCGACGGCCTGGGCGACGACGTCGAGCGAGAGGTCGAGCTCGAGCAGGTCCTTGCCCAGCTTGTCGGCCTCGGGCAACTCGACCGGATAGGACCCGGTGAAGCAGGCGGTGCACAGCCGCTCCCGCGACTGGTTCGTCGCAGCGATCATGCCGTCCTCGGAGATGTAGCCCAGGGTGTCGGCCCCGATCGAGCGGCACACGTCCTCGACCTCGATGCCGGTCGCGATGAGCTCGGCCCGGGTCGCGAAGTCGATGCCGTAGAAGCAGGGCCAGCGCACCGGGGGCGAGGAGATCCGCACGTGCACCTCGACCGCGCCGGCTTCGCGCAGCATCCGCACGAGCGCCCGCTGGGTGTTGCCGCGCACGATCGAGTCGTCGACGACGACGAGCCGCTTGCCCTTGATCACGTCCTTGAGCGGGTTGAGCTTGAGCCGGATGCCGAGCTGGCGGATGGTCTGCGAGGGCTGGATGAAGGTGCGGCCCACATAGGCGTTCTTCACCAGGCCCTGGCCATAGGGGATGCCCGACTCCTGGGCATAACCGATCGCCGCCGGCGTCCCCGACTCCGGCGTCGGGATCACGAGGTCGGCCTCGACCGCGTGCTCACGCGCGAGGGTCCGCCCCATCTCGACCCGCGCCTCGTGCACGACCCGGCCGTTGATCGTCGTGTCCGGGCGGGCGAGGTAGACGTACTCGAAGACGCACCCCTTCGGGTCCTTGGGCGCGAAGCGGCGCGAGCGCAGCCCGTTGGCGTCGATCGCCAGCAGCTCACCCGGCTCGATCTCGCGGATCAGCGAGGCGCCGACGATGTCGAGCGCGGCCGTCTCCGAGGCGACCACCCAGCCGCGCTCGAGGCGACCCAGGACCAGGGGGCGGATGCCCTGGGGGTCGCGTGCGGCATACAGCGTCTGCTCGTTCATGAAGACGAAGCAGAAGGCGCCCCGCAGCCGCGGCAGCACGTCCATCGCGGCCGCCTCCAACGTGCGGTCCGGGTCGTCGGCCAGGAGCGCCGTGACCAGCGCCGTGTCCGTGGTGTTGCCGTAGCGCAGCTCCCCGCGGTGCTGCCCGTCACCTGTGCGTTCCTCGACGAGGTCGCGCAGCTCGGCGGAGTTGATCAGGTTGCCGTTGTGGGCGAGGGCGACCGTGCCGTCGTCGTGGCCACCGAGGGTGGGCTGCGCGTTCTCCCAGGTCGAGCCGCCGGTCGTGGAGTAGCGGCAGTGCCCGACCGCCAGGTGCCCCTTGAGGGAGGCCAGCGAGCGCTCGTCGAAGACCTGCGAGACCAGGCCCATGTCCTTGTAGACGAGCAGGCGGTGACCATCGCTCGCCGCGATGCCCGCCGACTCCTGCCCTCGGTGCTGCAGGGCGTAGAGCCCGTAGTAGGTCAGCTTGGCAACGTCCTCGCCGGGAGCCCAGACACCAAAGACGCCGCACGCGTCCTGGGGGCCCTTCTCACCGGGCAGCAGGTCGTGGCTGAGGCGTCCGTCTCCGCGAGGCACCCGCCGATTCTCCCACGCCGAGGCAGGGTCGTGTGACTGCGGACGGGACAGGACCCGTCGAGGGTCCCACGACGGAGCGGTCAGAGGTTGCGCCGGTCGATCAGGACCGCGATGACGGCCGCCACGAGGGCGAAGATGGCGGCGAAGAACAGCGAGACGATCCCCAGTCCGTCGGTCGGACCGTACTCATAGCCGGTCGGTCCGGGCGCCTCCGGGCCGAGGACACCGCTGAGCACGAGGACCGCACCGAACACGAACCCGACGATCGCGCCGGTCAGGATGAAGCGGGCGAAGTTGGGGCTCTTGGCGTTCTCGGGCACCGTCACAGCGTACGTGGGGCGAGGACCCGGGAGGCCAGCGCCTCCACGACCCGCTCGTCACCGGCATACGGCCCCTCCGTGCGCGGCCAATGGGCGACGACGTCGTCGAAGCCGAGCTCGGCGGCGCGCCCGGCCATCTCCTCGTACACCTCCACCGACGCCAGCGAGAACTGCGGCGAGGAGTCCAGGGAGAGCACCCGCCGGACCGACCCGGGCTCCCGGCCCGCCGCCGACTCCGCCTCGGCCAGCCGCTCGACCAGCTCCGACACATGCGCGAACCACGCGTCGAGGGTCTCCCCGCGCCCGCCATAGGTGATCCACGCATCCCCAGACGCCGCCGCCAGGCCGATCGAGCGCGGGCCGTTGGCCGCGATCCACAACGGGACCCGCCCCCGCGCCGGCCCCGGCAGCGTGCGCGCGTCACGCACGGCATAGAACTCACCGCGGTGATCGACATGGTCCTCACCGAGCAGCCGGCCGAGCAGGGAGACGTACTCGTGGAAGCGGTCGATGCGCTCCTTGAGCGTGAGGTCCTCCCCCAGCCGCTGGGCATCACCATCGCCCCCGGTCCCCAACCCGAGCAGGAACCGGTTGCCGCTGATGTCGGCCACCCCCACCGCGTCGCGCAGGAGGATGTAGGGATGGCGGTAGTTCGGAGAGGCCACGAAGGTGCCCAGGCCGATCCGCTCGGTCACCGCCGCCGCCGCCGCGAGCGCCGGGAACGCCCCCGTCCACGGCGCCTCGGGGAGGCCGCTCCAGATCAGGTGGTCGTAGGTCCACGCGTGGTCGAAGCCCATCGCCTCGGCCGCCTCCCAGCGCGGACGGGCCTCCCGCCAGGGGAGGTCGGTGAGGATGACGATCCCGTGCCGCAGGCCCGTCACCGCTCCGCCTCCACGAGGGGCACGTATGCCGTGAGGTCGGCCCGCACGCCGCTCACCAAAAGCCGTCCCGACTCCCACGCGCTGGTCCACGACATCCGGCCGGTCGCGACGGCCAGCCACGTCTCGGGGTCGGTCTCGACGACATTGGGCGGCGTGCCGCGTCGGTGGGTCGTGCCCTCGATGCACTGGACGGCGGCATAGGGGGGGACCCGCACCTCGACACTGCGACCGGGGGCCCGCTCGCCGAGCTCCTCGAGGGTGAAGCGCACCGCTGTGGCCAGTGACTCCCGACCGATGTCGCCGTCCTTGGCCTCCCACTCGCGCACGGCGGCCAGGCCCGCGAGGGGGTCGGTGCGTCGGCGTGGCGGCATGGTCCCGATCCTCGCACGGGCCACCGACACCACGACGGGGGATGAAATTTACCTTCTCTTTAAGCACGAGCTGTTCCCGCGACGCGTGGCATCGGGGAGAGTCGGACCCTGGGCCGCGCCGCGAGCGCTGCCCGATCCACCCCTGTCACGGAGGACTCATGAAGCAACACGCAAAGGTCGGGGCTGCGCTCTCCGGCCTGGCCCTGGTCGGCACGAGCATCGCCGCCAGCCCGGCCACCGCCGCCACGAGCGGGCCCATCCCTGCGGGCTCGACGCCGGTCAACCTGCTGACCGTCAACGACTTCCACGGCCGGATCGACGACGGCAAGATGACCGGCGCGATCGGCAAGAACTTCGCGTGCACGATGATCAGCCAGCGCGATCTGCTCAACGCGGACAGCCCGGGCAGCACCCTGACGATCGGCGCCGGTGACCTCATCAACGCCTCGCCACTGGCGTCGGCCCTCCAGGACGAGCTGCCCAGCCTCGACTTCCTCGGTGCGATCGGCCTGCAGTCCTCGGCCGTGGGCAACCACGAGTTCGACGACGGCTTCGACCACCTGACCAAGACCTTCATGCCGCGCGCGCAGGCAGCGGGCTTCGAGTACCTCGGCGCGAATGTCTACCGCAAGGGCACGACGACTCCGGCAATCAAGGCCTACGAGACCTACACCGTCAACGGGATCACCGTGGGGATCGTCGGGGCCGTCACGGCCGAGACCCCCAACCTGGTGTCCGGCACCGGCGTGGCCGACCTCGACTTCGGCGACCCGGTCGAGGGCGTGAACCGGGTCATCGACCAGCTCTCCGACGGCAACATCGCCAACGACGAGGCCGATGTCATCGTCGCCACCTACCACGAGGGCGGGCCCTACAGCTCGAGCACCGGCAGCAACCTGGCCGACCAGATGGCAGTTCCGGTGTTCAAGCACCTGGTGAACGACACCAGCCCCAAGGCGGCGGCGATCGTCCAGGGCCACACCCACCAGGCGTACGTCTACAACGTTCCCGTGCCCGGTGCGACCGACGGCTCGACCCGACCGGTGCTCCAGACCGGCAACTACGCGGCCAACGTGGGCAAGATCCAGTTCGGCGTCGACCCGGCGACCAAGAAGGTCGTCGGCTACAACGCGACCAATGTCTCGGTGACCGGCTACAGCCCCACCTGCGCGGCCAACGCGCAGTGGCAGCGCGCGGCGTCCATCGTCGACGCCGCGGTCGCCTACGCCAAGCCCATTGCCGACCAGAAGATCGGCTCCGCCACGGCGCCGATCACGCGCGCCTTCATGACCGTGAACGGGAAGGTTTCCGAGGACCGCGGCGCCGAGTCAACCCTGGGCAACCTGATCGCCCAGCAGTACCTCGAGTCGGTCAACGGGATGAGCGGTTTCCACGCCGACCTCGGCATCATGAACCCCGGCGGCATCCGCGACGACATCATCCCCGCCGCCGACGGCTCGATCACCTACGGCCAGGCCGCCCTGGTCCTGCCGTTCAACAACACCCTGAAGACGGCCGAGTACACCGGCGCCCAGGTCAAGTCGATCCTCGAGGAGCAGTGGCAGCCGTCCGGCCTGTCCCGGCCCTACCTCCAGCTCGGCCTGTCGAAGAACACGACCTACACCTACGACCCGAACCGACCCAAGGGTGACCGGATCACCTCGATCAGGGTCAACGGTGCCCCCATCGACGCGGCGGGCGTCTACACGATCGCCTCGGGCAGCTTCCTCGTCACCGACGTGGGCGCCGCCCCGGACAACTTCGCGACGATGCTCAAGGGCAAGAACTACCGCGACACCCTCTACCAGGACACCGCTGCCTTCGTGGACTGGGTCAAGGCCACCAGCCCGATCTCGCCGTCGTACGCCAAGCACGCGGTCGCCGTGGTCGCGCACCCGACGCCGCTGACCATCGACACGACCGCCACCTTCGAGGTCCAGGGCCTGGACATGACCAGCGTCGGCAGCCCGTCGAACACCTCGGTCGACGTCTACGTCGGCTCGGTCAAGGTCGGCACGTACCCCGTGCAGCCGACCGTCCTCGCGACGCCGGTTCCCGTCCGCAAGGGCAATGGCACCGTGTCCTTCTACGTCTCCGGCTCGTGGCTGGCCAAGACGCTGCGGGACGCCGGGCTTCCGCCGGGGAGCAAGTCGGCTCCGACGCAGATCCGCATCGTCGCCCCTGACTCCGGCACCGAGTCGGTGTTCCCCGTCACGATCCAGCGCCCGGGCAAGGGCCGCGGCTGAGTGGTCTGACACCCTGAGCGGGTGGACCACCCGCTCAGCACCGATCGCCCCGGCGAGATCATCACCGATGGTCACGCCGGGGCGATCGTCATGCGGGACGGCCAGCCCCAGTCGCACGTCAACCTCGACGATCCCGAGGACCTCGGCTTCGAGTACATCGCCCTCATGGCCACCGCCCTCGAGACGTATGCCGCGGTGCTGGCTCCCCCACGAACCCTCACCCACGTCGGTGGCGCCGGTCTCACGCTGCCGCGCTGGGTGCAGCACCGCTGGCCGGGCACACCGCAGGTCGTCCTCGAGCCGGATGCCGCGCTCACCGACCTGGTCCGCCGCGACCTTCCCCTTCCCCGCGGGCACCGCATCCGGGTGCGCGCCACCGACGGGCGCACCGGCATGAAAGCCCTCGCGGACGACTCGGCCAGCATCGTCGTCATCGATGCGTATGCCGCGGGGCAGGTCCCGGCCGAGCTCACCACGACGCCGTGGTGGGCCGACGTGGCGCGCGTGCTGGAGCCGAGCGGCCTGCTCCTCGCCAACCTCGCCGACGAGCCCGACCGCCGCTGGACCTCGCGCGTGCTGGCCGGCGTCGCCACGACCGGACTCGCCGACCAGTCACTGCTCGGGACGCACGACGTGCTCAAGGGACGTCGCTACGGCAACCTCGTCCTCGTGGCTCGGCGGGCCGGAGTCCTCGACCACGACGAGCTGGCCCGCGCGGTGGCCCGGGCCACGCTGCCGGCGGGCGCACGCAGGGCCGGCCGGACGGCATACGGGAAACCGTTCTCCGACAGCGATGCCGCGTCCTCCCCCGCACCTCCCGAGCTCGGTCGCTGGCGCCTGCGCTAGGAGGGGTCTCCGCGGAGCCACCGGCCGAGCCGGGCCGCGGCTCCCTCACCTCGAGGCGCGGCAGGCGGCGCCGGCGGGGCCGGCGGCCGCGCGCCCCCTCGCTCGTAGTGCTCGAGCGTGGTGATGGCTTCTTGCAGCAGCCGGTCCACGTCCGCCGCGTCATAACCCCGACGGAAGGAGGTCGTCGCGAAGATTGCGGCGCGCACATCGGCCGACGTCAGCGTGGGCTTCGCGCCACGCTCATGGTCCTCGAGCGCGGCGATCACTCGGTCGAGGAAGTCGTCCACCTCGCGCTCGTCGTAGCCGCCGCGGAACTGCGTCGTCGTGAAGGCCGCACTCCGGACCATCTCTGCCGTCAACACGTCGCCCAACTTAGCCTCCGGGGGCGCTTCGCCGTGCGGTCATCCACGGCGACACATCCCCTCTGTAGAAACTTTGTCGAATCTTGTGCATCCGTTCGACCTGGGTACGACGAAGAGGGGGCAGAGACGGTGACAGACGCCGTCCACGACCCAGGAGGCACCACCATGCGCCGCACCCTCAGCATCGCCCTCGTCGCCGGACTGACCGCCTTCACGGCGGCGTGCGGGACCAGCGAGGACGAGCCCACCACGACCCCCAACGCGAGCTCGCAGATGAGCACAGCGACTCCGGAGACCAGCTCCGCTGCGCCATCAGAGAGCGCCATGAGCGACACCAAGGACATCGTGGACACCGCCGTGGCGGCCGGCAGCTTCACCACCTTGGCGGCTGCGCTTCAGGCCGCCGGGCTGGTCGAAACGCTCAAGGGCGAGGGGCCGTTCACCGTCTTCGCTCCCACCGACGACGCCTTCGCCAAGCTCCCCGCGGGCACCGTCGACACCCTCCTGCAGGACCCGAAGGGTGACCTCACCTCGATCCTGACCTACCACGTGGTGCCCGGCAAGGTCATGGCCGCTGACGTGCTCACGATGAACGGTCAGAAGGTCAAGACCGTCCAGGGCGCCGAGCTGACCATCAAGGTGGAGGGCGAGAAGGTCATGCTCGTGGACGCCACCGGCGCCTCGGTCACCGTGACCACCCCCGATGTCGCGGCGAGCAATGGCGTCATCCACGTCATCGACGGGGTCCTCATGCCCAAGTGAGGCCTTGACTTCACTGCCACAACGCACGTCGGCGCTGCCTCCTCAGGGAGGCAGCGCCGACGTCATGCTCGGGGAGGAGCGCCGACCAGGGGAGTGGCCGCTGCCTCGATCACGTCGTGAGCTCACCGCGCATGAGGCTGTCACCGGAGTGGGTCGGAATGCCATCGAGGGGTTCTCGGGACACGTCGACCAGGACGTACCCCTCGTCGAGCAGGGCGCGGCTGACCGAGAAGCGCTCCGCAGTCCGCCCCTCGGGGACCAACCCCAGGGACACCATCCGCTGACCGTCGGTATTGATCAGCCAGACCTCGATGAGGTCCTGGCTGGAGGCGGCCTCGGTGAGACGGAGGTCCAGGACCAGATCGTCACCGACCTCCTCGAGGGCCGCACGACCCATCCTCTGCCGCGTGTCCAAGGTGGCCAGATCCGCCCGGGCAACCACGGTGGGCGCCGTAGGGGCATCCGTCCCCTCCCGCAGGCCAGACACCGTCGCGGTGATCCCGGAGCCCGCGAGGACGCCGACCACGGCGGCCGCAGCCAGCCAGCCACGCCAGTGGCGCGGCGCCTCGACTCGACCCCATGCAGCCTTCGAGGTCACAGGACGCGCGAGGACACCGTCGTCCGCGGGCTCATCGGCATCCATGGCCTCGACCGCCGCATCGATGCGGGCCCACACAGCCGCTGGAGGGGCGACGAGTTCGACGTCTCCCGCCGCCTGAGCGGTGAGTGCGGTCCTTCGCCACTCCTCGATTTCCGCGAGGCACTGAGCACAGGAGTCCATGTGAGCCCGTTCTGCAGGCTCGGCCACCTCGTCGAGCGCCAGATCAATCATGCGGTCCTGCGTCAGATGCACGTGCGCGCTCATGACCGCACCTCTTCGACGTGGCGACGCAGCTGGAGCAGTCCCCGGCGGACGTGACTCTTGACCGTGCCCAGGGGCAGGTTCAGGTCAGCAGCGATCTCATGGTGCCGGCGCTCCTCGAGGACGGCCATGCGCACGATGCTCGCTCGGGGCTCACCCAAGGACTCGAGTGCCGCCAGTACCACCATCTGCTCCACCACGGACGCAGGGTCCGGGCTGTGCTGACCCACCCACTCCAGCGACGACGCTTCATCCAGTCGGGCGCGCCGCGCGCGTGCTCGCTGGGCATCGACACAGCGTCGGCGGGTCACGGTGACCAACCACCCCGGCAACGACCCGGCCCGCGGGTCGAGCGCTTCGCGCCGCTGCCACAACTCCACGAACACCTGCTGCGTGACGTCCTCGGCGTCCTGGTGCTGCCGAAGGGTGCGGGCGGCGATGGTGTGCACCAACGAACCAAAGGACGCATAGGCCTGCGCCAGGGCATCGCGGTCACCCGACGAGAGTCGGTGCATGAGTTCGGCGCCCGCGACGGGCAGCGGGCCATCGATGATTCCCTCCTCATCGATCCTGAGGGTCGGCTCCTGACTTTCAGGCGCCGATGTCACCCCCTCTTCGCCCGGAAGGCCTCGCTCGGATGCACCTGGCGTGGACACAACCATGCTCTCAGTCGACCCGGGCGCGGGCATTGCGGAACATCCGCAGCCACGGGCTCTCCTGCTCCACCGGCCCGCTCGTCCACGACAGCTGGACGTTGCGCTGGACCCGCTCGGGGTGCGGCATCATCGCGGTGAACCGGCCGTCCGGCGTGGTCACCGCGGTCAGCCCGCCCGGGCTGCCGTTGGGGTTGAGCGGGTATGCCGTGGCCGGGTTCCCGTGGCCGTCGACGAAGCGGGCGGCTCGCACCACCGCCGCCTCGTCGCCGCGGGCGGCGAAGTTGGCGAATCCTTCGCCGTGGGCGACGGCGATCGGGATCCGGGCGCCCGCAATGCCAGCGAAGAAGATCGACGGCGAGTCGAGGATCTCGACCTGCGAGAGGCGGGCTTCGTACTGCTCGGAGCGGTTGCGGGTGAAGCGGGGCCAGGCCTCAGCCCCGGGGATGTGGTCGGCGAGGGCGGCGAACATCTGGCAGCCGTTGCAGATGCCCAGCCCGAAGGTGTCCTCCCGGTGGAAGAAGGCGTGGAAGTCCTCGGTCAGCTTCTCGTTGAACAGGATCGATCGGGCCCAGCCCTCCCCCGCGCCGAGGGTGTCGCCATAGGAGAAGCCGCCACAGGCGACCAGTCCGACGGCGTCGCGCAGGTCGAAGCGCCCCGGCTGCAGGTCGGTCATGTGCACGTCCCAGGCCTCGAAGCCGGCGCGGTCGAAGGCGAAGGCCGTCTCGACGTGGGAGTTCACTCCCTGCTCCCGCAGGATGGCCACCTTGGGACGAGCCCCACGATTGACGTAGGGGGCAGCAATGTCCTCAGCGGGGTCGAAGGGCAAGTCCACGGTGAGCCCGGGCACGTCGGTGCCAATGGCCGCATGCTCTTCGTCGGCACAGGCAGGGTTGTCGCGCAGGCGGGTGATCCGCCACGAGACCTCGTCCCAGGCGCGCGCCAGGTCGCCAAGCTCTTCGTCGAGGACGGGATAGCCCCCGACCGTCACCCGCACCCTCCGGTCCTCGCTCGCGCGGCCGACGATGCTCACGAGGTCGGCGAGCCCCTGGACGGCCAGCAGGTCCACGACCTCCTCCGCACGGTCCAGCGGCACGCCGAGCACGACCCCCAGCTCCTCGGCGAACAGGGCCGCCGCGTTGTCCACCTCGACGTGGAGGCCGACGCCCCCGGCAAAACCCATCTCGCACACCGCTGCCCAGAGTCCGCCGTCGGAGCGGTCGTGGTAGGCGGTGACCAGCCCACGCTCCCGCAGCGCTGTCAACGCCTCGCTCAGCGCGGTCAGGCGGACTGGGTCGTCGAGGTCGGGCACCTCGCGGCCGAAGGCACCATTGGCCTGGGCCGCGATCGAGCCGCCGAGCCGGTCGCGCCCGGCGCCGAGGTCGACGAGGACGAGCGCGGACCCCGGGGCGAGCTGCGGGGTCCAGGTGCCACGCACATCCGGCAGCGAGGCGAACGCGGTCACCACGAGCGAGACCGGCGAGACCACCCGTCGGGCCTGGCCCTCGGGCGTGGTCCACGTCGTGCGCATCGACAGCGAGTCCTTGCCCACCGGCACCGAGATGCCCAGCGCCGGGCAGAGCTCCATGCCGACGGCGTGGACGGTGTCGTGGAGCGCGGCGTCCTCGCCCTCCTCACCGCAGGCGGCCATCCAGTTGCACGAGAGCTTCACGCCCGACAGTGCCCGCAGCGGCGCCGCGAGCAGGTTGGTGAGCGCCTCACCGACGGCCATCCGTCCTGAGGCGGGGGCGTCGACGGCCGCGATCGGCATCCGCTCGCCCGTGGCCATCGCCTCCCCGGCGAAACCCTCGAAGTCGGCCAGGGTCACCGCGACGTCGGCGACCGGGACCTGCCACGGACCGACCATCTGGTCGCGGTGGGTCAGCCCGCCGACAGTGCGGTCACCGATGGTGACGAGGAAGCGCTTGGAGGCCACGCTGGGGTGCCGCAGCACGGCATACGCGGTCTCGCGAAGGTCGACGGCTGAGAGGTCGAAGTCGTCCCCGGTCCTCTCCACCCGCCGCACGTCACGGGTCATCCGCGGCGGCTTCCCGAGGAGCACCTCCATCGGCATGTCGATCGGGTATGCCGTGCGGTCGCCGTCGCCGCTGTCGTCGGTGCCGTCGGCGAGCACGAGCTGGCCGTCGTCACGGGCAACCCCCACCACGGCATACGGGCACCGCTCCCGATCGGCGAGGGCGGCGAAGGTGGCCAACGACTCCGGCGCCAGCGCGACGACATAGCGTTCCTGGCTCTCGTTGCACCACACCTCCTTCGGCGCGAGGCCGGACTCCTCCAGCGGGACGGCGGAGAGGTCGAAGCGGGCGCCGAGCCCGGCGCCGTCGACGAGCTCGGGGAAGGCGTTGGACAGTCCGCCGGCACCGACGTCGTGGATGGCGAGGATCGGGTTGTCCGCGCCCATGGCCCAGCAGTGGTTGATGACCTCCTGCGCGCGCCGCTCGATCTCGGGATTGCCGCGCTGGACCGAGTCGAAGTCGAGCTCGGCGGCATTGGCGCCGGCCGCCATGGAGGAGGCCGCGCCGCCACCCATGCCGATCCGCATGCCGGGTCCGCCCAGCTGGACGAGGAGGGTGCCCGCCGGGAAGCGGACCTTCTCGGTCATGTCCGCGCTGATCGTCCCCAGGCCACCGGCACTCATGATCGGCTTGTGGTAGCCGCGGTGGACCCCGTCCACGGTCTGCTCGAAGACGCGGAAGAAGCCGCCGAGGTTGGGCCGGCCGAACTCGTTGTTGAAGGCCGCCGCGCCGATCGGCGCCTGCACCATGATCTCCAGGGGGCTGGCCAGGTGATCAGGCGCGGTGAAGTCCCCACTCTCCCAAGGCTCTTGCGTGCCGGGGAGGTGGAGGTTCGAGACGGCGAAACCGGCCACGCCGGCCTTGGGCTGGGAGCCACGGCCGGTCGCGCCCTCGTCGCGGATCTCGCCGCCGGCGCCGGTCGCCGCTCCGGGGAAGGGGCTGATGGCGGTCGGGTGGTTGTGGGTCTCGACCTTCATGAGGACATGGACCTCGCCCTCGTGACCGGCATACGGGCTCGGCTCGTCCTGCCGCTGCGGCAGCCACCGGGACCGCTCCCCACCGACCATGACGGAGGCATTGTCCTTGTAGGCGACGACGGTGCCCTCGCCGGCGACGGCCTCGGTGTGCCGGATCATCCCGAACAGGCTGCGTGCCTGGGCCTCACCGTCGATGACGAAGTCGGCGTTGAAGATCTTGTGCCGGCAGTGCTCACTGTTGGCCTGCGCGAACATCGTCAGCTCGACGTCGGTCGGGTTGCGCCGCAGGCCGGTGAAGGCCTCGACGAGGTAGTCGATCTCGTCCTCGGACAACGCCAGGCCGTATGCCGTGTTCGCCGCTTCCAGCGCCGGGCGCCCCGCGCCGAGGACGTCGACGTGCTCCATCGGCGCCGCGTCGCGCTCGTCGAAGAGGTGGGCCGCGTCCTCGCGGCGGCGGAGCACCGACTCGGTCATCCGGTCGTGGAGGAGCTCGGCGAGGGCGAGCCAGCCCTCGTCCGACAACGCCTCGCCGGTGGTGCGGTGGAGGGTGTACTCGGTGACCCGCTCGACCCGCTCGAGGGAGAAGCCACAGTTGCGGGCGATGTCGGTGGCCTTGGAGGCCCACGGGCTGATCGTGCCCAGGCGCGGCCCGACCACGACGAGGGCGGAGCCCGCGGCGGAAGGCGAGTCCGCGGCATACGCCGACTCAGCGGCGGCCGGCGCGGGCTCGCCATAGGTCAGGAGGGCTGCGACCCGCTGCGGGTCCGCGAGCGGCTCCGCGCTGCTCACCCAGTGCACATGCCGGGCGCTGACGCCGGTGACGCTCGAGTCGACCGCCTGCAGCCGGGCGAGGAGCCCGGCCGCTCGGAAGTCGGACAGGGCGTTGCCGCCCTCGAACACGGTGAGCACGTGGTCGTGCGAGGCCATGGGCAGCTCTCCCGGAGGTGGCAGGGGGTCACGCCAAATCTACCCGCGGGGGCCGCGGGCCTCAGCGGAGGTCGAGGGCTCGACGAACGGCGAAGGAGAGTTCCTCTTCCTGATCGTCGTGCAGGACGCCGATCTGCTTGCCGATCTGGGCCACAGACACCGTCATCAGCCCATCGCACGAGATGACGCTTTCGTGGTCCAGGCCGTTGCGCTCGTCCACCCGGACCTCTGTCGTCAGCCCTTTGATCGTGCTCGTGATGGGGGCGATGGTCTGCCGGCTCATGAAGGGCCGCGCCAGCTCACGGGTGAGGATGACCGCGGGTCGGGGCTTGTCCAAGCGAACCAGGTGAATCGGGCGCATCAGTCCAGGTCCGGGTAGTTGTCGGCGGCCCAAGCCACGATGGCGTCGAGCTCGTCGGGCCGGTCGGCATGGGCCAAGAGGGTCCGCACGTCGTGCTCGTCGAGGCGCCGCGCGATTTCGCGCTCGAGGGCGGACTCAACCAACTCAGCGCGCGAACGGGCCGCGCCCGCCTTGACCTGCTCGTCGAGGAAGGCGACGTACTTGTCGGCGAGGCGGACGGCGATCTGCGTGGTGCTCATCCCAGAATCCTACCCGCCTCCATCCCGGAGTGGGATCCTTGATGGGATTCATACCGGGATTCAGAACGAGTACTCAGATGGCGACGAACGGTCTCCCCGTGAGGCGCTCGTAGGCCTCGACGTACTTGGCGCGGGTCCGCTCCACGACCTCGGCCGGCAGCGGCGGCGGCGCCTGCCCCGAGACCTTGTCCCAGCCCGAGGCGGGCGAGAGCAGCCACTCCCGGACGAACTCCTTGTCGAAGCTCGGCTGCGGATGACCCGGCTCCCACTGGTCGGCCGGCCAGAAGCGTGAGGAGTCGGGGGTGAGCACCTCGTCGGCCAGGATCAGCTCGCCGTCCACGACCCCGAACTCGACCTTGGTGTCCGCGATGAGGATGCCGCGCTGGGCCGCGATCTCGTTGCCCTTGGCCAGGATCGCGGTCGTGAGGTCGCGCGCCCGAGCCGCCAGGTCCGGGCCGATCGCCGCCTCGACCTCCGCATAGGACATCGGCTCGTCGTGCTCGCCCTGGGGCGCCTTCGTCGAGGGCGTGAAGATCGGCTCGGCGAAGCGGCTCCCGTCGACCAGGCCCTCCGGGAGGCGGACGCCGCTCACGCGGCCGTCCGCGGCGTACTCCCGCAGCCCTCCCCCCGTGAGGTAGGCCCGCGCCACGCACTCCACCGGAAGCATCTCGAGGCGCCGCACGAGCACCGCCCGGCCCGCGACCTCAGCGGGCACGTCGGTGGAGATGACGTGGTTGGGCACGACCTGGGCCAGCTGCTCGAACCACCACAGCGACAGTTGGGTCAGCACCGCTCCCTTGTCGGGGATGGCCGGCTCGAGGACGAAGTCGAAGGCCGAGATCCGGTCCGAGGCCACGAGCAGCAGCTCGTCCTCCCGGGGCCGGCCGTCGTCGCCCACGGGGGCGTAGAGGTCACGCACCTTCCCGGAGTAGAGGTGGACGAAACCCGGGATCGCAAGGGGAGCGGACGGCATACCCGAAGTCTGTCAGGCCCTGCCGGCCACGCCGCAACGGTCAGCCCGAGAGGCTGATGGCTCCCTCGACCGCCTTGCGGGCGATGTCGGTGCGGTGGTGGGAGCCCGGGAGCTCGATCAGCCCGACCGCGGCATACGCCACCTCCCGCGCATCGGCGAGGTCGGGTCCGGTGCCGACCACCGAGAGGACGCGGCCGCCGGCCGAGACGATCTCGCCGTCGCCCCCCAGCGCGGTCCCGGCGTGGAGGACGTATGCCGTCCGCTCGCCGTCGTCGAGGGTCGCCACCTCGTCCAGGCCGGCGATGGGGTCGCCGGTGCGCGGCGGGCCGGGGTAGTGCTCTGCCGCCACCACGACCGTGACGGCGGCGTCGTCCGACCACCTCAGCGCGGGCACGCTGTCGAGGCTTCCGCTGGCCGCGGCGTGCAGCAGGCCGGCCAGCGGCGTCCGCAGGCGGGCCAGGACGACCTGGGTCTCCGGGTCCCCGAAGCGCGCGTTGAACTCGATGACCCGAGGGCCACGCGACGTCAGGGCGAGCCCCACGAAGAGGGTGCCGACGAAGGGCGTGCCCCGTCGTCTCATCTCGTCGAGGACAGGCTGGGCGATGCGGGTGACGACGTGGTCGGCCAGGTCGGCCGGCGCCCAGGGCAAGGGCGAATAGGCGCCCATGCCACCGGTGTTGGGGCCCGCGTCGTCGTCGCCGACCCGCTTGAAGTCCTGGGCCGGGGCCAGCGGGACGGCGGTGGTGCCGTCGCACACGCAGAAGAGGGAGACCTCGGGGCCGTCGAGGAACTCCTCGATGACCACTCGTCCTCCCACCTTGGTCAGGCAGGCCGCCGCATGGTCGAGCGCGACCTGCCGGTCGTCGGTGACGACCACCCCCTTGCCGGCTGCCAGTCCGTCCTCCTTGACGACGTGCGGCGCGCCGAAGGAGTCGAGCGCCGCCGCGACCTCGTCGATCGTGGTGCAGACGTGGGCCAGGCCGGTCGGCACCTCGGCAGCCGACATGACCTCCTTGGCAAAGGCCTTGCTGCCCTCGAGCCGAGCGGCGTCGGCACTCGGGCCGTAGCACGCAAAACCGCTGTCCCGCAACGCATCTGCGACACCGGCGACGAGTGGGGCCTCCGGACCGATGACGACCAGGTCGACCTCGCACTCACGGGCGAGGGCCACCACTCCGGCCGGATCGGTGGGGCCGCCCTCGATCGGGACGCAGCGGGCGATGCGCCCGATGCCGGGATTGCCCGGAGCCGCCACCACCAGGTCGACCTCGGGGTCGGCACACAGGGCGCGGACGATGGCGTGCTCACGAGCACCGGAGCCGATGACGAGGACCTTCACGGGAACTGACCCTAGTGGCCCGCCATCCGGGGCCGCCGTCCACGCCACGGCGACGGATCGGGCCCGGAAACAGTGGAACGCGGCGGACCCGAGGAGCAGGGGGGGGTTCCCCCGGGGCCGCCGCGTCCCGTCTGAGTGGCGCACACAGCCCGTTGGGGGGTGGGGCCGGCGCTCTGCTCAGACATCGACGTGGTCGATGGAAGGACCATAACCCGCCAGTAATCCGGTGTAAAGTTCAATCACGTCGGATTTGCGCCACTGTCGCAGACCCGCCATCAACTCCCGGGTGGACAGGAGGGCCGTGCCGTTGACCTCCACTGCGCACACCGACTGGGACGACGCGACCTACCAACTCTACGAAGCACTGGCCGGGTTGTCCCAGCCCACCCGCGCCCTGCTCCACCGGCAGGGCTTCCCCCCGGCGGTCATCGACCTGCACCTGCCCCGACTCTCCGCGCTGGGCATGGCCCAGGAGCTCACCGACGGCACGATCGTCGTCACGCCGCCCGAGGTGGCCCTCCCGCGGTATGCCGCCGAGCTGGAGCTCGCCGCCGGGCGCTCACGTGCCCGAGTGCAGGAGCTCAGCGAGCGGTTCACCCAGGCCAGGGACGAGGCCGAGGCGAAGGCCACCGTCGGCGTGCGGATGATGGTCGACCTCACCGAGCTCGCCCGCGTCCGCAGCCAGGTCCTGAGCGGCGCCAGGAGCTCGATCATCGTCGTGGCGACGCGCACCGAACTCAACGACGAGCTGCTCCTCGACCTCAGGGCACCCTGGCTGACCCGGGGGGAGGAGGTGCGCCGGATCTGTGTCTTCGACTCCAGCGTCCTGGACCTGCCCGGGTCCGCGGAGGCACTGGAGTCGCTCGACGAGGCCGGTGTGCAGGTCCGGCTGCGCCCGGGCCTCGCGCTCGGGATCGTCGTCGTCGACCGCTCGGTGGCCATCGTCGACGTCTCGAGCCACGACTCGACGGGCTACGGGTCGATCGTGGTCCGTCACCGACCCCTCGTCGAGGCGCTCGCCCAGCTCGCCGAGGCCACGTATGCCGCGTCGCGGACTCCCCCGCGCCCCTCGTCCGCCGCGCGGGGCCACTACGGGGACCGGGAGGCCCGCGTCCTTGCCCTGCTCTCGGCAGGGGCCGCCGACTCCACCGTGGCCCGCCAGCTCGGCATCTCCCAGCGCACGGTGGAGCGGGACATCCGCAAGATGATGGACGACCTCAACGCCACGACCCGCTTCCAGGCGGGAGTGCAGGCGGCCCGCCGCGGCCTGGTCTGACCAGTCGCGGCACAGGCGCCGGGCGGGGAGCCATGCCCGTGCGCCGGGCGGGGAGCCATGCCCGTGCGCCGGTCTAGACTTGTGTGTTCCACGTTTGCGGTGGTCCACCGCAAACGTCAGTTGTCCAGCCACGAGGAGTCCGTGCTCCGTGAGCACCACGTCCCCCCCGCGCCACGATGTCCCCGATGTCGTCGCCGCCGAAGTGGCCCTCGAGCAGGCTCACGTCGACCGGGTGTATGCCGAGCTCGGCAAGGCCGATGCCCGCGCCGCGAGCGTCGAGGCGGACGGACTGGCCCGGGGGCGCACCGACCGCACGGGTGACGTCCGGGACGAGGAGATGACCGGGCTGTTCGAGCGCGACGCCCTCGTCTTTGCCGCGGCCCGGCGCCGGGCCTCCCTGGAGACGCAGTACGAAGGGCTGGTCTTCGGTCGCCTCGACCTCGGCGACGAGACGAGCACGGCGGCGGACCGCGAGGCCCGCTACATCGGTCGGCTCGGGGTCCGTGACGACGACTACGAACCCCTCGTCGTCGACTGGCGCGCCCCGGCTGCCTCGGCCTTCTACCGCGCCACGCCGGTCGAGCCGATGGGGGTCGTGCGCCGCCGCGTCCTGCGGTGCAAGGGCGCCACGGTCGTGGGTGTCGAGGACGACCTCATGGTGCCCTCGGCCCCCGACGACCTCGTCGTCGTCGGTGATGGCGCCCTCATGGCGGCCCTGACACGCAGCCGAGGCCGCCAGATGCGCGACATCGTCGCCACGATCCAACGGCACCAGGACGAGGCAATCCGCGCGACGTCGAGAGGCGTCACCGAGATCACCGGCGGCCCGGGCACCGGCAAGACCGTGGTGGCGCTGCACCGTGCTGCCTACCTGCTCTACTCCGAGCGTCGCCGCTTCGAGCACGGCGGCATCCTCGTCGTCGGCCCCTCGGCCGCGTACACGGCATACATCGAACGCGTCCTGCCCAGCCTCGGCGAGGAGTCGGTGGCCCTGCGGGCCCTGGGTGACCTCGTCGACGGGGTCACCGCCGCGCGCAGCGACCATCCCGACGTGGCCGCCCTCAAGGGCAGCCTGCGGATCCGGCGAGTCCTGGCCCGTGCCGCGGCGCGCCCACCGGCGGGAGCTCCGACCCAGTTCCGGGCCTTCGTGGCCGGGCACGCGATCCGCCTCGACGAGCCGACGCTGCGGGACATCCGGCGCCGCGTGCTGCGCACCCACCAGCACAACCTCGGCAGCGACGCTGCTCGGGAGCACCTCGGGCAGGCGGCCTGGGCCCAGGTGCGCTCCGGTGAGCGCAGCGACTTCCTCGACGTCTTCGACGGATCGAGGGAGGTCGACGAGTTCATGTCGGCGTGGTGGGCGCAGGTCGACCCCCGTGAGGTGCTCCTGGGCCTCACCGACACCGATGACGTCTCCCGGCTCGCCGGCGGCCTGCTCACCCACGACGAGTCCGCGCGGCTCGCGCTGAGCTTCGTCGACGCCCTCGAGCAGGGCTCGTGGACGGTGGCTGACGCCGCCCTCATCGACGACCTCGCGGCCCGCCTCGGGCCCGTGCAGGAGCAGGTCGCCGAGGAGGTGGGCTTCTACGACATCGAGGAGCTCGACGACCTCGCGGCCTACGGCGTCCAGGACGTCCGCGTCGGCGTGAACGGCCGCCCCCACTCCGAGGGCGGCGCGATCATCACACCCGCCGACGCCCGCGAACGGCTGCTCCAGGGCCGGATCGAACCCCCGAGCAGCTACGCCCACGTCCTCGTCGACGAGGCCCAGGACCTCTCCCCCATGCAGTGGCGGATGGTCGGGCGCCGCGGTCGGAGCGCCTCCTGGACCGTCGTCGGTGACGCCGCCCAGGCCTCGTGGCCGGATCTCGACGAGGCCCTGCGCGCGCGACGCGAGGCCTACGGCAGCCAGCCCCTGCAGGCCTTCCACATGGACACGAACTACCGCAACGCCCGCGAGATCTTCGACTACGCGCGCGACGTCATCCTGCCCGTGGTGCCCGACGCCGACATCCCGCTCGCAGTGCGCGAGACCGGCCTGCTCCCCCGGGAGGTCGTGATGCGCGATGGGTCCGTCAGCTCCCACGTCCGGCAGGCGCTCGACGAGCTGGGCGCCGAGGTCGACGGCTCGATCGCCATCATCCCGCCGACCCGCTGGCACGAGGACCTGCGGACCTTCGAGGGCGCCCTCGAGGGCAGGGTGCAGGTCATCGACCCGCTCTCGACCAAGGGCCTGGAGTGGGACGCGACCATCGTGCTGGACCCGGACGGCATCGCCGAGGAGTCCCCCGGAGGGGCGCGCGTGCTCTATGTCGTCCTGACCCGCGCGGCCCATCGGATGACCGTGCTCCGCCCCGAGACCTACTACCGCTGATTCGAGGTATTACCGCGCGGATTCCCGCGCGGTAATACCTCGAACCGCGGGGAAGTAGCGTTCGCGACGGGCGGTAATACCTCGAAGACGGGCGGTATTGCCTCGAATCAGAGGAGGGGGTGGCGCTCGATGATCTCGTGGCGACCCGGGCCGACACCGATCGCGGACACGCGCGCACCGATGAGCTCCTCCACGCGCAGGACATACGCCTGGGCCGCGGCCGGCAGCTCCTCGAAGGTGCGGCAGCCGGAGAGGTCCTCCCACCAGCCCTCGAGGTACTCGTAGATCGGCTTCGCGTGGTGGAAGTCGCTCTGGCCCATCGGCATCTCGTCGACCCGCTGGCCGTCGATCTCGTAGGCGACGCAGACCGGCACCCGCTCGAAGCCGGTGAGCACGTCCAGCTTGGTGATGACGAAGTCGGTCACCCCGTTGATGCGCGTCGCATAGCGCCCGATGACCGTGTCCATCCAGCCGCAGCGGCGTGGGCGACCGGTCGTCGTGCCGTACTCGGCGCCGGTCTTGCGGAGCGTCTCGCCGTCGTCGTCGAAGAGCTCGGTGGGGAAGGGACCCTCCCCCACCCGCGTCGTGTAGGCCTTGAGGATCGCGATGACCCGCGACACCCGCGTCGGCGGGATGCCCGAGCCGGTGCACGCACCGCCGGCGGTCGCCGACGACGAGGTCACGAAGGGGTAGGTGCCGTGGTCGACATCGAGCAGCGTCGCCTGCCCGGCCTCGAGCAGCACGTTCTTGCCGGCGTCGAGCGCCTGCTCGAGCTCCAATGAGGTGTCACGGACCATGGGAGCCAGGCGCTCGGCATACGAGAGCAACTCCTCGACGACGAGGTCGACGTCCGCAGCGCGCGTGTTGTAGATCTTGACGAGGACCTGGTTCTTGAAGGCCAGCGCCGCCTCGACCTTCTGGCGCAGGATTCCCTCGTCGAAGAGGTCCTGGACGCGGATGCCGATCCGGTTCATCTTGTCGGCATAGGTCGGGCCGATGCCGCGGCCGGTCGTGCCGATCTTGCGCTTGCCGAGGAAGCGCTCGGTGACCTTGTCGAGGGTCCGGTTGTAGGGCGCGATGATGTGGGCGCTGCCGCTGACGATGAGGCGGGAGGTGTCCACGCCGCGCGCCTCGAGCCCGTCGAGCTCACGGAAGAGCACCTCGAGGTCGATGACCACGCCGTTGCCGATGACGGGGACGACGTTGGGGCTGAGAATGCCCGAGGGGAGCAGGTGCAGGGCGTACTTCTCGCGCGTGCCGTCCTCGCCCTCGATGACGACGGTGTGGCCGGCGTTGTTGCCGCCGTTGAACTTCACGACGTAGTCGACCTCGCTCCCCATGAGGTCGGTCGCCTTGCCCTTGCCCTCGTCGCCCCACTGGGCGCCCACGAGCACGATTGCCGGCATCCCCGGCTCCTTCCGACGCAGCCCAAAGGCCCCGCGCGTGACGCGAGGCCTCGTGCGCCCCACCTTATCGCGAGTCGGGTCAGCGCGAGTCCGGCCGGCCCGAGCCGATCGCCAGGCCGAGCTGGTAGCGGGTGTCCACGCCGTGCAGCGCCATGAGGCCGGCGATCCGCCGACGGACGGTGCGCAGGCCGAGACCGAGGAGGCGGGCGATGGCCTCGTCCTTGATCCCCAGGGCGAGCAGCTCCAGCAGGCGGACGTCGTCCTTGTGGTCCCCCGTCGCGACGGACATCGGCTGCGCCTGGGACCACAGCGCATCGAAGTACGCGCTGAAGACGGCCACGACGAGGGGGTGGCGGGAGATCGCGTACCCCGAGGAGAGGTCCCCCCAGCGGCTGACCGAGACGACCGCGTCCTGCCCGAAGACGGCGAACTCGGTCTGCACGGAGGGAAGCAGGCGCTGGTCCTCCCCGGCTGCCGCCCACGACCGCACCCACTGGACGGACGCGGGCAGGTCCAGGGAGTGGGCGGGGTAGATCGTCCGGTGGCGGTGGCCGGCGAGGATCCGGGCCTGCGCCTGACGGATGGCCTCCTCGTCGAGGGCGGGTCCCTCGTCGAGCACGAGGACCAGGTTGCGCATTTCCCCCTGGGCTTCGCGCAGCAGCTGGCTGACGGTGCCGGCGGCGAGCTCCAGGGGCAGGTGCTCCAGGGCGCTCTCGCCCCGTCCGCCGAAGAGGTTGAGGGTGCCCAGGAGGTCTCGGGCGCGGGCCAGCTCGCGTCGCCGGAGCTCCAGCTGTGCGGCTTCCTCCTCGAAGATCGCCTCCAGCTCCACGCGGGCGGAGTGCTCGGCGGACGAGGCCACGCCGATCGGCGCCGGGCCCGGCCCGGGGGCGCCCGATCCGGGGCCGAAGGCGTCGGGGCGGGAGCTGGGCCTCATGCTCGACCTCCCGTCACTTTGGCATCTTGCTGCCAAAGGCAGTTTAGTGCCGCCACGCAGCGTGTCCAGCGTGCATCATGATCGCGTGCTGCTGCGTTGCAGGGGACGCTGCAGACAGTGCGCTTCGCAGGCGCAGGCTCCTGGCAGGGGGCCGAAGGGGCTCGACCGCAACGGTCGGGCCCCTTCGTCATGCCGGGCAGGTCGAGGCTTCGTCTGGCCCGGGCAGGTCAAGGCTTCGTCTGGCCCGGGCAGGTCGAGGCTGCCGAGCCCGACTACAGCCCGAGGGCCCGGGCTCCCTCGGCGGAGGATGCGCGCAGGAACTCGGTGCAGCGCACCCGCTCCTCCTCCTCGTCGATGGCCGCAGCCGCCTTGGCCAGGGCCGCGAGCGCCCGGAGGAAGCCCTGGTTCGGCTCGTGCTCCCAGGGGATCGGGCCCTGACCACGCCAGCCGGCGCGCCGGAGCGCGTCGAGCCCGCGGTGGTAGCCCGTGCGGGCATACGCATAGGCCTGCACCGGGTGCTCGGCCTCGAGGGCGGCTTCGGCGAGGACAGCCCAGGCCAGGCTCGAGGCGGGGTGTGCCGCGGCGACGCGACCGGGACGCTCCTCGCCGGCGGCGATGAGCGCGGCTGCAGGGTCCTCGGGAAGGTGCGTGGGCGGCATACCGAGAAGGTCGTGGTTCGTCGTCATGTCCCCCACTCTCCCAGACAGTCGAAAGTAGACGAGGAGCCGCCTCCCAGCGCGGGAAGCGGCTCCTCGTCTACTTTCGACTGTCTCCGGCGGCGGGATGCCGACAGCTCAGGGGGTCACGCGGAGTGCGTGCCCGCCGAGCGGAGGTTCTCGCAGGCCTCGACGACGCGCTTGGCCATGGCCGCCTCGGCCTCCTTGCCCCAGGCGCGCGGGTCGTACTGCTTCTTGTTGCCGACCTCGCCGTCGATCTTCAGGACGCCCTCGTAGTTGGCGAGCATCCAGCCGGCGACCGGGCGGGTGAACGCGTACTGCGTGTCGGTGTCGACGTTCATCTTCACCACGCCGTAGTCGACCGCGTCCGAGATCTCCTGGGGCAGCGAGCCGGAGCCGCCGTGGAAGACCAGGTGGAAGGGCTTGGCGCCGGCCTCGAGGCCGAGCTCCTTCGCGGCGGCCTCCTGGGCGGCCTTGAGGACCTCGGGCTTGAGCTTGACGTTGCCCGGCTTGTAGACGCCGTGGACGTTGCCGAAGGTGAGGGCGGTCATGTAGTAGCCCTTCTCGCCGGCCCCGAGCGCGCGCACCGTGGCGACAGCGTCCTCGGGGGTGGAGTAGAGCTTGTCGTTGATCGCGTTCTCGACACCGTCCTCCTCGCCACCGACGACGCCGACCTCGATCTCGAGGATGATGTTGGCCGCCCGGCAGGCCGCGAGCAGCTCGTCGGCGATCTGGAGGTTCTCCTCCAGCGGCACGGCCGAGCCGTCCCACATGTGGCTCTGGAAGATGGGCAGGCCGCCGGCCTTGACGCGCTCGGTGCTCGCCGCGATGAGCGGGCGGACGAAGGAGTCGAGCTTGTCCTTGGGGCAGTGGTCGGTGTGGAGGGCGATGTTGACCGGGTAGTTCTTCGCGACCTCCTCGGCGTAGAGGGCGAGGGCCTTGGCGCCGGTCACCATGTTCTTGATGGTCGAGCCGGAGGCGTACTCCGCGCCACCGGTGGAGACCTGGATGATGCCGTCGGACCCGGCCTCGGCGAAACCGCGGATGGCGGCCGTGACGGTCTGGCTCGACGTGATGTTGATGGCCGGGTAGGCGAACGAGCCGTCCTTGGCTCGGTCGAGCATGTCGCGGTAGACCTCGGGGGTTGCGATGGGCATTGCGTCTCCTCGTGATTGGGATCACTTTCCGGTCACAATCCTCCCACCCCGGGGGGAGCTACATGCAAGCGGTCGACAGGTGGACGGATCAGGGTCTCCCCTCTCGCGACGTGAGACGCCATGATCACGGCATGGACCTTCGCGACGTGGACGCGCTGGCGGCAGCGACACCCGACTCGCGCAACCGGGTCGTCGACTTCCTCCGTGCGTTCGCAATCCTCGTCGTCGCCTTCGGCCACTGGACGGCTGCGGCAGTGGTCGTGCGCGACGGGACCTTCGAGGGCGACCAGATCCTCAACCTCGCGTCGTGGACGCACCCGCTCACCTGGGTCATCCAGGTCATGCCGGTGTTCTTCCTCGTCGGCGGCTACGCCAATGCGTTGTCCTGGCGCTCTGCTCGCGCGCGGGGCGAGCCGTATGCCGGGTGGTTGCGTTCGCGCCTGCGTCGCCTCGGCACCCCGGTCGTGCCATTGCTCCTCACCTGGCTGGTGATCGCCTCGATCGCGTATGCCGCGGGCGTGCCCGGTGGGACGCTCCGCACCGCGTCCCAGGTGGCGCTCGTGCCGACCTGGTTCCTCGCGGCGTACGTCATGGTCGTTGCGCTCGCACCGGCGGCCCTGGCCTTGTGGGAGCGCGCGGGATGGTGGGCGGTCGTCGGGCTGCTGGCGCTGGGCGGTCTGGTCGACTGGGTCAGCATCGCTTCCGGCAGCGACCTCGCGGGCTTCCCGAACTACGTCATCGTCTTCGGCGCCGTCCACATGATCGGGTTCGCCTGGCTCGACGGGCGACTGCACGGCATACGGAAGAGGTTGCTGTTGGCCGGGATTGGCGCCCTGGGGACGGTCCTGCTCGTCTGGCTCGGGCCGTACCCGGTGTCGATGGTGGGCCTGGACAATGCCACGCTCAACAACTCGTTCCCGACGCGCGTGACCCTCGGCTTCCTCGGCCTCCTTCAGGGCGGGCTGCTGCTGGCTCTCGAGCCGGCGCTGGCGCGGTGGCTCAGGCGCCCCCGCCCCTGGCGCTTCACGATCACGGTCAACGCGCGGATCATGACGCTCTACCTGTGGCACCTGACGGCCATGGTGCTCGTCATCGGTGTCTCGTTGCTGCTGGGCGGCCTGGGCCTGCATCGCGAGCCGCTGAGCGCGTCGTGGTGGTGGACGCGCCCGCTCTGGTGGGCCGTGCTGGCCGCCGTGACCGTGGCGCTCATCGCGGTCTTCGGGCGGTTCGAGACCCCGGTGCGCGATGAGCGTCCGGCACCGCCGGCCTGGCTGGCGGTCCTCGCCTGCGCCACGATGTGCGCCGGCCTCGGAGTGATGGCGATGTTCGGCATCGTCGACGGTGGCGGCGTCAACTGGTGGTGGCCCTTGGTGCCCATCGCGGGGCTGGTGCTCACCGGGATGATCGACACCTTCAAGTGACGACAGGACAACGCCATCACGGCGACGGCACCGACAAGGGTGTCGTCGGAGAAGGTTTCGCCATCTACTGATCCGTTGGCGAGGCCGCCGGACCTCCCAGAAGCCCAGTCGGTCTCACGGCCGGCTGCCCGAGCTCGTGGTCGGCTGCCCGATCTCGCGGGATTGGTTCTCGCCTCGGGTCGTTCGATACCGAAACCTTCACGCGCGGCACACCTGGCTGACCCGCCCGAGGTCTCAGCGACCCCCAGCGCAACCCCTCAGGCGTGTTGCCGGGCCCACTCGTACATCGCGATCGCGGCGGCAGCACCGGCGTTGAGGGAGCGCGTCGAGCCGTGCTGCGTGATGTGCAGGATCGCGGTGCACTCCGCCCGCAACGCCTCCGACAGCCCCGGCCCCTCCTGGCCGAACGCGAGGACGCAGGCCCGGGGCACGGCATACGACTCCAGCGGGACCGACCCGGGGACGTTGTCGATCCCGATGATCGGTATGCCATTCCCTCCCCCGGGTGCGGCGGCCCAGGCCGCCAGGTCACCGGCCGTGGGGTGGTGGACCTCGTGCTGGTAGCGGTCGGTGACCATCGCGCCCCGCCGGTTCCACCGTCGGCGTCCGACGATGTGGAAGGCCGCGACGTTGAAGGCGTTGGCGGTGCGCACGATCGAGCCGATGTTGAAGTCGTGCTCCCAGTTCTCGATCGCGATGTGGAGGGGGGCGCGACGGCTGTCGAGGTCGGCGACGATGGCCTCGTGCCGCCAGTAGCGGTACCGGTCCTGGACGTTGCGCCGGTCCCCCTCGGCGAGCAGCTCGGGGTCGAGTCGGGGGTCGACCGGCCACGATCCCGCCCAGGGGCCGACGCCCACCTCGCGCTCCTCCACCACAGCGGCAGCCTAGGCGGCATTCAGGTCGAGCCAGGGTTGGCACCTACCCTAGGACGGTGATCGCTGACGTCGTGACGATGCTTCCCGCCGCCCTCGGCCCGAGCTGGATGGACCCTGCCTGGCTGCTCGAACGCTTCGGCACCGAGTTCTTCGTCATCGCGCTGGTCATCGTCTTCATCGAGTGCGGCCTGCTCTTCCCGATCCTCCCGGGCGACTCCCTGCTCTTCGCGGTCGGTCTCTTCATCGCCGGCGGCAACCTCCACGTGAGCCTCCCCGTGGCCCTCGCCGGGCTGCTCATCGCGGCCTTCGGCGGCAATGTCGCCGGCTACGAGATCGGGCGGGCCATCGGACCCAAGCTGCGCGAGCGCGACGGCCGGATCATCAAGCGGAAGTACTTCGACCAGACCGAGGCCTTCTTCGACAAGCACGGCAACAAGGCCCTCGTCATCGGGCGCTTCGTGCCCATCGTGCGCACCTTCGTGACCGTCGTGGCCGGCATCGGGCGGATGGAACGCAAGCGCTTCTTCACCTGGTCGGCCATCGGCGCCGTCCTCTGGGTGGGCCTGCTCGTGCTGGCCGGCTACTTCCTCGGGGCGGCCTTCCCGGTGCTCGGCGAGCAGATCGACAAGGCGGTCATCGTCATCGTCCTGCTCTCGGTGCTGCCGATGGTCTACGAGTGGTGGAAGCACCGCAAGGAGGCCAAGGAGCTCGGCGAGCTGCGCGAGGAGATCGTCGAGGTCGTGAAGGACGAGCTGACCGACTGATCCTCGCCGGGGCGCTCCCACCCGGCGGCGCCGCTTAGAGCGAGTGGATCCGCGACAGGAACTGGCGCGTCCGTTCCTCCTGCGGGTCGCCGAGCACCTGCGCCGGCGGGCCCTTCTCGTGGATGTAGCCGCCGTGGAGGAAGCACACCTCGTCCGCGACCTGGCGAGCGAAGCCCATCTCGTGGGTGTTGAGGATCATCGTCATGCCCTCGGCCTTGAGTTCGCGCAGCAGGTCCAGGACTTCGCCGACCAGTTCTGGATCCAGGGCGGAGGTGACCTCGTCGAGGAGCATCAGCTGCGGGTCGTTGACGAGAGCACGCGCGATGGCCACCCGCTGCTGCTGCCCGCCCGAGAGGTCGTCAGGACGGGCATGGGCCTTCTCAGCCAAGCCCACGCGCTCGAGCATGGCCATGGCGCGCTGTCGGGCGTCGGCGCGGTCGACCATGTGGACCCGGACCGGAGCAAGGGTGATGTTGTCGATGACCGAGAGATGGGGGAAGAGGTTGTAGGACTGGAAGACCACGCCGATCCGCGCCCGGACGGCGTCGGCGCTCACGCGCGGGTCGGTGATGTCCTTGCCGGCGAGGAGGATGCGGCCGTCGTCGACTGTTTCGAGCAGGTTGACGCAGCGCAGCAGGGTGGACTTGCCCGACCCCGACGCCCCGATGAGCACGACGCACTGCCCCGGCTCGACCGTGAGGGACACATCGCGCAGGACGACGTTGTCGCCGAAGGACTTCCGGACGTGCTCGATGGCGAGAAGGCTCGTGGTGGTCACACAACACCACCGGCGCCGTGGAAGCCCTGGCGTCGCGCCACCCAGTCGGTCAACCGCGCCATCGGGATCGTCAAGCAGACGAAGAGGGCACCGGCGACGACATAGGGCGTGAAGTTGAAGTCCGTGGCCGTCTCGATCTGGGCGGCCCGGATGGCGTCGATGACCCCGAGGACGGCGATGAGGCCGGAGTCCTTCTGCAGCGAGACCAAGTCGTTCATGAGCGGCGGCATGACCCGTCGCACCGCTTGGGGGAGCACGACATGGCGCAGCGTCTGGCGGTAGCTCAGGCCCAGCGAGCGCGCCGCCGCGCGCTGCGAGGGGTGGATCGACTCGATGCCCGCCCGGAAGACCTCGGCGACATAGGCGGCGTACGACAGCACGAGGGCCGCGCACCCCCAGAAGAGCGCCGAGTTCGGCAGCCCCGACAGGCGCAGCGCCGGCGCACCGAAACCGAGGAGGAAGAGCACGAGCAGCAGGGGCAGACCGCGGAAGAGGTCGACATAGGCGGTCGCCAGCAGGCGCAGCGGGAAGGCCACCGGCCCGCGCAGCGTGCGCAGCACCGCCAGGGTCAGTCCGAGCAGGGCGATGAGCACCCCGCAGACGAGCATGACGCGGATGTTGAGCCACAGCCCTGCTGCGACCGCGGGCAGGGCGGACACCGCCTTCTCCCAGCTGAAGAAGGTCTCCCGCACCCGCGACCACCCCGGGGAGGTGACCACGGCTCCGAAGAGGACGCCGAGCACGACGAGGGTCGAGAGCGCAGCGACGGCAAGTGAGCGCCGGGACCGGGCCCTGCGGTAGAGATCGCGCTCGAGCTGGATCGGCGAGGGTCGCCACGCGTCGGACGCCGCACCCCCTTCCCCTGGGCCGGCGCTCCGGCCGGCCCCGGAGAGGAGATGGCTCATCGGGTCACTTCAGCTCGGGGGCACCCTGCGTCGACAGCCACTGCGAGACCAGCTTGTCGAGGGTGCCGTCAGAGCGCAGGCCGTCGACGGCCGAGGTGATGCACGGCGTGAGGGCCGAGCCCTTGTCGAGCACGGCGCCGAACTGCTCCTGGGCGCCGCCCTTGGCCGGGAGCTGGCCGACGATCACGCCGTCGTCCAGCTGGGTTGCGGTCATGAAGAAGGCCGTCGGAAGGTCGACGACGATGCCGTCGACCTGCTTGTTCTTCAGTGCCTGCACCGCGAGGTCGTTGGTGTCGTAGACGGCGACCTCGGTGGTCGGGGCGATCTGGTCCTTGGCCGCGGTGTAGGACGTCGTGCCGACCTGGGCGCCGAGCTTGGCGGACTTGAGGTCGGCCACCGCCGTCTTGCCGTCGATCGGGCTGCCCTTGTAGGTGATGACCGTCTGGCGCACGTCGTAGTAGCCCGAGGAGAAGTCGACGGCGTTCTTGCGCTCGTCGCTGATCGAGACCTGGTTGACGTCGAAGTCGAAGTTCTTGGCCCCCGGCGCGATGACCGTGCTGAACGGCGCGACGACCCACACGACGTCACCCTTGGCGTAGCCGAGCTTGTCGGCGATCGCGTACGCCACCGCGGACTCGTAGCCCTTGCCATTGCTGGGGTCGTCGTCGGCGAACCACGGACCGTAGGCCGGCTTGTCGGTGCCGATGGTGAGCTTGCCCGCCGTGAGGGTCTTCATGGAGTCCTTGGTGCACGACGCGGACCCGCTCGCCCCGGACGAGGTCGAGGCGCTCGACGCCGTGTCGGTGGGTGATCCGCACGCGGTGAGACCGACGGAGAGGACGGCAGTGGCGCCGAGAACGGTGAGACGACGCAAGGACATGACAACTCCTCAGAGGACGCGAGGCGGCGCATCCACGCCGTCGCCCGCAATCTAGCGTGACCGCCCGTTCCCGACCGCACGTTCCCACCTTCCGGGACCTCACCGACTCGGCGGCTCCAGGACCCCGAGCCGGTATGCCGTCGTCACCGCTGCCGTGCGGTCGCTCACCTCGAGCTTGGCGAAGGACCGGAGCAGGTGGGTCTTGACGGTGGCCTCGCCGATGAACAGCCGAGCGCCGATCTCGGCGTTGGACAGGCCGTCGGCCACCAGGGCCAGCACGTCGCGTTCCCGCGGGGTCAGTTCGACGGTCGGCGGCGCGTCACCGCGGAGCCGGTCGGCCAGGCGTGCTGCCACCGCAGGAGCCAGGACGGTCTCCCCGGCGACCGCGCGCCGGATGGCATCGGCGAGGTCGCGCGGGCGCGCGTCCTTGAGCAGGTAGCCCCGGGCACCTGCCTCCACCGCGGTGACGATGTCGGCGTCGGTGTCATAGGTCGTGAGGACGAGCACCTCCGGCGCCTTCGGGAGGGCGCGAATGGCCCGCGTGGCAGCCACGCCGTCGAGGACCGGCATCCGCAGGTCCATCAGGACCAGGTCGGGAGTGAGCACCGGGACGAGGGCGAGCGCCTCCGCGCCGTGCTGCGCCTGGCCGACGACGTCGAAGTCCGGTTCCTCGGACAGGACCGCCGCCATGCCGGCGCGCACGACGGGGTGGTCGTCGACGACGAGGAGACGGATGCTCATCGGGGGACCTCCAACCGCAGGTGCGTGCCGCGGCCGGGCGCGCTCGTGAGGGTCAGCACGCCTGCGACCTCCGCTGCTCGGGCCCTCAGTCCGTCGAGACCGTAGCCGGTCGGCGCCGTGGTGGTGTCGAAGCCGACCCCGTCGTCGGCGACGCTGAGCGCGACCGACTCCACGGCATACGTCAACGTCACCTGTGCCCCGCGGGCGGCGGCATGACGGCGGACATTGGACAGCGCCTCCTGGGCCGCCCGCAGCAGGACGACCTCCTTGGCGCCCCCGAGGGCGACCGGTTCGCCGATGACGTCGAGCTGGACCTCGACCCCGCCGCTGTCGCGAACGGTCGAGACCAGGCGTTCCAGGGCCTGGGTCAGGGTGCGCGCCTGCAGGTGCCCCGGGGTGAGCTCGGCGACGATGAGGCGCGCCTCCTTGAGGTTGTCGGCGGCGGTCGACTCCACGAGCGCCAGCCGCGCCCGGGCGGTCTCGAGGTCATCGCGTTCGAGCGCCGAGACGGCGGCCCGGGTGAGAGCGAGCACCGAGGTGAAGCCCTGCGCCAGCGTGTCGTGGATCTCGCGGGAGAGCCGCTCACGCTCCCCGCTCACCCCGCGCTCGTGCTCGGCGGCAGCCAGCTGGGCCCGGGTGGTGTTGAGCGCGTCGATGGTCTCGGCCCGGGCCTCGGCCTCGCGGACCATGAGGTCGATGAACAGGCCCAGGGCGAGCGAGAGGGTCAGGGAGCCGGCGAAGGTGACGAAGATCTGCCCGAACTGGTCGACGTCGAAGTGGGCGACGGCCCACCGGGTGAAGCCGAGGGCGAGGACGGCGAGCACCGACCCGATGACGGCCGCTCGCCGCGAGAGCATCGACCAGAGGTGGGGGAAGAGCAGCCACAGCAGCAGCCAGAGCTCGGCCTCGGGGTCCAGGGCCATCCCCAGGCAGAGCAGGCCCCACGCGATGACGTGGTAGGCGATCCCGGATCGGCCCGGTCCCTGGAGCAGCGCGCGGACGCCGAGGACGACGTAGTTCGCCGCCATGAGGGCGAGCACGGCCAGCAGGATCGGCCGACCGTGCGGCCCCGGGGGCTCGACGAACGCGATGACGACCGCGACACCCCAGATCAGGGCCGCGATGGCGTGCCACGCGACGAGCTGCTTGCGCCAGACCGCGCCGAGGGCCTCACGAGAGGTGCCGGCGAGCTGGTCAGGGGTGCGCACGCCCTCATCCTCCCCTGCGGTGCCCGGCGCTCACGTGGTGCCGCGCTTGTACCAGCGGAAGGTGGTCAGGCAGATGACGAGGCCGGCGACGGCCCAGGCGCCGAGGACGAGCGCGGTGCGGCCCAGCTCCCAGGACCCGGCCATCTCCTCGGAGGCCATCGCCTCGGGCAGGAAGACCGAGCGCATCCCCTGGGCCACCCACTTCAGCGGGAAGACCGAGGCGATCGACTGCAGCCAGTGCGGGATGGACGTGAACTGGAAGTAGACGCCGGAGATGAACTGCAGCACCAGGACCGGTGCGATGACGACCGCACCGGCGCTGCGAGCCGTGGCCAGCGAGGACCAGGCGATGCCGAGGACGACGCCACCGAAGATCCCCAGGACGAAGACCCAGGCGAGGGTCCACCACCGGCCGGCATCGGCCGGCAGCGCGACGTCATACGCGAGGCGGGCCACCGCGAGCAGGACCGCGAGCTGGGCGAGGGAGGTGATGAGGACCAGGCCCACCTTGCCCAGGAAGTAGGCCGCGGGGGGCATCGGCGTGGAGCGCAGCCGCTTGAGCGTGCCGTCGTCACGTTCGGTGGCCACGGACATGGCCATCGTCTGGAAGCTGGTGAGCAGCACGCCGGCCGAGATCATGCCCGGCAGGAAGAACCGCGCCGCGCTCATCCCGGGCCCGGCATCGGCGAACTGCCCCGAGAAGATGGTCGCGAAGAGGATGAGCAGCAGGATCGGGAAGGTGAAGGAGAAGAAGACCGACTCCTTCTCGCGGATGTACTGCTTGAGCTCGATGAGGGTCCGATCCCAGCCCAGGGCAACAGTGTTCATGACGAGGCCTCCGTCTCGGCGACGATGTGCGGGGCGATGAGGGAGAGGTAGACGTCCTCGAGGCTCGGCCTGATGACCTGGAGCCCGGGGACCTCACGACCGTCGTGGAGGGCGGCGAGGCGGCTCACCTCCGCGGTCGGCGTCGCGGTCGTGACCGTATGCCGTGTGCCCGCCTCGTCCTCCCAGCTCACCACGGCCTCGGCCGACTCACGACCGCCGAGCCCCGCGGGGGTGTCGAGGGCGAGGAGTCGGCCTGCGGCGATCACACCGACGCGGTCGGCGAGCGCCTCGGCCTCGTCGAGGTAGTGGGTGGTCAGGACGATCGTCGTGCCCTCGTCCTTAAGGGAGCGGATGAGCTCCCAGAAGTCGCGCCGCGCCTGCGGGTCGAAGCCCGTCGTCGGCTCGTCGAGGAAGAGCAGCTCGGGCCGCCCGATGATGCCCAGTCCGACATCGACGCGTCGGCGCTGACCGCCGGAGAGGCCGGCGATCCGCTGGTCGGCCTTCTCCTCGAGGCCGACCGCCGTGATGACGTCGTCGACCGATCGCGGGGTGGAGTACGCCTTGGCCGTCGAGGTGAGGATCTCGCGCGGGGTGAGCAGGTCCAGGCCGCTGGTGGTCTGGAGGACGATCCCGATCCGGTTGCGCCACGCCCGATCCGGTCGAGCCGGGTCCTGGCCGAGGACGGCGACCTCCCCCTGCCCCTTGTCCCGTGCGCGGAATCCCTCGAGGATCTCGACGGTGGTGGTCTTGCCGGCGCCGTTGGGCCCGAGGATCGCGAAGATCTCGCCGGTCTCGATGTCGAGGTCGATGCCGTCGACGGCCTTCTTCTCCCCGTAGGTCTTGCGCAGCCTCCGCATGCTGATTGCTGTCATGCCTTGATCCTGCGTCGCCGCCACCTCTCTCGGGCACCACTGGGTGGCTGATCCGGTGTCCACCGGTCGGTGGACGGCCAGCGTGGGAGGATCGGTCGGTGAGCGCGACGATCCAGGCGAGGGGTGTGGCCGCCGCCTTCGGTGAGCGCGAGCTGTTCTCGGGGCTCGACCTCGTGGTGGCTCCGGGTGACGTCATCGGGCTGGTCGGCCCGAATGGCTCCGGCAAGTCGACCCTCCTGCGGATGCTCGCGGGCCTGCGCGCGCCTGATGCCGGATCCATCACGGTGGCCCCCCGAGACGCCCGGCTCGGGCACCTGACCCAGCAGCCGGATGCGCGGCCGGGCGAGAGCATCCGCGAGCAGGTGCTCCGGCGGATCGGCGTCAGCCCGGCACAGGCGGCCATGGAGGCCGCCGCCCACGACCTCGCGGCCGGTCTCGACGGTGCCGACACGGCATACGCGACGGCCCTGGAGGATTGGTTGGCACTCGGGGGCGCCGACGCCGAGGAGCGCCTCGAGGTCGTCGCCGCCGAGCTCGGTCTCGACGTCGATCTCGACCGCCCGGTCGCGAGCCTGTCCGGTGGGCAGGCGGCGCGGGTCTCGCTCGCCGGGCTGCTCGTGTCGCGCTGGGATGCCTACCTGCTCGACGAGCCGACCAACGACCTCGACGCCGCCGGGCTGGATGCCCTGGAGGACTTCGTCCTCGGTCTCGACGCGCCGGTGGTGCTCGTGAGCCACGACCGCGAGTTCCTGGCACGCACCGTCACGGCGGTCGTCGAGATCGACCGGTCGCTGCAGCGGGTGGCGACCTATGGCGGGTCCTACGACGCCTACCTCGAGGAGCGCTCCATCACCCGGCGGCGCGCTCGCGAGAGCTACGAGGACTACCAGGCGCGGCGCGGATCCCTGGAGGAGAGGGCGCGACGCCAGCGGGCCTGGATGGAGAAGGGCACGCGAAATGCCCTTCGCAAGAAGCGTTCCGGGTCCGAGCGTGACAAGTTCATCCGAGCCCACGCCCGCGCGACCTCAGAGAAGCAGGCAGCCAAGGCCCGCCAGACAGACCGGATGATCGAGCGGCTCGACGTCGTCGAGGAACCGCGCAAGGAGTGGGAGCTGCAGTTCACCATCGCCTCCGCCGGCCGCTCGGGGGACATCGTGGCCGTGGCCTCGGGAGCCGTCGTGGAGCGAGGTGACTTCCGACTCGGTCCGGTGACCCTCCAGCTCGACCTCGGTGACCGGGTCGCGATCACCGGACCCAATGGAGCCGGCAAGACCACGCTGCTCGCCCTGCTGCTCGGTCGGGTGCCACCATCAGAGGGCAGCGCCGGGTTGCGCTCGTCGGTCGTCGTCGGAGAGATCGACCAGGCGCGCTCCGCCTTCGAGTCCCCCGACACGCTCGGTCGCGCCTTCGAGGACGAGATGCCCGACTGGACGCATGCCGAGGTCAGGACCTTGCTCGCGAAGTTCGGCCTCGGCGCCGATCACGTGGCCCGGCAGGCCAGCTCACTCTCGCCGGGCGAGCGGACACGGGCCGGTCTGGCGCTCCTGCAGGCTCGAGGGGTCAACCTGCTCGTGCTCGACGAGCCCACCAACCACCTCGACCTCCCCGCCATCGAGCAGCTCGAGTCGGCCATCGACGCCTTCGACGGGACGGTCCTGCTCGTGACCCATGACCGGCGGATGCTGCAGTCCGTGCGGCTCACCCGGCGCTGGGAGGTCGACCGCGGCCAGGTCCGCGAGATCACCCCCTGACCATCGGCTTCGCTCCCACTCACCAGCCCGAGCTGGGATCAGACCTCGCCGTCGGCGGCGACGCGCAGCACGATCCGCGTCCAGGAGCCGACGTAGATCCGGTCGTCGGGACCGATCTCGCGCTTGGCGCCCACGGGGATCGCGGTGCTCGGCGGCGGCTCGGTCGCGGCACCGATGAACGTGCCATTGCTCGAGGCAAGGTCCTCGACCCACCAGCGCGTGCCGTCCGTGGTCAGCTGCGCGTGTCGGCGGGAGACACCGTTGTCCACACCGCAGTCGATGTCGGGCGTGATCCCTCGGCTCGCCGAGTGCCGACCGATGAGGAGCGAGGTGTGCCGTAGGGCCACCACCGCGGGCAGGCCCGGGCTCGGGAGCGGGTCAGGGCTCTCCTGCTGGGCGTACCAGGCCGGGTCGATCCAGACCTCGGCCACCCACGGCGGATCCAGCGCCGGAGCGGTGTTGGCATCCGGACCCGGCGCGGGCGCCCCGGCAGCGGCCGGGTCCTCACGGCGCGGCATCTGGCCGGTCGTGTGGTCGTAGCCGCAGTTCTCGCAGAACAGGGCACCGGCAGGATTCGGCACACCGCAGTTGGGGCACGGCTGGTCGCTGCCGCCGCCTCCGCCGGCCGAGCCATTCCCCCGGCCAGCTCCCGGGTCCGCCGAATCGACGGCAGGAGCGCCGGCCTCCCGGACCACCGCGGGACCGGAGGCACCCGCGGACGGCGAGCCCTCGGCATACGACGGCGCCGCAGGCATGGCCTCGCCGCAGGTGTCGCAGTAGTCGCTGGCCGCGCTGACGTGGCCGTTGGGGCACTTCACTTGCGCACCCGCGTCGTCTTGGTCGACGCGGTGTCGAGCGCCATCTCGTCGGCCTTCTCGACCGCCTTCTTCAGGCGCACCGTGCCGGTCTCGGCGTCCTCGACCTCGACGACCTTGCGCAGCTTGGCCGTTGCCTCGTCGTTTCCGGTCTCGGCGGCCAGCTGGACAGCCCGGCCGAGCTTGGTCGTCGCGAGCTCCTCCTGGCCGGCTGCCTTGGCGGCCAGGCCCTCCTGGATGACTGCCGCGAGCTCGGTCTGCCCGGTGTAGTGCGCGACCTGGGCATCGATGCGCGCCGTGAGGTTGGAGTCGCCGGACCACTTGGCCTTGACCAGCCCCTGCGCCTTGACCTCGTCACCGACCGCGAGCTGCACCCGCGCGGCGAGCTGCTCCTGACCGACCGCCTTCGCGGGCAGGCGCACGCTCACGTGGTAGTCACGGGTCTCGTCCGACCACGCGCCCGTGGGGTAGGCGCCGGTGAGCTCGTTGACCGGGGTGCGACGGGCCGTGAGGTCCTCGACGGTGGGCAGCACCTGGCGGACGAAGACCACCTGCGCCCCCTGCGGCGCCCAGACGCGAAGCTGGGCATCGGCGACACCCCGCGACATCGCGGTGCGCATGATCGCCTCGAACTCGGCCTCCATCTGCGCCGGCTCCGGGATGATGTCGACCGTGCCGAGGAGGGCCTGGGCGATGCGCCGGATCTCGCTGACCTTCCAGTCGGTGCCGGCGCCGCGGCAGTCCGCCTGGTAGTAGCCCGTGGCACGGGCGATCGCCGCATCGAGGACACCCGCGGGCTCGTTGTTCTCCCCGTCGGTGAGGAGGAGGGCGTGGCGTTGCCGGACCTCGGGGACCGACGCGAACAGCGTGCCGGCGAGGTCGAGCCAGGTAGAGATGACGGTGCCGCCCGCCGCCGAGAGGGCATGGATGGCGCGCGTGGCCTCGGCGCGGGTGCGGTCGTCCATGCGCACCATGCCCGGGCCGGAGCGCACGTTGGGGTAGGCGAGGAAGGCGGCGCCGTTGCCGGAGATGATCGCGAAGAAGGTGCCGTCGACGATCTCCCCGAGGGCCGCGACCGCAGCCGCCTTGGCGCCCTCCATCGTCTCCACGCCCATCGACCCCGAGGTGTCGATGATGATGATCTCGCCGGCATCGCCACCGGCGTCGCTCTGCCCGGCCGTGCCGGCGCCGGTACACGTCACCGACACGATGGCCTGGACGTCGGTGCCACCGTCGGCGAGGAACTCGTTCTGGTAGACCGCCGCGCTGAAGTCGGCCATCGTCACCCCTTCGTCTGCCGGACCTGTCCGACCCATTCAACCCGACGCGACCGGCTCACGGGAACGCAGCGCGTTTCGCGCGTCGAGAGTGCGCGACACTCCCGGGCGACCGCCCCTCAGCCCTCTCCCCGACAGTCGAAAGTAGACGAGGAGTGGTGCGGAGGAGGTTGACGCAGCTCCTCGCCTACTTTCGACTGGTGAAGGGGCGGCCTCGTCGCTGCGTCGCGGGATCAGGCGATGACGAGCCGGGCGTCAGGGCACGACCCGGGCCAGCGCCACACTGATGTTGTCGTGGCCGCCGCACGCCTTGGCGAACTCCACCAGGGCCAGCGCGAGGGTCCCCGGGTCGGCCTTCGACTCCTCCGCGGCCCCAGCAGCCGCGGCCCTGAGCTGGCCGGCTAGTGCCGCCGGCTCGGACGCATAGTTCCAGAGGCCGTCCGAGCACACGAGCAGCCATCCGGGACCGGTCGCGTCGAGCGAACCGCACACCGGCACGATGTCGGGACTGTCCTTGCCGAGCCACTTGGTGATCGCATGCGCCTGCGGGGAGGCCTCGGCCTGGGCGCGCGTCATCCCGCCGGCCATCAGCAGCTGGGCCATCGAGTCGTCCGTCGTGAGCTGGACGCCCTCTCCCGCGTCGGGCAGCCAGTAGGCGCGCGAGTCCCCGATCACGGCATACCGCAGCAGCGATCCCTCGGCGACAGCCGCGACGAAGGTGCACGAGGCGGGCGCCTCCGACGACAGGTCGGTGTGGGCGACCACGGCCGTGTTCGCCGCCTCGGCCGCCGTGACGAAGACCTTGGTCGCGGCGGCCTCGATGCTCTCGGCCACCCCCAGGCCCTGGGGCAGGGGCGCCCGCAGCACGTCACGCGCGGCCCGGGCACCGGCCAGGGCGGCGACATCCGAGTCCTTCGACGAGGACACGCCGTCGCACACGACGACGACCGAGCGCCCCGGGACGGCGGGGTCGGCATACAACGCCATCGCGTCCTCGTTGCGGGCGTGGACGATGCCGCGGTCGCAGACGCCGGCCAGCCAGGGCGCCGGTGCCTCGCGGAAGTGGTCCCGCTCGCTGGCCGCCTTGGCGCCGCACTGCTCGCAGTAGCCGTCGGCGGCGACGGTCCCGCCGCACTCCGCACAGGTTCGCGCCTGTGGAGCCTCGACGACGACGGGTGGGCGCACCGCGGTCGGCGTGCTGATCGGGCTCTCGTCCTCGTTCGCGGTCGTCGGCGGGGTCAGCACCGTCGGGGCAGCGGCCGAGCCGACCTTCGCGCCGCAGGCCTCACAGAAGAGGGCTCCATCGGGCAGGGCCTGGCCACAGGCGGCGCAGGTCACGTCAGGCTCCAGGTCCGCACGGCATTGGCCCGGTTGACCAGGTCGATCCGTTCCTCGACCGTGGCCGCCTCGCGCGCCAGCAGGCGATAGCGCTCCTCGAGGGCCGTCCGCAGTGCACCCGACTCCGCGGCATACGGCCCGACGGTGCCCGGCTGCCGACCCTGGGGGCCCACGAGGGCGAGGGCCTGCTCCAGGATGCGGGCGCTGAGCGACTCCCGCTCGGTGACGTCCATCCGCACGCCGTCGAGGGAGTGGTATGCCGCGTCGAGCCGCCCGAGGTCGCTCGCCCCGGTGAGGAGGTAGTCGGCGCGGCGGCGCCGGGCCTCACCGAACCCGCGGCTGGTGCTCGGCACCAGGTCGAGGGCGGCCACGGCGCCCGTGGCATCGCCCCGCGCGGCACGCACGCGCGCCATCCCGAAGGCCGCGGGTGGGAGGTAGGCCGCATCGGTGGAAGCGCAGGTCGCGTAGAGGCTCTCGGCCACGCCGGGCTGGCCGCTGGCCTCGCAGGCGATCGCCAGGGCCAGCTTGGGCGCGAGCTCGCCCGGCACCTGGCGGTAGACCGCGTTGAAGTTGTCCCGGGCCGACTCCGCCTGTCCCCCGAGGAGGTGCGCGAGCCCGCTGAGCCACAGCGCTCGCCAGTCCCACGGGTCGGCGGCGAGGACCTGGCGGGAGGCCTCGATCGCCTTCGCCGGCGCGGCAGCACGCAGGTGCTCCAATCCGCGGGCGAGCCACACCTCGGCGGTGTCCTCGGGCGCCTTGGCGAGGTCCTTGAGCCGCTGGTCGGGCGGGCCCGGCGCGATCGAGGTCAGCCACGAGTGCTGCGGATCGGTCTGGTCCGGTCGCAGCCACGGCAGCTGGGACCACTCCACGGTGGCGGTGGACACCGCCGGTGTGGTGAACAGCATCGAGGCCGACGAGGTGAGGGCCGTGCCCTCGGTCGACGCAGCGACGACCTCGCGCAGCACGCCGAGCGCCTGGGTGCGCAGCTCGTCCGCCGACGCGAAGCGGTCGTCCGGGTCGAGCGCGCAGCACTTGGCGATCAGCCAGTAGAGCGAGTCGTGCTTCTGGAACAGCGGCGTCGTCGCCGGGTCGGGCAGGGAGGTGAGGTAGGTCGACTGGTAGCCGCGGAACTCCATGCACAGCACGAGCAGCGTGCGCCCGATCGTCCAGATGTCGCTGGCCACGGTCGGCCCCACCTCGGCCACCTCGGGCGCCTGGTAGCCGACCGTGCCGTAGATCGCCGAGTCCTGGTCGTCGACGTGGCGGACGCCGCCGAGGTCGATCAGCTTGACGGCGTCGCCGACCTGCAGGAGATTGTCCGGCTTGAAGTCGCAGTAGACCAGGCCGAGGTCGTGGAGGTACTGGAAGGCCGGCAGGATCTCGATGATGAAGGCCAGCGCCTGGTCCACCGGCAGCGGGTCGTAGGAGCCGCCGGCCGCAACCATCCGGGCCTTCAGGATCTGCTTGAGCGACTTGCCGCCGACGTACTCCATGACGATGTAGCCGGCGTCGTCGTGCGTCACGAAGTTGTAGATCTCGACGATGAGCGGGTGCTCGACCTGCGCGAGGAAGCGCTGCTCGGCGATCGCCGCGGCGAGCGCGTCCTTGTCGCCGGAATTGAGCAGCCCCTTGAGGACGACCCACCGGTCGGAGACATTGCGGTCACGGGCGAGGTAGATCCACCCGAGCCCGCCGTGGGCGAGGGCCCCGGCCACCTCGTACTGCCCGGCGACGAGATCGCCCGCCTTGAGCTTGGGGGTGAAGCTGTATGCCGTGCCGCACTTGGGGCAGAAGCCCTCCTCCCGGCCCGGTCGGCCCTCGACCGAGCGGCCCACCTCTGCGCCACAGACGGAGCAGAAGCGCTTGTCCTCGGGCACCCCGGGGTTGGGGTTGATGGCACCCGCGGGATCGACCGCGGGCTCCGGTGGCACGCTCGTGAGGCCCGCACCCAGGCGCGCGGACCGCAGGCGCGTCGACCCGGACCGCACGCGTCGCGTCGCGCTCGTGCCGACGCGCGCGGATCCCAGTGCGGCAGAACCCAGTCGGACCGAGGCGCTCGCGGTCGACGGGGTCGAGCCGAGCACTCCGGCCACCGTGGCCTCGTCGAGGTCATGGGGCGCGGGCGCGGGCGCGCTCGGGGCGGTGGTCGCAGCGCCGGGTGTGCCGCAGACGTCGCAGTAGCCGTCGACGATCGACCCGCTGCACCCGGGCTGGGTGCACCGGTCCCCCGCGGCGGCCGGCGCCACGGGCGAGGCGCTGCCTCCCGGCCCGGGTGAGCCGCACACGTCGCAGTAGCCGTCGACGATCGATCCGGTGCAGCCCGGCTGGGTGCAGGCACTCATGCGGAAGTCCTTCCGGTGAGGAGTCCTTGGCGGCGGGCGGCGCGGCGACCGCTCTCGGAGTCCCACCACCGCACCCAGGCCTCGTGCAGCGAGACGGCGGCGGCCGCGGCCGGCAGCGGTGCCGGGGTTCGGTCGAGGACCTCCCGGGCACCGTGGGCGGCCGCGACGACGTCGGGCACCGCGCCGACACCAGCAGCCTGAGCGCGCACCTCGGTCGCCGCGAGGCGCGCGAGGAGGTCATCCCGGGTCCGCAGCGCCGCGGCATACGCCTCCTGGGCGACGTCCATCGCCCGGGCGACCCGATCCAGGCGATCCCGGTATGCCGTGAGCTCGCCCTCGCTGCCCGGCACCGGTCCCAGCGCCTCGACCTCCGGGACGGCGTAGTTGGGGCAGGGGTCGACGGTGGAGACCGCCTGGGCGGCCAGCGACTCGAGGGCGGAGCCGCGCGCGATGAGGGCGGCTCGGCGGTCCTGGACCTCGCGCACGACGTCGACGAGCTCGCGGCGGCGCGCACCGCCGACGATGAGGTCACGCTCGAGCCGCGCCGCGTCGTTCTCCAGGGGCCCGATGAGGCCGCCGACGTCCGCGCCACGCTCGAGCTTCTCCACGAGAGCGGCTGTGCGAGAGCCGAGCTCGTCGACCTGACGGGTCAGCGACGTGCGGGCCGAGGCGGGCTCGAGGGCCACCTGGTCCCGCAGTCGCTCGAGCTGCGCGCGCAGGTCCTTGACCCGGCGGGAGTAGGCATCCGCGGCCGGATCCAGGGCCAGGCGGACCCGCAGCTGGCTCACGAGTGCGTCGGAGAGCCGGCACGCTTCCGGCAACGAGACCGACAGCGCTCCCCCCGCACCGTCGCCACCGCGCCGCCCGGCGCCGGCCGCGTCGAGGGCGACCGGGTCGAGGCTGGCCTCGAGACGGCCCCAGATGAGGACCGAGAGCCGCTCCCGCTCGATCGGACCGACGCGGCCCCCGTCCCAGGTCGCGAAGAGCAGCGTGAACCGGTCGCTGACGGCCTTCCACACCGCCATCGAGAGGGTGAGGTCCCCGGTGAGCTCGGCCCGTCGCTCCGAGGCCAGCGCGGCGGCGTCGAGCTCGTCGAGCTCGGTGCGGCGCGCACGCACCCACTCCTCGAGCTCGCCGAGGTAGGTCTGGACGCGGCTGGGGTCGAGCTGCTCGCCCAACGCCCCGGGGGCCTGGGGCGCCGTCGTCCTGCTCATGGCGCGCGACCGTAGTTCGGGGCCGGCTGGCCGGTGCCGGCGCCGAGCGTGGGCGCGAGCCATGTGGCGTACATGGCGGCCCAGCGACCGTCGGCGCGCATCTGCTCGAGGAGGGCGTTGATGAATTGGACCAGGTCGACCGCACCGGCCTTGGTGGCCACGCCGTAGGGCTCCTGGGTGAAGGCGGGCGCGTCGGTCACCACGGCATACGGGTCCTGGGCGGCCAGCCCGGCGAGCACCGTGTCGTCACCGGTGATGGCGTCGACCGCACCCGTCTGGAAGAGGACGAGGCAGCCGGTGTGGTTGTCGGCGGGGACCGGTGTGGCGGCCGGGGCCATCGTCTCGAGGTTCTTCAGGCTGCTCGTGCCCTTGGGTGCGCAGACGGTGTGGCCGGCGAGCGACGCGAGGTCGGTCAGGCCCGAGCCGCGTCGGACGAGGACCTTCTGGCCCGCCTGGTAGTAGACCTGCGAGAAGGCGACCTGGGTCCAGCGGTCGCAGTTCATCGTCATGTTGCGCACGACGATGTCGACGCGGTCCTCCTGCAGGGCCGGGATCCGGTCCGCGGCGGTGAGGACGACGAGCTGGACGTTCGCCTGCGGGCCGAGGATGGCCTGGCCGATGGCACGGGCGAGGTCGATGTCGAAGCCCTCGATCTGGCCGGTCAGCGGGTTGCGGGAGCCGAGGAGGTAGGTGTCGGCCGACACGCCGACGATGAGCCGCCCACGGGCGCGGATGGCGGCCATGGTCGAGCCGGCCGGGAGCGCTTCGGCGGCCGGCAGCGGGCCGGTCGGCGCATAGCTCTGGGTGGGGTTGTCGCAGGTGACGGGGGCCGCGCTCGCGCTGGGAGAGGGGCTTGCCGACGCGGACGCCGAAGGCGGTGCCGACGCGGACGCCGAGGCCCCGGGGTCGGGCACCACGGTCGGCACCTGGCCGGAGCATGCCGTGACGAGCGCGGTCACCAGCAGAATGGCGGCGGTGCTGGTGAGCACCCGGAGCCGCGTCCGAGGCATCGGGCGCCGGGAGGTCATGGCCGGGCTCATGCGTACTCCTCCAGTCGGCGGGACACCCCGCGCCAGGCCAGCCAGGCAGCGGCGATCCCGGCCAGCACCGTGCCGATCGCGACGAGGACCGGGGTCCAGGCGCCGGCATCGAGCGTGGACCGCACGGTGCTCGCCGTGGACTCGACCACACCGGCCACCTGCTTGTCGTAGGCGGCGAAGGCCGGCGACGAGCCCTCGGTCTGGCTGGTCGCGAGTGCGACGGCGCCGTCCCAGTCGCCGGCGTCGTCCTTGGCCACGACCTCGGCGTGCGCGGCCGTGTAGGCATTCCAGGCGTCCGTGGCCTCCACCGGCAGGTAGGCGGAGACGGCTTGGGCCTGCGTGGACCAGGCCGTCTCGAACGCCTTGCCCGAGCCCCGGGCGATGAGTCGCAGGCTCTCGCTGGACTTGGCGGCGTTGGCCTGGCTGCGGGCCTGTGCCGCTTGGACCAGGTCGCGGTAGGAGCCGTTGGAGAGGCTCGAGTTCTCGGCCGCCTGCATCCCGCTGACCGTCACGGCGGCCACGGTGGCCGCCAGGACGGCGCCCGCGGCGAGGACGAGGCCGATGTTGAACCGGCGCCGGAAGCGACGAGCGATCCACTGGTTGACCCAGACCAGCACCGCGATCGCCAGGATCCCCGGCACGAGGACCCACAAGGGGTGCTGGTTGGCCAACGAGTTGTCCGCCCGTGTCGTGTTCGCGTCGAGCAGGGCGTCGACGAGGGTCATGCCGCGTCCGCGCAGCTCCGAGCTGGCCTGGCGGAGGTAGGCGGCGCCGACCGGGAGGCCCTGCCGGTTGTTGGCGCGCGCGACCTCCATGTCGGAGGCGTAACGCACCACCAGCCCCGACAGCTCGGCGAGGGCCTGCTGGTCGGCCGACTGGGCCTGGGCGGCTGCCGCGATGGTCCCCGTGGCCGTGGCGATCGCCTCGTCGTAGGCGGCGCGCTGCTCGGGTGGCTCGAGACCGCCGACGAGGAAGGCGTTGGTGGCGAGGGCGTCGGCGCGCAGCAGGTCGACCTTGATGTCCTGGATACGGATCACCTGGGCGGCGTCCGCAGCGGCCTGGCGGGCCGCGTTAGCACCGAGGACGAGTTGCGCCGCGGTCAGGATCGTGAAGACGGCCACGGCGAGCGCGGCGACGATCCGGCGCTGTCGCAGCCCGGTCGGGATCCCGCGTCCGGCCAGCACGTCTGCCGGGACCGAAGCACCCGGCACACCGGGGCCACGGCCCGTCGCGGGGGCCGAGGCTGCCTGGACGGGAGGCGCGGCGGGGCGGCCGGTGGGCGGCGGGGCCGCAGCGGTGGCCTGGCTCATGGAGTCCCCTCCTGGTCGGGAGTCGCCGGGTCGGGGCCCGGGCTGGACGGCTCGAGGCCGCTGCCGGACGGCTCGGCGCCGGGGGTGGCCGGCTTGGGGGCCGGGGTGCTCAGGTCGAGGGCGTCCGGCTCGGGCAGCAGGTCCTCGGGTGCGAGGGTCCGCAGCGCAGTCAGGTCGGGGTCCTCGACCTCGCGCAGTCGCCAGGCGTGGGCACCGATCGCCGCCTCGAGGGTGTTGCGGGCGAAGCGGCCGTTGCCGAAGGACGGGCCGCGCTCCACATGGGCGAGCAGGTCGCGGAAGCGGGCCTCGACCGCGTCGTCCACGTCGTAGTCGGCATTGGTGGCCAGCGTCCGGAAGATGCCGACGAGCTCGTCGTCGGTGTAGTCCGCGAACTCGATCGTCGTGCGGAAGCGGCTGGCCAGGCCGGGGTTCTGGGCGATGAAGACCTCCATCGGGAGGGGGTAGCCGGCGACGATGACGACCAGGTCGTCGCGCTTGTCCTCCATCTCCTTGACGAGGGTGTCGATCGCCTCGGTGCCGTACTGGTCACCGGCCAGGCTGTAGGCCTCGTCGATGAAGAGGACGCCGCCGATCGCGGACTTCACCACGTCCGCGGTCTTCATCGCCGTCTGCCCGAGGTAGCCCGCGACGAGTTCGCTGCGATCGACCTCGACGAGTTGGCCCTTGCTGAGCAGTCCGAGGGCGCGGTAGATGCCTCCCACGAGCCGGGCGACGGTCGTCTTGCCGGTGCCCGGGTTGCCGACGAAGACCAGGTGACGGGTGATCGCCGGGGTCTTGAGGCCGGCCTCCTTGCGCTTGGCCTCGACACGCAGGAGCGCGACCTGGCGGTGGATCTCGGCCTTGACCGCCCGCAGCCCGGTGAGGGCGTCGAGCTCGGCGAGCAGCTCCTCGAGGGTGCGCGGGTCCGGCTCGGGCTCGACCTTGGCCTCGGGGCCGGGATTCGGGGCAGCCGCCTCCGCCGCCCCACCCTCCGGTTCACCCCGTCGAACGAGCACGAATCGCCCGGGATCCTCGGCTTCTCTCGGCGATTCGTGCTCGTTCGACGGGGTGGGGGTGGGACTCGGGGAGTCAGGGTCGAGGGTGAAGCGACCGGGCGCCCACGGATCGGCCCCCGGGTCGAGGTCGAGGCCCGTGCCGGCGCGCGCGTCGGGCGGAGCGACCTCCCGCACGCGCGCACTCACCGACTTCAGGTCATCCATGACCTGGGACCACAACCGGCTCACCACCGCGGTCACCTCCTCCCCCTGCGAGGTGCTCACACCAGCCACGGAAGAGGTTCCTGCGGCCGGCTCGGGACGCCCACCGGCAGAACCCGAGGGGACGAGCACGGCGAGCTGGGCAGCCGCGGCCGTCGTCGCGTTGCCCAGCGTCCGTGGGGTCGGCGCGCCGAGACCGGCGGCCGCCTGGCAGACCGCGCCCAGGGCCCGGGCGTATGCCGAGGCGCCCGCTCCGCCGGCCAACGCGAGGGAGGCGAGGGTCGGGGTCGGCCCCGACCGCCACCGGCGACCGCGGGAGGCGGCGGCCGTGAAGTCCTCCGCGCCTCGGTCGCCCCCGGTCTCGCGGACCCAGTCGGCATACGCCCCCGGCGCGGCCTCCGCGACGGTGGCCGCGAGTGCCTCCCCCTCGGCGCGCACGACCTGCTCGTCGGCACCCGCGGCGAGGCCGGCCTCGACGAGTCCGGCGAGAGCCTGGGCCAGGGTGGGTCGGTCGGTGCCGGTCACGCTCGCTCCCGCGTCATCGTCGTCATGGGGCTCACCCGAGGTCCAAGGTGTTGCCGGCGCCGGTCGGTCCCGGCAACGGTGCTGGCCCGGGGACGTCCGCCGCAGGGGTGGCGCGTCCGAACTTGGCGTCGAGGAAGCGCCCCTGCGCGATGAGCGCCTGGGCGTCGGCGTTGACGGCCGCATCGAGCATGCGATCCATGCTGGTGCCGAGCAGCTCGAGCTGGTCCACGAGCACCATGAGGGCGGTGCGGCCCTGGTCGATCGGGCGGGAGTCGGCCCAGTCCCGGGGCAGCCTCAGGTAGGCGCTCACCGACTCCGGGAGGTAGTTCGTCGCGGTGGCGACGACGGCATACGCGTCCTGGGACCCCACGCCCAACCCCGCCAACCGCGGCAGGATCGCCCGGATGGCCGTGTCGATGCGGGTGACGCGGGAACGGATCAGCGGGCTGGCGTGAGCACCATCGAGCATGGTGGAGACCCGGCCGAGCGCCGCGAGGATCTCGGGCTCCCCGGGTGGCGCGGGCAGCGTCGGCCCCGCCGGCTCGGGCGAGCCGAACGTCCGGCCCCACCAGTCCTTGAAGCCCATGGTCCCCGCTGCCCGCAGCTGCGCTCAGGCGCCCGGCTGGTCGAGGTTGATGGTCTGGGTGCCCCGGGCGTCCTGGGCGTGGACGCGCGCGAGGTAGTCCTTGGACTTCTCCACCTCGGTCTCGAGGACACCGATGGTCTGCGCCATCGTGTCGAGCGCCTTGACCTTGAAGGTGTCGATCGAGTCCATCGTCGCGTAGATGTTCTGGAAGGCCGCCTGCAGCTCGGCCATGCCGATCGTGCTGCTCGCGGCCTGCTCCTGGATCGCCGCGGAGTTGTCCTTGAGCATCTCCGAGGTGCGCTGGATCATCCCGCTCGTCGTCGTGTTGAGCGCGGTGATCTGCTCGAGGACGAGCTTCTGGTTGCCGAGGGCCTGGGCGACGATGACCGCCGTCCGCAGCGCCGAGACCGTCGTCGTCGAGGCGCGGTCGACGCCCTTGATGAGCTCGATGTTGTTCTTGATGATGACGTCGATCGCGAGGTAGCTCTGGATCGAGACGGCGAGCTGGGTGAGGAGGTCCTGGTGCTTCTGGCGGACGTAGAACAGCACGTCCTGCTGGAGCGCCTTCGCGCCCTCGGGGTCGGTCAGCTCGAGCTCGGCGATCCGGGCCGCGAGCCTGGTGTCGAGCCGCTCGGCGATGTAGACGTACTGGTTGAGTCGGCCCATGGCCGCCCACAGGTTCGTCTTCTCCAGGTTGAGGGCGACGTTGTCGCGGGTGAGCTCGTCCTGGCCGTTGCGCAGGCTGTGCAGGATCGCGTTGAGCTGGCTCTGCGCGGACTGGTAACGCCGGAAGTAGTCGACGACCTTGTCCCCGAAGGGGATGATGCCCAGGATCTTGCGCCCACCGGTGACGGCACTGGGGTCGAGGTCCTCGACGGTGCGGCGCAGCTCGAGCAGGGTCTTGCCGACCGCGCTGCCCTGGGCGATCCCGCCCTCCTTGAGCGCCTTGACCGGCGTCTGGAGCAGCCTGTTGCTCGTCTCGGCCGCCTTGCGGATGTCGGCGTCGCCCATGGTGCGGACGTTGTCGGCCTGCTGGGCGAACTCCGGGCTGCGCGGGGCCGCCTTGGTGAGGGCGTCCATGAAGGTGTCGACGCGGGCATCGAGACCGGGGATGGCCTCCGCCTGCACCTGCGGGGCCATCTTGGGGGCCTGGGTGGCCACGACGGGCGCCGGAGCGGCCGGCGCCTCGAGCGTGAGCACCTGGTCCGGCGGGGTCAGGGGCGCAGGGACCGCGGCGGTGCCGTCACTCACGGACGTGCCTCCGGGGTGCCCTCGTGGCCGGTGTAGGACGACGGCGGCGGGATGTCGGAGTCGCGCTGCCCGAAGTCGACGCGCGGGGCCTCGCGCTGCTCGCCGACCGCCTCGAAGTACTCCTCACGGCCGACGTTGAACATGCCCGCGATGATGTTGCTGGGCACCGTCTCGACCTTGGTGTTCAGCTCACGCACGTTGGCGTTGTAGTAGCGCCGCGCCGACGCGATCCGGTCCTCGGTGCTCGACAGTTCGTTCTGGAGGGCGAGGAAGTTCTGGTTGGCCTTGAGGTCGGGGTAGGCCTCGGCCACGGCGATGAGCCGACCGAGCGCCTGGGTCAGCATCCCCTCGGACTGGGCCTGGGCCGCCGGGGACTGCCCGGGGGCCATCGCGGCGCTCCGGGCGCGCATGACGTCCTCGAGGGTGCCGCGCTCGTGGGCGGCGTAGCCCTTGACCGTCTCGACCAGGTTGCCGATGAGGTCATGGCGGCGGGTCAGCTCGACGTCGATCTGGCGCCAGGCCTCCTGCACCAGGTTGCGGAGCTTGATCAGGCCGTTGTAGGTGCCGATCGCCCAGGCGAGGACGGCCACCACGAGGACGGCGATGATGATGAGGGCAATGATCACGAGGGGCTCCCCTGTTCGATGACCTGTCCCGGTGATCCTATGCGCAGGTCGCATGGTGGCGGCAGGTCAGTGCTGGTAGAGACGCGTGGCCGACCGGAGCGGTTCCCGGGGCACTGGGGACCGCGACGGGTGGCGTTCGGCGAGGGGGCTCAGCCCAGGCCGAGCTCCTGCAGCCCGTAGACGTAGCGGTACTCCATCCCATGGTCGGCGAACACCTGGGCCGCGCCGGTCGACCGGTCGGCGATCGTCGCCACGGCCACGACGGTCGCGCCCGCCTCCTGGGCCGCCTTCGCAGCCTCGAGGGGCGAGGCGCCGGTGGTGGACGTGTCCTCGACGATGAGCACGCGCCGCCCCTCGATGGACGGCCCCTCGATCCGCTGCTGGAGCCCGTGGGCCTTGCCCGCCTTGCGGACGACGAAGGCGTCGAGCCGCTCCCCCGCGGCGCCGGCCGCGTGCAGCATCGAGGTCGCGACCGGGTCGGCACCAAGGGTCAGGCCCCCCACCGCGTCGAACTCCAGGTCCGCTGTCAGCTCGCGCATGACCTGCCCGACGAGCGGGGCCGCCTCACCGTCGAGGGTGATCCGGCGCAGGTCGACGTAGTAGTCGGCCTCCTTGCCGGACGACAGGGTGACGCGGCCATGCACGATCGCCTTGGCCTTGACGATCTCGAGGAGACGGGCACGAGCGGCAGCGATGTCGGTCACAAGCCCAGATCGTATGCCGGGTGCTCACCACCCAGCGCACCGGGACTTCGCCTCGGGCGTGCGAGGTGACGCCCTGGACAACGTCGCGCCCCGTGACGACGGCCGCTGCCGAGGTCAGCGCGGCGGCGGACGGTGCCGGGTGACCACCCCACCGGAGCGGACGAAGCGGCGAGGCACGACCTTCAGGGCCGTGGTCATCGCCTTGTAGGTCAGGCTCGGGACGCTGATCACCTTGCCCTGATCGACGTCCTCGAGGCAGTCGCGCACCAGGCTCGGTGCATCGAGCCAGAGGAAGTCGGGGAAGGCGTCGTCACGGATCTGCGCGCGCTCGTGGAACTCGGTGCGCACGAAGCCCGGGCAGAGCGCAGTCACGGTCACTCCCGAGCCGGCGAGCTCTCCGGCCAGGCCTTCGCTGAACACCGTGACCCACGACTTGGCGGCTGAGTAGGTGCCGCTGGCGATGAAGCTCGCCACCGACGAGACGTTGATGATGCGCCCGTGGCCGCGCGCCTTCATGGCGCGACCGGCGGAGTGCGAGAGGACGAGCACCGCCCTGCAGAGCACGTCGAACATGCCTTCCTCGGCGGCGAGGTCGTTCTCGAGGAACGAGGTGCGCATCCCGAAGCCGGCGTTGTTGACGAGGATGTCGACCGGTGCCTGCGCATCGCCGACGCGGGCGGCCACCCGCGCGACGGCCTCGCGATCGGCGAGGTCGGCCGGCAGGACCTCGACCTGCACCCCGCGCTCACGTCGCAGCTCGACCGCCAGTTCCTCGAGGCGCTCGACGTCGCGGGCGACGATGACGAGGTCGTGGCCGCGCGCAGCGAGCTGGATGGCGAACTCACGTCCGATGCCGGCGGTCGCGCCGGTGACGAGGGCAGTGGTCATGGACCTCACCCTAGCCAGCCAGAGGTGACGGGCAGCGGACGGCGAGCACCCGGCATACCGGCGAGTAAGGTCGGGGTATGCGCCTGGCGACGTGGAACGTGAACTCGATCCGGTCCCGGATCGACCGCCTCGAGGCGTGGCTGACCCGGCACGAGATCGACGTCCTCGCGCTCCAGGAGTCCAAGGCGAAGGACGAGCAGTTCCCCTACGAACGGCTGCGGGCCGCCGGCTACGAGGTCGCCCACCATGGCTTCAACCAGTGGAACGGCGTGGCGATCCTCTCCCGCATCGGGCTCGCCGACGTCCAGGTCGGTTTCGCCGGCGCCCCGGCCTGGGGGGATCCGGCCGTGGTGGAGGCCCGGGCGATCGGCGCCACCGTGGGCGAGGGCGACGCCGCGGTGCGGCTCTGGTCGGTCTACGTCCCCAACGGTCGCCAGCTCGAGGACCCGCACATGGACTACAAGATCGCCTGGCTCGAGGGACTGCTCCGCGAGGCCCAGGGGTGGGCGGCCGACGGCACCCCGGTGGCGCTGTGTGGTGACTGGAACATCGCCCCCTTCGACGAGGACGTGTGGTCGATGGAGTTCTACGCCGACAAGTCCCACGTCAGCCCGCGTGAGCGCGCCGCCTTCCACGCCTTCCTCGACGGCGGCTTCTCCGACGTCGTGCGCCCGCACGCGCCCGGCCCCAAGGTCTACACCTACTGGGACTACCAGCAGCTGCGCTTCCAGAAGGGTCGCGGCATGCGCATCGACTTCGTCCTCGGCTCACCGTCGTTCGCCGCGCGCGTCGCGGGCGCCGCCATCGACCGCGAGGAGCGCAAGGGAGCCGGGGCCAGCGACCACGCTCCGGTCGTCGTCCAGCTGGAGCCTCCGGCATGAGGGCCCCGAGCACCGAGCGCTTCGTCGTGCCGGTCGCGCACGGCGCGCGCCTTCACGCGCAGGAGTTCCTGCCCGCGGGCCCGCTCGACCCTGCGCTGCCGACCGTCGTGCTGGCCCACGGCTGGACGCTCACGCACGCCTCCTGGCGTCCGGTCATCGACGAGCTCCTCGTCCACCGGGCCGTGCGCGTCGTCGCCTACGACCAGCGCGGCCACGGCGCCTCCACCATGGGGCGCCCCGAGTCCGCGACCGTGCGCCTCCTCGGGGACGACCTCAAGCAGGTCATCGACGCCGCCGCACCGACCGGCCCCCTGGTCCTCGCCGGACACTCCATGGGTGGCATGACGGTGATGGCGTATGCCGGTGGGCACCACGCCGACTTCGTCTCCCGTGTGCGCGGGGTCGTCCTCGTGGGCACCGCCGCCTCGGTCGCCGGCCGCAAGCCCATCCCCCTCGAGTCCTTCGTCATGGGGGTGGCATCGCGGGCCCCCCGGATCGCCCCCCGCCTCCTCGTGCCGACCCCGGTGCAGGGTCGGCTCATGTTCGGCCGGGACGCCGACCCGGCGGCGGTCCGTGAGGCCGTGGGCATGATCAAGGCCACCAAGATGCCGACGATCGGCCAGTTCTTCCACGCGATCGAGGCCCACGACGAGATCGCCTCCCTGGCCCACTTCGTCGACGTGCCCACACACATCCTCGTCGGCTCGCAGGATCGGCTCACCCCGGTGAAGTGGGCTCGCATGCTCCAGGACTCGATCCCGGGCAGCCGGCTCACGGTGCTGCCGGACAAGGGGCACATGCTCACCTACGAGGCGACCGCCACCGTGGCCGACACCGTCATCGACTTCGTCGACGCCGCGGCGCAGTCGGGACAACCGGACTAGCACGAACGGCGGAATTCAGCCAGACCGCTGCGGTCGCGGACCGTCCGACAGGACCGCGTCAGGAGCCGGTGCTGGGTGACGTGGCCGGGTGGTGCCGACGCCGGCCCAGGGTCAGCGCCGTGGCCGCGCTGAGGACCGCAGCGAGCGCAGCACCGCGGAAGACCCAGTGCACCTGCACGAGCGCCGCGTCGACGAGGGCGGTCGTGTCCGTCGGATCCGGAAGGGCGGCCACCGTGGCGTAGTACTGGTGCAACCCGATCGCAGTGAGCAGGGCCAGCCCGACGACCATGCCGATCATCCGGGCCACCACGACGAGGGCGCTGATCGTGGCGTGCGCCGCCTCGGGTGCATGGGCGAGCGCGGCGTTGTTCACCGGGGCCAGGGCCAGGCCGACGCCGAGGCCGACGAGTGCGAGGACGAGCACCGAGGCCAGTGTGCCCAGCGAGCCGCGCCCCCAGTCCGACATCAGCGCCAGGCCCAGGCCGGCGCCGAGCAGGCCGACCGCGGCGACCGGTCCGTCCCCGAGCCACCGCAGCATCCACCCGCCGGCCAGGGCGCCGACGGGCACCGCCACGAGGAAGCGGAGCAGCACGAGCGCAGCTCCGGTCTCGGACGTGTCATGGACCAGTCGGGCCATCAGCGGCACGTCGACGACGACCGCGACGAGCGCCACTCCCACGGCCAGGCTCACCACCAGTGCCGCAACGGCGCGGCCACGGAGCAGCCCTCGGGGAACGAGCGGGTCGGCCGCGCGGCGGTGGTGGATCAGGTAGGCCAGGACCGCCAGCCCTGCCACCGGGAGCAGCACGTAGCCGAGCGGGCCGACGACCTCCTTCTCCGGCTCCGCGGCGGCGAAGGTGAGGATCACGCCCGCGAGGGCGGTCCCGATGAGCACCGCCCCGAGCAGGTCGGCCCGGCGCAGCACCTCCCGCGCGCTCGCCAGCCACCAGAGCAGCGCCCCGCTCGTGAGGACCAGGCCGAGCACGCCGATCGGCGTGAGCAGCACCGAGGTGGCCGAGCCGAACGGGACGAAGGGGCCACCCAGCGCCACGCTCGTCGTCAGGGCCTCGGGGGCGGCGAGCGCGAGGGTCAGCACCGCCAACCCGACCACGGCGAGGGCGAGCGGCCCCGCACGGAGGCGCCACGGCAGACCGCCGCCGGTGCGGACGACGACCGCGGTGAGGACGACCCCGGCCAGGGCGTTGAGCCAGAAGATCCAGCGCCAGTCGGCCACCGCGAGCAGGAGCGCCCCCAGGAGCGGCCCGAGGACCGACCCGAGCTCCTGGACGGCGCCGACGATCCCCAGCGGCAGGCCGCGACGGTCCGCGGGCCACAGGTCCGCCACGATCGCCAGGGTCGCGGGCACGAGACCACCCCCACCGACGCCCTGGATCACGCGGCCGGCGACGAGCACACCGAGGTCGGAGGCCAGGGCCGTGACGATGCTGCCGACGACGAAGACGGCCAGGCAGGACAGGAGCACGCGTTGGCGAGAGGTGAGGTCCGCGAGGCGCCCGATGAGCGGCAGGACGGCGACATAGCCCAGCAGGAAGCCCGAGATGATGGGCGTCGCCCGTTGCAGGGCATCGATGCCGACCCCGACGCCGGCCATCATGTCGGTCAGGGCGAGCACCACGACGTAGGTGTCGGCCGCCGCAAGGGCCACCGCGACGGACGCGCTCGCGAGGAGGGCGCGGGGGGCCGGCTCCCGAAGGTGCGGCGCCTGCGGGCCGGGCGTCACTGGGGCGCGGTGATGGTCACCGGCTTGCCGTAGTCGGTGAGGACCAGGGTGTAGGTGCCCGTCGTGCCCTCGTAGAACGGGCCGGTGAGCACCGCCTTGCGGAGCTCGTCGCCGGCCGTGATGCCGAGGGTCGCCGCGAAGTCGGCAGCCCCGTCACCGAGGAAGAGCAGGTCCTTGACGAGCGAGCCGGGGATGGTCCCGGTGTACTCGGTGAGGATGTCCTTGCCCTCGCGCGCCTGGCGCCCGGCCTTGACGTCCTTGGCCTGGGTGAGCAGGGCCGGGATGCCGCTCTCGGGGTCGAAGAAGGTCGACGGGTTGGGAGCGCCTGCGGCGGCGAGGTCGGCCGGGGTGAAGTCCGGGGTGAAGAACTTCCACCAGGCCTTCTCCCCCACCGCGACGATCTCGAGGTTGGCGCTGACGTCGTTGACGCGACCGCTGACCGTGCCACTGAACTTCGGCTCGGTGCTCGACAACTGGCCGTCGCCCGTGGCGTCGACGACACCATTGCGCCCCGCCGGGATCTCGGGGCCGGTGAGGGTCACCGCAACGGTGCCGGCGGCGACGAGCTTCTCGCGCGCGGCCCGGAGGACCTCCTGGGGGTCGCGGGTCGGCGCCTTGCTGTCGGTGCAGCCCGCGAGCACGGTCGTGAGGAGGGCCGAGCCGGCGAGGAGGACGGTGCGGCGCTGCATGGCGCACACCCTACCCAGCCGAAGGTGTGCGCCATGCGAAGTCGGCCCTCCCGGAGGCCACCCAGTCCCGCCGTGGCTCAGCGCAGCGTCAGGCCACCGGTCTCCGGGTCGATGTCGACCACGGCCGACTGCCCGTCCCGCACGTCGCCGGCGAGGAGGGCTCGGGCCAGCCGGTCCCCGATCTCGCGCTGGACCAGTCGGCGCAGCGGGCGCGCCCCGTATGCCGGGTCGTAGCCCTGCTCGGCGAGCCAGGCGCGCGCCGCGTCGGTGACCTCCAGGGTGATCCGCCGGTCACGCAGCCGCGTGGCCAGGGCGCGTACCTGCAGGTCGACGATGTGCGCGAGCTCGTCCCGGGAGAGCGGGTCGAAGAGGACGATCTCGTCGAGCCGGTTGAGGAACTCCGGCTTGAAGGACGACCGGACGGCCGCCATGACCGCCTCCTTCTTCGCCTCCGGCTCGAGCAGCGGGTCGACGAGGAACTGGCTCCCCAGGTTGCTCGTGAGGACGAGGATCACGTTGCGGAAGTCGACGGTGCGCCCCTGGCCATCGGTGAGCCGACCGTCGTCGAGCACCTGGAGCAGGATGTCGAAGACCTCCGGATGCGCCTTCTCGACCTCGTCGAGCAGCACGACGGAGTAGGGGCGACGACGCACGGCCTCGGTGAGCTGGCCGCCCTCCTCGTAGCCGACGTAGCCGGGAGGCGCTCCGATGAGACGCGCGACGGCGTGCCGCTCGGAGTACTCCGACATGTCGATGCGCACCATGGCCCGCTCGTCGTCGAAGAGGAAGTCGGCGAGCGACTTGGCGAGCTCGGTCTTGCCCACACCCGTCGGACCGAGGAAGAGGAAGGAGCCGGTCGGGCGGTCGGGGTCGGCGATGCCGGCTCGGCTGCGGCGCACCGCATCCGAGACGACACGCACCGCGTCGGCCTGGCCGATGAGGCGCGAGCCGATGATCGACTCCATCGAGAGCAGCTTCTCGGTCTCCCCCTGGAGCAGGCGGCCCGCGGGGATGCCGGTCCACGCCGAGATCACCTCGGCGATGTCGTCGGCGCCCACGCGCTCCTTGACCATGAGGTCCCCCGACGCGGTGGTCTCGGCCTCGAGCGCGCTCGCCGAGGCGAGCTCCTTCTCGAGGGTCGGGATGTCGCCGTAGCGGATCCGCGAGGCGCCTTCGTAGTCGCCCTCACGCTGGAGCTTGTCGGCGGTGGTCCGCAGGTCGTCGAGCTGGGCTCGCAGCTCACCGATCCGGTTAAGCCCGGACTTCTCCTGCTCCCAGCGGGCGGTGAGCCCGGCGAGCGCCTCCGACTTCTCGGCGAGGTCGGCGCGCAGCCGACCGAGGCGCTCGACCGATGCCTCGTCGCTCTCCTTGGCCAAGTGCAGCTCCTCCATCTTGAGCCGGTCGACAGCGCGCTGGAGCTGGTCGATCTCGACCGGGCTGGAGTCGATCTCCATCCGCAGTCGCGAGGCGGCCTCGTCGACGAGGTCGATGGCCTTGTCCGGCAGCTGTCGCCCGGTGATGTAGCGGTCGGAGAGGGCCGCCGCCGCGACGAGGGCCGAGTCCTCGATCTCGACCTTGTGGTGGGCCTCGTAGCGCTCCTTGAGCCCGCGCAGGATCGCGATCGTGTCCTCGACGCTGGGCTCGCCGACGAAGACCTGCTGGAAGCGGCGCTCCAGGGCCGGGTCCTTCTCGATGTGCTCGCGGAACTCGTCGAGCGTCGTCGCGCCGACGAGGCGCAGCTCGCCGCGGGCCAGCATCGGCTTGAGCATGTTCCCGGCGTCCATGGCACCCTCGCCGGTCGCGCCGGCGCCGACGACGGTGTGCAGCTCGTCGATGAACGTGACGATCTGGCCGTCACTGGCCTTGATCTCCTCGAGCACGGCCTTGAGGCGCTCCTCGAACTCACCGCGGTACTTCGCGCCGGCGACCATCGCGCCGAGGTCGAGGCTGACGAGGCGCTTGTCGCGCAGCGACTCCGGGACGTCGCCGTCGACGATGCGCTGGGCCAGGCCCTCGACGACGGCGGTCTTGCCGACGCCGGGCTCACCGATGAGCACCGGGTTGTTCTTGGTGCGCCGGGAGAGGACCTGGACGACGCGGCGGATCTCGCTGTCGCGGCCGATCACCGGGTCGAGCTTGCCGTCGCGAGCGGCGGCGGTGAGGTCGGTGCCGTACTTCTCGAGGGACTCCCCGCCCTCGGCCGGGGTCTCGGAGGTGACCTTGCGACCGCCACGCAGGTCATCGATCGTGCGCTCCATGTCCTTGGCGCCCCGCTGCTCGACGGCGGCCAGGTGGCCGGTCTCGGCGAGGGCGAGCAGGAGAAGGTCGAGGGCGAGGTAGCTGTCACCCTTGGCGCGCATGAGCGTGTCGGCGCGCTGCAGCACGGCGAGCGCCTCCCGGCCGAAGGTCGGCGCCTGGGCCGAGCCCGAGGTCGTCGGGAGCGCCCGGAGGCGGGCATCGGCCTGACTCAGCACGTGACCGGCTCCCGTGCCCGCCGCCTGGAGCAGGCGGTCGGCCTGGGGGGTGTCGAGCTGGATGAGGCTGCTCGTGAGGTGGTCAGGGGTGACTTCGGCGTTGCCATTGGCCTGGGCGGTGCGCGTGGCGATCGCCAAGGCCTCGGCCACCTTGTTGGTCGGCTTGAGCTCCATACGGCTGATTGTTCTCCTCGGTGGGGATTGCTGTCTTGTGGAGACAACGCATTCAAAGTTGAGTGCATTCCGCTCAACTCTTGCCAGGCCCCGTATGCCGGGTGCTCACCGTCCCGCTGAACCCTCGAGGTGGGCGTGGACGAGGGGGACGACGCTGGCGCCCTCACCCGTGGCGGACGCGACGCGCTTCATCGACCCGGACCGGATGTCGCCGACGGCGAACAACCCGGGCACGGAGGTGGCCAGGGTCTCCGGCGGCACCGGCCCGCCCCAGGCCTCCCAGGGGATCGAGCGCCCAGTGAGGACGAAGCCCTTCTCGTCGCGGGCGATCGTGGGTGGGAGCCAGTCGCAGGTCACCGTCGCGCCGAGCAGCAGGAAGAGGCCGCGGACCTCGCGTCGAGCGCGTTCCCCCGAGCGGACGTCCTCGAGGGTGACCCAGCCGAGCCGACCGTCCTCGTCGGCCCCGCCGTCGACGACGGCATGGTGACCCAGGACCTCGATCCGCGGGTTGAACTCGATCTCGTCGATGAGGTAGCGCGACATGGTGGCCGTGAGGTCGGGGCGGCGGACGACGATCGTCACCGACCGGGCGAAACGCGCGAGGTGCACCGCGGCCTGGCCCGCCGAGTTGCCCCCGCCGACGACGATGACGTCGACGTCGTCCATGTCGCGGGCCGCGGTCATCGCCGCTCCGTAGTTGACGCCCTGGCCGACGAGGTCGTCGATGGCGTCGACGCCGAGGCGGCGATAGGCCACGCCGCAGGCGATGACGACTGCCCGCGCCCGCAGGGAGCCCCCGTCGGTGTGGACGACGTGCGGCTCACCGTTGCGGCCGATCGTGAGCCGTTGACCGGCCACCCGGTGAAGAAGCGGGTCCCGAACCGGATCGCCTGGGCGCGGGCCCGCTGGGCCAGGCGCATCCCGGAGATGCCCGGGGGAAGCCGAGGTAGTTGCGGATCATCGACGAGGTGCCGGCCTGGCCGCCGATCGCCTCGGACTCGAGGGTCACCGTCGTCAGGCCCTCGCTCGAGGCGTAGACCGAGGCGGCCAGCCCCGCCGGACCCGCGCCGACGATGACGACGTCGACGACCTGGTCGACGTCGATGTCGTCGGGCCGTCCGTAGATCGCGACGGCCAGGTCGGTGATCGACGTGGGCGCGATGACCGTGTCGGCGGAGAAGACGCTGAGCAGCGGCCACACGTCGTCCCTGATGCCCTGCGCCCGCGCCCGCTCGACGACCGACCGGCCGAGCTCGGAGTCCGGGTCGTGCACGCGGTGGGGGATGCAGACCCGGTCCATGTAGTCCCGGAGCAGGTCGGTCAGGCCCTCGCGCCCGGGCGTGACGATGGCGACCGAGTCCACCTCGTGCCCGCCCACGGTGGAGGCCCAGTCGTTGAGCAGGTCGATGACGGCGGAGTGGTACTCCTCGTCCCGCGGTCCTCGGGGGGTGAGCGCGACGACGTCGAGCTTGCCCTTGGCCAGCGCCGGTCGCAGCTGCTCCGCGTCCTCGCGAAAGTTCTCCCAGCGGCAGGTCACCATCCGCCGGGCGGTCGGGACCACCGTCCGCAGCTTGTGCACCGCCTTGAGCGCCTCCGCCTCCCCCTCGGCGAGCCGTGAGTCGACGACCAGGAGCGCGATCCTGGCCCCCTCCCGGACGAGGGTTTCCAGGGCCGTCATCGCCTCGTGGATCGAGGCCCCGCCCACGAGGCGCTAGTCACGGGCGTAGCGACCGAACTCGTCCACCAGGTGCTCGAGGTCCGCGTCGGAGGCAATGAGGATCACGGGCCTGGTGTCGGTCACATCGCGAGCCTAGGGCCGGCCTGCCCTGACTGACGGACGCCCCGGCATAGGCTGCCCCGCGTGCGGATCGTCGTCATCGGGGCCACCGGCCAGCTCGGGCGCGCGATCGTGGACGCCCTGCTCGCGGGTGGCCACGGTGTCGTGGGCGTCTCCCGCCGCGGGGGCCATGGCTTCCAGCACCCTTCGTATGCCGAGGCCCGGCTCGACGTGACCCGCGCGGCACCCGCTGACCTGGCTCGGATCCTCGACGGCGCCGACGCCGTCGTCCAGGCCGTCGGAGCGGACGACCGGGAGCGGCCGCCTCGGCCGGCACGCCGATTCTTCGAGACCGAGCTCGTCGCCCCGACGCGCCTCATCGCCGACAGCGTCACGATCGCGAGGGTGCCACGGCTGGTGGTCCTCGGCTCCTACTTCTCCACCGTCGCACGGGCTCACCCCGAGTGGGGCCTGGTGGCACGCCACCCCTATGTCGACGCTCGGGAAGCGCAGTGGCGGGACGCCGTCCGGCTGGCCCCCGAGGCCGCGGTGACCGTGCTCGAGATCCCCTTCGTCTTCGGGACGGTGGAGGGGCGGGCTCCCCTGTGGTGCGACACCTACCTGGCCCCGTTGCGTCGCGGGCCGGTCGCCGTCACCCTCCCCGGCGGCACGAGCGCCACCACCGCCGAGGACGTGGCCCTGGCCGCAGTGGCCGCGGCCACCGGCGCCTCCCCCGCCGGACGCCATCCGGTCTGCACCGACAACGTCTCGCATCGCCAGCTGGCGCACTGGGCCCTGGCCGAATGGGACCGCAGGGTGCCGCTCCTGACCCTGCCCCACGGCATACTCACGGCGTCACTCCTCGCCGAGAAGGCGCGTCTGCGCCTCAGCGGGAAGGAGTCCGGGCTGGAGCCGGTCGGCCTGGCGAGGTTGCTGAGTGAGGACCTGCACCTGGACCCGCTCGCCTCGGCGCGGACCTTCGGCACGACCCCACGCTCCGTCGAGGACTCCGCTCGAGAGACCTTCCGAGCCGCTCGCGCCTGACGCGGCTCCGGCTCAGCGGCGGGACAGGATGACGATCGTCGTCTCGGAGTCCGCGACCATCGGGCGCAGGTCCCAGCCGGAGAAGCCCAGGTCGGGCACCAGTCCCGCAGCGAGGAAGTCGTCACGGAACTCGGGGTAGGTGTACTCCGGTGTGGAGTCGAACTCGACGACGATGCGGCCGCCGGGTGCGCACAGCGGGGCCAGCGCACGGAAGGCATCGCCGCGCTCGAGCCGGGACAGCTCGAGCAGGCCACCACCGGACCAGAGGATGGCATCGAAGCCGGAGGCGACGCCCAGAGCCTCGCGGGTGGCGTGAGCGGGGTTGGGGATCGCCACCCACTGCGGCTTCTCGCGGGGCGTGCCACCGGTCGTGGCCAGGCTCGAGTCCGTCGACTCCTCCACGGGAGCGTCATTGAGCTCCCTGACGACGGACTCGGACGCATCCATTCCCCACACCCGATGGCCCAGCGTGCCGAGGTCGACCGCAGCCAGGAGGGCGCGAGCGCCGATGACGAGAATGCGCCCCTTGCGCGGCACGAGGATGTCGAGCAGCCGCGCCTCGGGCACGAGGGTCCTGGGTCGCTGGGGCGGCGGCGCGACCACGCGAGTTGTCGGGATCTCCACCCACGACAGGCCCATGGCCGTGGCGACCTCGTGGACATGGGCCGGCCGGTTCCTGGGGTCCTTGTCCAGGCACCGAGTGATGATGTCGACGAGCTCCGCGGGGATGTCCGAGGGCAGGGCCGGCATCGGGTCGGTGACGTGGGCGATCGCCGTGGCGACCGGGGTGTCCCGGTCGAAGGGCCGCCGGCCGGTGAGCAGCTCGTGGGCCACGACGCCGAGGGCATAGACGTCGCTGGCCTTGGTGGCCGACTTGCCCAGGGCCTGCTCGGGGGAGAGGTAGAAGGGCGTGCCCAGCGTCTCGCCGGTGCGCGTGAGCCCGACCGAGCCCACGGCCCGGGCGATGCCGAAGTCGGTGAGCTTGACCGTGCCCTCCGGGGTGACCAGGACGTTCGCCGGCTTGACGTCGCGGTGGATCACCCCTGCGTCATGGGCCGCGCCGAGGGCCAGGGCCATCTGGCCGATGATCGAGCGCACCTCGTCCGGAGCCAGGGCGCCCTCCCGGCGCACCATCGACGAGAGCGACTCCCCGTCGACGTACTCCATGACGAGGAAGGCGATGTTCTCGTGCAGGCCGTAGTCGAAGGTGGTCGCGATGTTGTGGTGGGACAGGCCTGCCGTGAACTGCGCCTCCTCCCGGAAGCGCTCGGCGAAGACCGGCTCGGCGACGGTGTCCGGTCGCATGATCTTCAGGGCGACGGTGCGTGAGAGCACGGTGTCGCGGGCGCGCCAGACGTCCCCCATGCCGCCGGCGGCGATGAAGCCCAGGAGCTCGTAGCGCCCCCCGACGAGGAGTCCTTCGACGAAGCGCTTCACCCGGACGACCGATCACCGGCGTGATCGGCATGCGCCTGCGCTCGCGCGACCTGCGGCGCGAGTCGGGGCGAACGGGTCACGGTCACGGGCTCAACCTTAGACGAACATTCGACAGTCGGAGACCTTGTCGTCATACTTCACCACAGGAAACCCTCGTCACAGGGAACGCCAGCGGACGACTTCGCGGGAGGTCGAGGTGAGACGGGGACGCTCACCGGGGCGGACGGCATACACATCGCCGCTCGTGGAGACCGAGAAGACGCGCGGCGACTGCGGCCGTACCCCGGCGCGGCTGGCCTCGAGCTCGGCCCCCAGCTCGGCGACGCGGGCCCGCAGCGCCTCGACCTGGTTCTCCAGCTCGAGGATCCGCGAGATGCCGGCCAGGCTGATCCCCTCCTGGGAGAGGCGTTGCACCTCGCGCAGGAGCGAGACGTCGCGGGCGGAGTAGCGCCGACCACCGCCTCGGGTGCGCGACGGGCTGACCAGGCCGAGCCGGTCGTACTGGCGCAGGGTCTGCGCGTGCATCCCGGCGAGCTCGGCCGCCACCGAGATGACGAAGACGGGCGCGGAGTCCTCCCCCGCACCCGTCCCACGCCCGGTCGCCATGGCCGATCAAGCCTCGGCGCGGGCGAAGAGCTCGGCCCGCGGGTCGACGTCGGCGTCCTCGCGTGCGAGGGTCTCGATCGCCTCGCGTGCCGCGTCGCTCAGGTGGGTCGGGACGACGATGCTCACCTTGGCGAGCAGGTCACCGTGGCCGGACTTCCTGGCCACGCCGCGGCCCTTGACTCGCAGGATGCGGCCACTGGGCGTGCCCGGCGCGATGCGCACCTTGACGCTGGAGCCGTCGATGGTGGGGACGGCGACCGTGGCGCCGAGGGTCGCCTCGGCGACGGTCACCGGCAGGTCGACCGTGAGGTTGTCGCCATCGCGGCCGAAGACCGGGTGCTTCTCGACGTGGATGTCGAGGAAGAGGTCGCCACGCTCGGCACCGGGATCGCCCTCGCCGCCCTTGCCGCGCAGGCGGATCCGTTGCCCGTCACGCACCCCGGCGGGGATGCGGGTGTTGATCGTGCGGCCGTCGGCGGTGCGCAGGCTCACGGTGGAGCCGGTGACGGCGTCGCGGAAGGACAGGCTGGTGCGGGCCTCGACGTCCTGGCCCTTGCGGGGGCCGCGGGGGGCGCCGTAGCCACCGAAGTCGCCGCCGGCATAGCCACCGCGTCCGGGCGCGCCGCCGCCGAACATCTGGGCGAGGATGTCGTTGAGGTCGCCACCACCGGCTCCTCCGGGGCCGCCGAAGCCGCCGCCGGGGTAGCCGCCGGTGTCGAAGCGGACGCGCGCGCCACCGGGCCCGCCGGCACCACCGCCGCCACCGAAGGCCGAGAAGATGTCCTCGAAGCCGCCGTTGCCGCCCGGGCCACCGGCCGTGAAGCGGGCGCCACCGCGCGCCATCTGGCGGATCGCGTCGTACTCCTGGCGCTGTTTGGCGTCGGAGAGCACGGAGTTGGCCTCGCCGACGTCCTTGAACCTCTGCTCGGCCGCGGCATCCCCGGGGTTCTTGTCCGGGTGGTACTTGCGGGCGAGCTTGCGGTAGGCCTTCTTGATCGCGGCCTCGTCGGCGTCCTGGGGGACGCCGAGGATCGCGTAGAAGTCCTTCTCGAACCAGTCCTGGCTTGCCATCGTCGGCGCCTCCTTTCTCCGGGCGGTCCTGGAACTTCTGCTAGCAGAGAGTCAGTCACGAGACCCCAGGAAATACCGTGTGGTCTCGTGCAGGAACCTCTGCTAGCAGAGGTTCCTGCAGGGTGTTCGGGGTCTCATTCGGGGTCGGCCACGGCCACGCGAGCGGGCCGGATGACGACCTCGCCCGCCTTGTAGCCAGCCTGGAGGACCATGACGACGGTCGTGCCCTGGGCGGGGTCGACGGCGACGTCACCGAGACCGTCGGCCGGCCAGGCCTGGTGCATGAGCGCCTCGTGGACCGTGGGGTCGAAGGCCTCGCCGGTGGCGCCGAAGCGCTCGAGGCCGTACTTGCCCAGGCTCGCCTCGAGCTTGTCGGCGATGGCCGCGAACGGCCCGTCGACGAGCTCGCCGTGGTCCCGCGCGCCCTGGATGTCGTCGAGGACGGGCAGCAGGGACTCGAGGACGTCGCGGACCACGCGCTCCTGGGTGACCGCACGATCACGGTCGACTCGGCGCTTGTAGTTGACGTACTCGGCGTTGAGCCGCTGCAGGTCCTCGAGGCGCTGGGCCGCGAGCGCGGTGTCCGGGTGCTCCGTGTGCTCGGGGCCCGCCGCGGCCGCCGCGTCGCTGGCCTCGGCGCCGGCGGTGGCCGACGACTCACCGGCGGGGCCGGTGGCCCCGGCTGCTGCCGGGGCCACCTGCTCACCGTCGTTGACGAGCTCGGTGTTCACCGCGTCCTCGCCACCGCTGGTCGACGCCGATCCCGCTGCCGCGTGGTCGAACTCATCGAACCCACCGGGCTCGGCCGAGGCCTCGTCACCGGGGTGCGGGTGGTGGGTCACTTGGTCTCCTCGTCGTCGACCACCTCGGCGTCGACGATGTCGTCGTCGCTGTCGGTGCCCGCGCCGGCCTCGCCCGACTCGGCCCCGGCGTCACCGGCGCCCGCAGCGGAATCGGCCTGCGCGGCATACATGGCGGCGCCCATCTTCTGGGAGGCCTCGTTGAGGGTGTTGACCTTGGCGTTGATGTCCTCGACCGAGGCGCCCGAGTCGGCCTTGATGGCCTCCTTGAGGTCGGCCAGAGCCTCGTCCACCGGCTTGCGGAGGTCGGCGTCGACCTTGTCGCCGGACTCGGCGAGGAACTTCTCGGTCGAGAACACGAGCGACTCGCCGAGGTTGCGGGCCTCGGTCTCCTCGCGACGCTTCTTGTCCTCCTCGGCGTGGGCCTCGGCGTCCTTGACCATTCGCTCGATCTCCTCCTTGGACAGCGCGCTGCCGCCGGAGATGGTGATCTTCTGCTCCTTGCCGGTGCCGCGGTCCTTGGCCGTGACGTGGACGATGCCGTTTGCGTCGATGTCGAAGGTGACCTCGATCTGCGGCACGCCGCGCGGGGCCGGCGCGATGCCGGACAGCTCGAAGGTGCCGAGCGCCTTGTTCTGCTGGGCGATCTCGCGCTCACCCTGGAAGACCTGGATGAGGACCGAGGGCTGGTTGTCCTCGGCCGTGGAGAAGACCTCGGAGCGCTTGGTCGGGATGGCCGTGTTGCGCTCGATCAGCTTGGTGAACAGCCCGCCCTTGGTCTCGATGCCGAGGGAGAGTGGGGTGACGTCGATGAGGAGGACGTCCTTGCGCTCGCCCTTGAGGACACCGGCCTGGAGGCTGGCGCCGGCGGCGACGACCTCGTCGGGGTTGACACCCTTGTTGGGCTCCTTGCCACCGGTGAGGGTCTTCACCAGCTCGGAGACGGCCGGCATACGGGTCGAGCCACCGACGAGGACGACGTGGTCGATGTCGCCGACCTTGATGCCGGCGTCCTTGATGACGTTCTCGAAGGGCTGCTTGCAGCGGTCGAGGAGGTCCTTGGTCATCTGCTCGAACTGGGCGCGGGTCAGCGTCTCGTCGAGGTGGATCGGGCCGTTCTCGCTCATCGAGAGGTACTGCAGCGAGATGTTGGTCGAGCTGGCGCTGGAGAGCTCCTTCTTGGCCTGCTCGGCGGCGTCGCGCAGGCGCTGCATGGCGATCTTGTCCTTGGACAGGTCGACGCCGGTGTTGTTCTTCACCGTGGTGAGCAGGTGCTGGACGATGCGCTCGTCCCAGTCGTCCCCACCGAGCTGGTTGTCACCGCTCGTCGCGCGCACCTGGATCGTGGCGAAGCCGTCTTCCGGGTCCTTGCCGACCTCGAGCAGGGAGACGTCGAAGGTGCCACCACCGAGGTCGAAGACGAGGATGAGCTCGTCCTCCTTGCCCTTGTCGAGGCCGTAGGCCAGGGCCGCGGCGGTCGGCTCGTTGACGATGCGCAGGACGTTCAGGCCCGCGATCTCGCCGGCCTCCTTGGTGGCCTGGCGCTCGGCGTCGTCGAAGTAGGCCGGCACGGTGATGACGGCGTCGGTGACGGGCTCGCCGAGGTAGGACTCGGCGTCGCGCTTGAGCTTCATGAGGGTGCGGGCGCTGATCTCCTGAGCGGAGTAGCGCTTGCCGTCGATCTCCTCGGACTTCCAGTCGGTGCCCATGTGGCGCTTGACCGAGCGGATCGTGCGGTCGGCGTTGGTGACGGCCTGCCGCTTGGCGATCTCGCCGACGAGGACCTCGCCGTTCTTGGTGAAGGCGACGACGGAGGGGGTGGTGCGCCCGCCCTCGGCGTTCGCGATGATCGTGGGCTCGCCGCCCTCGAGGACGGCGACGGCGGAGTTGGTGGTGCCGAGGTCGATGCCGACTGCACGGGCCATGAGGGGTTCTCCTTCGTGAAGGTTGAGTTGCTTGCACTCAAGTTAGGAAGACTCGGTATGCCGTGGCAAGCCGAGCGCTCCAAACTTGCGTCTGATGGACTCAACTTCTTGCTGGTGGATCCTGTTCCCGGCGCGGCAAACTTTCTTGGCCGGTGGCTTCTGTAGGTTCCGGCGCAACGTGTCACTTTCCAGGTTTCTTGTCACTCGCGTGTCACTTCCGGATTTCTTGTCACGCAGGGAGGACGCTGGATCCGTGGCAGCAGCGCCGCGAGGCGAGGTCGAGTTCCGATACACGTCCTGCGAGGGTGAGGACGTCGTGACGACACTGGACGGCGCACCGATCGAGGACGTTGCCCGCGGGTTGCCCGTCCGCAGGTTCGGCTCGCACGCGGGGATGGGCCACTACCCGGGCTGGTGGTGGTCCGCGACGATGTCGGCCCACGTGGGCTACGAGAGCCTGCTGGAGCGGGACCGGCTGATGCTCGCCGACTTCGACCGTGGCGTGACCGCGGTGGCCAGCCAGCCCTTTGGACTCACCTGCCGGGATGGCGACGTCATCCGCCGACACGTCCCCGACTACCTGCTTGTCGGACCCAGCGGGGTTGCCGTAGTCGACGTGAAACCCGCCGGGCAACTCGACAAGCCCGACGTTTCGGCCTCCCTGGAGTGGACCGGGCGACTCATGGCCGAGCGGGGTTGGCGGTACGAGGTCTGGTCAGGCGCCAGCGAGGTGCTGCTGACCAACGTCCGCTTCATCGCTCAGGGTCGTCGGCCAGCTCTCGTTCACGCGCCTGCGCTGGCCGCGCTGGCCGCTGCGGGTCGGCCTGGGCGAACGCTGGGACAAGCACTCGAACTCGCCGACTGGGACGTAGCGACTGATCTCCGCGCCGCGCTCCTGGTGTTGCTCTGGCAGCAGACCTGGCGAGTCGATCTCGATACGCCGCTCAGCACGACCACCACCATCTTGGACGTCGACGGGGGTGGCCATGTCCAGGAATGTGCTTGAGCTGAAGGTCGGCGCCCGCGTCTGGTTCGACGGCGGCGCCTGGACAGTGTGCGAGGTCCTCGGAGCTGAGGTGCGCATGCGCGACTCCGACGACCGGTATCGGCTCACCGCAATCGACGAATTGCTCGGCCGAGCACGCGGCCTCGATGCGGACGCCGAACCCAGCGCCTCAAGCCTTGGCATGACGAACGTCGCGTTGTCCGCGCTCACCGCCAAGCAACGCAGCCTGGTGGAACGTCGCCTCGCCGTGCTTGCGCCACTCCTGCAGGCCAATTCGGTGGATTCGGAGGCGCTTGGCTCGGCAGCGGCTAGCTTGGGCGTCTCCACGCGTACGGTTCGTCGCCGACTCGAGGACCTGCGGAATCTCGGTCCTGCCGGACTCATCGACGAGCGATTGCTGAAGGACACGAGACGGTCGGTCGATCCGCGATGGGACGAAGCGTGCAACCAGGTCCTTCGCGATCACACGAATCGTTCGACACCCTCACGCGCGACCGTCATCAGACACGCCAACGCTGCGTTCCTCGCCGCCGTACCACAAGGTCGAGTGCCGTCAAAGACTGTGGCCTACGAGCGTGTGCAAGAACTCGACCGTGGGCGATACACGTTCGGGGAGGCCAAGCAGCGACGCTCTGTCGCGAAACGACCCCAAGGGGTGCTGGGCCAGCTTCGGCCGACACGTCCCGGCGAGTACGTCCTGATGGACGGCTACAAGCTCGACGTCTTCGCCATGGAGCCGGTGACCATGCGCTGGGTCAACACCGAACTGACGGTCGCCATGGACCTCTACGACCGATCAGTCAAAGGCATCCGCCTGCGTCCGGTCGCGGCCAAGTCTGCCGATGTGGCCGATGTCCTGCTTCAGTGTTTGACCCCGCAACAGTGGGGCAGGGCTTCGTCCGCAGCGTCGGGCCCGTACGCGGGTGTCCCCGAGAACGTGATCCTGGGATCGGTCGGGGTCATGCCTGACACCATCGTCATCGACCACGGCAATGTCTACATGTCCGAGCACACCCTCGGCGTATGCCGGAGGCTGGGTACCTCTGTCCAGCCCGCAATACCCAACAACCCGACGGACAAGGCGGCGCTGGAGCGGTTCTTCCGCTCGTTGCGACTGTCGCTACTGGACAAGCTGCCGGGGTACAAGGGCCCGAACATCTCTTCGCGCGGCAAGGACGTCGAGCAGGGGGCGTTCTACTACGTCACCGAGCTCGAGCAGCTCATCAGGGAATGGGTCGGCGAGGTCTACCACGTCAAGCCACACCACGGGCTGCGCGACCCTCGGATCCCCGGCGTGGACCTATCCCCGCAGGAGATGTTCAACCGCGGCATCGCCGTCTCGGGCCTCCTGCGGCTTCCCGCCTCTGAGGACCTGCGCTACGAGCTCATGGACGTCGAGTGGCGCATCATCCATCACTACGGAGTCGACATCGACAACCGCCGCTACGACGGTCCAGCGCTGAATCCATACCGGGACCGTCGGTCGCAGTACGGGGGTGCGCACGCCGGAAAGTGGCCGTTCATGGTCGATGTCGATGACATCCGGCAGGTCTACTTCCAAGACCCGACAGACATGACCTGGCATCCCCTGCTGTGGCGCCTCGCCACCGCGATCGACGCGCCGTTCAGCGCTGACGCTGCCGACTACACCCGTCGCCTCAGCGTCCGGGAGCAGAGGCACGTCGATCCTCAGCAGGCAGTCGAGGATCTGCTCACCCGCTGGAGTCGTGAAGAGGTCCTTGGTCGCCGGGAGAGGAATCTCGCCATTCGCCTTGCCAGCATGGCGGGCGCTCGGGATGAAGTCGCCGAGACGGAGCCGCGCGAAAGAGCATCCCTGCCCGGAGTGATCGATCTGCTCAGCAGGAGACGGACCGACGCCACCGACCATCCCGACGACGTGGACGACGTCTTCGATCGCTACTACGCCGCCCAGCCCGACGCCGGCGGCTTCGACCTGCTCGACGACTGACAGGGGAGACGGGTGAGCAATCCGTGGGCCACGTGGCTCCGCTCCAACGATCGCCAGTCCTACGTCCTGGCCGACAAGATCGGTTGGGACGCCTTCGTTAACTCCGCCGCCCGCGACCCCCTACCGGCCCTCTCGCGGGCCGAGATGGGCGCGCTCTCCGGCGAGGCGTTGGAGGACTACAACGCAGCTCGCGCGGTGTGGCACGCCAACCCCGCAGCCGTGCGCACCAGCCAGGTCGCGGCCGCCTACTCCGTCATCGACCAGGTCATGGCCGGAAACCACAGGGACGGCGACCGACTCCGCGGGGCCGTGGTAATTGACTCCGAACCAGCACTGGGCAAGACCACCATCGCCACCCGCTACGGCAGGGACTTCCACCGGCGCATCTATCGCCGGTACGGGGCCACGACCGACACCGGGTCCCAACGGTTGCCGGTCGTCTACGTGCCTCTTCGGAGCGCGACCACGCTCAAGGACCTGAACAAGCAGATCCTCAAGTTCTACCGGCACCCGGCCGGCTCGCGAGACACCAAGGCCGACCTGGTCGCCCTGGTCGTCGACGCTGTGACCACTGGCGAGACCCGTCTGATCATCATCGACGACCTTCACTTCGTGGACTACAGCCACCGTGATGGCAAGGCGGTCGCCAACCACCTGAAGGGCCTAGCCAACGCTCTCCCGGTGACGTTCATGTACACCGGGGTGGGCCTGCTGGAGCGGCGCTTCTTCACCGAAGGCACGCAAGGGAAGCCCAAGTCCGTTGAGGTGGCCCAGATGGCTCGTCGGACCACACGCTGCGCTGTGGCCCCGTTCACGCTCTCGACCGACGCCGGGTTCCGGGCCTGGGTCGACCTGCTTGCTGCCCTGCAGTCACAGCTCCTGCTGGCCGACGCCCCGCCCGACGTCCTCACCCGCCACGCCCGGGAGCTGTTCCGCCGCACACAGGGTCGCATCGGCTCCCTGACCGGTCTTCTCGAACACGCCTGCCACGTCGCTGTCGCCACCGGGATCGAGGATATCAACGCCGACGTCCTGTCCATGTCTGTCGCCGACAATGCCTCCGAGACCAGTGCTGCAGCCGCGGGCTGACCCCGTCCAGCCATCGGCGGTCGCAGGACCGCCAGCACTGCGGACGATCGTCGGCGGGTATGACATCTACCGCTGGCCCATCTACGTGCCCCGCGGAGACGGGGAGTCCCTCGCCGGATGGCTGCGGCGACTTGCCCATCGCTACGGCATCACGGCCACGGGCGTCCTAGCCGAGCTCGGCATCGACCACCGCAGCCAGGCACAGCCTGACCTGCCGGCCATGGTCGAGGCAGACCCGACCGGCTTCGCCCGGGCCGGGCTCGACCCGCCTCAGCAAGCCTCCCGCTGCTCCGTCATCGGGGCCGCGCTCGACCGGCTCGACGCGCACTACTGGTCCGACATTCGCTGCCGCCGAAGCCCCCGCTGGACCCGATCCAGCCGCTTCTGCCCCCGCTGCCTCGCCGAGACCGGGCAGTGGGCCGAGACCTGGCAGCACCCCTACCACCTCGCCTGCACCACCCACGGCGTCCTGCTGGAGTGGCGCTGCCCCTACTGCCACGCCGAACCCTTCGCCAAACCCACCTGGCTCGCCCACGACGGGCACCCAACCGCGTGCCACGACTTCATCGACACACCCACCGGCAAGAGATATCGAGAACGGTGCGGCACCCGGCTCATCGACACCCCCACCGTGGAGGCGCACCCCGACCTGCTAGCCGCCCAGGAGTGGCTCTGGTCTCTCATCGCCTCCGCCGCCCGCGAAGAGCAGGTGACCGTGGCTGGTTTCGATGTCCCCGCCGCGACGGCATACGAGGCGGCCGCGGAGATCATCACCGAGAACACCCTCGACCCGAAAATCTCCGACATCCGCTTCGCCGAGGAGCACGGCCTGCAGATCGCGCACCTCGTGCTCACCCAGCCCTCGCTGCGCGATGCTGCTGCCCTCGCGTCGGAAGTCCGCGGCTTCAACCCTCAGGAGGGTGTGGCTCCCATCGGGCCGCTGTTCCGCGTGCAGCAGCGGCCACGCAACGCGGTGCTGACCGCGATCTCGCTGCAGCAGTATCAAGGTCAGCTCACGGTGGGTGCCGAGCTGAAGTTCCGCGTCGGAACCGAAGCGCCGTGCTATCCCCAGGCATGGCGTGTCACGACGACGCTCCTGACGCCAGCAGCGAGCCTCCCGGATCTGCCGATGTCGGCGATCCCCAGCACTCTCTGGCCCGGATCCATCACGCTCGGCTCGGCGGAGGTTGATGCCCAGTTCGGCGTCGGCACCCCGCTCGGTCGGGCCTTTGCCGCCATCGCGCTGGCCCGCTTCGCCAGCGACCGCGGCTGGCGGCTCATCGCCGTCAACCTCGGCCTGCCCGCCCACTGCGCCAGCACCGGAGCCCGGCACTGGCACGCCATCGACAAGGCCGGACACTGGCCCGACTACGTTCGCGCCATCGCCCGGCTCTTCGAGCAGCTCCACGCCGACCCGCCACCGATCGACTACGAACGCCGACGAATCACCGCCCAACCCGCAGCCGTCCAGGCCCAAGCCCGGCGGCTTCTGCCCGACGCCACAGGCGAGGACCGGCGCCGGTTCAGCGCGGCACTCTGGTCGCTCTACACCGGCGGCGATCTCGAGTTTGCCCCCACGCCGCTATCGAAGTCGGCCAAGGCAACCGGGACCGAGCCGGACGAGTTGATCGAGGCAGCCGCGAGGGGACTCGGGAAACGGACGGACGAGCCGCTGGCGTGGCAGCCACCTTGAAGAGTCGAGGTCGCGGGAATGAGCCGCCTGAAACGGCACTCACCGTTGGCCATCTCAGCCGAGCCGCCCTACCCGACGCGCGACCTCAACATGTTGGCCGCCACCCTGGCCGCCGGGGAGATCGGCAGCGAACACACCCACCGCGCCGGCTGGGTCGCCGCATACGCACCCGACGCCGAGACCATCGGTTACCTCGACAGCGCTATCCCCGGCGCAAGCTCGATCATGGACATCCGCGGAAGCCTCGGCCGCTGCCTCCAACACACGCTCCTCCGCTACGAAGACGGCCACCAGTGGCCCCACCTCGAGAAGTGGGAACTCGACTGGGCCGTGGCCGACCCGATCGGCTACCAGGATCATCGCGTGCCGACTTGGCTCCGGGATGACCTCAGCCTGACCGAGCCACTCCAGGATCTCGACCTGCGGAGCGGGAGGCCCACCGTCATCGGGACAGGGGTACGTACTTGAGCGTTTGCGCCCTACTCAGGTTCGATCGACATCGCGACCAGCAGCCACACGTCCAGCCCGACGCGGCGCGCCCACTTGCCAATGTGACGAAGAGGAGAATATCCTCATGCGCATGTCACATCTCTCGCCCGAAGAAGTCGGTCGACTTCAGTTGGTCGCTTTCTGGATTCGCGAGGTGTTCGACGAGCGGGGCCACCACATCGGCGATGCCCTCGAGCACGACCCCAGTTTCAAGGATGGGCAACGACCCCGGTCTGGATTAGCCCGAGCACTCATGCGCCAAGCCGTGACCATCGCGGCCAGCCATGTCGGCCTCGACGTCGTGCCCGGCGAAGGGGGCAGTTACTCCCTCGACAGTCTTGACCGGACGTACCATCGCTGCTACCGAGTGCGCACGGCGGAAGTCAATGAGGGCGGGTTCCGGATCCTCTCGAGCAGCGACAGCATCCTGAGGACGGACAAAGACTCCCTGTTCACAGAGGAGCCGTGGGTCCTCGGCTACACGCTCAACCTGGACAATCAGATCGAGCACCTCTTCGCGGCGGAGGTTCGCGACTATGTCGACGGCAGCCCAGGCGAACTAATCCTGGGGCACGCGTACATGCTGCCTGGGGCTCCTCCCACCGAACCCGGTGCCTTCGGCGGCACCAACGAGGGCCTGCCTTGGGACGACGACTCCCTCGGCGAAGAAGAGTCTGGCACGGCTTGAAGACCAAACAGTTCTCACGTCCGAAATCACCCGACACAGAGAAGGACACCGTGTTCAGCGATCCCGCGGACACCGGCCAGCGCATTCAGCGACTGCGCCTCGTCAACTCGTGGAGCCAGGCACAACTCTCGGAGACGGCAGCGGTTGCGACCGGGCTGGTGTCCATGATCGAGCACGGCCGCCACGGACTCGACAGCGACAGCCTCCAACGAGTGGCAGATTCGCTGGAGTGCGCACCTGAATACCTCGCCCGTCCTAGTCGTCAACCAATCACAACCCGGCCATGGCTACGGGCGTATGCCGACGCTTCAAAGAAGGCCGTCGACCGGTATGTCGCCGACACCGAAGTGGCCGTCGAGGCCATCGAATCACTTCGGCTCAAACGGCTCCCCGAGCTCCTACCCACGTTTGACGACGACCTCAACGACGACCACGCCATCGAGGAGTTCGCGAGAGACGTACGGTCAGCAGCCGGCCTCCAGTCCGATGACGTTGTCGGCAACTGCATCCGACGGGCCGAACGCCTAGGTGTCGTCGTGCTTCCCATGGATGACGAGTTGGGTCGCCACCTGGGTTTGTCCATGCGAGTTGATGGGATACCCGTTATCCGTGCAAGCCGTCCGCGACTTGACCAGAGTGGGCTCGTTAGCCCATCCGGCGATCGCCAGCGGTTCACCGTCGCCCATGAGCTCGGACATTTGGCGTTGCATGCAACGACCCCACCCCCGTCAACAGCGCATCAGGCGCGCCTCGTGGAACAGCAAGCCCATCGGTTCGCTGGCGCTTTTCTCGCGCCCGCCGAGCCGTTACTTAGCGACTTGGACAGGCTCGGCGGTCGAGTGACCCTCAGCACCCTCGCCAGGCTGAAGGAGATTTGGGGAGTAGCGATCAAGATGCTCGTCGTACGACTGCGACAGTTAGGGCTCATCGACGATCAGCACGCACGAAGTTTGTACAAGCAGATCAGCGCAAGGAAGTGGAACACGAGCGAGCCAGTCGCTGTAAGCCACGAACAGGCCGTCTGGTTGGAACAGGCACTTTCTCGCGCCCACCTTGGTGCTCACAGCGCGGCGGACGCTCTCGGACTCGACGTTCGGTACGTGCGGACCTGGCTGAACTGGGACCTCGACACCTCCATCAACGAAGACCTCCCCGAAGGCGTCCTGCCTATACGACGACCGGCGAGCAAGCACGCTTCCACGCACCAACTGATCCGACGATGAGCATCGAAGGAGGTGAGAAGCATGCCTGACTACAGTGTCTACAAAGACGGAGAGGACTGGGTGACCAAGCGCGACGACGGTGACCGCGCGTCGTCTCGGAGGTCCACTCAAGCCGACGCCTACGCCGATGCCAAGAGATTTGCCTCAAACGCAGGTGGCGGAGAGGTAACGCTCCACGGCCGCGACGGGAGTATCCGCGACAAGAACACAATCGCTCCCGCAAAGGACCCACGGAGCACGAAGGGATAGGGGGCGTCCCCCGCCAGAGAGCGGCCATGTTCGACACCGCGGTGGGACCGGGGCTCGACCCGGCCCGGTCGGACCCCGGTCCCTCCGTGAATTACGTCCGTGACTGCCTTGTCGGCCGAGCGCGACCCTTGCCGACGACTCACACCGGTCGATCCAGAAGAGTCGATGGTGCCCTCTAGGTTGGTCACCATGAAGAAACTGAACGTTGAGTTGAAGAACTGCCACGGCATCCGGGAACTCGACGTGGCATTGAGTTTCGCGAACGGCAACGCCGTCGCGGTCTACGCCCCCAACGGCACGATGAAGACGTCGTTCGCCCAGACGTTCAAGGATCTCGCGACCGGCCAGGAGTCGTCCGACCGCATGTTCCCGACGAGGGAGACCGAGCGGCGCATCACCGACGAGAACGGCAACGAACTGGATCCAGACGACGTCGTGGTCGTGCTCTCCTACGACGAGGAACTGGGTCCCACCGAGTCCACTTCGACGCTGCTGGTTAACCCAGCACTTCGCCGCGAGTACGAAGGGCTTCAGGTTGATCTCGTCGAGGCGCGGGACCAGTTGGTGGCTGCGCTGCGCAACCAATCCCGCACGAAACAGGACGTCATCGGCACCGTGTCGAGGGTGTTTACCCAAGAGGCCGACAAGTTCTTCGAGGCGCTGGCACGCGTCGAGTACGAGGTTGGCCAGCTCGAGGACACCAGGTTCGCGGACCTGCCGTACGACGTGCTCTTCAACGACAAGGTCGGCGCGGCCCTGCGCACCCCCGGGGTCCAGGCACAGTTGGCCCAGTACGTCACCCGACTCAACGAGCTCCTGGACGAGTCCGCGTTCTTCAACCGGAGCTCGTTCACCTTCTACAACGCGACAAACGTCACGAAGAGCCTGGGTGACAATGGCTTCTTCTCCGCGAAGCACTCACTGCTGCTGCGCGACCACGACGGCGACACCCAGCGGACGGTCACCAGCGACACAGACCTGGCCGCGCTGATCGCCGAGGAGAAGAAGCGGATCACGGACGACGATGCCCTCCGCAAGCAGCTCGAAGCGGTCGAGAGAGCCCTGCAGAAGAACGTCGACGCACGCAACTTCTTTGATTTCATCGCGAACCGTGAGGAGCTCTTACCGGAACTAACGAACGTGGGCTCATTCCAGCAGAAGGTCTGGAAGGCGTACCTCAAGGCGCACGAGGATCTGTATCAGCGCGTCGTGACGTGCTTCAAGAACACGGAGGAGCGCAGGAAGGAGATCGAGAAGCAAGCCGCTGAAGAGAGCACGCAGTGGGAGAAGGTCATTCGGATCTTCAACGACCGCTTCTTCGTGCCGTTCCGCCTCAGTGCCGAGAACAAGCACAAGGTCGCGCTCGGCCAGGAGGCCATGCTCAAGCTGGTGTTCAAGTTCGAGGAGGGTGGCGAGTCAAGAGGGGTAGAGAGGGATGACCTGCTCTCTGTCCTGAGCAACGGCGAGAAGAAGGCCCTCTACATCCTCAACGTGCTCTTCGAGATGGAGACGCGCAAGGCAGAGGGTCGCGAAACCCTCTTCGTCATCGACGACCTCGCCGACTCATTCGACTACAAGAACAAGTACGCCATCATCCAGTACCTCAAGGAGATGGCCGAGCACACCGACTTCAAACTCGTGCTGCTCACGCACAACTTCGACTTCTTCCGAACGCTTCTCAGCCGCGGCGTCGTGGGCTACAACCGATGCTTCATGGCTCAGAAGGGCGCCTCCAAGGTTGTCCTCAACCAGGCTCAGCACGTCAACAACCCGTTCATCCGCGGCTTCAAGATGAACTTCTTCTCCGACGGCATGCAGCGCGTCGCCTCGATCCCGTTCGTACGGAACATCCTCGAATACACCAAGGGCGAGGACGACCCCGAGTACATCAAGCTCACGTCGCTGCTGCACTGGAAGAACGACTCCAGTTCCATCACCAATGCCGACCTCGACCGGATCTTCAATGACACCTTCCCGGGGCAGCAGGGCAAGATGTGGGCTTCGCCGGGCGGTTCGGTGGTAGACCTTCTGATCGAGCAGGCTGACCTCGCGCTCACAGCGCCCGAGGGCGTGAATTTCGAGAACAAGATTGTGCTGTCGATCGCCACGCGAATCCTCGCCGAGAAGTACATGATCGACGAGCTGGCGGACCCGGACTTCACCGGTGGGATCGTGGCGAACCAGACGCAGGCGCTGTTCCAGGCGTTCAAGAACCGCGGCGCTGGCACGCCCGAGGCCGTTGACACGCTCGACAGCGTGGTGCTAATGACTCCGGAGAACATCCACGTGAACTCGTTCATGTACGAACCCATCATCGACATGTCCGACGTCGCACTGCGGGACCTCTACACCCAGGTCAAGAGCCTCTGAGACGTCCCGGCGGGAAAGCCGCCCCACTCGGCCGCCATGGTGGCGGCGTGTCGCTGTCTCGCCTGTGACGTCGGCCGGCGGGCTGGGACACTGGCCGGCATGACGATTCACATCGCCGCGGCAGCGTTGGTGCGGGAGGGTCGAGTACTCCTCGGTCATCGCCACCCGCAACGGCGGTGGTATCCCGACTGTTGGGACGTGATCGGCGGACACGTGGAGCCAGGCGAGACCGCCGAGCAGGCGGTGCGGCGCGAGTGCCGGGAGGAACTTGGCGTAGAGATCGACGTAGCCGTTCCGGTCAATATCGGGTTCAGCGACCCGAACCTGACCATGACGACCTTCGTGGTCACCCGATGGCGAGGCGAGCCCACGAACTCGGCGCCCGACGAGCACGACGACCTGCGCTGGTTCACCCCGGAGGAGGTCGCCGGCCTCACCCTGGCCGATCCCGCAACCCGCTCAGCCCTGCAGGACGCAGCGAGGCGCTCCGCCTAGCCGCAGCGAGGAACTGGACAAGATAGTGAGACGAACGCCGTCTCGACGTTATGTCCCGCCGCAGGTCAGAGGCCTGCAGCTCGGACAAGAAGAGCCGGAACCTACAGCTTCGCGCCGCGAGCGGGCCGGCCGCGCGGCATACGTCCTGTGGTTCGAGAGGGACACTGCGCCCCCGGCGGCACGCAAGCGCAGGTCATGGGCGCCCGATTCGAGGTAAAACCGCCGGCATTCGCCGGCGGTTTTACCTCGACTCAGGGGCTCGTCGGCAGGGGGTGGACCTCGACGCCGAGCTCGCCGAGCAGCTCGGTCACGCGCGCCTTGATCTCGTCGCGGATCGGCCGGACCGCCTCGACCCCCTGCCCGGCCGGGTCCTGCAGCACCCAGTCGAGGTAGCGCTTCCCCGGGAAGAGCGGGCAGGTGTCGCCGCACCCCATGGTGATGACGACGTCGGAGGCCTCCACGGCCTCGTCGGTGAGCACCTTGGGCCTCTCGGCCGAGATGTCGATGCCCTCCTCCAGCAAGGCCTCGCGCACGGCCGGGTTGATCGACTCGGCCGGAGCCGAGCCGGCCGAACGCACCTCGACCGCGCCACCCGAGAGCACCCGGGTGTAGGCCGCACCCATCTGCGAGCGGCCGGCGTTGTGCACGCAGACGAAGAGGACGGAGGGGCGCACAGCGGCAGGTGAGGGGTTTGTCATCGGGGCTCCACGGCATACGAAGGGGTGGGATGGGGAAAGCGCGAGCGGAGGGCCAGGCTGACGTAGACCAGCGCGACGAGCACGGGCACCTCGATCAGCGGGCCGACGACCCCGGCGAGCGCCTGCCCCGACGCGGCGCCGAAGGTCGCGATGGCGACGGCAATGGCGAGCTCGAAGTTGTTGCCGGCCGCGGTGAAGGCCAACGTCGTCGTGCGCTCGTAGCTCAGGCCGAGCGCCCTGCCCAGGAGGTAGCCCCCGCCCCACATGATCGCGAAGTAGGCGAGCAGTGGCAGTGCGATCCGGGCGACATCCCAGGGGCGGCTGGTGATCTGGTCGCCCTGCAGCGCGAAGAGGACGACGATCGTGAAGAGCAGTCCGTAGAGCGCCCACGGCCCGACGCGGGGTAGAAACGACCCTTCGTATGCCGTTGCCCCCCAACGCTTTTCGCCCACCCTGCGCGACAGGTAGCCCGCGAGCAGCGGGATGCCCAGGAAGATGAGGACGCTCTTGGCGATCTGCCACGGCGAGACGTCGAGGGCGGCCTGCTCCAGCCCGAGCCAGCCGGGCAGCACCGAGAGGTAGAACCAGCCAAGCCCGGCGAAGGCGATCACCTGGAAGAGAGAGTTGAGCGCGACCAGCACGGCGGCGGCCTCGCGGTCACCGCAGGCGAGGTCGTTCCAGATGATGACCATGGCGATGCAGCGGGCGAGGCCGACGATGATCAGGCCGGTGCGGTACTCCGGCAGGTCAGGCAGCAGCAGCCACGCCAGCGCGAACATGAGCGCCGGACCGAGGACCCAGTTGAGCAGCAGGCTGGAGACGAGCAGCCGGCGGTCGCCGGTCACGGTGTCGAGGCGGTCGTAGCGAACCTTGGCCAGGACGGGGTACATCATCACGAGCAGACCGAGCGCGATGGGGAGGGAGATCCCGTCGACCTCGACCGCGGAGAGGGCATCACCCAGGCCGGGCACGACCCGCCCGAGGGCGAGGCCGGCCACCATCGCGAGGATGATCCAGGCGGGCAGCCACCGGTCGAGGGTCGACAGCTTCCCGGTGATGCTCTCGTGCTCGGAGCGGGTCACGGTCACGAGGTCAGGCCACCGGCTTGGTCGCCCGGATGAAGGCACTGGCGAAGGCGCCCTCGAGCGCCACGACGGCCTCGTCGAGGGTCATGTCCTCGGGCAGCTGCGTGGGGTCGAGCATGTCGCCCATGGCTTCGAGGGCGTCGCGGTCGTACTCGCGGGTGACCTCGATGCCGGCCTCGACGAAGCCGGCCGCCGTCAGCTTGGCGATGTAGTCGGTGTCGCGCAGCGAGCCCGAGATGCAGCCGGTCCACAGGGCAACGACGCCGCGCAGCCCGGCCGGGATGTCGCGCAGGAGGACGATGTCGGAGACGGCGAAGCGGCCGCCGGGACGCAGCACGCGGAAGGCCTCGCGGAGCACCGCATCCTTGTCCGCGCTGAGGTTGATCACGCAGTTGGAGATGACGACGTCGACGCTCGCGTCGGCCATGGGCACCTGCTCGATGGTCCCGAGCATGAACCGGGCGTTCTCGATGCCGGCCTCGGCCTGGTGCTTCTGCGCCAGGGCCAGCATCTCCTCGGTCATGTCGAGTCCGTAGGCGGTGCCCGTGGGACCGACGCGCCGGGCCGACAGGAGCACGTCCAGTCCCCCGCCCGAGCCGAGGTCGAGAACGTCCTCCCCGGGCACGAGCTCGGCCAGCGCCGTGGGGTTGCCGCACCCGAGCGAGGCCGCGAGCGCGGAGTCGAAGGGGGTGTCGGCCTCGTCGTAGAGCCCGGAGCTGATCGGGTCGATGGGGCGGGCCTTGCTCGCCTCGCCGCAGCAGGACGAGGACTCGGCCACCGAGGCCTCGGACGCTGAGCTGCAGCACGAGGTCTCGGCCGGGGCAGCGCCGCCGCAGCACGAGGTAGCCTCCGGGGCGGCATCCCCGCAGCACGGCATCGCAGAGGGTTCGACGCCGCCACAGCAGGACGTCGCCTTCTCCTGCAGCGCAAGGCGCGCCGAGGCGGCATACCGCTCCTTGACCGCCTCCCGGACCTGCTCGTCGGTGAGGTGCTCCATGGCGACTCCTTGTCTCGACAGCCATCGAATCAACACCACTCTGGACCCTTGATTCGAAGTCTGTCAAGATAGGGAGATGACCATCCTCGAGGCGGCGACACGGGAGAGCGCCGTGACCTGCTGCGGCATGGCCACGACCCCGGTCACCGAGGAGGATGCGGCTCGGCTGGCCCCGATGTTCAAGGCCCTCGGCGACCCGGTCCGGCTGCGCATGGCCTCGATGATCGCGGCGCGCCCCGAGCTGTGCGTGTGCGAGATCACGCCGGCCTTCGAGCTGTCCTCGGGCACCATCTCGCACCACCTCAAGACCCTGCGCGAGGCCGGGCTGGTCGACTGCGAGCGGCGCGGGACCTTTGTCTACTACTGGATCCAGCCCGAGGCGCTGGCCGCCCTCTCGGCCCTGTTGGCGCCGACATGACCAGGCGCCCCGGCGAGCCGCTGGCCCGCAGCTCCCGCCACCTCGTGGAGGAAGCGGACGCTCGGGTGCGGTCGCTCACCGTCGAGGAGGTCGCCGACCTGCTCGAGGACCCGGGCCACCTGGTCGTCGACATCCGCGACCCGCGCGAGCTCGAGAAGCTGGGCACGATCCCGGGAGCGTTCCGTGCGCCGCGCGGGATGCTCGAGTTCTGGGTCGACCCGGAGAGCCCCTACTACAAGCCCATTCTCGACGACGGCCGCACGTTGATCCTCTACTGCGGCAGCGCCTGGCGCTCGGCCCTGGCGGCGGCCGCGCTCACCGACATGGGTCGCGCCGATGTGGCGCACCTGGCCGGCGGCTTCACCGCGTGGACCAAGGCCGGTATGCCCGTGGAGCACCTCGCCCACTGACCACCCTTGCTCGACGCCTCCCCTCACGGCGTTGGGTGCGCTCAGGGGTGTCTGGGCACCCCTGAGCGCACCCAACGCGGAGACATGGGCCGTCAGGCGCCGTGGCCGCGGATCGTGTCCCGCTTGGTCCGGTTGGCCTGCGGCGTCCGGAGGTCACGGGCCTTGTTGAACTGTCGCAGCACGTAGTCGCCGACGTCGTTGAGCGCAGCACGAAGGTCGGCCAGCTGGGAGGTCGCCACGATCCGGGACTTGCCGGGGACCCAGGCCTCGAGCGTGACGGTCTGCCCCGGGGCCTCACGGTCCTTCACCGACAGCTCCAGCTCCCAGCTCCTGTCGGAGTGGGAGAGCCGGCCCAGGGCCTGCGAGAGCGTGTCGGCGACCAACGCGCGGTCCCGCTCACTGAAGCCGCCACCGAAGCGGACGCGGTCGACGAGGTCGTTCATGCCTGCTCCTCCTCGGGCGCGCGCAGCGCCTCGTTGACGTGGTTGGGGCGATCAGGGGTGTCGTGGTCGCCCTCCCCACACCCGGAGTTGGGTGCGCTCGCGGGTGCCGGAGCACCGACGAGCGCACCCGACTCCGGATGGGGGAGAGGCAGGTGGGGGCCCGTCAGAGCAGGGATGACGGGCCCCCGGTCGGGGTGCCTCACCGCGGTGGGGTATGCCGTGGGCACGCCAGTCCTCGACGTCGCCCGGGCGCAGCCGGGACCGGCTGACCCGATCAGCCCTGCGGCAGGGTCGGGGTGGTCGTCCCGTTGGCGGCTCCGGCCCCGCTGGAGGACGTGGCCCCCGGCGCGCCCGCACCACCATCGCGACCCGGCCCACCGGCGCCCCCGGGGCGGCCCTGGCCCTCGGTGATCGTCGCGAGGTCGGAGCTCACGTCGAACATGACCTTCGAGCCGTCGGCCTTGCTGCCGAGCGCGTCGTAGGAGCCATCGGCATCCTTGCGCACGGCGTCGATGGTCACGGTGCTGTCCTTGGCCTTGACCGCGTCGATGACCTTCTGTGCCTCGTCGCCGGTGACCGCGGTGTCCTGGCTGCCGCCGGGGCCGCCCTGGCCACCCTTGCCGCCCGGGCCACCCTGGCCCTCGGTGACGGTGGCGTAGTCGGCGCTGACGTCCCAGCGCACCTGCGAGCCGTCGGCCTTGGTGCCGTGGGCGTCGAACGATCCGTCCTCGTCCTTCTCGACCGAGGAGACGGTCGCGCCGGAGTCCTTGGCCTTGATGGCGTCGGTGACCTTCTGGGTCTCCTCGGCGGAGGCCGCGGTGTGGGCGTGCATGCCGGCGCCCTGTCCGCGGCCCCCGGCCTGGCCGGCCGCGCCCGGCTGGCCGGAGTTGGCGGCGGCACCGGCCGTGGTGGACGAGGACGAGGTGGCGGGCGAGGGGTCCGCGGAGGCCAGCGCCGCGCCACCACCGATGATGGCGCCTGCGCCGAGGACGGAGACGGCGGCGAGGCCGATCTTCTTGGGGTTCATGGTCTGCTCCTTGGCAAGTCGGTCGGTGGCGGGTGCCACCGGGCATGACTCCACGCTCCGGCCCGCCGCTGTCACGAACCTGTCATCAAGCCGTCGGGATCATCAGACTCCGGCGCCTTCGTGTGACCCTCAGGAGAGGTCCGCCGGCCGGCCCGCCCAGCGGAGGACACCGGCGCCCGCGCCCCACGTCGGGCCGCTGATGTCGATGACGGCCAGGGCCGAGGTCGGCATCGGCACCCACTGGCCGGTGAGTCCCTCCACCAGCTCCTCCACCGCGGGGTTGTGCCCCACGAGGGCGACCGACGCCACCCCGGGATCCACCTCGGCGATGACCGCGCGGAGGGCGACCCCGTCGAAGGTGTAGGCCGCCTCACTGACCTCGACCGGCACCGTCCGGGGCAGCCGGCCGCTCACCAGCTCCCACGTCTGGCGTGCCCGTGCGGCGACCGAGACGAGGGCGAGGTCCGGCACGAGGCCCTGCGACGCCAGCCAGTCGCCCGAGAGCGGCGCCTGACGCCGACCCCGGGGCGCCAACGGACGATCCCGGTCACTGACACCCACCGACCAGTCCGACTTGGCGTGGCGAATGACGATCAGCGTGCGAGCGCTCATGGCGCCATCATCGCGGCTCAGGCCGGGCGATGCAGGGTCTCTCGGGCCCGCAGCCAGGGCAGTGCGGCCGCCAGGGTGATCAGCCCGGTCAGGCCGAAGGCCAGCGGATAGGACCCGCGGTCGACGAGCACGCCAGCGACGATGGGGCCGATGATCGAGCCGAGGTCGGCGGCCATCTGCACGGCGGCGATGGCGGGGCCTCCATTGCGCTCGTGGCCGATGACGTCGGCGAGGCTCGCCTGCTGGGCCGGGTTGAGGGTGCCCGCCCCCAGCCCGGCGATGACCGAGACGAGCAGGAGCAGGGTCAACGAGCCGGCCCACCCGGTGACCAGGGTCGCCAGCCCACTGACGACCAGCCCACCGATGATGAACGGCTTGCGGCCGACGCGATCCGATCGCCGCCCGGAGAAGGTGAGGCCGACGGCATTGCCCGCCGCGAACACTGCCAGGGCGGCACCTGCCACCCAGGGGGCACTGCCCACGACCGACGCGGCGAACAGCGGCAGGATCGCGTTGCGGACCCCGAAGTTGGCCCACCCATTGGCCACGGCCGACCCGAGCGCCGCGCGGTAGGCGCTGTCCTGCAGCCCATCCCGCATGGTGAAGACGTCGCGGACCGGCGCATCGGCCGCCGGGCGGAGCGCCTCGGGACGGATCAACATGCCGACGATCGCCGCCGCGATGAGCAGCGCCACGGCATACACGAGGAACGGGACGCGAAGGCCGAGGTTGCCCAGCAGGCCACCCATCACCGGCCCACCGATGCCGCCGAGGAGGAAGGCCGACCCGTAGGCCGAGGACACCCGGCCGCGGATCGAGGGCGGCGCCAGCCGGACGATGAGGGCGACCGCCGAGACGGTGAACATGGTGGACCCGATGCCGCCCAGGCTCCGGAAGAGGAGCAGCTGCCAGTAGCTGTCGGCGAAGGCGGTCGCCCCAGTGCTCAGGGCCACGATGACCAGGCCGATGAGGTAGACCGGCCGCTCCCCCAGGGCCGCGATGAGCTTGCCGCCACCGGGCGCGAAGACGAGCCGGAAGAACGCGAACGCGCTCACCACGATCGAGCTCGCGGTGGCCCCCACGCCAAAGCTCTGGGCGTACTGCGGCAGCACCGGCGTGATGAGCCCGAAGCCGATGGCGATGACGAAGGCGGCCGCGATGAGGACCCAGATCTCGCGCGGGATGCGCGCCGGGGCAGCGGACGTGGTCATAGGCCAGCAAGTATGCCGTCCGCCTCCACGGTGCCCGGCCTCCGTCCCCCTAGGCTCGCCAGATGGGTCGACGCCGCTCCTCCGGGCCGCGGCTGCGGCGCCTGTTGCTCACGGCGTTCGGCGCGGCGCTGGTCGCGGTCGGGCCGTACGCCTGGGTGCGCTGGTCGGCGCTGGGCACGGTCCACGACGCCGAGCACACCGCCGCCGTGCCGGTGGCGCTCGTCCTGGGTGCCGGCCTGACCCGAGCGGCGCGCCGACGCCCTTCCTCGCCGCCCGTCTCGACGTCGCCGCCGAGCTGCATCGCGCGGGCACGGTCGCGGTCATCCTCGTCTCCGGCGACAACCGCACCCACGACTACGACGAGCCGACCGCGATGTACGACTACCTCGTCGCGCACGGCGGCCCCGGTGAGGACATCGTCCGCGACTACGCCGGTCGGGACACCTATGACTCGTGCTCACGAGCCCGGCGGATCTTCGGTGTCGACCGGCTCGTCCTCGTCTCGCAGGGCTACCACCTGCCGCGGGCCGTCGCGACCTGGCGTGCCCTCGGTGTCAGCACCACCGGTGCCGGTGACTGGCGGATGCAGGCGCGCTACCCCAGCCTGTGGCGGTCCTACACGATCCGCGAGGTCGCCGCCTCCTGGAAGACGGTGGCCGACCTGGTGAGCGGGCGCGATCCGGTGCTCGGGGCCCCCGAGACGTCGGTGACGGATGCGTTGCGTCGCAAGGGGATCGCTCCCTGAGGCAACCAGGGACCGTATGCCGTGGAGCCGGTCCTCGCAGCGGTGCCGGTCGCGGTCAGCGGACCACCATGACGAAGGCCACCGCCACCAGGGCCGGGAGGGCGGACAGCGCGACGAGCGCGGTGTCACCCCAGGTCCAGCGGGCCGGATGGAACCAGGTGCGCCGTTGCGCGCGCGCGAAGCCGCGGGCATCCATCGCCACTGCCAGCTCGGCCGCAGAGCGGAGCGCGCGCAGGAGCAGCCCGACGGTCAGCGCCAGGACGTGGCCGACGATGGTGGCGGGTCGTCGCCAGGTCGCGGCAACACCCCGGATCCGGCGGGCGCGCGCGATCTCCTCCCAGATCTGGCCGAAGGACTGCATGCGGTGCATCGCGGCCGAAACCGCGACGACCGGGCGATCGGGCAGGTGCAGGGTCTGGGCGAGCTGGTCCCCGAGCCGGTCGGTGTCGATGAAGGGCAGCAGGACGGCCGAGGGCAGGACGATGAGCAGGACGCGGGTGAGCCCATTGCCCGCCAGCGCGAGGTCACGACCACCGAGCAGCCAGGTCGACCAGGCCACCGAGACCGCCGCCAGCAGGCCCGGCACGAGCCGGGTGAGCAGGGCCCGCAGCGGCGCGATCACCCCGGAACGCGCGCTGACGAGGCCGGAGACGGCGAGCACCAGCTGGATCCCGAGGAGGACCAGCGAGGGTCGCCACCCGGGCGAGAGCACCCCGGCGGGGACGGCCAGGGCTGAGCCCAGCAGCAGCGCCAGCGGCCCGCGGCCGGCCAGCAGCGGCTCCCCGCCCCGCGGCCCGGGAGCTGCGGGTGGGGCCGTGAGCCGGTGCACTCGGTCTCCGGCGAGGGTGATGACGTGGGCGTCGTGGGTGGCGGTCACGATGGCGCCACCGCCCGACCGGTACGCGGCGAGGAGGCCGACGACGGCAGCCCAGGTGTGCCGGTCCTGGCCGACGGTGGGCTCGTCGGCGAGCACGAGCTCCGGACCATGGAAGAGCGCCGCGGCGACCGCGAGCCGCCGCTGCTCGCCGCCCGAGAGCTGCCGAGGGTCCGCTGACGCCAGTGGCCCGAGTCCGAGGACATCGAGGAGCGCCCGCGCACGGGTCTCGCTCCCCGCATCGAGGCGCCCAAGGGCCTGGGCGGTGACGAGGACCTCGTCGAGCACGGTGCGGGCGACGATGGTCGAGCTGGACCACTGCGGCACCCAGGCGACGTGCGCGGCCAGACCAGCCGGATCAAGGTCGGCCACGACCTGCCCGGTCCTCGTCTCGACCCGACCGGTCGTCGGGGTCAAGAACCCGGCCAGCGCATGCAGGATCGTCGACTTGCCCGAGCCGCTCGGGCCGACGAGGGCGTGCAGCTGACCGGCGCCGACCACCAAGGGCTCGGACGTCCGGGCGGCCACGCGGGTGGTCGCGACCCCGTCGACCGTGCGGGTCGTGCGGGCCACAGTGAGTTCCGTTGCGGCAAGCGCCGATTCCGTATGCCGTGTGCTCGCCCGGGTGACCAGGGCGGGGTCGACCTCGATCGGCGTGGGCGCCGGGGCGCCCGGCACCCAGACCCCCGTCGCCAAAAGTCGTTCCCCCTCGGAGGCCAACGTCTCCCGGACCGGGCCGTCGGCGACGACGGCGCCGTCCTCGTCGAGGACGACGAGTCGGTCGACGAGGTCGACCCATGGGCCGAGGAGGTGCTCGACGACGACGAGGGTCAGGCCACGCGCGGTCACCACCTCGTCGACAGCGGCGCGCACCGACTGGGCGTTCTCCGCATCGAGCATCGCGGTCGGCTCGTCGAGGAGCAGGAGCGAGGGCTCCAGCGCGAGCGCGCCCGCGAGCGCGAGCCGTTGGGTCTGGCCGCCGGACAGGGCCGACGTGGGCCAGGCCCCAGCGGCTCCCCCCAGGCCCGCCACCTCGTCGACGCCACTGGCGGGCAGCACCTGGGAGTCGGCGACCGCACCCCGATCCGGGGCCAGGCGCACCGCGGCCAACGCGGAGGCGACGCGCCCGGGCATCTCGGCCCGCGGCATACCGACGTTCTCCGGGCCGAAGGCGACATCGCGGGCGACGGTCGCGGCGACGACGCCCGCCCCGGGCTCCTGCAGGACGAGGCCGACCGAGCCCGGCCGGTCTCCCGGTGCCACACCGTCGAGGGTGACGGTGCCGGAGAGCTCACCGGCGTCAGCGGTCTCGAGCAACCCCGCCAAGGCGCGGAGCAGCGTCGACTTGCCCGACCCGCTCGGTCCGACGAGCAGGACCCGCTCGCCGGCCTCGATGGTCAGGTCGAGGTCGCGCAGCACCGGGACCTTGCGGCCATAGGGCCGCCAGGTCAGGCCGGCGACCTCGACCCGACCGGTGGCTCGGGTGTCAGACAGCGCGAGCCTCCCGGGCCTCCTGACCGGGCGGGAAGGCGCCGAGCGCACCCGCCGCCGCGAGGGCCCGGGTGATGACCCAGCCCAGGCCGCCCGCGATCACCGCGCCGGCTGCCGTGAGGATGACCAGGTAGGCGATCTTGTAGCTCCAGCCCCAGTCGGTCCAGTAGACGAACCATTCGTACACCGCTTCGAGCGGCGCCGACATCGCCCCGGCGAACATCGCGGCGGCCAGCCCGTAGGCGCCGTAGCCGAGGATCGCGAAGGCCAGCTCGGCGCCGAGGCCCTGGAGGATGCCGCTGATCAGCGTGGTGAACCCCCACTGCGTGCCCGGGATCATCGACACCAGCGCCGCGACCACCTCGCAGAGCAGGGCCGCGCCGGGACGACGCACGATCAGCCCGCCGACGACGCCGGCGATCAGCCAGGGCGCGCCCGTGATGCCGGCGAGCGGCGGGAAGATCGTCGTGAGGGCCGTCGAGGGCGCCTGGTAGGCCAGCCCCCAGCCCCAGTAGGCGATGCCGAAGGCGGCGCCGAGGAAGGTGATGGTGAGGATGTCGATGGTGCGCCAGGCCATGAGTGGAGCGGTGGCGCGGATGCTGCGTGGCATGGGTCTGTTTCCTTCTCCCGTGGAATCCGATGGATACCTCGGGGAAGCCGCACCGCGGCATACGGGTATGCCGCGGTGGGGCTTGAGATCCCGACTCCCTACGCCGGTGCGAACCGGATCAGGTGCGAGGGTCTGCGGTCGCCCGCACTCTCAGCGCCGAAGCGCTCCCCTGTCGTTGACGTCGTCAGCATAGCCGCGATCGCGACCTGCTGCCGGTGGGCCGCGTGTGCCAGAGTTGGCGGGTGAAGGGGCCCGATCACCGGGCCACCACGACGCATGAGGTGACGCAATGGGAAGCATGGTCTGGAAGGCCCTCGCCGGTGCCTCGGCGGTCATCGCCACGATGGTCGCGGGCAAGGTCGCCGACCAGGTGTGGCGCACCGCCGGCCAGGAGGACGTCGACCCCGCCGACCCGGACAGCCCGATGATGCAGGCCGTGCTGTATGCCGCCCTCACCGGGCTGGTCGCGGCCGGACTGAAGACCTTCGCCACGCGCAAGGCGGCGCAGTACTACGAGAACTCCTCCGGCCACCTGCCCAAGGGCGTCGGCACCCGCTGACCCCCGCTGACCCCGCCGATTCGAGGTATTACCGCGCGGGTATCCGCGCGGTAATACCTCGAATCGGCAGGAGGGCGCCACGCTGCGGACGCACCACCAAAAACTCCCACCTCTTCCGTACCGTGGGCTGCACGCACCCGGACGGGTGCAACGAGACCACGCAGAAAGTGAACGACGGTGGGCGCGCTGCGATTCATGGGAAGTGCCACGATCGTCGCGATCGGGCTCGCCATCGCCACCACCCAGCTCCAGCCACCGGCCACCGCCTCCGAGGGACCGGTCGCCACGTCGGCCACGACCGTGGGGGCACCCCTCGGTCGAGCGCCAGAGCCGCAGCCCTCCCCCGCGCGGGCGACGACGGCACACCCGGCACCCACGCCGACGGGCACGCCCGCCCCGTTCACTCCCGTCGACGCGTCGGCCGTGGCCATGCAGGCGGCGCCCCCCGCCACCACGGCAGCACCGTCGATGGCTCCCGCAGCGCCTGCGGCACCTGCAGCAACCGCAGCACCCGCAGCACCCGCAGCACCCGCAGAGCCTGCGGCGCCGGTGGCACCCGCGGTCCCGGCAGCTCCTGCCCCGCCCGCGCCCGCGGCGCCGGTCTCGCCCGGGGTCCTCCACCTCACCTTCGACGACGGCCCCGACCCGGCGTGGACGCCCGCGCTGCTCGACATCCTCGGCCGACACCAGGCGCGCGCCACCTTCTTCGAGCTGGGCGCGAAGGCGGCCGAACACCCGGACCTGGTCGCGGCGGTGCGCTCGCGCGGTCACACGATCGGCAACCACTCCTGGAGCCACCCGGAGTTCACCCGGATCGGGCTGGACGCCGTCCGCGACCAGGTGGCCCGGACCGATGCCGCCCTCGGCACACCACCGTGCGTTCGGCCACCCTTCGGCAGCCTCACTGCCTCGATCCGAGGCGCGCTCGAGGCGTCGGGCAAGCACGTGGTGATGTGGGACGTCGACACCCGTGACTGGTCGCTCCCCGGCGCTCCCGCCATCGCGGAGCGGATCGTCGCGGGAGCCCGACCCGGGGCGATCATCCTGCTCCACGACGGGGGCAACGACCGCAGCCAGACCCTCGCCGGTGTCGACCATGCCCTGGGCATCCTCGCGGCAGCCGGGTGGCGCTTCGACCCGGTACCCGGCTGCTGACGTCGTCTCGACGAACCTAGGCGACACATCGCGCCCCCAGCAACCCGACCGGCCCCGACCCTACGAACGTGGGGCGGCAACTGTCGGGTCGGAGGTCGGGCCACCCTCGGCGCCCAGGTCCAGCAGGCGGGCCAGCGGGACGCCCGGGCGGTAGGCCAGGTGGGCGTGGCTCGGAGCCTCCAGGACGCAGACGTCGGCGCGTGCCCCCGGCGTGAGGTGGCCGATATCGCTGCGCTGCAACGCCTGTGCGCCGCCGGCAGTGGCCGACCACACGGCTTCCGCGGGGCTCATCCCCATCTCGCGCACGGCCAGGGCGATCACCAGCGGCATCGAGGTCGAGTAGCACGTGCCCGGGTTGCAGTCGGTCGCCAGCGCCACCGTCACCCCGGCGTCGAGGAGCCGCCGGGCATCGGGGTACGGCGACCGCGTCGAGAACTCCACGCCCGGCAGGAGGGTCGCGACCGTGCCCGACCCGGCGAGCGCGTCGACGTCGGCCGCCGACAGGAAGGTGCAGTGGTCCACGCTGGCCGCGCCCAGCTCGACGGCGAGCTGCACTCCGGGACCGTGCCCGAGCTGGTTGCCGTGGACGCGCGGGCGCAGACCGGCCGCGATGCCCGCCTCGAGCACGACCCGCGCCTCGTCGCCGGTAAAGGCATACGGGGAGGCCGGCTCACAGAAGACGTCGATCCACCGCGCGTGGGGCGCGCACGCCGCCAACATGGGGCCGGTCACCAACTCCACGTATGCCGTCCGGTCACCTCGGGCTTCCGGTGGGACGACATGCGCCCCGAGGAAGGTCGTCTCCGGGGTGACCTCGCGAGCCAAGCGCAACGCCCTGGCCTCGTCCTCGACGGTGAGGCCATAGCCGCTCTTGACCTCGACAGTGCCCGTGCCCTGGGATCGCATCTCCCGCATGCGCTGTGCCAGAAGGTTCCTCAGCGTGTCGTCGCTGGCCGCACGGGTGGCAGCCATGGTCGTGGCGATCCCGCCGCCGTCATAGCGCTGGCCCGTCATCCGGGCGGTGAACTCGGCGGCCCGGTCACCATCGAAGACCAGGTGGGCATGTGAGTCGACGAAGGCCGGCAGCACGGCGCGCCCACCGAGGTCGACGACGCGGTCGGCCGCCGGCGCCTCGCGAGCGGCCCCGACCCACGCCACGACACCGGCGTCGACGACGAGGGCCGCCTCCCGGCGCAGGCCGAGCCCGCCCTCGCCCTCACCGTCATTGGTGACGAGCTCGGCGATGCCGGTGACGAGCGTGCTCATCGCCCGGCCCGCAGCAACAGCTGCGCCTCGTGGACCAGTGCGTCGACGTCGCCGAGCGCGTGGACACCGCATGCGAGGACGTGCCTGCCGGCGACCACGACGTCGGTGACGTCGTCAGCACTCGCGGCGAAGAGGACCTGTCCGGGCTCACTGCCCGCGGTCCGACGGGAGTCGCGGCGGACCGTGACAAGGTCGGCCACGCCTCCGACGACGAGCCGGCCGCCCTCCCAGCCGAGCGCGCGGTAGCCGTTCTCGCTCCCCATCGTCACCAGCTGGTCGGGGGCGAAGCGACCACGCTCGTGGCTGAGCAGCCGCTCGTGCATCTCCACCGCACGCATCTCCTCGAAGGGGTCGACGACGGCGTGCTGGTCCGATCCGAGGCTCATCGGGATGTCGCGTTGGCGCATGGCCCGACTGGGGCCGACTCCGTCGGCGAGGTCGCGCTCGGTCGTGGGGCAGAGGCAGACACCGGCTCCGGACACCTCGAGGCACTCGAGGTCGCGCTCGCTCAAATGGGTCGCATGGACGGCGGTGAACTTCTCGTCGAGCAGCCCCGCGTTGCCGAGGATCTCGGTCGGGGTCCGACCGTAGAAGGCCTGTGCCGCAAGGTTCTCCGCCGGCTGCTCCGAGACGTGGGCATGGAGGACGCGATCGACCGTGGCCTCGCCGAAGGCATCGAGCTCCCGCGGGGTCAGCGCACGGATCGAGTGAGCAGCCGCCCCGATGACGAGTGCGTCGGAGGCCGCGGCGACACGGTCCAGGTCGGCGACACGGGCGGCCCAGGCATCGACGTCACCGTCGCTGAACCGTTGCTGGACCTCGTCGAGTGGCAGGTGCCCCTGCGGGGTGAGGCCGCCGTGGAGGTAGATGGTGTCGAGCAGGGTGAGCCGGATCCCGACCTCCCCGGCCGCCTGCACCAGCGCCAACCCCATCGCGTTGGGGTCGGCGTAGCGCTGCCCACCGGCAGCGTGGTGCAGGTAGTGGAACTCGCCGACGGCGGTGAACCCCGCGGCCACCATCTCGAGGAAGACCGCCCGCGCCAGGGCGAGGTAGGAGTCGGGGTCGAGGAGCTGCGCCACGGCATACATCTCCTCCCGCCACGTCCAGAAGGTGCCGCCGCCCCCATGCGTGCGGCCGCGGAGGGCACGGTGGAAGACGTGCGAGTGGGTGTTCGCGAAGCCGGGGAAGGTCACGCCGGGCAGCCGGACGTCGCCGGGCTCGGCCGGGGTCCGCTCGCTGATCGCGGTGATCCGGTCACGGTCGACGGTGAGCCGGACACCCCACTGGACCTTGGTGGGGAGTTGGGCGTGCTCGCACCAGTAGGTCGTCATGCCGACCGCCCGGTGAGGTCGGCGAGCACGCGGGTGAGGGCGGCGACGCCGCTGAGGCAGTCGGCCTCCTCGGCGAACTCGGCGGGCGAGTGCGAGACGCCCGTGGGGTTGCGGACGAAGAGCATCGCCGCCGGGACGCCGGCGTTGGCGAGGATCCCGCTGTCGTGCCCGGCGCCCGTCCCCAGGACCGGTATGCCGTCCAGCGCGGTCGCGAGGCGGGTCACCAGGGCGTGGTCGAAGGAGGTCACCGGCGTCCAGGACTCCTCGGTGACGAGGGCGTCGAAGTCGGCCATCACCTCGGTGACGTCGGCGACGACCCGCTGGACGGCGGCCTCGTCGGCCCCGCGGGCGTCGAGCCAGCCGGTGACCGCACTGGGGATGGCGTTGACGCCATTGGGTGTCGCCCGGACCTTGCCGACGGTGGCCACGCAGCCGTGGTCCTGGGCGGCTCGCCGCGCCGCGATCACGCCCGCGGCGAAGCCGAGCATGGCGTCGTCGCGGTCGTCCAACGCGGTGGTGCCGGCGTGGTTGGCCGTGCCCGGCACGTCGATCCGCCAGCGGCCGTGGGGCCAGATGTGGCTGCCGACGCCGACCGGTGCGTCGAGGTCGACGAGGTGACGGCCCTGCTCGACGTGGAGCTCGACGAAGGTGCCGATCCGGGCGATGGTGGCCGGGTCCGGGCCGAGCTCGTGCGGGTCGCGGCCGGCGGCGCGCAGGGCCTGGGCCATCGTCGTGCCCCCGGCATCGCTGAGGGCAAGGGCGCGTTCGGGGGCCAGGGCTCCCGTGAGGATCCGCGAGCCGGCGCAGGCGATGCCGAAACGGGCTCCCTCCTCGTCGACGAAGTTGACCACGCCGATCGGGCGGCTCGGCTGGTGGCCCTCGGCGCGCAGCCGCGCCACGGCGAGCAGGGCCGAGACGACCCCGAGCGGACCGTCGAAGGCCCCGCCCTCGGGCACGGAGTCCAGGTGCGACCCGGTCACGACGCCGGGTGTGCCAGCGCGGAGTGCCTCATCCGGGTCACCCCACCACGCCCACTGGTTGCCGACCCGGTCGGTGGTCAGGTCCAGGCCGAGCCGCGCCACCTCCCCGGCGAACCACTCGCGCAGCAGGGCGTCCTCGGCGGTCCAGGCGAAGCGCCGGTAGCCGCCGGCGGACGTCCGGCCGATCGGGTCGAGATCGCCCCAGAGCCGACGGAAGTCGGCCTGCTGCGCGGCATCGGTGACGGGCATGACCCCATTCCACCCCAGTCGGGCGTGGCTCGGGGCCGAATGGCCCCTCGACCCCGTCTGGGATGCCAGACGCGAGGGCCTTTCCTTCCCTGTGGCAGGATCACGAAAGTGACACCAGCGGCAGGTGAGGAGCGAGCGCTCGGCGCGCTCACGGCATACGGGATCCCATATGCCGTGACTCGCCACGGGCGGGTGGGCTCACTCGCGGAGGCGGCGGCGCTGCGGGGGGTCCAGCCGGGCGACATCATCAAGACGCTCGTGGTGCGACGGGGTGAGGGCGACCACCTGTTCGTGCTCGTGCCGGGGGATCGTGAGTTCTCCTGGCCGAAGCTGCGCGCGCTGCTGGGCGTGAACCGGATGACGATGCCGGGGGCCGACGAGGCACGTGAGGTGACCGGGTACGAGCGCGGGACGATCACGCCCTTCGGATCGCTGCGCGCGCTGCCGGTGATCGCCGATGCCTCGGTGGCGGGGCGCACCATCTCGATGGGGGCCGGCGCCCACGGGGTGGCGGTGACGGTCTCGGGTGACGAGGTGATCCGCGCGCTCGGGGCCACCGTCGCCGACATCTCCGACGTGTCGCCCACCGCCTGAACCCAGGTGAAAGCCAGCAGCCGCACCCCGGTCGAGAGGGCACTCGTTGTCGTCGCCTCGAGGCCCGAGGCGACAACGACTGCCCTCTCGATCCGGAGATGACGCCATCAGGCCTCGCGCATCGGGATGCGGACCCCTTGCTGCTGCGCGACCTTGTCGGCGTGGTGGTAGCCGGCGTCGACGTGCCGGATCACCCCCATGCCGGGGTCGTTGGTGAGCACGCGCTCGAGCTTCTCGGCGGCAAGAGGCGTCCCGTCCGCCAGGCAGACCTGACCGGCATGCATCGAACGACCGATCCCGACCCCGCCACCGTGGTGCAGAGACACCCATGAGGCACCGGAGGCGGTGTTGACGAGAGCGTTGAGCAGGGGCCAGTCGGCGATGGCATCGGAGCCGTCGAGCATCGACTCGGTCTCGCGATAGGGCGAGGCGACCGAGCCGCAGTCGAGGTGGTCGCGCCCGATGACGATCGGGGCCGAGACCTCACCACTGGCGACGAGGTCGTTGAAGAGCGCGCCGGCCTTGTCCCGCTCGCCGTAGCCGAGCCAGCAGATCCGCGCCGGCAGGCCCTGGAAGGCGATCTTCTCGCGCGCGCCGCGCATCCACTTCTGCAGGCGGTCGTTGTCGGGGAAGAGCTCCATCACCGCGCGGTCGGTGACCTCGATGTCCTTGGGGTCACCCGAGAGCGCGGCCCATCGGAAGGGGCCCTTGCCCTCGCAGAAGAGCGGCCGGATGTAGGCCGGCACGAACCCGGGGAAGTCGAAGGCCCGGTCGCACCCGCCCAGGCGTGCCTCGTCGCGGATCGAGTTGCCGTAGTCGAAGACCTCGGCGCCGCGGTCCTTGAAGTCGACCATCGCCTGCACGTGCGCGGCCATCGACTCGCGTGCGCGATCGGTGAACTCCTCGGGCTTCTTCTCGGCGAACTCCGCCCAGTCCTCGAGCTCCACGCCGATCGGGAGGTAGCTGAGCGGGTCGTGCGCACTCGTCTGGTCGGTGACGATGTCGATGGGCACGCCACGCCGAAGCAGCTCGGGGAAGACCTCGGCGGCGTTGCCGACGACCCCGATCGAGCGGGCCCGGCGGGCGTTCTTGGCCTCGACGGCGCGCATGATCGCCTCGTCGAGGTCGGGCGCCACCTCGTCGAGGTAGCGGTGCTCGACCCGGCGGTGCAGACGCTCGGGATCCACGTCGACGATGAGGCAGACCCCGCCGTTGAGCGTGACGGCCAGGGGCTGCGCGCCACCCATCCCGCCACAGCCGCCGGTGAGGGTCAGCGTCCCGGCCAGCGTTCCGGCATACCGCTGTTCGGCGATGGCGGCGAAGGTCTCGTAGGTGCCCTGGACGATGCCCTGGGTGCCGATGTAGATCCACGACCCGGCCGTCATCTGCCCGTACATCGTGAGCCCGAGGTGCTCGAGACGCCGGAACTCGGGCCAGTTCGCCCAGTCCGGCACGAGGTTGGAGTTGGCGATGAGGACGCGCGGCGCCCACTCGTGGGTGCGGAAGACGCCGACCGGGCGCCCCGACTGCACGAGCATCGTCTCGTCGGCGCGCAGGTCGGTCAGGGTGCGCACCATGGCGTCGAACGAGCGCCAGTCGCGCGCCGCCCGCCCGGTGCCGCCATAGACGACGAGGTCGTCCGGGCGCTCGGCGACCTCGGGGTCGAGGTTGTTCATGAGCATCCGCAGCGGGGCCTCGGTGGACCACTGCCGTGCCGTGAGCGTCGTGCCGCGTGGGGCCCGAACGGGTCGTGCACCTTCCATCGTCGTTCTCCTTCAACCCTTTTGGTATGCCGTGTGCTTCAGTTCAGGGGGCCGGTTTGGGTCTCGACGGCCCGCCGGATCGTGCCGTCGACGACCAGGTCGTGTGCCGTGGCGACCTCGGGTGCCAGGAACCGGTCCGTCCCCGGCCGGCTCGCTCCCGCCGCCACGAGGGCGTCGACCACCGCGCCGGTCGCCGCGGCCGGCTGCAGGGGCGCCCGCAGCTGGAGCCCGCGCGCAGCCGTGAGCACCTCGATCGCGAGCACCCGCGCGAGCCCGTCGACCGAGCGGCGCAGCTTGCGCCCCGCCGACCAGCCCATCGAGACGTGGTCCTCCTGCATGGCGCTGCTCGGGATGGAGTCGACGCTCGCCGGCGCGGCCAGGCGCTTGAGCTCGGAGACGATCGCGGCCTGGGTGTACTGAGCGATCATGTGGCCGCTGTCGACGCCAGGGTCGTCGGCGAGGAAGGGAGGCAGGCCGTGGTTGCGCGCCTTGTCGAGGAAGCGGTCGGTGCGTCGCTCCGAGATCGAGGCCAGGTCGGCGGCGACGATCGCGAGGAAGTCGAGCACATAGGCGACGGGCGCCCCGTGGAAGTTGCCATTGCTCTCGACGCGGCCGTCGAGGGTGACGACCGGGTTGTCGACGGCCGAGGCCAGCTCCCACCCGGCGACCCGCACCGCGTGGTCGACGGTGTCACGGGCGGCTCCCGCGACCTGGGGGGCGCACCGCAGCGAGTAGGCGTCCTGCACCCGAGGACAATCCTCGACGTCATGCGAGGCGCGAATCGGGCTGCCGGACAGGATCTTTCGCAGGTTCGCGGCTGAGACGGCCTGACCCGGCTGCGGGCGCAGTGCGTGCAGGTCCGCGGCAAAGACGTTGTCCGTGCCGAGCAGGCCCTCCACCGACATGGCCGCGGCGATGTCGGCCACGACGAGCAGCTCGCGCAGGTCGTGGATCGCCAGGCAGAGCATGCCGAGCATGCCGTCGGTGCCGTTGATGAGCGCCAGGCCTTCCTTCTCCTGCAGCTCGATCGGCTCCAGGCCGGCTGCCGCGAGCGCCTCGCCGGCCGGGCGCTCCACCCCGTCGGCATCGCGCACCGGCCCCTCCCCCATGAGCGCGAGTGCGCAGTGGGACAGCGGCGCCAGGTCACCGGAGCAGCCGAGCGAGCCGTACTCGTGGACGACCGGCGTGATCTCGGCGTTGAGCATCCCGACGTAGGCCGTCAGGGTCGCCTCCCGCACTCCGGTGCGCCCGGTGGCGAGGGTGGAGATGCGCAGCAGCATGAGCGCCCGCACGACCTCGCGCTCCACCTCGGGCCCGGACCCCGCTGCGTGGGAGCGGACGAGGGAACGCTGCAGCTGCCGCCGCAGCTCGGTCGGGATGTGGCGGGTCGCCAACGCCCCGAAGCCGGTCGAGACGCCATAGTGCGGCTCGACGTCGTCGGCCAGGCCCTCGATGATCGCCCGGCTCTTGCGCACCTCGGCGAGCGCGGCCGGGTCGAGACGGACCCTCGCGCCGCCCCGGGCGACGGCGACGACCTCCTCGATCGTCAGGGGCCCCACTCCGACCGTGACCTCGCCCGGGTAGCCATCCGTGGCTCCGGACGGGTGCTCGCTCAGGTGGTCGGCGCGCTCGCTCATGGAAGTCCATGCAAGCCCACGACGCGCGTCCTCAGGAACGGGAGCTCACGGCATACCGTCTTGAATGCCAGACATGCCCCCTACGCTGAGCGAGTGACCCCTCGACCAGGAGGCCTGCCGTGAGCGCCCCGGCCCCCGCTGCCGCGGCGGCGCTGGACATCCTCGAGTTCCTCGCCAGCCGGGGTGAGCCGGTGCCGGCGGCGACCATCTCGCGCGCGCTCGACCTGCCCCGGTCCAGCGTCTACCACCTGCTCACGGTCCTCACCGGCCGCGGCTACGTCACGCACCTGGCCGACGAGCACCGCTATGGCCTGGGCGTCGCCGCCTATGAGCTGGGCGCGGCCTATCCGCGGCAGGCCGGCCTGGCCCGGCTCGCCCGGGGCCCACTCGACCGGCTCGTCGCCGCCACCGGGCACAACGCCCATCTCGCCGTCCTCCACGGTCACGACGTCCTCTATGTCCTCGAGCAGCGCGCGCCCGGCGGGCCGCACCTGGTCAGTGACGTCGGGGTGCGGCTGCCGGCCACCCTCACCGCGACCGGGCTCGCGATGCTCGCGGCCCTGCCGGCCGGCCAGGTGCGCGCGCTCTTCCCCGACCGGGGCTCGTTCGTCCAGCGCGACGGGCGGGGGGTCACCTCCCCGCGCGCGCTGCGGTCCGCGCTCCAGCAGGTCCGCCAACGCGGGTATGCCGTGGAGGACTCCCTCGTGACGGCGGGGCTGTCGTCGGTGGCCCAGGCCGTCCTCGACCACACCGGTCACCCGGTGGCGGCTGTCGCGCTGACGTGGCTGTCGCCGGGCGGTGATGGGGCAACGACCGCGGCGCAGGCGGCGGCCGTGCGCGCGACGGCCCTGGACCTCACCCACCGGATCAAGGGGCGTCCGGCGTGAGCGAGGTGGTGCACATGAGCGTCATCGTCCTCGCCGGGGGCGAGTCGAGCAGGTTCGGGGCGGACAAGATCAGCGCCGACCTCGATGGCCGCAGCCTGCTTGACCATGTGCTGTCTGGGCTCGACGCCGCCTGGGAGGTGGTCTGCGTCGGACCGGAGCGGGAGACGGTGCGGCCGGTGACCTGGGCGCGCGAGAGCCCGCCCCTGGGTGGGCCACTCGCCGGCGTCGCGGCCGGGCTCGCGGCCAGCACGGGCGAGATGGTCCTGGTCGTCGCCGGCGACATGCCGTGGGCCGCACCGGCCCTGCCCCGACTCCTCGCCGCGCTGCGTGGATCTCCGGAGGCCAGCGCGGCGGTTGCACTCGACGCCGAGGGCCAGGCCAATCCGCTGCTCGCGGCCTACCACCGCTCGGCTCTGGTCGACGCCCTGCCGACCCCTGCGCACGGACGCCGCGCCAAGCTGCTGCTCGAGCTGCCGCACGTGCAGGTGCCCGTGGGGCCGGCCGAGGGACAGGACGTCGACACCCCCGATGACCTCGTACGGTGGAGGCCATGAGGGCGATCACTGCACCCATCCCCGGCGGGCCGGACAGCCTGCAGCTCGTCGACCTGCCCGACCCCGAGCCGGGGCCGGGCGAGGTGCGGATCCGCGTCGCCGCGGCTGGGGTCAACCGGGCCGACCTGCTCCAGGCGGCCGGGCACTATCCACCCCCGCCGGGCATCAGCGAGGTGCTCGGCCTCGAGGTCAGCGGCACGATCGACGCAGTGGGTGAGGGCGTGGAGTCGTGGCTCGTCGGTGACCGGGTGTGCGCCCTCCTCGCGGGCGGGGGTTATGCCGAGCTCGTCGTCGTGCCGGCGGGCCAGGTCCTGCCGATTCCTGCGGGCGTCGAGCTGGTGTCGGCGGCGGCACTGCCGGAGGTCACCTGCACCGTCTGGTCCAACCTGGTGCTGACGGCGGGCTTGCGCTCCGGCGAGACGCTGCTCGTCCACGGCGGCTCCTCGGGCATCGGCACGATGGCGATCCAGGTGGCGCGCTCCCTCGGGGCTCGCGTCGCCGTCACCGCCGGGAGCGCCGCCAAGCTGGAGGCCTGCCGAGCCCTCGGCGCCGAGATCCTCGTCAACTACCGCGAGGAGGACTTCGTCGAGCAGGTGCGGGCGCAGACCGACGGCCATGGCGCGGACGTGATCCTCGACAACATGGGCGCGAAGTACTTGTCGCGCAACGTCGATGCCCTCGCCACCGGTGGTCGGCTCGTCGTCATCGGCATGCAGGGCGGGGTCAAGGGCGAGCTCGACCTCGGGGTCCTGCTGCGCAAGAGGGGCGCCGTCCACGCCACGTCCCTGCGTGCCCGTCCCGCCGGCGAGAAGGCAAGCATCGTTCGCGAGGTCCACGACCACCTGTGGCCGCAGATCGCCGCCGGCGCGGTGCGTCCCGTCATCCAGGGCACCCACCCGTTGGCGGACGCCGCGGCTGCCCACCGCGAACTCGCCGAGAGCGCCCACATCGGCAAGATCCTGCTGCTGCCCTGACCTGACCCGACGTCACGTGCACGCGATCGGAGGGCCTCGCGGCCGGCATCGAGATCGCGGTGTGACTGAACCGGTGCCATGCGGACGGTTCAGTCACACCCCGAGTCGAGACCGACGACTGCCAGGAGCCGGCCCCGATGGGTCGGTGGCAGGATGGCGGGCATGACTGACGAGGCCGAGCCGACCCCGGAGACCGCGGACACCCAGGAGACGAGCGAGCGCGTGCCCGTCGTCGGCACCGTCACCGACGACAAGGTCGTCGTCGTGACCCCGGACGGAATGGGCGTGGCGCCTGCCTCCCCCAGCGAGGGCGCCGAGGGCAAGGACGAGGAGTCCGGCCGCCCGACCAACCCGGCCGACCTCGTCGAGCAGCCGGCCAAGGTCATGCGGATCGGTGCCATGGTCAAGCAGCTCCTCGAGGAGGTGCGCGGCGCCCCGCTCGACGAGAAGGGTCGCGCCCGACTCGCCGAGGTCCACGAGCGCTCGATCGCCGAGCTCAAGGACGGCCTGGCACCCGAGCTGGTCGAGGAGCTCGAGCGGATCGCCCTGCCGTTCAGTGACGACGCGCCTTCCGACGCCGAGCTCCGCATCGCCCAGGCCCAGCTCGTCGGCTGGCTCGAGGGCCTCTTCCACGGCATCCAGACCGCGCTCGTCGCGCAGCAGATGGCCGCGCAGGCCCAGCTCCAGCAGATGCGCGCGCTCCCACCCGGCCACCCCGCGGCCGGGGCCGGCGGCGCTTCGGGAGCGGACGGCATACCGGGTATGCCGTCCGCTCCCGACACCGCTCCCAAGTCACCCAACGGCGGGACCGGGCAGTACCTCTGAGCCTCAGGCGGTCGCCTCGGCGGCGGCGCGGCCGGCGATGCGGCCGGTGAAGAGGCAGCCGCCGACGAAGGTGCCCTCGAGGGCGCGGTAGCCGTGCACGCCACCGCCGCCGAACCCGCTGACCTCACCCGCGGCATACAACCCGGGGATCGGTGCGCGGTCGGCGCCCAGGACCCGCCCGGAGAGATCCGTGTGCAAGCCGCCGAGGGTCTTGCGGGAGAGCAGGTTGAGCCGGACGGCGATGAGCGGGCCGTGCTTGGGGTCGGTGATCTTCACGAGTGGGTGTGCCCGCTTGGAGATCTTGTCGGCGACATAACGCCGCGCCTCCTTGATCGCCATGATCTGGGCGTCCTTGCCGAAACCGTTGTCCAGCTGGGCATCCCGAGCCAGGACCTGCCGCTCGATGTCGGCCGCATCGAGGGGAGCCTCGGGCGTGAGGGCGTTCATCCCGCGCACCAGGTCGGCCACCGTGTCGGCCTGGACGAAGTCGACACCATGGTCGAGGAAGGCCTGCACGGCCGGGTGCACCGCGGTCCGTGCCCTCCTCGCCATCACCTTGGCGAGCTGGCGCGGGGAACCGTCGGTGAGGTCGAGGTTCTGCTCCGATCCCGACAGCGCGAACTCCTTGCCGGCGATCGACCGGTTCGTGACGAACCACGAGTGGTCGTGACCGGTGGCCCGCAGGTGCTCCAGGGTCCCCAGGGTGTCGTAGCCGGGCAGCAGCGGCGCCGGCAGTCGCCGCCCGAGCGCGTCGAACCAGAGCGAGCTCGGGCCGGGGAGGATCCGGATCGCGTGCTGCGGCCAGATCGGGTCCCAGTTGTGGATGCCCTCGACGTAGTGCCACATCCGGTCGCGGTTGACGACTGCACCGCCAGCCGCCTCGGTGATGGCGATCATCCGACCGTCGACGTGGGCGGGCACGCCGGTGATCATCCGCTGCGGGGGTGGTCCCAGCCGCTCCGGCCAGTTGGCCCGGACGAGGTCGTGGTTGCCGCCGATCCCACCAGAGCTGACGATCACCGCCTGGGCGCGAAACTCGAACTCCCCCAACACATCCCGGTTGCTCGCCACCCCGCGTGGGGAGCTGTCGTCAGCCAGTCGGGCACCACGGACGCCGACGACGGCCTCGCCCTCGACGATGAGCTCGTCGACCCGATGACGGGGGCGATGGAGGATCCGGCCACCGGCGATGTGCTCGCGCGTGTGGGCGGCAAAGGGCTTCACCACTCCGGTGCCGGTCCCCCACGGGATGTGGAATCGCGGCACCGAGTTGCCGTGCCCGGTCGCGGTGCCGTCCCCGCGCTCGGCCCAGCCGACGATCGGAAAGAAGGAGATGCCATGGCCGGCGAGCCAGGAGCGCTTCTCCCCGGCGGCCCACGAGACATAGGCCCGCGCCCACTCCCGACCCCAGTGGTCCGGCCCGGGACTGCCGTCCGGCTCGGTCAGACGGTCCCAACCGGCCGTCCCCTGCCAGTCGGACCACGCCAGCTCTTCGCTGTCCTTGACGCCGAGGCGTCGCTGCTCGGGGGTGTCCACGAGGAAGAGCCCGCCGAAGGACCAGAACGACTGCCCCCCGAGGTTGGCCTCGTTCTCCTGGTCGACGAGGACGACCGAGCGCCCCGCCGAAGCCACCTCGTGTGCAGCGACCAGGCCGGCGATGCCAGCTCCGACGACGATGACGTCCGCATCCATGACAGGGGAACCTACCCGGTGGTGACGCGCACCCGGCCGTCATGGTCCACCACGAAGCGCACCTCGTCCAGTCCACCGACGACCAGATCGGCCAATGGCTCCAACGCCTCTCGCGGTGTGGTGTGCAGCACCGCCAGGGCACCCGAGGCGCCCGCCGCCCGCGCTGCCGTCAGACCGGCGACGGCATCCTCGACGACCAGGCAGTCCGCCGGGTCGACCCCGAGCCGCTCGGCCGCGAGCACGAACGGATCGGGGTGCGGCTTGCCCCGCGCGACCATGGACGCGGTGACAACTACCGGTGGGCGGGTCAGACCGGTCGCGGCGATGCGGGCCTCGAAGAGCGGGTCGGTGCAGGAGGTCACGATGGCGGCCCTGGCCCCCGCGGCCACCAGCCCTCCGAGCGCCTCCCCCGCGCCCGGCAGGACGACGATGCCCTCGGTGTCGGCCACCTCGAGCTCCTCGATCCGCCGCACGGCGAGGGCCTGCCCGTCGGCATCGAGGTCGGGCCTCAGGCTCGCGATGACCCCGGACGCCGGTATGCCGTGAAAGCCCAGCAACCGTTCGAGGTCGATGTCGAACTCCCCGGCCCACGTGACCCAGGAGCGCTCGACGGCCCCGATCGAGTCGATGAGGGTGCCGTCCATGTCGAACAGGACCGCGGCGAAGGTGCGTCCGTCGAGAGCGCTCACTGCCATGGACCCAATCTAGGCTTCCTCCATGGCTGAGCTCGGGGGGCGTCCACGGCTCGCGCTCGCCAGCGCGAGCCTTGCCGCCGTCGCCCTCATCGGCGGATGGACATATGCCGCAACGCTCCAGCCCGCGGAGTACGACCCCATGGTCGACTCGATCAGCGCACTCGCCGGACGGGAGGCGGTGAGCGCGTGGGTGATGACCACCGCCCTCGTCCTCACCGGCATTGCCCACGTGGTCACCGCGTCATCACTGCCGCGACTGGGCCGCGCCGGACGGGTGCTCCTGGCCGGCGCCGGCCTGGCCACCGTGGGCGTGGCTGCCCTTCCGCTGCCGTCGGCCCGCGAGTCCCGCCCGTCGCACACGGTCGTCGCCGCCGTGTCGTTCGCGCTCCTCGCCGCCTGGCCATGGTTCGCCCTGCGGGCTCGACGGATGCACCGGGTCGCGGCCGTCGCGGCCGCGACCGGAGTGGCGCTCCTGGCCCTGGTGGCCTTCGGCCCGCTCCACTGGCCGTTCGGGCTGGTCGAGCGCCTCGTCGCCGGCGGCCTGGTCCTCATCCCCTGGGTCAGCGCCCTCACCGCCTGGTGGGTGGCCGGCCACCGCATCGGCTCACGGCGCGTCCGGGGAGCGCTCGGGTTCGGGCTGCTCACCGTCGTGACCGCCCTGGCCGGCGCGGCCGCCACCGCCGTCGCGCCGGTCACCGCGCAGACCCGCCACTACCAGGCGCAGGTCAGCCTGAACCCTGATCCCTTCGCCTCCTCCACCCTGGTGGCACCCACGGTGTTCGGCGACGTCGTCGTCACCTTCCCCGGCCGGGCACCGGGCATCCGGGCCACGCCGCAGATCCGCGAGACGATCACCGACCTGCTCGCTCGCCCCGGTGTCAGCCCCTCGGCCCTGGCGCCCGGGCCCCTCGAGCTCGACCACGCCGTGCGCTCCGCCGCTCTAGCCCTGGGCCTGCGCTTCCTCATCGGCGCCCTGCTCGTCACCGCGCTCGTCACCCTCGTGGCGCACATGCGGCGCGCCTCCACCCTCCGGTCAGGCCTGCGCGGGCTCGCCGCAACCGGCCTGGCCTGTGCCGTCACCGGCTCCGCGATGCTCACGACCTACCATCCGGACCGGGCGACCGGCTTCACCAGCACCGGAGTGCTGAGCACGGTCCAGGCCAACGCCGGGCTGCTCGCCGAGGTCGAGGCCCGCTCGGCCGAAGTGGCTCCCTACCTGACCAACCTCGTCGCCCTCACCAATGCCCTGCAAGGGCGCTACACCCCGACCGAGGTCGACCAGCCGGTGGCCCTGCGACTGCTCCTGGTCTCGGACCTCCACGACGGCAACCAGTACCCCCTCATGTCCTCCCTCGTCGCGCAGGAGGGCATCGACGCCGTCGTCGACAGCGGGGACCTCACGACCTTCGGCACCGTCCAGGAGGCCGAGGCCGCCGGTGTCTTCACCGGGATCGAGTCGGTCAAGGTCCCCTACTTCTTTGTCCGCGGCAACCACGACGCCACGTCGGCCACCGACACCGAGCTGCTGGACCGACTGGCGAAGGTGCCCAATGTCGTTCTCCTGCAGCCCGGGAAGGACACCTTCGTCGAGGCCCGGCTCCACGGCATACGGATCCGTGGAGTCAACGACACGCGATGGTTCGGCGACAGCGGGAAGGGGACGTGGGTCGCCCAGCAGCCGGCCATCGCTGACTACCGTGCCGCCTTCGACGGCGAGCCCGACCCTGACCTGCTCGTGAGCCACCACCCGGTCGTGGCCCGCGACCTGCCCGCCGGTGTCGCCGTGCACGGGCACATGCACTCGGCCTTCCTCGAAGGCAACCGGATCCAGGTCGGGACCTTCACCGGGGGCGGCCCGTTCACCCACTACGTCACCAGTGAGGACGGTGGAGAGCTGACCGGGCAGCCGAGCGCGTTCGACATCCTCGCCTTCGGGGAGGACTGCCGCGTCGCGAGCCTGACCCGCTTCCGGTTCCGCAACCTGGTCGAGGGGCGCCCGGCCTATGACGACGTCTCGCTCATCAACGGTCGGCAGGTCGACACGCGCCCGGTCGACCCGGACCGCACCTGCTCGGCGCGCGACCCCCTCGACGTCACGGCCGTGCCGGTGCCGACCCGCTGAACTCTTGAGCTCCTGAGCCGAGTCAGGCCGTGGGGGCCTCGACGGCGGTGACGACGTGGCTCGCCGCGGATTCCGGGGCCTTGCCGCAGGACAGCGGTGCCGCCGGCAGCTCCTGACGCGCGACGCGCACGAGCGAGACACCCTCGAGCCCGTCGACACCGTGGACCGCACAGGTGAACTCGCCCTCGCCCTCGCCCTCCACCACCGTGCCGATCTCGATGGCCTCCATCGGCCGTGCCGCCGTCGGCTCGCGGCGGGCCAGCTCGGCCAGGCCCCAGACATGGGCGGCCTGGGCCGGGGCGGGGAGCCGGGTCAGACCACGCAACCGCTCGACGACCGTGCGCCCGCTGCGGTGGGCCCGGACGACCCGGAGGGCATCGGCCTGGTCGAGCCGCCCGTAGCACGCACCCTCGGGGAGGAGCAGGGCCGTGCCCGCGAACCGGTGACCGTTAAGGTGGCTGCACTCCCACACCTCCTCGTCGAGGTCACGGCTGAGCATGCCGGCGATCGGTCGCCCCTTGATGGCGCAGCAGGCGTCACGGATGCCATGCGTGCAGACCAGGGTCATGGGCGGCGAGGGTTCCGCGAAGGGGCCGTTGACGTCGGCCAGCGCTGTGATCACCTCGTCGAGGTCGCGCTCGGTGAGCCACGTGCCCGTGATCGAGTCCCCCGTCTGGGTGTCGACGACGCGCCACAGTCGTGCCTCCGACGCCTCGAGCTGCCGACCGGTGCGACGGATCAGCAGGAGACGCGCATTGTGGTGCGTGAGGGCCACGTCGAGTCGTTGCCCCAGCGCGCCCGCGAACGGCGGTGTGTCCAGGGGCTGCTTGGCCCACGGACCAGGGTGCTCGACGAGCACCCAGCGACGGGCGACCGGCGCCGTGCCGGCGAGCGGCTCGTCCCGCTCGGACGAGCCCACGGAGCAGCGACCGGTGTCCAAGGGCATGACCTCGATGCTAGTTCGCTGCGGGCGCCGGCCCGAATCCTCGGGCGATCGGGCGCTCCCGTGCGAGTCCGGAGAGCGTCAGGTCCCCTTCAGGCCCTCGAACATGTCGTCGCGCCACTCAATGCCGATGGGCAACGTGTCTGTCAGCGCTGCAAGCCGAACGGCATCCCGACGTTCACCTGTGAGAGCTGCGGAAACACTGTCACCACCGTGGGGCGCATGGACGGGAAGAGAGTCTGTCTGAACTGCTTTCCTCGTCGCCTTCGTCGCGAGGGTGTCAAGTTTTCTGTGTAAGTGGGGTGGTCAGAGGTGGGGGTGGATGCGGTCGGGGTAGACGAGGGAGAGCTCGCCGAGGGCTGCTTTCCAGCCTTGGATGACGGAGCCTTCGACGAGTTTGCCGGGGGCTTTGCGGGGGCTGCCTTTGGGGAGGCCGGCTTCTTTGGCGCGTTCTCGGGCGCGTTTGTCCTCGATGTTGCGGATGGCCAGCCAGAGCAGTTTGATCGCGGCGGCGTCGGAGGGGAAGTGGCCGCGGTTCTTGATGATCTTGCGGAGCTGGTAGTTCAGCGACTCGATCGAGTTCGTGGTGTAGATGACCTTGCGCAGTGCGGGCCCGAACGCCAGGAACGGAGTGAACCGGTCCCAGGCGTTCTCCCACGAGGCGATCGCGGCGGGGTATTTCTTGCCCAGGGCGGAGTCCGCGAACGCGGTCAGCGCCATCAACGCGGCGTCCTCGGTGGCTGCGGTGTAGATCGGGCGCAGTAGCGCGGCGACGGCTTTGCGGTCGGTGTAGGACACGAACCGCATCGAGGCCCGGATCAGGTGCACCACGCACGTTTGGACCATCGCGTCCCGCCAGGTCGCTTCGATGGCCTCAGGGAAGCCGCTCAGGCCGTCGCAGCAGACGATCAGGACGTCCTTGACGCCGCGGTTGGCGAGCTCGGCGCACACCCCGGCCCAGAACTTCGCTCCCTCGCTGGCCTGGATCCAGATGCCCAGGACATGCTTGACGCCGTCCATGTCGACCCCGACGGCGATGTGCGCGGCCCGGTTGCTCACGTGCGCGCCGTCGCGGATCTTGACCACGAGCGCGTCGAGGTAGATCACCGGGTAGAACGCCTCCAACGGGCGGGTTTGCCACGCGGTGACTTCCTCAGCCACCGCGTCGGTGACCTTGCTGATCGTCTCGTGTGACCACTCGGTCCCGAGCGTGGCGGCGAGGTGGTGCTGGATGTCGCGGATCGTCATCCCGCCCGCGTACAAGCTGATGATCATGTCCTCCAGCCCGTCAGTCCGGCCCTCGTGTAGCGGCACCTGTCGGTCGGGCGTGACCTCATACGAGCCTGACCCCATTCGCTGGGGGTCTGGTGTAAGTCCTGTCTGACCGAGCCGGCCGGTGCCGACCCACCTGGATCGGAAGGGCAACACCATCATGACAAACCAACAGCAAAGGATCGGCGGGGTCGACTCGCACAAGGAGACCGTGCACCTGGCGGTCATCACCGATACCGGGCAGCCGGTCGCGGATCGGGAGTTCCCCACGACCGTGGCCGGGTACCGGCGCGCCGTGGCTTGGCTGATCGAGCACGGACCGCTCCAAGCGGTCGGTGTCGAGGGCACCTCCAGTTACGGCGTCGGTATCACCACCGGCTTGCTCAACGCCGGCGTCAGGGTCGTGGAGGTCAACCGCACTCGCCCCGCCGAGAAGCGTCGGCGGGGAAAGACTGATCCCTTGGATGCCTACCGGGCCGCCCGCTCTGTGCTCTCCGGAGAAGCCACGACCGACCCCAAGAGCTACCGGGAGAGGCAACCCCGAGCCCGTCGATCTCTTTCACGAGCCATCACGCTCAGCCGGATAGCGGCGAGACACGGAGTCAACTCCCACGGCCACCGTAGCGACCACCACCTGTCACCAGGAGGCCCTCCAAGTCATACAAGCCGGTAAGCTCACCCGCTCTCCTTCCGGTGGCGGGCCGAACTCCGCTCCCCTAGTGTTCCCGGCTACACGATGCGTCCGCATCGGGGACAAGAAGAGAAAGGGGGCGTCTCATGAGGGCGCAATTCGCGCGCAAACCGAGCCGTCGGTCAGTGGCGGCCACATCCGTCGCTTTGCTGTTCGCAACTGGTTTGACAATGGCTACACCCGCGAATGCCGACGTTGGCAACGAGTTCGGGCTCGAGAAGGTGAGGGCCGGGATGGTGCACAGAGAGGCTCCCACGGGAAAGCCGCAAGAGATCGCCGCGCGCTCTGCTCACGGTTTGAGCGTCGCGACGTCAGCCAGCGGGGAGTCAGCGATCATCGATGAGTCACTCCTCGACTACGGCGCCGTGAGTGCCACCGGAGCCGACTTCGTGGAACTTGACTGGAAGGACATTGGTGGCGCGACTGGCTACACGGTGCGACGGGACGGAAACGTCCTCGCCACCCTTCCCGCAGGAACTTCTTCCTACAGGGATAGTGCCGTCAAGCGCGGAGCTGACTACCGGTATCAGATCGATTCAATCGTCGAAGGAGCGGGTTCCGACCAGGATGCGGGCAAGGCATGGGGCTTTCGGGTTCGCATCCCCTCAAAGAAGGACCTGAACTCTCTGCAGACGACTGCTGGAGCGCAGGCACTCGCTGCTGGCACTGCCGCCACAAGCACTGTCTCGTGGGTCACGTTCATCCCGAACTACCGGGTAGACGCCCCCGGCTACCCCTGTGAGTACGGATCCGGCTACCAATTCGGCGGTGACAACCGGACGTACAACTGGGCTTCGTCGAGTTACCGGACAGCCGTTCACGCGACAGTCACCTGGAGCACGAAGAACGTCACAGGCAATGTTGCGATCGGGACCACGCGCGTCTACAACAAGGCGACGGGGGCCCTCGTCGCCTCGCGGACCGCATCAGCCGCAAACACCTACGCGCGGAAACTGGCGTCGGGGACGAACTACGTCGACGTGCGCCTGGTGACACATGCTGGGAACCCGTTCTGTGGCACCATCACAGCGATCGACGGCGGCCTCTCGATGCACCTGACCCAAGCGGGCAACTACGCAGTCATATCTGGAAGCCACCGTCGGGCGCCAAACCACCATGTCTACATCTACGACGGCGGAGGCGTCACGGACGTTTACCGCAGGGACAATGCAGGGTTCGTCTGTCTTGCTGGATCGGCAATGTGCGAATTGGCGAATTTCTACGGCAGCGGCAGCTTCTAGACAAACGATCAACTAGAAGTCCACTCGGATGATGGGTGTTGGGGAGTCCAAGATTCCCGACACCCATCAGCCGACTTCACGCTTGGAATCTGTTCGGTATGTCACAAATGCCGTGGCGCCTGTTAAGAAGACGAAGTAGAGCCAGACCCCTGCCCATATGACCAGACTCCACCCTTGGGAACTTCCAGCCTCGACCATTCCGACAACGGTTAGGAGACCGAAGGCAACCAGAAAGACAAGCGCACAAACCACGGCTGAGCGAAGCTCCCTGGCCATCTGAATAGAGTTAGTCACCACCGTCGCCAGAACAAAGCTGGCCAAGCCTATGATCGGAATCCAAATCAGTGGCCGACTCACAGCAGCAGCCAACTCACCGGCGGCTCTCTCTCTACCTTGGATGACCGCTCCAGTCGCGGTCTGCAAGAACAGACTAGTGAGCCAAGGAACAACGACGATCCAGATCAAAACGCGTCGGAGGGGCACACCCCAAATCGTAGCTTGCAGATCGACAGGCGTGGCCTGGCAGGCAACTCGGGAGCGGGCGGCGAGGGCGTCGAAGGTCAGCTCACGGCTCGAGCCGTCGTCCTCGACGATGACCAGGGCGGTGCGGTCGTTGCCCCGGGCGATCACGTCGAACCAGTCGATGGCCCAGTTGTAGCGGTCACCGACGTCGGGGAAGGTGAACTCGGCGACGGCGCGCGCGTGGTCCTCACGCAATGCGATGAGCTGGTCCCGCGCGGCGCAGAAGGCTTCGAAGGCCGGGGAGGGCGCGGCCGGCGCGTCGAGGGTGCTCATGCCTCAGGCCCAGTGGACGCAGGACGTGGGCGCAACCACTCCGGCGGCGATCCTGCGACCGATCTCGCCTAGATTTGGCGCATGACTTCGCCCCGCGACCACGACCTCGTCCTCTTCGGCGCCACCGGATTCGTCGGTCGGCTCACCGCCTTCCACCTGGCCGAGCACGCACCCGCGGACGTGCGGATCGCCCTCGCCGGACGCAACCGGGCCAAGCTCGAGGCGGTGCGTGCCGAGCTGGGGAGCGCCGCGGCCGAGTGGCCGGTGCTCGTCCTCGACGCGACCGACGCCGATGCCGTCGCGGACCTGGCGAGCGCGACCCGCGTGGTGGTGACGACGGTGGGACCGTACGAGAAGTACGGCAAGCCGCTGGTGGCGGCGTGCGCGGCGGCGGGCACGCACTACTGCGACCTCACCGGTGAGGTGCTCTTCCATCGCGACACCATCGACACCCAGCAGGACGTGGCCGCGGCCAGCGGCGCCAAGATCGTCCCGTCGTGTGGCTTCGACTCGGTGCCCTCGGACCTCGCCGTCATGGTGCTGGCCGAGGCGGTGCGCGAGGCCGGCGAGGGCGAGCTCGGCGAGACCCTGCTCCACGTGCGCAGCCTGCGCGGTGGCGTCAGCGGCGGCACGATCGACTCGATGCGTCAGCAGGCGATCATCGCCGGATCCGACCCGGCCAAGCGCCGCGCCGTCGGCGACCCGCACGGCCTGTCACCGGCGCGCTCCGAGGAGCCGCCGTCGCGCAACAAGCCCTCGGCCGCGCCGAAGAACGTTCTGGAGAAGGTTGCTCGGAACGTCCCGGCCCGCCTCGACCCGGTCACCGGCCGCTGGGTCGCTCCGTTCTTCATGGCGTCCTACAACACCCGGGTCGTCCGGCGCAGCAACGCATTGACGAACTGGTCCTACGGGCGCGACTTCCGCTACGACGAGGTGATGGACACCGGCAAGGGCCCACGCGGCGCGGTCATGGCCGGGGTCACGACCGCCGCCCTGGCCGGCCTGTTCACCGGCATGTCCTTCGGACCGACCCGGACCCTCCTCGACAAGGTCCTGCCCGAGCCCGGCGAGGGCCCGAGCGAGGAGTCGATGGCCAAGGGCCGATTCGTCATGGAGGTCGTCACGACGACGACAACGGGGGCGGAGTTCCGGTCGACGGTGTCGGCCGACTACGACCCCGGCTACTCCGGCACCGCCGTCATGCTCGGCCAGGCCGGCCTGAGCCTGGCCCAGGACGACCTGCCGGCCGGCGGCGGCGTGCTCACCCCCTCGACCGCGCTGGGGCACCACCTGGTGCGGCGCCTGGAGGAGTTCGGCTTCACCTTCAGCACCCGTCGCGTGCACTGACGCCGCTCAGCGTCACGTTCCCTGGCGGGCGATGGCGCGGGCGATCCGGCGCGCGTCGATCGCGAGCTCACGGAACATGCCGCTGATCGGGTTGGTGAAGCCGGTGAACCACAACCCTGGCGCCGCCGGATGGGTGCGGGCACCGTGCACGCTCGGCCGCCCGTCCTCGGCGAGCACCCCGAGATGGCCGAGCAGCGGCTCCAGGCCGCGCTCGTATCCCGTGGCGACGACGACCACCTCGGGCCGGATGCGGGTGCCATCCCCGAGAGTCACGTCCGCGCCCTCCATCCCGGTGACCGCCGCGACGACCTCGACGTGACCGGAACGGATGGCGTCGACGATGCCGACGTCCTGGATCGGGATGCGCCCGCGGAGGGCCTGCGCATACAGACCGGTGTCGGGACGGGCCAGTCCCTGCTCCGACAGGTCGGGGGTCTCGACCTTCTCCAGCACCGCGGCGACCCGGTCCACGAGGGCCGGCGGCAGGTGCCGGATGAGGATGCCCGTGCCCTGCGCAGGCCAGCCGAGCGTCGAGCGCCGCAGGATGTGCGGGGTGGTCCGGATCGCCAGGCGCACCCGTGCCGCGCCCTGCTCGACCAGGTCCACGGCGATCTCAGCCCCGGTGTTCCCGGCGCCGACGACGAGGACATCGCGACCGGCATACACCGCCCCGGTGCGATAGGCACTGGCATGGACGACCTCACCGGTGAAGTCGGGCAGCCCGGGCCAGTCCGGAGCGACCGGGGTGTTGTTGTAGCCCGTGGCCAGCACGACGTGCGCGGCGGAGAGCACCGTGCCGTCCGCGAGGTGCACCCGCCACCGTGAGCCCTCGCGGTCCAACCGGTCCACGCCGACGCCGAGGCGAAGATCGAGGCGGTGGTGCGCGGCATACATCTCGAGGTAGCGGACGACATCGTCCCGGGCGACCCACCGACCGAACCGGCGCGGGATCGGCAGGCCCGGAAGGCCGGACAGCTCCCGTGGGGTGTGCAGGCGCAGGCGGTCGTAGTGGCCGCGCCAAGTGTGGCCGACGTGGGGTGCTCGATCGACGACGAGGGCGCGAACACCGTTCTGCTGCAGGCATGCTGCGACGGCCAAGCCACCCGGGCCGGCTCCGATGACGATGACGTCCGGGTCACCCGGGGAGGACTCGTGCACCATGAGGTGGAGGTTACCGATGAGTTGCCGGGTCCGTGCGCGCAAAGGAGGGCCGGTGACTAGGCTTGGACACACGCCCGAGCAGGAGGACCCATGACTGAGCACAACCCGATCACGTCCCTGACGGACAGCGAGTGCTGGGAGATGCTCCACGCACAGGAGTTCGGTCGCCTGGCCTTCCACCTGCTCGACGAGGTCCACATCGTCCCGCTCAACTACGCCGTCGACCAGGACCGGCGGATCATCTTCCGCACGGCCGAGGGGTCGAAGCTGCTCGGCCTGACGATCAACGACGACGTCGCCTTCGAGATCGACGAGTTCAGCGAGGACCTGGCGACGAGCGTGGTGCTGCGCGGGCGCGCGCGTCATCTCGAGGGCCGCGACGCCGACGCGACCGACCAGCTGCCGCTGCGCCCCTGGGTCAACACGGCGAAGTACAACGTCGTCGCGATCGAGGTCAACGAGATCAACGGACGTCGCTTCGAGCTCACCCGCCCGTGGCTGCACATGCGGCCGCACGACGTCGACGAGTGACTCGGGCGGACCGATGATGGGGGTGACGATCCGGCCCTTCGAGGACGGCGACCTGTCGGCCTTCGCGCCGATCTTCCGCGGCATCGTCGAGGAGGGCGAGACCTACGCCTACCCCGAGGGCCTGAGCGACGAGGAGATCAGGGGCCTGTGGGTCGATCCGACTCCCGAGATGACCCCCGGGATCACGGTGGTCGCGATCGACGACGAGACCGGCGAGCTGCTGGGGTCGGCCAAGTCCGGACCCAACCGGCCGGGGCGGGGCGCACACGTGGGCACGGCATCGTTCATGGTCGCGCCGTCGGCGCAGGGACGAGGCGTGGGTCGTCGGCTCGGTGAGTGGGTGCTCGACTGGGCGGGCGCACAGGGGTTCGCGGCGATGCAGTTCAACGCGGTCGTCGAGACCAATGAGTATGCCGTGCGCCTGTGGAAGTCCTTGGGTTTCGGCGTCATCGGGGTCGTGCCCGAGGCATTCGAGTCACGCGAGCACGGCCGGGTGGGCCTGCTCGTCATGCACCGCTGGCTCTGACCTCGGTCAGGGGCGGTCGACCGGCGAGCACAGCCGCCGCGTTCTCTGCAGCGAGTCGTGCCATCGCCATCCGGGTCTCGACCGTGGCCGAGCCCATGTGCGGGTAGAGCGCGACGTTCTCCAGCTCGAGCAGACCCGGGTGGACCGTGGGCTCGTGCTCGTAGACGTCCAGCCCGGCCCCGGCGACCTGGCCGGCCCGGAGCGCCTCGACCAGGGCCGCCTCGTCCACCACGGCACCCCGGGCGGTGTTGACGAGGAAGGCCGTGGGCTTCATCGCGGCGAGCTGCGCAGCACCGATGAGGTGGTGGGTCTGCGAGGTGTACGGCACGTGGAGCGAGATGACGTCGGAGGTGGCCAGCAGCTCGTCGAGCTCGACGCGCTCCGCGCCCAGCTCCTCAGCCGCGGCGGGACGCATGGGTGAGCGGCCGGCATACGCGATCTCCATGCCCAGGGCCCGAAGGCGGCGAGCAGTGGCGATGCCGATCGATCCCGGGCCGACGATGCCCGCGCGCTTGCCCGCGAGGCCGACGCCCAGCATCCCGAACAGCCCGAAGGCCCAGGGCCGTTGGTCCCGGATGATCCGTTGGCCCTCCCCGAAGCGACGGGTCACCTCCAGGACGAGCGCGAGCGCGGTGTCCGCCGTGGCGTCGGTGAGGACGTCGGGAGTGTTGGTCGCGATCACGCCGCGCGCGGAGCACGCTGCGAGGTCGATGTTGTTGAACCCGACACCGACGTTGGCGACGATCTTGAGCTGCGTGCCGGCGGCGTCGAGGAGGTCGGCGTCCACGTTGTGGCTCACGAGCGTGAGCAGGGCCTCGGCGCCATGGACGAAGGCGAAGCGCTGCTCGGCTGTCTGCGCTTGACCCTCTGGCCAGACCTCGACCTCATGCCCCTGGAGCGAGGTCAGGGCGTCAGCGGGAATCCAGCCAGTGACGACGACACGAGCCATGCCCGCCAGTCTCGTGCACGAACTCGGGTCAGTGCGACGACCGTCGGGTGGACGGATTCCGCGGGTAGAACGGAGAGGGGGCGTCGACGAGCGCCACCTCATCAGCACTCAGCGTCAGTCCCGCCCTGGAGAACTGGTGGTGGAACATCGTGCTGTGGTCACAGTGCCAGTCGGTCAGCGCGTCTCTCATAGTCCGAGCTTGGCCGCGTCTGAGCTCGCGCTCGTGGCGGTGCACGATGTCGCCGAGTTTGCCGCAGTGTGCGCGGAACCATTGCTCTTCCGCCTGCGCCCGTTCCAACACGGAAGCGAACGACGGCGCCGACACGCTCTCCTCGGCCTGCAGGGTCGCCAGAGTCCATTGGATCGCAGCGACCGCGCAGTCGTAGCCGTACCGGTGAGGATGACGCTCTCCGATGGGGCCGACTGCGTCGCCTGACGCCGCCGCGAACGTGAGCAGGATCCGACGTCCGACTCTGCGGACAGCGGTGCGCACTCCTGCCCAGTCGTCGGTCTCGACGTGCAGCCGGAGTTCATCCAGTCCGCGCGCCTCTGCGAGGTCCGAGAGGTCATTCTCGACCCAAGCGAAGGTCCACTCCAGCGCCAGGCTCAGTCGTTCTTGGTCGTCCCGCGGCATGAGGCCGATCGTGGACGTCAGGTCGAAGTGCCGGCCTTCAGCCATCAGGTGAGCCTGCGGACGACACTGAGCGGGAGGTGACGCATGGCCGTGCCCATCGGCAGCCACGGCCACGCCGGGACGCGCGCGTTCTCGGCGCGCTTCTCGATGGCCTCGACGATCGCCTTGACGCCGGTCGCGGTGTCGACCATGAAGGGCAGCTTGGCCTTGTCGACCTTGTCGTTCATCTCCGAGGCGATGTAGCCCGGGTAGATCGTCGACACGTCGATGTCGAGGTCGCGCGCACCGAGCATCTCGTGCCGGATGCCCTCGGCGAGGTGCGCGACGAAGGCCTTGGTCGCGGCATACGTCGTCCCCGTCTTGGGCAGCCCACGCATCGCCGACATCGAAGAGATCATGACGAGGTGGCCGCGCTTCTGGGCCCGGAAGATCGCCATGGCGGCCTCGGTCTGCGCGAGGGCGCCCAGGACATTGGTGTATGCCGTGGCGCGGTTCGCGTCGGCCCGTCCCGTCCCGATCGGGGCGCCCTTGCCGAGGCCGGCGTTGACGACGACCCGGTCGAGGTGGCCGAAGTCGGCCGCGGCCTGGGCGAAGACCCGGTCGACCGCCTCGTGGTCATCCACGTCGAGGGCATAGGTCTCGACGCGCCGCTCCGGGTGAGCGGCGGCGATCTCGGCCTTGAGCTCGTCGAGCCGCTCGGTGCGGCGGGCGCACAGGGCCAGGTCCTCGCCCTTGGCGGCGAGTTGGCGGGCCATCTCGGCGCCGAGGCCGGAGCTGGCACCGGTGATGAGGGTGATCATGTCGGCGTCCTCAGGGGGTGAACGCAACACGACCTTGGAGGCGTGTTGTGACACTGAAATTGGCTCGTCGTTTTGAGGACGCGTTCTGGAAGGAGTACCGGCTACACGGCAGTGCCGATCGGGCGGCTGC